>Ga0209455_1000143_pt1 | contig 137976 bp, 142 predicted proteins | sample AraplaCol_mCL_r2_FD_184275 | JGI IMG/M metagenome (GOLD analysis project Ga0209455, IMG submission 184275) | Arabidopsis root microbial communities from North Carolina, USA - plate scrape CL_Col_mCL_r2 (SPAdes) (version 2) | ecosystem: Host-associated > Plants > Roots > Endosphere | place...
CACAGCCTTCAGCGCCATGGCCATGGCCTTGATCACCATGTCGTTGACCGACAGCTTGTAGGCGGGTGCCTCGCCCTTGTCGGTCTTCTTCATCGGGGCTGCCGCATTGATCTGCGTGCGCAGCGCCAGGAGCGCATCGAGCTCGCAGTCGAGCGTGAGATAGAAATGCGGGATGGTGGATTTTGCTTCGACCAGGCGGCGCGCAATGGTCTTGCGCATATTGTCGTGCGGGACGAGTTCGTAGGAGCCCTGCTCGAACAGCTTCAGCACCTGGTCGTCCGACATCGGCTTCACAGCAGGAGCGGAAGCGGCCGGCGCACCGGGTGGGGCTTTGGCCGCAGGCGCTGCCTTGGCGCCGCCAGAAGCAATCGCCGCATCGACATCGGCCTTCACCACACGGCCATGCGGGCCGGTGCCGATGATGCTGGTGAGGGCAAGACCTGCCTCACGGGCCAAACGTCGGGCAAGCGGTGTCGCGCGTGCTCGACCTTCACCCTCCCCCTTGTGGGGAGGGTCGGCCGGCCTTCCGGCCGGGGTGGGGGGCAGCGCGGTGGGTTCACCCCCACCCGCCCCTGCGGCGCGACCTCCCCCATCGAAGGCGGAGATGGGAGATTCGACCTTCACCGGCTCAGCACTTACACCAGTCCCATAAGCCTCATCGTCGGCATAAATCCACGCGACCGGCGCGCCGACCGGAATGTCGACGCCTTCCTTGCCGGTGACGTCGCGCAGCACGCCGCTGGCCGGCGCATCGATCTCCATCGCCGCCTTGTCGGTCTCGATCTCGAACAGCACATCGCCCTTCTTGACCCGGGCGCCTTCCTCGGCGAACCAGCGCGAAATCTGTCCGGTCGCCATGTCCATGTCGACCTTGGGAAGAATGACTTCGGTCGGCATGTCTCAGCGAACCCCTTTCACGAGGTCGCGCGCGGCGCTGATGATGTCGGGAACCTGCGGCACCGTGGCTTTTTCGAGCTCCGGATTGTAGGGGATCGGCGTCTCGGCGCCGCCCAGCCGCACGATCGGCGCATCGAGATAGTCGAACGCCTCGCTCTCGGCGATCATCGCGCTGACCTCGGCGCCGATGCCCAGCGTCTTGACCGCTTCGTAGACGCACATCAGCCGCGACGTCTTCTTGACGCTGTCGATGACGGTCTGCTTGTCCATCGGCCGGATGGTCCGGAGGTCGACGACTTCGACGTCGATGCCTTCGGCTTCCAGCGCGGCGGCGGCGTCGAGCGCCTTCTGCACCATGATCGAGGTGGCGACGATGGTGAGGTCGCGGCCCTCGCGGCGGATGTCGGCCTTACCGATCGGCACCGTGTAATAGCCTTCGGGCACCGGACCCTTCATCTTGTAGAGCAGCTTGTGCTCGAAGATCATCACCGGATCGGGATCGGCGACCGCCGCCAGGAGCATGCCCTTGGCATCATAGGGCGTCGCCGGCTGGATGACCTTCAGCCCTGGCACATGGCCAAGCCAGGCTTCCAGGCTCTGGCTGTGCTGGGCCGCCGCACCCGTGCCCGAGCCGGCGGGAAAACGCATCACCACGGGAACCGAAACCTCGCCGCCCAGCATGAAGCGCATCTTGGCCGCCTGGTTGACGATCTGCTCCATGGCGAGCGTGGCGAAATCGGAAAACTGGAACTCGAAGATCGGCCGCATGCCGGTGAGCGCGGCGCCAACGGCGACGCCCGCCCCACCCAGCTCCGAAATCGGCGTGTCGATCACCCGCTCGGTACCATAACGCTCGACCAGATCGCCGGTGACCTGGAACGCGCCGCCATAGACGCCGATATCCTCGCCCATCAGGAAGACGCGTTCGTCCATGTCCATGGCGATCGCCATGGCTTCCTGGATCGCCTGGGCGTAGCTCAGTTCACGCACCATCGCGTCCATTACGCCTGCTCCGTATACACGTAATTTCCGGTCTCGCTGACGTCAGGCGATGGGCTCGCCTTGGCGAACTCGATGCCGTCGGCGATCTCCTGCGCCACCCCATTGCGAATGGCCTCGATGCCCTTGTCGTCGATGAAGCCGAATTCGCGCAGCTCGTTCTCGAACAGCGTGATCGGGTCGCGGTTGGACATCCAGTCCTCGATCTCTTCCTTCGTGCGATAGCGGTTGCGGTCGCTCTTGGAATGGCCGCGATGGCGGTAGGTCTTGGACTCGATCAGCGTCGGCCCTTCGCCGGCGCGGGCGCGCTCGACGGCCTTGTAGGACGCCTCGGCGACCTCCGAAAAGATGTTGCCGTTGACGATGACGCCCGGCATCGAATAGGCGGCGGCGCGATCGGCGATGTTCTTGACCGCGGTCGAACGGGCTGTCGAGGTCGACATGCCGTAACCGTTGTTTTCGCAGACGAAAATGACCGGCAGCTTCCAGACCGCCGCCATGTTGAGCGCCTCGTGGAAGGCGCCTTCATTGTTGGCGCCGTCGCCGAAGAAGGAGACGACGACCTTGCCGGTCTTCATCATCTTGGAGGAAAGTGCCGCGCCGACGGCGATCGGAATGCCGCCCCCGACAATGCCGTTGGCGCCGAGATTGCCCTTGGCGACATCGGCGATGTGCATCGAACCGCCACGGCCCTTGCAGTAGCCCGTGGTCTTGCCGAAGAACTCGGCGAACATGCGCTTGACCTCGGCGCCCTTGGCGATGCAGTGGCCATGGCCGCGATGCGTCGAGGTGATCTGGTCATCCTCGCCAAGCGGCATGCAGATGCCCATGGCGCTGGCTTCCTGGCCGATCGACAAATGCATGGTGCCGTGGATGAGGCCGCGCATGTAGCTCTCCTCCGCGCCCTCTTCGAAGCGGCGGATGAGGTACATCTTGTAGAGCACCTGCTTGAGCTGCTCGGCGCTGTACTGGCGATAGACGAAAGGCAGGTTGGCGCGACTGTCCGCGACGGCTTTGCTGGCTCCGGCCATGATCAGGCTCCCACGGTTCCGTAGACGAGCTTGTCCTGGCGGGCGCGCAGTTCGGCGATCTTGGAGCCCGGGGCAGGCGCCGCATTGGCATAGGTGATGAGCTCGCCCTTCTTGATCGGCGCGGTCACCGACCCGCCCTGCAGCAAACCGCAGGGAATGGCCTTGGCGGCATGCGCTTCCGGCGCCGTCATGATCCAGGCGCGGTAGCAATATTCGCCGATCGCATCGAGTTTTTCGCCCGGCTGCATGTCCTTCTTGGCCACGGCGGCGACTTCGGCCACGGGCTTCGCCAGCGGCACCATGTCGGCCTTGCCGTAGAGCACGACGCGGGCGCAGGTCAGCGGCACTTCGAGCGAGGTCAGGTGATAGGGGCGGTGGAAGGTGAAATACGGACCCTTGCCCATCTTCAGATCTTCCATGCGCTCCGAAATGCGCGGATGCGACATGTCGGCGACGACGAAGACGCCGGGCGCCACGCCCTTGCCGATAGAATAGTCGACGACGCCGACCCTGGACAGCACGCCGCCATCCTTTTCAGGCACCAGCACTTTCGAGAGCTCGCCTAGCGTCGCCGCCGGGCCGTGCATGCCGGCCTTGTCAGGCACCAGCCCGGTGGCATTGGCGATCGCCGCCATCTCGACCATGGTCTTCGAGCCGTCGACGAATTCGACCAGCATGCGCACATTCATGTGCCGGCGCCTGGCCTCCTCCTCATAAGCGGGCGGCGTGGCGTCGATGTTGAGCGGGTTGTTCTTGCCCTTGCCGGCGGCGACGATCGGATGGCCCATGGCCGAGACGAATTCGATCAGCTCCATGCAGGAGGACGGCTCGTCGCCGGCGCCCAGCGAATAGGTGACACCGAGCCGGTCGGCCTCGCTTTTCAGATAGGCGCCGATGGTGACGTCGGCCTCGACATTCATCATCACCAGATGCTTGCCATGTTCCATGGCGCGCAGGCCGATCTCGGCTCCGACAGCGGGAACGCCCGTCGCATCGATCACCACGTCGATCAGGTCATTGTTGATGACCAGGCTGGCGTCGTTGGTGACCGCCACCTTGCCGGCCTCCATGGCGGCCGTCATCGCCGAGGCGTTCGACACCTCGCGCGCATGGCCGGTTTCCTGGAAGGCGATGTCCACCGCCCTGCTGGCGGCCGGCAGATTCAGTTCCGAGATCGCGCCGATCTCGATGCCGGACATATGGGCGACGCGGGTGACGATGTCGGTTCCCATCTCGCCGGAGCCGATCAGGCCGATGCGGATGGGCTTGCCCGACTTGCCGCGCTCATCGAGATCGCGGGCAAGGCCCGTCAACGAAATATTGGAAGCCATACCGCTCATTCCTCCCACATTGCAGGCTTGTTCATTCGCTTGACGGGTATTGAACATCTGTATTTCTGTCAAGACTAATGTCCAAATCCGCACGCTTTTGGAGAACTTTCCAGCACCTCCTTCCGGAGCCCTTTCCGGCGGGGAACCGGACCAGGACCGGTCGCCTCCGCACAACTCCATGCTTTCAGGGGATCAGGCGGCCGGCGATGCGGCAAGGCCCTCGATCGACGAGGTTCACGGGGTTCTCGGCTGAGCAATGGAACGCGCGAGGATCGTCATGCGGCGACACAGAGCTCATCGCCGGGCCAATCGCCCATGGCCTGGCGGCGCTATATCATCGCATCCTGCTGGCGCTGCACGATCTGCGCCACGGCATCGCCAGGCACATTGAGCTCGGTCAGTGCCTTCCCCACAACGCCCGGCCAGTCCGGAACCGGGCAGTTCTTCAAGCTGGCGAAATGATCCTTGCCCGTGAAAAAATTGCGGGTCGCGTGGAAGCCGAGTGCGCGATAGACCTCGAACTGTTCCTCGTTGAAGAACTGATCCAGGGTGGTTTGGTGCGGGAACTGCGGATACCGTCTTCGATAATCGCGGATCATGTCGCTCTCGTCGCCGCTCATGCAGGACTTGATGTAGATCAGGACACCGTGCTCGTTTCCACCATAGTCGATACGACCGATCGCTACGTGCGGCCCTTGGAACCGCGCCTCGTCGGTCGAGGCGTTGCCAAGGCTGTCTTCGGTCGCCAGGGCATTGGAGCGACGCAGTTCGGACCATGGCAGATCTATGAGGATGCCGAGATCAATTCGCGCATAGCGCTCGACCCGGATGAGCGAGTTGAAGTCGAGCGTCGGGTCCGCTTCCGCGTCAGCAACCACGATGACCTTGCAGCGCCGTTTCAGCAGTTCATACAGGCCCAGATTGTCGAAATGGCCGCCATCTGTCAGGTAGACGTTGCTCGTCAGTTCATCGACCCTGCCAATCGCCTCCTTGGCAAAGTACCAAGGTGCGACATTGGCCAGCAATCGCCGCAGGCCGGTGCGACCGCGGAGAAATCGCGGATTTGGAAGCCAGTACCCCAGGCGAACATTCAGTGCGGCCAGGCTGAACGTCAGGACCCGGATTGTATTTGCGCCCATATTGGCCGACGCCGCCGCGCCGGAAATGGCCATTGCCGTGCCGAGATTGAGATTGCGGTCGGCACGCTCGAGCGAGCCCGTCGCGGCATAGCCAGTTGCCTGGCTGCCGGTGTAGATGGGACTGAAGACGAAGGAATCGGCGCTGCGGCCACGGCGACCGAGATAGGGCGATCCTTCCAGATTGACCGCGGTGTTGATGAGCAGGTACGGCGAAAACCAGACGGAATCGGCCCAGTTTCCCGGAGATCCGGGCTTGAGCGAAGTCAATTTGAACTGATCGACATCGGTCGACCGTTTTCGGGCCTGCCTGTCTTTCAGCCGTTTTCTCAAATCGGCAAGGATGTGGCTCTTTTCGGCAAGCTCGTTCCTGGCACTCTCTTTCAGCTTGTCCAGGCGCCAGAGAAACGCCCTGCTCAAGCGGTCCCGATAGTATCCGTGAAGGGAATTCGCGTTCGGCGTCACCAGCAGCGACAGGAAGATGAGCAGGCCGGCCAGAACCGCGTAGCTCGTCCTGGTGCTTCCATTGACTGTATCTCCAGCGCCGATCCCCGTGTAGGAAAGCCCCAGATAGATGCACCACAGCAATATCGGCACGACCATAGCCAGACAGTAGAGCAGTATCTTTGAGGCGAGATGCCTGGCCGTTCCGGTCCACGAATCGTCGCTCTTCGAGGCCGCCGCTACGGCAATCAGCTTGTTGCCAAAGGCAGCAAGGGCCGCCGACATGCCGGCAAGCGTGGCCCAGAGCCCTTTGAGAGACGTTGGGGCGTGGATCAGGATGCAGCCGACCCAGTTGATCTCGGAACAATCCTTTGGCGCCTTGGCCGCATCGAAGAAGCCCGCCAGGACATAGGCCTGAAACTCGAAGAAGGCGATCAGCAGGCAGACGATGAAGAAGAGCGCAAAAATCCTGCTGGCCATTTCTCGCTCGACAAGCGTCGTCACGCGGTCGGTCCGGCTGGAAGGCCGAAAGGCAAATATCGAATAGCCGATCTGGACGAGTCCCAGGACCACTGCCATCAGGATCGACCAATAGAACACGTTCCCTGAATTCTGGGTCAGCCTGTGAAGAATGGGGAGCCGCAGCGACGTTTCGGTCGGATTGATCAGGATGGTCAGCCAGGCGAGCGTCAATAGCGCGGCCAGGAAGATCATCGCGTTGATCAGCAGCCCACGCATCACCACCACGAGACCGACGACGACGTCGATCGTTCCCTTCGGCGCCAGATAGTTGGAATAGTCCCGGATGTGCTGCGTCTCGAGGGTTTCAGGACCGCCGAGCGTGCTTGTGAACGGAAACTCGCCATTGGTCTGCATCAGCCCGGCGACCAGCGACGTGCCGATGTAGCCGCCTCCGGAAACCGTCGACATGTAGTCGATATTCTCGAACACATTCGGCCGGTCCTTTTCCGTGATGGACTCCAGCGCCTGCAGCACCCCCATGCAAAATGCCGCTGAACGAATGCCACCGCCCGAGCACGCCAGGCCAGTCAGGTCGCGGTCCGTCTTGACCACGGGATAGAGGTTGCCGCGTTCGTCTTCTTTGTCCGCCCCTGCCACATTGACTTGGGCGGAGGGCTTGGCGGCTGGCCCCTTCACGGTCTCAATGTCCGGCGCGCGTCTGGCCGCAACCAGTTCCCGGCGCCGTGTGACAACCGAGGCCTCGGCGGTCATAACCTCATAGAACGAGATGGGCGAAGCTTCCTCGGTATCGCGGGGCATGGCACTCTCGGCGCGCAGGATTGCGCTACGGTTGCACAAGATGCTCCTAAAACACGACGAATGACATGGCGCGATGGCGCTATCGCGTCCTTGCCCCCTTTGTTGGCGGCATACTATCCGGCGACGGGAAAATCGTGGAAATGCACGGTCACCCCCTCCGCGTCGATGAAGATCACGGCATAGGCGGGCGGCTCGTGACCCAGGCTCCAGCTCCGCGAAAAATCGAGCGCGGTCTGATGGTTGGTGCTGCGCAGCGTGCTGACGGGAATCCCGCGCCAGCTGCCGGCGATCGGCCGGTGGACGTGGCCGGCGAAGATGTGACGGACATTGCCGTGTCGCGACAGGACGTCATGGAACGCATCGGCGTCGCCAAGTCTGACCTCGTCGAGGGCAGGCATGTGTATCCGGAACGGCGGGTGGTGCATGAACAGGAGGACCGACCGGTCCCTTGCCTCTTGCAGCCGTTCATCGAGCCAGTCGAGCCGCGCGGCGCACAGCCTGCCCTCGACATGGCCGCTGTCCAGCGTGTCGAGCAGGATCAGCCGGCCCTCGCTGCCATCGAACACGCTCTGCACGAACCCTTGGTCGGCCGGGGCGTCGGGAAACATTTCAAGGAAGAGCGCCCGGTCGTCATGATTGCCGAGCATCAGCCGGCAGGGCGGCGAAAACTGCGCCAGCCTGTCGCGCAACGCCACATAGGCCGCCCGCTCGCCATCATTGGTCAGGTCGCCTGAGATCACCACCAGTTCGGCATCGGCGTGGTTCTTGCCGATGTCGGCAAGGCAGGCCTCCAGCCTTGCCAGCGGATCGGAGCCGTAGAGGCGGCCACCCGGCGTCATCAGGTGCGGATCGGAGAGCTGGATGATTTTCATGGACCTGACCGTACCCTTCCCGCCGGCGCGCTTGGCACCAGCCGCAAAAACGCAACGCTTCGATCGACCCTCTACTGCGCCGTCCAGCCACCGTCCATCGGCAAGGTCGTGCCGGTGATCTGCCTGGCCGCATCCGAGCACAGGAACAGCGTCAGCGCGGCAAGTTCCTCGACGGTGACGAATTCCTTCGTCGGCTGTGCGGCCAGAAGCACGTCATGCTTGACCTGTTCCTCGGTCATGCCGCGCGCCTTCATCGTGTCGGGGATCTGCTTCTCCACCAGCGGCGTCCAGACATAGCCGGGCGCGATGGCGTTGACGGTGATGCCGTCCTGCGCCACTTCCAGCGCCACCGTCTTGGTCAACCCTGCAATGCCGTGCTTGGCCGAGACATAGGCCGACTTGAACGGCGAGGCGACCAGCGCGTGCGCCGACGCCGTGTTGATGATGCGGCCCCATTTGCGCGCCTTCATGCCCGGCACCGCGGCCTTGATGGCATAGAAGGCCGCCAGAAGATTGATGCGGATGATGGCTTCCCATTTGTCGTCGGGAAATTCCTCGATCGGCGCAACATGCTGGATGCCGGCATTGTTGACCAGGATGTCGAGGCTGCCGAACGCCGCCTCGGCGTCATGCACCATGGCGCTCACCGCCGCACCGTCCATCATGTTGGCGTCGGAGTAGCGGCACCTGACGCCGAAATCCCTCTCGATGCCCGAGCGCTCCTGCTCGATGGCCGCGGGATCGCCAAGCCCATTGATGGTGACGTTGGCGCCCTCGGCGGCGAAGGCGCGGGCGATGGCCAGGCCGATACCGCTGGTCGAGCCGGTGACGAGGGCATTCTTCGAAGACAGGGAACCCATGGTGATCTCGCGAAGGGTGGGAGGGGAGTGAGAGCATATAATTGTGCGTCGCAACATGACAATGACAGAGCCATGTGTCGGTGCGATTACAGGCTCACGACAGCGCCGGCACGGCCTCGCCCGCTGCGAAAACCACGGTCGTTTGGCTGACACGGCAATGTCATGGTGCCGTGCAACATAATCGGCTGCGCATTCGCGCGATCATTCCTGAACCAAATTCATCCGACTAAACCTTGGGGGTGCAGCTTGGAAATCGCCGATGTCGTGAAGCGCGCCTATGCGATGCCGTTGACCAACCCGTCCTTCCCGCCCGGTCCCTACCGTTTCTTCGATCGCGAATACATCATCATCACCTATCGCACCACGCGCGAGGCGCTGGAGGCCGTCGTGCCGGCGCCGTTGGAGATCGACGAGCCGCTGGTCAAGTACGAATTCATCCGCATGCCCGACTCGACCGGCTTCGGCGACTACACCGAGACCGGCCAGGTCATCCCGGTGAAGTACAAGGGCCAGCATGGCGGCTACGTCCATTCCATGTATCTCGACGACGACGCCCCTATCGCCGGCGGCCGCGAATTGTGGGGCTTTCCGAAGAAACTGGCCAATCCCAAGATCTTCCATGAAGGCGAGGTGATCGTCGGCACGCTGCATTATGGCAGCGTGCTGTGCGCCACCGGCACGATGGGTTACAAGCACCGGGAAGCCGATCACGATTCCGTGCTCGCCGCGCTCGCCGCGCCCAATTTCCTGATCAAGATCATCCCGCATGTCGATGGCGGCCCGCGCATCTGCGAGTTGGTGCGCTATTACCTCACCGACATCACGCTGAAGGAAGCCTGGACGGCGCCCGCGGCACTCGACCTGCGGCCCCACGTCATGGCCGACGTGGCGAAGCTGCCGGTGCTCGACATCGTATCCGCCGTCCACTTCAAGGCCGACTTGACGCTTGGGTTGGGCGAGGTCGTCCACGACTATCTCAGTGATCACAGCCGGCTCGCAACCAGCACAACCCAGCCGGAGAAAATTCGTGCTTGAACGCCACCGAAACAAGGAAGCCGCCGCCACGATCGCGGAGATCTCGGCGCAATACGATCGCATCGCTTTGGTTTTCCAGGGCGGCGGCGCGCTTGGCGCCTACCAGGCCGGCGTCTACCAGGCGCTGGCCGATGCCGGCTGCGAGCCGAGCTGGCTGTCGGGCGTGTCGATCGGCGCCATCAACGCCTCGATCATCGCCGGCAACGAGTCCAGCCGCCGCCTGCAGCGGCTCGAACAGTTCTGGCAGACCATCTCGGGCCGCAAGGTCTGGGCCTATACGCCCGAAGGCGACATCTACCGCGACATCCGCAACCGTACCTCGTCGTGGATGACGATGACCATGGGCCAGCCCGGCTTCTTCAAGCCGCGCAATCCCAACCCCTGGTTCGAGCAGCCGGGCGCCGAGGGCGCCACCAGCTTCTACGATACCGCCGAATTGAAGAACACGCTGGAGAGCCTGATCGACTTCGACATCCTCAACGACGGCAAGAAGCGGCTGAGCGTCGGCGCGGTCAACGTCCGCACCGGCAACTTCGTCTATTTCGACACCGAGAAGATTCGCATCGGGCCGGAGCACATCATGGCCAGCGGTGCGCTGCCGCCGGCCTTTCCGTCGGTCCGCATCGAAGGCGAGTACTATTGGGACGGCGGCATCGTCTCCAACACGCCACTGCAATATCTGCTCGACCAGGAAGAGGACCGTTCGTCGCTGGTGTTCCAGGTCGACCTGTTCAGCGCCCGCGGCGTGCTGCCGCGCAGCATGCCGGACGTGCTGTCGCGCCACAAGGACATCATGTATTCCAGCCGCACGCGCCAGAACACCGACAATTTCAAGCGCATCCATGGCCTGAAGATGCGCCTGCTCGATGCGCTGAAGCGCGTCCCCAAGGAACAGCTGACGCCGGCGGAAGAAGCGCTGATCGCCGACTATTCGGACGCCGGCCTGGTCAACATCGTCCACCTGATCTACCAGCACAAGGGCTATGAAGGTCACGCCAAGGACTACGAGTTCTCCGGCACCTCGATGCGCGAGCATTGGGAGACCGGCCTGGAAGACACGCAACGCACCTTGCGCCATCGCAAATGGCTGACCATGCCGACCAATGCCGACGGCGTCACCATCCACGATCTGCACCGCGAAGACCCGACCTGAAATCGATGGGCTGACGTAGGCCGCGACACGTCCTCGATCCCTGAGACCCAAAAAGAAAACGGCGCCGCAAGCGGCGCCGTTTTTGCGTGGTGGACTGCGCCCGCTCAGAACAGCTGGCGGAAGATGATGAACAGCGTGAAGGCCAGCGCGATCGAGCACGGTAGGGTCAATACCCAGGCGAGCAGCAGGTTGCGCACCGTCGACCATTGCAGGCCCGAGCCGTTGGCGGCCATCGTCCCGGCGACGCCCGACGACAGCACATGCGTTGTCGACACAGGCAGGCCGAGCCGGTCCGCCATGCCGATGGTCACCATCGCCACGAGTTCGGCCGCGGCACCCTGGCCATAGGTCAGGTGGCTTTTGCCGATCTTCTCGCCGACGGTGACGACGATGCGTTTCCAGCCGACCATGGTGCCGAGACCCAGCGCCAGCGCCACCGCGATCTTCACCCAGAGCGGGATGAACTTCGTCGCATTGTCGACGGCCTTGTGGTAGTCGGTCACCGCCTTGAGATCGGCGGCCTGCATCGGCAGCAGCTGCTTCTTGTCGATCAGCTTGAGCGCCTCGCCGATCAGATAGATGTCGTTGCGGGCGTTGCTGACGAGATCGGTCGGCACGTTGTCGACCGAGGCATAGGGCTGCAGTCCAGCCGTCGTGTCGTGGATATAGGTCTGCAGCGCGACCGTTGTCTTGTCGCTCCAGCTCCGGGTGCGCACGGCATCCTGGACGGCTGCCTTGGCATCCTTGGCATCCGTGACGATGACGCCGGGCTTCGCATATTTGCCAAGCGCCGTTTCGACATTGGCCGAAGCCGACTTGTAGGCTTCGAGATAGTTGATGTCGGGCGTGCGGTTCAGCGCATAGGCGGTCGGCACCACACCGATCAGGATCAGCATGATCAGGCCCATGCCCTTCTGCCCGTCATTGGAACCGTGCGCGAAGCTGACGCCGGTGCAGGTGAAGATCAGCAGGGCGCGGATCCACCAGGGCGGCGGGGCATTACCCTTCGGTGCCTCGTAGAGCGCCGGATTGCGCACCAGAAGCTTCATGGCATAGAGCAGGATGGCGGCAGCGAAGAAGCCGATGATCGGCGACACCAGCAAGGTCACGCCAACATTGGTCGCCTGCGACCAGTCGACGCCGCTGGTGGCGCTGCCGGACGACGCCATGAACTGGTTGGCGAGGCCGACGCCGATGATCGAGCCGACCATTGTGTGCGAGCTCGAGGCCGGCAGGCCGAGGAACCAGGTGCCGAGGTTCCACAGGATCGCCGCGACCAGCAGCGCGAACACCATGGCAAAGCCGGAGGAGGAACCAACCTGCAGGATCAGCTCGACCGGCAGCAGCGACAGGATGCCGAAGGCGACCGCGCCGCTGGAGGTGAGGACGCCGAGGAAGTTGAAGACGCCCGACCACATGACGGCGAATTCGGCCGGCAGGGAGCGCGTGTAGATGACGGTCGCCACAGCATTGGCGGTATCGTGAAAGCCGTTGACGAATTCGAAGCCGAGCGCGATCAGCAAGGCGATGCCAAGCAGGATCCACGGCACGGTCTTGGCAACCGCCAGATCCTGGCTGAGCGCGTAGCCGACATAGACCACGCCGACCAGCACCAGCACGCCAAAGGCCGGCAGAAACCACCTCGCGCCGCCCGAACCGTGCAGCGGATGATCGGGTCTCGGAATGCCCGCCTCACTAGAAACTATGTCCACCATGTCCCACTCCTATTGCATCGCAGCAAAGAACTGGGAAAGACGCTATGTCCGCACGATGAACCCTGTGTGACGCCGAGACGGGGCTTGTGCCTTGAGAGCTCCTATGCTGGAGCGGAGCGCGTCTTCAGGATCGCCGAGAACAGCGGATCGAAGGCGCGGCTGATCGGCGCCGCGGCGGCACCCAGCGCGATCGACCAGGGGTCGGTGGTGCCAAGCTGAAGGCGAGGCAGCATTCTTGCGGGCCGGTCGGCGATCGACGGCAGCAGCGGATGCATCGCCTCCACAAGCCGGCGCGCCAGCGCTTCCGGCGCGCCGCTGGTCAGGATGACGGTCTGCGGGTCGAAGATCGTCTCGATGAGGTGCACGCTCCAGCGCAGGTCATGCGCGGCCCCGTCGATCCAGGCCATCATCTTCGCGTCCTCGGCCAGCACCAGGGCGTTCATCTGTTCGTAGATATCGCTGTCCGCCGGGTTGAGGCCGAGATGCTGGTAGAGCGAGGCAAGCGAGGCGCGGTGCTCGAGCGGCGTCGAGCCCGGGCCGGCCGGCGCCAGCAGCGCCATGCCGATTTCGCCGGCATTGCCATGGCCGCCGCTGTAGAGCTCGCCATTGAGGATCAGCCCGGCTCCGATGCCGTAGCCGACATAGAGGCAGACCGCGTGGTCGACCCCGTGCGCCGCGCCGACGATGCGCTCCGCCGTGGCGCAGGCAGCGGCGTCATTCTGCAGGCCGACATTCAGCCCCGTGCCTTTGGCCAGCGTCTCCAGCAGCGGAAATTTCTGCCAGGCCGGCATCATCCATTTGTCGTCCGAGTCCTTCAGTCCGAAAGGACCGGGCATGGCAACGCCGAGACCAACCAGCCGTTTTTCCGACTGGGACGAAATGCCGGCCAGGTCGCGGCGCACACCGGCGATCAGCTCCAGGATGATCTCGACGCCCTTCGACGGCTCATCGAAAGGCAGGTTCGCCTCGGCACGCGCCAGCACGCTGCCCATCAGGTCGACGGCCACCGCGCGCGTCAGATGACGGTCGATATGCAGGCCGATGGCGAAGGCGCCTTCGGGCACCAGCCTGTAGGGGGTCGACGGTTGCCCCCTGCCCTTGCGCACCGCGTCGAGCGCCACGACCAGGCCGTCGCTTTCGAGATCCTCGATGATGTTGGAGACCGCCTGCTTGGTGAGCTGCGTCGCGCGCGCCAGGTCGGCCCGCGACAGCGCGCCATTGAGACGCAGCGCCTCGATCATGACCCGGCGGTTGTGTGCGCTGGTGCCTTCCTGGTTGGTGCCGCTTTTGGCGCGGATCGGGCTGATGTCATCCACCGGCTTTTCCCCTCTTGACTCCATTAGAATATTGATCGAGTAATTAAGTCAAGCGAGTTGACTTAATGCAAGCCGAATGTCCCAAAACAAGATGGCCAAAGGCTCCCAGCCTGTCGCCACCGGTCAGCCGGGTAAGCATCAGGTCACGCGACATGGATCCGGGAAGACGATGCGACACGCCCGCATCGCCGGCCCGTCAACGCCGGAAATGGGAGAAGAAGATGCTTAAGACAATCACCAAGACACTGGTCGGCGCGGTCTTCGCCGGAGGACTGCTCGTCCCTCACGCTTTCGCCGAAACGACGCTCAACGCGCTGTTCATGGCACAGGCCGCCTACAGCGAGGCCGATGTGCGCGCCATGACGGACGCCTTCACCAAGGCCAATCCGGACGTCAAGGTCAATCTCGAATTCGTTCCTTACGAAGGCCTCCACGACAAGACCGTGCTGGCCCAGGGTTCGGGCGGCGGCTACGACGTGGTGCTGTTCGACGTCATCTGGCCGGCCGAATACGCCACCAACAAGGTGCTGGTCGACGTCTCGTCGAAGATCACCGACGACATGAAGAAGGGCGTGCTGCCCGGCGCCTGGACCACGGTCCAGTATGACGGCAAATACTATGGCATGCCGTGGATCCTCGACACCAAATATCTGTTCTACAACAAGGACATTCTGGAAAAGGCCGGCATCAAGGCGCCGCCGAAGACCTGGGAAGAGCTTGGCGCACAGGCCAAGATCATCCAGGACAAGGGCCTGCTGAAGACGCCGATCGCCTGGAGCTGGTCGCAGGCCGAGGCCGCGATCTGCGACTACACCACGCTGGTCAGCGCCTATGGCGGCGACTTCCTCAAGGACGGCAAGCCGGACTTCCAGAATGGCGGCGGCCTCTCGGCGCTGAAATACATGGTCGACAGCTACAAGTCCGGCCTCACCAACCCGAATTCCAAGGAATTCCTGGAAGAGGACGTGCGCAAGGTCTTCGAAAACGGCGACGCCGCCTTCGCGCTCAACTGGACCTACATGTACAACATGGCCAACGATCCGAAGGACTCCAAGGTCGCGGGCAAGGTCGGCGTCGTGCCGGCGCCGGGCGTCACCGGCATCAGCGAGGTGTCGGCCGTCAACGGCTCGATGGGCCTCGGCGTCACCGCGGTCTCGAAGCATCCGGACGAGGCCTGGAAATACATCGAGTACATGACCTCGCAGGCGACGCAGAACCAGTATGCCAAGCTGTCGCTGCCGATCTGGGCCTCGTCCTATGACGACCCGGCCGTCACCAAGGGTCAGGAACAACTGATCGCCGCCGCCAAGCTCGGCCTGGCCGCCATGTATCCGCGTCCGACCACGCCGAAATACCAGGAGCTGTCGACCGCGCTGCAGCAGGCGATCCAGGAATCGCTGCTCGGCCAGTCCTCGCCTGAGGATGCCTTGAACACGGCCGCCAAGAACAGCGGCCTCTAAGCACTTTTCTCCAGTTGCGGGCGGCCTCGTGCCGCCCGTGCTATGTCTGAAACCAAGATCGTTAGGGAGAGGCTGCTCCGATGTCGAGCACCTGGATGACGACCCGTGCCTGGTTGCTGATGCTGCCCCTGCTCGTGGTCATGGTCGCCGTCATCGGCTGGCCGCTGGTCGATACGGTTGGTCTTTCCTTCACCGACGCCAAGCTGGTCGGCACCGGCGGCAACTACGTCGGCTTCGACAATTACACCAACATGCTGTCGAGCTCGAATTTTTCGCGCACGCTGGTCACCACGACGCTATTCGCCGTCATTTCGGTTGCCGCCGAAATGGTGATCGGCGTTCTCGCCGCCTTGCTCCTCAATCAGCAGTTCCACGGCCGCGCCATCCTGCGCGCCTTGATGATCCTGCCCTGGGCATTGCCGACGGTGGTCAACGCCACGCTGTGGCGGCTGATCTACAATCCCGAATACGGCGCGCTGAACGCCGCCCTGACGCAGCTCAATCTCATCGACGCCTACCGCTCCTGGCTGGGTGAGCCGGGAACGGCGCTGACGGCGCTCATCGTCGCCGACTGCTGGAAGAACTTTCCGCTGGTGGCGCTGATCGCGCTTGCCGCTTTGCAGGCGGTGCCGCGCGACATCACCGCCGCCTCGCTCGTCGATGGCGCGGGACCGTTCAACCGCTTCCGTTTCGTCATCCTGCCCTATCTCGCCGGCCCGCTGATGGTGGCGCTGGTGCTGCGCACCATCGAGGCCTTCAAGGTCTTCGACATCATCTGGGTGATGACCCGCGGCGGCCCGGCCAACAGCACGCGCACGCTGTCGATCCTCGTCTACCAGGAGGCCTTCTCCTTCCAGCGCGCCGGTTCCGGCGCGTCTCTGGCGCTGATCGTCACCTTGCTCGTCACCGTGCTCGCCGTCGCCTATGCCGCACTCGTCAGGAAGACCGCCGGGAGTGCCGCCTGATGGAACGCAGAAGTCCTGCCTTCACCATCTTCATCTACGGCTGCGCGCTGCTGCTCGCCGCCATCATCCTGGCGCCGATCGCCTGGCTGTTCATCATGAGCATTTCGCCGGCCGCAGATCTCGCCGCCAAGCCGCTGCGCTGGTGGCCGCAGGCCGCCGACTTCTCCCGCTACCAGACATTGCTGTCGACCGCCGAAAACAGCGCCGGTGCTGCCTTCACCTCGTCACTGCGCAACAGCCTGGAGATATCAGGCATGGCGACGCTGGCGGCGCTCGCTCTGGCCATCCCCGCCGGCTGGGCGGTGTCGCGCACGCCGGCGATCGGCTGGTCGTTGTCGATGGTCATCGCCACCTACATGCTGCCACCGGTGGCGCTCGCCGTACCGCTCTATATGGGCCTGTCGCATCTCGGCCTGCTCAACAATGTCTTTGGCCTGGCGCTGGTCTATTTGACCATATTGGCGCCCTTCACCACCTGGCTGATGAAATCCGGTTTTGACTCGATTCCGCGCGAGATCGAGGCGGCGGCGATGATCGACGGCGCCGGCCTGTTCCAGACGCTGCGCATCATTACGCTGCCGCTGGCGGCACCAGTAATGGCGACATCGGCGCTGTTTGCCGTGCTGCTCGCCTGGGACGAATTCTTCTACGCGTTGCTGTTCACCTCCGACCAGCGCGCCAAGACCTTGACCGTCGCCATCGCCGATTTGGCCGGCGGACGTGTTTCCGACTACGGGCTGATCGCCACCGCCGGCGTGCTGGCCGCTTTGCCGCCGGTGCTGATTGGCCTCATCATGCAGCGCGCGCTGATTTCGGGCCTGACCAGCGGCGGTGTGAAAGGATGACGATGACTGCAGCAAGATCTCGGCCGGCCGGACTGGTCGCCATCGATCGCGAAATGGCGCGCCAGCATGCCGATGCGCGCGCTTCGTTCGAGAACAACGCGGTCATGGCGGCCGACGTCGCCGCCTCGATCAGGAAGACCGGGCGTCTGCTGCTGCTCGGCATGGGCGGCTCGCATGCCGTCGGGCGCGCCGTCGAGCCGCTCTATCGCGCACTCGGCATCGATGCGCTGGCGCTACCGCTCTCGGAACAGCTCGGTCAGCCGGTGCCGCTGGACGGCAGGACGGTGCTCGTCACCTCTCAGTCCGGCGAGAGCGCCGAAGTCGTCAGATGGTTTGCTGAGGCCAGCGGCGCTGCCGATGTTTTCGGCCTGACGCTCGAAGGCGGCTCCTTTCTCGCCCGCACCGCGCCTTGCCTGGTCGGCGCCGGCGGCACCGAACTGGCCTTCGCCGCCACCCGCAGCCTGACCGTGACCTTCGCCTTGCATCTGTCCATCCTGGCAGCGTTGGGCGAAGACCCAGGTGCCGCACTTGGCGCGCTGGATCAGAAACAGGACAACGACATAACGCAAGCGCTCGCAGCGTTGGCCGAGGTGACGACCATCGTCACCTCGGGCCGCCGGCTGCAAGGCGTGGCCGAGGCGCTGGCGCTCGGCCTCACCGAACTGTCGCGGCTGCCCTGCTTTTCGCTCGAAGGCGGCCAGTTGAGGCACGGACCGATGGAGATGCTCGGGCCGAATGTCGGCGTCATCCTGTTTCGCGGCGAGGACCCGACGGCGGAACTGGTGACGGCGATGGCGCTTTCCGTGGTCGAGGCCGGCGCATCGCTGATCATCTTCGATGCCTCCGGACAATCGCCGGTCGCGGGCGCCGTCACGCTCTCGTTCAAGCCCGCTTCGGGTCTCGCCGCGATATTCGCCATGCTGCCGGTGGCGCAGCGCCTGATGATCGCGTTCGCCGACAGCCGCGTCGACAATGCCGGCACGCCCGTGCGCTCCACCAAGATCACCAGGAGCGAGTGATGCGTCCGCTGGCGGTGATCGGCAATGTCAATGTCGACCTGATTGTCGGCCCGGTCGCGCCATGGCCGAAGGCAGGCACGGAAACCGTCGTCGACCATGACGATCTTCGCGTTGGCGGACAGGCCGGCAATACCGGGCTCGCCTGGCAGGCGTTGGGCATCGATTTCGAGATCGCCGCCAATGTCGGCGACGACCAGTTCGGCCGCTGGCTGCGCGAGGCGTTTGGCGCCCGCGCCGACAAATGGCCGGTGCGACCGGAGAGCACGACGCTTTCGGTCGGCATGACCCATCCCGACGGTGAAAGGACGTTCTTCACCACGCGTGGCCACCTGCCCCGCTTCAGCCTTCCCGACGTGCTTTCGGTGCTCGACGGCAAACGGCTGACCGGCGGCTATGCGTTGCTGTGCGGCTCCTTCCTCACCGACGATCTCACTCGCGACTACGAGGCGTTCTTCGACTGGGCGAACGGGCACGACATAGCCGTGGCGCTGGACACCGGTTGGCCGGTGGAGGGCTGGACCCTGGCGAACTGCAAGGCGGCCCGCACCTGGCTCGCGCGTTGCGACCTTGCTTTGTTCAACGAGGTGGAGACCGTGACCCTGGCTGGCCTGGCCGATCCGGTCGAGGCCGCGCGGCAGATCCAGTCCAGCATGAAGAAGGGCGCGACCGCCGTCGTGAAGCGCGGCCCCGAAGGGGCGATCGCCATTGGCCCGGGCGGAGCACTGGTCACGGCAACCGCGCCCGACGTCGAGGTCATCGACACGATCGGCGCCGGCGATGTCTTCAATGCGGCCTTCCTGGCCGCACTGGCGCAGGACCAGACACTGACCGCCTCGCTTGCAGCCGCGACGCAGGTGGCGTCGCGCGCCATATCAACCTTGCCCCGTAACTACGGCGAACCGATGCATCCAAGGGAAGCCACGCATGAGCGCGCTTGAAATCCGCAACGTCCGCAAGAATTACGGCAGCGTCGAAACGCTGAAAGGCATCGACATCGCGCTGCAGAGCGGCGAATTCCTGGTGCTGCTCGGCTCGTCGGGTTGCGGAAAGTCGACGCTTCTCAACATCATCGCGGGCCTCGCCGAAGCGACGAGCGGCGACGTGCTGATCGGCGGCCGCTCGATCCTGGGGGTGCACCCCAAGAACCGCGACATCGCCATGGTCTTCCAGTCCTACGCGCTCTATCCGAACCTCACCGTGCGCCGCAACATCGGCTTCGGGCTGGAGATGCGCGGCGTCGCCGCCGATGAGCGCGAAAAGGCGGTGGCCGAGGCGGCAAGACTGCTGCAGATCGAAGCCCTGCTCGACCGCAAGCCGAGCCAGCTTTCCGGCGGCCAGCGCCAGCGCGTCGCCATCGGCAGGGCGCTGGTGCGCAAGCCGCAGGTCTTCCTTTTCGACGAGCCACTGTCCAACCTCGACGCCAAGCTGCGCCTGGAGATGCGCACCGAGTTGAAGCGCCTGCACCAGATGCTGCAGACCACCGTCGTCTACGTCACCCACGACCAGATCGAGGCGATGACGCTGGCGAGCCGCATAGCGGTCATGCGCGACGGCAGGATCGAGCAGCTCGGCACGCCCGAGGAGATCTACAACGAGCCGGCAACGCTCTATGTCGCGGGCTTTGTCGGCGCGCCGTCGATGAACATGCTGCAGGCGACGGTTCAAGGCACAATGCTGGCCATCGATGGCGCCGAGGCGAGCCTGCCCTTGCCCGCCCGTTTCCGCGGCGCGGTGCGGGACGGAGCGCGGGTCGTGGTCGGTATCAGGCCCGAAGCACTGCGGGTCGCGGCGGATGCGGCCGCGCCGTCACTGCCGGTGGAAATAGAAGTCGTCGAGTTGACCGGTCCCGAACTGGTCACCACCGCGCGGATCGGCACTCAGCGGCTGACGGCCTGCCTGCCGCCGGCGTCCCGCGTCGCGAAGGGCCAGGCAAGCAGCTTCGCCTTCAGCGAGGACGCACTTCGGCTGTTCGACCCTGACACCGGCAAGGCTTTTTGAGTCTGAGCCGGAAACCGGTGCCTACCGGCTGAAAGCCTTCAGGATTGCGTCGCCGAGGCTTGCTCGGCATCGGACGAACCGGCGATCTCGAGCAGGGACGCCACCAGCAGTTCCCGCTCGTCCTTCGACAGCACGTCGGAATCGAAAAGGTTCATGCTGCGCAGCCCCTCGATGGCGAGGTAACAGACCAGCAGGGATTTGAGGTCTGACGTCTCGCCTTTCAGCCGTTCGAACAGCTGCCGCTTGAATGTCTTTATCGGCGTCATGAAATCGGGATCCTCGGCGATCGCCGAAAAGATCCAGGAGGCCGAAGGTCGCTTTTCCTCGCAATCATCGGCCGACAGCCTGATGTAGACGGCGAGCGGATTTTTGTCATCGTCGTTGCTGCTGGCGGTCTCCAGCGCCTGCTCGAAATCGCGCAGGTAGCCTTCGACCAGCCCCTGCATCAATTTGGCCTTGGTCGGGAAATTGTAGAGCAACCCGCCTTTCGACACGCCGGCGCGGCTGGCGACGGCATCCAGCGACAGGCTGCCGGGCCCGGATTCCCGGGCAACATCAGCCGCCGCCGCGAGTATCTTCTCGCGCGAGTTCGGTCGTTGGGCTCTCATGGCGCCTCCCTTCGCAAGCTTAGGCCCAATTGACAAGACCGTCCAGACGGTACAGTAAAGCCGCCACTATTTGAAATCGGGACCCGCAGTCGATATGTGTCCCGATGTCCGCGCTTCGCGCCGGATTTCGACTGAGGGGACTTCCTTGTTCAAGCGCATACTCCGTATCTTCGTCATCATTCTCGTCCTGGCCGTACTGGTCGTTGTGGTCGGCGGCATCGTCGGCTTCAACTTCCTGCGCGACAACGGCATCAAGCAGTATTTCGCCACGATGAAGCCGCCGGCGGCGACCGTGTCGACGACCATCGCCAAGCCGTCGAGCTGGACGCCTGGCGTCGAGGCGATCGGTACGGTGCGAGCCGTGCGTGGTGTCGACCTGACCGTCGAGACCACCGGCATCGTCAAGGACATCCTTTTCCATGCCAACCAGAAAGTGGCGGCCAATGCGGTGCTGTTGCAGCTCGACGATGCCGTCGAGCGCGCCGATCTCGACGCACAGAAGGCGCAGGCCGCGCTCGATCAGACATCGCTGACCCGCGCCATCGAACTGACTAGGCGTGGCGTCGGCTCCGACTCGACGCTGGATACCGCACGGGCGGCGGCTTCGGCTTCGGCGTCCCAGGTCACCAAGCTGCAGGCCGTGCTCGACCAGAAGCAGCTGACGGCGCCTTTCGGCGGCACGGTCGGTATTCCGAAGATCGATATCGGCCAGTATTTGGCGCCCGGCACCGCCGTGGTGACGCTGCAGGATCTCGACACGATGCGGGTCGATTTCTCGATCCCCGAACAGCAGCTGCCGCTGCTCAAGATAGGCCAGACGGTTCGGCTTGGCCTGAGCGGCGCGGACATGCCGTTTGCCGGCGAAATCCGGGGCATCGACCCCAAGATCGACCCGTCCAGCCGGCTGGTGAACATCCGGGCGGAAGTCGCCAATCCCGACGGCAAGCTGACCCCTGGCCAGTTCGTGCAGGTGCGTGTCGAACTGCCCGAGGAGCAGAACGTGCTGACGCTGCCGCAGACGGCGCTGACCACCAGCCTCTATGGCGACTATATCTTCGTGGTGCAGCCGGCCAAGCCCGCCGGCACCGCACCGGCGCAGCCCGCCAAGCCGGAAGAAAAGCCGGCCGCGGCGGCCACCGACAAGCCAGCGGATGCGAAGCCGGCGACTGATGCCATGAAGCCGGCCGCTGACGCTGCAAAGCCGGCGGACAAAGTCGCTTCCGATGCCACCAAGCCGGCTGCCGACCCGGCCAAGCCGGCGGCGGAAGGCGACAAGCCCGCGCTGGTGCTGTCCCAGGTCTTCGTCAAGCCCGGCCGCCGCAATCAGGGCATGGTCGAGATCGTCGAAGGGCTGAAGGCTGGCGACGAAGTCGTCACGGCAGGTCAGAACCGGCTCTTCAACGGCATGTCCGTCAATGTCGACAACACCATCGACCCGACCAAATCGGCAAACAAGCAGGCCGACCAGCAATGAGCTTTTCCGATCTCTTCATTCGCCGGCCCGTCCTGTCGACGGTCCTTGCCTGCATGATCCTGCTCTTGGGTTTCCAGGGCATCTTCAACCTGTCGATCCGCCAGTATCCGAAGGTTGACGAAACCGCGATCACCATCACGACGGCCTATCCGGGCGCCAGCGCCGACCTGATCCAGGGCTTCATTTCCGCCCCGATCGCGCGCGCCGTCGCCTCGACCGAGAACATCGACTACGTCACCTCGTCCAGCCGCCCGTCCTCCAGCACCGTGACGGTGCAGATGAAGCTCGGCTCCAATCCCGACGTGGCGCTGACCGAAGTGTTGTCCAAGGTCCAGGGCGTGCGCGGCACCTTGCCGGACGCCTCCAAGGATCCGGTCATCGTCAAGGGCACCGGCCAGCAGTTCGCGATGATGTACATCTCGATGCAGAATCCGAACATGACGAAGGAGCAGCTGACGGAGTATATCGAGCGCGTCATCCGGCCCCGCATGTCGACGGTCGAAGGCGTCGCCGACGTCCAGATCTTCGGCGCCCAGCAATATTCGATGCGCGTCTGGATCGACCCTGTCCGGCTTGCCGCGCGCGGTGTGACGGCGGCGGAAGTGCTGACGGCGATCAACAATTCCAACTTCCTGTCGGCGCCCGGCAACACCCAGAACGAATATGTCGTTTCGTCGATCACCGTGCGCTCGACGCTGCAGACGCCGGAAGCCTTCGCCGAACTGCCCCTGCGCTCGACCGATGGCAATGTGGTGCGGCTGCGCGACGTCGCCCGCGTCGAACTCGGCGCGGAAAATACCGACACCAGGGTGTCCTTCAACGGCAAGCCCGGCACCTTCCTCGCCATCTTCCCGACCCCGGCGGCCAACCCGCTGACCACCGCGGCAGCGCTCACCAAGCTCGTGCCGCAGATCCAGGAAACGTTGCCGAAAGGCATGACGATCGAGGTCGTCTACGACGCGACCGGGCAGATCAGCGCTTCGATCGAGGAGGTGTTCAAGACCATCGGCGAGGCTGTTGCCATCGTCGTCGTGGTCATCCTTCTGTTCCTTGGCTCGTTCCGTTCTGTGATGATGCCGATCATCACCATTCCGTTGTCGCTGATCGGCGTCTGCTTCCTGTTGTTTGCAGTGGGCTATTCGATCAACCTTCTGTCGCTGCTGGCCATGGTGCTGGCGATCGGTCTTGTCGTCGATGACGCCATCGTGGTGGTGGAGAACATCCACCGCCACATGGAAGAAGACCACATGACGCCGATGCAGGCCGCGTTCAGCGGCATGCGCGAAATCGCCTCGGCCATCGTCGCCATGACCATGACGCTGGCGGCCGTGTTCGCGCCGCTGGCCTTCACCGGCGGCCTGACCGGCGCGCTCTTCCGCGAATTCGCTGTGACGCTCGCTGGCTCGGTGGTGCTGTCGGGCGTCATCGCCGTCACCATCACCCCGATGATGTCGGCGCGCCTCCTGAAGGCCGGCACGCCCGGCCGTTTCCAGCGCATTGTCGACGGCATTTTCGCGCGGGTCGAGCACGTCTATGAGCGTGCCGTCACCGGTTCCCTGAACTACCGCCCTTTGACGCTGATCATCGTGCTGGCGCTCGTCGGCGTGACCGGTTTCATGTTCACCAAGACCTCGAGCGAGCTGGCGCCGGAAGAGGATCAGGGCTTCCTGCTCTCGCTCGTGACCGCGCCGGCCTATGCGACATCGGATTACACCGAAACCTATGTCAACCAGATGCTCGGCCTGGTCAGGGATATTCCGGAAACGCGGGCGCAGTTCTCGGCGGTCGCCTTCGGCGGCACCACAAACAGCGCCTTCGTCGGCTTTGCCTTCAAGGATTGGGCTGAGCGCAAGCGCAATTCCAAGGAATTGCAGGCCGACATCACGGCCCGCATCGCCAAGGTGGCGGGCGTGCAGGCCTTCGTCTTCGCGCCGCCGACGCTGCCGGGCTCCGGTGGCGGCCTGCCGATCGCCCTTGTGGTGCGCTCGACGGGCGATTCCGCGGAAGTGTACAAGGCGGCCGAGCAGATCAAGAACAAGGCGCAGGCCTCCGGCCGTTTCATCGTCGTGCAGAACTCGATGTCTTATGATTCGCCACAGGTGACTGTGACCATCGACCGCGACCGCGCGGCTGCGCTGAACCTGCCGATCGCCGATATCGGCCGCACGCTGACGCTGCTGGTCGGCGGCGCCGAAGTGGCGCAGTTCGACCGCGACTCCAACAGCTATGACATCATCCCCCAGGTGCCGCAGCAATTCCGCGACAACCCCGAAAAGCTCGGCGAATACTTCGTGCGCAGCGTGACGGGCGAGATGGTGCCGCTGTCGGCCGTGGTGAAGATTTCGAACAATGCCTCGCCGGCGGCGATCGAGCAGTTCAACCAGCTGAATTCGTCGACCATCTCGGCACTGCCGCTGCCCGGCGTCACCACGGGCGACGGGTTGAAGGTCCTCGAGGATATTGCCAGGGAGAGCCTGCCCGACACCTTCTTCATCGACTATTCCGGCCAGTCCCGGCAGGAGAAGGAACAGGGCAACACCATCCTGATCGCTTTCGCAGCGGCCGTTATCGTCATCTACCTGGTGCTGGCGGCGCAGTTTGAAAGCTTCCGCGACCCGTTGATCATCATGATGGCGGTGCCGCTGTCGATCTTCGGCGCGATCGTGCCGCTCAATCTCGGCCTCGGCACGCTCAACATCTACACGCAGGTGGGCCTGATCACGCTGATCGGCCTGATCACCAAGCACGGCATCCTGCTGGTCGAATTCGCCAACCAGCAGCGCGAGGCGCATGGCATGCGGCGGCGCGACGCCATCATCGCCTCGGCCAAGGTGCGCCTGCGGCCGATCCTGATGACGACGGCGGCGATGGCGCTGGGCGTCGTACCGCTGATCACGTCGAGCGGCGCCGGTGCGGCGGCCCGCTACTCGATGGGCCTGGTCATCTTCACCGGCATTCTGGTCGGCACCATGTTCACGCTCTTCGTCGTGCCCATGTTCTACACCTTCATCGCCAGCAAGGACCTGCCGCATCTTGCGGAAAAGCCGGATCCGAGGCTGATGCCGGCATTGCCGGACTGACAGAAGCCGAAGAACAAAAAAGAGGCCGGGAAATCCCGGCCTCTTTTTTGGCTGCGCTCGATACCGCCGGGATGTTCCGGAGGGAGTCCTGAACAGGCGCGGCAACCCGCCGGCCAGCCCGCAGCCTGCTACTTGACGATGACGATGCTGGTGTTGGCGGGCCCGAAGGTCTCGACAAGCTGGTAGAAATCGGCGGCATTGTCCGGGTGCAGCCGCACGCAGCCATGCGAGGCCGGCTGGCCGAGGCGCTTGATGGCATAGGTGGCGTGCACCGCGTAGCCGCCGCTGAAGAACACCGAGTGCGGCATCGGCGCATTGTCGTACTTCTTCGAATACCACATCTCATGCATGCGCGTCGGCTTGAACGAGCCGGTCGGCGTCACATGTGCCCTGTCGCCGGTGGAAACCTTCCAGGCGAAGGTCGGCCGGCCATCGACCGAGACCTCCATGATCTGCTGCGAAAGCGAGACCCGCGCCACGATCTTGTTGGCGGCATGGGCTGCGTTGGCGCCGAACAGAAGCGCAGTCCCGGTGAGCGCGGCGGCGGTGATGTTGATGAGCTTGGCGGCAATGGTGGTGTGCATGATGTCCCCTCTCTCTGCCGGTCAGGCCGGCTCCAATTCGATGAGCGGCTTATCGTCGTGGCATGTTTCGGGGAGATTTCGCGAAATGCTCGTTTGTGTTTCGAATCTGTTTCCTCTGGTTAACAGGCCAAGGCACCACGGCGACGATGATCGCACCCGCAAACGTCGGCGAGATGCGGCACATAGGTATCGCCTGCAAAACGAAAGTTCGAATTGCTTCTTTTTGAAAGAGCAAGGGGCAATCTCGAAACCAATCTGCAACAAAGCGCGGCTTCGGGCGGCATGATCCGGATACGGGCCGCCCGCAAGGTTGACGTAACGAAAGCAGACGGCAACGACCATGGGAACGAAAACGAACACGCGGTCCTGGCTCTTCAGGATCAGCATCGCGGCAGCAGTCACTGGCGGTGTCGGCACGGTTGCCGGCGGCCCCGTGGCAAGGCTGGCGGCGATGAGTTCGAGCGAGATCTCTACCCTGCACGTCGCCCTGTTTTCCGCCTCGGTCTGGATTGTTTCCAGCCTGCGCATCACCCGGCTCAAGGCCCTCTGGCGGGTTGGCCTTCGGTTGCTGGCATTGCGCGGCCCCTCCGGCAACTTGCTGCCGAGAGGACCGAAGGCCCGCGCCGCTGCGGGGGGCTCCGTGAGCGGCGCGGGCACTTCGGGAGTTTCCTGAAGCGACCCGCGACATACTCATTTTTGAAGAACTGGCATTTCTGGGGAGTTGGAACGATGAAGACGAAATTCGCCGCCTCTGTGCTTTCCGCACTGCTCTATGCGCAGGGCCTGCTTGGCTTTGCCGCCCTGGCCACCGTGCTCCTCAAGGAGCGTGCCCACGCAAACGAACTCGTCGTGAGCAGCGACATGCCATCGGGTCCGTCGCTGCTGGTGGTGCGCTGAGCCGCGGGAGCATCGGCAGGAGGAAAATCCGATGCTCAGCCAGAAAGACAGCCCGGGCAGCCTGCCGTCAGTCGGTGAATTGCTGCGGCGGATCAAACCGGTAGCCCGCGCCACGTATGGTGGTGATGGTCTCTGTGTCGAGCTTGCGGCGCAGCCGCACGATGCGCGAATCGATCGAGCGATCGAAGGCGTCGGCATTCTCGGCCGGTGCCGCGGCGATGATGTCGTCACGCGTCAGCACCTTGCGGGGGCTCGCCAGGAACAGCCTGAGCAGCGCCACCTGGCCGGGCGAAAGCTGCTCCTCCGTACCGGACCGGTGCATGACGATGGCCGATCTCAGATCGACGGTCGCGTTCTCCAGCACGATCAGTTCCTGCGTGCCCCTGCCACGGCGCGACAGCAGGCCACCGACACGGGCGGCGAGTTCCCTGACATTGAGCGGGCTTTCGACGACGTCGGCCGCACCCAGTTCGAGCGCCAGCACCTTGTCGACGAGATCGGCCGGCCGGCAGATCAGGATGAAATCAGGCCCGTCCCGGCCGCCCTCGCCCTGGCCGCCATAGCGCCGGAGCAGATCCCGCCCTTCCGCCTGGCTGAGACTGTCACCGACGACAACGACATCGATGCCTCCGCCCGCCAGCAGCGATTCCCCCTCCCAGGGCTGTCGCGCCTGGCGCACGTCATGGCCACGCCGCTCGAGATGGTCGGCAAGTTCGGTCGTGACCACTTCGGCGACGGAAACAAGCGCAATGACGGCTCGTGCAGCCATGTTTTCCAACCGTTCCCTTGCAACCGGGATATGAGTGCTGGACATGATGTTTATACCCAATCTACTTTCCACTGAAAGTGGGAGCGAGAGCATCGTGCGGGCAAGAATAGTGATCGTCGAGGACGAGCCCGACCTGAGGGACGCGGTTGCCGAATATCTCGGCGCCGCCGGCTATGATGTGGCGACCGCTGAAACCGCCTCCGCCGCGCGCAGCCTGATCGAGACCCAGGCCTTCCATCTGGCCATTCTCGACATCGCCATGCCCGGCGAGGACGGGCTGTCGCTGGGCCGCTGGCTGCGCTCGAGAATGCCGATCGGCATCATCTACGCGACCGCCGCCGGCACGGCGCTCGACCGCATCGTCGGGCTGGAGCTCGGCGCCGACGACTATATCGTCAAGCCATACGAACTGCGCGAGGTGCTGGCGAGGGTGCGCAGCGTGCTGCGCCGCGTGCCGCAGCCGACGGAGCTGCTCGACAGGAAAGCCAGGACGGACCGCCGTTCCGTCTCCTTCGGCCCGTTCCAGGCCGATCTCGACGGCAGGCTGGTCACCGGCGCCAACGGCACCGTGATCGACATGGCCAAGAGCGAATTCGATGTGCTGGAGGTTTTCCTGACCCGCGCCAACCGGCTGCTGACCCGCGCCGCGATCTCGGAGGCGATCGGCTTCACCGAGGATCCGGAATCATCGCGCGCCGTCGACATCCGCATCATGCGCCTGCGCAAGAAGATCGAGGCGGATCCGGCCAACCCGAAATTCCTGCGCACGGTGCGCGGCGAAGGCTATATCTTCTCGCTGCCGACCGGCGACAGCAACTGAGCGCCAGGACCACAAGGTCTCAGGTTCACAGCCGTTGCTCGCCGATCGAATGGGGCCGATCGGATGGGCATACTTTGGAATAACGGCTGAAAATGATGGGCGAAGCAACAAGCAGGGATATGCAGGGTTTCAGGCAGGGTGCTGCGATGGCGGCCGTGCGCGTCGTTCGCCGGCTGCGCGAGGCCGGCGACTGGCAGCGCGAGATGGACGGCATACTGGAAACCCTGTGCCGGGCCATCGAATGCCAGCGCGGCATCCTGTTCCGCCTGCGCGAACTGCCGGGTCAGGGTTTTGCCCAGTCGGTAGCCGCCTACTGGATCGATCCCGACTTTGGCGGCGAACTGGCCTCACCGACCGTCATCATGCAGTCGATCGTCAATTCGGACCCGCTGCTGGAGCGCGTCGCCGAGGACGAACGGCAGGGCAAGATCTTTGCCGGGCATACGCGCAATCTCGAAGGGTTCCTGAGAACCGATTTCGAAAAGCAGAACATCAAGTCGTTCCTGTCGGTGTCGGTCTTCGCCCATGGCCACCTGTGGGGCACGCTCGCCGTCAATGATTGCGTCGACGAGCGCGAGTGGACCGACGAGGAAGAGGCGACGCTGCACATCATCGCGCTCGCCATCGGCGACGCCATCGAACACTCGCCCTCCGATGCCCATGCCAGCGAAGTGATCCGCCGCACCATGCTGCAGGCTTCGCTCGACGCCATCATCGTCATCGACGAGGCCGGCTCGATCATCGAATTCAATCCTGCCGCCGAAAAGATGTTCGGCTTCCAGCGCAGCGACATCCTCGGCAAGGACCTGCTCGACACCGTCGTGCCGGAATACTACCGCAAGGGCTACTCCTCTGGCGCCGACTACATGTCGGGCCGCGGCGCGCCGATGGTCGGCCAGCGGCTCGAGACCGTGACGCAGAATGCCGCCGGCGAGGTGTTTCCGATCGAGCTGACGGCGACCGAGATGCGGGTCGCCGACCGCCGCCTGATCTTCGGCTCGATCCGCGACCTGCGCGACAGGCTGCGCGCCGAGGAAGAGATCAACCGGCAGCGCGAGAAGCTGCACCAGAACGAGAAGATGGCGGCGATGGGCTCGCTGCTTGCCGGCGTTTCGCACGAGCTCAACAACCCGCTGGCGGTGGTGGTCGCGCAATCGACGCTGTTGCACGAATTCGCCTCCGACCCGCAGACCAAGGTCCGCGCCGAGAAGGTGCGCGCCGCGGCCGAGCGGTGCGGCCGCATCGTCAAGAGCTTCCTGTCGATGGTCCGGCTTCATCCAGCGGCCCAGGCCGAGACCGATCTCAACCAGGTGATCCGCGCCGCCCTCGAGGTGACCGCCTATGGCGCACGCTCGAGCGGCATCATCATCGACACCGATTTCGCGCCGGGTCCGCTGCTGGCCATGGCGGACGCCGACCACGTGACGCAGGTGGCGGCCAATTTCCTCATCAACAGCCAGCACGCGCTGGCCGGCATTGCCGGCGACCGGCTGATCAAGGTGCGGACCTTCCGCGGCGAGCGCGGCAATCCCGGCTTCTCGGTCGAGGATAACGGGCCTGGCATTCCCGAGGCGATCCGCAACCGCATCTTCGAATCCTATTTCACCACCAAGCCGGTCGGTGTGGGCACCGGCATTGGCCTGTCGATCTCGAAATCGATCATCGAGCGGCACAATGGCAGTGTCTGGTTCGAGGAAGTACAGCCCCGAGGGGCGCGTTTCGTTGTCCAGTTGCCGGCCATTTCGGCGGGCATCGCTGCTGCCGGCGAGAGCCAGCCACGCTCGAGCGGCCTGCGTCATGCCTTGATCATCGACGACGAGCCTGATGTCGCGGGCTCCTTGTCCGACATTCTCGAATTGATGGGCATCAAGTCGCGCATCGCGCCGGTCTGGGAATCGGGCGCCACCACCTTGAGCGGCCACATGCCGCCCGACATCGTCTTTTCGGACCTGCGCATGCCCGGCACATCAGGCATGGCCATCTACCGCGAGCTGCTTGCCGAGCGGCCCGAACTGGCACGGCGCTTCGTGCTGGTCACCGGCGATCTGATCGGCGCCAAGGCGGAAATCGAAGCCTTGCCGGCGCAGCAGCGGCCGCAGATCCTGGAAAAGCCGTTCAGCACGCTGGACGTGCGCAGTGTGCTTTCAACCATTGCCGAGCAGGCCGCGTTGAAAGGCTAGAGCAGGTCACCGTTTCATGGAAACGCCGAACGGCTCTATCTCTTTGTTTTTACGCGATTCCCAAGGGAAAGCGCTACGCGCTTTTCCGGGGTAAAGCGCTCACACTTTCCTGGAATTGCCAAAAAAAGAAGCTCCCGGCCGGCTGTGCGGCGGGAGCTGAATGGAGCGCTGGAGGAGCGCTCGGGGAGGTCAGAGCAGGATCCCGAGAGGGAACGGTTTCGGGATCACGCTTCGACGGAAATCTAAAAAATGTTTGGCGTGTTGGTCAGCGGCGCGGCATTGGCGATCATGCGGATCGCGCGGGCCTTGTGCGTCCCGGACTGTTCGGCGATGGCGCGCAGGCAATCGACGCTCTCGGCGCCCCATGCCTGCCCCTTGCAGGCGAAGTCGAGCGTCGGCATCGGCAGCCGAGCGGTCTTGATTGTCGTCGGCGCCCCGTCGACCACATTGGCCGGCGGATTTAGCGAGGCGAAGGCCGGCCCGACTGTCGGCGTGAGCGCCATGCCGACGACGGCGCAAGCAGCCAGCCCCATGAACATGGCCATGGGGTGGTCGCTGGCGCGTTGGCGTAGCGCCAGTTTCGGGCGGCGGTCAGCGCGCTCTGGAGCCTGGAGGCGGTGTTCGCTGGTGATGATCTCGACTTTCGCATGCATTGCCTTCCCCTTCGCTGCGTTTCTTTTTGATGATGAAACGAACTTAATCGCACTTTGTAACAGCACTAACGTGGCGTCGCTCTGGCTATGTAACGGAATTGAAACAGCGGTATCGGGCAAAACCGGGCAGAATCGGTCATTCCGGCTTACACGTCGCCGAGGCGAGGTAATCCCAGGCCGGCTCCCGCCAGGCAGTCCAACCCAAGCGCCTGCCGAACAGCAGATTGGCCAGAGCGCGGCGAGTGCTTTTTTCCACCGGCGAGGGGTCTTGTTCGTCAGCTTCCGCGCTTTGTGAAATGAAGTGAGAACGGCATTTCGGAACCGGGGCTAACACCCGGATTCTCCGCGATTTTCTCGGGCAGCAGCCGCATCGAAGCCAGCTAGGAACGACGCTCTGACTCTGCCCTGAAATCCCTTAAATTTTCACAAACCATTGCATTTCAATGGAAAATATGATTTTATTGAATGATTATTCAACAAAAAGAAGAGACGTTTTATGAACCCGCACCTCCGTGACGTGGCGATCCCCAACGATTGGGACCGGCGGGGACTGCCGGGCTGGAGTTACCATTCCGATGCCCTTCTCGAGCTCGAGAAGGAACACGTTTTCCGCAACCATTGGCAGATCGTCGGTCATGTCAGCGACATCCCGAACGCCGGCGACTATCTGACCATGGATGTAGTCGGCGAACGCGCTCTGGTCGTGCGCGGCAAGGACGGCGTCGTGCGCGGCTTCAACAATATGTGCCGCCACCGCGGCAGCCGTGTCGTCGCCGACAGCCAGGGCAATTGCAAGAACGCGCTGGTGTGCCCGTTCCATGGCTGGGTCTACAATCTCGACGGCACGCTGCGCGGCGCCGCGCGCCCGCGCTCCTTCCCCGATCTCGACAAGACCGAGTTCGGCCTGATGCAGCTCGACCTCGAAGTCTGGATGGGTTTCATCTTCATCCGCTTCCGCAATGGCGGGCCGCAGCCTTCGGTCGCCGAGCTGATGAAGCCGATCGAGCCGGAATTCGCGCACTACAAGGCCGCCGACATGGTGCCGTCCTGGGGCATCTGGACCCAGAAGACTCCCGTCAACTGGAAGTCGGTGCGCGATGTCGACAATGAGGGTTATCACGTCGCCATGGCGCACCCTGCCCTGCAGGATCTCTATGGCGCGACCTATTTCGATGAGCCCTTCATCAACGGCGTGTCGCGTTCCTTCGCCACCTACAACCCGCATGCCGGCCGCCGCTGGAGCGTCAAGAACTACATCAAGATCGCGCCAGAGCCGACGCACCTGCCGGACAATCTGAAGAAGGCCTGGGTCTATTACGGCATCTTCCCCAACGCGGTCATTTCGGTGATGCCGGAATCCGTGCAGTTCTATCAGGAGTTTCCGCTGTCGACGGGCGAGACCCTGCTGCGCGGCGCCATCTACCGCTACCGCGACGAAAGCCGCGAGCAGGCCGCCGCCCGCTACCTCTCCTTCCGCATCGATCGCGACACCATGTCGGAAGATGTCCAGTTGTCGGTGTGGTCGAACGAATCCATGCTGTCCGAAGCCTTCGAGGGTTTTTACCTCTCCGACCTCGAATACGGCGTGCGCACCCACCACGACCATCTGCGCAAGATGCTGCCGGTGCTGGGCCTTGAGACGGCGCCGGAGGAGAAAGACATGTGGAATTTGAACGACGCGCTGAGGTCGCGGTCGTAGCTGCGCCCACGTTGGCAGTTGGCCAAACCCAATGACAGCGCCCTCTCCCCGTGAAACGGGGAGAGGGAAGATCGTCACCCCCGCCACACGCCTTCTTTCCTGAGATCATCCATCGTCCGCGAAATGCCTTCGCGCAAAATAGCGACCATGTCGTCGATCTGCTCGCGCGTGATGATCAGCGGCGGCGACATCACGCACATGTTGATCAGCGGCCGCACCAGTAGGCCGAGCTCATGGCAGTGGGCGTCGATGCGCTTGCCGACATCCTTGTCGAGCTGCAGCGGATCCTTGCTTTCGCGGTCGGCGACGCATTCGACGCAACCCATCAGCCCGACGCCGCGCACCTCGCCGACCAGCGGCAGCTCTTCCAGCGTCTTCAGCTGCGCCTGGAAATAGGGCGCGACCTCTTTCGTGTGCGCAAGCACGCTCTCTTCCAGCAGGTCCAGGTTTTTCAGCGCTACGGCGCAGCCGACGGGATGGCTGGTGTAGGTCAAGCCATGGCCGAACATCGCGTCTGGATGGTTCGAACGGCGCAACTCCTGCAGCAGCCGCTCCGAGATGATGACGCCGCCGAGCGGGAAATACCCCGAAGTGATGCCCTTGGCGAAGGTGATCATGTCGGGATCGATGCCGAACACGTCACCCGAGGCGAAGACATGGCCAAGCCGGCCGAAGCCCGTCACCACCTCGTCGGAGACATAGAGGATATCGTTGTCGCGGCAGATCTCGCGGATGCGCTTGAGATAGCCGTCCGGCGGTATCACGACGCCTCCCGATGCCTGCACCGGCTCGCCGACGAAAGCACCGATTCTGTCGGCGCCGACACGGGCGACCGTGTCGCGGAACTGATCGACGAGGAAGTCGGTGAAGGCGGCAAGGCTCATGCCTTGCGGACGGCGGAACGGATCGGGCGAGGACAGCTTGATCACCAGCTCGTCGGCGCCGTCCATCCAGTCGCGGTCGCGCGGGCGGCCGTTGAGCGAGGCCGACAGATAGGTCGAGCCGTGATAGGCGCCGCCGCGCGACAGGATCAGCTTCTTTTCCGGCCGGCCACGCACATTGTTGTAGAACTGCATGAAGCGCAGAGCCGTCTCCACGGCCGAGGACCCGCCCGTCGTGTAGAAGACATGGCTGAGGTCGCCTGGCGCATAGCCCGCGATGCGCATGGCAAGTTCGGCCGACGGCGCGTTCATCGTGTACCAGGGCGTGTTGTAGGACAGTGCCATCGCCTGGTCGTACATCACCCTGGCCAGTTCCTCGCGGCGGTGGCCGACATTGACGCACCACATGCCGGCAGGCCCGTCGATCAGCCGCTTGCCGGTGTTGTCGGTGATGTAGATGCCATCGCCTTCGCCGATCAGTGCGCGGGCTTCGGCACCGACGGAGCCGGCATAAGGCCATGGCTGGATGAGATGGCGCTTGCCCAGTTCAATGGCACCGTCGCCGCCGGATGCCGCCATTTCGGTCGCCTTCAGGTCCCTCACCGCAGCCATTGTCGTCTCCACATCTCTGTCGATTTTTTCCCAGACTTCAAATTCGGCGGCAAAGGCCGGAAATGACGGCTTTCTTCACCTAATTTTGAATGTCCGTTCAATCAATATCTCAGAAATAGCGCTTGATTTCAATCCACGGATGCGCGCATGATGAAAGAAAGCCGGCAAGCTAGGAACGCGACCAGCAAAAGTGGTCACCGGTTTTGTTTTCGATCGCGTTCCAAGGATAAGTGGGAACAACAGCCGGCGTCAGCACAATGGGATGCCGCATGGCGGAACAGTCCAGGCCAGCAACCGAGATCACGCCCGGAGCCTTGCTCCCCAGAGTCTGGCCCCCCGGAGCTTGGCAATGACGGCGGCCGTGGAAGGGTCGCCCCCGTTGCGCATGACGCGCGCCAGACGAAATGCCCTTCTGCAATCCGAACCCGTCCAGGGCTTTGCCCTGATCAGCCCGACCTTTCTCTACGCCCTCATCCTGCTGGTCCTGCCGATCCTGGTGGTCATCGCCCACTCCTTCTGGACGCAGCACTACCTGACCATCGACCGCACCTTCACGCTGGAAAACTACCGCGTGGCGCTGACCGAGCCGATCTACCGCGATCTGTTATGGCGCTCGCTCTACATCTCGCTGACGGTCAGCCTGTTGACCGTCATCCTCGCCTACCCGATCGCCTATTTCATTTCCTTCCATGGCGGCCGTCACAAAAGCCTGTGGCTGTTCCTCATCACCATCCCGTTCTGGACCAGCTACCTCCTGCGCGTCATGTCGTGGAAAGTTATCCTTGGTTATAATGGCGTGCTCAATTCCGGCCTGATGGGTCTCGGCATCATCGACGAGCCGTCGACTGCTTTGCTCTACAATTCGAGCGCCGTCATCATCACCCTCACCCACGCCTGGGCGGCCTTCGCCATCCTGCCGATCTTCGTTTCGCTGGAAAAGGTCGACCGGACGCTGGTCGAGGCCGCCACCGATCTTGGCGATGGTCCCTTGCGCTCATTCCTGCGCGTGACCTTGCCGCTGTCGGCGCCGGGCGTCATCTCGGCGGCGCTGATCGTCATGATCCCGACCGTGGGCGATTACGTCACGCCGAAGCTCGTCGGCGGCAAGGACGGTGTCATGATTGCCAACGCCATCCAGGCGCAGTTCGGCAAGGCGGCCAACTGGCCGCTGGGTGCCGCGCTTTCCGTCACCACCATGCTGATCGTCACCCTGATGGCCGGCGCCACGGTGCTGATCATCCGCGCACTGCAGAGACTGGCACGATGAGGGCGCGGCGCTTCCTGTCGGGCGGCTGGCTGTCCGTCTATGCCTTCCTCTATGTCGTCTTCCTCTATCTGCCAGTCATTTTCCTGCCGATCTTCTCGATCAACACGGCGCCGACGCCGAAATTCCCGCTCACCGGCTTCACCTTGCAATGGTATGCGGACCTGCCGCACACGCCGGCCTTGCTCGACGCCGCCTGGAACAGCCTGAAGGTCGGCGTCTCGGCTTCGGTTCTGGCCACCGTGCTCGGCATCCTCGCCGCCCGTTCGATCACCCGTTATCGCTATCCCGGCCGCCGCACGATCAACGGCCTGATCATGGCGCCGCTGGTGCTGCCCGAGGTGATCGTCGCCATCTCGATGCTGCTGGTGATGCTGCAGCTGGGCTTGAGCCTCTCGCTGTTCACCGTCGTGCTCGGCCACGTGCTGGTCTGCATTCCCTATTCGATGACGGTGCTGACCTCCGGCTTCGAGGGCTTCGACCGCAGCCTTGAGGAAGCTTCCGCCGATCTCGGCGAAAGCGCCTTCGGCACCTTCCGCCGCGTAACGCTGCCGATGGTGGCGCCGGCCATCATCTCCAGCCTGCTCGTCTGCTTCACCATCTCGCTCGACGAGTTCATCATCGCCTTCTTCCTGACCGGCACCGAAGCGACGCTGCCGATCTACATCTGGGGTCAGTTGCGCTTCGCTTCGAAACTGCCGGGCGTGCTGGCGCTGGGCACGCTGCTTCTGGTTGCCTCCTTCCTGTTGATGACAATCGCCGAAATCCTGCGCCGCCGCGCGGCCAGACGCACCCAGAACGAGGGAGGCCTCTATGCCTGAACAGCCGCCGATCGAGCGCCCCCAATCCGATCGGACCCAATCTGACCGGGCCCAGTCTGATCGGGCAATGATCGAGATCCGCAACGTCACCCGCAGTTATGGATCGTTCAAGGCGCTGGACGATGCGTCGCTGACCATCAGGGAAGGCGAATTCTTCTCGCTGCTTGGCCCTTCCGGCTGCGGCAAGACCACGCTTTTGCGCATGATCGCCGGCTTCGACAATCCGACCAGCGGTTCGATCGCGGTCGGCGGCCAGCCGATGGAAGGCATCCCGGCCAACCGCCGGCCGACCAACATGGTGTTCCAGAGCTATGCGATCTTCCCGCATCTCAATGTCGAGCAGAACGTCGCCTATGGGCTGAAGCGGCTGAAGCTGCAGGGTGGCGAGGAGAAGCGTCGCGTCGAAGAGGCGCTGGCGCAGGTCTCGCTGACTGGCCTCGGCAAGCGCCTGGCCACCGAGCTTTCCGGCGGCCAGCGCCAGCGCGTGGCGCTCGCGCGCGCGCTGGTGATGCGGCCCAAGGTGCTGCTCCTCGACGAGCCGCTGTCGGCGCTCGACAAGAAATTGCGCGAACAGATGCAGGTCGAACTGCGCCGCCTGCAACAGGCGGTCGGCATCACCTTCGTGCTGGTCACCCACGACCAGTATGAGGCGCTCGCAATGTCCGATCGCATCGCGGTGATGTTCGGCGGCAGGATCGCGCAGGTCGCCTCGCCCAAGGAAATCTACCAGCGCCCGGTCAACCGGCAGGTCGCCGACTTCCTCGGCGGCATGAACTTCGTCAAGGCCGAGATCGTCGAGGAGAACGGCGCCTCGCTGATCGTCGACACGCTGGGATTTGGCCGTGTGAAAACCGACAAGCCGAAGGCCTTCGTGCGCAATGGCGGCGCCGCAACGCTCGGCATACGGCCCGAGCGCCTGCGCGTGCTGTGGGACAATGCCACGGCAAAATTCGAGGTCGCCGGCAAGGTGGTCGAACGCCACTATTTCGGCGAGATCACCCATCTGATCGTCGAGATACCGGGGCTGGAAAAGCCGCTGTCGGTGACCGAGACCAACGATTTCGGCGCCGACGACATTCCGGTCGGCACCCCGATCCGCCTCGCCTACGATCCCGAGGCGTTGGTGGCGATGGGGGATTGAAGCTGCGCCACGATCTTGCGCGCCGCGATGCGCCCGGCAACGATCGCGCCTTCGACATAGCCGGGGAATGACGGCGACAGTTCCGAAGCGGCGAAATGCACTGGCAGCGCACCCGCCAGAATCGTCCGCTCGGCATCCCTGGCCGTCGCGTCGACGATAAGGTCGCTGTAGGCGCCGCCGCTCCAGCGGTCCTCTATCCAGTCGCGCGAGCTGAAGTCGACGGCATCGCCGGCATCCGGACCGAGGGCCCCCTGCAATCGGGTGACCACCTCCGCCCGCAGCCTTGCCGCATCGAACGCACGCCAGCACAACGCCAGCGGCCCGCCGACGAAGACGACGAGGGCGGCATGCTGCGCGTCCCTGCTGGCGTCGCAGGCAAACAGCCCCGGCAGGTCGCGCCACATCACCATGCCGCTCAAACCCTGCTCGCGCCAGAACGGCTTGGCATAGCGCACCAGGATCTTGATCACCGTGCCGCTTTCCCAGACGCCAAGCGCCTTCGCGAGTGTCGCCGGCAAGGCCGGCGCGAAAGCGAGCTTCGCGGCCGTCGCCGGCGGCAGCGCGACCAGCAGCTGGCGCGCTTCGATCACGCCATTGCCCGTGACGACACGAACGCCTTGCGGCCCGTGCTCGATGCACGTGACCGCTTCGCCGAGCCGCACCCGGTCGCCAAGATCGCCAGAAAGATCCTCGGCCAGCGACTGCATGGTCTCGCGCAGGGAGTACTGCAGTTCCGGCACCTCGTTGGTGATGCGCCGGTCATTATCGATCAGGTGCCAGAGCGGCACTCTGTCCATCGGCAGGCACCACAAGCCTTCGATCATCGATCGGAAGGCCGTCTTGGCATCGATCGGATCATGCTGCTGTTCCAGCCAGGCCGCGACGCTCATGCCGGCAATCGACGGGTCGTCCGGCTCGATGCCGTTCATGCGCTCGCGGATCGCCATCGCGCCGTAATAGGTCTGCTTGGCGTCCTTGGGTGGCATCGATGGATGCGTGATGAAATTACCCTCGACATAGGTTTCGACGAAGGTCTTGCCGCGCGCCTTCGCCAGCGCCATCACTTCCGGCATGTCCTCGCACAGGAACTGGCCGCCGCTGTCGATGCGCTCGCCAAGTCCATTCCGAACGGCTTCCACCCGTCCGCCGACACGATCGCGCGCTTCAAGCAGCACGAACTCGATGCCTGCCTGCCTCAGCTCAAGCGCCGCCGACAGGCCGGTGAAGCCGGCGCCGACGATGACGACGTCGGTTCTTTCGGTTTTGTCGTTCAATAGCCGGCCTTGATCTTCTCGAACTCGTCGACCATGCGCTTCTTCAGCTCGGGCGCGACCGGCTGCTGGAATAGCGTCTTGTCGAGGAACTTGTCGATGTCGTCGAAACCGCGCTCGGCCAGCACCTTGTGGTCGACCGCGGCCATGCCGGCGCTGTTGCCATGGGCGTAGCCGAACGTCGTGACCATGTATTTCGAAATGTCCGGCGCGTTGACCGCGTTCAGGAAATCATAGGCCTGGTCGACCTTGCCCGGCGCGTCCTTCATCAGCACGTAGCCGCACACCCAGGTGGACATGCCTTCCCTGGTATCGCGGTTCATGGCGACGGGAACGCCTTGCCCGTTCATCGCGATCAGTGTCTGGCCCCAGCCCCAGGCCAGGTCGACCTCATTGCCGGAAAATGCCTGGTCGATATCGCTCGAGTCGGTCCAGTAGAGACGCACGTTCTTGTGCACCTGGCGCAGGAAATCGGACGCCTCCTTGAACTGCGCGTCGGTCATCTTGGTCCAGTCCTTCAGGCCTATGACCAGGCTCGCCAGCGCATAGGCGTCGTCGACATTGTCGCCGATGGTGACGCGGCCCTTGAATTTCGGATCGGCAAGGATCCGCAGCGACTTCGCCTCTTCCGCCGTCACATTGTCGGTGCGGTATAGCAGCGCCGTGTTGCCCCAGTCGAACGGCATGAACCAGGCCTTGCCGTCGGCCGTGGTGGCGAGGTTCTTCATCGCCATGATGCCGGGATTGAGGTCTTTCCAGCCCGTGATCTTTGACGTGTCGAGCGGCTGCAGCAGGCCCGCGTCGCGCCATTTCGCCACGCTTTGCGAGCAGGGATGCGCGATATCGGCCTTGAAACCCGCCCGCATCTTCTCGAAGGCTTCGTCCTCGTCGCCGAAGAAGGCGAAGGTCGGCTCGGCGCCATTTTTGGCGGTGTAGGCGGGATGCAACAGCGGGTCCTCGTAACCGGACCAGTCGAACACCACCAGATCGCCGCCGCCTTCCGCCCAGGCATAGACCGCGCCGGCGCCGATCGTGCAGGCGGCGGCGAGCGCCAGGCGGCGTAGCATTGGCGTCATGGCGAAACTCCCCCATCGCGAAAAAGCTTCTGCGAAGTTAGGAGAAATCATCCGCTTTGGCGAGGCCCGTCCGCCCGCCATGCCGGCATCGGACGGGCAGTCGGGAGGAGATCAGTACCCAGCTTTGATCTTCTCGAATTCGGCGATCATCTTCAGCTTGAGGTCGGACGGCAGCGGCGACTGGAACAGCGTCTTGTCGACGAATTTCTGAACGTCGTCATAGCCCTTTTCTCTCAGGATCGCCTGGTCGACGCCGGCCATGCCCTTGGCGTTGGCCTGGCCATAGCCCCAGTCCTTGACCAGCACCTTGGCGGTCTCCGGATCGTTGATGGCGTTCAGGTAGTCATAGGCCTTGTCGACGTTGCCGGGCGCATCCTTGAACAGCACATAGCCGCAGACCCAGGTCGAGATGCCTTCATTGGTATCCTTTACGGATTTGATCGGCACGCCCGCCTTGACGGACTGAACCGTCGCATCGTTCCAGGCCCAGGCGAGGTCGACCTCGCCGCCGCTCAACAGCTGGACGATATCTGTGGTATCGGTCCAGTAGGAGCGGACGTTCTTGTGCACCTGGCGCAGGAAGTCGGAAGCCTGCTTGAACTGGTCGTCCGTCATCTTGGTCCAGTCCCTCAGGCCGATGGCGAGGCTCGCCAGCGCATAGGCGTCATCGACATTGTCGCCGATCGACACCCGGCCCTTGAACTTCGGATCGGCGAAAGCCTTCAGCGACTGCACGTCCTTGGCGTCGATCTTGGAGGAGTTGTAGGTGAGCTGCGTATTGCCCCAGTCCCACGGCATGAACCACGCCTTGCCGTCTTCGGTGGTGGCGAGGTTCTTCATCGCCATGATGCCGGGATTGAGGTCTTTCCAGCCCGTGATCTTCGACGTGTCGAGCGGCTGCAGCAGGCCTGCCTCGCGCCACTTCGTCACGCTCTGCGAGCAGGGATGGCCGAGATCGGCCTTGAAGCCGGAGCGCACCTTCTCGAACGCCTCGTCCTCGTCGCCGAAGAAGGCGAAGGTCGGTGAATCGCCGTTCTTCTCGACATATTTCGAATGGAAGCTCGGATCCTCATAGCCGGACCAGTCGAACACGATCAGATCCTTGTCGGCGGCGACGGCGAACGCTGCCGCCGAAGCCGCAAGCGCGCCACCCAGCGCCAATGTCAATGTCAGGCGTCTGCTAAGGTTCTTCATGCTGTTCCATCCTCTTTTGGTCTTGCCGGTCTTGGCGGCCGGCTGTTGCTAGCCGTAATGCTTCGGGAAGGCAGCGGCCAAAAAGGCGTTGGCGGCCTGCAAGGCTGTTTCGCGCGTTGTGTCCTCGGTGCCCATCATCAGCCGCAGCCACAGTCCCTCCAGCATGGCCGACAGCGACAGCGCCATCACCTGCGGCTCATAGGCATAGGAGCCGCTCTGCTTGAGTGTCGCGCAGAGATCGATGAAGACCTGCTGGTAATAAGCATCGCGCGAACTGCTCAGCGCCTGATAGGTCGGCCGCGACTTGGCCTCGCCCCAGAAGGCCAGCCAGGCGGCCAGCTTGCGCTTGTTGCAGATCGAGCGGTCGAAGTCGGCCCACACCAGTTGCTGCAGCTGCCGCGCCGGATCGTCGCCTGCCTTCTGCAGGGCGGCGCGCCAATGCGCCGAATACTCGTCATACATGTGCTGCAGCGTCGCGATCAGCAGCTTTTCCTTGCTCTCGAAATGGAAGTTGACGATGCCGCGCGACAGGCCCGCGCCGTCGGCGACATCGGCCATCGTCGTCTCGGCGTAGCCGCGCTTGGCCAGCGAATCGATCGTCGCCTCGATCAGCTGCAACTGACGGACCTCCTTCGAAGCCTTGCGTCCACGCTTCTCGGTCTCGGCTTTCCCCGCCGGTTCAAGGAGGGCATCCTTGGCGTCTGCCGTTTTCATGGGTGTGATCGTCTCCAGCATCGCCGGCTATCCAATCGCATCCGGCTTCCAACCGCGCAGATGAGTGGGACGGTGCTCGCCACTGTCAAGCACCTTCTGCATGGCCTCCCAGGTTCGGATGTTCTTGTCGACATAGGCGGCGCCGACCACGGCAGCAACCGGCGCATAGAGCGGTCCTTTCAGCCTTTCCAGCTCGCCTCGCGCCACCTCGCGGTACCAGGGATTACGGTCCCTGACGGTGACATCGGCAAAGCCGGCGCGCCGCATCGCTTGCGCATAGCGCGCCGGCGAGGCCATGGCGAAGGACAGCCCCTCGGCGGCGACATAGGCCTTCATCTCGGGCGAAGGTTCGCCGTCATGCCCGATCATCCAGTTGGAGGCGGCAAAGACGCCGCCCGGCTTCAGCACGCGGAAGATTTCGGCGAACAGGCCGTCCTTGTCCGGCACATGCAGCAGCGCGTCCTTGGAAAAAACCGCATCGAAGGAGCGATCGGCGAAAGGCAGTGGTCCGGGTGGCGCCTGGACGAAGTCAGCGCGGTCCGAAAGTCCGCGCTCGGCGGCTCGCCGTCTGGCCGCCTCTATCACCGGCTGTTCGACATCGAAACCGGTGGCGTGGGCAGCGCCATGGCGCTCGACCAGATGCAGTGTGATGCCGCCGGAGCCACAGCCGATGTCGAGGATCGTCTTGCCCTTGAGCGAAAGCCCTTCGACAACGCGGTCGACCTCTTCAGGTCCGCCCGGCGACAGGTAGCCATCGCCCCACAGCGCCTCGAGGAAGCGGATGGCGGTGTCGTCATACTCGGCATCTGCCGTTTCGATCATCAGCCCTCGATCCCCAACCGATGAATGCCCGTTTCGAACGCCGGCAAAGCGTAGCGCATACGAGGGAAAACGCAACATCATTTGTTGAACATTCATTCAGAATGACTGGACAGAACGGCCGATGCCGTGCCAAATTCCGCGTATTCGGGAACAGATCACGCAAAAATGAACAGCGGGTCGCACAGGGCAATTCCAGGAGAAGCGCGCAGCGTTTTCCCTTGGGAACTGCTTGGAAACGAAGAGGCCGGGCCACAATGAAAGCTTGGGATGCCATCATCATCGGCGGCGGACACAACGGCCTGGTCAATGCCTGCTACCTGCAGCGCGCCGGGCTCGACGTGCTGGTGGTGGAGAAGAACGACTGGGTCGGCGGTGCGGCCACCAGCCGTGAGCTGACGCCGGGCTTTCTCTATTCCAATTGCTCCTATGTCTGCTCGCTGTTTCGCCCAGAGATCATGCGCGACCTCGAACTGCCGCGCTTCGGCCTGCAGGTCATTTCCTATGAGGGCGGCGCGGTGTTCACCCGCGATGGCGACTATCTGGCCAACTACCGCGACCACGATGCGCACCGGCGCGAATTCGCGCGCTTCTCCAAACGCGACGCCGAAGCCTATGACCGCTACGCCCGCGACGTGACACGGCAGTGCCGCTTCATCCAACCGCTCTTGATGCGCACAGCGCCCGACCCGACCAGCCTCAAGCCGCGCGACCTTGGCGAGCTGCTCTATCTCGGCAAGAAATTCGCCGGCCTGTCGGCGGAAGAGATGGCGCTGACGCTGCGCTTCTGGACGATGTCGATCTCGGACTTCCTCGATGAGTATTTCGAGACCGATGTCATCAAGGCGAACTTCGCGCTGTCGGGGATCATCGGCACCGCGCTCGGACCGATGTCGCCTGGCACGGCCTACGTGCTCTTGCATCACTATATGGGCGAGGTCGACGGCTCGGTCGGCGCCTGGGGCTATGCGCGTGGCGGCATGGGCGCGGTCACCAATGCGCTGGCCGCATCGTTCAAGGCCTCGGGCGGTACCATCCGCACCGGCGCCGAGGTCGACCATGTGCTGGTGAGCCGAGGCAAGGCCAAGGGCGTGGTGCTGGCCGGCGGCGAGGAGATCCGCGGCAAGCTCGTCGTCTCCAATGCCGACGTGAAGCGCACCTTCCTGAAGCTCGTCGAGGAAAAGGAACTGCCCGATATCTTCCTGCGCCGGGTCAGGAACTTCAAGATGCGCGGCTCGTCCGGCAAGGTCAACATCGCCCTCGACTCGCTGCCGGAATTCCCGGCGCTGCCGAAGGATTCACCGGTCTATCGCGGCGACATGCATTTCACCGATTCGGTGGAGCGCATGGAGCGCGCCTATGACGACTGGAAGGCCGGACGCTGGTCGGCTGACCCCTTCCTCGACATGGTCATCCCGACGACGCTCGACCCGACCATGGCGCCGCCGGGCAAGCACTTCATGAGCTGCTTCGTGCAATACGCGCCGCCCAAGGTGAGCGGCCGCGAGTGGACCGACGCCGACCGTGACGGCTTCGCCGAAACCGTGATTGCACAGATCGCTGAGTACTCACCCGGCTTCCGCGACCGCATCGTCCATATGGAGGTGCGCACGCCGCGCGAAATCGAGGCGGAGGTCGGCTTGACCGAAGGCAATATTTTCCAGGGTGAACTGACCTTCGACCAGCTTCTGTTCAACCGGCCGGTGCCGGGCTACGCGCAATACCGCTCGCCGGTCGGCGGGCTCTATATGTGCGGCTCCTCGACCCACCCGGGTGGCGGTGTCATGGGCGCGCCCGGCCGCAATGCGGCAGCGGAAATCCTGCGCGATCTCGCCAAATCCACCTCGCATATGAGCCCGGCCCATGACGTCATTTGATGCAATCGTCATCGGCGCCGGCCACAACGGCCTTGTCGCCGCCGCCACGCTGGCCAAAGCCGGCCGCAAGGTGCTGGTGCTGGAGGCCGGCAGCGAAGTCGGCGGCGCGGCGCGCACCGAGGAATTCGCGCCAGGCTTTCGCGCCTCGTCGATCGCCCATCTGCTGAATCGCCTGCATCCCGATGTGGTGAAGACCCTGGAGTTGGAGAAGCATGGGCTGCAATTTGCCCGCGCGGACTTCCTACCTTCGGTGGCGCTGTCGAAAGATGGCCCGGCGCTGATGCTGCATGGCGCCTATGGCGAGGTGCTGACCGGCGCCAACTCCTCCGAGCAATCCGCCTGGAAGGACCTGCGCGCGCAGTTGCTGCGCTATGCCGGCATCCTGAAGCCTTTCCTCTCGCGCCGGCCGCCCGATCTCGCCGGCATGTCGTTGATGGAGACCGCGGGGCTCGGCCAGACCGCGCTCGCGCTGAAAAAACTCGGTAAGGAAGACATGCGCGACTTCCTGCGCGTGCTGTTGACGAACGTTGCCGATCTGCTCGACGAGCAACTTGAAGATATCAGGCTGAAGGGCCTGCTCGCCTTCGACGCGACGCTGGGCAGCCATCTCGGCCCGCGCTCGCCGACCTCGTTGCTCGGGCTCTACTATCGCCTGGCCGGCGAAACCGGCGGAGCGGCCGGTGCGCAGGTCCTGCCGCAAGGCGGTATGGGCGCCGTCGTCGCCGCCATTCGCGCCGCGGCGGAAAAGGCCGGCGTCACCATCCGTACGTCGATTGCAGTGGCAAGGATCATCGTCGAGAAAGGCCGCGCTGTCGGTGTCACGCTCGACACCGGCGAGGAATTGCGCGCCAGGACTGTTGTCTCGGCCATCAATCCCGCAACCACTTTCCTCGATCTTGTCGGGCCGCGCGAGATCGACACCGGCTTCGTGCGCAAGGTCAGGAACATCCGCATGAAAGGCGACGCCGCCAAGCTTCATCTGGCGCTCGACCGGCCGCCGCAATTCACCGGCGCCGATGCCGCCGCGCACAAGGGGCGGCTGGTCATCGCGCCCTCGCCCGACCATGTCGAGCGCGCCTTCAACCCGTGCAAGTATGGCGAATTCTCGCCCGAACCGGTGATGGAAATCACCCTGCCCAGCCTCGCCGATCCATCACTCGCACCGGATGGCGCCTGTGTGCTTTCGGCGGTCGTGCAATACGCGCCCTATGCGTTGAAGGAAGGCTGGGTTGCCGGCAAGCCAAAATTCCTCGAGGCGATCATGGCGCGGCTCGAGGCTTACGCGCCCGGCATCGGCAAGAGCATTGTTCACGCCGAGCTTCTGACGCCGGCCGATATCGAGGCGCGCTACCGCATGCCCGGCGGCCACTGGCACCACGGCGAATCACAGGCCGACCAGATGCTGATCTCACGGCCCGTCTCCGGATGGTCCGGCTACGACACGCCGCTCGAAGGGCTGTTCCTGGCCGGCGCCGGCTCGCATCCCGGTGGCGGCGTCTCCGGCGCTCCCGGCCTCAACGCGGCGCGGCGCATCATTGCGATGAGGGGGTAAGCCATGGCTCAGGCAACCAGGAAGAGGCCCGTTGCAAAGACAGAAGATGCGGCTGTCTCCGCCCGCATCGCCGCGCAATCGCATTTCCGCATACTGCGCCTTGGCACACCGTTCCAGCCCCGCCTCGATGCGCTGGCCAAAACCCAGGACTGGTACAATTGGGCCGGCTACCGCGCGCCGCATTCGCTGCGGGACGAGGAGCTGGAGTATTTCGCCATCCGCAGCCAGGCGGCGTTGTTCGACATCTCGCCGATGACCAAATACCGGATCGAGGGCCCCGACGCCGAAGCCTTCCTCGATCGCGTCACCTTGCGCGACGTCACCAAGCTCAGGCCCGGCCGTGTCCATTACACGGCATGGTGTGACGACGAGGGGTTTGTCCTCGACGACGGCACGTTGTTTCGCCTCTCGCCGACCCGCTTCCGCCTGTGCTCGCAGGAGCGACATCTGCCCTGGCTGCTCGACAGCGCCATTGGTTTCGACGTCGTCGTCAAGGAAGAGACCGAGGCCGTCGCCGGGCTGGCATTGCAGGGGCCAACCTCCTTCGCCGTGCTGCGCGATGCCGGCTTCGCCGGCGTCGAGAAGCTGAAAATATTCGACCTCGCCGACTTCCCGCATGATGGCGGCACAGTCACCATCTCGCGCACCGGCTTCACCGGCGATCTCGGTTATGAACTGTTCGTACCGGCCGACAAGGCGCTGAGCCTATGGGACCGGTTGATGACTGCAGGCGAGCTGCGCGGCATCCGCGCCATCGGCTACACCGCGCTCAATCGCGCACGGCTCGAGGCCGGACTGATCGTGGCCAATGGAGACTTCACCACCGCCGAGCACGCCATCCGCGCCGATCGCTTGCGCAGGCCCGACGAGATCGGCCTCGGCTTCATGATCGATCCGGAGAAAGCCCATTTCAACGGCCGCCGCGCCATCCTCGAAGCGCGCGCCAGACGCAAGCTGCGCCATGTGCTGGTCGGGCTGGAGGTCGAAGGCAACATCCCGGCCGAACACGCCATCGTCTACCACAAGAAGCATCAGGAGGTCGGCTTGGTCAGCGCCGCCATGTGGTCGCCGATGGCCAAGCGCAACATCGCCATCGCTTCGCTGGCGCGGCCCTATGGTGATACTGTCGTGGAAGACCTCTGGGTCGAGATCTATGCCATGCGCGAACTGCAGTATCAGAAGCTGATGAAACGGGCCAAGGTGGTGGCGCGGCCCTTCATCAAGCTCGACCGCCGCATCGCCAATCCGCCGGCGGATTTCTGACCATGGCCGACGAAGCAGAGCTGGAGGCAGCCGAACAGTGGGAGCTGGTCAACACGCCGCTCGGCGAGAAATGGTCGGGCCGCACGCGCTATGCCGCCGCCATGTTCTTCTACAAGCGCGGCGAGATGAGCGCCGAGACGCTCGAGGTCTACCGCATCTGCGCGCGGCTCGATTCTGAGAACCCGCTGCCGATCATCCGCGACCGCGGCGTCGGCAAGGACTGGCTCAAAAGGATCGGTTTCGAGTAGCGCCTGCGCTCTACCCAATGGTTCTTTCCAGCATGCTCAGCCAGTTGCGGTAAGCAATCTTCTCGATCAGGGCACGGCCAAAACCACGCGCGGCCAAGGCATCGATCAGCTTCGGCAAGCCGGCGACATCGCCGATGACGGCCGGGATCATCGCGCCGTCGAAATCGGAACCGAGGCCGACACCGTCCTCACCCAGCGCCTGCAGCAGGGAATCGACATGACGCACCATGATGTCGAGGCTGGTGTCGGCATTCATGCGGCCGTCCTCGCGCAGGAAGCCGGTGGCGAAGTTCAACCCGACCATGCCGCCGGACTCGCGTATGGCGCCAAGCTGCCAATCGGTGAGATTGCGCGAATGGGTGCAGAGCGCATGCACGTTGGAGTGGGTGGCGACCAGTGGCGCGTCGCTGAGATCGGCGACATCGCGAAAACCCTTCTCGTTGAGATGCGAAAGATCGATCATGATCTTCAGTTCGTTGCAGGCCTTGACCAGCGCCTTGCCGGCATCGGTCAGCCCCGGGCCGGTATCCGGCGAGGACGGAAAGCGGAACGGAACGCCGTGGCCGAAAGCATTCGGCCGGCTCCAGACGATGCCGAGCGAGCGCAGGCCGGCGGCATGCAGCACGTCCAGCATGGTCAGATCGGGATCGATCGCTTCGACGCCCTCGATGTGGAACACCGCGGCGATCGTGCCTTTGGCCATGGCGTTGTGGATGTCGCCAGCGGTGCGGCAGACGGCCAGAGCCCCGGCGCGTTCCAGCCTAAACAGGATCGAGGCCATCGCGATCGTCGAGTTGAGCGCATCGGCGCGCGGCACCTCCGGCGGCAGCGGCTCGCTGTCGCTCGGCGCCAAGGGCACGGCGCTGCGCCTGGCTTTCTCGACCGGCGGCGGAAAGATCGCGAACATGCCGCCGGCGAAGCCCCCCGCCTTGGCGCGCGGCAGGTCGATATGGCCGCCCGACTTGCCTTCGACGAACAGCTTTTCGACGTCCTTGTCCTTCGACTGATACAGCCTGAGCAGCGTATCGTTGTGGCCGTCGAAGACGGGGACGAGGTCGGTTTCGGTCATCGGGGGATCATTCGGTTCGTTTGTCGGCACGGCGAGACATCATATCTAGGCAAGATATCTGGTCGCGGCAAATGACAAAGCCGACCGGCAGCGGGGACTGCCCCCTTATCCCCCCGCTGCCTATCGATGACGTGCCTGCGCTTCCTAGAGCAATTCCAGGAAAAGTGTGAGCGGTTTTCCCGGGAAAAGCGCGTAGCGTTTTCCCTTGGGAATTGCGTCAAAACAAAAAGTTAGAGTGGTTCGCCGTTTCCATGAAACGGTCTAGTGCTTCAGCACGTCAGCCCATTCCGCGTGGCGGCGGAACTGGGCGTTGGCGAACGGGCAAAGCGGGATGATCTTCTTGCCCGCCGCGCGCGCATCCTCGACGGCGCGGGTGACGAGCCGAAGCCCGGCACCCTGGCCGCGAAACGCGTCCGGCACTTCGGTGTGATCGATGATGATCTGGTGTTCACCGATCTTGGTGAAGGTCATCTCGGCCTCGGCGCCGCCGGGGCCACGCAGCACATAGCGCCCTTTGGAGCCGCGGTCTTCCAGTTCGATTTCAGGCAGTTGGTCGGGCATGTCTAAGCTCCTTGGGCGACACCGGCAAAGAGCCGCCGCGCCGCTTCGATTTCATTTGGCCGCACCTCGTGCCCGCCTTCGTGCCATTCCACTGTGACATCGGCACCGTCGGCACGCAAATAGGCCTCGAGCCGCGTCGTCAGGTTCGGCGGGCAGATCGGATCGCGCTTGCCGGCGGTCAGCAGCACGTGACGGCCGGCGAGGCTGCCCTTGACCTGCGGTTCGAACGGGATCAGCGGATGCATCAGCACCGTGGCGTCGAACAGCTCGGGCTCGGCGAACACCACGGACGCCAGTATGTTGGCGCCGTTGGAATAGCCGAGGCCAAGCACCGCCGAGGGCTTCGCAGCCTCGACATGCGCCTTGACGAAGGCCACCATCTTGTCCGTTGCCCGCGCCAGGTCGCCCATGTCGTAGACGCCCTCGCCGGTGCGACGAAAGAAGCGCGCCGCACCGTATTCGGACACATCGCCGCGCGGCGAGATGATGGTGGCCTGGGGCACGAGATCGCGCCCCGGCGACAGAAGCTGGCTCTCGTCACCGCCGGTACCGTGAAAGACGAAAAGCATGGGGCCGCCCGGCGAACCGGGCAGCACCTTGTGGATGTAGGCGTCCTTGCTCATGGCGTCAGCCTTCCAGCTTCTGCAGATGCTGTTCGAGATAGGGCCGCAAATGCTGGTGCTGCGTCGGCAGCTTCAGCGCTTCGCCCAGATGCGCGGTGTCTTCATCCCTGTCGAAACCCGGCTCGTTGGTGGCGACTTCGAACAGAACGCCGCCCGGCGTGCGGAAATAGATCGCCCAGAAATAGTCGCGGTCGATCACTGGCGTCACGCCATAGCCCGTATCCATCAACGCCTTGCGCACTTCGAGCTGCTTGGCGCGGTTCTCGACGGCAAAGGCGACGTGATGCACCGAGCCGGCGCCAAGGTCGGCGAAGGCCGCGGCCGGCAGCGATTCGATATCGACGACATCGGCGCCGTTGCCGTTCTTCACGGCAAGCCGTCTGACATTGCCTGATCTGTCGACTTCCTCGTAGCCCATGAATTTCAACAGCTCCTCGGTGGCGCCGCCATCCTTCAGCCTGAGCGAAACCGAGTGAAAGCCGCGGATCGCCTCGTCGGTCGCAATGCCGCCCTTGGTCCAAGGCGCTCTGCTGTCGGCCTTGTCCTCGACAAGCGCGAAACCGTCGCCATCGGGGCCGGCGAATCTGAGCCGCTTCTCGCCGAAACTCTCTTCACGGGAAACACCGCTCACGCCTTCGTCGGCGAAGCGCTTTTCCCAATAGGCGAGCGTGCCTTCCGGCACGGAGTAGACCGTGGTGCCGACTTCGCCGACGCCGGGACGGCCCTTGCCGATGTTGGGAAACGGGAAATAGGTCATCACCGAACCGGGCGTGCCAACCTCGTCGCCATAATAAAGGTGGTAGACGTCGGGCGCGTCGAAGTTGACCGTCTTCTTGACCCGGCGCAGGCCGAGCTTGTGGGTGAAGAAATCATTGTTCTGCCGGGCATCCCTGGCCATCGAGGTGACGTGATGGAGGCCCTTGATCTGGTCGAGCATTGTCTTGCTCCTTCCCTTGTTGTTTGTGCGGCCCTCGCCGCTGTCCACGCCAATATGAGGACACGAACGCTCGCGGCAAAGGCGACAAACACAGAATGGACTGTGCTGTAAAAGTGAACGACGGAAAGAATTTTGTTCACCAATCGACTAATGCGGGCGGTCTTGCGCCCTTGCTGGAAATCGGCTCCATGAATGGCATTCGACCATGCAGCGAAAGGTATCGCGAGTGACAGGAAAAGCCAGGCGCCCGAACGTTCTCCTGATCACCTGCGACCAGTGGCGTGGTGATTGCCTGTCGGCTGCCGGCCATCCCGTGGTGAGGACGCCGAATGCCGACGCGCTGGCCGCCGAGGGCGTGCTGTTCAAGCAGCACTATGGCGGTGCGGCCCCTTGCTCGCCAGCACGTGCCTGCCTCTACACCGGCCTCTACCAGATGAACAATCGCGTCTGCCGCAACGGCTCACCGCTGGACGCCCGGCACGGCAACATCGCCGAACACGCGCGCAGCATCGGCTACGATCCGACGCTGTTCGGCTACACCGACGTGGCGCTCGACCCGCGCCTGCTGACTTCAGGTGATCCGAGGCTGAAAACCTATGAAGGCGTGCTGCCCGGATTCACGGTGCGCCAGCTGCTGCCGGAGCATCAGAAGCAGTGGCTCTCCTGGCTGAAGCAGCAGGGCATCGATGCCAGTGCCGGGTCGCCTGGCATCCACCGTCCTGCAGGCGAGGAAGACGGTGACACCGTGACCGAGGCGCCGCCGATCTATTCGAAGGACCATACGCCGACGGCTTTCCTTGCCGGTGAGTTCATCCGCTGGCTCGGCGAGCAGGAACAGGCCACGCCCTGGTTCGCGCATCTCTCCTTCATCAGCCCGCACCCGCCCTTCATCGTCCCGGAGCCCTACAACACATCATACGATCCGGCCGACGGTCCCGCCTTCCACCGCGCTGACAGCTGGCGGGCCGAAGCTCAGAGCCATCCCTATCTCGCCTATGATCTCAGCCGGCGGTATCGCGCGAATTTCCGCCCCGGCGCGGCAGGAAAGGTGCACGACTGGAGCGAGGATGATTTCCGCCGCATCCGGGCGATCTATTACGGCATGATCTTGGAGGTCGACGCGCAGCTTGGCCTGATATGGCAGGCGCTCAAGCTTTCGGGCACGTGGGACGACACCATCATTGTTCTCACCTCGGACCATGCCGAGATGATGGGCGACCATTTCATGCTGGGCAAGGGCGGCTACTTCGACGGCAGCTACCACATCCCGCTGATCATTCGCGATCCGCGCCATCGCAAGGCGGCCGGCAGCACGGTCGACCGCTTCACCGAAGCGGTGGACATCTTGCCCACGCTTATAGACCTGCTTGGCGAGCCGCCCGAACCGCATCTCGACGGATGCTCGCTGAGACCATTCCTGAGCGGCGGAAGCCCCGCCACCTGGCGCGACGCCGCGCACTGGGAGTTCGATTTCCGCTCGATCGCCGACGGCGAGGCCGAAGCGCATTTCGGCATCGGCTCGCGCCAGTGCAATCTGGCGGTCATCCGCACCAAGAAATTCAAATACGTGCATTTTGGCGGCGGTTTGCCGCCTCTGCTTTTCAATGTCGAGGCAGACCCTGGCGAACTGACCAACCTCGCCAACAGCCCCGCGCACCTGTCCACCCGCCTGCAATTCGCCGAGCGGCTTCTTGCCTGGCGGGCCGAACATCTCGACCAGTCGCTGGCGCTGGCGGAGCTGACGGAAAACGGCGTGGTGGGACATGTGAGCAAGGGAATAGGCAGTAGGGAATAGGGCTTGCCTACTGCCTACTGCCTACTGCCTACTGCCTACTGCCCTACTTCACAATCATCCGCTGCTGGTCGCGCTTCTCGGCATAGCTGCCCTTGTCATAGGCAGGCTGCGCCTCAAGCTGTTCCTTGGTGAAGGTCGTGTAGAGATACTTCTTGCCGTCCTTGTCGGTCATGAACTTCAGATTATCCAGGCCGACGGCGATTTCCTTCTCGCCGATGCCAAGGAAGCCGCCGACATTGACGATCACCGCATCCGTCTTCTTGTCGGGTGCCAGCACGACATCGCCGATCTCCCCGACCTTGGCGTCATTGGCGCCATAGACCGTCGCGCCCTTCAGATCTTCGCCTCTGACTTCGCCAATCGGCATCTCGGTCAGCGTCGACTTGTCGATGGCGGCCGTCCGTGTCTGGTCAGGAGCGGTCGTGGCCGCGGGTGCTTCGGCTGTCTTGTCCGTCGGGGCGGCGGCAGGAGCCGTGGTTGCGGCCGGAGCGGTTGCCGCCGGCTCATTCGATGCCGTCGTTGCCGGCGCCGGATCATAGGCCTTGCGGTTGAAATCCGGCTGCGCCTGCAGTTCCTCCTTGGTGGTCTGGGCAACCAGCCAGCGGTCGCCGTTCTTCTCCGCCCACTGGGCCTTGTTGAAGTCATAGGTGACGTTCTTGGCACCGAGGCCAAGGAAGCCGCCTACGCCGATCACCAGGGATTCCGCCTTGCCCTCCTTGCTCAGCACGATGTCGTTGACGCTGCCGATATTCTGCGCGTCGTCGCCCGTGCCGTTGTAGACGGTCTCGCCAATGATGTTGGTGGCGAGATTGCCGTCGGCGCGCTTGACCGGTTCGGCCGGAGCGGCGGCAGGAGCTTGTGCGGTATTCGTGGCCGCGGGTGCCGTGGGCGCTGCCGCATCGGTCGAAGCGGCGGGTGCCGGTGCAGGCCCATAGGGCTTGCTGTCGAATTCCGGATGCGCCGTCAGCTCATCCTTGCTTGTCTGGGCAACCAGCCAGCGGTCCCCGTTCTTTTCGGCCCACTGCAGCTTGTCATAGTCGAAGGCGACATTCTTCGCCCCGACGCCCAGAAAGCCGCCGACGCCGATGACGACGGATTTGGCCATGCCGTCCTTGTCGAAGACGACATCGGTAACCTTGCCGATGTTCTCGGCATCGTTACCGGTGCCGTTATAGACGGATTCGCCGATGATGTTGGTGACGATGCTGCCTTCAGCGCGCGGCACCGGAGCGGTCGCGGCCGGCTCCTGAACGGCAGGTTTGTCGGCTGGAGCAGGGGTCGTGCTGCTTTGCGAGAGCGCGCCCGTTGCAATCAACGTTGCGAGTGCGGTCGTGGCTAAAAGGGTGCGTATCATGGTAGTCTCTCCTAGTGCGTGATTTCGTGCACGCCGCGCCCGATTGAACCGTCGCTGGGAAGATCGGGCGCGGCATCTCCACGGGTTCACAACGTCGTGACCATGGCGTTGTTCCGACAAAATTGGCGTGGATTTCGCGCCGGGAAAACACGCAGCAGTTGCGCGGGCGCCGATGAACACGCGCTGAACCGCGCCGTTTCCAACGGAACCTTTCCTGTATCGCCACGTTTCAGCCTGCGGCTGGGTTCGTCCTGGCCCGTTTTGGATTGACATGACGGAGCGGGGGCATGAAATTTGCAGCGGTGCTGAACCGGGATGGCGGCACCTTGCGCACCGCAGACCTCGCCGCTTTTTCCGACAGGATGCGCCAGACGCTGGAGGCGGCAGGCCATTCCTTGAGCATTGACGTGGTTGCCAGCAAGGACGTTGTGGAAACCCTCGACAACGCTGCCTCGCGTCGCACCGTCGATGTCGTGCTGGCGGGTGGCGGCGACGGAACCATTTCAGCGGCGGCCGCGAGGCTGATGGGCAAGAAAAAGGCGCTTGCCATCCTGCCGGCCGGCACGATGAACCTGTTCGCGCGCGGCCTCGGCATTCCGCAGTCGCTCGATGCCGCGCTGAAATCCTTCGCCGACGGCGAGATCATCGCCGTCGACATGGCCACCGCCAATGGCCGACCCTTCGTTCATCAATTCTCGATCGGCATGCATGCCAGGATGGTGCAGCTGCGCCAGGGAATGGAATTCGGCTCGCGCCTGGGCAAGATCGGAGCTTCGGCCAAGGCGGCATGGGCGACAATCAAGAACCCGCCGGCGATGAACGTCACGCTCGCTATTGGCAAGGCCGAGATGACGGCGCGCATCTCAGGCATCGGCGTCACCAACAATCTGTTCGGCGAGGGCCATCTGCCCTATGCGGACAACCCCGCGGGCGGCGTGCTCGGCATCTACGTCACGGTGGCGCAGCAGCGCGCCGAACTGATGAAATTCCTCTTCAACGTGGCCCGCGGAAAATGGCGCGACAATGAACATGTCGAAATCCATCAATCCGACCGCACCGTCCTGAAGATCCATTCCGGCAGCAGGAAGTTCTGCGCCGTCCTGGATGGCGAACTGGTCAGGCTCGAGCGTGAGACGACGATCGAAATCCGGCCCGGCGCGCTGAATGTCCTGGTGCCGGCCAGCATCGCCGAGGCAAAGGCCGCCTGATGCAATCTCCAACCATGACGGTCGAACATCTAGCCGCTCGGCGCGCTTCCTTGTTGCGTCGCAGGTGTCTTGGCCATCTCGCCATAGATTTCGGCAATGCCCCAGGCGGCAAAGGCCAGAAGGAGCGCGGCGATCAGGATGCGCAGGCCGTGCCAGCCCCACCGCCCCTGCCGCGCTTTGTCCTCGGGAATGATCTTGGGCATGGCCGGTCCTTGTTTCGTTTTGCGCCTGTTGGCGCACTCGGCAAATCACGGTCGGGTAACGGTTCCTTGCTAGGATGGTTCCGGGAGGCCCGCTTGTGGTGGGCAGGCGGATCGGCAAGACGGCGAAGGCCGGCATGGGCATTTGGGGATTGGGGTGAATAGCAAGGCGGAAATAGGGGCGAGCCTGCCGGCTGAGGTGGCGCTCGCGGTCAATGCCGAGGACCGGCTGGCCGTGCTGCACGGGCTGGGGATGCTGGATACGGCGGCCGACCCGGATTTCGACCGCATCACCAGCCTTGCCGCGGCCGTCATGCAGGCACCCACCGCTCTCGTCACGCTGGTCGATATCGAGCGGCAATGGTTCAAGTCGTGCTTTGGTCTCGACGAGAGCGAAACCGCGACCGGCATCTCCTTCTGCGCCCATGCCATCGCCGCTGGCGACGAGCCCATTGTGGTGACGGACGCAACGACGGATCCTCGTTTCAGAACCAACCCGCTGGTCACCGGCAAGCATCATGTGCGCTTCTATGCCGGCGCGCCGATGGTGGTGGCAGGCGCCAGGATCGGCACGCTGTGCGTGCTCGACCGCAAACGGCATGCCTATCCCTCCGGCGCCAAGCTCGACCAGTTGAAGACGCTCGCCGGCCTCGCCGCCAGCCTGTTCACCTTGAAGGACGCGACCCGCAGCGGCGCCATTGCCGAGGCAGCTCTGGCTCGCGAGGAAAAGCGACGCGCCATCGCGCTCGACGCGGCCTCGCTCGCCAGCTGGGCCTGGGACATCCGCACCGACATTATCGAATGCGATGTCCGGCTGTCGGAACTGTTCAACCTGCCGCGCTCCACCCGGCTGCGGGCGCGCGACATCCTGACCGCCATCGATCCGCGCGACGTCTATCAGACCGAAACCCGCTTTCGCGACGCCCTGTCCGGCAGCGACGACTATTTCGGCGAATACCGGGTGAAGGGCTTTCATCCGCCGCGCTGGGTGGCCACGCGCGGCCGCGTCATCGAGCGCGACGGCAACGGCAAGCCGACGCTGATCTTCGGCGTCAACTACGACATCTCCGAACGCAAGCTCGGCGACGAACGGCAGCGGCTTCTGCTGCGCGAGCTTAACCACCGCGTCAAGAACACGCTGGCCACCGTCCAGGCGCTGGCGACGCAGACCGTGCGTCACGCCCGCCGCCCCAGCGAATTCCTCGATGCTTTCGGCGCCCGGCTTCAGGCGCTGGGCATCGCCCACAATCTCTTGTCCGACCGCGAATGGCGCGGCATCGGCATCCGCGAACTCGTCCAGATCGAGATCAGGCCCTTTGACACCGCCGACCAGCCGCGCATCGCGATCTCCGGCGCCGATCTCCTGCTGTCGCCGGACCAGGCCGTCGGGCTCGGACTTATCCTGCACGAACTGGCCAGCAACGCGCTGCAACATGGATCGCTGTCGATTGCATCGGGCAAGGTCGATCTCGACTGGAAGACGCAAGGCAGGAAGGGCGGCCGCCGCCTGGTGCTGACCTGGCGCGAGAGCGGCGGCCCTGAAGTCGCCCCACCGGAGCGCCACGGTTTCGGCTCGATCCTCATCCGCCGCAGCCTGGCCAAGGTCATTTCAAGCGAAGTGACCCATGAATTCCGCAGGGAAGGCGTGTTCGCCGAAATATCGATGCCGCTGGAAGATCTGTCCAAGTGACGGATTTTTGATCCCAGGGCCGGGGTGCCGGCGCTATTTCCCCTCGCCGGCATCCGGATCGTCAGGCTTTACATTCTCGCGGTAGATGGCATAGGCGGCGAGCGCCACGACCGGGCCCAGAATGACCCCGAGGCCGCCCTTTCCCTTGAGTAAGGCCGGCAGCACAGCGAGCGCGGCCGTGATGCCGATCGCCTTCATGTCGGCACTGCGCCGCCTTGCTTCGCGGCGGGCACGGGCGCCGGACATCAAGCTATGGATCAGGAGAACGAGGCCGGCGATCACCAGGAAGCCGACACCGAAGCCAAGCGCCGCGGCGAACGATCCATAGCGGGCGGCGGCCCAGATATAGGCAGCCCCGACCAGGAAGCCGAGACCGCAAAATGACGCCAAGGCGGCAAGCGCATAGACGATGGCCGCCGTACGTGCTCGACGTATGGCGGCCACGGTTTCACCCGAGGCGAAACCCGAGAGCAGGGATGCCAACAGTCCCATTTGGGGAACTAGCGACGAGCGAGCAGCGCGAAGAGGAAGCCGACGCCGGCGGCGATCGCCAGCGACGTCACCGGCTTTTCGCGGACATTCGCCAGCAACTGCGCCTCGATGTCCTTGGCACTGCCGCGCAGGCTGTCAAACGCGGCTTCGCCCTGTGCGCGCAATTGCTCGACGCCCTCGGTGGCCGCGCGGCGGGCAGTGCCATAGCCGTGTTCACCGGTCTTGGCCAACTGCTTGGTGAGCTTGTCGATATCGGCCTTCAACTGCTTGATGTCGGCTTCGAGATCCGAATTCGCCCGCGCATCGCTGGCGGTCTTTCCTGCGGCGGTTGCCATTGCTTAACTCCTTGTGATTGCTCGATTTCAAACGCGCCTTGCGCCTCAAGGTTCCGGCATCGGGACAAACTAGAGCAACTCCAGGAAAAGTGTGAAACGGTTTTCCGTCCGGAGTTGCGTCAAAACAAGAGATAGAGCAGTTTGCTGTTTCCGTGAAAACAGTGAACTGCTCTAGCCGAAAACAGGCGCATACGCACCAATCGTCAATCCATCGCAAGAAGCGCGTCTCAGATCAGAGGGCGACGCCCCTCGCCTAGCCCTTCCCAGCCTGCGAGTTGCTTGAGCCCTTCCGCATCGACCACCTCGCAACCACCATCCCGCCACAGGATCAGCTTGCGATCCATCAGCTTGCGGATCGTCTTGTTGGTATGAACCAGCGAAAGGCCAAGCGTGTCGGCAATATGTTGTTGCGTGATCGGAATCTGGATGGATTGCTTGCCGTTCAGCCCCACCACCTTGGCTCGGCTGCCGATGAAGGCAATCAAATAGGCGGCGCGCTCGATCGCACTGCGGCGGCCGACACTGAGCAGGTTCTCGTCGAGCATGCGTTCTTCGCGCGACGCGATCCAGGTGATGTCGTAGGCCAGACCCGGATGGTTGCGGTAGAGTTCATGCAGGCTGTCGCGCTCGAAGACGCAAAGCAGCATTGACGACAGGGCCTCGACGGAATGCTGCATTTCCCCCATGACGCTGCCTTGCAGGCCGATGAGATCGCCGGGCATGAGATAGTTGAGTATCTGTCGGCGACCGTCCGGCAACAGCTTGTAGCGGAACGCCCAGCCGGACAGCACCGTATAGAGATGGGCGCTGTGGCTTCCTTCCACGAGGACAGTGGCGCCCTTGTCGACCGCCAGCTCCCCCTTCTTGAAGGTACTGATGAAGGCCAATTCCTGCTTTTCGAACTCGCGGAAGATCGGCAATGGCCGCAAAGGACAATTCTCGCAAGGGTGCTGTCGGCTGGATAAGGCACGCCCGTTCTGGCCTGGCATTTCGACCCCTCTTCGAAAGCCTGCCGGTCAGCAGGTATGTCTAAACGTTTTTGCCGGGATCGGAGTTCCGCGATAGGAGCATGTCTTTTTTAAATGACAGCGCGCCGAATTGCGATCATGACTCCCGACGTTTCAAGGAGCGATTACCCGTGCCCCACTTGCTTGACGGATTGCGAATTCTTGTCCTGGAAGATGAATTCCTCATCGCCATGGATGTCGAGCAGCTCTGCCGCGACCATGGGGCCGGCGAGGTGGTGGTTGCCCGCGACCTGGGCGAGATCGATGGCCGAAAGGTCGCAACGCAATTCGACGCGGCCATCGTCGATCTGATGCTGGGCGGCACCTCGACGCTCGAATTCGCCGCCGGCCTGCGTGAGACAGGCGTGCCTTTCGTGTTTGCCTCCGGCTATTCCGATGCGGACGAGATCAAGGCATCCTTTCCGGGGGTGCGGCTGGTCACCAAGCCCTATTCAGGCGAAGATCTCGTCGAAGCGGTGGCGCTGGCCTATGGACGCGGCTCTCCAAGCTGAGATCGATCCCGGTCCGGTACCCGGGTCCCACGTCAATGCGCCGCGGTCCCCGTGACCTGGGCCGAGATCGCATCGGGACCATATTCGTCCTCGCCGGAAATCTTGAGAATCTCCTGCAGGCGCGTGCGCGCCCTGCTGACGCGGCTCTTGATCGTCCCGACCGCGCAACCGCAGATTTCCGCGGCCTCTTCATAGGAAAAGCCCGATGCGCCGATGAGAATAATGGCCTCGCGCTGGTCTTCCGGCAACTGCTCGAGCGCGCCGCGAAAATCCTTGAGATCGAGTTGGCCGTGCTGGGCCGGATGCACCGCGAGCCTGGCCGTCATGATGCCGTCGCTGTCCTGCACTTCGCGGCCACGTTTGCGCATCTGGGAATAGAATTCATTGCGCAGGATGGTGAAGAGCCATGCCTTGAGATTGGTGCCGGGCTGGAAGCTCTCATGCTTGTCCCAGGCCTTGACCAGCGTTTCCTGAACGAGGTCGTCGGCCTTGTCGGCATTCTGTGTCAACGACACGGCAAAGGCCCGCAAGCTCGGGATTGCCCCAAGCAGATCGGTCTTGAAGCCTTGGGAGACCGCTGCCATGCCTCAGTCCTTCTTCTGCGCGGGTTCGGCCTGTTCCAGCTGGCTGAGCAGCTGGGCAAAGCGATCCGGCACATCGTCGGAGACCAGCTCGTCGTAATATTGTTTGAGTTTGCGCCCGATTTCGGAGTTGGGCCCGAGCGGGTCACCGACACCGTTCCGGCGCCTGCCCTCGGCGCCAGCCAAAATATCTTTCGTCATGTCCTTCATTTCGCCCTTATATTCCCAGCACTAGGCCGCCCATACTCAACTCAACACAAGGCAAACGGCACCCTCGTCTGGTTGCCCATCCCGACCCTCAAACGCCTTTCCTGGCTTTTCGTTCCATATCGGCCGGAACTTTTTAAGAGAACCCGCGTTGTATTAGCGGGGCATGCAATCAGCTTGACCTGCAATCCGGGCAATCGCGTCATACTGAGGGAGACGTCTTATCATGAGTTTATCCGCCACCATCGCACCGCATCTGCCATTCCTGCGCCGCTTCTCGCGCGCCGTCTCGGGATCGCAAGAGAGTGGCGACGCGCTGGTCGCTGCGATGCTTGAGGCCATCATCGCCGATGTCGACATCTTCCCCGATGCATCGAGCGACCGTATCGCCCTCTACAAGGTTTTCGCCAAGCTTTTCACGTCCGTCGCCATCCGCGTGCCGCAGGAGCAGGCCCAATCTGCGTGGGAACAGCGCGCCGCCGCCAATCTCAACGCCATCGCGCCCCTCCCGCGCCAGGCATTCCTGCTGGTTGCCGTTGAAGGGTTCAGCGAGGACGAGGCGGCCGAGATTCTAGACGTCGGCGACCAGCAATTTTCTGAGCTGCTTGCCCAGGCAAGCAACGAGATTTCCCGACAGGTGGCGACCGATGTGCTCATCATCGAGGACGAACCGCTGATCGCCATGGACATAGAGGAGATGGTCGAGAGCCTCGGTCATCGTGTCGTTGGAACGGCGCGCACGCATGCCGAAGCGGTGATGATGTTCGGCAAGACGCGGCCGAAGATGGTGCTGGCCGACATCCAGCTCGCCGACGGCAGTTCGGGCATCGAGGCGGTCAACGAAATTCTGTCGTCAACCTCTGTGCCGGTGATCTTCATCACTGCCTTTCCCGAACGCCTCCTGACCGGCGAGCGTCCCGAACCCGCCTTCCTGGTGACCAAGCCGTTCAATCCCGACATGGTCAAGGCACTGATCAGCCAGGCCCTGTTCTTTGACCGTCAGGCGAAGGCCGCCGCATAGCGCCGCTGCCTTTCCAGATGGGAAAGCCGAACCAAAGGCCGTCCGATGCGATGCGTCGGGCGGCCTTTTTGCAACCGGACCCGTCAGTCGCGAATTTTGAAGCGCTTTGCCTCTAACGGTTTGCAAGCATCGCCTTTTTCGGCAAAGGGTGGAACAAACCGCACCCACCCACGTTTTCCCTGCAGCATTCGGAAGGAGATGAACCATGCTTTACTGGGCGCTCGTATTTCTCGTCGTGGCGATCATCGCCGGCGCGCTTGGTTTCGGCGGCATCGCCGGTACGTCCGCCGGCATAGCGCAGATATTGTTCTTCATCTTTCTCGCCTTCCTGGTCATTTCGCTCCTGGCCGGCCTGTTCAGACGGGCGTGAGGGCGAACGCTTCTGCGAGCGAACACTGGAAGCCGCACCCCTCAAACGGTTTCCAGCCACCGCCGGGCGGTGTCCTTCAAAGGGACACCGTCCGGCGGACCGTTTTAAGGGCCGTTCCCCCGAAATTTCATTTGGGAACCCATTCCACAGTGAGCCGTTCAGCCTGAGTTGGGTGGGCCGATTGACCGATGCGTTCCAGGACTACAGATAAGACGGGAGGCGCACGGAGCGACGAAGTCATCGCCCTGCATCCGGCGGAAAGTGGCATGCAGCTCGGCCGGGCTCTTCTCCACGCACTGCACAATGCCGGCATTTCCGTCCTCTATCAGGATCGCGATATGAAAACCGTCTGGGCCCGCAACATGCGCGCGCCCTGGATTTCCGACAGCTCCGACGGCAATGGCATCCTGCCTATGGCGCAGGCCGATCGCATCAGCACCGCCAAGCGCGACGTGGTCGCCACCGGCAATCCAGAGCGCCTTGAGATCAGTGTTCCGGTCGAAAACGGCGTGCGCTGGTTTCAGGTTTGGGTCGACGCCGACCGGGGCGACGCCGGCGACGTGCAAGGTGTCGTCACCACCATGGTCGAGACGACCGAGCAGAAGCGGCGCGAACAGACCCTGACCACGCTGCTGCGCGAGGTCAGCCACCGCTCGAAGAATCTGCTGGCGATCATCCAGAGCATCGCGACGCAGACCGGTCGCTATTCCGACGGCATCGGCGACTTCCTCACGCGTTTTCGCGGCCGGCTGCAGTCGCTCTCCTCCTCCCAGGATCTGGTAACATCCTCCAACTGGCGAGGTGCTGCCCTTCATGAACTGGTGACGAGCCAGGTCGGCCGCTATGGAACGAACACATCGCACAACCTTCGCCTCCGGGGCGCCAACCCCTATCTCAATCCCAATGCCGCGCTGCATATCGGCCTGGCGATGCATGAGCTTGCCGTCAACTCGGTCAGCTATGGCGCGCTGTCCCGGCCGGATGGTTTCGTCGAAGTGACGGCCAATCTCAACATCATCGCCCCTGGCGAGGTTACACTCTCGCTGACATGGGCCGAAGCCATAGGAACCGATGGCGGCCGGGGGAGTCAAAAGCGTTTCGGCAGCGTCGCGCTGGAGCGGGTGGTGCCGGCATCCCTGGGCGGAACCGCAAGCCTCGACATCGCGGACGGGCGCCTTGAATACCGTCTTGTCGTCCCGCACAGCAATTTCGAGACGCAGTGAGCGACTCTATCTCTTTGATTCAGAGCTGCAATCATCGATCCTTAACCGGCTGTTCACCATAAGAGCGGATGCTGTTTTACCCAGATACCGCTGCAATCCGCTGGCTTGCGGCACGGTGTGGGAGGAATGCTTGACGGTCACCGACATGAACAGACTGGAACAGGCCGCCCGTGTTTCGATGGGCGAATTCCAGGATCCCGAAGCATCCGCGGAACCGTTTACCTCGCCGCATCACACATTGCTGTGGGGCATCGTCCTGGCGGCGGCCTCGACAATTCTCCTCATCGCCCTGTTCCAGCTGACCTGACCGAAATCCCTGTGCCGGCATTATTCGCATGTCCCCCGGCCGCTCAGGAACTTTTGGCCGATATGGGCCGTTGTTGTGGCGAGAGGACATGTCGCCATGGAACACATCGCCGCATTGTTGCTTGTCATCGGCTGCAGCAATTCGATGACCGATTGTCGCGAACTGCAGGTGCCGGTGAGCATTTTCGAGACCGCCGACGAATGCACCGCCGAACGGCCCTTTGCCATGGGCGACGTGCAGGGGCAGGCTCAGCACATCGTCGCCAGATGTCTTGCCGTCGATCCCGCACTCGAGGATGACTACGACCAGGTCGTCTGGAATGTGCGTCCCGACGGCAGCCTCGACGCCTCTCTTGCCATTTCCAGCCTTGTCATGGCATCGAATGCGGTGCGCCCAGAAAAAGACTATCTTAGCCAAGAATAAATTCGCGCAGCAAAAGCCGTCATTTCATGCTAAATGGCTGCTGGAGCTTACCAAAGTGTGGACACAAAGTGAGGAGTGACTCTATGCGGAAGATGATTATTGCCATGGTTGCGGTGGCTGCTCTCAGCGGCTGCACCTCGACCGAGCAGGACGTGGTTGGCGGCGGCTTGATTGGCGCCGGTATCGGCGGTCTGGTCGGCGGCGGCAAGGGCGCGCTGATCGGTGCGGCTGTCGGTGCCGGTTCCGGCCTGCTGGTGCGCAACCTGCGCAATGGTTATTGCCAGTATCGCGATCATCGCGGCCGGATTTACACGGCGCGCTGTAACTGATTCGGCGATAATTGAAACTTCGATCCGGAGGCCGGTCCGCCGGCCTCCGGATTTTGCACGTAAGGGCGCGGCGTTTGCTGTCCGCCTGACTGCTCGCCGTCAGCCTGTCAGCGGAATTTTGATTTCCACCTTCAGACCATCGGCCTGAAAATCGCGCTTGATCGTGCCGCGCAGTTCGCGCGTGACGTTGAGGTCAATCAGCTTGGTGCCGAATCCGGTCTCGGCCGGCGCCTCGACTTTCTGCTTCCCGGCCTCCCGCCAGTGCAGCGCCAGCGTCCGCTCCCGCCCGCGCTCTTCCACCGACCATTCGACCTTGAGCGCCCAGTCGCTCCTGAGCGAATTGGCGGAATTGCCGGCTTCGCCGTATTTCAGCGCATTGGTCGCCAGCTCATGGAAGGTCAGGCCAAGCGCCTGCGTCGTGGTCTCGTCGAGCAACACCTCCGGTCCCGACAACAACCCCTCGGGGAGATCCTTGCCGAACACCTGGCCAAGCTCGATGCGCAGGAGGTCGGCGAGATCGGCCTTTTGCCAGCGCGAGCGCGTCAGCATGTCCTGGGAGGCTGCCATCGCCTGCAGCCTGGCAGAAAAAGACGCCGAAAACTCGTTGACGTCCGTCGCCCGCGACGCGGTCTGCCGCGCGATCGCCAGCACCCGGGTGATCGAATTCTTGATGCGATGCTTCATCTCCTGCAGCATCAGGTCCTTTTCGAGCAGGCTCTTTTCGGTCGTCTCGTGCAGGCGCGATGCCGCCTCATAGGCCCGCTCCTGATAGCGCGCCACCAGCGCGATGGCGCCCGCCGCGAGCAGGCCGAACAGCCCCAGCATCACCGGGATGGCGCGCGACGACGGCTGCGAGAAGGCGCTGGTCGGACGGAACAGCACCGTCCACGGGCGACCGGCCACCGTGATCTTGCGGGTGACGAGCAGCCGATCGCCAAAGGCCGACGCAGGCGGCGTCTCCGACCGGAACAAGAGATTGTCGCTGTTCGCCTCGCCGTCATAGATCTCGGTGTTGACCGGCAGCAGCGGCGCGCGGCTGAGCGCGATCTGGAACAGGTCGCGGGCCCGGAAGGCCGCATAGAGAAAGCCGGCGGTCGAGGATCGCGATGCGTTGATGACCTCGGGCGCGGTTTCGACGTTGAGCCGCACGAAGACCAGGAAACCGGGGAAGGTCTGCGTGGCACCCGTGCCCTGGCCCAGTTGCACCAGCCCGCTCGCATGCTGCTGGTCGTCGGCCATCGCCTTTTCGATCGCCGCGCGCCGCACCGGTTCGCTGAACATGTCATAGCCGATGCTGGCCTGGTTGGACGGATCCAGCGGCTCGAAGAGCATGATGGGCGCGCGCCAGGGCTGCGTGGTTTCAGGATAGATCGGATGGCTGACGCCAAAATCGTGGAGGATGTCGCGTTCGAGTGCCGCCTCATCACCCGTCTTGACCAGCCCGAGGAAACCGATACCGCGCAGGCCGGCGAAATTGCTGTCGACATCCAGCGCGTTGAAGAACGCCTTGAACTCGCTCTGCGAGATATCCCCGTTGCGAGCGTCGATCAGGGCCTGTGTGGACCGCAGCAGCGACAGATGCAGGTCGATCCGGCTCTCGATCCGGTTAAGGGCGTCGTCGGCCGCCGCTTCGAACTTGATGCGGGAGGCCTCCTGCGTCGCGAAATAGGCGAACCCCGCCATGGTCATGCTGATCAGCGCTACGGCGATAAACGCGACGATTGGAAAAAGCTTTTTCAACGGATGATGCGGTCCATGGGCAATACCGGACCTTTATGGGCAAGTCATCGGGCCAACACAATGGCAAGGCCAATCCGTCGCGATCACTGGCATATCACGTGAGCGGCAACCGGCCAATGCCGGTCAGACCCATACCGGGCCGCCGGCAAGCCTCAGGCGGCGATCTTCAACGCGCCCGGCCCAGGGATGGCGCCCGGAGGACATTTGCCCAGGATGATCATGCCGAGCACCTCGTCCTGGGTGACATCGGTGGTGCGCGCGGTGCCGACGACCTGGCCGTTCTTCATCACGCAGACCCGGTCGGCCAGTTCGAACACATCGTGGATGTCGTGACTGATCAGGAAGATGCCGATGCCATCGGACTTGAGTTGCCTGACCAGTTCGCCGACCTGCGCCGTCTCCTGCGGACCAAGAGCCGCCGTCGGCTCGTCCATGATCAGGATGCGTGCGTTGAACAGGATCGCGCGTGCGATCGCCACCGACTGACGCTGGCCGCCCGACAGCTTGATCACCGGCTCCTTGAAGCGCTGGAAGCGCGGATTGAGCCGGCCCATCACCTTGCGGGCCTCGGCCTCCATGGCAACATCGTCGAGCGTGCCCCAGCCGGTCATCAGCTCGCGGCCGAGGAACAGATTGGCGGCGGCGTCGACATTGTCGGCCAGGGCGAGCGTCTGGTAGATCGTCTCGATGCCGTATTTCTTGGCGTCACGCGGGTTGGAGATCGAAGCCTCCTCGCCATTGACGAAGATCTGGCCGGCATCGCGCTTGTAGGCGCCGGACAGGATCTTGATCAGCGTCGATTTGCCGGCGCCGTTGTGGCCGAGCAGCGCGACGACCTCGCCGGGGAAGAGATCGATCGAGGCATCGTCGACGGCACGGATGCCGCCAAAGGCGATCGAGATGTTGCGCATGTCGATCAGCGGCGTGCCCACGGGGGCAGTTGCGGGAGCGATTTTGTCGGACATGATCGTTTCTCCCCTAAACCCGCTTGCGATAGACGGTGTCGAGCCACACGGCGATGACCAGCACGGCGCCGACGACGATGCTCTGCAGCGGCGAGTCGATACCAAGCAGCACCATGCCCGACTGTAATGACTGCATCAGAAGCGCGCCCAGCATGGCGCCCAGCACCGTGCCGGCGCCGCCGGCGAGCGACGTGCCGCCAATGACGGCGGCGGCGATGACCAGAAGCTCGTCCAGCGTGCCCAGCGCATTGGTCGATGCGTTGAGCCGGGCCGACGAGATCGCCGCGCTGATCGCGGCCAGCACGCCCATGATCATGAACACCTTCATGGTCACCCAGCGGGTGTTGATGCCGGCAAGTTCGGCCGCCTCCGGATTGCCGCCAATAGCGAAGACATAGCGGCCGAAACGCGTGCGCTTGGTGATGAAGGTCATGATGATGCCCACGGCCACCGCCATCAGCACCGGTATGGCAATGCCATGCGCGATGTACAGCCCGCCTTCGGGAACGGTAATGCCGTTCTGCTGGGCGTACTGACGCACGATGCCGATCGGCCATGGATAGGAATTGGCGATCCAGACGGCGCCAAGGATAGCGGCGCAGGCAACCACGCCAAGCAAGGTCTCGGCCCAAACGGGGCGCAGCGGAAAGTGGAACCGCTTGCGCTGCGACCTTCCATTGAGCAGCATGAAGGCGACCGCCACGCAGGCGACGGCACCGACGATCCAGCTGGCGGTGGCACCGATCGAGCCACGTGGTCCGCCGCCCATCAGCTGGAAGGTCGTGTCGAGCGGCGCGACCGTGCGCCCGCTGGTGATCAGCCATGCCATGCCGCGCCAGACAAGCAGGCCGCCCAGCGTCACGATGAAGGCCGGAACCTCCATATAGGCGATGATGAAGCCCTGGAATGCGCCGATCAGGAGACCAAGCGCCACGCCGGCCACCAGCGCGATGATCCACAGCCAGGGATTTCCAAGCTGGAACCCGACGACGCGGATGAGGAATTCGGCCTGCGCCACGCCCATGATCATGCCGATCACGCCTTCGACGGATCCGACCGAGAGGTCGATGTTGCGCATGACGATGACCAGCACCATGCCGGTCGCCATGATCGCGACCGACGACGTCTGCACCGACAGGTTCCACAGATTGCGCGGTGTCAGGAAAAGCCCGCCCGACAGGATATGGATGCCGACCCAGATGACCAGCAGAGCGCCGACCATGCCGAGCATGCGCGTGTCTAGCTCGGTAGCCTGGAGGAACCGTCCGACGGCGCTGAGTTCGGATGCACGCGCCCTGTCCGCTGCAGTGCTGCCGACCGGTTGATTAGAGGTCGTGTCGGTCATGCTATCCTCCCACCGGTTTACCGTCTGGCGCGGGTACCGAACATGGATGCTATTTGCTTTCCGCGGTCATTTGAAGCGGGAAGCCCCTTGAGAAACGCCGCGGCTTTTGGGCCGCGGCGTCGATATCGAACGGTATGCGCCGTTTACTTGCAGGCGGCGACGCTGCCGGCGGCGACGCCCGCGCAGACTTCGTCCTTCTTGATCCAGCCGGCGTCGATGACGACGTTGAGATTGTCCTTGGTGATGGCGACCGGGGTCAGGAACAGCGACTTGACGGTGTTGCCGCCAGGCGTCGTGAAGTCCTTCACACCGGCGATGTCGGTCATCTTCTTGCCGTCGGCCAGTTGCGAGGCGATCTCGGCGGCGTTCTTGCCGAGTTCGCGCGCGTCCTTCCACACCGACACGGTCTGGGTGCCGAGCGCGATGCGGTTCAGCGCGGCATGGTCGCCGTCCTGACCCGAGACCGGCACGGTGCCGGCAAGGCCCTGCGCCGTCAGCGCCGCGACGACGCCGCCGGCGGTGCCGTCATTGGCCGCCACGACCGCGTCGACCTTGTTGTCGTTGGCGGTCAGGAACTGCTCCATGTTCTTCTGGGCGTTGGCGGGCAGCCAGCCGTCCGTATAGGCCTCGCCGACATTTTTGATCTTGCCGCTGTCGATGGCAGCCTTGAGCACTTCCATCGAGCCCGCGAACAGGAAATCGGCATTCGGATCGGCGCCCGAGCCCTTGATGAAGACATAGTTGCCTTCCGGCTTGGCCTTGAACACCGCGCTGGCCTGCAAGCGACCGACTTCCTTGTTGTCGAAGGTCAGGTAGAAGACGTCCTTGTTCTCGATCAGGCGGTCATAGCCGACGACCGGAATGCCTTCATCCAGCGCCTTCTGCACGGCCGGGCCGATGGCCGAGGCATCCTGCGCCAGGATGATCAGCGAATTGGCGCCCTGCGAGATCAGGCTCTCGACATCGGTAAGCTGCTTGCCGGGATTGGACTGCGCGTCGGCGGAAATGTACTTGTCGCCGGCGGCCTCGATGGCCTTCTTCATGGCGGCCTCGTCGGTCTTCCAGCGCTCTTCCTGGAAGTTGGACCACGAAACGCCGATGACCTTGTCCTTCGCCTGCGCGACCGACGCAAGCGTCAGCGACATGGCGACCCCCGCCAGGATGGCGGCTGTGAATCTCTTCATGATATTCCTCCCTGCGCCGCGTATGGCGCGACCAAACTGGCCCTAAGGCCGGCACAGAGGCTCTATTTTTTCGAGCCCCGAAAAAACACTGGTCCAACACCGGAACGCTGTCAACAACGATTCTGATGGATTTTGATGTCCCTCTGAATTTTTTTCGAGCCTCGGAATAAATAAATGACAGGACGGGCCGCTTCTGCCAATATTTGACCCGTGTCGCCGGCAGCGTTCGAGGGAGGACCGGAAGAACCGCGGCGACCGGGAGGATGTGAAGAAACATGTCGGTCGGAATCCGCCACGACGATCTGCGCCGGCGCAACCGCGCCATGGTGATCGCGGCCGTGCGCCGGGCTGGCCGGCCCTCGCGCACCGAGATCGCCGCGACCACCGGCCTCAGCCATTCGACCATATCGGCGATTTCCTCCGACCTGATCGGCGAAGGCATTCTGGCCGAGGGCAAGCCGAGCGAGGCCGGCGCGCTGAAACGCGGCAGGCCGCAGGTCGGCCTCGGCCTCAATCCGGAGGCCGCGGCTGTAATGACCGTGGTGCTGTCGCTGAATTTCCTCTCCGTCGCGGTCATCGACTATGCCGGCCAGGTGATATCGGAGGAACAGCGCCGGCTAGATACGCTGACCATGTCGCGCGAGGCGCTGATCGGCGAGTGCGTGGCCATCGTGCGGCGGCGCCTCGAGGATCCCGATATCGACGTGCGCAGCGTCGCCCGCATCGCGCTGGCGATCCAGGGCATCACCGACACCGAGGCACGGGCGATGCTGTGGTCGCCGATCACGCCGCAGACCAACATCGCCTTCGCCGACATACTCGAAGCCGAGTTCGGCATCCCCGCCACCATGGAAAACGACTGCAACATGATGGCGGTGGCGCTGCGCTGGCGCGATCCCGAGCGCTACCGCGACGACTTCATAGCCATACTGCTTTCGCATGGCATCGGCATGGGGCTGGTGCTGAAGGGCGAGCTGTTCACCGGCACCCATTCCTCGGGCGGCGAGTTCGGCCACATGATCCATCGACCAGGCGGCGCGCTCTGCCGTTGCGGGCGGCGCGGTTGCGTCGAGGCCTATGCCGGCAACTACGCTATCTGGCGCAACGCCAGGCAGCTCGGCGAGGACACCGAGCCGGTGGCCGATGTCAGCGACGCGCAGATGCGGGCGCTGGCCGCCACGGCACGCGAACGGGACGGGCCCGAGCGCGAAGCCTACCGCAAGGCCGGCGAGGCACTGGGCTACGGCCTCGGCAGCCTGTTCGCGCTAATCGATCCCGCGCCCGTCGCCATGGTCGGCGTCAGTGCCGCCGCCTTCGACCTGATCGAGCCGGCATTGCGCGAGGCCATCGCCCAGACCGCCGGCGGCCAGCACTCGAAATCGATTTCCTTCGACACAGAACCGAACGAACTGCCGCTGATCCGCGAAGGCTGCGCCATGCGCGCGCTGACCTTCGTCGACCAGGAGATTTTCGCGCCGGGCGTGCAAACGAAAGCAGGCCTTGCCGCGAAGAAAAACGTCGCCTGAATCAGGTCGCGCTCAATCCTCGCGGATCGCGTAGCCCGCCCCACGAATGGTGCGGATGACGTCCGGCATGCGGCCGTTGTTGACCGCCTTGCGCAGGCGGCCGACATGCACGTCCACGGTGCGCTCGTCGATGTAGATCGTCTCGCCCCAGACATTGTCGAGCAGCTGGCTGCGCGAGAACACGCGGCCGGGATGGCGCATCATGAATTCGAGCAGGCGGAATTCGGTCGGCCCAAGCCGGATCTCGCTCTTCTTGCGATAGACCCGGTGCGATTCACGGTCGAGCACGATATCGCCGACCTTGAGCACGCTGGACAGCACTTCCGGCTTGGCGCGGCGCAGCAGCGCCTTGACGCGAGCCATGAATTCCGGCGTCGAGAACGGCTTGACCAGATAGTCGTCGGCGCCGGTGGACAGCCCACGTACACGGTCGCTTTCCTCGCCCCGTGCGGTCAGCATGATGATCGGCAGCCGCTCGGTCTCGGGCCGCATTCGCAGGCGCCGGCAGAGTTCGATGCCGGACACCGCCGGCACCATCCAGTCGAGCACCAGGAGATCGGGAACGTTCTCCTGCAGGCGGATTTCGGCTTCGTCGCCGCGTGTCACCACCTCGACCTGGTAACCCTCCGATTCCAGATTGTAGCGGAGGAGCACGCCGAGCGGCTCCTCGTCCTCCACCACCATGATGCGTGGTGCGATCATCGATTGGTTACCCCTGCGCTCAGGCCGCCGGCGCCGACATCGCCGTCTCATCCTGCTTTGGACGGTTGGCGGGCAGTTGCGTGCCGGTCAGGACATAGTACGCATTCTCGGCGATGTTGGTCACATGGTCGCCGATGCGTTCGAGATTCTTGGCGCAGAACAGCAGATGCGTGCAAGCCGTGATGTTGCGCGGATCTTCCATCATATAGGTCAGCAGTTCGCGGAAGACGGAGGTGTATTTGACGTCGATGCGCTCGTCGTCGGCGCGCAGCTTCGCCAGTGCCGCGGCATCGCGCGCCGCATACTCCTCGATCACGCCCTGCACCTGGATCAGCACCAGCTGCGCCATGGCGTCGATGGAATGCGACAGGTCGCGCGGCGTGGCGCTGAGGCCGACAGTGCCGACGCGCTTGGCGATGTTCTTGGCAAGGTCGCCGATGCGTTCGAGATCGCCGGCCATGCGGATCGAGCCGACGACATGGCGCAGGTCGTCGGCCATCGGCTGGCGCTTGGCGATCAGCGTGATGGCGCGGTCGTCGAGTTCGCGCTGGCGCGCGTCCATGATGGCGTCGTCGGAGACGACGCGCTGGGCAAGCGCATTGTCGGAGTTCAGCAGCGCCTTGGTGGCGCCGCCGACCATCGAGCCGGCAAGGTCGCCCATGTCGCTGATCAGCCTGCTGATCTGTCCGAGATCCTCGTCGAAGGCTGCGACTGTGTGTTCGGCCATGATCCTGGTCCTCGTATGCGTGCGATCAGCCGAAGCGGCCGGTGATGTAGTCTTGCGTGCGCTTCTCGCGAGGCGACGTGAAGATCTTCTCGGTGCGGTCGAATTCGACCAATTCGCCCAGATACATGAAGGCGGTCTGCTTCGACACGCGCGCCGCCTGCTGCATGTTGTGGGTGACGATGACGATCGTGTAGTCGGCCTGCAGCTCGTCGATCAGTTCCTCGATCTTGGCGGTCGACAGCGGGTCGAGCGCCGAGGCCGGCTCGTCGAGCAGGATGACCTCCGGCTTCACCGCCACGGTGCGGGCAATGCAAAGCCGCTGTTGCTGGCCGCCCGACAGGCTGAGGCCGCTGGCGTTGAGCTTGTCCTTGACCTCGGTCCACAGTGCGGCGCGCTTCAGTGCCTGCTCGACACGGCCGTCCATCTCGGCCTTGCTGATCTTCTCGTAGAGCCTGACGCCGAAAGCGATGTTCTCGTAGATCGACATCGGGAACGGCGTCGGCTTCTGGAACACCATGCCGATCTTGGTGCGCAGCAGGTTGAGATCCTGCGAACGGTCGAGGATGTTCTGGCCGTCGAGCAGCACCTGGCCCTCGGCGGTCTGCTTGGGATAAAGTTCGTAGATGCGGTTGAAGACGCGCAGCAGCGTCGACTTTCCGCAACCCGACGGACCGATGAAGGCGGTGACGCTGCGCTCGGGCAGCGACAACGTGATATCCTTCAGCGCCTTCGACTGGCCGTAGTAGAAGTTGAGGTTCTTGACCTCGATCTTGGCCTTGGTCACCGCCTCGGCGGCGATCGTCATGTCTGGAGACAACATCTGGCTCATTTGTCCTCTCTGCGTCCGGTCAGGCTGCGCGCGAAGATGCTGAGCGCGAGAACCGTCAATGTGATTATGAGTGCACCGGTCCAGGCCAGTTGCTGCCATTCCTCATAGGGGCTGAGAGCAAACTGGAAGATGGTGACAGGCAGGCTGGCCATCGGCGCGTTGAGATTGCTCGACCAGAACTGGTTGTTCAGCGCCGTGAACAGAAGCGGTGCGGTCTCGCCGGAGATGCGGGCGATGGCCAGCAATATGCCGGTGACTATGCCCGAAAGCGCGGCGCGATAAGCGACCGAGCGGATGACCACCCAGCGCGGCGCGCCGATCGCGGTGCCGGCTTCGCGCAAGGCGTTCGGCACCAGGTTGAGCATGTCCTCGGTGGTGCGCACCACGACGGGGATGACCAGGATGGCAAGTGCCACGGCACCGGCGATCGCCGAGAAATGCCCCATCGGCCGCACCATCAGCTCATAGACGAACAGGCCGATGATGATCGACGGCGCCGACAGCAGGATGTCGTTGATGAAGCGCACCACCGTGGTGAGCTTCGAGAAGCGGCCATATTCGGCCATGTAGGTGCCGGCCAGCACGCCGATCGGCGTGCCGACGATGATGCCGATGATGGTCATCACGATGCTGCCGTAGATGGCGTTGAGCAGGCCACCGGCATCGCCGGGCGGCGGCGTCATTTCCGTGAAGACCGAGAGCGAGACGCCGGCCAGGCCCTTGTAGAGCAAGGCGCCAAGGATCAGCGCCAGCCAGGCAAGGCCGATGCCGGCGGCGATGACGCACAGCGTCATCATCACGCCATTCTTGCGCTTGCGGCTTTGGTGAAGCGATGCGGCTGTCGACATCGGTCAGGCTCCCGTGCGGGCATCGATGCGCATCAGCATGTAGCGGGCGATGGCAAGGATCAGGAAGGTGATAACGAACAGGATCAGGCCGAGCGCGACCAGCGAGGAGGTGTAGAGATCGCCGACGGCTTCGGTGAATTCGTTGGCGATGGTCGCCGAGATGGTCGTTGCCGGCGCAAACAGCGACGTCGAGATGCGGTGCGCGTTGCCGATGACGAAGGTGACCGCCATCGTTTCGCCGAGCGCGCGGCCGAGAGCGAGCATGACGCCGCCCATGATGCCGATGCGGGTGTAAGGAATGACGACGCGCCGCGTGACCTCCCAGGTCGTGCAGCCGATGCCATAGGCCGATTCCTTCAGCACCGACGGCACCGTGTCGAAGACGTCCTTGGTGATCGAGGTGATGAAAGGCAGAATCATGATGGCCAGGATCATCGCCGAGGTCAGCAGGCCGATGCCGTAAGGGGGGCCAGCGAACAGGCCGTTGAGGCCCGGAATGCCGTGGAACACGCTGATGATGAAGGGCTGCACCGTCGTCTGCAGGAACGGCGCCAGCACGAACAGGCCCCAGATGCCGTAGATGATCGAAGGGATACCGGCCAGCAATTCAACCGCCATGCCGATCGGGCGCCGCAATGGACGTGGGCAGAGCTCGGTGAGGAAGATGGCAATGCCGATGCCGAGCGGCACGGCGATCAGGATGGCGATGGCCGAGGTGATGATGGTGCCGTAGATCGGCGCCAGCGCGCCGAATTTCTCCGTCACCGGGTTCCAGCTTTCGCTGGTCAGGAAGGAAAAGCCGAAGGTCGACAGGGCTTGCCAGGAACCGGCTACCAGCGAGATCGCTACGCCGCCGAGCAGGACCAGCACCAATATGGCAGCGGCGCGGGTCATTCCGTGGAAGATCGAATCGGTCAGCGCGAACCGTCGAACGGTGGCATCGCGCGAACTTCTAACGGCCGGCAAGGCTTCCTGGACAGCGCTCATGTCAAGCTCGGCTCTTTCAGTTTGAAGGAAAAGGAGCGCCGCGGGCGCGGCGCTCCTTCAGAGGGTGTTACTCGCCAACGTAGACGGGCTTGCCGCCGGCCTGGATGTCAGCCTTCCACGACGCCTTGATCAGGTCGACGACGCTGTCGGGGATCGAGACGTAGTCGAGCGCCTTGGCGGTCTCCTTGCCGTCCTTGTAGGCCCAGGCAAAGAACTTCAGGGCTTCGCCGGTGGCAGCGGCATCATCCGGAGCCTTGTGGATCAGGACCCAGGTCGAGGCCGCGATCGGCCAGGTGGTGTCACCGGGCTCGTTGGTGATGATGACGTTGAAGTTCTTCGCGCCCTTGAAGTCGGCATTCGAAGCGGCGGCGCCGAAGGATTCGAGCGACGGCTCGACGACCTTGCCGGCTGCATTCAGCATCTTGGAGTAGGACAGGTTGTTCTGCTTGGCATAGGCGTATTCGACGTAGCCGATGCCGCCATCCGTCTGCTTGACGGTGTTGGCAACGCCTTCGCTGCCCTTGGCGCCGACGCCCGTCGGCCATTCGACGGCGGTGTCCGAGCCGACCTTGTCCTTCCAGTCGGGCGAGAGCTTCACCAGATAGTTGGTGAAGTTGAAGGTGGTGCCCGAGCCGTCCGAACGATGCACGACGGCGATCGCGGTCGACGGCAGGGTGAGGCTGGGGTTCAGCGCCTTGATCGCGGCATCGTCCCAGGTGGTGATGGCGCCGAGATAGATCTGGGCGAGCGTCTTGCCGTCGAGGACGAGTTCGCCCGGCTTGACGCCGGTGAGGTTGACGATCGGCACGATGCCGCCCATCACCATCGGGAACTGCACGAGGCCGTTCTTTTCCAGATCGGCATCGGACATCGGCTTGTCGGTGGCGCCGAAGGTCACGGTCTTGGCGATGACCTGCTTGATGCCGCCGCCGGAGCCGATCGACTGGTAGTTGAGGCCGATGCCGGTGTCTTTCTTGTAGGTGTCGGCCCACTTGGCGAACACCGGATAGATGAAGGTCGAGCCAGCGCCGGAAAGGTCAGCTGCGATGGCTGCGGAAAGGGTGAAGGTAGACGCTGTGGCCATTGCGATCGCAACGGCCGCCGAGCGGATGAAATGTCTCATGTGGCCTGCTCCTGTTCGGAAGATGGTCTCTCGGCGCCATTGCTAAGCAGCGCCCGCTGAGGCCAATAGCCTTGGATTATAACAGTCGCATGACAGTTTCGTGTCAGCCCGGTAACGCGTCGCGGGCACTGGAAAAGGCGGTGGCGTCGGATGGCCTGAGCCTGAACCGAGTTTGCGCCCGGAATCAGGGACTTGAGCCATTCACCGGCCGGAGCCGCCGCCGGATTCGACGGGGCTTTCTCGGATGAAGAAAATCCGGACGGGAGCGCGTTGCTCAAGGCCAGAGCGTGTCATGGCCGGGCCATCGCCAAAAACAGGTCCGTTGGGGTAGGTTGACGCTGTTTGTTGCCGGCGGTCGCTGCTCCCGCCCGTAACTGCAAGGGCGGAATTCGATTTTGCCATTGTCCCGGCTCGGCGCCGCCTTTGGTATGGTGCGATCGCACCATAGGCGTTGCACGCAGGGGTAGCAGCAGAATCCGCGATTGATTCCCTCGGCTTGCCTCTTGGAACCGGCGACGCGCTGCTATCCCGCGTTGCGCTGGACCTGGCGGCCGGCGCCGAGCCAGCGCTCGACCTTCTCCAGCAGGGCCCTGGGGCTGATGGGCTTGGGCAGATAGTCGTCCATGCCCGCCTCCAGGCAGCGTTCGCGGTCGCCCTTGAGCGCATGCGCCGTCACGCCGACGATCGGCACATGCGTGCCGGTTTCCTGCTCCAGCTGGCGGATCGCGGCGGTCGCCTCGAGCCCGCTCATCTCCGGCATCGAGACATCCATCAGGATCATGCAAGGATTGAGCTTGCCGAAAGCCTCGAGCGCCTTGCGGCCATTGCCGACGATCTCGAAACCATAGCCGGTCTCGCCAAGGATCTGGGTGAAGACCATCTGGTTCACCTCATTGTCCTCGGCCACCAGTATATCCAGCCTGTGTCCGTCGCCGCCAGTGGCGGGCAGCCGAGGCCGAACCGCCGGCGGCTGCAGTTGCGCGCGTTGTTCGGACAGCGCCAGCGGCGGCGGTTGGGGCGCGTCTGGCCCTCCAGTTGCGAGCGGCTGGATAGCGTCACTGTCCGTGGCGTGGCGATGGCGCTGGATTGTCGCCACCAGCGTCTCCAGCAGCACCGAGGAGCGCGCTGGCTTGATCAGCTGGGCATCGATGCCGAGATCGCGGTAGCTGGTGTTGGCGAGCGACTGGTCGACCGAGGTCAGCATGATGATGGGCGTGTCGGCGAGGCCTTCGGTGCTGCGCACGATGCGTGCCATTTCGGCGCCGCTCATCTCGGGCATCTGGTAGTCGAGCACGACGCAATCCACCGGCACGCCGTAGGCGGCGGCCGCGATCAGCACCTTGAGGCCCTCCGCGCCGCTTTCGGCCGCGCAGGAATCGAACGTCCACGAAGTCATCTGCTCGGTCAGGATGGCCCGGTTGACGGCGTTGTCGTCGACGATCAGCACGCGTGCGCCCGTCACGTCCACCGGCATGATGCGCTGCCCGTTCTGCTGTCCGGCCCTGGGCAGCGTCACGGTGAACCAGAAGGTCGAGCCCTTGCCCTCGGCGCTCTCGACACCGATGGTGCCGCCCATCAGTTCGACCAGCCGCGAGGTGATGGCAAGGCCAAGCCCGGTGCCCTCGTGCCGCCGTGTGGACGAGGTGTCGACCTGGCTGAATTTCTCGAATACCAGTTTCAGTTTCTCCTCGGGGATGCCGATCCCGGTGTCGGTGACCGAGATCGTCAGCCTGGTTCCGGTCGGAACCATCTCGCCGGTCACGTCGACCAGCACATGGCCTTCGTCGGTGAACTTCACCGCATTGCCGACCAGGTTGGTGACGATCTGCCGGATGCGGCCGACATCGCCGATGAACAGGCTTTCGAGCCTCGGCTCGACGCGCACGATGAGTTCGAGGTCCTTTTCCTTGGCGCGCGTCGACACCAACGTCGCCACGTCCTCGATCGCCTCGGCAAGGTTGAAGGGCGCCGGATCGAGCACCATCTGGCCGGCATCGATCTTGGAAAAATCCAGGATGTCGTTGATGATGGTCAACAGCGCATTGCCCGACTTGACGATGATGTCGGTGAACGTCTTCTGCTTTGGATCGAGATTGGATTTGGCCAGGAGTTCCGCCATGCCCAGCACACCGTTCATTGGCGTGCGGATTTCATGGCTCATATTGGCGAGGAATTCCGACTTGGCGCGGTCGGCGAGCACGGCGCGCTGGCGCGCCTCGCTGAGCTCGGCCTCGCGCATCTTCAGTTCCGTGATGTCGGTGGTCGATCCGATCAGGTAGAGCGAACCGTCCGACGCGATCATCGCGCCCTTGCGCGCGAACTGATGCCTGACGCTGCCGTCGGCAAGCCGCACGGTTTCCTCGACCTCCTGGGTGTCGCCGGTGCGCAGCACGGCCAGATCGCCGGCCACGAAAGCCTCGCCGTCCTCCCCGAAAATCTCGATGTCGGTCTTGCCGATCGCATCTTCCCTGCTGAGACCAGTCAGGTCGCACCAGCCCTTGTTGACATAGAACTGCCTCAGATCGGAGCGCTTGGCGTAGATCGACACCGGCACATTGTCGATCAGGCTGCGGAACACCTCGTTCTCGCGCATGCTCTCTTCCAGGGCCTTCTCGCGCGCCTTGACGTCGGTGATGTCGGTGCTGGAGCCGACCAGATGCACCGATCCGTCCGTCGCCACCAGGCGGCTCTTGCGCGTCATCAACTGCCGCACCGTGCCGTCGCGATGGGTGACGGGCTCCTCGACCTCGAGGCCCTTGCCGGTTACGACGACCTGGGTGTCGTCATGGCTGTAGCTTTCCGCGTCTTGCGTACCAAACAGCTCACGGTCGGTCCGGCCGATGACGTCTTCCTTGGCGATGCCGGTCAGCGCGCACCAGGCCTTGTTGACAAATTCGATGCTCAAATCCTGCGCCTTGATGAAGGCGGCCACCGGCAACTCGTCCATGACGTGGCGGAAGAGATCGATCTGGCGCATCGAGTCGCGCAGCGCCGCCTCGCGGCTTTTGATGTCGGTGATGTCGACGCGCACGCCGATAAACGTCCCGTCATCGGTGCGCATGTCGTAGACCTGGTACCAGCGTCCATCGGCATTGAGGCGCTCGTAGGAAGAATTCGGCAAGCGATAGCGCGCCAGCATGCTGTCGAGCCAGCGTTCGGGTTCGACCTCGTACAGCCTGTCGATCCCGGCATCGCCGCTCGAGCGGAAATAGCCGATCGACTGACCGAATTCCAACGCCTCGCGGAAGCTGCAGCCAGGCTGCCAGAAGGGCTTCAGCGCCGGCAGCGTGTCCTGCAGCTTGCGGTTGGCGAAGACGAACTTGTCGTCGCGGTCGTAGATGATGACACCGGCCGGCAGCGATTCCAGCACGCTGGCGAGATGCTTGCGCGCGTCCTGTGCCTCGGTCTCACGCCCCTTCATGTCGGTGACGTCGACATAGGAGATGAGCCGCTTGCCGCTGGGCAGCGGCGCCAGCGATGCGACGAGTGTGCGCCCGTCATTGTGCGGCAATTGTCTGGAGCCGGCGACGCCGGCCCTGATTTCGGCTTCGCGCTCGGCGGCATGGCGTTGCCAGGCGACGTCATCGGCGCCGTAAGGGTCAATGGCGCGGCTGGCTTCCATGAGCTCGCGAAAGGCCGAGCCGATCCCGGCGCGGCCCGGATCGATCCGCCAGAAATCATAGAAGGCGCGATTGATGACTTCGGCGCGCATATCGGCATCGAGGACGAGAACACCGATCGGCATCTCGTCGACCATGGTGCGCAGATTGACGAAGGTCTCGGCGATCTTGGCGTTGGCGTTTTCGATCTCGGCATCGCGGCGCTTGAGTTCGGTGACCTCATAATAGGTCAAGAGCCGCTTGCCGCCGGACAGCGCCGTCACCGAAAACATCATCGTCCTGCCGCTGGCATGGACCAATTCGCGGGGCGCGACGGAGCCGGCGCGAATCTCCTCGATACGGCTGGCGAGGTATCGCTGCCACTGCTGTTCGCCGATATCGCCATAGATGCCATTGCGGCGGTTCAGTTCCATCAACTGGCTGAACGGAACGCCGATGGTCACAGCACCGTCCGGAATGCCGGACAGGTCGCGATAGGCCTTGTTGACGATCAGCGTGTCGAGCTTGGCATCGAGCAGCACGACGCCCATGTGCATGGCGTCCATCGTCCGTTCGAGATCGGCAAGATGCCGGTCGGGATCGCTGCCCGACAACGGGCTTTGCTCCACGGTCTCGAAGGCGCCGGCCAGTGCGGTGACGTTGCGGCCTATGCCGCGGTAGCCGGCAAATTTCCCTTCGCTGTCGACCCTTGGGAAGCCTGACGTCAGCACCCAGCGGCAGGCGGCGCCGCCTCCCTTCAGTTCGTAGACGAAGTCGCGGAACGGCCGGCGTGCCTGCAGATCCTCCAGATGCGCCGCCGCGCTGTGGTTGCCCTTCCAGACCTGGTTGAGGAAATCGAAGCGGAACCGGCCCAGCACATCAGCCGGATCGATGCCGGTCGCCGCCTGGTAGGTGGGTGAAAGCCAGGAGAATCGCAGTTCGGCATCGGTCTCCCAGACCCAGTCAGAGCCCGCCTCGAGCAGTTGGCGAAGCGCGTCGGGCGAATCCATGTCCGCGCATGGCGGCGCGTCGCCGCGATGCGCCGGCTTTTCGGGCCCACGCTTGCCGCGCGCGCCGATTGCTTCGTCCGCTTCCGCCATCCTGTCCCCACCCCGAAAATCAAGGCCGAACCCTCCCTCCGCGGTTCGTCGGCGGAATGTGCCCGAGAAGCATTAACGATCCGCTAACCTTAACGGCGCAACCCGCCCGTTCCACCCTGCGTTATTCCGCCCGGTTGTCGGGTGGACCAAGGCCGCGTTATAAGCCCGCGCAGGGGTGTTGCTAATGTATCGACGGATAGGGCCTTTCTTGCTGGGCGTGGCGCTGCTTTTCGGCAGCGGCTGTGCGCGCAGCTATGACGGCACGGTCATCATCCCGCGGCCACTCGACGCCAGGCGCTTCTGGGACCGGCCGCCACCCAACGTCGACTACACGCCGCAGGCCGACAACGGAGCCTTCCCGGTGCCGCCACAGCCGCCCGGACAATTTTCCGAACGCAGGGTTTTGAAACCTGGCGTGCACAGACGGCGTCAGACACGATATTCGCCGCCGCCCCCGCCGTCGAACCCGGACAAGCAACTGGCATGCAGGAACGTGAGCGCACCAGGCGAACGCGTTCGCATGGTCTGCGAATAGGCGCGTTTCGGGGAGAGTTCCCCGTAGCCTCACAGCGATGCCGCGCCCTTCTTCGGTTCCTTCGCGCCAAGCTTGTCGAGCGCAAGGCGAACCTGGCGCAAATCGTCCTGCCAGCCGTCATCATCATCCATGGAACTCTCCGACGCGGCCCGTTGCAGGCCGCGCGCTTCGGATTCGATCTCACGCAGTTCGGCGACCTTCTCATCATGGGTCAGGGAGCCGTTTTCAACGATCTCCAGAACCCGCATTTCCCTGAACGTGGCCATGGCGTTTCTCCCGGCTGATGTCGATCACAACGCCGTGAGCGCCCCTCCGTTCCAGACGGGTCCTATGGCCGGCTGCACCATGACGGCGCGCTACAGCCCGTTATCCCAGGAATGCGGAAAGAGGAGAGGTCATTCAGCCGGGAAGAAGGCCGGGCCGACCACACGCACCGGCCGCGTACCGGCGGCGATCGACTGCAGCTGAGCAGCCCCCGAGGCCTCAGTGCCGGATTGCGGGATTGCCGCGACACTGCCGAAATCCGGCTTTGGCTGCGGCAATGGAATAATGGCATTGGTCATGTTTGTGGGCGTTACCGTCCTTGCCCTCAATTCGGCCACCCGCTGGTAATAGCGCTTGACATCGCAGGCCTTGAAATTGGCATCGTCACGGTAGCGGAAAGCCGACGGCAGTTCGGTATAGGGTTTGCGCGTATCGAGCGCGACCATCTTTTCGGTTTCCAGACTGGCGTCGCTGAGCGTGTAGAGATCGACGGCCGGGTCATCGCAGATATAACGGCACTGATCGGCCATATCCTTGACATCGTCGCTGCCGGCGAATTGCGACTTGGGCGCGGGGAAGAAGTATCCATCCGACAGGCGCACGCAAAACAGCATCGTATTGCCGGCATATGTTGGCCCCGCCCCTGCCTGCGCGGATTGGCTCTTAGGCGCCTGGCGCTGGTCCTTTGCCTCGGACGTGCAGCCAAGCGCCGCGAAGCGTGCCTGCAGGCCCGAAAGGTCCCGGCCGGAATTGGACGCGGCCGCCATCCGGCGCTGCACTTCCGTCCGGTTTCTGGCAAGATCGGAGCAAGCGTTGAAGAACCCGCTCGCGGCACGTTGCGCCGTGCACCTGCGTTGCCTTTCCAGGCCCTGGATCGCCGCAAGCTGACGGCGCAACTGCGCCAGTTCGGGATTCACGCCGCCACCACGGCCGCCAGAAGGCAACTGATTTCTGATCGCGCTGCAGCTATCCGCGTAGGAAGACGTCGTGCCGAGCACAAAGGCGGCCACCGTCACCAGTGCGATCATCATGAGAAGCCAGAAACGCATCATCGGGACGACATGGTCCTTGTTGCTGGTAGCCTGGAATCATATTCTTTCGACTTGAATAACCTTCAACTAAATGAGTTATACCTAATAATTTAAGCTCTCCGGCTTCGGGCAGACTTTCAATTAGTGTAGTATAATGGCTCCTGTAAATTCGATATTACATTTTTATTTCAAGATTGAGACGAACCACAAAACAAAGCGGCCAGGCCGCCGGCTATCGAAATTGCCGGGCCGTGGTCTCCTAGGCGAACGATCAATCCGACGTTACCGAAGCTTGACGCTGAAACCTTTGCCTGACGTCCGCGTTGAAGGCATAGGGAGAACGCAGATGTCGATCCACTTCACGGTATCGGAACTGACAAGAAACCTTTTTCATTCTCTCGGGCTGGATCACGAGCGCGCGCCACGAACGCTCAATCCGGAGGAGAGCCTGTTGCTTGAGTGCTATCTGGCCGGGCAGATCCCGGAATCGGCCTGGAGCGACTATGTCTTCGAGACACCGGACCTGGCACGGCATGCCGAGGCCCGGCGCCTGAGCCACTGAGCAATCGGCTCTGGAAAAGCCAGCCCGCCACTTCTCGCTGAGAGGTCGGCGGGACAGCTATTGCTTCGGGGAAACCAGTTGCAAGGTGAAGACGTTGCCGCCGATGCCTTGCGCCAAAGCCGGTGAAAAACTCAGGGGCGTGCAATTCTTGACGGCGGCGATGGCCGCGTCGATGAACGCTTTTCGCGCCTTGTCATCGCCGGCCACCTTGGCAGCGGTCGGCCGCGGCGGACCAATCAGCGAGCCGTCACGCTTGAAGCTGAAACTAAGGGTTACGGTCGAATTCCCCGCATCCGCCGGCGGCGTCCAGCAGGCCTGAATGGCGGACCCTACGTCATCCATCGTGTTGAGCACTGCTGCGTGTGATGGCGCCTCAACCAGCACTCCACCGGCGATCGTCAGCATTGCCGCCACGTATTTCATCGCAAGCCCTCTATCTCGCCCCAAGCCGGCATTCCAAGCCGAACCCGCTAAAAAGCGATGCTAGAGCCAACGTCGCCGATGACAATCTCCCACCGCGAAAAGTTGATGATGCAGCATCGCCGGATCACCGTCTCGCGATCTCGCATGAGGCCCGAAAAAGCAAAAAGGCCGGCACGGAGCCGACCTTTCCTTCCACCGATAGTGCGCCAGTACATCCGTGGTCGCGCGGTGAATTCCTGGCAGTAGACAGGGCTTTGGTTAACGAATCCTTAAGCCGGCGCTTTCGCCTGCGACCTCACATAGGCGATGTACCCTCGCACGTCGCCGGCCGGCTCTGCATAAGCCTTGCCGAGCTTCTTCTCGATCGCCGCCATGTACTCCTTCGCCCATTTGGGCAGCGCATAGTCGATGACCGCCAGGAACTCGAGCGTCGCCGCCAGCCTTATGTCGGCGATCGACGGGTTCTTGCCGCCGATGAACGGCTTGCCGTCCCTGAAGAAGCTGTGGAAGACCTCCAGCGGCTCGGCAATCGCCGCCATCGCTGCCTTCTGCGCTTCCGACTTCTTGTCCGGATTGGCATCGCTGTGGCCGACCTCGCCGGCATATTGCGGAAAACCCAGCGCCGGATAGGTGGCGCGCGCCACATAGGGGTAGAGCGTACCGATCAGGTAGAACATGGCGCTGTCGATCATCGCCCGCTTGGCCGGCGCCTTGGGATAGAATTTCTCCAGCCCGTGCTTGTTGGCGAGATACTGCATGATGGCGCAGCTTTCCCAAAGCACGCCCCTGGGCAGCCCCTTGTCCTCGATCATCGGCGTCAGATGCGCCGGATTGCGCGCCAGATATTCGGGCGAACGCGTGTGGCCCCAGGCATCGGTCTCGGCGGCGTCGAACCCGGCCGCGCGGGCAAACACCCGCACCGTCATGTTGTTGACGCTCGGCTTCAGCATGCTGAGCTTCAACGCCGGCTTTTTCGCCGACTTGGCCTTGGGCGCCGATTTTTGCGCCGCCGGTTTTGCCGCGGCTTTCGCACCCGCCTTCGGCGCGGCCTTTGCGGCTGCCTTCACCGCCGGCTTCGCGGCTGCTTTTGTCTTTGCCTGGGTAGCCGATTTCCCAGCACTCTTGGTCACTGTCTTTGCCATTGTTGTCCTCCCTCAGTTTTGTTAGTCGTCAGTATGGATTCTTCGGCGCCCGGTCGTCCGACAAGGTCGCGCGGGAACTCTCGACAAGCGCCTGGATCGCGTCCGCGAGATGCACCTCGGCGATATTGTAGTCGCCGCGCCCGACGCGCAGCTTGTGCGCCTGCATCAGCACATCGGCATGGGTGAAACCCGTCGGCGGCTCGAAGCGGTAGGAAGCGAGTTCGATCAAAAGGCCGAGCGGATCCTCGAAATAGATCGAATCCATGAAGCCGCGATCCTTGACGCCGCTGTGCTTGATGCCGCGCTCGTCGAGCCGGGCGACCGCCTGCAGGAAGGTGACCCGCGACACCGCGAACGCGATGTGATGGACGCAGCCCGGATCGGTCGGTGTGCGCCGCTTCAGCGGCGTGCGGCTTTCATCGGTGAAGACGGTGATCAGGCGGCCGTCGCCGGGATCGAAATAGAGGTGGCTCTCGCTGGCCTTGTCGAGGTTGGGCTGCTCGAAGATGAAAGGCATGCCGAGCACGCCTTCCCAGAAATCGATCGAGGTCTGGCGCCCGGCGCCGACCAGCGTGATGTGGTGGACGCCTTGTGCTTGCAGTTTCTGCATTGGCCTTCTCCCCGCGGCATCGATTGCTCGTCAGGATCTGCCTGGCACCCGGCGTTCTGCGCGCCGCCTGAGCCGTGCCTCGAAATCCATGACGTGATGCTAATGCAATCGGCCTCGCCGCGCCAGAAGCGGCAAGTCCCTTCGTGCACGACGGTGAAACCGCTCGTGCCGCAAAGCTGCGGGATCTTTTCTAGTGATGAGGCAGAAGCGCGACGCCAAAGCCGCGCCATGGCCGAAGCCGCGACTAAGCGACGGCCCGGAACTCGGCTTCCGTAATCATCCCCACACCGCCACACTCGGCGCAAATGAGGGTTTTCCCCGGGCAACTGGTCTGATGCGTCCCTTGCGGGCAGCAATGGCCTCTCGACGCACTCCATCTCGAGCAGTCGAACACCTTGCCGCCGCCATGGCAGCGCGCGCAAATCTTTCCCGACGTCATTCCAACTCTACCCAACCCAAAATCCGCGCTGCCGCGAATGCTATCCCAACACGCCGTAAGTAACAGAGATCGTTGCGCTTTCAAGCGTCGCGGCCTGACTTAAATTGGGGGAATTCGGGCATGCGGACCGCCGGGTTGTCGCGGGCCTTCCCACTCCTCCCGGCCAACAAAGATCCGCGCGGACGCGCGCCCTAGTATTGTCCAGGCCCTCTCTATTGGCAGAGAAGATGGCCTTGAAACGAGAATAAGGCTGCCTCCTTCATCTATTCGGCCGATGCGGCATCTCATCTTGAGGACTACATTGAAGATGATCCTACGGATCAATGAGTAGTCCGAAGCCAGTCCCCTTTGCGGCTGCTCCAAAGGGCCCCGCTTGACTCCCGGTCGGCGGGGCTTTTCCGTGCAGACGACAGGACGACCTTGCGGCGTGACAGACGATGCTCAAGCCGCCCCGATCAAAGATTGAAGACGTGCGAAGCGGTCAGCCCGGCCAACAGCACGCCCGCAAGCAGCGCGATGATCGAGGCGAGGAACCAGCGCAGCGTGACCTGGTAGACCGGCTCGTCGTCGTCGCGCGGCAGCAGCGAACGCCATAGTGCGACGAGTTGGAGGACAATGGCCAGCGCGAGCAGGAGCGTCGCCAGGATCGAGGCAGTCGTCCATCCGCCATCGGCTTCGAAATTCCAATACCGCAGGAAAAGAAGCGAAAACCCGAGCAATACGGTGATCGCCGAGATCACACCCTGTCGGTAGCCGACCGGCAAGGGAACCCTGCGCGCCTCGATTGCCTCATCGGGATAGCCGTCTTGACGCTTGGGAGAGTCGATCATGAAGGCAACATCTATCTTGGCGGGTCCTTGGACGTCGGCGCTGGTCTTGTTCGATCGTTGCGACCGAGGAAGCCTTGCAGGCCGTCATCATCATCCCTGCGCCTTCTTCGCGCAAGGTGAGCGACTTGACGCGATACTGTCAGAGCCCGGTCAGGCGCATGCCTGGCGGGAGCCGAGCCGAAAAGTTGCCGATACAGCCAGAAGGAAACTTGGTACGCCCAAGGGGAATCGAACCCCTGTTCCCGCCGTGAGAGGGCGGTGTCCTGACCGCTAGACGATGGGCGCGCTCAAGAACCGGCGATATAGGCTGACGGCTGGGAAAAAGCAACTGGGGTTCGGCGGCTTTACCGCATTGAACAAAAAGCCGCCCGGACGTTACCGCCTGGGTTCGATCAGGTCCCAGAGATTGCCGTGCAGATCGGCGAAAACCGCGACCGTGCCATAGGGCTCGAAACGCGGTGCCTCGCGGAATTCGACGCCCTTTTCCAGCATCGCCGCATGGTCGCGGACAAAGTCGTCGGTTTCGAGAAACAGGAAGACCCGGCCGCCTGTCTGGTTGCCGATGCTTTGCCTCTGCGCCTCATCGGACGCCTCGGCCAGCAGCAGCCTGGCACCCTGCCCGTTGGCCGGCGCGACCGTAACCCAGCGCTTGCCGCCGCCGAGATCGACGTCCTCGAGGAGCAGGAAACCCAGCCGCCCGACATACCAGGCGATCGCCTCGTCATAGTCCGCGACGACCAGCGCTACGGTCGCGACACGACGATGTCCGGCGAAGCCTGTCATGCCTGAAGCCTGTTCATTTCTGCGACAAACTTGTTTGTTGCATTGCTGCCGGTCATTTGTTGCGGATTGCGAACTGACCGATCAGGCGGCGCTCGGCGATATCATAGACGAATATCGCACGGCTGCCGTCGGCAAGCTCGGCATCGATCGAGATGCGATTGCCGGACAGCGACTGGCTGACCACTTTCGCCCCGACCGGAAGCACGATGTCGCCGCTCAGCGGCTCGCCGGCCGGCATCTGGATGTCGCCGGCCAGCGGCGGGGTTGCCGGCGGCGCCTTGCGGGCTTTGTAGACAATCGCCGCGATCACCACCATAAGAGCCAGCAACAGCAGGCCGAGATTGATGGCCATGAAGCGGACGAGCTTGCCACGCATCTTTTCGACCTCGGGGTCGAGCGGCTTTTCCTGATCTTCGTCGGCATCGGGCCGGGCCATGGCAAATATTCCGGAACGGTTTTCGATGAGCGCTCATAACGAAGAGGCCCCCGAATTGATAGAGGACCGATTCATGGCGGCCGAGCCGACGGTGCTGGTGGTGGGCGCGGATGCGGCCGGCCAGCGCCTCGACCAGTGGCTGGCGGCCAGCCTCGGCCCCGATATGTCGCGCAGCCGCGTGCAGATGCTGATCAGGCAAGGCGCCGTGAGCATCGACGGCAAGCCGGCCGACGAGACCAAGCGCAAGATGATCGCAGGTGAAAGCGTCTCGGTCGCCATGCCGGAACCGGAGCCGGCCGCGCCGCAGGGCGAGGCCATCGCGCTCGATGTGCTCTATGAGGACGACGCGCTGATCGTGATCAACAAGCCGGCGGGACTTGTCGTGCATCCTGGCGCCGGCAACTGGACCGGCACGCTGGTCAACGCGTTGATCCATCATTGCGGCGACAGCCTGTCGGGCATTGGCGGGGTACGCCGGCCGGGCATTGTCCACCGCCTCGACAAGGAGACCAGCGGCGTCATGGTGGTGGCCAAGACCGACCGCGCCCATAAGGCACTGTCGGAAGCCTTCGCCGATCACGGCCGGACCGGCGATCTCGAACGCGCCTATCTGGCGTTGGTCTGGGGCATACCGCAGAGGCCGACCGGAACGGTCGATGCACCGCTTGGCCGCGCCGCCGACCGGGTGCGCCGCGCCGTGGTGCCGGAAGGCCGCGACGATGCCCGCCATGCCGTCACCCACTTTGCCGTTCAGGAGCGTTTTGGCGAAAAACAGCAGGAATTCGCCACCGCCAGCCTGGTCGAATGCCGGCTGGAAACCGGCCGCACCCACCAGATCCGTGTCCATATGGCGCATATCGGCCACCCGGTCATCGGCGACCCCGACTACGGCCAGGCGTTCCGCACCAAGGCCAACCGGCTGCCGGAGCCCCTGAAAAGTCAGGTCAAGGCATTTTCCCGGCAAGCTTTGCACGCCTGGCTCCTTGCATTTCGCCATCCCGATACCCATCTAACGATGAGGTTCGAGGCGCCGATACCGAGGGACATGGAGGAACTCGTCGGCGGCTTTCGCAATTTCTGAACCCGCCATCAACAAGCTCGAAACCGACCATCAAAAAACCTGACTGGCGTTGTTCACTTCAGCGTGACACACTGTTTCGTGTTGAACAAATGCCTGTCTTTTCTGGTTTTGTTCCTATATAAGACCTTATGTCGCGAGCGAGCCTTTTGGTGTTCGCGTCACATGCCCGCCGCGTTTCGGGGGCATCACTCCAATAGAGAGGGGGCGCTATCATGGCCCAGTCACTACCTAGTATTGTTTCCGGCGAAGGCGGCCTCAGCCGCTACCTGGAAGAAATCCGCCGCTTTCCCATGCTTCAGCCGCAGGAAGAGTACATGCTCGCAAAGCGTTATGCCGAGCATGAAGACACGTCCGCCGCGCACAAGCTCGTCACCAGCCATTTGCGGCTCGTCGCCAAGATCGCCATGGGCTATCGCGGCTACGGCCTGCCGATCGGCGAGGTGATCTCGGAAGGCAATGTCGGCCTGATGCAGGCCGTCAAGAAATTCGAACCAGAGCGCGGCTTCCGCCTCGCGACCTACGCCATGTGGTGGATCAAGGCCTCGATCCAGGAATACATCCTGCGCTCGTGGAGCCTGGTCAAGATGGGCACGACCGCCAACCAGAAGCGTCTGTTCTTCAACCTGCGCAAGGTGAAGGGCAAGATCCAGGCTCTGGACGACGGCGACCTCAAGCCCGACCAGATCGCCGAGATCGCCACGCGGCTGAACGTTACCGAGGCAGAGGTGGTGTCAATGAACCGCCGCCTGTCCGGCGATGCTTCGCTCAACGCGCCGATCCGGGCGACGGAAGGTGAGTCCGGCGAATGGCAGGACTGGCTGGTCGATGACCACGAAAGCCAGGAAGAGATGCTGATCGAGCAGGACGAGCTGGAGAACCGGCGCGGCATGCTGTCGGGCGCCCTTGCCGTGCTCAACGAGCGCGAGCGGCGTATCTTCGAGGCCCGTCGCCTCGCCGAGGAGCCGCTGACGCTGGAAGAGCTGTCGGCCGAGTTCGACATCAGCCGCGAGCGCGTGCGCCAGATCGAGGTGCGTGCCTTCGAGAAGGTGCAGGACGCGGTCAAGGCCGCCGCCAAGCGCCAGACCCAGGCGCTGCGCACCATCGAGGCACAGCCGGCGGCTTAAAGCGAGCTTCGGCGGCAAAACATCAAGGCGGCGTCAGGAAACTGGCGCCGCCTTTTTAGTACGCGCGGCCGGGCGTCGCAGCGATCGGCTCAAAGCGCATCCAGCGGAAATTTCAGATACCGCCTTCCATTGGCTTCCGGTTCCGGTAGCCGGCCGCCATTCATGTTGACCTGCAGCGCGTGCAGGATGAGCCGCGGCATTGGCAATGTCTTGTCGCGAGCTTCGCGCAGCGCCACGAATTCGGCCTCGCTGCGCGCGGCAACGAGATGGATATTTTTGGCCTTCTGCTGGCCAACCGTGCTTTCCCACAAGGGCTCGCGGCCACCGGCCTGATAGTCATGACCGACGAAGACGCGCATTTCATCGGGCAGCGCCAGTATGTCCTGGATCGAGCGCCACAGCCGCGCGGCGCTCCCGCCGGGGAAATCCGCCCGTGCCGTGCCGCTGTCGGGCATGAACAGCGTGTCGTGCACGAAGGCGGCGTCGCCGATCACATAGGTGATCGAGGCCAGCGTATGTCCCGGCGAGAACAGCACATTGACCGGAAGGCTGCCGATCGCAAACAGCTCGCCTTCCCTGAACAGCCTGTCCCACTGCGAGCCGTCGGCGGGAAAATCCGGCCAGTTGTAGATCACCTTCCACAGGGCCTGGACGTCGACGACCCTGGCGCCGATCGCCGTCCGCGCCCCGGTCTTCTGTTTCAAATAGTGCGCGGCCGAGAAATGGTCGGCATGCGGGTGGGTATCGAGGATCCACTCGATCTCCAGCCCGTTCTCTCCGACGAAATCGAGCAGGGCGTCAGCGCTCTTCGTTCCCGTTGCACCGGATTTCTCATCAAAGTCGAGGATCGGATCGATGATGGCGCATCGCCTTGTCGCCGGATCGGCGACGACATACTGAATGGCTCCGGTCGGCTTGTCGTAAAAGCCCCTGACCTCAGGTCTTGCCAAAGCCAAGTCCAAACCGAACTCCCCAACCCAGCCGGCAGGAACGATTTTCTCCGCCAAGCTCCAACAAGAGCATGGTTGTCCACCCAGGCAGGCCAGTCAAGCATGACTTGGCCCGCTTGGGTGGAAAAGACAAAAACCGTTCCGATGCCCGTTTCAGGCGGACGGCTGTTTGGTCTTCCTGAGATAAGGCAGGATGGTCTCAAAGGCGCCAAAACGCTTGATCGCATCTTCGTTGGAAACGGCGGCGGTGATGATGACGTCCTCACCCTGCTTCCAGTTTGCCGGCGTCGCCACCTGATGCTTGGCGGTGAGCTGCATGGAATCGACCGCGCGCAGGATCTCGTCGAAGTTGCGGCCCGTGGTCATCGGATAGGTCAGCACCAGCTTGATCTTCTTGTCCGGCCCGATGACATAGACCGAGCGCACGGTGGCGTTGTCGGCCGGCGTGCGGCCTTCCGAGGTCTCGCCGGCGCCGGCGGGCAGCATGTCGTAGAGCTTGGCGACCTTGAGGTCCTTGTCGCCGATCAGCGGATAGTGCACCGTCTGGCCGGTCGCCGTCTTGATGTCGGCCTGCCATTTGTCATGGCTCGCAACCGGATCGACGGAGATGCCGATGATCTTGACGTTGCGTTTCTTGAACTCGCCTTCCAGCCCGGCCATCGTGCCGAGTTCGGTCGTGCAGACAGGTGTGAAATTCTTCGGGTGGCTGAAGAGGATCGCCCAGCCGTCACCGATCCAGTCGTGAAAGCTGATCGTCCCCTGCGTGGTCTCGGCGGTGAAATCCGGCGCGATGTCGTTGATACGAAGGCTCATGGTTCCTACCCCTGTGAATGCCGCCCGTTGGCGGTCTGCCACCCTTTTATCACTCCATCGGCGACGTTCAAAACGGTGAGGTCGCCGGCAGCGATGCAGGCCGCGAAAAAATTTCGCCATTTCTTGGGGAATATAGGAATTTCGCTGTCGGCGTCGCTAAAGTCTAGGATTTCACGGCCAGCGACGTGGCGAGATCTTCCATCCGCTGCGCCAGCGCGCCAAGCGCGTTGGTCAGCACGCTGTCGCTCTTGTCGGCCTTGGTCAGCGCCTCGTCGCGCGTCTTGCGCAAGGTCAGCACTTCGCTTTCCATGCCCTTGACGCGCTTCTGCAGTTCCGAGAGTTCGTCCATCACCATGATGCCGGCCATCACGGTCAGCCGCTGGTCGCCGATCTCGCCGAAAGAATCCTTCAGATGCGAGACATAACGGTCGAAGCGTTCGGCGAGGTCGATCAGATGCTCTTCCTGGCCTTCGTCGCAGGCCATCCGATACTGTTTGCCGTCGATTGAAACCGTGACCTGTGCCATGGGCCAGCTCCTATCTGTCCAACACGGCGCGGATGGTTTCCATGGCGGTCACCAGCCGTCGTGATACTTCCTTGTTGGCGTCCTCCAGCCGTTCGGCGCGCGCTTCGGAATTGTCGAGTTCCTGCGCCAGCCGGGAGCGGTCGGCATTCATCCGCTGCACCTCGGCCTCGGCTTCCGAGTAGTCGCGTTCATGCTCGAGCTTGGCCGCGACGGCATTTTCCAGCCCCTCGATGGCCTTACCCAGCCTGGCGATGACTTCCTTGAGCGTGGTTTCCCCGGTCATGGCCTTCGTCCTGTGCCCTGCCCATCACCGAATCGTTCGCGTTCAGAACGCGTTATCCCTGAAACATTAGGCACCGGGTGAAGGCAACGTCAACAAAGCTCTCGCGACTGTCCCCCGCTAACGCTAATGTAGGCCCGCCGCCAGCATCACAAGGCCGGCAAATCTGCGCCCGATTTGTTGACTAAAAGCCCGCGCCTGCTATGTGTCGCGCACCTTTTCAAGGGCGCTCCCAAGCCCCCAAACCCCCACCTTTGGAGGAACCATGACGTCGCGTGAACAACATGACCGGATGGCCAATGCGATCCGCTTTCTCTCCATGGATGCCGTCGAGAAGGCCAATTCCGGCCATCCCGGCCTGCCCATGGGCTGCGCCGACATTGCAACGGTGCTGTTCACCCGCTTCCTGAAATTTGACGCCAAGGCGCCGCACTGGGCCGACCGTGACCGCTTCATCCTGTCGGCCGGCCATGGTTCGATGCTGCTCTACTCGCTGCTCTATCTGACCGGCTACGAGGACATGACCCTCGACCAGATCAAGAATTTCCGCCAGCTCGGCTCCAAGACGGCCGGCCATCCCGAATACGGCCATGCGGACGGCATCGAGACGACGACCGGCCCGCTCGGCCAGGGCCTCGCCAATTCGGTCGGCTTCGCGCTCGGCGAGCGCATCATGAACGCCGCCTTCGGCAACGACCTCGTCAGCCACTATACCTATGTGCTGGCCGGAGACGGCTGCTTGATGGAAGGTGTTTCCCAGGAAGCCATCGCGCTGGCCGGGCATCTCAAGCTCAACAAGCTGATCGTCTTCTGGGACAACAACAACATCTCGATCGACGGGCCCGTCTCGCTCGCCGACAACACCGACCAGGTTGCCCGCTTCCAGGCCTCCGGCTGGAATGCCAGCCATATCGACGGTACCGATCCGGAAGCCATCGCCTATGCCATCGAGGCCGCCCGCCATTCCGACAAGCCGACGATGATCGCCTGCAAGACGACCATCGGCTTCGGCGCTCCGACCAAGGCCGGCACCAACAAGGCGCACGGCTCGCCGCTCGGCGCCGAAGAAATCGCCGGTGCGCGCAAGTTCTTCAACTGGGAGTCGCCGCCCTTCGAGATCCCGGCCGACATCCTCGATGCCTGGCGCGCCGCCGGCAAGGCCGGCGCCAAGCCGCGCGCCGACTGGGAAGGCCGTCTCGCCAAGGCCGAGCCGAAGCTGAAGGCCGAGTTCGAGCGCCGCCTGGCCGGCAAGCTGCCGTCCAATTTCGACGCCGTCATCGCCGATTACAAGAAGAAGCTCTCGGCCGACAAGCCGAAGGTCGCCACCCGCAAGTCGTCGGAAATGGCGCTTGAGGTCATCAACGGCGCCGTGCCCGAAACCATCGGCGGCTCGGCCGACCTCACCGGCTCCAACAACACCAAGACCAGCCAGACCAAGAACATCACGCCGGACGATTACGGCCAGCGCTATGTCCACTATGGCATCCGCGAACACGGCATGGCCGCGGCCATCAACGGCCTGACGCTGCATGGCGGCCTCATCGCCTATGGCGGCACCTTCATGTGCTTCTCTGACTATGCCCGCCCGTCGATGCGGCTTTCCTCGCTGATGGGCATCCGCTCGATCTTCGTCATGACCCATGATTCCATCGGTCTGGGCGAAGACGGTCCGACCCACCAGCCGGTCGAGCATCTGGCGGCCCTGCGCGCCATTCCCAACCACAATGTCTTCCGCCCGGCCGACGCCGTGGAAACCGCGGAATGCTGGCAGATCGCGCTCGAATCCGAAAAGACGCCGTCAACGCTGGCGCTGACCCGCCAGAACCTGCCGACGGTACGCACCGAGCACTCGGCCAAGAACCTGAGCAGCCAGGGCGCTTACGAACTGGCGGCGGCCAGCGGCGAGGCGGCGGTGACGATCTTCGCCACCGGCTCCGAGGTCGAGATCGCGCTCGGCGCCCGCGACCTGCTCGAGAAGCACGGCCACCCGACCCGCGTCGTGTCGGTGCCTTGCTTCGAGCTTTTCGACAAGCAGAGCGACGACTATCGCAAGAAGACGATCGGCAACGCGCCGATCAAGATGGCGATCGAGGCCGGCATCCGTCAGGGCTGGGATCACCTCATCGGCTCGGACGGCATCTTCGTCGGCATGACCGGCTTCGGCGCCTCGGGCACGATCGAACAGCTCTACCCGCATTTCGGCATCACGGCCGAGGCAGCGGCCAAGGCGGCGGAAGCCCGCCTGCACGCCAAGTAAGGCTATGCATGCCGCCCAAAAGCATGTCGCGGTTTTGGGATAACGGGATGCACAAAACAATGATGCCCCGGCGGAACCGCGCAAAGCGATTTCGCCGGACTGGCCCAAGCTAATCGATTTAAATCTGTGTCGCTTTGGCTGGATTCTTTGTCCGTCCGCCGCTATGAAGCTGCGGACCCATCGTCAGCCTTCCAGCTCCCAGGGAGAGAAAAATGACCGTCAGAGTTGCCATCAACGGATTCGGCCGCATCGGCCGCAACATCCTGCGCGCCATCCATGAATCCGGCCGCAACGACATCGACGTCGTCGCCGTCAACGATCTCGGCCCGGTCGAGACCAACGCCCACCTGCTGCGCTACGACAGCGTGCATGGCCGCTTCCCGCATGAAGTGTCGGTGTCCGGCGACCAGATCACCGTCGGCAAGGAAAAGTTCAAGGTCACCGCCATCAAGGACCCGACGCAGCTGCCATGGAAGGAGCTCGGCGTCGACATCGCGCTCGAATGCACCGGCATCTTCACCGCCCGCGACAAGGCCGCCGCGCACCTGACCGCCGGCGCCAAGCGCGTGCTGGTCTCGGCACCCGCCGACGGCGCCGACCTGACGGTCGTCTACGGCATCAACCACGACAAGCTGACCAAGGACCACATCGTCATCTCGAACGCGTCGTGCACCACCAACTGCCTGGCGCCCCTGGCCGCCGTGCTGCACGAGACGGTCGGCATCGAAAAGGGCATGATGACGACGATCCACTCCTACACCGGCGACCAGCCGACGCTGGACACCATGCACAAGGATCTCTACCGCGCCCGTGCAGCGGCCCTGTCGCAGATCCCGACCTCGACCGGTGCCGCCAAGGCGATCGGCCTCGTTCTCCCCGACCTCAAGGGCAAGCTCGACGGCATCTCGATCCGCGTGCCGACCCCGAACGTCTCGGTCGTCGACTTCAAGTTCATCGCCAAGCGCGCCACCACCGTGCAGGAAATCAACGAAGCGGTCATCGCCGCTTCCAACGGCAAGCTGAAGGGCATCCTCGGCGTCACCCATCACCCGAATGTCTCGATCGACTTCAACCATGATCCGCGCTCCTCGATCATGGCGCTCGACCAGACCAAGGTTATGGACGGCAACTTCGTTTCGGTGCTGTCCTGGTACGACAATGAGTGGGGTTTCTCGAACCGCATGAGCGACACCGCTGTCGCCTTCGGCAAGACCATCGCCTGATCGCGGACCCGTCTTCTCGACACCTGAAACGCCCGGCTTCGTCCGGGCGTTTTTCATTTGCCGGAGCAGCAACGCCGAACCATCGGAAAATCAACGGCTCGCCCCAAAAAACCACCCCCGCGCCTTGCACTGGCCATGCCTTCGCCCCACTCTCCCGTAAATCGATGGAAAGAGGAATTCGAGGGGCAAATCACGGATGGAGCATGCGATCTATCTCGTCACGCTGGTCGGCACGGCGCTCGTTGTCGCCGCCGCGTTTTCGAGCCTGATCGCCTTCCGCTTCGGCGCCCCTCTCCTGCTGCTCTTTCTCTGCATCGGGCTCGCCACGGGAACCGACGGCCTCGGCATCGAATTCGACAATGCCCGCATCGCCTATTTTGCCGGCTCACTGGCGTTGGCGGTCATCCTGTTCGATTCCGGCTTCGGCACACCGCTCAACGCCTTGCGGCAGGCGGCGGGCCCGGCGCTCTCGCTGGCGACCTTCGGCGTGCTTCTCACCACGGGCCTGTTCGGAGCGGCAGCCTACTATCTGCTTGATCTCAGCTGGCTGGAATCCTTCCTGCTTGGCGCCGCCGTCGCTTCGACCGACGCCGCGGCGGTGTTCTTCCTGCTGCGCGCCGGCGAGATCAATCTGCGTGAGCGCGTGCGCTCGACGCTCGAAGTGGAATCCGGCACCAATGACCCGATCGCCATCTTCCTGACCATCACCCTGGTCGAGGTCATCGCCGCCCACGCCAACCCCGAAACCAACGTCCTGGTCACCAACCTGATCCTTGGCTTTCTCGTCAATATGGGCCTTGGCGCCGTCGTCGGCGCACTCGGCGGCCTCGCCATCGTGCGCCTCGTCGACCGGCTCAATCTCGACCACGGACTGCTGCCGATCTTCGTGCTGACCCTGTCGCTGATGGTCTTCGCCGCCGCCGGCGCCATCGGCGGCTCCGGTTTCTTGGCGGTCTATATCGCCGGCCTCATTGCCGGCAATTCCGACATCCGCGCCGTCACCATCCTCAAGCGTTTCCAGGACGGCATGTCATGGCTGGCGCAGATCATCATGTTCCTGATCCTCGGCCTGTTCGCCACCCCCTCGCAATTTCCAGCGATCATGGTGCCGGCGATAGCGCTTGGCCTTTTTCTGATGTTCGTCGCCCGCCCGATCGCTGTCTGGCTCTGCCTGATCCCGTTCCGCCTGCCGCGCCCCGAAGTCGCGTTCGTCTCCTGGGTCGGCCTGCGCGGCGCCGTCTCGATCCTGCTCGCCATCACCCCGTTGCTCGGCGGGCTGGAGAACGGCCGCACCATCTTCAACGCCGCCTTCATCATCGTGCTGGTGTCGCTGGTCATCCAGGGCTGGACGGTCGGTCCGCTGGCGCGTCGCCTCGGCCTCATCGTGCCGGCACGCCTTGGGCCGCTGGACAAGGTCGAGTTGGAATTGCCGGGCTCTGCCCATCACGAGCTCCTCGCCTATCGCGTGGCGCATGGCAGTCCGGTGGCGCGCGGCGAGCGCATTCCGCGCTGGGCGCGGCCCTCGTTGGTGCTGCGTGACGGACGATCCATGCGCTTCCAGGACATGGGGCGGCTCGCCGCCGGCGACCAGGTCTACATTTTCGTGCCGGACCGCTATCCGCGCCTGCTTGACAAGCTGTTCGCCAGCCGCGCGGTGGTCGACCCGGAAGATGCCGATTTCTTCGGTGCCTTCGCGGTCGACCCGGCACGCTCCGGCGCCGAACTGGAAGCCGCCTATGCGCCCGGTCTGACCGAGGCGGAGCAGAAGCTCACCGTCGGCGCTCTGGTCACGGCGCGGCTTGGCGGCCATGCCGAATATGCCGATCGCGTACTGATCGGCTCGATCGAGCTGATCGTCAGGGATGTCGACGACAAGGGCAGGATCACGGGTCTCGGTCTTTCCTTCGAGCCGACCGCGCCGGTGGCGCGGGTGCCGGTGTTCCTGAGTGCCGGCGAGATGGGCGACCGCCTCGGCGCCTTCATCCGCAATTGGCGCAAGCCGACCGAGACGCAGGAAGCGGCAGCACAGGCCGAAGACGCCCTCAAGCCGCCGGTTGAAAAAGCCACGACCGGGAGCTGAAACAAGCTATCGCTGGCCCTGCCCCCTCATCACGGGGCGATCTTCACGGACTATGTTCCCGCCCGCCTCAAAATTTCGCGCCGACGCGCGGCCAAAGCCTTGCATCGGCACCGATGCGGGGTATGGTCCCGGCGATTTTCCCGAGGAAAGGAACCCGCATGGCCGCCTTCAAGACCCTGGACGATATCGGCAACATCAGCGGCAAGCGCGTGCTGGTGCGCGTCGACCTCAACGTTCCCGTCGCCGACGGCAAGGTCACCGACGCCACCCGCATCGAACGCATCGCGCCGACCATCGCCGAACTGTCGGGCAAGGGCGCCAAGGTCATCCTGCTCGCCCATTTCGGCCGGCCCAAGGATGGCCCCTCGCCGGAATTCTCGCTGGAGCCGATCGCCAGGGCGACGGCGCAGGTGCTCGGCCGTCCCGTCGGCTTTGCCTCGGATTGCGTCGGCGACACAGCGGGAAGTGCCGTCGCGGCCATGAACAAGGGCGACGTGCTGCTCTTCGAGAACACCCGTTTCTACAAGGCCGAGGAAAAGAACGACCCGGCCTTCAGCGAAAAGCTCGCCGCCAATGGCGACATTTTCGTCAACGACGCCTTTTCCGCCGCGCACCGCGCCCACTCTTCCACAGAAGGGCTGGCGCACCTGTTGCCTTCCTTTGCCGGCCGCACCATGCAGGCCGAGCTCGAAGCGCTGGAGAAGGGCCTGGGCAATCCGGTCCGCCCGGTCGTCGCCATCGTCGGCGGCGCCAAGGTCTCGACCAAGATCGACCTTTTGATGAACCTGGTGAAGAAGGTCGACGCGCTGGTGATCGGCGGCGGCATGGCCAACACCTTCCTCGCCGCGCGCGGCACCGATGTCGGCAAGTCGCTGTGCGAGCATGACCTTGCCCCCACCGCCAAGCAGATCATGATCGAGGCGGCCGAGGCAGGCTGCGCCATCATCCTGCCGGTCGACGGCGTCGTCGCCAGGGAATTCAAGGCAGGCGCCGCCTGCGAGACCGTCGCCATCTCCGACGTGCCGGCCGATGGCATGATCCTCGATGTCGGCGAAAAGACCGTGAAGACGATCGGCGAATGGATCGACCGCGCCGCGACGCTGGTGTGGAACGGCCCGCTCGGCGCCTTCGAGATCGAGCCGTTCGATCACGCCACGGTGGCGGCGGCAAAACACGCGGCCGCGCGCACCAAGGCCGGCAAGCTGGTCTCCGTCGCCGGTGGCGGCGATACGGTGGCGGCGCTCAACCACGCCGGTGTCGCCGACGACTTCACCTATGTCTCGACCGCCGGTGGCGCCTTCCTGGAATGGATGGAAGGCAAGCCGCTGCCCGGCGTCGACGTCCTGAAGCGGTAAGCAGTTCCGGGAAAAGCGCGCAGCGCTTTTCCCTTGGGAATTGCCTCGAGACTCACGCGCATCGCGCAGCCAGGCGGAACCGCCTGACGTCGCATAAATGCAGCTGGAACAGGCAAGGCAATCAACACAAAGAGAGTGCTCAGCGGCACTCTCGACTTTCAATCGATTCGAGCTTTCCGATGCCATTCCTTTGGCGGTAGACTTCCGTTAAGCGCGGAACGGACCCCTTTCAGGAGAAGCACAATGAGCGAACGTCTCGAAGACATAGCCGCCGCGATCGTGGCCAACGGCAAGGGTCTGCTGGCCGCCGACGAAAGTTCCGGCACCATCAAGAAGCGTTTCGATGTCATCGGCGTCGAATCGACCGCCGACAGCCGTCGCGACTATCGCGAGATGATGTTCCGCGCCAAGGACGCGATGACCAAGTACATCTCCGGCGTCATCCTCTATGACGAAACGATCCGCCAGAAGGCCGCCGACGGCACGCCGCTGGTCGACATCATCAAGGCATCAGGCGCCATCCCCGGCATCAAGGTCGATGCCGGCGCCAAGCCGCTGGCCGGCTTTCCCGGCGACACCGTCACCGAAGGCCTCGACGGCCTGCGTGAGCGCCTTGCCGACTATTACAAGCTCGGCGCCCGCTTCGCCAAATGGCGCGCGGTGATCGACATCGATACCGGCAAGGGCGTGCCTTCTGCCAATTCGATCAGCGCGAACACCCATGCGCTCGCCCGCTATGCCGCCCTTTGCCAGGAGGCCGGCATCGTGCCGATCGTCGAGCCGGAAGTGCTGATGGACGGCGCCCACGACATCGGCACCTGCTACGAGGTCTCGAAGGCGACGCTGATCAAGCTTTACGATGAACTCCATGCGGCGCGCGTCGTGCTGGAAGGCACGATCCTGAAGCCCAACATGGTCCTGTCGGGCAAGAAGTCGGGCACGGTGGACAGTCCCGAAAAGGTCGCCGAGATGACCATAAAACTGTTCCGTGAGACGGTGCCGGCGGCCGTCCCGGGGATCGCCTTCCTCTCCGGCGGTCAGGAGGACGAGGAGGCGACCGCCAACCTCAACGCCATTAACGCCATCGGGCCGCATCCGTGGAAACTGACCTTCTCCTATGGCCGCGCGCTGCAGGCCGCCCCGCAGAAGGCATGGAGCGGCAAGGCGTCGAACGTCGCCGCCGGCCAGGCCGCCTTCACCCATCGCGCCCACATGAACTATCTGGCCGCGCTCGGAAAATGGAAGGCCAGCCTCGAACAGGCCGCCTGAGCCAGCTTTTCCGTCTCCGTTCAAACCCGGGCCAATGCGCCCGGGTTTTCGTTGCCCGCGATTTGGGGGAAGACCTCGTCATCCCTATTTCCTCTGGGCGCTGCCGGCGATGTCGGTTTGCGCTCGTCCCGAACGTCCTGGGGATGAGAGACAGGGAGAAGTTCATGCATCGCAACAAGGTCGTTTCGCGCGAAGACTGGTTCCAGGCGCACAAGGCGCATCTGGCGCGTGAGAAGGAACTGACGCGATTGCGTGAGCGTGTTGCGGCCGAGCGGCGGGAACTGCCCTGGCTGAAAGTAAGGAAGGACTACGTCTTTGAGACGGAGCAAGGGCCGAAGAAACTGGCCGAGCTTTTCGCCAACCGCAGCCAGCTGATCGTCTATCACTTCGTGTTCGCGCCAGGCTCCACCCATCACTGCGAAAGCTGTGCCTTCGTCGCTGACCATATGGACGGCGCCAACCGCCATCTCAGGCATCATGACGTGTCGCTTGTCACAATATCACGGGCGCCGCTCGCCGAGCTGCTGCCCTACAAGCATCGCATGGGCTGGACGTTCGACTGGGTGTCTTCCTATGCGTCGGACTTCAACTTCGATATGCAGGTGTCGTTCACCGACAAGCAGATCGCATCCGGCGACGCGGTCTACAATTTCGAAACACCGGTGCTGACATCGAAGGACCTGCCCGGCACCACTGTCTTCTACAGGGGCGAGACCGGTGACATCTTCCTGACCTTCATGTCACGCGCCCGCGGCAGCGAGCAGTTTATCGGCGCCTATCAGTATCTCGACATCGCTCCGAAAGGCCGCGACGAGACCGGTCCCTACGGCACCTTCATGGACTGGGTGCGGCTGCACGATGAATATGGAAACCGATCGCGACAGGACGACGTATACCCTTAGGGCACCGGCCGACGATGCAAGGATCCGTTCACCTCGGCCCAAACATGCGCTAAGCCTGCCGCAGATCATTCCACGGTTCCGCCATGCGCTTCCCGGCCTTTCTCACCTGGCTCGCCTTCCCCGTCTATGTCTGGCAGGGGCTCGGCGTGCGCCGCCGCACCACGCGCATGCTGCCGGCGCAGGGACCTGTCATGCACGAAATATCGGGCAAGGCGCCTGATATCGCGCTGCTGGTGCTGGGCGATTCCTCGGCCGCCTCGGTCGGCATCGGCAATTCCGAGGACGGGCTTTCCGCGCAGCTCGCCAAGCTGATCGCGCAACGCACCGGCCGCGCCGTGCGCTGGCGCGCCGCCGGCTTCAATTCGGCGACGTCGGGCCAGATCCGCGACCATGTCCTGCCCAATCTGTCGGCTGACCCGTGGACGCACATCGTGCTTGCCATCGGCACCAACGACACCAAGAATTTTCATTCGGTGCCGCGCTTCAAGAAGGAGTTCGGCGGCCTGCTCTACGGCCTGCGCGCCAAATGGCCGGAGGCACGCGTCGTGTGGTCGCCGGTGCTGGAGTTCACGCGGGCGCCGGCCATGCCGCCGCTGCTCGGCAAGATCCTCGAGATCCGCGCCACCGCAATGAACCGGATGGGCGAACGGCTCTGCCTGGAGCGCGGCGCGGTGCCGGCCCCGCGCCTGCCGATCACCAATCCCGAACAGGGTTTTGCCTCGGACGGCTTCCACGCCTCGGAAGCGGGCTACCGCGCCTGGGCCGAGCATCTCGTCGGTCTGGTGCTCGCCAGCTGAACACCGACGGCCGACGCAGACCTATGTCAAATGCCCGAGCACGGCCGCCAGCGAGATCGCGGCCATGGCCAGCAGCGCCAGCTTCCAGAAATCGCCGCGGCGCTTGAGCCCTGGCCAGCCGATCGGTTTGATCAACTGGATGACCATGAAGCCGATGATGACAAGGGCGAGGAGTTTCGTCATGCCGCCTTTGACCAGCATCGCGGCCCGCTGTCAAAGCCGAGCAAGAACGGGCGCCACGTTTCCGAACCGAACCGCGGTGCCCGCCGTTTTTTGAGGGGGCGACCTACTTCAGCGGCTTGAGGCCGGCCTCGATCGAGGCGCGTTTCGGTTCCAGGAACGGCGGCAGGGCCAGGCTTTCGCCCAGCGTCTCCAGCGGCTCGTCGGCGGTGAAGCCCGGCCCGTCCGTGGCGATCTCGAACAGGATGCCGTTGGGCTCACGGAAATAGAGCGAGCGGAAGTAGTAGCGCTCGACCTCGCCGCTCGACGGCAGGCGGAATTCGGCCAGACGGGCGGTCCATTGATGCAGTGTCTCCTGGTCCGGCGACCTGAAGGCAACATGGTGAACCGCAACCGGCGCCTTGCCTTGCGGGAGCCAGCCCGGGCTGCACGGCGACATGAAGCTCCGCCGCCGGCCCGCCAGCGCCCATTTCGAAGACATGGACCTGGCCTTCGCCATCCGGCGAAGCATAGTCGCGGCCCTTGCGCATGTTCATCACCCTGGTCAGCACCGCCTCGGTATTGGTGATGTCGGGAACACTGATGACGATGGGCCCGAGCCCGCGGATCTGATGCTCGGCCGGCACCGGGCTTTGCGCCCAGGGATGGCTGCCGCCCTTGCCGCCATCGCTGACGAGCCGCAGGCGCTGGCCTTCAGGATCCTCGAAATCGAACGACGGGTAGCCGCCGATGTCGGTGATCTCGCCTGTCACGATGTTTTCGCCGGCCAGGTGCTGTTTCCACCAGGTCAGGCTTTCCGGGCTGCCGACCCTGAGGCTGGTTCGCGCGATGCTGTGGGTGCCGCGCCGTTCGCGGCCAACGGGCCAGTCGAAGAAGGTGAGGTCGGTGCCCGGCGTCGCTTCGCCGTCGGCATAGAAAAGGTGATAGGCCGACGTGTCGTCCTGGTTCACCGTCTTCTTGACCAGCCGCAAGCCCAGCACCTTCGTATAGAAATGAAGATTGCCCGGTGCGTTGGCGGTGATGGCGGTCAGATGGTGGATTCCCGTCAGTTGCAGGCTCATGGTCGTCTCCCTGGTTTTGGGGAAGAATTTTCTCCTTCCATATCAGAACTGTGGTCACTCCGCTGAAGGCCGCCTATCCCGACAGTTCGTCGCCTCCAATTGAACAATGAAGCCCACATAGGCAGCCTTAAGGTGAACAATCCTCGATCCGCAAGCTGGTCGACGATCGCGGCCGAGGGCAATTTCCACCAACGGGAACGATCGTCGCGCGCCCTGCCACCCTCCTGACAGACTGCTGTCAGGAGGGGTGTGCGATACTGCCTCCAGTTAGAGAGAGGAGAATAGCCATGAACGGTTCCACCATCCTGCGCGGCATGCGCCACTATGTCGGCAAGGTTCGCACCATGCGCAACGAAATTCGCACGCAGCGTTTCATGAACGCTCTGCCAGCGGACATCCGCAAGGATATCGGCTGGCCCGATATGTACGCGGAACGTCGCTCCCGCGGCAATTGAGGCGAATTTTTCGACATTGATATTGGACATGGGCGCGCCAATGCCCAGATATAGCTGCGGCGCGCCGGGGGACGGAGCGAGCTTATGGCTGATCAGAAGACAATCGGCTTCGTCTTCATCGAAGGTTTTGCCGACTGGGAATATGGCTTGCTGGCCGCCTCGGCGGTTGAGTGGTTCGGCGCCCGCGCGGTGTCATTGAGCCCTGGAGGCAAGCCGGTGACCGGGATCAGCGGCTTTCGGCTGACGCCCGACCGATCGGCCGGCGTCGACAAGAACGCCGACCTCGACGCAGTCGCCGTCATCGGTTCCGACCAGTGGGCGGGCAAGGCGCCGCCGGATGTCGCCGAACTGCTCGATGCCGTTGCAGCGCGCGGCGGTGTCGTCGGCGGCATCTGCGCCGGCACGCTGGCGCTGGCCCGGGCCGGCATGTTCGAACAAGCCAAACATACCAGCAATGGCCGCGACTGGATCAATGGGCACGAAGCCGGCTATGCCGGCGACGGCAACTATCAGGACGTGCCGCATGCCGTCGCCGACGGCAAGATCGTGTCCGCGCCCGGTTCGGCGCCCGGGACCTTTGCCCTTGCCTTTCTGGAGACGCTCTATCCCGAAAGAAGCGGCGATCTCGCGCAGATGCGGACGCTGTTTGCCAAGGAATATGCTGAAGCCTCCTGACAGTATGCTGTCAGGAGTGACGTGCGATGATGAGATAATGCGCATGGCCGGCCGAGAGAACGACCGATGAAAAGCTGGAACGACAGGCTGAACACGCCTGGCATCAACGGCGTGAAACCGACGCCGCGCACGGTGGGTGATGTGGTCGAGGGCCAGCCGATGCTGGTGCCGACGGCTCGCCAGGTCGACGATTTCATCCGCTCGATTCCCAAGGGCGTCGAGATGGATATCCGCGCGCTGCGCACGGCCCTTGCCATCGAACACGGTGCCGAAGTGACATGTCCGGTGACCATCGGCTATCATCTGCGCACGGTTGCCGAAGCCGCCAGGGAAGACCTTGAGCGCGGCATGACACTGAACGACGTCGCGCCCTTCTGGCGCGTGCTCGATGCGAAGGCGCCGACAACGAAGAGACTGTCCTTTGGCGCGGAGTTCGTCGCCGCCCAGCGCAAGCGCGAAGGATTGAAGCCGTAATGCATGTCGTCTTGAAAGCAGGCCCGGTTCCGGAACCACGGCATGCATGGAGCAATTCCAGGAAAAGTGCGCAGCGGTTTTCCGTCCGGAATTGCGCCAAAGCAACGAGACAGGGTGGTTCACCGTTTCCATGAGACGATGAACCGCCCAGCAAAAACACTGGGGAAGCAAACGATGCGCCGCGCCGACAGGCTCTTTCAGATCGTGCAGCATTTGCGGGGTGGCCGTCTGGTCACCGCCCAGAAGCTCGGCACGTGGCTCGAGGTTTCCGAGCGAACGATCTATCGCGACATAGCCGACCTGCAGTCGACCGGCGTGCCGATCGACGGCGAGGCTGGCGTCGGCTACATGATGAGGGAGGGCTTCGACCTTCCGCCGCTGATGTTCACGCGTGACGAGATCGTTGCGCTGGTGGCCGGCGCGCGCATGGTGCGCGCCTTTGGCGGCGCCGCCATGGCACGCGCCGCCGACGAGGCGTTGGTCAAGATCGGCGCGGTGCTGCCCGATGCCGAGAAGGACCGCATCGCCCGCACCGAGATCCACACGCCGATGTGGGTGGTCAGCGATGCCGCCCGCGAGGCGATCGATCTGATCGAGCGTGCGGTCGAAAAGCGCCAGGTGCTGACCATCGACTATTGCGACGAGGCCGGGCGCGGCACCGCGCGCGACATCAGGCCGCTCGGCCTATGGTTCTGGGGCAAGGTGTGGACGCTGGTTGCCTGGTGCGAGATGCGCGACGACTTCCGCGCCTTCCGCATCGACCGCATCGCCTCGGTGGTGATCGCCGGCCGCATCTTCAAGCCGGAGCGCGGCAAGCAGCTTGCCGACTTCTACCGGGCCGTGGAGCGCAGCGAGGATTACGGCATGGCGCCGGACCGGGTGGCGCGAAGCTGAGATTGCATATGGAATAAAAAAGCCCGCTCGAAGCGGGCTTTTTTCATGGACTGTCGCAGACCTTACTCGTCGTCAGCGTCTTCGTTCTTCGACTTCAGCGCCGAGAGCTTGGCGAACACGGCGTTCGCGTCGAGTTCGGCATCCTCGTCCTTCGGCTTTTCTGGAGCCGGCACCAGCCGTTCGGTCAGGGCCGCCGGCAGCAGCGTGTCACCGACCGGCTGCGCCTGTTCGCGGCCGCGCGAGGCACGGTTGACTTCCATGTCGAGGTCGATCTGCGAGGCGAGACCCAGCGTCACCGGATCCATCGGCTGCAGATTGGCCGAATTCCAGTGCTTGCGTTCACGGATCTGCTCGATCGTCGACTTGGTGGTGCCGACGAGACGCGAAATCTGCGCGTCCTTGAGTTCGGGATGGTTGCGCACCAGCCACAGGATCGCGTTCGGCCGGTCCTGGCGCTTCGACAGCGGCGTGTAGCGCGGGCCCTTGCGCTTGGATTCCGGCACCCGCACCTTGGGGTCGGAAAGCTTCAGGCGCTGGTTCGGGTCCTTCTCGGCGCGCGCGATCTCGTCGCGGGTCAGCTGCCCGGTCATGATCGGGTCCATGCCCTTGATGCCTTGCGCCGATTCGCCGTCGGCGATCGCCTTGACCTCGAGCGGATGCAGCCCGCAGAACTGCGCGATCTGCTCAAAGGAGAGCGCGGTGTTGTCGACCAGCCAGACGGCGGTCGCCTTGGGCATCAACAGCGTATTGGCCATTAGAAAAATCCTTCTCGTTCGCCCGCGTTCCCGCGCGGGCGGTGGTTTAGAGCCACCAAAATGGGAAATTCGCGGCCTGTATAACCGTTCCGTTGCCGTTTCGCAATGTTTTTGGAAGCGCGGCCGCCCCGATGGGTCCGGGAACCGGCAAGCACGTTCGCATGACTGGGCCGCAGTCAAAGGGACGGGTACTTTTGAGCAGGACGCAGAGGCGAAGCGCGCGCTCCTGGACGAAGCAGGGCAGTTGCCTGAATGCCAAAAAGACAAAACCCGCTGGACAAGGTCCAGCGGGCTCGGAACCGGAAACGGGGAACGTCTGCGACGGCTCTACTTCTCAACATGAGCCCGGCCATGCGGCCGGGTCATGCTCGCGATTAGATCGCCTGGCGGGCGATCCGTTCGATGTCGGCGCGGTTGATGCCGAGATCGCTGAGCTGACGTGCGTTGAGACGGTTCAGTTCGCGCACGGTCTCGTTGTACATGCGCCAGTTACGGAAAGCGCGGATCGGGTTCATGATAGTCCTCCTGAATGGGGTGTTCGTTTCGATGCTGCACAGATAGTGATCATCGATGAGGACTTGAACGGCCGATTTTGCATAGCAATGATGCAAATGCTGCATTGCACCATTAAGCCTCTGTTCATCTTGTAGGCAGGGGCGAAGGGCGCTGTCCCAGGAGGTGTCGAGATTCCGGTCAGGCCGAGTCGGAGTCGAAGACGGGCACGAAGCGACCAAAATGGTTGATACCGAGAACCGGAGCGGAGCGTACTTTTCGTACGCGAGCTCAGTTCTACTGCGACGCAGTATAACGGGGAAGCGCAGGCCATTTGCAGGCCGGCCTCACCGGAATATCGATACGTCCTAGCCGACGTCGAGCACGATCTTGCCGATATGCTCGCCCTCCTCCATCCGCTCATGCGCACGCCAGGCATCGGTGAGCGGGTAGATCATGTCCATCACGGGTGCGACCTTGCGCGTGCCGAGCAGCGGCCACACCTGTGCCTCCAGAGCCGCCGCGATCGCCGCCTTGAACTCGACGGTGCGCGGCCGGAGCGTCGACCCCGTATGGGTCAGCCGCTTGACCATGATCTTGGAAAAATCGGCGCTGGCGACAGCGCCGGCCTGCACGGCGATCTGGACGATGCGGCCCTCGACGGCGGCCGCCTCGTAGTTTCGCTGGACATAGTCGCCGCCGACCATGTCGAGGATGACATTGGCGCCCTTGCCTTCCGTAGCCTCCTTGACCGCCGTGACGAAATCCTCCTCGCGATAGTTAATCGCGCGGTCGGCACCGAGCTTCAGGCAGGCGTCGCATTTTTCCCTGGATCCGGCGGTGGTGATGACATAGGCGCCGAAGGCCGAAGCCAGTTGGATCGCCGTCGTGCCGATGCCGGACGAGCCGCCATGCACCAGCAGTGTCTCGCCTTTCTTCAGGCCGCCGCGTTCGAACGCATTGTGCCAGACGGTGAAATAGTTTTCCGGCACCGCCGCTGCTTCCGTGTGGGTGAAACCGGCGGGCAGCGGCAGCACGCTGCCGGAGTGAACCTTGGCATATTCGGCATAGCCGCCGCCGGGGGTGAGCGCGCACACCCGGTCGCCGATGCGCCAGCGCGATATCTCGTCGCCAAGGGCAGCCACCTCGCCCGACACTTCGAGGCCCGGCAGGTCCGACGCACCGGGCGGCGGCGGATAGGCGCCCTTGCGCTGCTGCACGTCGGGCCGGTTGACGCCGGCGGCATGAACCTTGATCAGGATCTCGCCTGGGCCGGGCAAGGGGACGTCGCGTGTCTCCGGTTTCAGCACCCGTGGGCCACCCGGTTCCGAGATCGCGATTGCCGTCATCCTCGCCGGAATTTTCTGTCCGCTCGCCATGAAGTTTCCCGTCTTTCCTCGCCGCATTCTTACCGGCTGTTTGCATCGACGCCCTTGCCCTATGTATGCTGATTGCCAAATCAGGCAAATGGCCAATCTGGTGTGGCGGAGGAGGAGCAGCGATGGCGATCTTCGACGACGAACCCAAGAAGAAGGCACGCCCGCACGAGATCGGGCAGGATCTGTCGCTGCTTTCCGTCGGTGAACTGTCGGAGCGCATCGGCATCCTCCGCGACGAAATCGCCAGGCTGGAAGCGGAGATCAAGGCCAAGGACAACACCAAATCGGCCGCCGAGGCGCTGTTCCGCCGCGGATAGGCAGACGCGCGGAACAGCCCGCCGCCGAAAAGCCCGAATGCGACTGTCTTCAGACCTGCGCCCCTCCCAGAGTTCAGCCGGATCAAAAAATGCTCGCATCCTACCGACCGATCCTCTCCCTGCTTCGCGGCACTGCCTTTCTGCTGGCGGCATCGGGTCTGCATGGGCTGTTGCTGCCCCTGCGCGGCCAGGTGGAAGGGTTCTCGACCGCATCGCTTGGCTTGATGGGCACGGCCTGGGCCGGCGGCTTCGTCACCGGCTGCTTCTTTGCCCCGCGAATCGTGCGCCGCGCCGGGCATGTGCGCGCCTTCGGCGCCTTTGCCGCGTCCGGCGCCATCGTGGCCCTGCTCACCGGCCTGATCATCGACGAATATGTCTGGATCCTGCTGCGCGCCTTCACCGGCTTCACCATGGCCGGCGCCTTCATGGTCATCGAAAGCTGGCTGAACGAGAAGGCCACCAACGAGAATCGCGGCACCGTCTTCGGCCTCTATATGATGGTCACCTATGCCTCGATCATGGGCGGCCAGATGATCGTCGCCGGCGGCGACGTGAAATCGGCGTCGCTGTTCATGATCACCGGCATCCTGTTCTGCCTGTCGCTGATCCCGACCGCGGTTTCGACGGCGTCGCACCCCAAGCCGCTGCAGGACGTCAAGCTCGACGTCAAGGGGCTCTACGCCAACTCTCCTGTATCGGCGATCGCCTGCGTCTTGATCGGCATCGCCAACGGCGCCTGGGGCACGCTTGGTGCCGTCTACGGCGCCCGCATCGGCATTTCCACCGCAGAGATCGCCTTGATGATGAGCCTTGTCGTCGTCGCGGGTGCTGCCATGCAGTTGCCGGCCGGGCGTCTCTCCGACAAGACCGACCGGCGTTTCGTGCTGGCCGGCGCCGCTTTCGGCGCGGCGCTGTTCGCGCTCCTGATCTTCCTGTTCGAGCCGCGGTCTGGCATCTTTGTCATCGTCTTCACCGCTGCCTACGGCGCTTTCGCCTACACGCTCTATTCGATCGCCGTGGCGCATGCCAACGACCACGCCCGGGCCGAGGACTTCGTCAAGGTGTCGGGCGGACTGCTGCTGCTTTACGGCTTCGGCACCATGATCGGGCCCTTGCTGGCGGCGGCGCTGATGGGCTGGATGCGCCCGGAGGGCCTGTTCCTGGCTACCGCCTTCGCGCATCTGTCGCTGGCAGGCTACACGCTGCTGCGCATCAGCCGCCGCGCTCCGGTCCCGATCGGCGATCGCGACGCCTTCAAGACGCAGCCGGCCGACCGCTCGGTGACGCCGGAAGCATTGCGGCTTGATCCAAGAAGAAAAGCAGAAGCAGACAGTTGAGATTCGAAAAACTTTGCCTCACAAATGAGGCATGATGTTTTCCGACGCCTTCATGGCGATCGCCGACCCCAATCGGCGCCACCTTCTGGAAGAACTTCGACGCGGTCCGAAGACCGTCAACGAGTTGGCGGCTGGGTTGCCAGTCTCACGCCCGGCCGTATCACAGCATCTGAAAGTCTTGCTCGATGCCGGGCTGGTCAACGCCAAGGCTGAAGGCACGCGGCGCGTGTACACGGTAAGCAATGCCGGCTTCCTGAGACTCAACATCTGGCTCGATCAATTCTGGGAAGCCTGACCGGTTCTGGTCGCCGCTGAGCAATTCCTTTCAGGTCCTTTTGTCCAGAAAGGCGCCGAGCAAATCGAGCAATACCCCCGTCCCGTGCTCGCGCGTCGACGGCGTGTCATGGCCGTCGAGGAAAGCGCTCTGCTCGGTCAGCACCAGCCGCGTGCCCTTGCCCTCGGCAAAAAGCTCGATCGTGGCCAGCGACACGGAGATGCGGGTTTCACCGAACAGCATGTCATAGCTGTAGACGATACGCTGGTCCGGCACGATGTCCTGATAGGTGGCGGTATAGACATGGATCGGACCGTCTTTCGGCCCGCCGGCATTGATCTCCTTGCCGCCGACGCGAAAGTCCATTTCAAAACGGCCGGGCATCGGATTGTCGGGATCGGTGAACCAGCGCCGCTTGGCGTCCGCGTTGCCGAGCGCGAAGAAGACTTTCGATGGCGGCGCCGGATAGAGACGCTCGATGATGAAGGTGGAATGGACGACGGATCGTTCGGTCATAGGGGTCTCCTTCAGTTTTCGTCTTTGGTTTGCGCCAGAAAATCGCCGAGCCGATCCAGCCGGCGTTCCCAGGAGAGGCGCCGCTCGTTGATCCAGTGTTCCGCCGCCCTCAGCGCCTTGGGCTCGATCTGGCAGGTACGCACCCGCCCAATCTTTTGCGTGCGCACCAGGCCGCTCGCCTCCAGGAGGTTCAGATGCTGGACAACAGCCGACAGCGACATGGCCAGCGGCTCGGCCAACTGGCTGACCGAGGCCGGTCCGCGCGACAGCCGGTCGACCATCTGCCGCCGCGCCGGATCGGCAAGCGCCTGGAACATCAGGTCGAGCTGGGCGGGATCGTGCAGCATCGCGGTCAGCCGTTATTGTAGGGGAAGAACTTGAAGTAGGGCTGCGCCTCCTCGATCACCCTGGCAAAGGCGGGGCGCTGCAGCAGGCGGTCGTGGTAGCGCTTCACGGCGGGATATTTGTCGCCGAATGGCTCGACCTTGTTGGCATAGAAGAGCGCCGGAGACGCCGCGCAATCAGCCAGGGTGAAAGTGTCGCCCACCGCCCAGGTCCTCGATTGCATCTCCTGCTCGACGATGGCGTAGGAATTGCGCAACTGGCCGCGTGCCTGCTCGACGCCGAACGGATCGGTTTTGTCCTGCGGCCGCAACCGGTCGCCGACGATCTTCTGCATCGGCTCCTGCACATAGAAATCATAGAAGCGGTCGGCCTGGCGGACCGCCAGCGCCAGGTCGATGTCGGCGGGAACGAGGTCGACCGGCCCCGGATAATGCGCGGCCAGATATTCCACGACGATGGTCGATTCCAGCACCGTGCGGTCGCGCGCATCGTCGCGCAGCGCCGGCATCTTGCCGCTCGGCGAGATCTTCATGAAGGCCGCTCGCGAGTGCTCGTCGCCGAGATCGACGATGGCCGGGTTGAAGGCGGTGGCGTTCTCGTAGAGCGCGATCAGCGGCTTCCAGCAGAAAGAGGCCAGCGGGTGGAAATGCAGCGTCAGGGACATTCTTTGCTCTTCCGTTTCGGGGTTCGTCGATCGGCGGGAGATCAACACTGAAGCATTTACTTAACTATTGTGACATGCCTCGTTCGTCAAGACCGCCCGCGAGGTCTCAATTGGACTGGATATGCGCGACGATGGCGGCTTCTATCTCGGGCCAGTCTTGCGGATGCAGTTCATGACCACCGCCCGCGACGCGAAGGAGTTTCGCGCCGGCGACCGTTTTGGCCAGCGCCTCGCCATGTTCGACCGGAAAGATCGGATCCGATGTGCCATGGATGACCAGCAGTGGCGCTGCCATCTCCGGCAGCCGGCCCTTCCATGCATCGCCACCCTTGAGTGAAAAATGATTGGTCGCGCTGAGGAACCCGCCGGACCGGTCGTAATCCTGCTCGATGAAGGCTCTCATCCGGACCTCGTCGAACGGATGTGTCGTGCTGGCGATCGCCTGCGCATCCTTGACCACGAAATCGACCACCTTGCGGCGGTCCGACCAGTCGACATCGGCGCCCGCGGCCGAATGCTCGATATAGGCGTCGGTTGTCTGCGGCAGATGCGAGGTGTCCATTCCCACCGGCGAACTGCTGATCACCGTCAGCGACGCGACGCGGGAGGGATGCTTGAGCGCCACGAGTTGCGCGATCATGCCGCCCATCGACATACCGGTGACATGGGCCTTGCCGATGCCATGGCTGTCGAGCACACCAATCGCATCGTCCGCCATGTCGTCGAATGTGTAAGGCGGCTTGCCCGGTGGATATTTGGTCGAACGGCCGGTATCGCGATTGTCGTAGCGGATGACATACAGGCCGGTATCAGCCAGCTCCCGGCAAAACGCCTCTGGCCACCACAGCATCGAGGCCATCGCGCCCATGATCAAAAGCAGCGGGGGATTTTCAGGATCGCCGAAGGCTTCGGATTTGATCACGGGGCGATTGATCGTCGTCATCACTCATTCTCCTAATCTGATTGCATTTTGCAATCGGTTGCACCATAATAAAACTGATACGATAATGCAACTGGTTTTGCGTGGAGAGAATCGAATGAGCCTCGATCGCCGGTCCGGCTGCCCGATCAACCTGTCGCTGGAAGTGTTCGGCGACCGCTGGAGCCTGATCATCCTTCGCGACATGATTTTTGGCGGCCGGCGGCATTTCCGCGAACTGCTCAACGGATCGATTGAAGGCATTGCCTCCAACATCCTTGCCGACCGGCTGAAGCGGCTGATGGAATTGGGAATGCTGACCAAGGCCGACGATCCCAGTCACAAGCAGAAGGCGATCTACAGCCTGACCGAGATGGCCATCACGCTGGTGCCGATCCTGGCTCATCTCGGCGCCTGGGGCCGCGTCTGGCTGCCGACCAGCGAGGAACTCTCGATCCGCGCCGAGTTGCTGGAAAAGGGCGGACCGCCAATGTGGGAGAAATTCATGGACGAGTTGCGCCATGAGCATCTGGGCATGCCGCTCGACACGGCATCCGGTCCTTCTGTCCGCGCGACCCTGCAGGCCGCCTATCAAGCCGTGGTGGCCGGCAAGGCTCCCGGCGCCAGCCCAGCCGCGTAACCAACTATTTTCCCCCGTTGAGAGGCCGGCTCTGCTAGAAGAAGCGGAAACCACAATTCACGGGATTGGATAAGGTCTTGGTTGAGAACTCTCGGGATGCCGCCCGCGCGCGCGCCGATCTGCGCTTCAAGAAGCAGGAAGAGGCGGCGACGGTTCGCCAAAAAGCAATGGCCGAATATGCGGCGGAAAGCGACGCCCGCAAGGCCAAGACCGACAAGTTGCGGGCTCTGCGGCTGGCTAAGGAGGCCGAAGACCTCGCCAACGCACCGGCGGCGCCCGCCAAGAAGCCTGCCCGCGCCAAGAAGAAATAGCCGCACGGCCCTTCGGCAACCCGACCTGGCCGGCCGGCACTGTTCGCCTGTCGATCCAGCCGCTCGCCGGCGTCGTCCTGGGCAGCGGCCCTTCATCCCGCCGCTTCACAAGAAGCAATTTCAACCGAAACCGGGATTGCTTCGGCCGGCTGGCCGCCGATGATATCCCTTACCAACAGGAGATTGCCATGACCGCGCTGCCGCTCGAAAAAGCCAGGCAAATCATCGATGCCGCCTTCGCCAAGGGCGCCGATCTCAAGCTCAAGCCGCTCGGCGTTTCCGTGCTTGACGCCGGCGGCCATCTGGTCGCCTTCGAGCGCCAGGACGGCGCCTCGTTCCTGCGCCCGCAAATGTCGGCGGGCAAGGCCTATGGCGCGCTGGCCATCGGCATGGGTTCGCGCAAGGTCGAGGCCTTCGCCAAGGAGCGCCCGCATCTGGTCGCCGGCATCTCCGACGTGTCGGGCGGACGCGTGCTGCCGGTCGTCGGCGGCGTGTTGATCCGCGACAAGGCCGGCACCATTGTCGGCGCCGTCGGCATTTCAGGCGACACGTCGGACAATGACGAAGCCGCGGCCATCGCCGGCATCGAGGCTGCCGGCTTCACCGCCGATCCGGGCTGAGTATTTAGTTGAGGTTGATGTCCCGGCTCGCCGACCGCATCGACACCGCGAAACCGGCCATCACATCGAACAGCGCGATGATCATCAGCGTGAAGAAGATCGAATGCGCCGCGCCCTTGACCAGCAGGAATTCGACCAGGAAGGCGACGAAGACTAGCGTCGACAGGAGATGGTCCATGATCGAGGCGCTGGTCGTGCGCGCCGACTTCACCATTTCGAGGAACAGGAAGATCAGCCCGATCAGTATCATCAGGTCGCCGAGCGTCATCGAGAACACCCCGCCCGACATCATGCGGAACGAAAAGATCTCGCTCGCCCACGGGTCGTCACCGCCGCCGAAAATTCCGAGCAGGCCGAGATTGTAGAGAATGAAAGGCACGATCAAAAGCGGGACGGCACCGAACATCTGGCGTCTCCATATGGGGCACCTTCTGTAGAATGCGCCACAGCCACGCCGTCAAGATTTTTCGTAAAAAGCCGCAAACACGGTCGAAGACCGGATGCAACAACCGTGTCAGCTGACATGGAGCAAGCCCGAGACAGAGGTCAGCGCTTGAAGGAGCCGGCGCGCGCTGCACGCCAGTGACATGGCAGGCTGAGCCTGGGCCGCGGCCATTTGGTTCGCCAAACGCAAAGGACCGGCCAGAGGCCGGTCCTTTGTAACTCAACCCTTCAAGAAAGCTGGTCTCAGCTTTCCTTGGGGGTCAGCACCTGGCGACCGCGATACATGCCGGTCTTCAGGTCGATGTGGTGCGGGCGGCGCATTTCGCCGGAATTCTTGTCCTCGACATAGGTCGGGGCCTTGAGGGCGTCGGCCGAGCGGCGCATGCCGCGCTTGGACGGAGAGGTTTTGCGTTTCGGAACGGCCATGGATATGCTCCATTACATGGTCAAAAGCCCCGCCCGCCCTCGTGAAAGGGCCATGTCGGGGCCTAAATCTGAGAAAGTCGGGTGCCTATACACGCCTGACACCGTTTTGGCCAGCACTGCGGTGAATTTTTTTGAGTCGGCTAGGTTGGGGCGTGTTGAGGTTCAGGTCGGGCCGAGCCGAAAACGACGGATACCGAGAACCGGAGCGGAGCGTACTTGAAGTACGTGAGCACCGGAAGTGCAGGTATTCGCCGTTTGCAGGCCGGCATCACCTGAACATCGACATGCCCTACTCGAGACAGCCGACATAGGCGCCTGACCGGCCGGCACGCCGCTCGATCAGATTGGCCAGCCTTCTCAAGCCCGGCCCGGGTTTTGCCGGATTTCGGGCGATCGGGTTGGGCAAGGTGACGGCGAGAAGTGCGGCCTGCCTTCGCGACAGCTGTTTCGCCGAAATGCCGAAATGGTGCTGCGCCGCCGCCTCGATACCGTAGATGCCCGGGCCCCATTCGGCGATGTTGAGATAGATTTCCATGATGCGGCGTTTCGACATCACCGCGTCGAAATAGATAGCCAGCGGCAGTTCGACGACCTTGCGCACCGAGCCCAGCGGGCGCGACCAGAGAAAGAGGTTCTTCACCGTCTGCATGGTGATGGTCGAGGCGCCGCGTGTCGCCTCGCCGGCCAGCGCATCGTCGACGACACCGCGCAATTCGCCAAGATCGACGCCGCGGTGGAAGCAGAACTGCCCGTCCTCCGACATGATGACGGAATGGGCCAACACCGGCGCGACATCGTCGATCGACACCCAGCGCCGGTCATAGCCGGAGAAGGTCGCCAGGTCCTTCAGCATCAGCGTCGACACCGGATGCACAAAGAACGGCAGGTAGAGGAAGGTCAGCACTGTCGGGATGAGCGCCAGTACGGCGGCCACGACAAGGCCGCGCCGGACCCAGCGCCTGAGACCGCGGCGGTTCACGCCGCGCGGTCTCGTCGCCATGTCCAGCTTTTCGGTTTCATGATCGACGATCGGTTCCGCCAAGCCGCCCAACCCGTGCTTCTCCTTGCTCCGGCATAATGGCGCTTGCCTTCTTGCGCAACGTCTGAGTGTCGGCTACCGGTCCCGATCATGACGAATGACGACGAAATGGCGTTCGAAATGGCGCTCATCAGGCGGGCGGCGGCCGTCGAGGTGCTGCTGCGGCGCTTGCTCGACGATCGCCCGCTTTCGGGCGAGATCGCGCGGCCCGATCGCCTGATGGCGGCGATGCGCCATGGCGTGCTGAACGGTGGCAAGCGCCTGCGCCCATTCCTGGTCATGGAAAGTGCGGCGCTGTTTTCCGTCGATGGCGAAGCAGCACTGCGTGTCGCGGCGGCACTCGAATGCGTGCATTGCTATTCGCTGATCCATGATGATTTGCCGGCGATGGACGATGATGATCTGCGCCGCGGCCAGCCGACCGTGCACAAGGCCTTCGACGAGGCAACCGCGATCCTGGCTGGCGACGCCTTGCTGACGCTGGCCTTCGACATCGTCGCCGGCGAGGCGACCGCGCTGCCGGCAGAGCGGCGAGCGGCCTTGGTGCTGGCGCTTGCCCGTGCGGCCGGTGCCGGCGGCATGGTCGGTGGCCAGAAGCTCGACCTCGAAGCCGAGCAGACACCGCCCGACGAGGCGGGCATCATAACGCTGCAGGCGATGAAGACCGGCGCCCTGATCCGCTTCGCCTGCGAGGCCGGCGCCATCATCGCCGGCGCTTCGGCCGAGGACCGCGAAAGACTGGCTGAGTTCGGCTCGGCGATCGGCCTTGCCTTCCAGCTTGCCGACGACCTGCTCGACCTGACCGCCGATGCCAGCCAGATGGGCAAGGCGACCGGCAAGGACGCTGCCGCCGGCAAGGGGACGCTGGTGGCGCTGCATGGCGCGAATTGGGCGCGCAGCCAGCTGCACGGCCTTGTCGGGCAGGCCCACGCGCTGCTCGACCCCTATGGCAACCAGGCGGCGCTGCTGAAGGAGGCTGCCACCTTCATCGCGACGCGCAACAGTTGAGTGCGGCCCCCCAATGTCGGTGCGGGTTGAGACAAATGGGAGATCCACCTCGATGTCGGCCAATCTGTTCGATCTCACTGGGCGCCGGGCACTGGTAACCGGCTCGTCGCAAGGCATCGGGCTCGCTCTGGCCAAGGGCCTGGCACAAGCCGGCGCAAGCGTGATCCTCAACGGCCGCGACGCGGCAAAGCTTGGCGCCGCGGCGGCGCAAATCCCCGGAGCGCAAACGCTTGCCTTCGACGCGACCGATCATGACGCGGTCCGCGCCGCGATCGACAATTTCGAGCTGTCCGGCGGGCCGATCGACATATTGGTCAACAATGCCGGCATGCAATTTCGCACGCCGCTGGAGGATTTTCCCGCCGAAGCGTTCGAGCGCCTGCTGCAGACCAATGTCGCCAGCGTCTTCCATGTCGGCCAGGCGGTCGCGCGCCACATGATCAAGCGCGGCCGCGGCAAGATCATCAACATCGCCTCCGTGCAGACCGCACTTGCCCGCCCCGGCATCGCCCCCTACACGGCGACGAAAGGCGCGGTCGGCAACCTGACCAAGGGTATGGCGACGGACTGGGCCAAACACGGCCTGCAATGCAACGCCATCGCCCCCGGCTATTTCGACACGCCGCTCAATGCAGCCCTTGTCGCCGACCCGGCTTTCACCGGCTGGCTCGAAAAGCGCACCCCGGCCGGCCGCTGGGGCAAGGTGGAGGAACTGGTCGGGGCCTGCGTATTCCTGGCCTCCGACGCCTCGTCCTTCGTCAACGGCCATATCCTCTATGTCGACGGCGGCATCACCGCATCGATCTGACCTTCCGCGCCGCCGTACGGACGAGCAATGGCGCTGGTCGCGCGAACGAAATCTTAATGTAAATGAAGCGTAATCCCGGTCGTTAAAATAATGCGTATGTGTCGGGGTTGCGCATGCCGGAATATTCTTCCTTCATCCGGTTTGTCCGGATTCGCTATCTTTCAGGATTGCTGATTTTCGCGCTGGCTTCCACGGCCATCATGGTTGCGCTCAACCGTGTCAATTCCTTCCGTCATGAGGTCGACGCGCTGAGCAGCAACCTCGTCGTCTTCACCCGCGACCTGCGCAACGCGACCAGCTTCGCCGAGACCACCGGTTCCGCCTGGCGCAACGAAACGCGCGATGCACTCACTGCCTCGGCCCGCGACCATTCCGCACGCCTGACCAGCGAGATCGACACGCTGACCGCCCAGTTCGCCGCGCTGCGCTCGCGCCTGTCGGCCAAGACCATCAATGAGCTCGAAACCGCCTCGGTCAACGGCGACCTGTTCTGGTCGGCGCACGACATGGTCCGCAACTTCAACCTGATGTCGACGGCGCAGAAGGCCGATGAATGGAGCTATCGGGAAATCCGCAACCAGAACGACCTGTTCGTTCAGCCGATGCTGGTCCGCGTCCGCACCGCGATGGATGAAGAGCGCCACCTGGCCGACGCGTCCAGCGACCGGTTGCTGTTGTGGGCGAGCGGCCTGTTGTTCGGCGTCCTGGCCATCGTCGCCTTCTGGATCTTCCGGCCGATGGAGCAGGCGATCCGCCGCGCCTTTGCCCAATCGGCCGAATCCCTGTTCAAGGCCGAGGCCGCCGATCGCGCCAAATCGGAATTCCTGGCCAATATGAGCCACGAGATCCGCACGCCGATGAACGGCGTGCTCGGCATGGCCGAACTCCTTGCCAAGACCGAACTGACACCGCGCCAGAAGACGTTCACCGACGTCATCGTCAAATCCGGCAATGCGCTGCTCACCATCATCAACGACATCCTCGATTTCTCCAAGATCAATGCCGGACAGCTCACCCTGGACCCTGCCCCTTTCCGTCTTACCGAAGCGGTCGAGGATGTGGCGACACTGGTCTCGGCACGCGTTGCCGAAAAGAACCTCGAACTGATCGTGCGCGTCGATCCGCGCCTGCCGGCCCATGTCGTCGGCGACGCCGGCCGCTTCCGGCAGATCGTCACCAACCTGGTCGGCAATGCGGTGAAGTTCACCGAGAAGGGCCATGTGCTGATCGATGTCGGCGGCGAAACCGTCAACGATGTCGTGCAGCTCAGGCTGCGCGTCGAGGACACCGGCATCGGCATCCCGGCCGAGAAACTGCAGAACGTCTTCGAGAAATTCGCGCAGGTCGACGGCTCCTCGACCCGCCGTCACGAAGGCACCGGCCTTGGCCTTGCCATCGCCGCCCGCCTCATCGACCTGATGGCCGGCAAGATCGGCGTCGAGAGCGAGATCGGGCGCGGCTCCGTCTTCTGGTTCGCGGTGCCGCTGCCCGTGCATCATGCCGAGGCTCGCGACGCGATCGTGCCGGTCGACGTCACCGGCGCGCGCGTGCTGGTGATCGACGACAATCCGGTCAACCGCGAAATCCTGCTCGAGCAGCTCAGAAGCTGGAGCTTCGACTGCGCCGCCGCCGAAAGCGGCGCGGTGGGGCTGGCCTTCCTCGATCGCGCCTGCCAGCTGGGCGCCAGCGTGGACTGCATCATCCTTGACTACCAGATGCCCGGCATGAACGGCGCCGATGTCGCCCGGGCCATCGCCGCCGACAGCCGGCTGTCGGCCATCCCGATCGTCATCCTGACCTCGGTCGACCAGGTCGATTTCGGCAAGATGATCATCGATTTCGGCATATCGGCGCATCTGACCAAGCCGGCGCGCTCGGCGGTCCTGCTCGGCACAGTCATCTCGGTCATCCAGAAGGCCCGCTCGCAGGTCGGCAAGGCACAGTTCATTCGCGAACCGGTCCAGCCGAAGCCGGTGCCGCAGGCGGCTCCGCCCGCCTTCACGGTCATCCGTGGCCCCGCCATGCCGGTCATGGCAGCGCCGGAATCAACCGCCACGCCGAACGGCCCGATCGACATCCTCATCGCCGAGGACAATGAGGTGAACCAGCTGGTGTTCGGCCAGATCCTCAACGGGCTCGGTCTGAGTTACCGCATCGCCGGCAACGGCCGCACGGCGGTCGAGATGTACCGGTCGCTGCATCCGAAACTGATCCTGATGGATGTCTCGATGCCCGAGATGAACGGCTACGAGGCAACCCGCGCCATCCGGGCGATCGAAACCTCGTCGGGCGGTCACATCCCGATCGTCGGCGTCACCGCGCACGCGCTGAAGGGCGATCGCGACAAGTGCATCGAGGCCGGCATGGACGACTATCTGCCGAAGCCGGTTTCGCCCGACCGCCTGGGGACGAAAATCGGCACCTGGCTCAGCGAAACGGTGGTGGCCAAGACGGCGTGAGATATAGTCCCGTCAGGCTGCCAGATCAGCGCAGCCGACCGATCGGGATGATTTCTGCAGAGGTGTCAGCGTAGGATTCGCCTTGCCAGTCGCCGAACCATTGCTCCACCAGCAGGCCGGCGTCATCCAGCATCCCGGAGAGATCTTCCCTTTTCGGAAACGCGATTTTCGATTCAGCGCCCAGAATTGGTCCGCCGCCGGGAATCTCATAGAATGTCGAATAGGTGACCACCGCGCTGACGGCATCCCAGTCGGCATCATACCAGGCCCTGACGATACCAAGGCTGGGATGCTCCACCATCCTTTCGGAGCGTTGCGGCGTCCATTCCTGCCATGCCTCCACGGCGGGATTTCGCGTGTCGAAGATGAAGCGCCCACCGGGCCTGAGATGTTCGGCGATGGTACGCAGCACCGCCCGCTGATCCTCTTCGGTCAGGAAAACCTGGAACGCGTGACCGGTCAGCAGCACCAGATCGAACCGTTTTTCGAGCCGCACCGTTCGCGCGTCGGCAACAACCCAGTCGACCTTGTCACCGCCGATCCTGCGTCGCGCGACGTCGAGCATGGCCGATGCGGGATCGACACCGGTGACGGTGCACCTCTGGGCCATTTCGGCAGCCAGTTGACCAGTGCCGCAACCAAGATCGAGGACCGAGCCGCCATCCCGGGCAAGACGGATGCAATAGTCGAAATCGGCGCGGCCATCCTGATTCTCGATGTCGTAGAACTGAACGAAGTCGGGATCATTGTAGATCAAATCGGTCATGTCACCGCCTATAGCCCAAATGCTTGCCACACGCCCGACAGGCATAATCCACGCCGACGACGTTGCGGCCTTGCTCTGCCCCCATACTCAGCCGGACGCCTCCAGACAATAGCGGCGCATCCAGTCGAGGCTCGTCTCGTCGGCGAGCTTTGCGACGCCCGGCCGGATGTCGCCGGCATTCGGCGGCGGAGCGCCGAGAGCCTCGCAGATGCCCAGCAAGGCCGCCGCCGGATCGGCGGAGAGACGATCGTAGCCAACCCGCAGCGGCGTTATGCCTTGCGCCGCGAACCAGATGTTCCACGCCGTGTCATAAGCTTCGAGTTTGGCAAGCTCGCCTTTGATCCGCTCGAAATCATATTGGGGTTCTTGCGCCGGTGCGACCCTTTCGATCTCGGTGCCGTCCGGCGCAATGTGCCAAAGACCGGTCTGCTGTGCCTTGATCAGCGAGATCGCCTGCGCGAGCTTGTTCTCGCGCGACAGGTGGATGTAGAGGGTGCGGCCAAAGGCCTTTCCGAAACGCGCTGCGTCCGACGCCAGCCCCGGGAAAATCCGGTCGAGGATCGCCGAAAGTTCATCCAGGTTTTCGCGCATCAGGCGCAGGCCGAAGATGCCTGTCCCGCCCTTGCCGGCGGTGATCGCCGCATCGAGATAAGCGACGTCGAATTCAAGCTCACCCATCGTGTCGCGGGCTGGCAGTTTCCACTCGTCGGCCCACTCCGACACGTCCTGCCGCCGATAGAAGGAGTGAGGATCGCCTGACGTCCCGGTGGATGCCAGGAGCTTGCACAGCAAAGTGCTGCCGGTTCGCGGCGTGCCGCAGATAATGTAGGCGTCGAACATCACGTTGCCCCGTCGTCCATCGCAGGCAGGGGCAACCCCAGCCAATCCAATGCCGCCTATAATTGAAATCGTTGCTGAATGCGACGGGCGCACTCCAACGGGGTGAGCAGGCTGGTGTCGACTTCGAGGTCGTAGCTCATCCCAGCGTGCACGCGTCCATATTGCCAGCGCGCCAGCCCCGGCAACCTGTCCGCGCGCCGGGCCTCGCGGGCTTCCAGAACCTCCAGCGGAGCTATGACGCCGACCAGATGGAGATCGAAGGCCGACAGCAGCGCGACATAGTCCGACAGTTCGCCATTGCACAGCACATCGTCGACGATCAGGTCGTTGCCTTGCCCGGCCATGGCGGCGATGGCGTGGCGCATCCCGCGCAGGGTTCTTTCGCCCACGGGTCCGGCCCGGATCATGACCGCGGGCTTGCCGTCCTGTCGGACGGTTTCGTAGGAGAAGCCGTCGGCATGGTTCTGCAGGGCCTCGGGCAGCATCTCGAGGAAACTGTCCATCTGGACATGCAGGAAAGGCGCAGCGGTTATCGTCTGCAACGCTCTGGCGATCGAGCTTTTGCCGGCACTGCCGACGCCATTGAGCAGAACGATCCTGGCTGTCATCGTCAAACGCCTCTCTCGGACCGGAACACCAAGCCGGCTTCAGGCCTACCGGTTGCGCACCACCACGCACGCTCCGCCGACGCTTTGCAATTTCTGGCAGATGACATTGGCGGCGGCACGATCGTCGATCCCGATCCTGACCGCGTAGATGCCGCGCCGGCCGATCGGCGTGCGCACCCGGCTCACCACCGGATCATGGCCGGCAAGCAGCGCCGGAAATCGGCTCCTGACCCGCAGCCACTGGCTGACAGCGGCGCTTCGGCGGAAATTGCCGGCCACCTGGACGCCCCATGGTTTGACGTTGATCGAGGCCATCGCCACGGTCTGCGACATGATGACAGGCAGCTTGCGGCAGGCGACGGCAAAATCCGTCTTGGCATCGAGCGGCTCGATTTTTCCGGCATAGGCGGGGTCGGTGAACTTGTCGACCGGCTCGCCCATGACGTCGAAGACATAGCTCTCGGTTTCCATCGGCAGGAAGCCGCCCGAGCCCAGCCAGCGCGATACCCGGCTTTCGCCGGCATTGTAGGCGGCCGCCGCCAGGCCGAGATTGCCGTAGCTGGTTTTCATTTCGGCGAGATATTTCGCCGAGGCCGGGATCGCCTGGTTGATGTCGAAGGAGTTTTCGAGCCCGCGCATCTTGGCGGTGCCCGGCATGAACTGGGCGATCCCTTCGGCGCCGACGGGGCTGACGGCATTGGGATCGAAACGGCTTTCCTTCCAGATCAGCCTGGCGAAGAAATCGCGTGGCAGGCCGTTCTCGTCGGCATGGGCCTGGATCAGGTTGCAGACCTTGTCGATCAGCCGCTGCTTGGCCGATTGCGGCGGATCGGCCTGGGCAAGCGTCGACCAGGCCATGCCGAACAGGAAAACCAGCGCCGCCCGGAGGAAGCGCCGTATTGACCGCTGAGCCCGTGTCGAAAGTCGCGCCGGCGCGCCAGCTGATGGTGGCTTCGAGAACCGGAGCGCAGCGGACATTTGGTCCGTGAGCACCGGAAGCGCAGAAGACGCCTTCAGGTGGCCGCCGGAGTAGAGTTTCGGCATGGGCTCATTCTGCCGCGGCTTTGCCGCCACGCCCAAACCTCTGCTCGATATAGTCGGTGACCATTTTCTCGAAATCCGCCGCGATCGACGGCCCACGCAGCGTCGCCGCCTTCTTGCCGTCGACGAAGACGGGCGCCGTCGGCGTCTCGCCGGTGCCGGGCAGCGAAATGCCGATATCGGCATGCTTGGATTCGCCGGGGCCGTTGACGATGCAGCCCATCACCGCGACCTTGAGGTTCTCGACGCCGGGATATTTTTCGCGCCACACCGGCATGTTCTTGCGCAGGTCGGCCTGGATGTTCTGGGCAAGTTCCTGGAACACAGTGGAGGTGGTGCGGCCGCAGCCGGGGCAGGCGGCGACGATCGGCACGAACTGCCTGAAACCCATGGTCTGCAGCAGTTCCTGCGCCACCTGCACCTCGCGCGTGCGGTCGCCGTTCGGCTCCGGCGTCAGCGAGATGCGGATGGTGTCGCCGATGCCTTGCTGCAAGAGGATGCCCATGGCTGCGGACGACGCGACGATGCCTTTCGAGCCCATGCCGGCCTCGGTGAGGCCGAGATGCAGCGCATGGTCGGAGCGCGTGGCAAGTTCGGTGTAGACGGCAATCAGGTCCTGCACGCCGCTGACCTTGGCCGACAGGATGATCTTGTCGCGGCCAAGGCCGATCTCTTCGGCCATCTCGGCCGACAGGATCGCCGACTGCACGATCGCCTCGCGCATCACTTCCTGCGCCGTCAGCGGAAAACCCTTGTCCTGGTTGTCGTCCATCAGCCGGGTCAGAAGCTCCTGGTCGAGCGAACCCCAGTTGACGCCGATGCGCACCGGCTTGTCGTGCTTGATCGCCATTTCGACGATATCGGTGAACTGCCGGTCCTTCTTGTCCTTGAAGCCGACATTGCCCGGATTGATGCGGTATTTGGCCAGTGCCTCGGCGCAGGCCGGATGATCAGCCAGAAGCTTGTGGCCGATATAGTGGAAGTCGCCGACCAGCGGCACATTGATCCCGAGGCGCAGCAAGCGCTCGTGAATGCGTGGCACGGCTGCGGCGCTCTCGTCACGGTCGACGGTGATGCGCACGATCTCGGAGCCGGCGCGGTGCAGTGCGGCAACCTGCGCGACGGTCTGGTCGATGTCGGCCGTGTCGGTGTTGGTCATCGATTGCACCACGACAGGCGCACCGCCGCCGACGACCACGCCGCCGACATCGACGCCGACCGAAGTGCGGCGGGGGAAGGGAAAGGAAAAATATCCGGTCATGCCGGCAGCCTTTTGTCTCTGGGGCCTGGCGCGTCCACTTGGACGCGCAAGCACTCCCCGGGGCCGATGCGCTGAAGTCCGGGCATGAGGTGGAGGAGCAAAGATGGCTTGTCAATGGCGACAGGTCGCCACTGGCAGCAATTGATCCCAGCCGGCGGCCTGAAACAGGACACGACGCGGCTATGCCGAGGCGCAAAAAAGGGGATCGGAAAGGATATTAGCTGCGGCTTATGACATAGGACTGAAAGTCAGACCACCTGCACCGGCGGCGGCTGCCGCCGGCAACGAGGACCGCATAGTGGCGGCTATGTCAGTCGGGCATCAATGCGTGGTCGGTTGCGCTTTCAGTTTCTCAATCGCATCCTTGAGTGCCAGCTTGCGTCGCTTGAGATTCACGATTTCGAGGTCGTCCACCGACGGGTGGTTCATCGCGTCATCGATTTCGCGTTCGATGTCGCCGTGTTTCCGCTGCAACTCATCAAGATGGGATGCAAGAGACATGATTGGTTCTCCCTTTCATGGTTTCCTCGATTGCAGCCGTCACCGCGCGTCCACCGCAGGTCGTTCTGTGACGGCACAATGACACTTTGCCACCTTCCGACTGTGATGTCGAATGCTGCGTGGTAGCATTCCACGACAATGTGAAATGTGATATGGGCTGCGCGCCGGTGGCAGAAATTGCCACCCCCGCCCAATCAGGCCCAGTCTTTGGGCGACGCAGACGTGCAGACGGTAGAGAATGTCCGATCAGGAACAGGCCGATATTCGCCTCGAATTTTCCCGGCTGAAGCAGGAACACGCCGATTTCGATGCGGCGATCAACGCGATGATCGCCACCAATTGCGACCCGCTGCAGATCCAGCGCATGAAAAAGAAAAAGCTGGCGCTCAAGGACCGGCTGATGAAGCTGGAAGACAAGATCATTCCAGACATCATCGCCTGAACGCTTCCCCCTATCCGCCGATCGAAAGCCTGCCGGCGCGATCACGCAGCAGGCCGATGAGACTGCCGGTCCGCTCCTCGGACGTGTCGATGGGAACCACCAGGCACATCGTCGCCTCGACCTTGCCCGGCGCTGAAAAGACCGGCACGGCAAGACACTTCGTATAGGCATCGACCAGCCCCGAGGTGACGCAGTAGCCAGTCACCCTAGCCTTGGCGATGTCGTCGATGAAATCGTCGAGCCGCAGCTTGCGGCCGTCGGGCAGCACGAGATCGTCTTCCGACACCATGGCTTCGACCTCGGCCCGCTCCAGCCCCGCCAGAAGCAGCCGGCCGGACGCGGTCCAGGGCAGCGGTATCTGCAGGCCGGTGGCGGAGCTGATGCGGAACGGCCGGGTGCCCGGGCTGGAGTGGACGATCGTATATCGACCGCTCTGCAGCATGCACAGTTCCGAGGTCTCGCCGGTCTCGCGCGACAGATGGTCGACCTCCTGGCGCCCGCGCCGCAGCAGGTCGTTGCCGCGCACATAATCCATTCCATAGAGATAGAGTTTCTTGCCGAAATAGACGCGGTTGCCGTCGCCCGCCATTTCCAGCAAGCCGGCGTCAACCAGCGACCGCACCAGCGTGTAGGTCGTCGAGCGGGGTGCGTTCACCCCCTTGGCAAGATCGCCAATGCCGATCGCCCGCTGCGTCTGGTGCAGAAAATCCAGGATCTCGAGCACCCGGTTGAGGCCTTTCTCGCGGGAGGCTGTCGTCTTTTCGTCGGCCGAAACGGCCAAGGCGTTGCCATCTTGCATTGTCGATTCCTGGTGTTAGTATCTGTCTTGTACAGGATACATGCGTCTCTTGTAAGAGACAATCGCTTTGAAATCACCGACGTATGTCTTTCCTGTGCATGGGGAACACAACACGAAAGGAGGTCGCCGTGAACGACACATCCGGAAGACGTGATTTTCTGAAATTGGGAATGGCGGGACTGGCGACGGCCGGCGTGCTGGCGTCAGTCGATGCGCAGAAGGCGGCCGCCCAGGCCGCATCCGACAGCCTGCTGCGCACCGTGCTCGACCGCGGCAAGCTGATCGTCGGCACCGGCAGCACCAACGCGCCCTGGCATTTCGAGAACGATGCCGGCGAACTTGTCGGCATGGACATCACCATGGGGCGCATCCTGGCCAAGGGACTTTTCGACGATCCGACCAAGGTCGAGTTCGTCATGCAAGATCCGGCGCAGCGCATTCCCAACGTCACCACCAACAAGGTCGACATCACCATCCAGTTCATGACGATGACGGCGCAGCGCTCGCAGCTGATCAACTTCAGCCGGCCGTACTATGTCGAGGGGGTTGCGCTGCTGACGCTGCCCACCGCCGAGAACAAGACCTTCGACAAGCTGCTTGCCGGCGGTTCGGCGACGCGCATCTCCATCCTGCAGAATGTCGATGCCGAAAGCTCCGTCCACTATGCCTTGCCGCAGGCGCAGGTGCTGCAGATCGACACCCAGGCCAACGTGCTGCAGGCGCTGGAATCAAAGCGCGCCGACGCTGCCGCGGTCGATCTGTCCACCGTGCGCTGGCTCGCCTCGCGCAATCCGGACAAATATTTCGACGCCGGCAAGAGCTGGTATTCGATGCTCTACGGCGCGGCACTACGGCAAGGCGATCTCGACTGGCTGACCTTCGTCAACCAGACCTTCACCATCGCCATGTTCGGCCATGAATCGGCGCTCTACGACGCCGCCTTCAAGGATTATTTCGGCCAGGAGCCGCCGGCACGCCACCCCGGCTTCCCGGTCATCTGATCCCGGATCGCGGAAGGGCATTCCAGCCCTTCCGCGATCCATTCGACGGCCCTCACACCGAGGCGGACGCATGGGCTATGCCCTCAATTTCAACCTGATCTGGCGGCATTTCGACAAGCTGTGGGGCGGTCTGCTGCTCAGCCTCGAGCTTGCGGTGATCTCGATCGCCATCGGCACCGTCATCGGCCTGGTGCTCGCGGTCTGGTACGTCTCGGCCGGACGCGTCGTGCGCGCGATCATCGCCGCCTATGTCGAATTCATCCGCAACGTGCCGCTGATTCTGCTCGTCTATCTCGTCTTCTACGGCGTGCCGACCGTGGTCGACCTGGCCTACAGCGCGCCGACCTCGTTCGTCCTGACGCTGTCGGTCTATAGCGGCGCCTATCTGGTCGAGGTGTTTCGCTCGGGCCTCGAAGCCGTCCCGCGCGGCCAGCTCGATGCCGGCAAGGCGATCGGCCTGACGCCGTGGCAAAGGCTGATCCATGTGCGCCTGCCGACCATGCTGCGCATCACGCTGCCAGCGCTGTCCAACACCTTCATCTCGTTGTTCAAGGACACCTCGATCGCCTCGGTCATCTCGGTGCCGGAACTCACCTTCGGCGCCCAGTGGATCAACTTCAACACCTTCCGCATCGTCGAGGTCTATCTGGTGACGACGGCGATGTATCTGTTGACCGGCTACATCCTGCTTTTCGGGCTCAGGCTCGTCGAGCGCCGGTTCCGGGCGGCGCGCTGACATGGCGAGCCAGATCCTCTACGCCCTGCCCTTCCTCGCCAAAGGCTTCGCCGTGACCCTTTGGGTGTCGCTGTTGGTCGTCACCCTGTCGCTCGTCGCCGGCGTCCTGCTTGGCGTCGGCCTGGTCTATGGCCCCGCCCCATTGCGCTGGGCGGTGCGCATCTTCTCCGACACCATCCGCGGCATTCCGATTCTGGTGCTGATGTTCTTCGTCTATTACGGCCTGCCCGCGGTCGGGCTGCATCTGCCGTCCTTCTGGGCCGCCGTGCTGGCGCTCACCCTGTTCAAGACGGCGCAGGTCATCGAGTATCTCAGGGGCGCGGTCGCCTCGATCCCGAAAGGCCAGTCCGAGGCGGCGATGGCGATCGGGTTGACCTTCCGCCAGCGGCTTACCTCCGTCATCTTTCCGCAGGCCTTCAGGCGCTTCCTGCCGCCCTGGATCAACGGCGTCACCGACGCGGTCAAGGGCAGCGCGCTGGTCTCGCTGCTCGGCATCACCGATCTGATGCAGGCCATCAACCAGGTCATCGGCCGCACCTATGAGGCGATGCCGCTCTATATCCTCGGCGCGCTCATCTATTTCGCTGTCAACTATGCGCTCTCGCTCGCCAGCCGGCGGCTCGAGCGGCGCTTTGCCTTCATTCGGGAATAACACGATGTCTGAAGCCTCAAATGCCGGTCCGGCTCTGCTCGACGTGCGCGATGTCTCCAAGGCCTTCGGCGCCGTGGAGGTGCTGCGATCCGTCAGCCTTCAGGTGAAGCGCGGCGAGGTGGTCACCGTCATCGGCCCTTCCGGCAGCGGCAAGACCACGCTGCTGCGCTGTGTCAATTTCCTCGAGAGCTACGACTCAGGCTCGATCCGCATCGACGGCAAGGAGGTCGGTTATCGCGAGGCTGGAACGCGCCAGCGCCGTAGCGAACGCGACTTGGCCGCCATGCGCGCCGAGACCGGCATGGTGTTCCAGAGCTTCAACCTGTTTCCGCACCTCACCGCCGCCGGCAACATCATGCTTGGGCTGACCAAGGTACGGGGAAAGAGCCAGGCGGAGGCGCGACAGGTCGCCGAACACTGGCTTGGCCGCGTCGGCCTCGCCCATAAGGCCGACAGCCTGCCGGCCGAGCTTTCCGGCGGCCAGCAGCAGCGCGTCGGCATAGCGCGCGCGGTGGCGATGGAGCCGAAAATCCTTCTGCTCGACGAGATCACCTCGGCGCTCGACCCCGAACTGGTGGGCGAGGTGCTGGCCGTGGTGCGCAGCCTCGCCGAGGACGGCATGACCATGCTGATGGTGACGCATGAAATGGCCTTCGCCCGCGACGCTTCGAGCCGCATCGTCTTCATGGCCGATGGCGGCGTCAGCGCTGTCGGCCCGCCCAAGGAGATCCTGGCGGAGGAAACCACCAATGAGCGCCTCCGCACTTTCCTGGCGCGCTTCCGCGCCTCGCATTTCTGACGGCCAACACCGTCCCAAGGAGCCTGCTTCCATGACGCCTTACATCCGGCTCGCCGAACTCGGCCTGACGCTGCCCGAGCCGCCGACGCCCATCGCCAACTTCGTCACCCATGCCGAGAGCGGGCGGCTGATCTTCCTGTCAGGCCAGGGGCCGCTGCGCGCCGACGGCACGCTGTGCACCGGCAAGGTTGGCGAGGACGTGACGGTTGAGCAGGCCTATGAGCATGCGCGCCTGACCGGGCTCAATCTGCTGGCCGTCATGCATGCGGCGGCCGGCGATCTCGGCCGCATCGTGCGCGTCGTCAAGCTGCTCGGCTTCGTCAACGCGACGCCGACCTTCAGCGACCACCCGAAAGTGGTCAATGGCTGTTCGGACCTGTTCGCCAATGTCTTCGACAAGATCGGCGGCCATGCCCGTTCGGCGATCGGTGTCGGCTCGCTGCCTGGAAACATCACCGTCGAAATCGAAGCGGTCGTCGAGATCGCCGCCTGACCTGCCACTCACGGGATCCACTCACATGAAAACCACTTCCGACGCCGGCTCCAACACCACCATCCGCGAACGGCTCGGCCTTCGCCCGATCATCAATGTCTCCGGCACCATGACCGCGCTCGGCGCCTCGATCATCGTCCCGGAAGCGATCAGCGCCATGGCCGAAATGGCCTCGCAATGGGTGGAGATGGATGATCTGCAGCGTGCCGCGAGCACGGTGGTGGCGCGCCTGACCGGCGGAGAGGCCGGCTTCATCACCGCCTGCTGCGCCAGCGGCATCACCATGGCGATCGCCGGCGCGATGACGGGAACCAGCCTGCTCGCCATCGAGCGCCTGCCCGACGACACAGGTGACCTCAAATCGGAGGTCGTCATCCAGCTTGGCCACATCGTCAACTACGGCGCCCCGATCGACCAGTCGATCCGCGTCGCCGGCGCCAAAGTGGTGCCCGCTGGCACGGTCAGCGTCACCCAGGACTACCATGTGCGCGAAGCGATAAACGAGCGCACCGCGGCCGGCCTCTATGTCGTCGCCCACCACACGGTGCAGTACGGCATGCTGTCGCTGGAAGAGTTCTGCGAGATCTGCCACGCCAAAGGCGTGCCGGTGATCGTCGATGCGGCGTCCGAATATGATCTGCGCGGTTTTCTGGCGCGCGGCGCCGATGTCGTCATCTACAGCGGCCATAAATTCCTGAGCGGGCCGACCAGCGGCATCGTCACCGGCCGCAAGGATCTGGTGCGGTCAGCCTATCTGCAGAACCGCGGCGTGGCGCGGGCCATGAAGGTCGGCAAGGAAAGCATCGCCGGCACCATGGCCGCACTGGAAGCCTGGGAAAAGCGCGATCACGCCGGCATTCGCCAGCGCGAGGAGGCGGCGCTCAACCTTTGGAAGGACACCTTGCAGGGCCTGCCGGGTATTTTGGCCAAGATCATTCCCGACCCGACAGCCAATCCGCTCGACCGGCTGCAGGTCTTCGTATCGCCCGAGAGCCGCTTCAGCGCCGCCGGCCTCGCCTCGGCGCTGGCGGCCGGCTCGCCGCCCATCATCGTGCGCAACCACGAAGTCGAGCGCGGACACTTCTTCCTCGACCCCTGCAATCTGCATCCAGGCGAGGCCGAGATCGTCGCCGAACGCCTGCGCTCCATATTGACTGCGAAGGACCGTCCCGCCGATGCCATGAAGGCGGCGCGGAAGGATTCTTCTGGCGCACTGCGCTGGCCGGATTGATCACGCGACCATGAACAACTGATTTTTCTCGCAAAGCGGGAATAAACCGCCGTCGAAACAGGTCTTCCAAGCATACGCCTCTGATGGCGTTGAGGAGACCGACATGCAGGATCATGACGAGCACAGCGCACAGGGGCGTGGCAACCGTTGCTGGCATCGGCTGGACCGCGTGATCATCATCGGCATCTCCTTTGTGGCGCTTGACAGCGGTGACGCAGATGAATTCAGTTTCGGCAAGGCAGGCGGCTCTGCCTGCTTCCGGGGGCTTTGCCCCTGCGAGCAGGGCAAAGTCGCCGTCGCATCTTGAGGCGGCACGGCCTGGAGTATCGGATCATGGTGCCGCTTTGAACGAGAGGGCCCTGGCGCAACGCTTCAACGAAGTGGTGCTACCGCATCTCGGCGACGCCCTGGCGCTGGCTCGCTGGCTGACCGGCAATGCCGCTGATGCCGAGGATGTGGTGCAGGACGCCTGCATCAAGGCGCATGCCGGCATGTCAAACTATGCCGGCGGCAACGCCCGTGCATGGGTCCTGACCATCGTGCGCAACACCTCCTACACCTGGATGGCGCGAAATCGGCCGCGCGCCATGATGGCCGTCGGCGACCTCGGCGATCTCGACGACATGGCGGCGGCACACGGCACCAGCATGCCGGACGAGGACGGCCCGGAGGCGAGCCTGATCGCCAAAGCCGATACGACGGCACTTGAGGCGGCGATCGCTGCCTTGCCGCAGCCATTTCGCGAGACGCTGGTGCTGCGTGATATCAACGGCCTCAGCTATCGCGAGATATCGGCCATGCTTGCCGTGCCGATCGGCACGGTGATGTCCAGGCTGGCCCGCGCTCGCGGCCTGCTGGCGTCTGAATTGGGGAGAGCGCCATGACCAACCATGACGACGGACTGCCCAATGATCCTGAAGGGTTCAGACTGATGATCCATGCACTTGTCGATGGTGAACTTGATGCGGCGGCCGCTCTTGCCGTGGAGCGTCGCATCGCCGCCGACCCCAGGCTTGCCGCCGAGCATGCCCGCATTGTCGCCCTGCAAGGCGCGGTCAGCCGCTTGCCGCGGCCGGATGTCAGCGATGCCTTTCGGGCGCGCATCGCGGCGATCGGCATGGCAGGCGCCGAACAGCAGGCGCCGGCCGAGGCGGCCGAGCCGCAGCGGGGCTCAACCTTGGCGCTGCCGGGATTGGTTGCGGGCGCTGGCGGCGGCCAGAGACGGGAAGCCGGGACAAGTCCTTCCCAGGCGCGGCCATCGCCGAGAGCGCGCCGCTTCGGCTCGTTCGACTGGCGCGCCATGGCCGCGTCGATCATGATCAGCGCGGTGCTGGCCAGCGGGGCGACGCAATGGGTGATGCAGAGCGGCGTGGATGACGGCTTTGCCGCGGCGGTCGCCAGCGGCCATCGCCGCAGCCTGCTTGCCGCGAGCCCGATCGACATCGTCTCGTCCGACCGCCACACCGTCAAGCCCTGGCTCGACGCTCGCATTGGCGTCTCGCCCCCGGCGCCCGACCTTGCCCAGGACGGCTACGCGCTGATCGGCGGCCGGGTCGAGGTGATATCCGGCCGGCCGGTGCCGGCCCTGGTCTACCGCCACCGCGAGCACCTGATCACGCTGGTCGCCGAACCGCAGCAGGGCGGCAAGACCGCCCAGCCCGACGACCTTTCGTCCGGCGGCTTCTCGATGGTGCACTGGAGCGACGGCGCCTTCTCCTACTGGGCGATCTCCGACATGGAACGGCCTGAGCTCGACGACTTCGTCGCCCGCTTCCGCAAGGCGGCGGTTTAGGCTGGATTGTGGCCGTCGGCTCCCGCCGATGGCCGCATATCCTTGCGGCCCCGCGCGAATTCCGCTAAGGCGCGCCTTTGTCGCCGGGGAGCAACAAGCTTGAACGATCAACGCGCCGACGTCGCCATCATCATGGGCAGCCAGTCCGACTGGGCGACGATGCGCCAGGCGGCCGAAACGCTGGAGGCGCTGGGCGTCCCGCACAAGCGCCTGATCATCTCCGCGCATCGCACGCCCGACCGGCTCTATGAATTCGCCAAGGGTGCCAAGGCCGCCGGCTACAAGGTCATCATCGCCGGCGCCGGCGGCGCCGCGCATCTGCCCGGCATGACGGCGGCCATGACGCCGCTGCCGGTGTTCGGCGTTCCGGTGGAATCGAAGGCGTTGTCGGGACAGGATTCGCTGCTCTCCATCGTCCAGATGCCGGCCGGCATTCCTGTCGGGACACTGGCCATCGGCAAGGCCGGCGCGGCCAATGCGGCCCTGCTGGCAGCCGCCGTGCTGGCGCTCTACGACGACAAGCTTGCCCAGCGCCTCGATGCCTGGCGCGCCTCGCAGACCGCCAAGGTCGCCGACGAACCGACGGACACGCCGTGAGCCTGCCCGCCGGATCGACCATCGGCATCATCGGCGGCGGCCAGCTCGGCCGCATGCTGGCGATGGCCGCCGCCCGCCTCGGCTACCGCACCATCGTCCTGGAGCCGCAGCCGGATTGCCCGGCGGCACAAGTTTCCAACCGGCAGATTACATCAGCCTATGACGAACCTGCCGCCCTTGCCGAGTTGGCGGCGGCAAGTGCCGTCGTGACCTACGAATTCGAGAACGTCCCCGTGGCTGCAGCGGAAGCGCTTGCCGCCAAGGTGCCGGTTTACCCACCGGCGCGTGCGCTCGACGTGGCGCAGGACCGGGTGAGCGAAAAGACATTCCTGAACGGCATCGGCATCGCCACCGCCGATTTTCGTCCGGTCGACACCGACGAGGAACTGACGGCGGCGCTGAAGGCGTTCAGCGGCAGCGGCATATTGAAGACGCGGCGCATGGGCTATGACGGCAAGGGCCAGCGCGTCTTCCGCAACATGGAAGCGGGCGGCTTCGCCGGCACCTGCGAGGCGATGGGCAGTGTGCCGCTGATCCTGGAAAGCTTCGTGCCTTTCGAGCGCGAGATTTCGGTGATCGCGGCGCGTGGCCTGGACGGCGCCGTGGCTGCCTACGACCCCGCCGAGAATGTCCACCGCCACGGCATTCTCCACACCTCGACCCTGCCAGCCAGCCTCAAACTTGAAACGGCTGGAGCGGCGCGAGCGGCTGCGGCAAAGATCCTGTCGGCGCTCGACTATGTCGGCGTCATCGGTGTCGAGTTCTTCGTGCTGGCCGACGGTTCGCTGCTGGCCAACGAGATCGCGCCGCGCGTCCACAATTCAGGCCATTGGACCGAGGCCGCTTGCGTCGTTTCGCAGTTCGAGCAGCATATCCGCGCCGTTGCCGGCCTGCCGCTCGGCAGCCCGGAGCGTCACTCCGACTGCGTGATGGAAAATTTGATCGGCGACGACGTACTGCGCGTCCCCGCCCTGCTCGCCGAGCCCGATCTGATGCTGCACCTCTATGGCAAGGCCGAGGCGCGGCCCGGCCGCAAGATGGGCCATTTCACCCGCATCAGCCGCCGTACTTAGCTCAAGACGAGCTATTGAACCTCGTCGCTGTTCTGGTCGGGACTGGCGCAGCTCGCATCGCCTTCCGCGCAATTGGCCGAGGCGGCGAGCTGGTTGATGCGGTCATTGGTCAGCCTGGTCAGGCATTGCGAAACCTCCATCGCGTGGATGGAGCCGCCTGCGCTGGCGGCTGTACTATGCGCGCATTCGGCATCGCGGAAGGTGATCCAGGCGCGCTGCGCCGCCTGCAGCAATCTCTTGCTGTCGGCATCATCGGAACTGATCAGGTCCTGATAGGCCTGGTTGAGCCTGGCGTCGGCGGCCTGGTAGTCCTCGCCGGCACAGATGTTCATCATTTGCTGGCTGTCGTCGGAGCGGTCGCATTCCTGTGCACGCACGATGGACGTTCCCGCCAGGACGAGAAGGCAGGCGGACAGCAATATTCGGCGCATGATCGTCCCCAAATCACTTGAAATACACCGCATCATCCCAGCCGGCCCATGGTCGCGCAATGCCGCAAGGCCGACATGGCGGATATTTGATGATATGCGGGTGCGGAGCATGCTTGCGGTTGACATGGGCAAGGCTCCTCGTTTATGAGCCACCCACCGTTCAAAAGGCGCGTCTTCTGGCGCGCCTTAAAATTTCGACCCGGAACCGGGTCCACACCGACAGGCAAGACCATGAAGATCAAGAATTCGCTCAAGGCGCTGAAGGCGCGTCACCGCGACAACCAGCTGGTTCGCCGCAAGGGCCGCGTTTACATCATCAACAAGACCGCCCCGCGCTACAAGGCGCGCCAGGGCTGAGCTTTCGGCCGGAGGCTTTTCGCCTCCGCCCTTGATGTTTGTCGGCCTGCCGACCTTCTCACGCTAAAATCACTTTGCTGTTCCGCCGCCCGGGACTAGGATCGGGCGATGCGGATTCTTTTTGCATTTTTGACAGCTCTGCTTGTTTCCGGCGCCACAAGCATGCCGGCCAGGGCCGCGGACGATCAGCCGGCAGCACCGGCTGAGGCTCCGGTCGCGCCGATGACGAAACAGGCCCGGCTCGACAAGCTGTTTTCCGATCTCAAGCGCGAACGCAACGAAAAGGCGGCCGAACGGATCGCCGGCAACATCTGGAGCGAATGGTTCCAGTCCGGCAGCGCTTCGATCGACCTGATGATGCTGTGGTCGCAAAAGGCGATGGACAACCAGAAATTCGACGTCGCGCTCGATTTCCTCGACCAGGTGGTGACCTTGCAGCCGACCTATGCCGAAGGCTGGAACCGGCGTGCCACGGTGCATTTCATGATGAAGAACTACGGCAAGTCGATGTCCGACATCGACCACACGCTGCAGATCGAGCCGCGCCATTTCGGCGCACTGTCGGGCCTGGCGCAGATCATGGCTCTGACCGGCCACAAGCAGTCGGCGCTCGAGGCCTGGCAGAAGGTGCTCGCTATCTATCCGATGATGCGCAGCGCCCAGGATCAGGTCGCCACGCTTTCGGAAGAGCTTGCCGGCGAAGGAATTTAGTACAGGCAGTAGGGAATAGGGCGTAGGCAGTAGGGTGGAGATTACAAACCTACTGCCTACTGCCTATTCCCCACCAAACTTATCCCGTCCCACCCCCGTATATCCCCGCATGAACCTGATCTCCGCCGCGTTAGCCTTTCTCCTCGCACTCGTCTTTGCCCTGGTCGGCGTCACCCGCGTCGGCTCGTGGCTGATCGAGCGCCGCAATCCGCCCATTGGCGAATTCGCCGATATCGGCGGCGCCCGCATCCACTATGTCCACATTCCCGCCCCCACCAATGCGGACCTGCCGCCGATCGTCTTCATCCATGGCGCCAGCGCCAATCTCGGGGATCAGATGCTGCCGCTCAGGCCGCTGCTCGAAGGTCGCGCCGAATTGCTGTTCTTCGACCGGCCGGGGCACGGCTGGTCAGGGCGCGGGCCTGGCAACAATGAGGATCCGTCGGCGCAGGCCAATACTCTCGCGGCGCTGATGGACCGCCTCGGCATCAGGAAGGCAATCATCGTTGGCCATTCCTTCGGCGGCGTGGTGACGGCGGCTTTCGGCCGCGAGCATGCCGACAGGACCCTTGGTCTCGTCTTCCTGGCCCCGGCGACCCATCCCTGGCCGGGCGGCGCGACGTCCTGGTACTACGATCTGACCACCGTTCCGGTGATCGGCCGGCTCTTCTCGGAAACACTCACCTATCCTGCCGGCACGTTTCAAATGGCCGAAGCAACGACCTGCGTGTTCTCGCCCAACAAGGTGCCGGACGACTATCTCGGCGCGGCCGCGATCCCGCTGGTGTTGCGGCCGTCGGCCTTTCGCGCCAACGCCACCGACGTCGCCGGGCTCTACCGCTACGCGCTTGGCGCCGCCCCGCGCTAC
>Ga0209455_1000144_pt1 | contig 137313 bp, 115 predicted proteins | sample AraplaCol_mCL_r2_FD_184275 | JGI IMG/M metagenome (GOLD analysis project Ga0209455, IMG submission 184275) | Arabidopsis root microbial communities from North Carolina, USA - plate scrape CL_Col_mCL_r2 (SPAdes) (version 2) | ecosystem: Host-associated > Plants > Roots > Endosphere | place...
GCCGGGCTCAGCACGGCGAGGCGGGGGAGTCTGTTTTGTGAGGTTAAGGAGGAGGCCGAAGGCCGGGGGACACGAACAAAACAGACTCCCCCGGCGAGTCGTGCTCTCCCCGGCGCGCCCCGCAGATCGGCGAAGAACCAAAAGAAAGGGCTCCCGCAGGAGCCCCGTCTCGTCGAATCGCGGCCGTTCAGCCCGCGACGACGCGGGCCATCTCGAGCACCTTGTTCGAGTAGCCCCATTCGTTGTCGTACCAGGCCACGACCTTGACGAAGGTCTTGTCCAGCGCGATGCCGGCGTCGGCGTCGAACACGGAGGTCATCGGCTCGCCGCGGAAGTCGGTGGAGACCACCTTCTCCTCGGTGTAGCCGAGCACGCCCTTCATCGCGCCCTGCGACGCGGCCTTCATGGCGTTGCAGATGTCCTCGTAGCTGGCTTCCTTGACCAGCTCCACGGTCAGGTCGATCACCGACACGTCGGAGGTGGGCACGCGGAACGACATGCCTGTGAGCTTCTTGTTCAGCTCGGGAATGACCACGCCCACGGCCTTGGCCGCGCCCGTCGACGACGGGATGATGTTCTCGAGGATGCCGCGGCCGCCGCGCCAGTCCTTGTTGGACGGGCCGTCCACGGTCTTCTGCGTGGCCGTGGTGGCGTGCACCGTGGTCATCAGCCCGCGCTTGATGCCGAACGTGTCGTTGAGCACCTTGGCCACCGGGGCCAGGCAGTTCGTCGTGCACGACGCGTTGGAGATGATGGCCTGGCCGGCGTAGGTCTTGTCGTTGACGCCGTAGACGAACATCGGCGTGTCGTCCTTCGACGGAGCCGACAGGATCACCTTCTTCGCGCCCGCGTCGATGTGCTTCTGCGCCGTTTCCTTGGTGAGGAACAGGCCGGTGGACTCGACGACGACGTCGGCACCGACCTCGCCCCACTTGAGCTCGGCCGGATCCTTGACGGCCGTCAGGCGGATGCGCTTGCCGTTGACGATCAGCGTGCCGTTGTCGATGGACGCCTCGCCCTTGAAGCGGCCGTGCACCGAGTCGAACTTGAGCATGTAGAGCAGGTAGTCCGGCTCCAGCAGGTCGTTGATGCCCACGACTTCGATGTCGGAGAAGTTCTGCACGGCCGCGCGGAACACCATGCGCCCGATGCGGCCGAAGCCGTTGATGCCGATCTTGATGGTCATGTCGATGTCTCTCTTGCTCTCGAGGTAAAGGAATCTGGGGCCGACAGCGTCAAGTGTGCCTTCGGCGGGTTACGGCGCGGGAACTTTCATCCCCGCACCGCAGCATGGTCACTTGCCGACGATCTTGCGCGCGACGGCGACGATGTTGTCCGCCGTGATGTCGAAGAACTTGAACAGGTCCGGCGCCGGCGCCGATTCGCCGAAGCGGTCCAGGCCGATCACCGCCGACACGCCGTACTTCCACCAGAAGTCGGTGACACCGGCCTCGATGGCGATGCGCGGCACGTTGCGCGGCAGCACCTGCACCTTGTACGACTCGCTCTGGCGGTCGAACACGCTGGTGGACGGCACCGACACCACGCGGGCGGCGATCTTGAGCTTGCCCAGCGCCTCCTGCGCCTGCATCGCCAGGTGCACTTCCGAGCCGGTGGCCATCAGCACGACCTGGGCCTTCTTGCTCAGGCCCACTTCGCTGGGCTCGGCCAGGATGTACGCGCCCTGCGTGATGGCGTCGGCGTCGACCTTGGGCAGGTAGGGCAGGTTCTGGCGCGACAGCAGCAGCGCGCTGGGGCGGTGCTTCTGCACGAGGGCCATCGTCCAGGCCACGGCCGTCTCCATGGTGTCGGCCGGGCGCCAGACGTCCAGGCCCGGGATCAGGCGCAGGCTGGCGGCATGCTCCACCGACTGGTGGGTGGGGCCGTCCTCGCCCAGGCCGATGGAGTCGTGCGTGAACACGTGCACGATGCGGCGCTTCATCAGCGCGGCCATGCGGATCGCGTTGCGGCTGTAGTCGCTGAACGTGAGGAAGGTGCCGCCGTACGGGATGTAGCCGCCGTGCAGCGCGATGCCGTTCATGATGGCGGCCATGCCGAACTCACGCACGCCGTAGTTGATGTGGCGGCCGATCTTGCCCTCGGTGGTCATCACCTGGCCCTGGTCGCCGAAGCGCAGCGGGGGCGTGCTGCTGGTGTTGGTGAGGTTGGAGCCGGTCAGGTCGGCCGAGCCGCCCAGCATTTCGGGCAGCTGCTTCGTGAAGGCTTCCAGCGCGATCTGGCTGGCCTTGCGGCTGGCCACGGTCTCGGCCTTGTCGTGCGCGGAGCCCACGGCCTCGGCGGCGATCTCGGCGAAGTTGGCCGGCAGCTCGCCCATCATGCGGCGGATGAACTCCTTGGCCAGCTCGGGGTGCGAGGCCTCGTAGGCATCGAACTCGGTCGTCCACTCGGCCTCGAACTTCGCGCCGGAGGCCTTGGCGTCCCAGGCGGCGTAGATGTCGGCCGGCACCTCGAACGGCGGGTGGTTCCAGCCGAGAGCCTTGCGGGTGAGCTCGATCTCGGCGGCGCCCAGCGCCTCGCCGTGCGCCTTGGACGTGCCCGCGCGGTTGGGCGAGCCCTTGCCGATGATGGTCTTGCAGATGATCAGCGTCGGGCGCGTGCTGCTCTTGAGCGCCTCGGCGATGGCGGCGTCGACGACGTCGATGTCGTGCCCGTCGACCTCGTCCACGACGTTCCAGCCGTAGGCGACGAAGCGGCCGCGCACGTCGTCGATGTACCAGGGCGTGAGCTGGCCGTCGATGGAGATGCCGTTGTCGTCGTAGATGGCGACGAGCTTGTTCAGCTTCCAGGCGCCGGCCAGCGCGCAGGCCTCGTGGCTGATGCCTTCCATCATGCAGCCGTCGCCCAGGAACGCGTAGGTGTGGTGGTCGACGATGTCGTGGCCGGGGCGGTTGAATTCGGCGGCGAGCAGCTTCTCGGCGAGCGCCATGCCCACCGCGTTGGCGAGGCCCTGGCCCAGCGGGCCGGTGGTGGTCTCGATGCCCGGGGTGACGTCGACTTCCGGATGGCCGGGCGTCTTCGAGTGCAGCTTGCGGAAGTGCTTCAGTTCCTCGATGGGCAGGTCGTAGCCGGTGAGGTGCAGCAGCGCGTACTGCAGCATCGAGCCGTGGCCGTTGGACAGCACGAAGCGGTCGCGGTTGTGCCAGTGCGGGTTGGCCGGGTTGTGCCTGAGGTGGCGGCTCCACAGCGCCACGGCGATGTCGGCCATGCCCATGGGCGCGCCCGGGTGTCCGGAGTTGGCCGCCTGGACGGCATCCATCGCGAGCGCGCGGATGGCGTTGGCCATCAGCGTGGGCATCGGGGTGGAGATGGGGGTTTCGGCGGGAACGACGTTCGAGATCTCGGGCATGGACGGCTCTTTTTGGGCGTGAGGCAGCGGGGGCGGAGCCGGCGATTTTAGACGGGAGGCCGGGAAACGCGGGGAAAACCCGCCGCCCGGGCTTTTACACTGGCCGGATGAAGGCACTGATCCTGGCCGCCGGGCGCGGCGAACGCATGCGGCCGCTGAGCGACCACACTCCCAAGCCGCTGCTGCCGGTGCATGGCAAGCCGCTGATCGAGTGGCATCTCGAGGCGCTCGCGCGCGCCGGCGTGCGCGAGGTCGTGATCAACACTGCGTGGCTGGAGGAACAGTTCCCCGCCGCGTTGGGCGACGGGTCGCGCTTCGGCCTGCGCATCACGTACTCGTTCGAGGGCCGCGACCACGGCGGCGCCCTGGAGACCGCAGGCGGCATCGCCAAGGCGCTGCCGTTGCTGGGCGACGCGTTCTGGGTCGTGTCGGGCGATATCTGGGCGCCCGAATTCACCTTCTCGCCCGCCGACGCATATTCTTTCGAGCACAGTGGCGCCCTGGGCGAACTCTGGTTCGTGCCGAATCGCTCCTGGCATCCGGCCGGCGACTTCGGGATCGACGTCGACGGCTTCGCCAGCCGCGAGGCGACGCCCAAGCTCACCTACGCCAACCTCGCCCTCTTTCGAGCCGACCTGTTCCGCGACATCGCGCCCGGCACGCGCATGCCGCTGCGGCCCAAGTTCGAGGAGGCGATCGACCGCCACGCCCTGCGCGCGCGTCGCTGGGACGGGCGCTGGGACAACCTGGGCACGCCGGAGCAGTTGGCCGCGCTCGAAGCCTCGGCCTGAAGGCGAGGCGCCGAGCGCCTTCTTCAGCCCGCCAGCGGCGCCGTGATCTCGTCGATGCGCTTCATCACGTCCGGCGTCAGCTTCGGGATGATCTCCGCGGCCTTCAGGTTGTCCTGCAGCTGCTTCACGCTCGACGCGCCCGTGATGACGCTGCTCACGCGCGGGTTCTTCGCCACCCAGGCGATGGCCAGCTGGGCGGTCGTCGCGCCCAGGTCGCGCGCGATCGGCTCCAGCTTCGCGACGGCCTCGTTCTTCGCCTTGTCGGTGAGGCCCTCCTGCAGGAAGGACAGGTTCTGCATCGCGCCGCGGCTGTCGGCGGGAATGCCGGACTTGTACTTGCCGGTGAGCAGGCCCGAGGCCAGCGGGCTCCACGTGGTCAGGCCCAGGCCGATGTCGTCGTACAGGCGCGCGAATTCCTTCTCCACCTTCTCGCGGTGGAACAGGTGGTACTGCGGCTGCTCCACCACGGGCTTGTGCAGGTGGTGGCGGTCGGCGATGTCCCAGGCGGCGCGGATGTCGGCGGCCGACCACTCGCTGGTGCCCCAGTAGAGCGCCTTGCCCTGGGTGATCATGTCGCTCATCGCGTGCACGGTCTCCTCGATGGGCGTGTTCGGGTCCGAGCGGTGGCAGTAGACGAGGTCGAGGTGGTCCAGGCCGAAGCGCCGCAGCGAGCCGTCGATGGCCTGCATCAGGTACTTGCGGTTGAGCGTGTTCTTGCGGTTGACCGTGACGGCGTCGGCCAGGCCCCAGAAGAACTTGGTGGACACCGTGTAGTTCAGGCGCGCCCAGCCCAGCTTCTTCAGCGCGGCGCCCATCACCTCTTCGCTCTTGCCGCCGGCGTAGGCCTCGGCGTTGTCGAAGAAGTTGACGCCGGCGTCGTAGGCGGCGGCCATCATCTCGACGGCGGCGTTCACGTCCACCTGGTTGGCGTAGGTGACCCACGAGCCGAGCGACAGCTCGCTCACCTGCAGGCCGGCGCGGCCCAATCGGCGGTATTGCATTGGCGTATCTCCATGACGTCGCCCACGTATCGACGCGACCGCAGGCATCGCGCCACAATAGCATTCCCTCCCCGACCCTCGCATCCATGGTGACAACGCACGACACCCGAAGAACCGCGCCGCCGCGGCTGGCGGTGATCGGCGGCGGCCCGGTGGGGCTGTCGCTGGCCCTGCTCGCGCGCCAGCGCTGCCCGGGCTGGTCCATCAGCGTGTTCGACGCGCGCGACGCGGCCAAGGACATCACCGGCGACCCGCGCACCCTCGCGCTGTCCCTCGGCAGCGTGCAGATGCTCGAGCGCCTGCACGCCTGGCCCGCCGCCAAGGCCGCGCCCATCCGCCAGGTGCACGTGTCGCAGGCGCCGCCCACGCTGTCCACGCCCTTCGGCGAGCCGGTGGTGCACATCCGCGCCGACGAGCTGGGCGTGCCCATGCTGGGCGCGGTGCTCAGCTACGGCACGCTGCTGGCGCCGCTGCAGCAAGTCTTCCTCGACGCCTGCGCCACGCGCGGGGGCGCGCTCGGCACGCTCGACGCCGGCCTGCACGCGCGCTTCGGCACCCCGGTGGCCGGCGTCGCCACCGACGGCGACGGCGCGCTCGTGACGCCCGAGGGCGGCGTCGGCGAGCGCTTCGACCTGGCCGTCATCGCCGAGGGCGGCGTGTTCGCGGATCAGTCGCGCAAGGCCGTCACGCACGACTACAGGCAGACGGCCTGGGTGGGCACCGTCACGCTGCAGGGCGCCACGCCGGGCCTCGCGATGGAGCGCTTCACGCGCGACGGCCCGCTGGCGCTGCTGCCGCTGCCGGCCCTGCCCGGCGACGACGCACGAACCTCGCGCGCCGCGCTGGTGTGGTGCGTGGACTCGGCCGACGACCCGGTGGCGCCGCTCACCGACGCGCAGCGCCTGGCCGTGCTCGCCACGCGCCTGCCCGATGCGGTGGGCACGCCGGTGGGCATCTCGCCGCTGAAGTCGTTCGCGCTGGGCCTCAACGCCGAGGCCAGCCTCGTGGCCGGCCGCGTCGTGCGCATCGGCAACGCGGCGCAGACGCTGCACCCCGTGGCCGGCCAGGGCCTGAACCTGGGGCTGCGCGACGCGTTCCTGCTGGTCGATCGGCTGGCCGACGGCGCGCAGTCGTCCGATGCAGGCATCGCGCGCGCGTTGCGCGGCCTCGCGTTCGCCCGCGCGCCCGACCGCTGGAGCGTGATCGGCGCCACCGATTTCCTGGCGCGCAGCTTCACATGGCACGCACCGGGGCTGGCCGCCGCGCGCGGCCTGGGCCTGGCCGCGCTGCAGGCCATACCGCCGTTCAAGCGCGCGTTCGCGCGCCAGATGATGTTCGGCTGGCGCTGAACGCCTTCATTCCAATCCGAGAGAGACAACCATGTTCGTGGTCGCGGGCGAAGCCCTGATGGACGTATTCACCGGCGCGACGACGCCCACGGGCATCGCCCTCGACGCGCGCATCGGCGGCTCGCCGCTGAACGTCGCGTTCGGCCTGGCGCGCATGGGCCAGAAGGTGGCCTTCCTCGGCGGCATCTCCAGCGGCGAGCTGGGCGGCCGGCTGGTGGACGCGCTGCGCGCCGAGGGCGTATCGCTGGACGCCGTGCACCGCAGCGCCGCGCCCACCACCATCAGCCTGATCGGCGTTGACGCCAAGGGCGTGCCCGAGTACGCGTTCTACGGCGCCGGCGCTGCCGACCGCACGCTGCCGCTGGCCGCGCTCGATCGCATGCCCGCCGACGCGCGCGTGCTGCACGTGGGCTCGTACACGATGGTGGTGGGCGACACCGCCGCCACGCAGCGCGCGCTGGTCGAGCGCGTGCACGGCAAGACGGTGGTGAGCTACGACCCGAACCTGCGCCTGAACGTGGAGCCGGACCTGGCCGTGTGGCGCGAGACGCTCGAGTGGATGCTGCCGCGCACCGACGTGCTCAAGCTGAGCGACGAGGACCTGGGCCTGCTGTACCCCGGCATCGACCCCGCCGCGTTCGCCGCCGATTGCCTCGGCAAGGGCGCCGGCGTGGTCGCGCTCACCCGCGGCGGCAAGGGCGCGTTCGCGTGGCACGCCAGCGGCACCATCGACGTGCCGCCGGTGCCGGTGGACGTCATCGACACCGTGGGCGCCGGCGACACCTTCCAGGCCGCGCTGCTGACGCGCCTGGACGAGCTCGGCGCGCTCTCGCCGCAGGGCGTGCGCGACATGGGCGCGGAGACGCTGCTGGACGCGATGCGCTTCGCCGCGCAGGCCGCGGCCATCACCTGCTCGCGACGCGGTGCCGACCTGCCGCGGCGCGCGGAGCTGGGCATCCGCTGAGTCAACGCTCGCGCGCGGCGGCCTCGAAGAAGTCGATGCGCTCCTGGTCCGCCGGATGCGAGGCCAGCGCGATCGGCAGGTGCGGCAGCGGCAGCGGTGGCGCGGAGGCAGCCTTCTCGCCCGGCGCCGGGACGCGCACCTTCACGAAGAAGCGCGCCATCACCGCCGGCGAGATGCCGTCGGCCTTCATCAGGCGCACCGAATCGACGTCGGCCTCGTGCTCGAACGCGCGCGAATAGCTGGCCTGGCCCAGCAGCACCGGGATCTGCGCGAACAGGGTGCTGAAGTCGCCGTACAGCGCACCCGCGGCCGCGCTCAGCACGCTCGCCTGCACCAGCATCCGCATGCCGTGGCGGTGGCGCAGGTGGCCCAGTTCGTGGCCCAGCACGCCGACGAGGATGTCGCGGTCGCCGCCGACGCGCTGGTAGAGCTCGTCGGTCAGCACGATGGGGCCGCCCGGCAGTGCGAAGGCGTTCGGGCCGATCGTCGATTGGCGGAATTCGAGGCGGTAGTCGGGCACGTCGCCCGCCGGCAATCGCGCGACGGCCTGCGAAAACGCCGTGCGCACTGCCTTCTGCTGGTCGGCGGAAAGCGTGGTCGGCTTCATCAGGCCGCTGCCGTCGATCGACGACAGCGCCGCCTCGCCGAGCGTCTCGTCCGCGGTCGCGGGCATCAGCGCGACGACGCCGCGCGCGGCCAGCGGCAGCAAGTGGCCGTAGCCGAGCACGATCAAGCCGACCAGCGCGGCCAGGCTGACCATCACCCACTTCCAGCGCTGCTGCACGCGCACGACGATCGAGTCGCGCCTTCCCGCGGTGGCGGCCGACCAGGTGTCCCATTCGAGGCTGTCGTGGCATTGCAGCGACGCGCCGTCGTCCAGGTGCAGCAGGCGCGAGCCATGGCGCGTGCGCTCCGGCCAGCGCAGCGACGCGAGCGGCTCGCTGCGGTGGACGTCCTCGCCCGCGATCACCAACTGGTCGCCGTCGACGTGCAGGCGCACCGGGTGGGCGCGGGCGCTGCGGCCGTCGAAGTAGACGGCCGCCACCTCGCTGGGCGGGGCCGCGCGCGCCGGCACCGCGGAGGCCGGGTCGTTCACAACCCGATGTCGATGCCGAAGAAGTCGCCGGCCGCGTCGCCGCTGGCGTCGCCCATCGCCTGCGCCTGGGCCTGCAGGCGGTCGAGGTCGCCGGCGAGCTGCGGCGTGATCGACTCGACGCGCATGCGATAGAAGGCGACGCTCGCGAACGGGAAGTACAGGCCAAGCGTGAGCACCATCAGCAGCCAGTTCTTGACCGTCAGGCCCGTCAGCGGACCGAAGCGCAGGTCGCTGTCGAACCGCAGTTCGTCGCAGCGCGTGTTCGGCCAGATGAGGTTCTGGCTGCGCGACATGGCGTAGGGCACCGGCACGATCAGCGCGAAGAAATAGAACACGAGGCCGAGGAGCCCGAACACCACGGCCATCGGGCCCTGGTTGCCGGGCATGGCTCTCATGTCGAAGCCCGTCGTCGCGGCCGCGATCACGAACAGGATGACGGCCAGCACGAGCACCGCCAGGCCCGACAGCAGCATCACGCCGAAGACCTTGAAGGTCAGGCCATACATGCTGCCCGGCCCCATCGTCAGCTTGGTATGCCACTGGCCGAGGCCGTAGTGGTCATGCTGGTAGCGCTTGAAGTTCCACCACACGAGCGGCGCCAGCACCAGCGTGATCAGCATGATCCCGAAGAAGCACTTCAGGTACAGCTGCGGCTGCACATGCGGATCGGCGACCCCCAGCGCCACCAGGGCCGTCAGCAGCGTCGGAACGAACAGCGGCAGCATCGCGCGGTAGGCGCCGTCCAGCGACCCCGTGAACCGGAAGCGCAGGCCGCGCCAGCTCGTGTTGGCGAGGCGGAACTGCATCGAGGCCCGCAGCAAGGCCGGGAACACGATCGCGAAGATGACCACTGCGGCCATGGCCGCGCCGGGCGAGAAGCGTCCCGCCACCGAATAGCAGATCAACAGCGCGCCCACCAGGAGATAGCCGCGCAGCATCTTCTTCGGGTTGCCATGGAAGTCGAACGCATGGCCGTCGATCAGCGTGTTGCCGTAGAAATAGCGCAGCCGCCGCACCTTGGCCCACGGGTGGTACAGGCTCAGCGTGACGATGGACAACAGCAGGTTGACGATCCAGATCCTGAAGTATTCGCTGCCGGATCCCGTGAACTGGATCTTCAGCGGACGCGCGTCCGGCAACCCGTCCGATGGCACGCCCATCGGCTTCCACTCTGGCTTGATCGTATCCATCCGTCCCGACGCCCCCGTTTGCCGCGGGCGCTCCTCTGTGGTGTTGTGGCGGCGATTCTCCCTGCGCGCAAGGGCTTTGTCATTACCCCCCGAACGGGGGTTGTGCGCGGGCTCACGGCCGGTCGCGCCCCTCGTGCGCGGGCGCGTACGCCGCGTGCACGAGGCGCTGCTCCTCCACCGGCGTGCGGCCGAACAGGCGCTTGAACTCGCGGCTGAACTGCGACGCGCTCTCGTAGCCCACGCGGCTGGAGGCGCGGCTCGCGCTGACGCCGTCCTGGATCATCAGCAGCCGCGCCTTGTGCAGCCGCGTCGCCTTCAGGTACTGGATCGGCGACGTGGCCGTCACGGTCTTGAAGTGGGCGTGGAAGGCGGCGGCGCTCAGGTGCACCTCCTGCGCCAGCGTGTCGATGTCGAGGCGCTGGTGGTAGTCCATGTGGATGCGGTGCAGCGCCTTGGCGATCTGGCCGAAGTGGCCGCGCTGCGCCAGCGCCGCGCGCAGCGCCGGGCCCTTCGGACCGGTGAGCACGCGGTAGCAGACCTCGCGCATCAGGCTCGCGCCGAACAGCCGCGTCTCCAGCGGCGAGCGCAGCGCGCGCAGCAGGCGGATCACCGAGTCGGCCAGCGGCGCATCGACCGGCGCCATCGCCACGCTCTCGGCGTCCGGCACGGGCTCGAAGCTCGGGTCGATGGCCAGCGCGAGGTCGGCGATCACGGCCAGGTCCAGCTTGACCTTGATGACCAGCAGCGGCTCCTCGGGCGTGGCGAAGGTCTCGCCCTCGAAGGGCATCGGCACCGAGGCCACCATGAACTGGTGCGCGCCGTACTCGATCACCTGGTCGCCGAAGTAGCCGCGCTTGCGGCCCTGGCAGACGATCACCACGCAGGCGTCGTGCAGCACCGGCGTGCGCGGCAGCGACCGGTTGGAGCGGCCGAACGCCACGCCTTCCAGCAGCGACGCCGTCATGCCTTCGCTGGGGGCCAGCTCGGCCACCAGGGCCGTCATTTCCGCGCGGACCGCGGCCTCGTCGTGCGCCACGGCGCGTCCTTCCAGGGCTTGTTTGGATGAAACGAACTCTAAAGGAACAGGCCAGGAATGACCACATGAACTGTCATATTCCAGGCCACATCTGGAGTTTTAGGCAATAAATCTGGAGTTTCAGGACTTCTCCGCGACGCCGCGATTTCCTAAACTGCGTTCACCCGGCCTCGACAGAGATCGGCGCGTGCGGCCTCCCGGGCCGCCTGGCGATGAGGCCCCGCATCCGGCCCACGCCACGAGACGACGCGCCCTTCCCGCCTGCAGCGAGCCCGGGTCGCACCGCCCCATGCAGGCGCCCGTACCCCGCGGGCCGAGATCCCTTCGAACACACCCCCGCCGTCGGCGTGCGCATCTCGCGCCGCCACCGGCATGACCATCCCCATCCGAGGAGAAGATGATGAATCGTCAAACCTGGTTCGTGACCGGCGCGGCATCGCGCCTCGGCGCCGACATCGTCCGCGCGGCGCTGGCCGCCGGCCACCACGTCGTCGCCACCGATGCCGACCCGCTGGCGGTGCTGCGGCGCGTCGGCGCCGTCGCCGACGCGCGCCTGCTCGCGCTGCCCCTCGACGAGGTCGACACCCGCGCCGTGGGCGTCGCGGTGCGGGCCGCGCTGGCGCGCTTCGGCGCCATCGACGTGCTGGTGCACGGCGCCGCGGACGCCAGCCCGCAGGGCGAGTTCGACGCGCCCGCATCCGCGCGCGACTTCAGCGCCTCGGTGCGCGCGCTGTTCAACATCACGCGCGGCGTGCTGGAGGCGATGCGCGCGCAGGGCGCCGGCCGCATCCACCACCTGGTGCCGGAGCCGGGCACCCGGCGCGGCCCCACGCTGTTCTCGATCGCCGGCTTCTGCGAGGCGGTGGCCGCGGACGTGGCGCCGTTCGGCGTCGAGGTGTCCGCGGTGCCCGCCCACGCCGCCGGCCGGCTGGCGCGCCCGGCGGCGGGGTCGGATCGCGACGAGGTGCTCGAGGAGGCCTGAGCTCAGAACGTGTAGATGCCGCCCACGGTGATCATCGGGCCGACGGCGCCGTCCTGGTGGTAGGACGGGTTGTACGGCGCGCCACCCTGCTGCGCGCCGTTGCCGGCCGACCCGAAGGTCTGCAGGTCGTACGGTGCGTGCTTGTTCAGCAGGTTCACCACCCCCGCGTGCACCTGGAGGTGCTCGCTGACGTCGTAGCGCGCGGTGACGTTGAGCTCGGTGAACGATGGCACGTGGCAGAACTGCGAGGGCACGTCGCCCGTGAACGTGCTGCCGAGCGCGATCGAGCAGGTGGTGATCTTCTCGCTCGGGTCCAGCACGCTGTAGTGCGAGATGTAGTTGACCGTGCCCGAGATCTCGAACGGACCCTTGCCCCAGGTCAGCGTGAACGCGCCCCGCGTACGCGGCGTGCCCGTGTCCTCGGAGACGAAGGCCGGCCCGTGCGATCCGGCCAGGTGGTAGGTGACGCCCTGCGTGGTGAGGTCGTACTGCAGCATCCAGCTCACCTGGACCTCGGCCTTCAGGTGCCCGGCCTCGCCAAGCTCGTACTTCGCCACGGTGTCGAGGTCGAGGCCCGACGTGGTGGTGGAGTTCGCGTTGAGGAACGGATAGGTGTCGTAGAGGATGTTGCCGATCGAGTCGCGATAGATGATCGTGCCCACGCTGGCCGCGTTGTCCAGGCCCAGCTGGCCGAGCTGGCCCACCGAGATGATCTGGTCGTGGATGGTGATGTGGTAGTAGTCCAGCGTCGCGTTGTAGGTCTTGTTCGGCTCCAGGATGATGCCCAGCGTGAACGACTGCGAGCGCTCGGGCTTGAGGTGCGGCGACGACAGCTGCAGCTCCTGCAGCGCGATGTTGCAAGGGTTGAGCAGTCCGGGCGGCAGGTTGGCGGCCGGCGTCCCGCCGGGGCAGTACAGCGGATCCTGGAGATTGCCGACGAAGCCCGACGTGGAGCCGGCGTTGCCGGTCTCGGCGGGGTTCGGCGCCCGGAAACCCTTGCTGAACGTTCCGCGCAGCGAGAACTCGCGCGCGGGCGTGAACTTGAAGCCGGCCTTGGGCGTCACCGACCAGCCGTAGCTGTCGTAGTGGTCGGCACGCGCCGCGGCGTCGAGCTCCAGCGTCTTCAGCACCGGCGCCACCAGCTCCGCGTAGGCCGCGGCGACCGTCTGCTTGCCTTCGGCGAACGAGTAGATGCCGATGCTCTGGTCGCCGTTGACGAACGACTGCGGGAACAGCTCGTGCAGCTGGCGATGGGTGAAATCGAGGCCCGTGCTCATCCCGAGCGAGCCGCCGGGCAGGTCGGCGAGGTCGCGCGATCCGCGCACGCTCACGAAGGTCAGGTCGTTGCTGGACGTCGACTGGGCCTTCGGCGCGACCTGCGACAGCACGGCTGCGGAGTTGGTGCCGCCCACCTGGTAGGTGTCGTTGTTCAGCGCGTCCTGCAACGCCGGGAAGTCGATGTAGTTGTAGAAGCTGGCCCGGGTGGTCACGCGGGTGAGGCCCATCGAGGCGTTGAGGTTCCAGGCGCCGAGCGAGCCCTCGAGCTCGCCCACGAGGCGGTAGGAGTTCGACAGCGTCTTCTGGGTCAGCGGTCCGATGTCGAGGAAGTCGTCCACCAGCGCCGCGGGGGCGCCCGTGGTGTTGCCGGGGTAGTTGGCCGGCACGGTCAGCACGAACGGGAACTGGTCGGGAAAGGCCGGGGTCGGCGCGGCGCCCGGGCCGAAGTGGAACAGGTTGACGCCGCCGCCGTTGCCGCCCGAGCCCACGCCCGTGGCGTAGGCGTTGTTGTAGATGCTGACCTGGCGCGCCTCGCTGCTCAGCACCGACGCCTGGAGGTTGGCCTGCCAGTTGTCGCTCAGCTTCTTCGTGTAGCGCGCCATGACGTCGAGGTTGGTCGTCGACGGCTGCAGCGTCATGTAGGGGTTGCTGTAGCCGCACTGGTCGGCGGTGGCCTGCGCCTGCGTGCAGCCGGCGTACGGGTAGTAGGTGTTGCCGGCCCCGTCGACGAGGTAGCCGGTGCCGCTGCCCGCGCCGCTGGACGCGCCGGAAACCGCGCCCGACCCCGTGCCCTGCGTCAGGTCGACCCCGCCGTAGGGCGTCCAGTCGGTGCGCGCCAGGTACGGCCGCTTGCGCAGCAGGATGTCGTTCTGGTGACGCGCCTCGAGCGCGATGTAGGCGTTCTGGCCGTCGGTGTCGAGGCTGCCCCAGCCGGTGGTCAGGCTCGCGTGCGTGGTGGCGCCGTCGCCCTTGCCGCTGATGCCCGCCTCGGCGGCGACCGTTGTGCCGGTGACGCTCTTCTTCAGGATCACGTTGACCACGCCGGCGATGGCGTCCGAGCCGTAGACCGCCGACGCGCCGTCCTTGAGCACCTCGATGCGCTCGATGGCGCCCATCGGGATCGCGGAGATGTCGACGAAATCGCGCTCGCCGTCGTCGGGCATCGGGTACGACGCCATGCGGTGGCCGTCGATGAGCACCAGCGTGGCGCCGACCGTGAGCCCGCGCAGGGCCACGCCGCTGCCGCCCGCGGCAAACGCGCTGGGCGCGGCCTGCGTCAGCGAGCCCATGTTGTTGGCCGTGATGTTGTGCAGCACGTCGGCGATGCTGGTGTAGCCGGACTTCTTGATGTCGTCGGCGGTCAGCACCTGCACCGGGCTGGGCGTCTCGGAGTCGGTGCGGCGCACGTTCGATCCGGTGACGGTGACTTGCTGCGGCGCGGCGATCGGCACCGCGTCCTGCGCGCGCGCGTGGGCGCACCAGCCGGGAAGCGTCGCGACGATGAGCGCGGCGCGCCAGTGGGATGGATGACGCAGGGGTCGTTGCATGGGTCTCTCCTGGATGGTTTGAGTTGGACTTGGCAGTGATTCGCCCATCGGCGGCCGCCGATGCGGCACGGGTCAGAAGCCCGTCTTGAAGGATGTGAACGTGCGTGTGCGGAAGCGCCGGACCTCGTTGTTCAGGGCGTCGGCCACGGGCACCATCGCGGCGATGTCCTCGGGCGACGGGAACACCGCGCGGTCATTGGCGATCCCCGGCACCACGAACTGGCGCGATTCCTTGTTCGGGTTCGCGTAGAACACCTTGTTGGTGAGCGCCGCGTCCACCTCGGGGCGCAGGATGTAGTTGATCCACTTGAGCGCGTTGCCCGGATGCGGCGCGTCGACGGGGATCGCCATCACGTCGAAGAACAGCAGGCCGCCGTTCTTCGGCTGCAGCACCTGGATGTCCTGGCCGGTCCTGCTCTCGATGGCCCGGTGGCGCGCGATGTTGATGTCGCCCGACCAGCCGAGCGCCACGCAGACCTGCCCGTTGGCCATGTCGTTGATGTAGCCCGAGGAGCTGAACAGGGTCACGTAGGGCCGCACGGACTTCAGCAGCGCCAGGGCCTGCTTGTAGTCGGCGGGATCGGTGGAGGCGATCGACTTGCCGGCGTAGTGCAGCGCCGCCGGCACCACCTCGTCGCCGGAGTCGAGGAAGGACACGCCGCACGACTTGAGCTTCGAGACGACTTCGGGCTTGAACAGCAGGTCCCACACGTTGGCCGGCAGCGCGGCGCCCCCGAGCGCCGCCTTGACCTTGGCCACGTTGATGCCCACCGTGGTGTAGCCCCACAGCCAGTCGACGACGTAGGCGTTGCCCGGATCCACCTTCGCCAGCTGCGCCGCGATGGCCGGGTCGACGTTCTTCAGGTTGGGCAGCCGGGTCTTGTCCAGCGGCGCGAACAGCTTGTTCTGGATCTGCGCGCGCGCCCAGCTCGAGGACGGCACGACGATGTCATAACCGGTCTTTCCAGCGACCAGCTTCGAATGCAGGATCTCGTTGCTGTCGAAGTTGTCGTAGTGGACCTTGATGCCCGTCTCCTTCTCGAAGTTGCGCACCGTGTCGTCCGCGATGTAGTCGGACCAGTTGTAGATGTTGAGCACCTTCTCCTCGTCGGCGGCCCGCGTCGGCGGCGCGGCGGCGCACAGGAGGCCCAGGCACGTGGACGCCACCAGCACACGGATCGGATCTCTCATCGAACAACCTTTCGCGGCAAGGAAATCGGCGGCGATGCGGGAAGCGACGGCTCGCCCGGGTGAGGCGCCGCCGCGGCCGGATCGACGTCGAAGGCTCCGTCAACGGAAGCCGGGGCCGGATGGCAGGCTGGCCGGCGACGCGCGGCGTCCGGCAACAGTCGGAACGATGCGGTTCACGGGCAGCAATAGTCCTATGCAGACTAGCAAAACTTGCTCCAGAACGCGCCTCGGATCGGCGCAGTTCAAGTTGGCGCAAGCTGGTGTGGCGCGGGCGCCCACCGTCCCTAAGGGTTTGATCCAGGGTCCGGGCCCGCGCCGTCGGTCAGCCTCCCGGCGACCGCGGCACGTTCATGCTCAAAGCCTGCGATGCCGCAACGCCGGCAGCTGCATCCGCACCTGCTCGATGCGTTCGCGCGAGAGGTCGGCCAGCGCGAAGCCCTCCCCTTCCCCGCCATCGAGCGCCAGCGACAGCACCTCGCCCCAGGGGTCGATGACCACGCTGTGGCCGAAGGTGCGGCGGCCGTTCTCGTGCGTGCCGCCCTGAGCGGGCGCGACGACGTAGCACTGGTTCTCCACGGCGCGGGCGCGCAGCAGCAGCAGCCAGTGCGCCAGGCCCGTGGTGTACGTGAAGGCGGCGGGTACGAACAGCACGTCGCAGGGCGGGCGCATCAGGCCGCGGTACAGCTCGGGAAAGCGCAGGTCGTAGCAGACCGACAGGCCGGCGCGCCAGCCGCCCTGCTCGAAGGCGACCGGGGTGTCGCCGGGCTCCAGCACGCGGGCCTCGTCGTAAGACTCCTTGCCGTTGTCGAACGCGAACAGGTGGATCTTGTCGTAGCGCGCCAGGCGCTTTCCGTCGGGCGCATAGACGCAGCACGCGTTGCGCACGCGGCCCGGCGTCTTCGCGTGGATGGGCAGCGTGCCGCCCACCAGCGTGATGCCGTGGCGGCGCGCCGTCTCGGCGAGGAAGGACTGGATCGGGCCGTCGCCGTCGGCTTCGGCGATGCCCAGCTTGGCGTCGTCGCGCAGGCCCATCAGGCAGAAGTACTCGGGCAGCGCCACCCACTGCGCGCCGGCCTCGACCGCCTGCGCGACGAGTCGGCCGGCGGCGGCCAGGTTGCGGTCGACGTCGGGCGTGGAGACGGTCTGGATGGCGGCGAACTTCGTCATGGTGCTTCCTTGCGTTGGCTCAAGTATCCGCCGGCTTGCAAGACCCGTCAGGGCGTCGGTGTCGCGAAAGCACCCGAGGCCGCCGCAGCGGCGGCAGCCGCCTCGGTGGAGCGCGCCGCCGACGCCGCCGCGGCCGCGGCGCGCACGGCGGCCTTGTGCTCGACCTCGTCGACCTTGGGATCGGACCAGCTGCCGGTGACGTGCACCTCGCGCGTGCCGGCCTCGGTGAGTGGGCTGCGCAGGAACAGCTGCGCGAGGAAGGTGCCGATGCCGATCACCGGGTTGATGGCGGCGTAGGCGAGCGAGGCGGCGCCGGCGTTGACCTCGGGCACGATGATGACGTCGAGATCCTGCGTCTCGGCCTTCAGGTCGGTGCGGCCCGACATCAGCACCGCGGCGGTGGCGCTGCGCATGCGGAAATCCCGGGTGGTGGCCACGCCGTGCTCGATCAGCACGTCGCCGGTGACGTTGTCGAACGCGAAGCCTTCGGAGAACAGGTCGCGGAAATCGAGCATGAAGCGACGCGGCAGCGACTGCAGGCTCAGCACGCCCAGCAGGCGCCCGGCACCGGCGTCGGCCTTCAGGAACTGCCCTTCGTCGATCTCCAGGCGCAGCTTGCCCTGCAGGCTGGGATAGTCGAGCGCCAGCGGCGAACCCGTCCAGGTGACGGAGCCGGCCATCTTTCCCTTGCCCCGCTTGAGCACCTGGCCCATTCCCAGTCGTCCGAGGAAGGCGCCGGAGTCGGCCAGCTGCAGGTCGAAATCGAGCGACACGTGGCGAGCCGGCGCGCCGCTCCAGCGGCCGCTGCCGGTGAGCTTCGCTTCCGGCGTGGTGAGCGCCAGCCGCGTGAGGCGCCAGTCGCGCGCGCCCGACTGCAGCGTGGCGGCCACCTCCAGCTTGCCGAGCTTCTTCGCGTTCAACTCGAAGTTGTCGACGACGATGTCGAGCGCCGGCACGGTGGTGGTGGTGGTCCGCTCGGCGTCGGGCGCCGGCGCGCCGGCGGCGGAGGCGCCGTCGCCGTCCATGTCGCGCGCGTCGAGCGCGAGCCGGTCCAGGCGCGCGAACAGCTGCGCGCCGCGGGTGGGCGTCTCGGGCCGGTACTCGACGACGCCCTTGGTCTGGTCGGACACGATGTTGGAGCGCCAGACATCGTCGCCCGCGGCCACCACTTGCGCCAGCTGCACGTCGACGTTGGTGAGGTGGCGCCCGCCGATGAACAGGTCGGGCGTCTTCAGCGCGGCGGCGCCCGGGACGTAGCTGATGCCCATCTCGTCGACGGCGGCGACCGTCGCGGGCGCGGTCGCCGGGCCGGCGCCCAGGCCACGCCAGAACGCGAGCCAGGCATCGCCGTTGAAGGACGGCCCGTGCAGCACCAGGAGTCCGCCGGGCTGCACGGGCGGCAGCGGCGCGCCCACCGAGTAGGCGGCGCGCAGCGGCCGCGGCACGTCGCCGGAGCGGTCGCGCAGCACCTCGGCCTGCAGCACGGTGCCTTGCGGATGGCCGAGCGTCACGCGCAAGGTGTCGCGCGGACGCCCCTCGTCGAACGACACCGTGGTGGACACGCTCAGCGGCCAGCTGGCGTCGGCGGGCTTGTCGAGCGGTGCGGGCAACGCCAGGCCCAGGCCGGTGAGCGGGCTCGTCAGCGCGAACTCGGTCTGGCCGTTGGCGATGGCTATCGCGAGCTTGTAGTTCGACTGGCCGCTCACGTGCGAGGCCAGCCGTGCCAGCACCGCCTCGTCGGCGACGTGGCGCAGGCCGTCGGCGCTGACCGTGCCCCGCGCCGAGAAGCGCAGGGTGCCGTCGGCCTGCGTGCCGCCGTCGAAGGTGGTGTCGCCGCCGAGCGCGCGCGCATGGCCGCCGCTGACGCTGACGCCCTTCTCCGTGAAGGCGATGCGCGCATGCGCGTCCGACAGAACGGGCGCGCCCGCCACCAGGCGCACGTCGTTGCCGGGCAGCGTGAGCACGCCGTTGACGGTGGTCTGGTCGGCATGCTGCAGCGGGATGTTCAGCGCCAGGTCCAGGTCGGCGCTGCCGGTGGCCGTGGCGCCGGCCAGGCCGTTGTGCAGCCAGCCGCCGACGGGCGATTGCGCGACGTAGCGCAGGAAGTCGGTCATCGGACCGCCCGCCTGCCCATGCAGCACCAGCGTGGGCTGCTCGTAGAGCGACTTGAAGCCGCCGTTGACGTCGTGCAGCACCAGCTCGCCCATGTTGCCGGTGGCGTCGTGGATCTCCAGCGCGCCGTGGTCGAGCACGACCTGGCCGGCCACCTGCGTGAACACCGGCCATTGCGGCGGCGCGCTGCTGCCGTCGTCGGCGCGGGGGCCGGGCACGTAGTCCAGCGTGGCGCCGCGCACGCGGCCGTCGATGTGGAAATCGCCGTCGCGCGGATGCAGGTAGGGGAAGGCGGCCAGGTCGCCGCGCACGTTGAAGCGGACGTTTTCCAGCTCGCCCGTGCTGAAGGCCGCGGTGAGGTAGTTGCGCGTGTCGGCCAGGCCCTGCTGGGGCAGGTAGCGCGCGAGACGCGCCGCGCGCGCGTGGGCCACCACGCCCTTCAGGTCGATCTCGCCGGGAAGGCGCAGGCCGCGACCGTACTGGGTGGGTGCCGACGCCGCGGCCGGCGGCGCGCCCGGGCCGCTGCGCCATTGCAGTTGAAGCTCGCCGTCGGCGTCGGCGTTGGCGAAGCGCACGTCGTCGAAGGCCACGGAGATTGCCGGTTCCTGCGTGGCGTCGCGCGACCGCTCGATCTTCCAGCTGGCGTTGGCGGCGAAGCGGTCGAACGCGATCACCGGCTCCTCGAACACGCCGGGCAGCTCGATGCTGCCGCCGTCCAGCGCCAGCCGCGCGGTGCCGCCGGACTCGGTGGCCGCGACCGTCACGTCGGCGTTGCGCCAGCCCGGGCGGCCGTTGCGCGCGCCGGGGGCGATCGCGCCGGCGGCCATCGAGAAGCCCGAGACCGCGGCATTGACGCGGTACACGGTGGGCGCGGCGAGCGGGCCGGTCCAGCGCGCGTCGAGCTGGCGCACGACGCCTTCGGGCTGGTAGTCGGCGAGCCATTTCTGCGCGACCGGCGGCAGCGGCAGCGCGGCGGCGAGCTGGCGCATCAGCGTCAGGTCGAGATGGTCGGCCGCGAGTGCGCCGCCGGTCACCGGCTCGAGGTCGTCCCAGGGCACCTTGCCGGACGCCGACGACGCGCGCGCCGCCGCCGTCATCGCGCGGCCGCTCGCCTGGGCCAGCGCCTTCTCGCGGGTGTAGCTCACGTAGGCGCGGCGGCCCTGGCGCTCGAACACGCTGCGCTGCAGCTCCTGCCACGACACGCTCAGGTCGCCGGCCGGCCAGACGATGCCGCCGGACGTCTCGAAGCCGAAGTGCCGGGCCGCCAGCGTGACGCCGGACGGATCGCGGTTGGCGGTGAGGCGCCCTCCGGCGTGCGCGATGGCCAGCGGCTCCACGCCGGGCGACAGGCGGACGCCCACGTCGCTCATCCGGACATCGGCGGTGACCGAGCGCCAGTGGTTGTTCTGGAAGTCGAGCCACAGGCGCAGCGAGCCCTGGCCGCGGGCGAGTTCGAACGGCAGGTCGACGTGCTGCTTGAGTTGCGCCACGTCGCCGCGCGGCAGCTCGGCGTAGAGGGTGCCGGTCCAGCGCCGCCAGTCGCCCGCGTAGGCCAGCAGCGGCTGGCGGGTGCGCGCGCGCAGCGAGAAGCGGTCGCCCCACGCGGCCGGAGGCGTGGCGTCGATGCGCATGTCGTGCGAGCGCAGGCCGTTGCGCAGCACGATGTCCACGTCGCTCAGCTCCAGCGCGGGGGCGTCGCGCTGCTCGTCGATCCAGCGCACCGCGCCGCGGCGCAGCACGAGCTCCTCCTGGCTGAACACCCAGTCGAGCGTGGCGGCCTCGTCGGCGCTGGAGACGGTGGCGCGCGCGGCCAGGTCGAGGCCGCCCACGTGCAGGTGACCCGCTTTGTCGCGCCGCACCAGCAGCCTGGCATCCTCGATGTAGAGCTGGGCCAGGCGCGGCGCCAGCACCACCAGCGAGCGCGCCGACAGCGCCGCCGAGACGCGCGGCAGGTGCAGCGCCTCGGCGCCGGAGGCGTCGCGCAGCACGACGTCGCGCAGGTCCAGCGTGGGGATCCAGCCCGAAGAGCGCACGCTGATCGCGCCGATCCGCACCGGAACCCCTACCGCGCGACTGGCATGGCGTTCGATCTCGGGACGCCAATCCTGGATGTGCGGCAGAATCCCCCACTGAAGAGTCAGCCATGCGAGCACGAGCAGGCACAACAGCGACAGGCCGGCGTAAACCACGGCCTTCCACACCAGTTGGAGCCTGCGCCGCCACGGCATGAAGCGCAGCCGTCTGACTGGATCGAAAAATGCGCTCAGTTGCAATCTCATGAAAAGTTCGGCACGGGGTGGCAGCGCCTCAGAACCTATGAATGCGCACCACAGTGTAGGTGGGCACGACAGACGCCAATCCGGGCGGGAGGGGCTCATTGTTGCCGCCAGTTCCCGCGAACTTTTCGTAACACGAGGCGCGTCCGAGCGCCCCCGTTCGTGAACGCGCCCGACTCCGCTCTTCCGCTCGCGCGAGGCCAGGCCAAGGCCGCGCACAGCCGCTTCGTGCAGCGGGTGCGGCGACGCTACGCCGACATGCTCGGCAGGCTGCCGCCCGGGTTGCCCGACTTCGCGACCATCACCGCGCTGATCGCCGCGCTGGAGGCCGACGGCAAGCCCGTGATGAGCGCGCTGCGCATCGCGCGGCAACTGGTGCTGGAGCGGCTGGCCGTGCTCGACGTCGAGCAGGGCGCCGACCAGGCCGAGGTCACCTCCGCGATGACGCACCTGGCCGAGGCCACGCTGGAGCGCGCCCACGCGCAGGCGCTGGCCGACGCCGACCCGCGCTGGGGCGTGCCGCGCAACGCCGCCGGCGAGGTCGTCGAGTTCTGGATCATCGGCATGGGCAAGCTCGGCGCGCGCGAGCTCAACGTGTCGTCCGACATCGACCTCATCTACGTCTACGAGGAAGACGCGCACACCGACGGCGAGCGGCCCGTGAGCGCGCAGGAATACTTCGGCCAGGTGGCGCGCCGCATGTACGCGCTGATCGGCGACGTGACCGACGACGGCTTCGTGTTCCGCGTCGACCTCGCGCTGCGCCCCAACGGCAACTCCGGCCCGCCGGTGGTCAGCCTGGCGATGCTGGAGGAATACTTCCTGGTGCAGGGCCGCGAGTGGGAGCGCTTCGCGTGGCTCAAGAGCCGCGTGGTCGCGCCGCGCGCCGCGGTCACCAGCGGCCGCGCGCTGGCGCTGCGCTCGCTGGTGACGCCGTTCGTCTATCGCCGCTATCTCGACTACGGCGTGTTCGAAGGGCTGCGCACGCTGCACCACAAGATCCGCGAGGAGGCGCAGCGCCGTGCCGCCGGACGGCCCGAGCGTGCCAACGACGTGAAGCTGTCGCGCGGCGGCATCCGCGAGATCGAGTTCATCGTGCAACTGCTGCTGGTGGTGCGCGGCGGGCAGTTCCCCGAGATCCGCACGCGCTCCACGCTGAAGGCGCTGGCGCGGCTGGGCGCCACCGGACTGATGAAGCCCGAGACGGCCGTGCGGCTGCACGAGGCCTACGTGCTGCTGCGCCGCATCGAGCACCGCATCCAGTTCCTCGACGACCAGCAGACGCACCTGCTGCCCACCAACGACGACGACCTGCGCTGGATCGCCGCCAGCCTCGGGCTGTCGTGCGGCAAGAACGCCTGCGAGCTGCTCGACCGGCTGGGCGAGACGCGCGAGTTCGTCTCCACCGAGTTCGACACGCTGCTGCACGACGGCCGCGCGCCGCCGCCGCGCAACGGCGGCTGCCGCAACGGCAACTGCGGCGTACCCCAGGCGCAGCTGGAGAGCGATGCCTGGCTCGACCGCCTGCCGCCCGAGCTGGGCGAGCGCGTGCGGCGCTTCGCCGAGAACCCGCGCGTGCAGGCCCTGCGCGAGGAGAGCCGGCTGCGCATCGCCAAGCTGGTGCAGCGCGCGGTGGAGGAGATCCGTTCTGGCAACTGCTCGGTGGATGCCGCCACCCGTTTCGTCGACTGGATCGAGCCCCTGCTGCGCCGCGAGAGCTACCTGGCGCTGCTGGTGGAACGCCCCAGCGTCCATCGCCGCTTGCTGCGCCTGCTGGGCCTGGCGCGCTGGCCGGTGCGCTACCTGATGATGCATCCGGGCGTCATCGACGAGCTGGCCGACGAGCGCACGATGATCGAGCGCTTCGAGCCCGAGGTGTTCACCGCCGAGCTCGAAAGCCGGCACGAGGCATGGAAGCGCTCCGGCGAGGCCGACGAGGGCGCGATGCTCGACACCCTGCGCCGCGCGCACCACGCCGAGGTATTCCGCACGCTGGTGCGCGACGTCGAGGGCCGCATCACCGTGGAGGCCGTGGCCGACGAGCTGTCCGCGCTGGCCGACACCATCCTCGAGCGCAGCCTGCGCTGGGCCTGGAGCCACCTGAAGCAGCGCCATCGCGACCTGCCGCGCCTGGCCGTGATCGCCTACGGCAAGCTGGGCGGCAAGGAGCTGGGCTACGGCAGCGACCTCGACGTGGTGTTCCTCTACGACGACGCCGGCGAGCCCGACCCGTACCGGGCGCAGGAGGTGTATGCCGCCTTCGTGCGCAAGCTGATCACCTGGCTCACGCTGCGCACCGCCGCCGGCGAGCTGTTCGACATCGACACCGCGCTGCGGCCCAACGGCAACTCGGGCCTGCTGGTCACCTCCATCGAGTCGTTCGAGCGCTACCAGCGCGGCCGCGGCAGCAACACCGCGTGGACCTGGGAGCACCAGGCCATCACGCGGGCGCGCTTCTGCGCCGGCGACGCCGACCTCGGCGCGCGCTTCGAGGCCACGCGGCGCGCCGTCATCGAGTCCGAACGCGACGCCGAGGCCCTGCGCCAGGAGATCTCGGCCATGCGCCAGAAGGTGCGCGACGCGCATCCGCAGCGCGACGAGCGCATCGACCCGAAGCACTGCGAAGGCGGCCTGATGGACATCGAATTCGCCGTGCAGTACCTCGTGCTGGCGCACGGCCGCCGGCATCCGGGGCTGCAGGACAACCTCGGCAACATCGCGCTGCTCAAGCGGGCCGAGGACGCGCGCCTGCTGGACGTGGGCATCGGCACGGCCGCGGCCGACGCCTACCGCGAGCTGCGCCGCGCCCAGCACCGGGCGCGCCTGGACGAACAGCCCACGCTGTTTCCCGAAGAGACGCTGGCGCCCGAGCGCGCCGCGGGCCGCGCGCTGTGGCGCGCCGTGTTCGGCCCCGGCGCGTGAGGCGCATCCTTCGCATCGACGGCATGGCCTGGGTCATGCTGACCGGGCTGTTGTGCCTGGGCGCCCTCGTCGTCACCGCCATCTGCGCCGAGAACGGCGGCACGCCGGCCGACTCGCCGCTCGCGCGCGCGTTCGACTGGCAGGCGGCGCTGGGCCTGGGCGAACCCTGGCGCCTGTGGACCAGCGCCTGGGTGCACTGGAGCGCCGAGCACCTGATGATCAACCTGGCCGGCGGCGTGGTGGTCGCGTTCGTGGGCTGGCGCGCGCGGCTCGACACCGTCGCCGCGTGGGCGTGGTTCGCGGCGTGGCCGCTCACGCAGCTGGCGATGGCCGCGCTCGGCGCCGACCGCGTCGCCGCCGTGATGCCGCACTACGGCGGCCTGTCGGGCGTGCTGCACGCCGGCGTGATCGTGCTGGGCCTCTCGCTGGCGTGGCCACTCGCACGGGTGCGCATGCGCGCCTCCGCGGTGCGCACGCGCGAGGACACCGGCTTCGTGGCCACGCGCACGTCGGCCATCGAGCCCTCGCGCATCACCGAGGGGCCGTGGGCGATGACGGAGATGGGCGCGATCACGGCGCTGCAGGCGTCGACGCTCGACCAGCCCTCGCCCCATGCCGCGGCCGTCGGCGAACGCCCGCTGGCCCAGCGCTGGATCGGCGTGGCCATCGTCGCGGGCACGCTGGCGAAGGTGCTGCTCGAGGCGCCGTGGCATCTCGCGCCGCGCCCGAGCGACGCGCTGGGCATCTCGGTGGCACCGGTCGCGCACGCCTGCGGGATCGTCGCCGGCCTGCTGGCCTGGAGCGCCGCGCGGTTCCTCGTTCGGCGCCGCTGAACCCGCGACGCGGCTGTCGCACACGCGGCACGGCCGTGCCGCGGCGGCCTCTACACTTCCGCCACCGTCACCGGCGGCGCGCCGGCGTCCGCCCGCCCGCCACTCCCCGTCAGGAATGCCCATGATCACGCTCTGCGGTTTCACGCTCTCCAACTATTACAACAAGGCCAAGATGGTGCTCATCGAGAAGGGCATCCCCTTCGTCGAGGAGCAGTGCCCGATGGGCGGCGACAAGACCGAGGAGATGCTGATGTGCTCGCCGCTGGGCAAGGTGCCCTACATCCGCACCGAGCACGGCTCGCTGTGCGAGAGCGCGGTGATCGTCGAATACCTGGAGGCGCTGCAGCCCGAGCCGCGCCTGATGCCCACCGACCCCTGGGGCCAGGCCAAGATGCGCGAGCTGGTCACCTTCGTCGAACTGCACCTGGAACTCGTCGTGCGCGAGCTCTACCCGGAGGCCTTCTTCGGCGGCAAGGTGAGCGACGCCAACAAGGCCCGCGTGCAGAAGCTGCTCGCCCGCAACATCGCCGCCTTCCAGCGCCTGGCCAAGTTCGGCCCCTACCTGGCCGGCCCCGATTTCACGCTCGCCGACTGCGCCGCCTACGTCAGCCTGCCCCTGGTGGCGATGACCACCAAGGCGATCTACGGCGAGGACGCCCTGCAGGCCGCGGGCATGGACTGGAAGAGCTACATCAAGCTGATCGAGCAGCGTCCCAGCGCGCAGAAGGTGACGGCGGACCGCAAGGCGGATCAGGCGGCGTCGGTGGCGGCGCGCGCGGCGGCGGTGGCGGCCGGGGCCTGAGCGGCGGCTCGCCGATCCATCGGCGGCAAGGCTGGCCTCGGCACCGGTCAGGAGGCGCGGGGCGGCAGCGCGACGTTGCGCTCCAGCAGCAGCATCTTCTGGTCGCTGGTGCGCACATGCCACTCCGCCCGGATGCCGGGCATGCGGCTGACGCCGGCGAAATCGCGCGGCACCAGCAGCATGTGGTTCACGCCATACGCCGCGAGAAACGCGTTCAGGTTCGACTCGTTGGTGAACAGTCGCTGGTGGGCGATGAAGTAGGCGTCGCCATAGGAGTCGATGCGGGAGTCGATGGACGGCTTCAGGCGCGGCCAGTCGCGATAGATCAGTTCCGCCCCGAGCTCGTAGCTGGTGAGGACGTTGCCGGACAGGGCGGGGTCGGCCAGCGTGGCCTTCATGGCCGACGTGAAGTTTTCCGAACGCGCCGCGTAGACGAAGTCCCCGCGGACGTTGCCGACCCTGGCGCAGATGCAGAGGCCGGCCACCGCCAGCATCAGCGCCGCCGCACGGGCGGGCATCTCGAGGCGCGTCGGCCAGCGGAGCCGTCCGACGACATGCGCGCAGACCGCCAGGTCCACGAACGCGAACCACACGATGTGCCGGTTGCGTTGCAGCGCCAGGGCGCCGAACGACACGAACAGCAGCACGTCGGTAGGCGTCAAGGCACGCCGGCTCGCCGCCAGCAGCGCCAGCGACAGCAGGCCAACGGTCGCGAAGATCCAGAACGGGGGTTCGGACATGAACCGCGGATCGAAGGTGGGCAGCCATTCCCAGATGACGCTCTTCATGGCCACCGAGCCCTGCACCTTGAAGGCGAACGACAGCAGCTCCGGCCCGCGCGGGTTGACCACGCTGGCGGCCAGCATGCCGGCCGCCGCCGCGGCGTAACCCGCCCCGGCGCGTCCCGCGCGGCGCAGGCGACCTCCATCGGCCGCGCCCGATGGCGCGAACGCCGCCTGCAGGCCCTCGCCCAGCGCGAAGATGCCCGCGACGACCGGGCCAAGCAGGAAGGAGCCGTGGCAATTCGCCCAGGCGACGGCCAGCGGCAGCGTCCACAGCAACGTCGCGGGACGGCGGTCGCTGCGATACCGGCACATCACCTGGAGGAGCAGCAGGAACAGCAGCAGCGCGAGCATCTCCGGCCGCAGCACGTAGCGGTAGTTGATGACCAGCATCGCGAGCGTCGCCATCAGCAGCCCGAGCGCGGGACTGCCCGACAGGCGACGTGCCAGAACAAAGGCGAGTGCGAACTGCACAAGCGCGAACAGCGCCTGCAGCGGCATCAGGCCCGCCTCGCCGAGCGCGCGCGCCCACTCATGGAACAGGACGGAGGACAGCCACTCGTGCGAATTGAATACGGCGTCGCGCGCGGCCGTGAACGGAAACAGCAGCGTGGCGGGGATGGCGCCGTTGTCGACCGTGAGTTGTCCGACCTTGATCTGCAGCCACAGGTCGTTGCTGGCCACGGGAACGGCATTGAGCTGCAGCACGAAAAGCACCGACAGCAACACGGCGGCCAGCAAGGCCAGCCTGTCCCGTGCCGCACCCGATTTCATTGCTTCTTCCAGGTGACGGCCCGGCTCGCCAGGTAGTTCCAGACGGTGCCCACCAGAGCACCGCACAACGCCGCGATAGCCCAGCCCTCCCGCGCGAACAGGGCGTTCGCCACACCGACGTTGGCGGCCACTCCAAGGCCGCAAACCGCGTAGAAGCTCAGCAGTCCCTTCAACCAGTCGAACGCGCGGCGACGCCGATCGCGGTAGGTCAGCGAATTGTTGAGCGCGTAGTTCGACGTCATGGCAACCAGTGTGGCGCACGCCTGCGCGGACGCGAACGGCATCAGATGGCCGTGAAATGCCAGCGCCAGCACCGAGAAGTGGACCAGCACGCCCGAAGCGCCAACCAGGGAGAACAGGACGAAGCGCGCCGGCATCAGGCGACCCAGGCGCTTGTCCAGCAGCAGCATCGTGAATTCCCACAGCACCGCGGAGTCGAGCTTGCTCTCGCCCGCGATGCGCGGCCGGAAGTTGTAGGGCACCTCGGCGAGTCGCAGCGGCGCCGGCTGCGAGGACAGGATGTCCAGCAGCACCTTCTGGCCTTCGCCCGACAACCGGCGCAAGGCGGTCTCGAAGACCTCCCGCCGCATCAGGAAGTAGCCGCTCATGGGATCGGAGACCCCGCAATCCAGGACCTTCGTCGTCAGTGCCGTGGCGATGCGGCTCATGCGCGCGCGGCGCGCATCCCAGCCCTCCGTACCGCCTCCGGGCGCATAGCGCGTGGCGACGACGAGATCGCAGGCCTGCGCCTCGTCCCGCGGCCCGCCCAGCCGGGCGACCATCGCGGGAAGGATCTGCTCGTCGTGCTGCAAGTCGGCGTCCATCACCGCGACGAGCGGCGAGGACGTGCTGAGGACGCCTTCGATGACCGCCCGCGACAGGCCGCGCCGGCCGATCCGCTGGAGGCAGCGCACGTGCGGGTCCGTGCGCGCCAGTTCGCGCACCAGATCGGCCGTGCCATCGGCGGAATCGTCATCGACGAACACCACCTCCCACCGCAATTCCTGCAGGACGTCGCCGAGCCGACGCACGAGTTCGGCAACGTTGGAGCGTTCGTTGTAGGTCGGCACCACCACCGACAATTCGATTGAAGCAGACACGGATCGGGAAGAGGGTTGGTAGCGGATCGTGAGAATTTCCCGCTCGCGGCGTCCTGCTGCAGGTCAGGAATTGTCGTTGAAACTCGCTCGCGCTGTCGAGCACGCCGGCGCGGCGCGGCGGAGCGGAAGGCGGACCCGGCAGCTTCGGTGGCGACACGCGCGGCGGCGGTTGCTGCCACAGCCCGAGTGGCAGTTCACCGACCCATGGGCGGCAGGGCGATGCCCTTGTCCACGAGGAAGTGCCACACCTTGAGCTTGTAGGGATACAGCGGCGAGTCGGGGGCCGGGTATGGGCCCTTGAACGCCAGGCTCAGCGGCTGCCGCGACTTTCCATGCTCGTAGTCGACCTTGGCGCCGAGCTCGATCAGGGCCCAGACCATGTCCCAGTCCTGCGAGATGGCGACGTTGGTGATCAGGGGATCGCCGCCACGGTCGAGGATGTCCAGGTCGGCGCCGAGCGACTTCATCAACTTCAGTCCAGCCGGGTCGCGATCGAGGACGAACTGCATCACGACCGGATCGCCGTCAGGCTGGCGGGTGTCGGGATCACCTCCCGCCCGGAAGATGGCGAGCATGATTTCCCGGCCATGCGGAACGGCTCGCACGCTCTTCACGGCGAGGCTGACGGGCCCGTTCCTGTCCTGGGCAATCGCGTTCGGCAAGGCTCCGGCCTTCAATAGCGAGTTGACCGCGCGGGGGCATTGCACGTCCACCGCGACCATCAGCGGCGTGACGTTGAACTTGCCAACGGTGTTGACCCCGGCACCGTCGGTGAGCGCCCGAGCGATGGCGCCGGCATCGTCGGCACGGATGGCCGTCTCCAGCGCGGCCTGCGGCCCGGAGGGGAAAAACTTGCTGGAGGGAGTCATTTCGGCAGGTGAAGAACGGGTGAGAGAGCAAGCCGCCGCGAGGAGAGCGGCCGCCAGGAAACCTCGAATTTCGGAGGTATTCATCACCCGCACGCCTTCAGGAATTCCTGCAACTGCTGACGATCATTCTTCACGTCACGCTCCATCGCACTGAGGACCACCTGCATCTTGTGCTGGTTCAGCTTTCCAAGCGACGGCTGGTCGCTGTCGGCTCCCAGCGCGCGCCCGATCCAGGTCGAGCTGTCGGCGATGGTCTCCTTGCTCGAGGCGCGCACGGGCGGGAAGCCCAATACCGCGCCGCCGGTGTCGTAGGCGGCCTGCATGCTGTCGATGTGCTCGTCCAGCTCTTGCAGATAGGCTGCCTTCTGAGCCGCGAAGGCGGGGGGCACGTGGCCACGCATGGCGGGATTCGCGGTCTTGATATTGATGGGCGCGATCCAACTGCCCTCTCCGGCAAGCTCCTTGCGCAGGAAGTGAGCGTTGATGATGTTCTGGCCGGGATCGGTGGTGGTGTTCATGAAGGTCAGGAAGTCGCCGTCGGAGCTGAAGAGCCTGGTGCGGGACGTCAAGCCGCCGAAGTCCACCTGTCCTGTCCGCGCCAGGGCCGCCTCGGGGACGCCGGCGGAATTGAACAGCCGCACCTGCGAAAGCTCGCTGACGAGTCCGCCCTCTTGCGCGAGACCTCCACCCTTCGAGTACCCGGCGATATCGAAGGCTTGATCGTTGGCTGCCAGTTTCTGCGTGAGGCCGCGCATGGCCCGGTATTGCAGCGTGTCCTCGCCCAGCCCGTTGCGCGTATTGGCTTGCCAGTCGACGAGGCTGTCGGGCTGCGTGTCGCGTGGCACGAGGATCATCTTTCCCGTGCCCTCGTCCCGATAGAGGGCGGCGCGAAAGCCCGTGTCGTCGTTGCGCAGGTCGGTGTCCTGGATGGCGCCTGCCTTCAACCCCAACGCCTCATTCAGCCTGTCCGCCCGCACCGGCAGCCGCGTCAGGCACGGCTTGGCCGACGGCTCGTCGCCCGGTTCGTCTCCCAGCTCGTTCAGGTCGGCGGCCGCCCGCGCCGACGGCAGCGCCTCGCGGTAGCGGTCGAAGCGCTGGACCACCGGCGCCAGCGCGCGGGCCTTCGTGGCGCAGTCGCTGTCGACGCGGCCGCTGGGCGAGGCGGGTGCCAGCGCGGGCGCGGCAGCGCCGTTGACCGGCACGCGCCGCCCCGCGAGTGCCGCGATGCGGGCCGAGCTGGCCCGGGACAGCTGGTCGTCGCGGGCGTGGTCGGCCTGGCAGCAGGCCACGCACGGCCCCTTGCCTGACGCGGCCGCGGAGCGCGAGAAGCAGCCCATGGTCAGGCCGCCGCGCCCGGGCGCGTGAGATCAGGCACATCGAACGCGGAGAAACGCAGCAGGCCGCGTTCGGACAGGAACAGCTTCATGCTCGTCTCGGGCTGCGTGGACTGGCGCACGGCCTCGGTGGCGCGGTTGGCGTCCACGCCCAGCGTGGCGCAGGCGAGCAGGAAGCACATGAAGAGGGCGGCGTCGTGCTCGGAGGCGTTGCGCAGCGTGGGCCAGTGAGGCGCCCACAGCTCGGTGCGCAGCATGGTGTCCATCGCCGCCTGGCGGTAGGCGGCGACGCCGGTCTGGTCGCGGATGAACTCCGCCACGCGCGAGAAGAAATGGGCCTGCGTGATGGCGGCCATCTGGGCGGTATCGAAGTGCAGCATGGTGGACGACGGGTTGATGCGGTTGTCGACCATGTTCGGGCGTCCGGCGAAAACTGCCCGGCGCGAGCGACCCGGTTTCGGCGTGAATTGCCACGCTCGCGGCATTTGCGGGAATCCGACCGCGGCGCGAGACCCGCATCGGGGCCCGCGCGGGCCTTCCAGCGCTCCCGCCCGGGGAAACGTGCAAGGACTTGACGGCTTGTTTATCATGGTCGGTTGCCCGCCGATTTCCATGCCATCCTCCAAGACCCCCGCTCCCGCCCCGAAGAAAACCCGCGCCACGGCGCCCGAGTCCGCCGCGGGCGCTGACGTCGCGCCGCCGGCGCAGGTGGAGGAAGGCGCCGGACGCTACCTCGCGCGCGCGGTCCGCGCCGACGCGCACGCCATCCGCGTGCGCGGCGCGCGCACGCACAACCTGAAGAACATCGACCTCGACATCCCCAAGCACGCGCTGGTGGTGATCACCGGCCTGTCGGGTTCGGGCAAGTCCAGCCTGGCGTTCGACACGCTCTACGCCGAGGGCCAGCGCCGCTACGTGGAGAGCCTGTCGGCCTACGCGCGCCAGTTCCTGCAGCTGATGGACAAGCCCGACGTCGACGTGATCGAGGGCCTGGCCCCGGCCATCTCCATCGAGCAGAAGGCCACCAGCCACAACCCGCGCTCCACCGTGGGCACGGTCACCGAGATCCACGACTACCTGCGCCTGCTGTTCGCGCGCGCCGGCACGCCCTACTGCCCCGACCACGACCTGCCGCTGGCCGCCACGCCCGTGGCGCAGATGGTGGACAACGTGCTGGCGCTGCCGGAAGAAACCAGGCTGATGGTGCTGGCCCCGGTGGTGCGCGACCGCAAGGGCGAGTTCACCGAGCTGTTCGCCGACATGCAGGCCCAGGGCTACGTGCGCTTCCGCGTGGACGGCGCCATCGTGGAGGCCAGCGAGCTGCCGGTGCTGAAGAAGACCGAGAAGCACGACATCGACATCGTCATCGACCGCCTGAAGACGCGCGACGACGCGCGCCAGCGCCTGGCCGAGAGCTTCGAGGCCGCGCTGCGCATCGCCGACGGCCGCGCCATCGCGTTCGAGATGGATTCCGGCGCCGAGCACCTGTTCTCGGCCAAGTTCGCGTGCCCGATCTGCAGCTACTCGCTGCCCGAGCTCGAGCCGCGGCTGTTCTCGTTCAACTCGCCGGTGGGCGCCTGTCCCAGCTGCGACGGCCTGGGCCAGGTGATCGAGTTCGATCCCGAGCGCGTGGTCGCCTTCCCCACGCTGAGCCTGGCGGCCGGCGCGGTCAAGGGCTGGGATCGCCGCAACGGCTACACGTTCTCGATGCTGGAGAGCGTGGCCGAGCACTACGGCTTCGACGTGGACGCGCCGTTCGAGACGCTGCCCGAGAAGGCGCGCGAGGTGCTGCTCAACGGCTCCGGCGAGGAGGCCATCGAGTTCACCTACACCTCGGAGGGCAGCGGCAAGACGAAGAAGCAGACGACGGTCAAGCGCGCGCATCCGTTCGAGGGCATCCTGCCGAACTTCGAGCGCCGCTTCAAGGAGACCGACTCGGCCGCGGTACGCGAGGATCTCGCGCGCTACCAGGCAGCGCGCGCCTGCCCGGCCTGCCACGGCACGCGGCTGCGGCGCGAGGCGCGCAACGTGTTCCTCGTGGGCTCCGGCGGCGATCCGGCGCAGCAGCGCAAGCCCATCTACGCCATCGAGCACTCCACGCTGTCCGACTGCCTGGCCTATTTCGAGCAGCTGCGCCTGGAGGGTGCGCGCGCCGACATCGCCGACAAGGTGGTGCGCGAGATCCGCAGCCGCCTCACCTTCCTGAACAACGTGGGCCTGAACTACCTGAGCCTCGACCGCAGCGCCGACACGCTCTCGGGCGGCGAGGCACAGCGCATCCGGCTCGCGTCGCAGATCGGCTCCGGCCTCACCGGCGTGATGTACGTGCTCGACGAACCGTCCATCGGCCTGCACCAGCGCGACAACGACCGCCTGATCGCCACGCTGCGCCACCTGCGCGACCTGGGCAACTCGGTGCTGGTGGTGGAGCACGACGAGGACATGATCCGCGCCTCCGAGTTCTGCATCGACATGGGCCCGGGCGCCGGACGCCACGGCGGCCAGGTGATCGCGCAGGGCACGCCCGACGAGGTCGCGGCCAATCCCGACTCGCTCACCGGCAAGTACCTCTCGCGCGTGCTCAGCATCGAGGTGCCTGCGGAGCGCCATCCGTGGCGCGCCGAGCCCGAGGACGACGACCCGCAGAACGCCACCCGGCTGCGCCTGCGCGGCGCGCGCGGCAACAACCTGAAGGACGTGACGGTGGACATCCCGGTGGGCCTGCTCACCTGCGTCACCGGGGTCTCGGGCTCGGGCAAGTCCACGCTGGTCAACGACACGCTCTACACCGCCGTCGCGCGCGAGCTGTACGGCAGCCACGCCGAACCCGCGCCGCACGACGCGCTGGAAGGCCTGGAGGCGTTCGACAAGGTGATCAACGTCGACCAGAGCCCCATCGGCCGCACGCCGCGCTCCAACCCGGCCACCTACACGGGCCTGTTCACGCCGATCCGCGAGATGTTCGCCGAGGTGCCGGCGGCGCGCGAGCGCGGCTACGGGCCGGGCCGCTTCTCGTTCAACGTGTCGGGCGGCCGCTGCGAGAGCTGCCAGGGCGACGGCGTGCTGAAGGTGGAGATGCACTTCCTTCCCGACGTCTACGTGCCCTGCGACATCTGCCACGGCAAGCGCTACAACCGCGAGACGCTGGAGGTGCTCTACAAGGGCAAGCACATCGCCCAGGTGCTGGAGCTGACGGTGGAGGACGCGCTGGAGTTCTTCAGCGCGGTGCCCAACATCGCGCGCAAGCTGCAGACGCTGCTGGACGTGGGCCTGGGCTACATCACGCTGGGCCAGAGCGCCACCACGCTGTCGGGCGGGGAGGCGCAGCGCGTGAAGCTGGCGCTGGAGCTGAGCAAGCGCGACACCGGCCGCACGCTCTACATCCTCGACGAGCCCACCACGGGCCTGCACTTCGCCGACATCCAGCTGCTGCTCACCGTGCTGCACCAGCTGCGCGACGCCGGCAACACCATCGTGGTCATCGAGCACAACCTGGACGTCATCAAGACGGCCGACTGGGTCATCGACATGGGCCCCGAAGGGGGCGCCGGCGGCGGCACCGTGGTGGTGGAAGGCACGCCCGAGGACGTGGCAGACTGCCCAGCGAGCCACACCGGAACCTACCTGGCTCGGCTGCTCGGCGAGTCATCCGAACCTACGATAACGGCGCCGGCGGCGGCACCGTGATGGCGGAAGGCACGCCCGAGGACGTGGCGGGCTGCCCCGCGAGCCACACCGGAACGTACCTGGCGCGCCTGCTGGGCGAATGAGGAACGGGCTCAGCCGGCGCTGACCACCCGGTCGCGCCCGTTGTCCTTGGCCTGGCGCAGCGCCGCGCCGGCCCGCGCCACCCAGGCCTGCGCCGGCTCGCCCTCGCGCGCCCGCGCCAGCCCGACCGACAGCGTCACGCGCTCCGCGTCGCCCTGCTCCGGCCGGCGGATGCGCGCGCCGCCGATCTGCGCCCGCACGCGATCGGCCAGCAGGAGCGCCGCCGCGGCGTCGAATCCGGGCACCAGCAGGCCGAACGCCTCGCCGTCCACGCGCGCGAGCGTGGCGCCGACGGGCACCAGCCCGAGCAGGGCATCGGCCACCGCCTTGAGCACCTGGTCGCCGAATTCCCGGCCGTAGGCGTCGTTGATGCGCCGAAAACGGTCGATGTCGGCCAGCAGCAGCCAGGTGCCGCGCGTGTCCGGCGGCGACGCCATCGGCTGCGGAGCGCCGGCCGCCGCCTTCGCCGCGTCGATGGCGGCCAGCGCATCGCGGGCGCCCGCCGCCGGCGTGGCCGGGGCGGCGAGGCAGGCCGCCACCGCCTGGTCGAACGCGCGCCGGTTGGACAGGCCGGTGAGCGAGTCGCGCAGCGAATCCTCGCGGGCGCGGCGCACTTCCTCGCGCAGCCGGTCGATCTCGCGCCGGCTGTCGGCCAGGCGCTGCTGCAGGCCGCCGATCTGGCTGCGCATCGTGCCGGTGTCGGCGATCACCTCGGCGACGACGTCGGCCAGTTTCCGGGGCGCCGGCCCGTTGCGAGCGGCGTCGTCGATACCCCTGGCCGTATCTCCGCGAACCAGGGCGCCGGCCAGCTGGGCCAGCGAGGCGCTGTACCGCGCCGCGTGCGCACCCGCCGCGCCGGCGGCGTCGCCGATGCCGCCGAGCACGCGCTGCATCTGGTCGACGACGCGCTGGGCCGCCTCCGGCGTGACGTCCGCTACGTGGCGCACGAACAGGGCGTGCGTGGCGAACTCGTCGAGCGCCCCCTCGCGCGCCACGTGCTCGTCGATCGCCGCGCGCAGCGGCGGATTGGTCTGCGCGACGTAGTCGAACCAGATGGCATAGCTGACAGGGTGCAGCGCGGCCTGCTGGCGCGACATCAACGGCAGCGCCTGGCGCAGCAGCTCGGTGCTGCGCTCGATGCTCATTTCGTATCTCAATCAGACCTCAACGGTGTTTATAAAGGGCCGCCCTCACGCACGGAAACCGTGACGGGGCGCACTCCTGTCGCGCATTCTGCCTGTGCGTCACACGCGGTTACGTGACGTCCATCGCGCCGGGGAGGGAATTGGCGCGGGCCTGCGGTCCGTCCCGCAGGCGCACAGGCGCGCAGGCAAAAAAAACCGGCGCGGCGACTTTCGTCGCGGCGCCGGTTCCGGGCGTTGCGCTGGCGGCCGGCTGCGCGGCCGCGCGGCGATCAGCTCAGGTGGCTGTTGATCAGCTTGGTCATCTCGAACATCGAGACTTGCGCCTTCTTGAAGATTTCCTTCAGCTTGGCATCGGCGTTGATCATCGTGCGCTTGGCCTTGTCCTGCAGGCCGTTCTTCTTGATGTACTCCCACACCTTCTTGGTGACCTCGGTGCGCGGGATCGGCGTGGAGCCGATCACGGCCGCCAGCGTCGGCGAAGGCGTCATCGCCTTCATGAACGCGGCGTTCGGGGTGCGCTTCTTGGCCGGAGCGGCCTTCTTCGCGGGAGCAGCTGCCTTCTTGGCCGGAGCTGCCTTCTTCGCCGGAGCAGCGGCCTTCTTTGCCGGTGCTGCCTTCTTCGCGGCCGGAGCGGCCTTCTTGGCCGGAGCCTTCTTGGCCGGAGCGGCCTTCTTCGTTGCAGTTGCCATGTTGATTCTCTCCATCAAGAGGTTTTGATGCGCCGGGGTCTGGGTGAGGGTCGCGTGAACCCTCGTTTCTCTGCAGATCTCAGCGAGACGAATGGTACTGCCTCGCGCCGGGCGTGAGAAGCCACTTCACCTATGAAAATCGCCAATCTCACGAGGGAAACGCATGTTTTTGTCGCCTGGAGGCGTCATTCGGCCCTGCAGAGCGGCGATCGACGCGCGGAATCGTATACCCCTGGCGGTATTTTGCGTTTCGCCGCACGCGCTCGCGAAAGACGTCCGGCGCGTTCCGCGACGCGTTTTTCCGCGGCGCCGGAGCGCACGCGCACCCGGGTTGTCCCGCACGCGGAGCGGCACGGGCACGCCGCCTGCAGGCCCGCGACCCGCCGGAAGCGCGCGGCGCGCCGGCATCGCCGCGTGACGGATCGCGCCCGCTTGCCCCACAATCCGGCGGAGATCCAACCACTGCCCGCCCGCCATGAAACTCATCGTCCGCTGGCTGCTGCTCGCCGCCGCGCTGTTGCTCGTGGCGCACCTGTCGCCCGGCGTCTCCGTCAAAAGCTTCGGCGCCGCGCTGGTGGCGGCGCTGGTGCTGGGCCTGCTCAACATGCTCGTCCGGCCGCTGCTAGTGCTGCTCACGCTGCCCGTCACGGTGCTCACGCTGGGCCTGTTCCTGTTCGTGATCAACGCGCTGATGTTCTGGGCGGCCGCCGGATTGCTGGACGGCTTCCACGTCGACGGCTTCGGCTCGGCGCTGATCGGCTCGGTGATCTACAGCGTCGCGTCCACGATCATCGACGTCGCCATCGAGCACCTGTTCGAGGACTGAGCCGCCCCCGGATCCTCACTGCCGGTCGGGGTCGCCGCGCGAGTTCTTCATCAGCTCGCGCCGCTCCGCCTCGAGTTCGCGCAGCCGCGAATCGATGATCGAGGCCTCCACGAAATCGACGCCCCCGGCGGTGCGCGTCAGCTTCTGGCCCGCGCGGAAGCGGTCGATCGCGCCGGTCAGGTCGCCTTGCGCGGCATGCACCTCGGCCTCGGCGCGGATCGCGCGCAGCTTCTGGCCCAGCGGCTCGGCGCACTGCGCCAGCAGCGTCCACGCGAGCACGTCGCGCGGATGCTCCGCGACCCAGGTCTGCAGCGCTTCCAGCGACTGCTGGAGCGCGGCGCCGGCCGTCCGGTCGTGCGCCGCGGCACGCGCGATCGCGCCCTGGGCACGCGCCATCGTCTCGGGGCGCGAACGGGCGTTGCCGAGCGCGGCGACGCTCGCCACGATCGCCGCCGGGTCGCGCTTGCCCACCGCATCCTCCACGCGCAGCAGCGCGAAATCGCGCGCCACCTCGGGCTCGATCGGATAGAGGCGCGGCCTCACGGTGACCTGCGCGGGCGGGTTCGGCGCGATGCCCGCGCTCTCGGTCGCCTGGCGCGGCGGCCCGGCGGCGATCGCGGCATCGCGTGCCTGCTGCTCGACCGCGGCCGCGTGCGCCGCCATCACCTCCTGAGATGTGGCCAGCATCGCTTCGGCCGAGGCGAAATCACGCAGTTCGATCGACGCCAGCACGCCGCCATACAGCGTGCCCAGGCGTTCGGCGTCGTTCAGCGGAATGTTCAGGCGCGCCTGGCTCTGCATGCGGCGCAGCGCGACGTCGGAGGTGTCCATCAGCGCGCGGGCGCGGGCCCGCATCAGCGAATGCTCGGTGATGTGCGACTGGGCCGGATCCTGCGGCGCGCCTTCGCGCGCGCGCAGGCGCGCCGCCGAGATGCGCTCGATCGTCAACGGGTGCGAGCGCAGCCAGGGGTACTGGTTGCTGTCGTTGAGCCGGCTGACCTCCTCCAGGCGCCCGAACATGTCGGCCATGCCCGACGGCGCGAAGCCGGCGTCGGTCATCACGTCCTGGCCGAAGGTGTCGGCCTCGGTCTCCATCTGGCGCGAGAAGGTCAGCTGGCCGGTGGCCATCGCGGCCTGGCCGGAGGTGATCACGGCCATCGGCGCGTCGGCGTTGCGCGACCGGGCCGAGAAGATCAGGCCGATCAGCATCGCCGCCATCGTCATCATGCTCTGGTGCGAATTGGCCACCATGCTGCGCGCGATGTGGCGCTGGGTGATGTGCGACAGCTCGTGGCCCAGCACCGAGGCCATCTCGTCGCGCGTTCCCGCCTGCGCGATCAGCCCCAGGTTGACGCCCATGTAGCCGCCGGGCAGCGCGAACGCGTTGAACTCGGGGTCGTTGACGAGGAAGGGTTCCCACGCCAGCTTCTCCTCCTGCTCGGGGCTGATGTTGCCGCGCTTGAGGGCCGCCTCGTGCAGCCGCAGGAAGATCGACATCAGGTACTGGTAGAGCACCGGGTCGTCGATGACCGCGGGATCCGGCCGGATCTGGCGCATGATCTGCTCGCCCAGCTTGCGCTCGTCGTCGAGGCTGAAACTGTCGGATTCGGCTTCGCCGAGCGCCGGCAGGTTCAGCTGGGCGGCAGGCGCCGCGGGCACGATGAACGCGTTCAGCGCGAGGCAGGCAGCGGCGGCGAGGGTGGCGAGTTTCGGGCGCAAGTGGGAAGCTTTCCAGTCCGGTCCAGCGGTGCCGACGCGGCGGCACACGGTCGCTATGATGACACCGCCATGTATCGGCCGTGTGGAGCGCGTCCACGGCCGTCGCGGTCGGATCCCCGATGCCTCTCCAAGGTTCCATGAACGACACCCCCGAATCTCCCGCCGCCGCCGGCCTCACGCACTTCGACGCCCAGGGCCAGGCCCACATGGTGGACGTCGGCGCCAAGCCCGAGACCCGCCGCGTCGCGCGCGCCGCGGGCTCCATCCGCATGCAGCCGGCCACGCTGGCCGCCATCGCCGGCGGCCACGCGAAGAAGGGCGACGTGCTGGGCATCGCCCGCATCGCCGCCATCCAGGCCGCCAAGCGCACCGCCGACCTGGTGCCCCTGTGCCACCCGCTGCCGCTGACGCACGTGCAGGTGGACTTCGCCATCGACGCGGACGCGAACGCCGTGCACTGCACCGTGCAGTGCGAGACCCTGGGCCGCACCGGCGTCGAGATGGAGGCGCTGACGGCCGTGCAGGTGGGCCTGCTGACCGTCTACGACATGGTCAAGGCGATCGACCGCGGGATGGTGATGGGCGACATCCGGGTGCTGGAAAAACACGGCGGGAAGTCGGGCGACTGGACGGCGCCCTGACGCCGCGGAAATGAAAAGGCCCGCATCGCGCGGGCCTCGTGCCTTCAGCGGAAGTCCCGCCAGGTGAGCCCCTGCGGCTCGGGCCGGCACTGGAACGGCTTGGGCGAGATCTTCGCGTCGGCGCAGGGTGCGAAGAATTCCTCGGTGTCCGTCTTGTCGAACTCCTTCAGGCGCGCCACCAGGTAGCTCGCGCGCTCCGTCTGGCCGCTCTCGGACAGCGCCGTGGCCCAGGCCATCATCAGGCGGCTGTCCAGCAGCGAGTGGGTGGTGTGCTCCAGCGCGCCCAGCGCCTGCGACGGCGGATCGGCGGTGGTGGCGTCGGCGTAGTCGGCGTGGTGGGCGAAGAACGGGCTGGTCTGGCCCGCCTGGATGCGCTCCTTCAGCGGCGCGAGGCCCGCGTCGTCGAGGAAGATCGTGGACACGCGCCAGTAGTCCCAGGTGGACGCCAGCGCCACCACCACCATCGCGGCGCCGAACCAGCGCAGCGCGTTGCCCTCGCTGCCGAGGCGGATCAGCTTGCCCGGCTCCAGCGGCGGGCTGCCGACGACGCCGCTGAGGGTCTCCGCCGGCACCGGGCCGGATCCCAGCGTGAAGCCCCAGGCCCAGGCCGCGGGCAGCAGGAAGTAGGCGTACCAGAGCGGATATTCGTCGAGGCTGTGGATGGCGATCATCAGGATCATCATCCAGGCCGCGCGCGCGCCGTGGCCGGCCTCGCCCTGCGTGGCCCAGGCGCGGCGCATGCCCTGCACCAGCGCCCAGACCATCAGCCCCAGCACCGCCAGCGCGAGCGGGATGCCCAGTTCGACCAGCAGCTGCAGCGGCAGGTCGTGCGTATGGTCGAAGAACGCGGTGGGCCGGTGCGGGAACGGCGTCAACGTCCAGGCGAAGTTGAACTCGCCCCAGCCAACGCCCCGAAGCGGCTGCTGGCGGATCATCTCGACGGCGTTCTTCCAGATCGCGAAGTGCGAGCTGTCGCCATCGGAGGCCCGCGTGGCGGCGCCGATGGCCGCGTGCGTGAGATGCGAGCTGATCCAGGGCATGGCCAGCGCCAGCGCCACCGCCACCACGAGCGCGACGCGCGTGCTGGCCGACAGGCGCCCGTCGATCGCCGCCCACAGCACCAGCACGGCGCCGCCGCCGACGAGGCCGGTGCGCGAGCCGCTCAGGAACACGCCGTACATGATCAACAGCAGCAGCAGGCCGCCCAGCCAGCGCGGGATGCGGCCCCATTCGACCAGCGGCACCAGCGCGATCACCGACCACACCAGCAGGCTGGCCAGGTGGTTGGGCTGGCGCAGGTTGCCCACCGCTCGGCCGGGCAGCCCCGACTGGGCGATGAGGTTGCCGTCCGCCAGCTTGGGGATCCACACCTGGATCACCGCGACCACCGCGCTGAGCGCGCCCACCGCCACCATGCCGATGGCGAACGGCGCGAAGGCCTGCAGGCCGCCGGGCTGGTCGCCTTCCTGCGCGGCGCGCGCGCCCAGCGCCGCCACGAAGCACGCCACCAGCAGCAGCAGCAGCGGCGGCAACGCGAGCGAGGTGGGCAGCGAGCCGAAGGTCCACGAGGCGACGACGGCCGCGCACATCAGCCCGAGCGCCCCGGCCAGCACCGTGGTGGCGCCGCGCCGGGCGCCGGTGGTCGGCGTGCGGTCGGCCGCCAGCAGGCAAAGGCCCCAGCCGAAGACGCACAGCAACTCGTTGAGCTGGGTGGCCGACGGCGTGCGGTTGTAGGCCAGGAGCGGCGGCGCGATCAGCGCCAGCGCGTAGACGAGCAGGCGGATGTCGGAGCGATCGCTGGAAAAGGATTGACTGGTCATTGCTCGAGAAGAAGAAGCGCCGGCGGACGGGCCTGCCGGGCGCGAACGGTGCACAGGGTAACGCCATTCGGCGGCGCCAAGGGCGCCGGCTTCCAACTACCTGAAGTCGCGCCAGCTAACGGGGTGATCGGGCTTGCGAGGCGGCCTTCCTGCGGTAGACGGCGAACTGCCCCGCGCCGCCAAGCAGGTCGTAGGCCGGCTCGATGGCGCGGCGGATGACGGCGGTGGAGTCCGTCAGCTGCGCGTCGCCCACCGTGGCCTGGGCGATGGTGCTCAGGAAGATCCAGTCGGGTGGCGACTCTGCGAGCCGTCGCGTGATGTCGTCGACCTGCTCCTTGAACAGGAGGTTCGCGAGCACCGGGGAGTAGCGAAAATACGGGCCGACGCCAGCTTCCAGCAGGTAGGCGGTGTCGTTGAACGCGATGACGGCCACGCTGCGCCTCCCGCCGCCGCTGACCTTGCGGATCGCGTCGCTGGCGACGCGAAACTCGGCGAGGTGGGCGGCGGGCTCGGTGGGGAGTTCGTCGCCGGCGGCGTCGGCCCAGCGCGACCGTTTGTCGGTGACCCCATCCAGCAGGCCGGCCATGCCGTTCATGAGGTTGGGGTACCTGATCGACGCGGCTTGCGCGGCGATGAAGACGATCAGTGCCATCGACAGCGCGAACGTCCACCGGACGCGGGGGGGGCGCAGCGGCGCAGTCGCGGCGCTGGCGGCCGACTCCGCGAGCAGCAGACACCAGGGAATCGTCACGTGCATCAGGTTCTGCTCGTGCGAGCGGCCGACGAAGATCAGCAGCGTGCCCATTCCATAGACGGCGATGGTGGCGCGCACCGCCTGCCGCGCCGAGACGCTGCGCGACCAGCAGGCGCACAGCGCGGTGCCGGTGCTGCGGACGTAGGTGGCCAGCATCGCGAGCAACAGCAACGCCGTGGCGCCGTTGCCGATGATGGCTTGCGCGATCGGCAGATTGGCGACGCCGCCGCCGTAGACAAAGACGGACTCCGTCAGCCCGCGCCAGAACGCGCCGCCGGGAAGCTGCCCCTGGTTGGCCCACGTGAACCCGGCGGTCGCCACCAGCACGCAGCCGCCGACGGCGCCCAGCGCGAAGCGGAGGACCGAGCCGGCAGGCCGGCCCGGTTCGGCGCGGCGGAGGCTGCAGACGAGGTAGACGCAGAAGGCGAACGACAGGTAGAGGCCGACGTCGGTGGAGAACACGGCCTGCAGCGCCAGCACCGCACCGGCCAGCGGCCCGAGGCGAGCGTCGCCGCTCCGTGCGTGGGCGGCCAGCACGGCGAACAGGGCGACGTCGAAGGCGTAGCGCAGTACCGTGGAGGATGGCCAGATCCATTTGGGCGCGCCGCTCGTGTTGGTGAACAGGGCCAGGGCGAGGACGAGCAACAGGCCCACCGTCGCCCATCCAGCATGGCGCAGCCACGAGCGCAGGAAGACGTACAGCCCCAGGAAGTAGGTGCAGCCGGCAAGCGTCTCCAGCCGGATGAAGGTGGTGTAGCCGTGCGCACCGGTGACGCGGCCCAGGGCCTCCAGAAGGAGCGGCCAGCCGACGCCGTACTGCGCGTAGAAGTCAGTGCCCAGCCGCAGGCCGTGCGCATGGGCGAGCGCGGGCGCCATCACGTAGAAGTCGAGGTGGTGGAACTGGTCGGTGTCGAAGGTCCGCCACAGCAGCAGCCGTGGCCAGGGGACGAAGACGAACAGCGCCAGGATCGCCACGGGCAGCGTGAAGTCCCGCGCGAAGCCTGCGCGCTGGGCCGGCGCTGACCTGCCAGTCATCATGTCGGGCGACGGGTCGGCGGAGCCGGTACCTGCGTGCAGTCGCCAAGCGACGAACGCCAGGCCCAGGCCGAAGGCCGCGAGCCAGGCGGGCGTGCTGTCCGGCGCGACCACGGGAAGCAGCGCGACCAGCAGACAGGCGAGCAGGTCGTTGCGGACGGCACTGGCGGAGTCGCGGCGCAGCGCGAGCCGCGCGAGCAGTGCCACGAACGCGGCATCGGCCAGGACGCAAGCGAGGGCGCCGCACAGATAGATCGGCAGGTCGTGATCGGGCTGGTACAGGCTGGCGCCGAGCAGCGTCAGCGGATGCGCCGGAGCGATCCGGTGCTGGGCGATGCCGAACTGCGCCCAGGCCCACAACAGGCCCTGCACGGTGCTCAGGGCCAGGAGCAGCGGCAGCAGAGAACCCGTGCGCCGCGAGACCCAGGCCCCGACCTGGTCGAGGATGCCGGCCGCGGGGAACCGTTCCTTACACGGCGCGGCGACGTGATGCGGCACGGGAGTAAGGTCAGTCAAGGGTTCGTCCATGACGCCATGTTACGTGGCGTTCCGGCGCCGATCGTTCCAGGCTCAATCGTCGCGCAGGACTGGCTGCCGCAATGCTTGCCACCGGCCACGAGTCGCTGGCGTGAGGTCTGGGCGCGAAGGAAGAAGCGTGGGCCATTTCGTGCACACGCGGTGCGTCGGCCACGGAGCCTGGGCGCCAAAGCGCGGCGGTCAACCGTCACGAGTGCCCTTGAAGACAAGGCGTGAAAGGCACAGGTACGAGAACACAGCCATGGGTGGCGTCAACAGCACCTGGCGCATGATGGCGCCGGCCACCAGCGGCTCGAGCAGGTGCAGCGCCGTCAGGTTCACCAGGTAGCTCGCGGCATAGCAGGCGACGAAGCGTGGCAGATGCGCCAAAGACAGGTCGCGGAACGCGTAGCCGCCCAGCGTCAGGAAATTGCACGCGATGCCCGCCAGCATGGCAAGGACGAGGGCGAGCCAGAGCGGCGCACCGAGCCAGACGAAGAACGCGTAAGCCACCAGGCCGAACGCGGTGTTGAACGCACCGGCCAGGAAGAACCGGAATACCTGGGGCTCAAGCATCGATCGGACGGAATGCGTAGCAGAACAGGTTGCCGACATTGACTCCGACCTTGCGTCGCGCCAGGCCGGTGCCCCTCAGGACGGCCTGCACGGGGCCGCGCAACGCTGCGGGCAGGGGTAGCAGGCGAACCCAGTAGCTCAGCGCGTAGCGGTTGCGGAAGCTGGCGATCTCCGGACGCTCCAGCCCGGCGCGGCTGAACAGGCGCTCCACCGCGGAGACCGAGAACAGCTGCATGTGCTCGATGTCGATGATGGGCGAGCGGCGGCCGAGGAGGCGATTGACAAGGGCGCGATGGTCGTGGACGACGATGGCGAAGGCGCCGCCCGGTCGCAGCAGGCGTGCCACGGCGCCAGCGAGCAGGCCGGGATCGCGGACATGCTCCATCGTCATGAAGCAGCAGACCAGGTCGAACGACGCGGGCTCGAATTCGTCCTCGCGAAAGATTGTCTCGCGCAGCCACATGCGCCGATGCGGCGGAGCGGCCGCGATTGCCGCAGCCGACGGCTCGACACCGACCAGTTCCTCGAATCCGGCCTGCGCCAGCTTCTCGAGGAAGATGCCCGTGCCCGAGCCGATCTCCAGTGCCCGCCCCTTGTTCGGCAACGCCGCCAGCAGCGACCGGATGGCGAGCGCATAGGACTCGGCTGCGTCGGCCGCCTCGTCTGCGCTGTCGAAGTCGGCGCTGTGGTACGCCCGCGCCAGCACATCCTGGTCGAGCGGCTCGTCGGCGTACACGAGCCCGCAGCCCGGGCAGCTCACCAGCCGGTGCGACATGAACTCTGGAGGCTTGCGCGAGGCGAAGCTCAACGGCGACAGCTTCGCGGTGTCGATGCTCTGTTCCAGGAAGACCGGCGCCTGCTGCGATGGCGCAGCGCAGACGGGGCAGTCGCGCCGGCTCACCGCCCCACCCTCTCGGCGGACTTGCCGTCGGGCAGCAGCTGCGTCGCCTTGCCATGGCGGATCAACGCCGAACGGATCAGGCGCGGACGTCCCTTGACCTCGGCCATGATCTTGGCGACGTACTCGCCGACCAGCCCGATCGCGAACAGGTTGAGCGAGCCGAAGAAGAGCGTCGTGATCAGCATCGAGGTCGCCCCGCGCGGCGCGATGTCGGGCCGCAGCAGCTTGAGCATCACCATGAGGCCGGCCGCCAGCCCCGAGATCATCAGCAGCACGACGCCGGCCGCGGTGAGCATCGTGAGCGGGGTGTCGCTGAACGAGAAGATGCCCTTCTTGGCCCAGCCGATGTTCTTCAGGAGGTTGTTGGTGGATCGCCCGAACATGCGCTCGGGACGGACGTAGTCGACGCCCGTCTGGCGGAAGCCCACATAGGCGCGCAGGCCGCGCACGAACAGGTCGCGTTCGGGGCAGTTCAGCAGCCAGCCGACCACGCGGCGGTCCATCAGCGAGAAGTCGCCCGCGTCGTGCGGGATGGGTACGTAGCTGAAGGCGGCGAAGATCCGGTAGAAGGCCTTGTACATCGAGCCCCAGAACCACGACATCTCGCGCCGCACGCGGCGGCCGTAGATCACGTCGTAGCCCTTTTCCCACTGCTCGTAGAACTGGGTGATGAGTTCGGGCGGATCCTGCAGGTCGCCGTCGAGCAGCACCACCGAGTCCTTCGTGCACAGCTCCATGCCGCTGCGAAACGCCATCTGCGAGCCGAAGTTGCGCGAATGCGTGATGCCCAGGACATGGGGATCGTTCTCGCTGAGCCGCTGGATGACCGCGGCACTGTCGTCCGGGCTGCAGTCGTTGACGAAGATGATCTCGTAGTCGATGCCCAGTCCGACGAAGGTCTCGGTCAGGCGCGCGTGCATGACGGGAATCGCCGGCTCGTCCTTGTAGCACGCGATGATGGCCGACACGCTGCGCTTGCGCGCGCCCGAGCGCTTCTTCGTGAGCACGGCCATGTCGGCGTCCGACAGCGACTTCACCCATTCGGCGGTCTGCAGCAGCCCGTCGTCGAGCGCGATTTCGGGCTTCCAGCCCAGCACCTCACGGGCCTTGGACGGATCGGCGTACCAGTCGGCCAGGTCCCAGCTGCGCCCTTCCATGGTGCCGAACACCGGCTGCTGCTCGATCGAGAACAGCGTGCGGGTGCGCTCCGCGAGTTCGCCGATCGTGGTGTGCGTGCCCGACCCGATGTTGAAGCTCTCGCCGTAGATGTCGGGGTGCATGCGCAGCGCGGCCCCGATGAGCGCGCGGCAGACGTCCGTCACGTGGACGAAGTCGCGCGAGGTCCGGGCGTCGACCAGCGGCGGCAGGCCGCCCGCCAGCGCCTGGCGCAGCAGGTTCGGGATCAGGCGCGAGGTGTCCTCGAGCGGGCCGTACACCGAATAGAGCCGCAGGTTGACCCCGGGGAAGCCGCGATGCTTGCCGAAGAAGTGCAGGAAGTCGGACGCCGCGCCCTTGGAGACCGCGTAGTGGCTGTTGGCGTCGCGCGCGGCGTCTTCCCCAGGCGCCGCGCAGATCGTGCCGTACTCCGACGAGCTGCCCGTGTGCACGAACGCGGCCACCGGGTGCTCCGCCAGGCGGGCGACGAGGTGGGTCAGCGCCAGGAAGTTGGTGCGGTAGATGAGGTCTGCATCCTCCTCGAAGGAGTAGGCGCCGTACGCGACACAGTTGAAGACCGTGCGCGGCTGCACCGAGTCGACCAGGTTCTTGGTCGCGTTGGCGTCGTTGAGGTCGACGGCGATGATGCTCGAGTCGTGCACGTCGGCCAGCCGCCAGCCCTTGTCCTGGCGGACGACGGCGAAGACGTCGCGCCGCACCGCCGCGATCTCCTTGTAGAGGTTCGCGCCGATGAAGCCCGATGCGCCTGTGACGAGGATCGGGCCCTCGAGCGCGCGGATGTAGGAAGCAAGGATGGCCACCGCCGGTTCCTTCGGTTCAGAGTTGGGCAATGGCAGCCGCGACGGCCTCGGGGTCCAGCCCCGACTGGCGCCGGAGCCAGGCCTGCGAGCCGTAGCGCTCGAAGCGCGCCGCGCGTGCGCAGAGATGACGGAAGCGGCGCGGCGCGAGGCCGCTCGAGGCGAGGTGCAACGCAAGCTCGCTGGCGAAGCTGCCGCGCGCGACATGCTCCTCGGCGACCAGCAGCGCGTCGGCGCGCTCCAGCTGCTGCAGGAACGCCGGCGGCGGCAGGTAGTGCTCGAGCGGCAGCAGGCCCACCACCCACAGATTGGGCCGCGTCGCTTCCGGCAGCGCCTGCAGCGCGGCGAGATAGGTGCCCACCAGCGGGCCGACCACGACCACGCTCGGGCCGCCGCCATGGGTCAACTGCCGCCAGGCCTCGAACGCCGGCGGCATGTAGCCGGCCGGCGGTTCGCCCCGGCCGAGCCGGAGATAGAACGGGGCCGGCGTATCGCCCGTGACCTGCACGGCGGCCGCCACGTCCTCGTCGAACGCAGGCACGCAGGCGCGCATGCCGCCGAGCGCGAGCAGCGTGCCGTAGTCCTCGATGGCGTGGTGGGTCGGCCCCATCACGCCGTAGCCATAGCCACCGCCATTGCCCACGATCCTGACGGGCAGCGCGTGGAGCGCGACGTCGTTGCGGATCTGCTCGAACGGACGAGCGGTGCAGAACGGCGCGATGCTGTACACCCAGGCCTCCAGGCCGGTGCGACTGAGCGCGGCGGCCACGGAGACCATGTTCTGCTCGGCGACGCCGGCATTGACGAAGCGCTCGCCGAGCGCCGCCTGCAGCGGCTCGAGCGCCATGAAGCCGAGATCGCCGGACAGGAACACCAGGCGCGGGTCGGCACCGCGCGCGACCATGGCGTCGCAGAACTGCTTTCTCATGGCTCGCCCACCTCGGCAATCGCGGCCTCGTACTGCGCCGCGCCCAACGGCAGATAGTGCCATTCCATGCGGTTCTCCATGAAGCTCACGCCCTTGCCCTTGACCGTGCGCATCACCACGATGCGCGGGCGCGGCTCGGCCGGCCGGCGCAGCAGTTCGCGCAGCGCCTCGAGGTCGTGGCCGTCGACGACTTCGATCGACGCGTCGAAGCCCGCGAGCTTGTCCCACAGCGGCGCCATCGAGGCGACCTCGCGCGTCGAGCCGAAGCCCTGCAACTCGTTGTGATCGACCAGCACCGTGAGATTGCCCAGCCGCTGGTGGCACGCGAAGATCAGCGCCTCCCAGGTCGAACCCTCCTGCCATTCCCCGTCGGAGGTCAGGCAGACCACGCGTGCGTCGTTGCCCTGCAGGCGATGGCCGAGCGCCGTGCCGGCCGCCAGCGACAGGCCGTGGCCCAGGCTGCCGGTGGCGAACGGGATGTCGGGAATGCCCACGCTGGGCGGGTGGCCGGCCAGCAGGGTGCCGTCCTTGTGGAAGGTTTCGAGCGCCTCGTCCGTCAGGCGTCCGACGCTCCACAGCGCGACGTAGAGCGCGCCGGCCGAGTGCCCCTTCGACAGGATGAAGCGATCCTGCTCGCGCAGGAATTCGTGGAACACCAGCAGCGTGGCGTCGAGCGCCGACAGGTTGCCGCCGATGTGCCCGACGCCGCTGGCGTGGTGCATCTGCAGCAGTCGCCGCCGCGCTCGCGTGCGCTGGGCCTGTGTGAGGGGAGCGTTCATGGGTGGAGTCTCCGGAATCCCTCAGGATAGGGCAACACGGGGCTGGGCGAGCGCATCAACGCCTGCAGCCCCGGCTGGTTGAGATGGCCGACATAGTTGGGCGGCAGCACAGCCACATGGCGCGGCGACTGGTCGGCCGAGACCTGCACCAGCGTCTTTCCGGTGAGCGCCCAACGCGGCACCCTCAGCGCCCTAAGCGGCTCCTGCGCCGCGCCCAATGCGCCCACCAGGAGAACCACCACCAGCAGCGCCCGCGCGACCCGGCGATCCGCCCATGCGACCGGCCGCACGGCGGCCAGCGCCAGCACGGACAACGCCGGGATGGAGCTGCGCATCACGAGGTCATTGCCGTTGCCGAAAAGGAAGAACGGCAGGATGAGCAGGATGGCGGTGGCCAGTGCCACCTTGAGGTCGAAGGCGCGCAGGCGCGCCAGCAGCAACGCCAACACGCCGAACTCCACCAGGCAGAAGCTGACGTAGTAGAGCCAGAACACGCCCGCCTGCGGGAAGAGGTCCATGGCCCAGCCGCGCGGGATCGACTGCGAGTCCATCGTGAGGTAGCGTCCCACGAGCCCTGCCATTGCGAGGAAGGGCAAGCCGCTGCGAAGGGCCACCAACGCGCCGAAGTCGCGCCGCCAGTTCAGGCCGATGAGGTAGAACGGCACGAGGCCGATCGCCGACAGCGGCGACCACAGGGTGACGGCCGCAGCGAGCATCAGCGACACGCGCGCCAGCTCGCGCGAGCGCCAGTGCCGCAGCACCATCAGCAGCCCCAGCCACGCGGGCAGCGCGTGGTTGGGCACCCAGAACAGCAGCGTCGAATTGGACGAATATTGCAGGAACGAGGCCCACCATTCGATGTGCTGGCCCACCTTTGGCAGCTCACCGTTCACCAAGAGGAAGCCGACCAGGTCGAGGCCGCCGAAGCCCAGCATCAAGGCGCAGGCGAGAACCCGTTCGCGCCGGGTCTCGAACAAGGTCATGGCCGCGCACATCACCAAGGCGAAGCCGGCCGCGGTCCACAGCCACAGCAGGCGGTCGGCCCAGTGCAGCCCGACCACCGACCCCGCGGCCGCGACCGGCAGGTAGTAGCCGATCGGCGCGCGCAGGATGACGGCTTGGCTTGCGTCGGCGTCATACATCGGCGGCCACGGCGTCTCCACCAGATCGCGCAGCACGGCGTCACGCGTGATCCAGTCAGAGTTGGCAAAGACGAAGTGACCGATGCCGGCCATGGCTGTCCAGGCGAGTGCGATCAGCACGATGGCCACCAGCGCACGCCCGGACACCTCGAACCTTCGCCAACGCGCGCCTGCCAGCGCGTGGACGAAGCCGTAGGCGGTGAGCAGTGCCAGGCCGAGCGCCACGGGCCACTTGAACCAGGCGCTGAAGACCAGCAGCGGCAGCACGAGGTAGCCGCAGACGAGGACGTCGAGCAGCGTGAGGCGCGACGCGCCGGCGTCGGTGTCGCGGGGAGGCACCATTGCGTTCACGCCTTGGCCGCTTCCTCGTGATAGTCGTCGTCGATGTTGACGCCCCAGATCTTCGACTTGTCGCCGCTGCCGGCCAGGATGGCCTCGACCGCGAACTTCGCCGACAGCATCGAGTGATCCTGGTTGTTGTAGCGGTGCATGCCGTTGCGGCCGATCAGGTAGAGGTTGGGGATGCCATCAAGGTACTCGCGCAGCTCGTCGAAGCGCTCGTAGGCGCTGCCGAAGTAGCCCGGGTAGGCCTTGGGCATGCGGATCACCACGGCGTCGAGCGCGTCGGCCTCGTCGGCCAGCTTGAGCTGCTGCATCTCGCGCAGCGCGAGCGCCTTGAGGGCCTCGTCGGACAGGCCCCAGAGCTCGTCGTCGTCGCGCGCGAAGAACTCGAGCCCGACCCAGACCGTGTCCGGGCTGGCGACCATGTACGGGCTCCAGTTGTTGAAGATCTGCAGGCGGCCCACCTTGACGCCGGCGTCCTGGATGTAGATCCAGTTGTCGGCCACCAGGTGCGTGCGCGCGTCGATCGCGCCCGCGGTCTTGCGCAGCTTGCGATACAGCACGCCCACCGTGATGAAGTCGCGGTACTCCAGCTGGGTGCCGATGCCGGCGACCGCGCCGGGCAGGTCGGCGCCCATCGCCACCGACAGGTCCTTGATGGGCATCGTCGAGACCACGTTGGAAGCCTCCACACGCAGCGTCTGCGCGCCGTCGACGAGCGCCGTCACGGCCTTCACGCGGTCGCCGTCGCGCTCGATGCCCACGACCTGGGCACGGCGCTGGATGCGCCCGCCGGCCGCCTCGAAGCGCTGCGCCGCGGTCTCCCACATCTGCCCGGGGCCCAGCTTGGGATAGAGGAAGTTCTCGATCAGCGAGGTCTTCTCCTGGGCGTTGCCGCCGCCGGGCATCATCTTCTTGAGCGCGTGGGCGATCATGTTGCCGATGTTCAGGCTCTTGACGCGTTGCGCGCCCCAGGCCGCGCTGATCTGGTTGCAGGGCACGCCCCACACCTTCTCGGTGTACGACTTGAAGAACTGCAGGTAGAGCGCGCGCCCGAAACGGTTGACGAAGAAGTCCTCCAGCGAGACCTCGGGCGAGATCGGTGCCAGGTGCGAGCGCGCGTAGCTGAACGCGAACTGCGAGCACTTGGCCACGCCCAGCTTGGCGACCATGTCGATGCCCGGGCTCAGCGGATAGTTGAAGAAGGCGCCGTTGAAGTAGATGCGCGAGAGGCGGTTGCGCAGCAGCATCACGGCCTGGTCGGCCTCGGTCGCGTGGACGTGCTCGGCGCCCAGCAGGCGCGAGGCGCCCTGGTAGGCGACGCGGAACTCGCTCTCGCTGCCGGCGCCGGGCGGCATCGCCACCGGCAGCATCTCGCGCCACCAGTTCATCACCCAGTCCGACTTGGAGAAGAAGCGGTGGCCGCCGATGTCGATGCGGTTGCCCTTGTAGTTGACCGTCTTGGACAGGCCGCCGATGTCGTCGGTGGCCTCCAGCACGAGGACGTCGCGCTTGCCGGCGCGGACGAGTTCGAGGCCGGCGGTCAGGCCCGCGGGGCCGGCGCCGATGATGACGGTGTCTGCGAACGTAGCGCTCATGGAAGGCAATCAATCAGGAAGGCTGGATGCGCTCATTGGAACTGGGCGCACGAATAGAGATGGTAGGACCGGCCGCGCCGCGGGTCGCGTGGGTCGAGGTCGCTCCACTGCGCGAGCGACGGCATCGCCATCGGCTCACGGAAGACGAGATAGTCGGGATGCCCCGCCGCGTGGCAGATGCCGGTGACGAGCGGCACGCTCGCCGGGCAGCCTGCCTCGGCTCCGACCGCGACGCCGGCCACCGCATGAAGCTCGTGGCAGATCGCCCGCTGCACATTCAGGCCGTCCAGCATCTCGAGGCGGCGTGCCAACTCGAGCGACAGGTCGCGATCGAAGACCACGCTGGAACCTTGCGCCTGGGCATAGAACTCGCCGCGCGATCCCAGCAGCCAGGGGACGATGAGTTCGTCATCCCAGAACACGGAAGCGCCGGCCGGAATCTGCGCGCCGAAGACCGGCGACCCGGACTGCAGGCGGGCTTCCGCGCGCCGTTGCCAGTCGGAGCGTTGATCCCACGTCGGCACGCCGATGACGACGCAAAGCACCGCGACGATGGCCGCCACGACCTCCATGCGAGGCCCCGCGCTCAGGAGACGCTGGAACGCCAGCACGAGGAGTGCCACGACCAGGGGCAGGCCGGCGAGCACCGCCAGGACGCCCGTGTCGCGAACGATGTCGGGCTGCGCATGGATCGCCATCATCGTGCGATGCGCGACCTCCGCACTGATCCCGACCATCGCGGCGCAGGAGGCCAGCGCGGCGCCCTTCGCGACGCGATCGGACACCTGCAGCCGGAAATGATCGATGGCGAGCGCCGCCAGGGCCCAGGCGACGCAGGCCCAGCCGGTATTCCAGTTCGAGCCAACGGCGATGCCGGCGACACCGACGGCCGCCGCGAGCCAGCGACCGGCCCAGCCTCGACGCCAGCATTCGATGAGCACGCAGGGAAGCGTCATGAGCGCCAGCAGGTGCAGCGGCCACTGGATTCTCCACAGCTGCAATTGCGTGAGGAGCACGTTGTGAAGGAGGTCGGCGCCGACGACCCAGACGGCCGTGAGCGCCGCAGTTGCCACCAGCGTCGCACGCGCCAGTTGCGCCGCCGGGGCGGGCGTACGCGGAGAACGCAGCAGCAAGGCCAGGACGAGCACATCGAACGCCAGCGGCGCCCAGTCCAGGCGGCCGTACGAGGCCGCGAAGACCTGGGGATTCACGTTGCGGACGACCTCCAGCCATTGCGGGTCGAAGGCGTGCAGGAGGTTCGGGAACGGGGCCACCCCGGCGACGGCGAGCAGCGGAACGGCGGCGAGCGCGGCGCCCAGCCAGGCCCAGGAACGCCGGCGCATCACCAGCAGCACCCAGCCCACGACGAGGACCGGGAACACGATGAGCGGATGGAACACCGCCCCGACGGCGGCCAGTACCATGGCCGCCGCGAGCCGGCCACGCAAAAGCTGCCACAGCGCCAGCAACGCGAACGGCTCCGCCACGCTGCGCGCGGTCAGGAAGGGCTCCGCATAGCCGAATTCGCCCAGTCCGCCGTAGGTGTGCGGCAAGGCCGCGGCGAAGGCCAGCATGCCCCAGCGCAACGGCCTCGACGTCCAGGGCTCGGTGAGCTTCCAGACACCCAGCACGAACAGCAAGTGACAGCTCGCCAGCACCACGAGCTCGACGCCGCCGATGCCGAATCTCGCCACCAGCGGCGCGAGCAGGAACGAAAAGACGGAGAAGCGATCCTGCACGGGAGAGTGCAGGAACAGGTCGCTGGCGAACCGCTCGGGCATCAGGCGATTCAGCGCCTCGCCCAGGTACAGCAATGCGTCGTGGCGGACGCCGCGGTAGGGGCGCGACAGCAACCAGAGCGCCACCACGGCGAGCGCCGCGATCCAGTCGGACCGTGCGCGCCAGCGGCGTGGCGGCGACGAATCGTGCCCGGAGTTCATGAACCGCGAACGCTGCCTGCCGCCGCCGGCATGGGCTCGGCCGAAGCGTGCCGGGAGCCGAACAGCAAGGTCTTGCGCACGGCGAAATTGAAGATGAAGACCACGCCCGCGGCACCGGCCTTGCTCCAGAACGGTGGCAGGCCCCAGCGCTCGATCTGCAGCCAGAGCAGGGCCTCGGTCAACAACAACCCGGCCACCCCGATCGCGACGAACAGTCCGAACTCGAGCGTGGCACGGCGGATGGTTCGAGCCTCGAAGACCCAGGCGACGCTGGCAACATAGGCGACGACGGCGCCCGCGCCGAAGCCGATCAACGCGGCCCACTGATAGGCGATGCCCGCCTGCAGACACAGGCGATACAACCCCGTGTCGACGCACAGCGCGCCCGCGCTGGCCGCGAAATAGCGGATGAACTCGGCCATCCTGCGCGCGGCGCCGGCCCCACGGACCAAGACAGGCGGATCGGACAACGACGTCCTCATTGGAGCTTGCTGCAGTCGTACAGCGCGTAGGTGGTGGGGCGTGAGCCGTCGCGCGGATCGAAGGTCCAGCGGGCAATGACGCCGGTGCCGAAATCAGTGCTGGCGACGAGGAAGTCGGGGTGTCTCGGGCTCGCCTTGCAGAACCCCAGGAAGTTCTGCCGAGGCAGTTCGCAAGCGGAATAGGCGAACTGCGTGCCACCCAACCGCTCCAGGTTCGCGCACGTCTGCGTGTTGACCATGACCGCGAGAAACGCCGGAATGCGGTCGAGCGCCTCCATGGCGGTGTCACGGTTGAACAGCAGGCCGGCAGCCTGGCTCAACGAGATGAAATTGGCGCGCTGCAGGAGGATCCACGTTGCGGCCGTCTGCTCATGCCAGTAGACCTGGGCATCGGGCGGGATCAGCGCGGCGAAGGGATGCGTGCCACGCGGGGCCGATTCGACATAGCGCGCCCACGGGGTGCGCTGGTCCCAATGGGTGGCGGCCAGGCCGAACAGCGTCACCGCTGCGGCGGCGGCGATCGCGCGCGGCGTGCCGTCGCGCTCCCAGAGCCAGATCAGGGCCACGATCGCCGGCAGCGCGATCAGCGGCGTGGTGAAGAAGATGGACACGGGTTCGCCGATCTTCATGCCCTGTTCGTGCGCGTTCATCTGGGCCATGGCGCTCTGGACCTGCAGCCCGATGATGCCCAGGCCGCACAGGACGGTCGCGATCATGGCCAACCTGAGCACCGAAGGCTTCGGCTCCACCCGGCTTGCGCTGAGCATCAGGGCCATCGCGGCCCATGCGGCGACCAGCCATCCGGTAGGAATCGAGTCGTCCACGGCATACATCGCGACGAACACGGCAATGGCGGCACAACGCCCTTTCGGGCCGCGCCGCCATTGGCTCGACAGAAGCAGCGGCAGGCTCGCGAGCGCGAGCAGGTCGAGAAGCCAGGTGACGCGCCACAGCTGCAACTGCGTGATCAGGATGTTGTGCAGCACGTCGGCGCCGACGAATGAAATCAGGCAGAGGATCGGGCTCGCGATGAGGGTCGCGCGCCCGAGACGGGCAAAGGGTTTGTCGTCGCCCCGGCACGCCAGCCAGACCACGGCGCAATGCACCACCGCGGCCACGTCGTCGGAGATCGTCCATTCGCTGACGTAGACGAGGTCGTTCGCCATGACCGTGGCCCGGAACCAGTCGGAATCGTACGTGCGCAGCAGATTGGCGAACGGGCCGACTCCGGCGATCGCCAGCCCGGCGACCGGGATCGCCAGCAGCAGCAAGGCCGCCCAGCGACGATCCTCCTGGATGAGATAGACGAGCGCAACGGCGCCCACCGGCAAGGCAATCAGGGGATGCAGCGCCATGGCAAGCGCGAAGCTCAGGAACGCCCAGGCCCTGCGGCCGCACAGCAGGGCAACCAGCGCGAGGATCGTCACGGGCTCCGCCCAGGTTCGCGCCGTGACGAACGGCTCCATGAAGCTGAAGGCGCGCATCGTGCCGTAGATGTGGGTCGCGACCACGACCGCCAGCACCGACAGCCAGCGTTCGCGCGGCGGGAAATCGCGCGCCAGCGCGAAGAGGGCAACGGGCCAGACCAGCCATGCTCCGCGCAGGATCGTCATGTCGACCGTCGCCGCATCGAAGCGGCGGATCAGCCACGCGACGATGCGCGAGAAGACGCTGAACTGGTCTTGCGACCCGTGCGCGAAGAACAGATCGTTCGCCGCCCAGGCCGGGTTCAGGTGCGACAGCGCCTGACCCATGTAGAGAATGCCGTCGTGGCGGATGCCGCGATAGGGCATGGCACCGAACATGAGGGCCAGCGTGAGGAGCAGCAGGAATGCCGTCGTCCAGGTGGACCGGTTGAGCGTCGTCGAGGATGAAGCGATATTCACTGGAGGAATCGAGCGCCGGGGGTCGGCTCCGAGTGTGGTGGAAACATCGACGAGCTGCCACGAAAAAAGAGACGCCGAGGCGTCTCTTTTTGGAGCTAGGTCAGCTGGGGATCAGCCCTTGCAGGAACCCGGCAGGTACTTCTGCAGCGTCGTCGACGTGCCGTCGGCAGCTTGGCCGCAGCGCCAGGCGAAGACCTGCGTCGAGCCGATCGAGCTCGAGGTCAGCGTGCCGGTGGCGCTTGCCATCGGGACCAGCGTCAGCTGGGTGACGGATGCAGCGCTCAGCGACGGATCGGCGGACAGCAGCACAAAGATCTTGCCGTTGGCGTCCGTCGTGACGGTGTTCACGTACTTGCTGGCGCCGCCGGCGGTGTTCTCGCAGCCCCAGCCGTTGGCAGCAGGAGCGGCCGCGGTGTTGCCGGTCTGGTAGACCTCGGACACGGTGGTACGGCACTGGCTGGCCGCCAGCATCGCTTCCGAGACCTTCGCCTTGACGGTGTAGGTCTGGTACGCCGGCAGGGCCACTGCGGCAAGAATACCGATGATCGCGACGACGATCATCAGTTCGATCAGGGTGAAACCCTGCTGAACGGTGCGCTTCATGTGAAGACTCCTGGGAGGTGGAAAGGAAAGACTGCTGGGACTAGACAGGCATTCGCACACAGTCCTATGCGAATGCCGTGCCAACGTGCCGTGCGGCATTCTGGCCGATTTCGGCGTGATTTATTCACGGTCGAGTGACAGGCTGTGTCAGCGGCGTCCGACAAGGGTTGTCGCCGACCGCCGGGCACTGACAATTTTTGTCACCCGAGCTCAAAAGTGTCACCCTTGAGCAGCTCCATCAGCGGGCGCTCCCGCTTGAGCGCGCGCAAGCCGGCCATGACGGCGTCGATCTCGCCCGGCTTGATGTGCGTGATGTAGATGCGGGCGTCGGGCGGCGCGGTGGCGAGCTCGGCGGCCAGCGAGCTGGGGCAGTGGTGGCCGCTCGCCTTGGCGATGCGGCACTCGGGCTCGCTGAACGCCGTCTCCACCACGACGTGGGCCACGGGGAACTGGGCGATGCGCTCCCAGAACGGCGGGTTCGGGCCGGTGTCGCCGCTGAAGACCCAGGCGCCGCGGCCTCCCTCGGGGCCGTGCACGGCGAAGCCGCAGGCCGGCACCGAGTGGCGCGCGCTGAGCACCTCGATGCGGCGGTCGCCAAGCTCCAGCGTGTCGCCGACGTTGAACGGCACGAAGCGCAGCACCGGATATTCGGCGGTGGGCAGGCGCGTGAAGTCGGGCCACAGATGGTTGTTGAACAGGTGCTCGCGCAGGACGGCCAGCGTCTCGGGCAGCGCGTGCACCTCGATCGGCGCCGCGCCGCGCGCCTGGCGGCGGCGAAGCACGCTGTCGGCCAGCAGCGGCACGCCCAGCACGTGGTCGAGGTGGGAGTGCGTCAGCAGGATGTGGTCGATGCGTTCCAGCGCGTCGAGCGACAGGTCGCCGACGCCGGTGCCGGCATCGATCAGCACGTCCTGGTCGAGCAGGAAGCTGGTGGTGCGGCAGTCGCGCGCGATCGACCCGGAGCAGCCGAGGACCTGGATTTTCATGCGGGGATCACGCGAGGGTGGACGCGGGAGTGTCAACGGGAAGGTGGTTGGTCTTGGGCTTCTTCGGCTGCCAGCCTGGCGAGCCGGTGGGCCGCCAGCGCACGGAGCTCCGGCGAGGCCGGCCGGGCGGCGAGCAGCTCGGTCAGACGCGCCTGGGCGACAGCGCGCGCGGAGGGCGTGGAAACCCCCCGCGTCGATTTGCCATGGTGCCCGCGCAGCGCATCGCGTGCAAGGCGCCAGAGGCCAAGTTGTTCATGAATCCCCGTGATTTCCTGCGCGTTTTCGGGGGTCGGAACCGGCAATGTGACATCCGTTACCGACAACGGCAGGTACAGGGTCACCAGCTGGCTGCGCCCCTTGACGGCGACCTCGTCCACCTCGACCCAGGCGCAGCCCGGCAGCTCGCCGGCCGCGGCGTGCGTGGTGTCGGCCACCAGCAGCGGCACGTCGTAGCTGCGCGTGGCGCCCTCGATGCGCGCGGCCAGGTTCACGCCGTCGCCCACCGCGGTGTAGCTGCGCCGCAGGGCCGAGCCGAGGTCGCCGACGCACACCACGCCGGTGGCCAAGCCGATGCAGGGCGCCAGGGGCGGCAGGCCGCGCTCGGCCAGTTCGGCGTTGAGGGGCTCGACGGCGGCGATCATCGCCATCGCCGCCCGCACCGCGTGCGCGGCATGCTGCGCGTCGGGCTCCGGCGCCCCCCAGAACGCCATCACGGCGTCGCCGATGAACTTGTCCAGCGTGCCGCCGTGGCCGTGGATGATCTGGCTCATGCGCAGGAAGTACAGGTTCAGCAGCTCGCGCAGGCGGTCCGGCGCCATCCTCTCGGACATCGGCGTGAAGCCGCGCAGGTCGCAGAACAGCACCGTCAGCTCGCGGTTCTCGGCGCTGCTGGCCACGTCGAGGAAACGGTCCGGATCGCTGGCCATGGCGCGCACGCGCTCCGGCGGCAGGTAGTGGCCGAACAACTGCGCGAGCGAACGCCGCGAATGCCATTCGCGCAGGTAGTTGGCCACGATGCCCAGCACGCCCAGCAGCAGCCCGACGGCCAGCGGCGCGGCGATGGGGATGGCCCAGCCGCGGCCGGTGAGCGCCCACAGGTCGCATCCCAGCAGCGCCGCGAGGATGGCGACTAGCGCCAGCACCGCCAACGGCCCGGCCAGGCGGCGCACGGCCATCGTGACGGCGGCCAGCACTGCGGCCAGCAGCAGCAGTTCGAAGCCCTGCGACCAGTCGGGACGCACGCTCAGGTCGTTGTCCTCGAGGCCGGCCATCAGCTGGGCATGCACCTCGATGCCGGGCAACGCGCGGTGCACGGGCGTGGCGCGCAGGTCGGCCAGGCCGGGCGCGGAGCTGCCCAGCAGCACGGCCCGGCCCTCCAGCTCGCGCGGGCCCACGCGATGCGCGAGCACGTCGGCCGCCGGGATGTAGCGGAAGCGGCCGGTGCCGGGCGAGGCGCCCGGGTTCAGCGCCGCGCGGTACGGCAACGTGACGGCCCCGCGCGGGTCCACGCGCAGCGCGCGCAGGGGCTCGCCGTCGCCGGAGGTGAGCTGCAACCCGGTCAGCCGCGTCGGGCCGCCCGCCTCGCCGCGCCGGATCACGGGACGCAACGCGCCCACGTGGTGCCACTGGCGCCAGAGCGAGAGCGCGAACGATTCGTAGACGGCGCCGCCGTAGCCGGTGACCAGCAGCGCGGAGCGCAGCTCGCCGTCGGCATCGGGCAGCGCGTTGATGAAGCCCGTGCCCGAGGCGGCGCGCAGCAGCGCCGGCACCGGCACCTCGACGCCCTGCCACGGCGTCATCGACAGCACGCTTGCGGGCAGCACGTCGGCCTCGGTGATCGGCGTGGGCGGCGCGGCAGCGGCGCCGCCCGGCACGCCCGGCACGCCCGGTTGGGCCTGGTGGTTGAAGTGGTAGGCCAGCGTGACGGGACGGCCGGCCAGCGCCTGCGCGAGCCGTGCGTCGTGGTCGGCCCGCGCCACCAGCGTGCCCTGCCAGCGCGCGACACCCGCGCGCAGGGCCGCGTCTTCGGGCGCGAGGCGGGTGAGCGACGCCAGCGCGTCGCGCACGGTGCGCGCCTGGTCGTCGGGCTCGGCCAGCACCAGGTCGATGCCCAGCGCCGCGGCGTGGTCGTCGTCGAACAGCGTCTCCACGAGCGTGGCGAGCCGGTCGCGCTGCCAGGGCCAGCGGCCGAGGGCGCGCAGGCTGGCGTCGTCGATGTCGACGATGACGATGTCGTCACGTGGCGCCGTGACCGGCGAGAGCGCGGTGGACTGGCGGGCGTCGTCGAGCGCGAGCTCCAGGCGCGTCAGCGGCGCGATCGGCGCGACGGCCACGTGCCAGGCGCCCACGAGCCACAGCACGGTGGCCACCAGCGAGAGACGGACGGTGGGATGCCAGCGCTGGATCCGCTGCAGCGCGCGCTGCCTGAGCGACAGCGGCGCCGGCGTATCGGCCTGGAACCGGGTGGAGTGGCCGGTGTGCGGCGACTGCGCGGGCACCGGGTCCCGGTCGGGCGCGGAGGTCACGCCGCGACTCGGGGGCTGATCCCGAGGGTTAGTTCTGCACGAACTGCATCTGGGTGCCGGCGAGATCGATGATGTCGCCGTGCTTCAGGGACACCGCGTCCTCGCCCACGGCCTGGCCGTTGACGCTGGGGCGGCGCGAGCCTTCGACATGCGACAGCACGTAGCCGCCCGGACGCTTGGTGACGGAGGCCACCTGCACGCCCGGCTTGCCGACGGTGGTGACGACCTTCGTGAGCAGCACCTCGCGGCCGGCCGCGCCGCCGTTGAGCACCTTGATGGACGCCGGTCCGGCAGCCGCGGGGCCGGCGGGCGGGGTCGCGCCGATCGTGCCCGGCGCACGGCCGAACGCGCCCGGGCGCAGGATCATCGTCTTTTCGTAGTCTTCAGCGTCCTCGGCCAGGAACTTGATGCGGTACTTGCCGACTTCGACGACGTCGTTGTTTGACAGCAGCTGCTTCTTGACCGCCTTGCCGTTGATGTAGGTGCCGTTGGTGCTGTTCAGGTCTTCGATGAACACGTCGGATTGCGCCGCCGTCAGCACGGCGTGCTCGCCGCTGACGGCGAGGTTGTCGATCACGATGTCGTTGTACGGCCGGCGGCCGAGCGTGGTGCGCTCTTTCGTGATCTGGAACTCCTTGATCACGACGTTATCGAGCGAGACGACGAGTTTGCCCATTGAAAACCTCAGTTTCTCTCGCGGCCTTCAGACCGCTTTTGCGGCCTCAAGACCGCTTGTCGAAAACGCCGCAGCGCTCTTTGTAATTCATCGTCCGGCCGCCACCGACCGGCTGTCAACGCCAGAACGTCCACCAGGACTTGGCTGAATCCCGAGTGCCCGGCTTGGCGCGTGCCAATATCACCGCGATATTATCTCGCCCGCCGGCCGCATTGGCGGCCTGCACGAGCATGGCCCCCGCCGCAGGCAGGCTGTCGTTGGTCCGCAACAGCTGTTCGATCTGCTCGTCGGCGAGCATGTCGGACAGGCCGTCGGAGCACATCAACAGCAGGTCGCCGGGCTCAACCGGATAATCGTGGATTTCGAGGTCGACGAGCTCGTCTACCCCGACCGCACGTGTAACCAGATTCTTGTGCATCGAGTAGGCCGCCTGCTCCGCCGTGATCAGGCCGGCGTCGATCTGCTCCTGCAGCAGCGAGTGGTCGCGAGTGAGCTGCTCGAGGTGGCCGTTGCGGAAACGGTAGCCGCGCGAATCGCCGATGTGACCCAGCCAGAGGCGATCGCCGCGATAGACGGCCACCACCAGCGTGGTGCCCATGCCGGCGTACTCGGGGTGCGACATCGCGGCTTCGTACACCTCGCGATTGGCGCTGTCGACGGCGTCGAGCAGTGCCGTCTTGATCTCGGGGTCGGTGGGCACGGCGCCGAGGGATTTCAGCCGGGTGCCGAGTTCGCCCTTGACGCGTTCGGAGGCCATGCCGCTGGCCACTTCGCCCGCGTTGTAGCCGCCCATGCCGTCGGCCAGCACCGCGATGCGCCCGGGTTCATCGAGCGCCACGGAGTCTTCGTTGTTTCGGCGTGCGCGGCCGGTATCGGTAACGCTGAAGAACTCAAGGATCATGAGGACGGCAGGATGCGGCGAAACGGTTCGTTCGCGCTGTTTAGCTGGCGATTGTGCCTTGGAATGGAAGGGATGCCGTCAAGTCGTGCAGGGGATCGTGTCCGGAATAGGCGCCTGGGGCGGTATCGGGCCATTCGGCCGCCGCGCTGCCAGGTTCGGCGGCGGCGCATTGCTGGCGGGCCAGCCGCAGCTCGAGGGCGACCTGGTGGGCGTCCTGCTGGCGCAGGCCCGGCGTCTTGGCCAGCAGCCGCGCGACGATGTCGTCCAGCAGCGGCGGCAGCTCGGGGCGCAGCATGCACAGCCGCGGCGGCGACTGGTGGGCGATTCGGGCCAGCAGGTCGCCCATGGAATCGGCCTCGAACGGACGGCGGCCGATCAGCAGCTCGAACAGCAGCACGCCCAGCGCGTACAGGTCGCACTGCGGCGTGGCGTCGGCGCCTGCCAGCTGTTCGGGCGCCATGTAGGCCGGCGTGCCCATCATGACGCCGCTGCGCGTGGCGGCGGTGTCGGCGACGCGGGCCGAGCCGAAGTCGGTGACCTTGACCGTGCCGGTGGTGGGATCGAACAGGATGTTGGAGGGCTTGATGTCGCGGTGGACGATGCCGTTGCGGTGCGCCATGTCCAGCGCGAGCGCCACGCGCTGGCAGATGCCGACGACCACGCCCTCGGGCAGCAGGCGGCTCGCGCTCGCGTAGCGCGACATGTCGGTGCCGTGGATCCATTCCATGGCCAGCCAGCCGGTGGTGGCGTCGCCCTCGCCCTGCACGCCGCCGGCGTGCACGGTGACGATGTAGTCGTGCTTGAGCCGGGCGACGGCCGCGGCCTCGCGCAGGAATCGCTCGCGCCACAGGCCGCGATCGGTGCCGCTCGTGCTGCCGATGCGCACCGTCTTCAGCGCGATCAGCCGGCCGGTGCGCCGCTCCGTGGCCTGGTAGATGGTGGCCCGTTCGTTGCGCGCGATGACGTGGCGCAGGTCGTAGTCGGTGACCCGGGGCATGGGTCCGGACGCCTTGTCATGCACCGGCCAGCCGGCGGGCGGCGGCGCGGCCGCCTCGGGTTGGCGTCCGAACATGCGTTTCAAGCGGAACCACGCCGGCGGAGCAGCCGGGGAAGGCTGCGCGGGCTTCGGGAGCGAGGAACGCGACATGACGCTAGGTTGTCCGCAGATGCGGCGCGCGTCAACCCAACGTTTGTCACAGGACAGGTCCTTGCGGCATTCGTCACGCGCCGTCGAGCGCGCCGCAACGTCAGGCGTGCGTCCCGGCCCGGCGCTGGCGCAGTTTGCCGACGATGACGACCCCGACCGCGCCGATGAATCCGGCTACCCGGTCGGCGGACTCGGGAATCCCCGGGAGCCAGGCGTGCAGCGCCGGATCCCCGACCATCATCGCGCCGGCGAGCCAGCCCAGCAGGGCCGCGCCGGCCGTGATGATCACGGGAAAGCGCTCCATCACCTTCAGGATCAGCGTGCTTCCGAACACGATCAACGGCACGCTGACGGCCAGCCCGATGATCAGCAGCGGCGTGTTGCCCTGGGCAGCCGCGGCGACGGCGAGCACGTTGTCCAGGCTCATCACCAGGTCGGCCACGAGGATGGTGCGCACCGCCGCGGCGACGCCGACGGGCTTGGCCTCGTGGTCGTTCTCGTCATCGTCCCGGGCCATCAGGTTGGCGCCGATCCACAGGAGCGCGAGGCCGCCGGCGAGCTTCAGCCAGGGCAGGCCCAGCACGCGCACGGCGATCAGCGTGAGCACGATCCGCATGACGATGGCCGCGCCGCTGCCGAACACGATGGCCTTCTTCTGCTGGCCGGCGGGCAGGCCGCGCGCGGCCATCGCGATGACCACGGCGTTGTCGCCCGACAGCAGCACGTTGGCCAGGATGATGGAGCCGAGGGCGGCCCAGAAGGCAGGGGTCAGCAGGAGATCCACAAGGTCGCACGCGGGAGGTGGGCGGCCAAAAGAAAAGGAGCCCGAGGGCTCCTAGTCGTGCCGGCCTGCAGTCTACTCGCGGCCGGCAAGCTTCCGTTCAGTTTCGCCGGCGCGCCGGCGAAACCGTCGGTTTCAACTTCGTCTTACAGCAGGCCCTTGAGGAGCTTGCCCATCTCCGACGGGTTGCGCGTGACCGTGAAGCCGCAGGCCTCCATGATCTCGAGCTTCGCGTCGGCCGTGTCGGCGCCGCCGGAGATCAGCGCGCCGGCGTGGCCCATGCGCTTGCCCGCCGGGGCGGTGACGCCCGCGATGAAGCCGACGATCGGCTTCTTCATGTTGTCCTTGCACCAGCGCGCCGCGTCGGCCTCGTCCGGGCCGCCGATCTCGCCGATCATGATGACGGCGTCGGTGTCGGGATCGTCGTTGAACGCCTTCATCACGTCGATGTGCTTCAGGCCGTTGATCGGGTCGCCGCCGATGCCCACCGCCGATGATTGGCCCAGGCCGATCTCGGTCAGCTGCGCCACGGCTTCGTACGTCAGCGTGCCGGAGCGCGAGACGACGCCGATGCGGCCCTTGCGATGGATGTGGCCCGGCATGATGCCGATCTTGATTTCTTCCGGCGTGATCAGGCCCGGGCAGTTGGGGCCCAGCAGCAGCGTCTTCTTGCCGCCGGCCGCTTCCTTGGCCTTCATCCTGTTGCGCACCATGAGCATGTCGCGCACGGGGATGCCTTCGGTGATGGCGACCACGAGATCCAGGTCGGCCTCGACGGCTTCCCAGATGGCGGCCGCGGCGCCCGCGGGCGGCACGTAGATCACGGAGACGGTGGCGCCGGTCTCGGCCTTGGCTTCCTTGACGGACGCGAAGATGGGGATGTCCGAGAACTTCTCACCGGCCTTCTTCGGGTTCACGCCGGCGACGAACGCGGCCTTGCCGTTGGCGTAGGCCTGGCAGCCCAGCGTGTGGAACTGGCCGGTCTTGCCCGTGATGCCCTGGGTGATGACCTTGGTGTCTTTGTTGATGTAGATCGACATGTCTTGTATTCCTTGGTCTGGGCTTAGGCCACTGCGGCGACGATCTTGGTGGCCGCTTCGGCCATCGTGTCCGCGGCGATGATGGGCAGGCCGGATTCGGCCAGCATCTTCTTGCCCAGTTCCTCGTTCGTGCCCTTCATGCGCACGACCAGCGGCACCGACAGGTTCACGGCCTTGCAGGCGGTGATGACGCCCTCGGCGATGGTGTCGCACTTCATGATGCCGCCGAAGATGTTGACGAGGATGCCCTTGACGTGCGGGTTCTTCAGCATGATCTTGAAGGCCTCGGTCACCTTCTCCGCCGTGGCGCCACCGCCCACGTCGAGGAAGTTGGCCGGTTCGCCGCCGAACAGCTTGATGGTGTCCATCGTGGCCATGGCCAGGCCGGCGCCGTTGACCAGGCAGCCGATGTTGCCGTCCAGGCTGATGTAGGCCAGGTCGAACTTCGAGGCCTCGATCTCGGCCGGATCTTCCTCGTCGAGGTCGCGGTAGGCGACGATCTCCGGATGGCGGAACAGCGAGTTCGCGTCGAAGTTGAACTTCGCGTCGAGGGCGATCAGGTTGCCCTTGCTGTCGCAGTTGAGCGGGTTGATCTCGACCAGCGAGGCGTCAGTGTCCATGTAGCACTGATAGAGCTTCTGGAACAGGTCGACGGCCTGCGCGTGCGAGCCTTCCGGCAGCCCGATGGCGCTGGCGATCTTCTTGGCCTGCTCGGCGGACAGGCCGGTGAGCGGGTCGATGTAGTCGGTGATGATCTTCTCGGGCGTGGAGTGGGCCACTTCCTCGATGTCCATGCCGCCTTCGCTGGAGGCGATGAAGGCGACCTTCTGCGTCGCGCGGTCGGTGACCAGCGAGACGTAGTATTCCTTCTTGATGTCGGCGCCTTCCTCGATGTACAGGCGGCGCACCTTCTGGCCTTCGGGGCCGGTCTGGTGGGTCTTCAGCTGCATGCCGAGGATCTCGCCGGCCAGCTTCTTCAGGTCGTCCGGCGTGCGCGCGAGCTTGACGCCGCCGCCCTTGCCACGGCCACCAGCGTGGATCTGGGCCTTGACGACCCAGACGTTGCCGCCGAGTTTCTGAGCGGCTTCCACCGCCTCCTGCACCGTGAACGCGGGGTAGCCGCGCGGCACGGGCACGCCGAACTGGCGCAGGAGTTCCTTGCCTTGGTATTCGTGGATCTTCATGGAAGCGTCTTCTTGAAGTGGTCGACTAAAGGGAGTGTCCGGGGTGCTGCGGGACGCGACAGGCGCTCAGCTCGGGAGAGTCAGGGCGCGCGGCTATTCGACAGGGGCAGCGGACGGGATTCACGCAAGCGGGAGATTTTGCGATGGTTTGCTACAGGCGGGGGGATATCCGCAGGGTGCGGATGCTCGGAAACCCGATGTAACCAGCGACTTTATCATGGTGCACCGCACCATGTTGGCGCATGGCTCGGGTGACCGACTGCGCCGCGGGGACGTCCCTGGGCGGCGGCGCCTGGCGCGGCCGCCTCAGGATTCGTCCAGCCCTCCGACGATGCGGCGGACGACGTCGGCGGCGAACCCCCGGGCGGCCAGGAAGCGGGCCTGCTTCGCGCGCTCCCGCGCGTCGGCCGCCACCGCGCCGAACTTGCGTTGCCACAGCGCCTGGGCGCGGGCGTATTCGCTCTCGCGCAGCGCGGCTGCCTGCTCCGGCTCCAGCGCCAGGCCATGGCGCGACAGCTCCATCTTGATCCGCAGCGTGCCTTGCTTGCGCGACCGGGCGTTCACGCGGCTCTCGACGAAGCGGGTTTCGGACAGGTACTTGTTGGCAGTCAGCCAGTCGAGCAACTGGTCGACGGCCGTTTCGGGGTCGTCGACCTCGAGCGGCGATGTCGCGGCGGGATTCGCGGGCGAGGGTGCCGTGCTGGAGGCGCGCGCGCGCGCCGGCGCGTCGGCCTCCGTGGCGTGTTGAAGACTGGCGCGCAGGGCCGCAGGCAGCGGCGCCCCGCTGGCAACGCTCAGCGTCGCCAGCGCCGGGCGGTCGGGTGACCGCGCTGCCGCCGGTGTTGGCGCTGGCGCTGGCACTGGCACAAAGGCGTCATCGATGCCGTTGGACGGTTGCGCACGAATGGCCTCCGCCGACTCCCGCGCCAACTGGTCGGCCGCGGCCGCCAGCGCGGTGTCTTCCCGCGCGCGCTTGCGCAGCGAGTCGAGCAGCTTGGCCCGCAGCTCCTGGCGGCTGTACTCGCGCCGCGACAGGAAGCCGATGGCCTGTATCTTCAGGCTCTGGCGCGGGCGCGCGCGGCTCGGCGGGCGCGGCTCACGGGGTTTGCCGGGAAACGACATGGCTGGAGTGGATCCTGCGACAGCGCGCAGGATGTCAATGTCGCCATCCTCGCGGATCGGCGGGCGCCTCAGGTCAGTCGGCCGAAGCGGCCTTGCCCTTCTTGGGCGCCGCCGCCTCGGCAACCGGCACCAACGGCACGCCCAGCGATTCACGCACCTTGTTCTCGATCTCGATGGCCAGCGCCGGGTTCTCCTTCAGGAATTCGCGGCAGTTGTCCTTGCCCTGGCCGATCTTCTCGCCGTTGTAGGCGTACCAGGCACCGGACTTCTCGACGACCTTGGCGACCACGCCCAGGTCGATGATCTCGCCCTCGCGGCTGATGCCCTGGCCGTAGAGGATGTCGAACTCGGCTTCCTTGAACGGCGGCGCGACCTTGTTCTTGACGACCTTGACCTTGGTCTCGTTGCCCACCACTTCCTCGCCGCGCTTGATGGAGCCGATGCGGCGGATGTCGAGGCGCACGGAGGCGTAGAACTTCAGCGCGTTGCCGCCGGTGGTGGTTTCGGGGCTGCCGAACATCACGCCGATCTTCATGCGGATCTGGTTGATGAAGATCACCATCGTGTTGCTCTTCTTGATGGTGCCGGTGAGCTTGCGCAGCGCCTGGCTCATGAGGCGGGCCTGCAGGCCGGGCAGCGAATCGCCCATCTCGCCTTCGAGTTCGGCCTTGGGCGTGAGCGCCGCCACCGAGTCGACGATGATGAGGTCGACCGAGCCCGAGCGCACCAGCGCGTCGACGATCTCCAGCGCTTGCTCGCCGGTGTCCGGCTGAGAGATCAGCAGTTCCTGCAGGTTGACGCCCAGCTTCTGCGCGTACTGGATGTCGAGCGCGTGTTCAGCGTCGATGAACGCGCAGACGCCACCGATCTTCTGCATCTCGGCCGCCACCTGCAGGGTGAGCGTGGTCTTGCCGGACGACTCGGGACCGTAGATCTCGACCACGCGGCCGCGCGGCAGGCCGCCGACGCCCAGCGCGATGTCCAGGCCCAGCGAGCCCGTGGACACCACCTGGATGTCCTCGATGACCTCGCCGTCGCCCAGGCGCATGATGGAACCCTTGCCGAACTGCTTCTCGATCTGGGCCAGCGCGGCCTGCAGGGCCTTGGCCTTCTCGGCATTCAGCGCCGGGGTCTGCGCGACCGGAGCGGCGTTGACCGCCTGGTTGGCGGCGGGGTTGGCGTTCTTCGAGGCGTTCTTGGTGGGGGCGTCCATGCGGAATCTCCGTGTTCGGTTTGCGCTGCTGTGATTATGACCATTAGCTGGATATCTGTACAGCTATTGAGGAAAGATTATTCGCGGGTCAAGGCTCGCTGCGTGAGCCAGTGACAACACCCCGCGAAAAATCAATGTACGCGCGTGTCGACGCCGCACCGGGCGCCGAATCGCCGCGAAAATGGGCCCCGGAGCCAAACCCACCGATAACGAGGCTGAAAGCCCAGGAGAGCGTCGCATGCGCATACTGATCGCCGAAGACGACCAGGTCCTCGCGGACGGCCTGCTGCGCTCGCTGCGCGGCGCTGGCTACGCCGTCGACCAGGTCTCCAGCGGCACCGAGGCCGACGCGGCGCTGGCCTCGCACGAGTTCGACCTGCTGATCCTCGACCTCGGCCTGCCCCGCCTGCACGGCCTGGAGGTGCTGCGCAAGCTGCGCGCCCGCGGCTCCACGCTGCCCGTGCTGATCCTGACCGCCGCCGACTCGGTCGACCAGCGCGTCAAGGGCCTCGACCTGGGCGCCGACGACTTCATGGCCAAGCCGTTCTCGCTGCAGGAACTCGAGGCCCGCGTGCGCGCCCTCACGCGGCGCGGCCTGGGCACCGCCTCCAGCGTGATCAAGCACGGCCCGCTCACCTTCGACGCCACCGGCCGCGTCGCCTACATCAACGACCAGATGATCGAGCTGTCCGCGCGCGAGATCAGCCTGCTGGAGGTGCTGCTGCAGCGCGCTGGCCGCCTGGTCAGCAAGGACCAGCTCGTCACGCGCCTGTGCGAATGGGGCGAGGAAGTGAGCAACAACGCGATCGAGGTCTACATCCACCGGTTGCGCAAGAAGATCGAACAGGGGCCGATCCGCATCGCCACCGTGCGCGGCCTGGGCTACTGCCTGGAGAAGATCGCGGCCTGAGAACGGCCCCTGCCGCCGCGGCCGTCGCTTATGCTGGCGCCCGCGATGACCGACCGGCACGAGCAACGTTCCCTGTTCGGCGAGATCCTCGACTGGATGCTCGCGCCGCTGCTATTGCTGTGGCCGATGAGCGTGGCCCTCACCTGGCTGGTGGCGCAGGGGATCGCCAACGGGCCCTACGACCGCGAGCTCGGGCAGCTCGCGCACAGCGTGGCGCGCGAGATGCGCGCCGATCCGGCCTTCGACCGCGGTCTGGCCGGCCGCCACGACCTGCGCCTGGCCGAGCCCACCGCGGCGCTCCTGCGCAGCGACGACGTCGACCGCGTCTGGTACCAGGTGCGCAGCGCGCAGGGCGAGCTGGTGGCGGGCGACGCGGAGCTCGCGCCGCCGCCCGAGGAGCGCCAGGCGGCCGACGAGGTGCAGTTCCGCGACGCCACCGTGCACAACGACCCGGTGCGCGTCGCCTACCTGTGGGTGGGCACGCCCGCGGGCGCCAACAGCGGCGTCGTGGTGCAGGTGGCCGAGACCTTCGACAAGCGCTCGCGCCTGGCCACGGAGATCATCAAGGGCGTGATCCTGCCGCAGTTCGTGATCCTGCCGCTGGCGGTGCTGCTGGTGTGGTTCGCGCTGGCCCGCGGCATCGCGCCGCTGAACACGCTGCAGCAACGCATCCGGCGGCGCCAGAGCCAGGACCTGAGCCCGATCGACGAGCACGACGTGCCCGAGGAGGTGGCGCCGCTGGTGAGCGCGATCAACGACCTGCTGGCCCGCCTCGACCAGACCATGGGCTCGCAGAAGCACTTCCTGGCCGACGCGGCGCACCAGATGAAGACGCCGCTGGCCGGGCTGCGCATGCAGGCCGAGCTGGCGCAGCGCGAGATCGACGCCGGCGGCGACCCGCAGGCCGTCAAGCGCTCGCTCAAGCAGATCGCGCGCTCCAGCCAGAGCGCTGCGCACCTGGTCAACCAGCTGCTGGCGATGGCGCGCGCCGAGGATTCCGAGCAGGCGCGGCGGCTGCAGGACGTGCCCATCATCAAGCTGGCGCGCGAGGTGGTGCGCGACTTCGTGCCGCGCGCCATGGACAAGCGCATCGACCTCGGCTACGAAGGCCCGGACGTCGAGCCGGCCGCCCCGCGCATCGTCGGCCAGCCCGTGCTGGTGCGCGAGCTGATCCGCAACCTCGTCGACAACGCGCTGCAGTACACGCCGGCCGGCGGAACGGTCACCGTGCGCCTGATGCCCGACCCCTACGGCCAGGTGATGGTGCTGCAGGTGGAGGACACCGGCCCCGGCATCCCGGAGGCCGAGCGCGAGCAGGTGTTCCAGCCGTTCTATCGCGCGCTCGGCACCGACGTGGACGGCAGCGGCCTGGGCCTGGCGATCGTCAAGGAGATCGCCGACAAGCACGGCGCCACGATCACGATCTCCGACGCCGTGGCGCCGCGCGCCGGCGACGCGCAGGCCGCGGGCGCGCTGTTCACGGTGCGCTTCGCGTGCGCGTCGCGGCCCGATGCCGCAAGCGTGGCGGCCTCGTCGTCCGCGGCCGGGCAGCGCGGACGATGACGGGCGCAGGCGCTCAGGAAGACGGGCTGGAGACCTCGATCTCGTCGCCCTTGACCTGCACGTCGAGGCCGAAGCCCGCATGGACCAGGCGCGCGAAGGCCTCCACGTTGGCCGCGTCGAACACGCCGCCGATGCGGATGTGCGCCGCCGTCTCGTCCTTGATGACGAGCTGCTTGCTGCCATAGCGGTTGAACTGGCGCGCCGCCTCGCCCAGGCTGACCTCGTCGAACACCAGCTTGCCCTGCAGCCAGCCGAGGCTGGCCGTCAGCTGCTGCTGCGATTGCCTGGTCACCAGCACGCCGCCGGCGTCGGCGAGCGCGGCGTCCGCGTGGGTCAGCACCGTCGGCTGGCTCTGGTCGGTCTGCACCTGCACGCGGCCTTCGAGCACCTCCACGCGAAGCTGCTCGCCGTCCCGGAAGAGGGAGAACTTGGTGCCCAGCACCGTCACCGTCTGCTTGCCGGCATGGATGACGAACGGCCGCTTCGCATCGTGGGCGACGTCGAAGAACGCCTCGCCGCGCTCGAGCCAGACCTGGCGCCCCTGCGGCGTGACCGCCGTGCGCACCTGCGTGGCCGTGTTCAGCGTCAGCTGCGAACCGTCCGCCAGCGTGACCAGTTCGCGCTCGCCGCGCTCGGTGGCGTAGTTCAGCGTCGCCGGACCGCGGCCGAAGCCGATCGCCAGCACGGCGATCGCCGCCGCCAGGCCCATGCCGGCCGCCAAGCGGTGTACCGGCCGCCGCGGCAACCACGCCGAGTTGGCGGCCCGCGACGTCCGGCCGGGCGCCGGCATGGGTGCCGGCGCCTTGATCGCCGGGGCGGCGGGTTGCAGCGCGCGCAGGCGGTCGGCGCGTTGCCAGGCCTGGTCCAGGCGCAGGAAGGCCACGCGGTGCGCCGTCGAGGCGCACAGCCACGCGTCCAGCTCGGCCTGGCGCTCGGGGCTCAGGAATCCGTCGCCCCGGTCGCGCTCCGCGACCCAGTCGGCCGCGCGCGCCTCGATGTCATTCAACTCTTTGCTCTTCATTGTTCCTTCCCCCTTCGGGGCGCTGCTGCGGCGCCGCACCGCTGCGCACGCCCGTGGCCTGCAGCGCCAGCGCCAGGGCGCGCACGCCCTTTGAAACCTGTCGTTCCACGGTGTCCTCGGTGATGCCCATGCGCGCCGCGACCTCGCGCTGGGACAGGCCCTCGATCTTGCGCAGCTCGATCACCTCCCGGCAGCGCGCCGGCAGCAGGTTCAGCGCGATCTGCAGCAGCTTCAGCTCGCTGCGCGCGGCCAGGTGGCGCTCGGGGCTCAACTCGTCCGGGATGGGTGCCAGCGTGTCCATGTCGGCGTAGGCCTCGATCGAGACGATCTTGGCGCGACGGGCGCGGTCGATCAGCAGGTTGCGCGCGGTCGTCAGCAGGAAGGCCTGCGCCGACTCGGGCCGGTGCTGGCGACAGCTTGTGTAGACGCGCGCGTAGACCTCCTGTCGCAGGTCGGGAACTTCATCCCAGTCGCGCCAGTTGCGACGCAGGTAGCCCTCCAGCACGGCCTCGGAAGGCAGCACCTTGTCCACGAACCAGGCGTTCAACTCATCGGTGTCCAACAGGGCTCCTCATGTCAGCAGAGCTTGCCACGGTTGTCAGACGAAGGGCCCGCGGAAATCCGGTACGCGCCGCGAAAAAAAAGTTTTCGGATTTCTACAGGAGCCCCTCCACCAGGTTTGCCGCGACCCGCGCGCTGCCGGCGGCCAGGGTCAGTCCGAGCGCCCCGTGGCCCACGTTGACGACCAGGTTGGTGTCGCGATGGCGCTCGATCAGCGGACACGAATCCGGCGTCGCCGGCCGCAGCCCGGCCCATGTCCGCGGGGAGCGCAGGTCGCACAGCCCGGGATACATCGCCTCCAAATGGGCTCGCATCGTCTCGACGCGGGCCGCCGGGATCGCGAGCCCGCCGCCGTCGATCTCCGCGAACGCCGCCACCCGCAATTCGTCCCCCAGCGGCGCATACACCGTCTTCTGCCCCAGGTGCGTGATGCTCGCGCGCGGCCGCACGGCGCCCGTCAACGGCAGCGTCAGGCTGTAGCCGCGGATCGGCCAGATCGGCAACGCCAGGCCGAGGGTCGCGGCCAGGGCCGGGGACTGCGGCCCGGCGGCCAGGACGAACGCGTCGGCGGGGAGGTCCGCCTGCCGGGTGCGGGCGGCCACGAAGCGCCCGCCTTCCCGCACCAGCGACTCCACCCGGTGGCCGAACGCCGTTCGTCCGCCCAGGCGTCGCAGGCTGCGCACGAGTTCGCGGCACAGCAGGAAGCCGTCGGCCACGCATTCGTCGGGCGTCCAGATGCCGCCGGCAATGGGCACGACGCCCGCGACCAGCGCCGGCTCGATACGGTGGCAATCGGCGGGCGTCAGCACTTCCTGGTTGCAACCCAGCGTCCTCTGCATCTCGACCTGCCGCGCCTGGTGCGCCAGGCTGCGCGCGTCGGGGCACAGCACCAGCTTGCCGTTGGCGGCGAACGAGATGAACCACGCCTCGTCGCGCATCCAGCCGTCCAGCACCCGGCGGCTGAGCCCGGCGAGAGCCAGCAGGCGCTCGGTGCCCTCGCGCACGCGCGTCTCGCGGCACGCGCGAAGGAAACCCAGGCCCCAGCGCCATTGGCGAGGATCCGCGGCGAGCCGGAAGCGCACCGGCGAATCGCGCGAGAGAAGCATCCCGGGCAAGGCACGCAGCGTCGCAGGCGAGGCGAAGGGCTCGACGTAGCTGTAGCTCAGCTGGGCGCCGTTGGCGAAGCTGGTCTGCGTGCCGGGCTCGTGCGCCGCGTCCACCAGCAGCACGTCGCGGCCGTCGCGCGCCAGCTGGTAGGCCGTCGCGCAGCCGATGATGCCGGCGCCGATCACGCAGACGGTCGTCATCGAATCGGTGTCCTCGTCACGTCGGCCATCGCACCACCATGCCGCGGCTGGCGAAGGAACGGCAGAAGTCGCCGAGCTCGACGAACGCGTCAGCCTGGGTCCCCGTCGCGCCGGAGGGATTGTGGATCCACACGCCCGCGTCGTCGAAGCCGGTCAGCAGGACGAGATGCCCGCCCTGGCGAAGGTTCGGCCGGGTCGGCCAACGGATCTCGGCGCTGACGGAGGCGATCACCATCGCGTCCGCGCCGATGCGCGAAAGCAGTTCGTCGCTCGAATGCTGCCCGAGGACTTCCACTTCCAGGCCGAACCACGCGCCGACCCAGCGCGCGAACGGCGCGTAGACCAGGCCGTCGACGCGTCCGTCGTCATGCCGGACGTAGCAGCCCGATGCGACGGCCGCGCCGAGGAGCGCGGCGTGGCTGGGCGTCCCGAGGTTCCGGTAATGGAGTATCGATTTCAGGCACGCGAGGCCGCAGATGCGGCTCGCCCAGAAGCGGTAGTCGTCCGCGTCGTCGAAGCCGGAAGCCGTCCAGGCGGGATCCTCGCAAGGATCCGCCTGCTCCTCGACGATCCGTCGTGCGTGCACGGGGTCAGCCCATTGCGAGTAGTAGGGCACGTCCAGGTGCCTGAAGGCCATGTCGGAGTTTCCTGAGTTCGCCTGCAGTGGATGACGAGGCGCCGACGGAAATCCGGTACGCCCGGGCTGTTCTCGGTAGAGGCCCACGAGTTTCGCGGATATCGGCGCTTGCCTCGTCTTGTCTTGAAGCAGCACCTTTGTCCGAACCTCCATGAACCCATCGCCGACCTCCGACACCCGCATCGCCGCACTCGATGCGTTGTTCTCCCCTTCGTGCCGCAGCGACGCGCCGGGGCTCGTCGTCGGCGTGGCGCAGCACGGCCGCACCCTCTACCGGCGCGGCTTCGGCCTGGCCAGCGTCGAGCACGGCACGGCCAACACGCCGTCGACGCGCATGCGCATCGGCTCGACCAGCAAGCAGTTCACCTGCCTGGCGGCGCTGCTGCTGGCCGAGGACGGGCTTCTCGACATCGACGCCAGCGTGCGCGCCTGGCTGCCCGAGCTGCCGGTCATCGGCCCCGACCCGACGCTGCGCCAGCTGATGACCCACACGAGCGGCTATCGCTGCTACCTGGACCTCGGCTTCATCGCCGACGGCATGGCGATCAAGCCGCCCGGCGTGGCGTGGCGCGTGCAGCGGCGCCAGCGCGAGGCGAACTTCGCCGCGGGCACGAACATGGTCTATTGCAACAGCGGCTACCAGTTGCTGTCGCGGGTGATCGAGCAGGTCGGCGGCCTGCCGTTCGAGCAGTTCCTGCAGCGCCGCATCTTCGAGCCCCTGGGCATGGACGACACCTGCTCGATGCCCAGCGACTTCGAGCTGCACGCCGGCATGGCGACGCTGCACGTGCCGCTGCCGGCCGCGCGGGGCGGCGGCTGGCGGCGCGGCATCTTCCCCACCGAGGAGCTGCGCGGCGAAGGCGCCATGGTGTCCACCGTCGACGACATGCTGCGCTGGCTCGCCCACCTGCGCGCGCCAGGCAAGCGCGTCGGCAGCGCGGCCAGTTGGGAGCAGATGCTGACGCCGGCCGCCCTGTCCAACGGCCTGGTGAACTCCTACGCGCTGGGCCTGATGCGGCATGGCTACCGGGGCGTCGAGGTGATCCACCATCCCGGGGCCGTGATCGGCGGCGCCAGCCAGATGCTGACCGTGACCAGCCACGCGCTGGACATCATCGTCATCGGCAACGGCGCCGCGGCCAGCCCGCGCGAGCTGGCGCTGCGCGTCGTCGACACGCTGCTCGCCGACGAACTGACATCGGCGGCCGACGCGAATGCGAGCGCCGCGCGCTTCGCGCCGCTGCTCGGACGGCACTACGTCGGCCGCGATTCGGGCCTCGTGTTCGGCTTTTCCGAGGCGGCCGGCGGCGCGCTGGGCCTGTGCCTGATGAACGGCCCGCCGGTGGCGTTGCGCGACGACGGCGCGCAGTTGCGCCAGGCGTTCGAGGACATGGCCATCGGCCCGTTCGTGCTGCAGACGGCGCAGCTGCGCGCCGGGGATGCCGCGCCGCCGAGGCTCGACATGACCGAGGCGGGACGCGACGAGCGCTGCGACCTCCTGCCCGACATGCCGCCGCCGCTGGCCGAGGCGGCGGCCCCGCTGCTCGGACGCTACTGGTCGGCCGATCTCGATGCCGAGGCTCGGATCAGCTTCGACGGCGCGCGGCTGCAGCTGCACATCCACGGCGAGCACGGCGGCAACCGCTACGACCTGCGGGCCCTCTCGGCCGAGGTATTCGGATGCACCGAGCTCGACACGCCACTGCCCCGCTCCATGGTGTTGACCGCAGACCACGTCACCGGCTTCCGCCTCGACACGCCGCGCACCCGCCGCCTCGCGTTCACGCGCCGCGGCGACTGACCCCGATTTCCCCTTTTCCGGACTCTTCCGACATGCTCGTACTTCGCAAACCCTACCTGGTCTTCATCGGCGACGCGCCGTCGATCGTCAACGCCAAGACCGCCTTCGGCGTCGTCGACTGGTGCCCCGACGACGTCGTCGGCGAACTCGCGTTCCCGGAGGCGGCGGTCAGCACCGGCAAGCCCGCGATGGACATCGCCGCGGCGGTTGCGGCCGGCGCCGGCTCCCTGCTGATCGGCATCGCGCCGGTCGGCGGCAAGCTGCCGACGCACTGGCTCCCGAGCCTGCTCGAAGCCGTGCGCGCCGGGCTGGACATCGTCAGCGGCCTGCACACGCGGCTCTCCGACGTGCCCGAGCTGGCCGCCGCCGCGCGGGCGGCCGGCGTGCAGCTGCACGACGTGCGCCACGGCGCCTGGCCGCGCGTGGTCGGCACCGGCCGCAAGCGCAGCGGCCAGCGGGTGCTGACCGTCGGCACCGACTGCGCGCTCGGCAAGAAGTACACCGCGCTGGCGTTGACGCGCGCGCTGCAGGATCGCGGCGCGGCGGCCAGCTTCCGCGCGACCGGCCAGACCGGCGTCATGATCTCGGGCAGCGGCGTGGCCATCGACGCGGTGGTCTCCGACTTCATCGCCGGCGTGGCCGAACAGCTGTCGCCGGACAACGAGCCCGGCCACTGGGACGTGATCGAGGGCCAGGGCTCGCTGTTCCATCCCGCCTATGCCGGCGTCAGCCTCGGCCTGCTGCACGGCTCGCAGCCCGACGCGCTGGTGCTGTGCCATCACGCCGGCCGCCGCCACCTCGACGGCTTCCCCGACTTCCCCACGCCGGCGCTGGCCGACGCCATCGAGGCCTACCTGCGGGCCGGACGCCTGACCAACCCGGCGGTGCGCTGCGTGGGCATCAGCATCAACTCGTCCGCGCTGGACGAGACGCAGTGGCAGGACTACCGCGATCGCGTGGAGGCCGAGCTGGGCCTGCCCGTGGTCGATCCGCTGCGCGGCGGGGTGGCGCGCCTGGCCGAAGCCCTTCACCAACCCAAGGAGTAAATGACATGTCGCTTGAATGCACGATCGCCGGCGAGAGCTGGGCGCTGCAGGAGCCCTTTGAAATCTCGCGCGGCGTCATGACGGAGATCAACGTCCTCGTCGTGGGCCTGAAGGACGGCGACGGCCGCATCGGCCTCGGCGAGGCCACCGGCGTGCCGTACAAGGGCGAGACGCAGCAGTCGATGACGGCACAGATCGAGGCCGTGCAGACCAGGCTGGACGCCGACCTGACCCCCGAGGACCTGATGCGCCTGCTGCCGCCCGGCGGCGCGCGCAACGCGCTCGACTGCGCGCTGTGGGACCTGCGCGCCAAGCAGGCCGGCCGCCGCGCCTGGCAACTGGCGGGGCTCGAACGCGTCGCGCCGGTGCTGACCGCCTACACGATCGGCCTCGGCAGCGAGGCCGACGTCCGCCGCAAGATCCGCGCGGCGCGGCACCTGCCGCTGCTCAAGCTGAAGGCCGACGCCACGCGCCACGTCGACATGGCGCGCTACGCCCGCGAGGAGCATCCCACCGCGCGGCTGGTCATCGACGCCAACCAGGCCTGGAGCCGCGAGCTGCTCGAACGCATCCTGCCCGAGCTGCAGGCGCTGCGCGTGGAACTCATCGAGCAGCCGGTCGAACGCGGCACCGACACGCAGCTTGACGGGCTCGTCTCGCCGATCCCGCTCGCCGCCGACGAGTCCTGCGTCGACCGCGAATCGCTGCCCGCGCTGGTCGGTCGCTACCAGTACGTCAACATCAAGCTCGACAAGTCGGGCGGCCTGACCGAGGCGCTGGCGCTGGCGCGCAACGCCAGGAAGCTCGGCTTCGAGCTGATGGTCGGCAACATGGGCGGCACCTCGCTGGCGATGGCGCCGGCCCACCTGATCGCGCAGGACTGCGGCTACGTGGACCTCGACGGCCCGCTGCTGATGCAGGCCGACCGCGCCCACGCGATGCGCTACGACGGCGCGCTGATCGAGGCGTCGGAAGCGGCACTCTGGGGTTAAGTCGCCCCGGGCGCGGCGGTGCAAGGCCGCCGCGCCAGACGCGCCGGCGACAGCATCTCCGCGCCGAGCCCGAAGCCGGCCAGGCGATCGGGCAGCGGCAGGCCGCGGGCCAGCGCCGCGCAGGCCTCGCCCATCGCGGCGCAGGTCTGGATGCCGTAGCCGCCCTGGCCGGCAAGCCAGAAAAAGCCGGGCGCCTCGTCGTCGAAGCCGCCGACGAGGCCGCCGTCGGCCACGAAGGAGCGCAGCCCGGCCCAGGTGTGGCTGGGCCGGCGGATCGTCAACGTCGTCGCCTCCTCGATCCGGTGGATCGCCAGGGCGACGTCGAGCTCCTCCGCCTGCACGTCGTGCGGCGGCACCGGATCGGCGTTGGCCGGCGAGCCGAGCAGCAGGCCGGCATCGGGCTTGATGTACCAGTCCTCGTCGGCGCTGAACACCAGTGGCCAGGCGTGGGTGTCCAGCCCCGCCGGCGGCGCGAACATGAAGGCCGACCGGCGCCGCGGCTCGAGGCCGATGGGCCGCACGCCGGCCAGGTTCGCGACCACGTCCGCCCAGGCGCCGGCCGCGTTGATCACGACTGGCGCCTGGTAGGCGGCCTCGCCCGCATGCACGCGCCAGTCGGCGCCGTGCCGCTCGATCGCCCGCACCTCGGCGTCGCAGACAAGGGTGCCGCCGGCACGCCGCATGTCGCGCAGGAATCCCTGGTGGATGGCGTGCACGTCCATGTCGACCGCCTCGGGCTCCAGGATGGCGCCGAGCAGCAGCTCCCGGCGCAGCACCGGCACCATCGCGCAGGCCTCGTCGGGCGAGAGCCGGTGCGTGTTCGAGGTGATGGAACGCATCACGTCCCAGTGCCGCTCGAACGGCTCGCGCTGCGCGTGGTTGGCCACGAACAGCGTGCCGCGTGGCGTCAGCAGTGGATGGTCCGAGTAGCCCGCCGGCGGCTGCATGAAGAAGTCGCGGCTGGCGCGCGTCAGTGCGCGCACCTGGGCGTTGCCGTAGCTCTCCATGAACAGCGCGGCCGAGCGGCCGGTGGCGTGATAGCCGGGCTGGCTCTCGCGTTCGAGCACGATGGTGCGCGCGTGCGGCGCCAGCCAGCGCGCCACCGAGGCGCCGGCGATGCCGCCGCCGATGACGATGCAATCGGCCGTGGTGATGGACGGGACGTGGCTCATGGTGCCTCCCCGAAGCCGTGCGGATCGGCCACGCGCGGCCAGTAGTCGAGATCGCGCACGCGGTAGGGCAGCGCGGCGAAATCCATGTCGATCGCCCCGGGCGTGCTCACGTAGAGGATCTCGCGGGCAAGGGGCGCGAACTGCGCGTGGAAATGCTGCGTGGACTTCACGACGATCAGCCGCTTGCCATCGAGCTCGATGCCCAGGCCGGTGAACACCGCGGGCGAGAAGGTCTGGCTGCGCACGCTGACCAGCACGATGTCGAGCCCGCCGGCCGCCTGCACCCAGACGCTGGGCCCCAGCGGCGCACGCTCGTCGTTCGAGTTCAGGCCGAGCTGGAAGTGGCTGTCGACGATGCCCTTGACGACGACCTCGACGTCCACCGGCTCGCCCGAGGCCGGGCCGCACTTGCCGCCGATCCGCAACGCGATGCGGGCGCCGACGCCGGCGTCGCGGCAGATCTGGATCGCGCCCAGGTCCCAGAACGCGCCGATCGCGGCATCGCGGGTCCCGCGGGCCAGGAGCTCCCGCAGGATGAAGGTGCTGTCGCTCATCGCGCCGCCGCCGGCGTTGTCGGCGATGTCGGCGATGACGACCGGGCCGGGGCCGGCCCGCGCGGCCTGGTCCAGCGCCTCGGCGATCGCCAGCATCGGCGTGACGATCTCGTGGCGCAGCGCCCAGAATTCGCGGCCCAGCTGCTCGGCCAGCGCGGCGGCCAGGCCCGGGTCGCCGTCGGTGACGACCCACAGGCGTGCGCCCGACTCGGGCACGTCGCCCCAGGGGAAGCCGTGGCCCAGCGAGACCGAGAGCACGCCCGGCGCCCGCTCGACCTCCTGCATGCGCCGGACGAAGCCGGCCATCGGCTCGCGCGTCGTGTGCCACACGCCGACCATCCTGCAGTCGAACATCGCCGTGGTCGGCCGCAGCCGGCCGGCGGCCGTCTCGAGCACGATGTGCAGCAGTTCCGCGAGCCGCGCCAGCGCGTCGACATGCGGATATTCCTTGTACGCGACGATCGCGTCGGCCGAGCGCTGCATCAGCGCGGTGGTGTGGCAGTGCAGGTCCAGCTCGACGCCGATCGGCAAGTCCGGCCCGACGAGGGCGCGCACGCGGGCGATCAGGTCGCCCTCGCAGTCGTCGTAGCCGTCGGCCACCATGGCGCCGTGCAGGAGCAGGATCACGCCGTCGACCGGCCCCTGGGCCATCGCGGCCCGCAGGTCGTCCAGGATGTCGTCGCGCAGGCGCTCGTAGACGGCGCGCACCGTGCGGCCGAGCGGCTGCGCGAAGGCGCTGACGCTCTCGACCAGCTCGTGCTGCCCGGCGGCCAGCAGCCGGCGCAGCTCGACCATCGAGCCGCCGATGCCCTGCGGGCCGCGCGTGCTCGCGTCGCCGTGGAAGATGCCGTATTCGAGGAAGCCGCCCCAGCCGGTCGGGGCCGCGGCGTAGGTGTTGGTCTCGGTGGCCAGGAAGGCGGAGAAGATCTTCATGTTCGCTCCGTTCGATCAGGATTCGCGCGTGAAGCGCAACCGGCGCAGCCGCGGCGCGTCCAGGCGCAGGCCGACGACCCGGCCGCCCTCGCGGTCGACGTTGACGACGGCAGCGCCGCCGACCGCCACGAGCAGTGCGTCGAGCGGCGTGGCCAGCAGCACGTCGGCCGACAGCGGCTGCAGGCGGTAGGCGCTGCGCCCATACGCGCCCTGCAGTCGGACGACCAGCCGGGCCTGGTCGCCATCGCCCTCCAGCGCGACCCGCACGTCCGCGTCGAGATCGTCCGCCCGGTAGCGGCCGGCCAGGGCGGGGGCCAGCGCGGCGTCCTGAGGCGGCGGATCGGGCAGGCGTTCGCAGCGCAGCAGGTGGCCGCCGTCGTCTATCGCGATCGCGTCGGGCGCGGCGGCGCCGTCGATCTGGGCCAGCCCGACGCTGACCGGATTCATCGCGGCGTCCTCGCAGGCCAGCAGCCCGTCGCCGCCGACACGGCGCAGCGGCACGGCGCGGCTGCCGATCCAGCTCAGCCCGAGCTCGCCGCCGACGTCGTCGAAGCCGACGACGATGCCGCTCGCCGCGTCGTGATACCGCTTGCCCAGCACGGCCGCGTGAGGCGGCGCCGGCACGTTCTCGACGCGCGGCCCGAGCTCGTCGCCGAGGATCGCGTCGATGATCTGGAATCCCAGCGCGACCGTCGACACCGGCGCGCCGTTGGCCATCACGATGATGTCCAGCGCATGGCCCGGCACGGTGATCATCTGCGAGGTGGCGCCGAGCACCGCCCCCGCGTGGTGGATCACCTCGACGCCCCGGTACGGATGGCGGAACAGCCCCAGCGCATACGGCAGGCGCGTGCCGTTCGTGAGCGTCGTCGGCTCGAACATGCATTCCCAGCTCGCAGCGCTGCCCACCGTCCTGTCCGGACCGCGCAGGTGCGCCAGCCAGCGCAGCATGTCGTCGGCGGTCGAGACCAGCGAGCCGCTTCCGCGCAGCTCGCCCGGATAGATGCCGCGCCGGTGGCCCCCGCCCGCGGCGGCCGGCACCGCCAGGTACTGCATGGCCATGCCGGCCCGGATCTCGAGGTCGCTGGCGACCGATTCCGTGTCGTGCATGCCCAGCGGCGTGAACAGGCGCTCGCGCAGGAAGTCCTCGAAGCGCTGTCCGCCGAGCCGCTCGATCACGCGCGCGAGCAGCTGGTAGCCGGCGTTCGAATAGATCATGCGGCTGCCCGGCTCGAAGTTGAGCTCGCGGTTGGCGTCGTGCAGCGGCAGCGTCCAGTCGGCCTGCGGCTGGATGGCCACGCCCTGCGCGACGCTGGCCAGGTCCGTGCGCCAGCCGCCCGTGTGCTGCATCAGCTGGCGCAGCGTCGGCGCATCCGCGTGGAGGACCGGCAGGTCGGGCAGGTGCTTGTAGATCGGGTCGTCGACATGCAGCCTGCCCTCCTCGGCCAGCAGCAGGATGCCCAGCGCGGTGAAGTGCTTGCTCGTGGACGCGATGCGCACGCGGGTGCGCGGCGACATGGCGACCCCCTGCTCGATGCTGGCCAGGCCCACGCCCCGGCGATAGAGGGTCTTGCCCGCGCGCGCGATGCCCACGATCAGGCCGGGTGCGTCGCTGCGGTTGAAGGGCTGCAGCAGCGCATCGACGGCCTGCAGGGCGCTCGGGTTCGAAATGTCGTTGGAGGTCATCACGCGTTTCGGAGTTGGGGTGGGGGCGAGGCAGCGAGGCGGTGGGTGCACGCTCGTCACGCCTCGAGCTGCCGTCTGGTTCAGACGGACGGTCCGCCCGTTTCCGGTATGCCGGCGCGCGGGGCCTAGGTGTTTACGCCAGGGAACCCCGGTTTGCTGCAGGAACGTGACGGCCGGCGCGTCTTGAGTGGATAGCAACTCATCGTCTCCAACCAAGGATTCCCATTGAAGAAGATCGGCGTCCTGGGCAGGGCCGACCCGACCCCCGCGAAAATGATCGTCGTCCGGAGACCCCATGGCCGAATTGCATGACCTGAGCGCCGAGGCGCAGTGCGCGGCGCTGCGCCGGCGCGAGATCTCGTCCAGCGAGCTGGTGGCCCACTACCTGGCGCGCGTCGAGCGCCACGGCACGGCGCTCGGCGCCTTCGTCGGCGTCTTCGCGGAGCAGGCGATGGACGCGGCACGCCGGGCCGACGCGCAGCCGCCCTCCGGCCTGCTGCACGGCCTGCCGCTGCCGCTGAAGGACCTGCATCCGACCGCCGGATTGCCCACGTCGCTGGGCAGCGCGGCGATCGCCGGATGGATTCCGGAGCAGGACGGTGTCGTCGTCGCCCGCCTGCGCCAGGCCGGCATCATCGTGATCGGCAAGACGCACGCGCCCGAGTTCGGCCCCTGCTGCTATACCGAGACGCAGCTCGCGTCGCCGGCCCTGAGCCCGTACGGCACGGGGCTGTCGGCCAGTGGATCGAGCGGCGGCGCGGCGTCCGCCGTCGCCGCGGGTCTGGCCCCGCTGGCCCATGCGAGCGACGGCCTCGGCTCGACGCGCACTCCGGCCTCGAACTGCGGCCTCGTCGGGATCAAGCCGAGCCGCGGCCGCATCCCCTCGGTCATGGCAACCTGGTACCAGCTCGGCGGCGAGGGCCCGGTGGCGCGAACTGTGGGCGATGCGGCGCTGTTCCTCGACGCCGTCGGCCAGATCGGCCCCGGCGAGCTGTGGCGCCAGGCGCCCTGGGCGCCCGACGCGCACCGCGTGGCCGCCCGCACCGCGCCGCGGGGCCGGCTGCGCATCGGGCTGCTGACCGATCCGGGCACCGACGAGACGACGGTCCACGCCGATTGCCAGCAGGCCTGCGCAGCCGCCGCCCACGCGCTGGAGGTGCTGGGCCACGAGATCGTGCCGATGGCGCTGCCGCCGACGCTGCGCATCTGGAGCTTGCTGGAGCCCCTGTGCGACGTGATCGGCGTGGGCATCGGGACGCACGTACAGCTCCAGGTGCCCGAGGATCGCCGCGCCGCGCTGATGCCCTACACGCGCTGGTACGCCGAGCGCGCCGCGACGACGAGCGGCCTTCGCTACGCCCAGTCCCTGGCGCGGATGGCGTCCGCGGCCAGCGCCTGGCTGAAATGGCAGGCCGGCGTCGACATGCTGCTCACCCCGACCAGCAGCGCGCCCGCCCTGCCGTCCGGCGCGCTGCGCCTGGACGACGGCTGGGCGTCGAGCGAGGCGATGCTGCGCTGGAGCGCCTTCACGCCGTGGGCCAATTTCTGCGGCGCGCCGGCGGTCAGCCTGCCGGTGCACCAGACCCCGGCCGGCGTGCCGGTGGGCGTGCAGCTGATGGCGATGCCCGGCCAGGACGATGCGCTGCTGGGCGTGGCCGGGGCGCTCGAGGCGCACTTCGAATGGCAGCGGCGCCATCCGCCGGCCTGGAACAGCTAGGTCTGCACGGACCTGCGGTTGCGCGCGATCGAGGTCAGGAACCCGAGGCCCAGCCCCAGTGTCACCATCGCCGTGCCGCCGTAGCTGACGAACGGCAAGGGCACGCCCACCACCGGCAGGATGCCGCTGACCATGCCCATGTTGACGAACGCGTAGGTGAAGAAGCTCAGCGTGATCGAGCCGGCCAGCAGGCGCGTGAACACGGACGGCGCATCGGCGGCGATCGCCAGGCCGCGGAAGATCAGCAGCGTGAAGCCGAACAGCAGCAGCAGCGCGCCCAGCATGCCGAACTCCTCGGAGAACGCGGCGAAGATGAAGTCCGTCGTGCGTTCCGGTATGAATTCGAGATGGGTCTGCGTGCCGCTCATGAAGCCCTTGCCGGTGACCCCGCCCGAGCCGATGGCGATCATGCCCTGGATGATGTGGAAGCCCTTGCCGAGCGGGTCGGTGGTGGGATCGAGCAGCGTGCAGATGCGGTGCTTCTGGTAGTCGCGCAGCAGCGGCCAGACGACCTCGTCCTGACAGATGCGGTCCTCGCTCATCACCACGGCCACGATGCCCACCACGGCCAGCACCAGCACCGGCAGGATCAGCTTCCACGACAGGCCGGCGAAGAAGATCACGTAGAGGCCGGCCGACAGGATCAGGATGGCGGTGCCGAGGTCGGGCTGCTTGACGACCAGGCCCACGGGCAGCAGCAGGATCAGCCCCGCGATGGCGAAGTCGAGCGCGCGCAGCTGTCCTTCGCGCTTCTGGAACCACCAGGCCAGCATCAGCGGCATGGCCAGCTTCATGATCTCGCTGGGCTGGATCACCATGCCCACGTTGAGCCAGCGCTGCGCGCCCTTCTTGGTGATGCCGAACAACGCGGTGGCGATCAGCAGCGCCAGGCCCAGGCTGTACAGCGGCACGGCGATGCGCATGAGGTTCTGCGGCGAGATCTGCGCCGCCACGAACAGCACGAGGAACGCCAGCGCCATGTTGCGCGCGTGGTCGGGGAAGCGCGTGCCGTAGTCGAAGCCGGCCGAGTACATCGTCACCAGGCCGATGCCGCAGATCATCAGCACGGCGATCATCAGCGTGAGGTCGAAGCCGAGCAGCACCGGACGCAGCCGCTGCCACAGCGTGGGACGTTCGACGACGGCGATCATCGGTTGCGCTTTCCGCCATTGGCGTTGGGGGTCCATTGCGACGCGGCCTGGCGGCGCGCCGGGGCCGATCCCGCCACGGCCACGGCGCCGCTGCCGGCGTTCGCCAGGGCCGCGGCCGCGGCGGCGGCGCGGACCGCGCTCGCCGCGCTGGCCGCCGCGGCGGCCTTCTCGGCGGCCGTGGGCGCGCTCGCGCCGCTGGCGGCCTGGTACGCGGCCACGGCGCTGGCCGCACCCGCAAGGGTGTCGGCGCCGTTCAGCGGGGTGCCCGCGGAATCGTCGGCGATGGGCGAGTGGTTGGTGCCCAGGCGGATGTTGGTGGCCAGCGAGATCGGCACGGCCTGGGTCTTGGGCGGCCCGGCCGTGCCGGCCTGCACGGCGGCGATGTCGTCGTCGGTGGGATAGACGCCCTTGATCCAGTAGTCCATCACGCGGCGCGCGATCGGGCCCGCGTACTGTGCGCCGAAGCCCACGTTCTCCACCACCATCGCGATGGCGATCGTCGGGTGGTCGGCCGGCGCGAACGCGATGAACAGCGCGTTGTCGCGCTTGTGCTCGGCCACGGTGGCGGCGTTGTACTTCTCGTTGGCCTTGATGTCGGCCACCTGCGCGGTGCCGGTCTTGCCGCCCGACTCGTAGCCGGCGTTGAGGAAGGCCGCGGCGCCGGTGCCTTCCTTGTTCACGCCCACCATCGCGTGGCGGATCACCTCGACGTACTCCGGGTTCAGGTTCAGCGGCGCCAGCGGCGTCGGCGCGATCGGGTGGCGCGCGCCGGAGACCACGTCCACCACGTCGCGCACCAGGTGCGGCGTGTGGCGCTGGCCGCCGGTGGTCAGCGTCGACAGCGCGTTGGCCAGCTGCATGACGGTGAAGTTGTTGTAGCCCTGACCGATGCCCAGCGAGATCGTCTCGCCCGCGTACCAGCGCTGCTGCTCGGCCTTGCGGTAGGCCTTGCGCTTCCAGTCGGTGGACGGCAGCACGCCGCGCAGCTCGCCCTGCAGGTCGATGCCCGTGGGCTGGCCGAAGCCGAACGGCTGCATGAAGTTGGCGATGGTGTCGACGCCCAGGTCGTTGGCGAGCATGAAGTAGTAGATGTCGCAGGACTGGGTGATCGAGCGGTACATGTCGACGTAGCCGTGCCCCTCGGGCTTGTCGTCGTGGAACACGTGGCCGCCGAACGTGTAGTGCCCCGGATCCTGCATGCCCCAGGCGGCCGTGCGCTTGCCCAGCGTCAGCGCCGCCAGCGCCATGTAGGGCTTGTACGTGGAGCCGGGCGCGTAGGTGCCGCGGATGGCGCGGTTGAGCAGCGGCTTGTCGATGGACTCGTTCAGGTCCTTCCAGTTGTCGGCGTCGATGCCGTCGACGAACAGGTTGGGGTCGAACGTGGGCTTGGACACGAAGGCCAGCACCTCGCCGTTGCGCGGATCCATGGCCACCAGCGCGCCGCGGCGGGTGCCGTACAGGTCTTCCACCAGGGCCTGCAGCCTGATGTCCACCGACAGCTGCAGCGTGTTGCCCGGCGTGGCCGGCTTGCTCGCGAGCTGGCGCACCGCGCGGCCGCCGGCCGAGGTCTCGATCTGCTCGAAGCCGGTGGTGCCGTGCAGCTCCGACTCGTAGCTCTGCTCCAGCCCCAGCTTGCCGATGTACTCGGTGCCGCGGTAGTTGGCCTGGTCCTCGTCCGACCAGTCGTCGATGATCTTCTGCTTTTCTTCCTGGTTGATGCGGCCGATGTAGCCCACCAGGTGGCTCGCGAGCTCGCCGTGCGGATAGTTGCGGAACAGCCGCGCCTTGACCTCCACGCCCGGGAAGCGGAAGCGCTGCGCCACGAAGCGCGCCACCTCCTCGTCGGTGAGCTTGGTGCGGATGGGCACCGACTCGAAGCTCTTGCCCTCGGCGGCCAGGCGCGCGAAGCGCTTGCGGTCGCGCGGCGTCACCTCGATCACCTTGCCGATCTCGTCGATCGTCCCCTCCAGGTCGCCCACCTTGGACGGCGTGATCTCCAGCGTGTAGGCCGGGTAGTTGGTGGCCATCACGATGCCGTTGCGGTCGACGATCAGGCCGCGGTTGGGCACGATGGGCACGACGCCGATGCGGTTGGCCTCGGCCTGCGCCTGCAGGTCGTCGTGGCGCACCACCTGCAGCACGAACCAGCGGAACACGAGCACGCCGAAGCACAGCAGCACGAACGCCGCCGCGGCGATCGTGCGCGTGCGGAATCGATCGAGTTCGACCTCGATGTTCCGCAGTTCGGTCATCGACTTCACGTGGGCGCCAATCGGTTCTTAGAGGGGGCGGTTCTCGTCGCGGTCGGGGGCGCGGCGTTGCGGCGCCAGCAGCAACCACGAGACGACCGGCCACAGCAGCGCCTCGAACACGGGCGCCAGCAGCATCGTCCAGCCGGGGAAGCTGCCGCTGGACAGCAGCCGCACCACCAGGGACACCGCATGCGCGACGATGAAGACCGGCAGGATCTGCAGCGCCTGCTCGGCCACCCCGTACCACAGCAGGCGGCGGTGCATGGTGATGGCCAGGAAGCTCAGCAGCGTGTAGGCCTCGGCGTGCTGGCCCAGCACGGCGCCCTGGTGCACGTCCATCAGCAGGCCGAAGAAGAACGCGGCGCCGATGCCCACGCGGCGCGGCTGGTGCACGTTCCAGAACACGAGCACCAGCGCGACGAAATCGGGCATCGCGGCGACGCGGCCCAGCGGCACCATGTTGAGCACCAGCGCGGCGAACAGCGAGAACCACAGGAACAGGGGGTTGACCGGCAGCAGGAGCTGGTCGGCGCCGCGCGGCATGATCATTTCCTGCCCCCCTTGGCGGGCTTGGCGTTCTTGTCCTTGCCCGCGTCGGGCTCGGGCGTGGTACGCAAGGGCAGCTGCATCGCCATCGGCTCGAGCACCAGCACGTGGCGCACGCCGTCGGCCGACGCGGCGGGCGCCAGCGCGATGCGCGCGAACGACGAGTCGGCGCGCGGATCCACCTTCACCACCCTGGCCACGTCGAGGCCCGGCGGATAGATGCCGTCGACGCCGCTGGTCTGCAGCAGGTCGCCCACCTTCACGTCGGCATTGCCGGCCATGAAGCGCAGCTCCAGCGCCGCGCCGTCGGCGCCGAAGGCCGCGCTGCGCTGGTGGGTGCGCGTGTTGAGCACGGGGATGGCGGCTTCCTTGTCGACCAGCAGCGTCACTTCCGACGACAGCGGGTAGACGCGCGTGACCTGGCCCAGCACGCCGGCCTCGTCGATGACCGGCGCGCCCGGCACCACGCCCTGCGCCGCGCCGCGGTCGATGAAGATCTTGCGCGAGAACGGGTCGCTCGCCTCGTAGAGCACCTCGGCGGCCATGGACTTGACGGCCAGCGCCGGCTTCAGGTCGACCAGCGCGCGCAGCCGGGTGTTCTCGGCCGTGAGCGCGTCCACGCGTGCCGCCTTGGCCGATTGCGCGGTGAGCGCGAGCTCGGCGCGGCTCAGGTTGGCCTGGGCCGCGTGCAGCCCGCTGATGTACTCGCCGCCGGCGTGGGTGAGCTGCAGCGGCACCGCGAGCGCGCGCTCCAGCGGCAGCAGCAGCATCTGCAGGCCCGAGCGCAGCGGGCGGGTGACCGCGAAGCGCGTGTCGGCCGCCATCAGGAACAGCGCCACCGCGGAGAACACCGCCAGGCGCGTCAGTGCGGACGGGCCCTGGTGGAAGAACGGCGGTGGACGGCGGTCCAGGGTACCGAGCGGCATGGGATGCTCAACGCGCCGGGCGATGGTCCGCGGCGGAGTACAAGGGGAAAGGCGTTGGAGAAATTATCGCAAGGCCGGGTTCCGTGCCTTGTGCGGGATTGCCCCGCCACGAACGGGGTCCCGCGCCATCCATGTCAGTCGGAGGTAAAGATCGCGCCCATGCGCTCCATGCGCTCCAGGGCCATGCCGCATCCGCGCACCACGCACGTGAGCGGGTCCTCGGCCACCAGCACCGGCAGGCCCGTTTCCTCGGCCAGCAGGCGGTCGAGGTCGCGCAGCAGCGCGCCGCCGCCGGTGAGCATCATGCCGCGCTCGGCGATGTCGGCGCCCAGCTCCGGCGGGGTCTGTTCCAGCGCGTTCTTGACGGCGGACACGATCTGGTTGAGCGGGTCGGTGAGCGCCTCCAGCACCTCGTTGGACGAGATGGTGAAGCTGCGCGGCACGCCCTCGGACAGGTTGCGGCCCTTGACCTCCATCTCGCGTACCTCGGAGCCCGGGAAGGCCGAGCCGATGCCCATCTTGATGTTCTCGGCCGTCTGCTCGCCGATCAACATGCCGTAGTTGCGGCGGATGTAGTTGATGATGGCTTCGTCGAACTTGTCGCCGCCCACGCGGACGCTGCCCTTGTAGACCACGCCGCCCAGCGAGATGACGCCCACCTCGGTGGTGCCGCCGCCGATGTCGACCACCATCGAGCCGGAGGCTTCCGACACCGGCAGGCCGGCGCCGATGGCCGCGGCCATGGGTTCCTCGATCAGGTAGACGGCGCTGGCGCCGGCCGCCTCGGCCGCGTCCTTGATGGCGCGGCGCTCGACCTGGGTGGAGCCGCAAGGCACGCAGATGATGATGCGCGGGCTCGGCGTGAGCAGGCTGCGCGGGTGCACCATCTTGATGAACTGCTTGATCATCTGCTCGGTGACCACGAAGTCGGCGATCACGCCGTCCTTCATCGGGCGGATGGCCTCGATGTTGCCCGGCACCTTGCCGAGCATCGCCTTGGCTTCCTTGCCGACGGCCTGGATGATCTTCTTGCCGTGCGGGCCGCCTTCGTGGCGGATCGAGACGACCGAGGGCTCGTCGAGGACGATGCCCTTGCCTCGGACGTAGATCAGCGTGTTGGCGGTGCCGAGGTCGATCGCGAGATCGGTGGAGAAGTAGCGGCTCAGGGAAGAGAACATTGGCTGAGATGGGCGGGTACGGGGTCGGCGGCTTGCGACGGACTTCGCGGGACGCAGATCAGGCCATCTGGATGGGTGTGACTCCGGAACCTGAGGCGGGGGCTTGGAAAGCCCGGGCCGGGTGCCGAACCTGGATATGCGAACGCTCGGTGCGCCGCAAGGCGCATGAATTGGGTGGGTTCGAAGATGGCTGCACGTTGAGAAAAACCTCGTGCAGGAAGCCTCGAATTAACCGAGGATAATACCCCAAGCGCACCCCTCGATCGTGTATGCGGGTCGTAACTTTTGAGGCTGCGCCTTCGTTTCCGCCGCGTTTCGCACTGCGCGGCCCCAGCCGGATTTCCCCATGCCCTTGTCCCCCGAAGACGTCAGCCGCATCGCGCACCTTGCGCGACTGGAGCTGTCGCCCGCCGAAGGTTCTGCGATGCAGACCCAGTTGAACGACTTCTTCAAGATCGTCGAGCAGATGAGCGCCGTCGACACCTCCGGCCTCGAGCCGCTGCACACCCCGCTCTCGGCCATCGGCAATGTCGAGCTGCGCCTGCGGCCCGACGCCGTCACCGAAACGAACAATCGCGAGGCCAACATGGCCAACGCGCCGGCCTCCGACGAAGGCCTGTTCCTGGTTCCGAAGGTGATCGAATGAGCGCCGGACTGCACACGCTCGGCGTGGCCGAGCTCGGCCGTGCGCTCGCGGCGAAGACCACCTCCAGCGTCGAGGCCACGCAGGCTCTGCTCGCGCGCGCCAAGGCCGACACCCACGGCGCGTTCCTGGTCGTCGACGAGGACGCCGCGCTGGCGGCAGCGAAGGCCGCCGACGCGAAGCGCGAATCCGGCGACGCGCACCCGCTGCTGGGCGTGCCCATCGCGCACAAGGACATCTTCGTCACGCAGGAGTCCGCCACCACGGCCGGCTCGAAGATGCTGGAGGGCTACAGGAGCCCGTTCGACGCCACCGTCGTCGCGCGCCTGAAGGCCGCGGGCGCGGTGTCGCTGGGCAAGCTCAACTGCGACGAGTTCGCCATGGGCTCGGCCAACGAGAACTCCGCGTACGGCGCCGTGCGCAATCCCTGGGACGCCACGCGCGTGCCGGGCGGCTCGTCGGGCGGCTCCGCGGCCGCCGTCGCGGCGCAGCTGGTGCCCGCCGCCACCGGCACCGACACCGGCGGCTCGATCCGCCAGCCCGCCAGCTTCACCGGCGTCACCGGCATCAAGCCCACCTACGGCGTGTGCTCGCGCTTCGGCATGATCGCGTTCGCCTCCAGCCTCGACCAGGCCGGCCCGCTCGCGCGTTCGGCGGAAGACTGCGCGCTGCTGCTGTCGGCGATGAGCGGCTTCGACGAGCGCGACGCCACCAGCGTGCAGAAGCCCCCGCAGGACTTCCACGCGCAGATGCTGCAGGCCCGCGACGGCGCCAGCGCCGCGCAGCCGCTCAAGGGCCTGCGCATCGGCCTGCCCAAGGAGTTCTTCCCCGCCGCGCTGGCCGCCGACGTGGGCGGCCGCGTGCGCGCGGCGCTCGCCGAAATGGAGAAGCTCGGCGCGACGCTGGTGGACGTCTCGTTGCCGCGCACCGAGCTGTCGATCCCCGTGTACTACATCATCGCGCCGGCCGAGGCGAGCTCGAACCTGAGCCGCTTCGACGGCGTGCGCTACGGCCATCGCGCCGCGCAGTACGGCGACCTGATGGACATGTACAAGAAGTCGCGCTCCGAGGCCTTCGGCGCCGAGGTGAAGCGCCGGATCATGATCGGCACCTACGTGCTCTCGCACGGCTACTACGACGCCTACTACCTGCAGGCGCAGAAGCTGCGCCGCATGATCGCCGACGACTTCCAGGCCTGCTTCAAGCAATGCGACTTGATCGCCGGCCCGGTGGCGCCGACGGTGGCGTGGAAGCTCGGCGAGCAGGGCGACGATCCGGTCAAGGCCTACCTGGCCGACATCTTCACGCTGCCCGGCTCGCTGGCCGGCCTGCCCGGCATGAGCGTGCCCGCCGGCCTCGGCGAAGGCGGCATGCCCGTGGGCCTGCAGCTGCTGGGCAACTACTTCGCCGAGGGCACGCTGCTGCACGCGGCGCACGCGCTGCAGCTCGCGACGGATTTCCACCTGCAGCGGCCCCAGGCCTGATGAACGCACGCGCCGACCACCTCTCTCCCACGACTCCGGTTCGTGGCGGCGTGGTCGCGGGCGACTGCCTCGACGTGCTGCGTTCCGTGCCGGCCGAACGCGTCGACCTGATCGTTACCTCCCCCCCGTATGCGGACCAGCGCGCGTCCACCTACGGCGGCGTGAGCGCGGACGATTACGTCGAGTGGTTCATGCCGCGCGCCGAGCAGTTCGCCCGCGTGTTGAAGCGCGACGGCTCGCTGGTGATCAACATCAAGGAAAAGGTGGTGGACGGCCAGCGCCACACCTACGTCCTCGAGCTGATCCTCGCGATGAAGAAGCAGGGCTGGCTGTGGACGGAAGAGTACGTCTGGCACAAGCGCAACTGCTTTCCCGGCAAGTGGCCCAACCGCTTCCGCGACGCGTGGGAGCGCTGCCTGCACTTCACGCGCGACCGCCGTTTCAAGATGAACCAGGACGCCGTGATGGTGCCCATGGGCGACTGGGCCAGCACGCGCCTGAAGACGCTCGGCGCCAACGACGTGGTGCGCCACGACTCGCGCGTGGGCAACGCGTTCGCCAAGAACATCGCCAACTGGCAGGGCCGCGACCGCGCCTATCCCACCAACGTGCTGCACCTGGCCACCGAGTGCGGCAACAAGGGCCACAGCGCGGCATTCCCGCAGGCGCTACCGCGCTGGTTCATCGAGCTGTTCACCGATCCGGGCGACACCGTGCTGGATCCGTTCGCCGGCTCCGGCACCACGCTGGCCGCGGCGCTCGCGCTGGGCCGCAACGCGATCGGCGTGGAGCTCGCGCCCGCGTACGCCGCGCGCGCGCGTGACGCGGTCGCGACCGCGCACGAGGCCGCGCAGGCGCTGGCGCGCGCGAGCGTCGTCACCGAACAAGAACTCACCTCTCCGCGTCGCGGCGCGACCGCTTCGCCCCAAATTCCCAAGGACAACGTCCCATCATGAGCACCCTCATTCGCGGCTACGAAGTCGTGATCGGCTTCGAGACCCACACGCAGCTGTCGACGGCCAGCAAGATCTTCTCCGGCGCGTCCACCGAGTTCGGCGCGCAGCCCAACACGCAGGCCTCGGCCGTCGACCTGGCGCTGCCCGGCACGCTGCCGGTGCTCAACCGTGGCGCGGTCGAACGCGCCATCCGGCTCGGGCTGGCGGTGAACGCCACCATCGCGCCGCTGTCGATCTTCGCGCGCAAGAACTACTTCTACCCCGACCTGCCCAAGGGCTACCAGATCAGCCAGTACGAGATCCCGGTGGTGCAGGGCGGCATCGTGCCGTTCATGCACAAGGGCGAGATGCGCCAGCTGCGCCTGACGCGCGCCCATCTCGAGGAAGATGCGGGCAAGTCGGTCCACGAGGGCCACGCCAACATGTCGGGCATCGACCTGAACCGCGCCGGCACGCCGCTGCTGGAGATCGTCACCGAGCCCGACATGCGCTCGTCCACCGAGGCCGTCGACTACGCCAAGGCGCTGCACGCGCTGGTGCAGTGGCTCGACATCTGCGACGGCAACATGCAGGAAGGCTCGTTCCGCTGCGACGCCAACGTGTCGGTGCGCCGCCCCGGCCAGCCCTTCGGCACGCGCCGCGAGATCAAGAACCTGAACAGCTTCCGCCACCTGCAGCAGGCGATCGACTACGAGATCAACTGGCAGATCGACGAGCTGGAGGACGGCCGCGCCATCGTGCAGGCCACCGTGCTGTTCGACCCGGACACCGGCGAGACACGCATGATGCGCACGAAGGAAGACGCGCAGGATTACCGCTATTTCCCTGATCCCGACCTGCCGCCGCTGGTGATCTCGCGCGAATGGGTGGAGCAGGTGCGCGGCCAGATGCCCGAGCTGCCGCGCGCGATGGCCGAGCGCTTCCAGGCCGCCGACGGCCTCGCGCCGGCCGACGCCGCGGCGATGACGCAGTCGCTCGCGACGGCCCGCTACTACGAGGCCGCGCGCGACGCCGGCGCGCCGGCCAAGCTGGTCGCCAACTGGGTGATGGGCGAGCTCTCGCGCCGCCTCAACGCCGAGGCCATCGAGATCGTCGAGGCCCCGGTCGACGCCGCGCTGCTGGCCGCGCTGATCAGGCGCATCCAGGACGGCACGATCTCCAACAACGCGGCCAAGCAGGTATTCGACGCGCTCTGGACGCGCGAGAAGGGCACGGCCGGCAACGTCGACGCCGTGATCGACACGCTGGGCCTGAAGCAGATGAACGACAGCGGCGAGCTGGAGTCCATCATCGACGGCGTGCTGGCGGCCAACCAGAAGTCGGTGGACGAGTTCCGCTCCGGCAAGGACAAGGCGTTCCAGGCGCTGGTGGGCCAGGCGATGAAGGCCAGCAAGGGCAAGGCCAACCCGGCGCAGGTCAACGAGATGTTGAAGAAGAAGCTGGGCGCTTAAGTTCCTACCAGCGCAGGCTCCTGCCCGCGCCCGTAGTGCCGCGGCGGGCTGCCCATCACCCGCTTGAACGCCGTGCTGAACGCGCTCTCCGACTCGTACCCCAGCGCCGGCGCCAGCGCGGACACCGTCTCGCCGCCGTTGCTGAGCCGATCGGCGGCCAGCAGCATGCGCCAGCGCGTGAGGTAGTCCATCGGCGACGCGCCGACCAGGCGCTTGAACTTCAGCGCGAAGGTGGAGCGCGACATCGCGGCCTCCTTCGCAAGGTCGTCGATGGTCCAGCGGCGGCCAGGCTGCGCGTGCATCGCGCTCAACGCCGCGCTCACCTGGCGGTCGCCCAGCGCGAACAGCCAGCCCACGCCCTGCCCGGCGTCGTCGCGCAGGTGCAGGCGCAGCGCCTGCACGAGCAGCATCTGCGCGAGCTGCTGCGCGATCAGGAAGCCCCCCGGCTGCGGCTCGCGCAGCTCCGCCATCAGGCGCTCGACCGACCAGCGCATCGCCGCCTTGTCCTCCTCGGAGCGGAGATGGACGATGGGCGGCAGCATCCCCAGCAGCATCTCGGCGTGCTTGCCGGCGAACGCGAAGTGGCCGCCGATCGCGAAGCAGCAGCCGCCGCCGTTGATCACGCGCGTGCTGCCGCGCAGCGGCGTGCGCAGGAAGGTCATGGCGTCCATGGGCGTCAGCGAGAGGTCGCTGGCGAGACGGAACGGCAGCCCGCGCGGCAGCAGGTAGCAGTCGCCCGCGGAGATGCGGATGGGTTCCGCGATGCCCTGGATCGCCAGCCAGCAGTGGCCGCTGGTCATCGCCTGGAACTTGATGCCGTCGTGCGCGCCGAACTCGACGGCCCAGTCGCCGCCGTAGTCGACGGCCCCCGACATGAAGCTGCGCGGCCGCAGCAGGGACAGGACGTCGGACAACGGATCCATGGCGATTCCGGACGATTGCGAAGATTTTGCGGACTGAACCGCATGGATTGTATCGACCCGGCGTCCTAAAGTGGGTTCAACCATCCCCCTCCAGGAGAAATCCAATGCGAGTCTTCCTCACCGGCGCGACCGGCTTCATCGGCAGCGCCCTCATCCCCGAACTGCTCCAGAACGGTCATTCGGTGCTCGGCTACGCACGCTCCGGCGACGGCGCCGCGGCGCTGCGCAAGCTGGGCGCCGACGTGCACCGCGGCGACCTCGAGGACCTCGATGCGCTGCGCGCCGGCGCCGCGCAGGCCGACGGCGTGGTGCATTGCGGCTTCATCCACGACTTCTCGAAGTTCGCCCGGAACTGCGCGATCGACCACCGCGCCATCGACGCGCTGGCCGACGTGCTGGCCGGCAGCGGCAAGCCGTTGGTGGTGACGTCGGGCATTCCCGGCATGCCGGGGCGCATCAGCACCGAGGACGACAACCTGCCCGAGAACTCGCCGATGCCGCGGGTGTCCGAACCGCGTGCGCTGGCCGCGGCCGCGCGCGGCGTGCGGGCGACGGTGATCCGCCTGCCGCAGGTGCATGACCGCGACAAGTCCGGCCTTGTGCCCTTCCTGATCGCCGTCGCGAAACAGAAGGGCGTGTCGGCCTACGTGGACGAAGGCCAGAACCGCTGGGCGGCCGCACACCGCTTCGCCGTGCCGTCGCTCTATCGGCTGGCGCTGGAGAAGGGCATCGCCGGCGCGCGCTACCACGCGGTCGAGGAGGAAGGCATCACGCTGAAGGCGATCGCCGAGTCCATCGGGCGCGGCCTGAAGGTGCCGGTGATCTCGGTGTCCGGCGGCGAGGCGGTGGCGCATTTCGGCGCGATGGGGCACTTCTCCACCATGAGCAACCCCGCCTCGAGTGCGCTGACCCGCCAGCGCCTGGGCTGGAATCCCGGCACGCATCCGGGCCTGATCGACGACCTGGATCACTCGACCGCGTACGCGGCCTGAGCCGTTCCGGGCCCGCTCAGAACGACGCGCCGCCTGCCGCCGCGTTGATGGCCTTGCGCGCCTCGGCCTGGAATCCCACCGGATCGCCGAGGCCGCGCAGGCGCAGGTCTTCGCTGCCCGTGCCGCGGATGGTGAGCGTGCCGTAGCCGGTCATGCGCTGCCACAGGCTCTGGTCGACGTCGAGGCTCTCCACGCGGTTGAGCATCACGGTGGACGAGTGGCGGCTCACGAGACCCGTCTGCAGCACGAGGTAGCGGTCGGTAAGCCGTACCCGCATCGCGCTGCGGCGCACCAGCGCGCCGCCGATGAACCACAAGGCCATCAGGCCGCCGAACACGGCGACGCCGTTGCCCAGGTGATCCTGGCGCAGCAGGCCCCAGCCGACCAGCAGCAGCCCCGCGACGCCGAGAGCGATGCGCGGCCACAGCGCCCACCACGACATGCGCGCCTCGCGAAGGATGCGTTCGCTGGTGGAGGGATCGTTGGCTTGAGGGCTCATGTCAGTTGGTCTTCTGCGGCGCGTCGCCGGGCAGCGCGTCGGAGTAAAGGAAGCACTGCAGCGTCTCGCTGCCGTGGGTGAACGTCATGTTGCGTTCCCTGGTCACCACGTCGATGCCGTCCTTCTTGTTGACGTAGTGGGCCTCGTGTCCGCCGGGCACGCGCGAAACCGTCCAGTCCTGGCCCTCGAAATGCAGCTGGCCCTGGCGCGGCGCGAGCTCCGCGGTGAGCAGGCGGCGGCCGGTGCACTGGTAGCTGACGGTCATGGCCTGCGCCGCGGCACCGGCCAGGGCCAGCGCGGCCACCATCGCCATCCGGATGGCGCGAGGCGAACAAACGGGGCGATGAGTCATGTGATCTACCTTCTCAGAGATCGATGCCGTAGCGGGCGCGATAGGCGGAGACCGCATCCTTGCTGGCGGCCAGCGCCGGGTCGCCCGTGGTGGCGAGCAGCTGCATCAGGTCGGCCAGCGTCGCGATCGCCACCACCTTCAAGCCCAGCGTCTGCTCGACGTACTGCACGCCCGAGCGCCGATCCTCGCCCTCGTCGCGCGCGCGTTCCTGCCGATCCATGGTGATGGCCACGCCCACCGGCTCGGCGCCGACGGAGCGGATCAGGTCGGCCGCCGCGCGCTTGGAGGCGCCGTCGGTGATCACGTCGTCGATGATCATCACGCGGCCCTTCACCGGCGCGCCGACCAGGATACCGCCCTCGCCGTGATCCTTGGCTTCCTTGCGGTCGTACGCGTAGGTGACGTTCTTGCCGTGCTTGGCCAGGCCGATGGCCACCGCCGCGGCCAGCGTGATGCCCTTGTACGCGGGGCCGAACAACATGTCGAACTCGACGCCCGACGCGAGCAGCCGGCGTGCATAGAATTCGCCCAGGCGCATGAGCTTCATGCCATCGTCGAAGAACCCGGTGTTGAAGAAGTAGGGCGACTGCCGCCCCGCCTTCGTCTTGAAATCACCGAACCGAAGAACACCGGCCTCCACCGAGAACTGGACGAATTCCTGCGCGAGCAGGTCGTTGGTGGGAGCAGTCATGGAGTAAGACCTTGGGATTTCGCTTGGTGACATTGAACCTGAACGGGATCCGTTCGGCCCACAACAAGGGCTTCCTTGCCTGGGCGGAGTCCGTGAAGGCCGATTGTATGGGGGTGCAGGAGGTCAAGGCACAGCACGAACACGTGCACGAAACCTTCGACACCCTCGACGGCATGGCCGGCCGCTTCCACTACGCCGTCAAGAAGGGCTACTCGGGCGTGGGCCTGTACAGCCGCGTCGCGCCCACCGAGGTGGTGACCGGCTTCGGCGACACCCAGTTCGACGAGGAAGGCCGCTACGTCGAGTTCCGCTTCGACAAGCCGTCGGCCGGGCTGAGCCACCCGTTCGAGAAGCTGAGCATCATCAGCTGCTACTTCCCCAGCGGCTCATCGGGAGAAGAGCGCCAGGCCGCCAAGTTCCGCTTCCTCGACCTGATCTACCCGCACTTGATGTCGCTCAAGGGCCAGCGCGAGTTCATCCTGGTGGGCGACATCAACATCGCCCACAAGAACATCGACCTGAAGAACTGGAAGGGCAACCAGAAGAACTCCGGCTTCCTGCCCGAGGAGCGCGAGTGGATGACGAAGCTGCTCACCGACGGCGGCCTGGTGGACGTGTTCCGCACCCTCAACGACAAGGAGGAGCAGTACACGTGGTGGAGCAACCGCGGCCAGGCCTGGGCGAAGAACGTGGGCTGGCGGCTGGACTACCACCTGGCCACGCCCGGCGTGGCGGCACTGGCGCGCAAGGAGCACATCCACATCGAGTCGCGGTTCAGCGACCATGCGCCGCTGACGATCGACTACGACTTCACGTTGTAGCGAGATGCGCGCCCGCGCCTCGTTCAATCCTTGCTGAACGCCCTGGCCGCCGCCGCCGTGTCCAGGGCCTCGCGAAGCAGCTTGATCCTGCCGCCCTCGGCGATCAGCACGCCGGCGTAGGTCTGCCGATACATCTTTCCGGTGTCGACCACCAGGGCCTCGACGGAATACTCGCCGAACACCCGGTCGGGCGTATCGATCCAGACCTTGAAGTTCTTGAAGCGGAAGTCAGGCACCTTGGCCAGCAGGCCGGAAATCAGCGCCTCGACGGCGGCGGGGCCGCGGGCGTGCGCATTCACGGTTGGCAGTTCCAGCACGCCGTCCTCGGCGAAGAGGGCCGCGGCGGCGGCGGGCGTGCGCACGTTGTCCAGGTAGGACTGAAGCAGTTCGAGAGCGGTGGTCATGAGGGGTCTCCAGGTGGTTTGAAGGGGAGCGGCAGGCGGCTCAGATCTGCGCGATGCCGCCGTCGACGAACAGCTCGATGCCGGTGACGAACGTCGAGTCGTCAGAGGCGAGGAAGACGGCGGCCTTGGCGACATCCTCCGGCTGGCCGATGCGGCCGATCGGCACCTGCGAGGTCAGGTAGTCGAGCAGGCCCTGCTGCTGGGCGGCGTCGGGGCCCGCGAGTTCGACCAGGCCCGGCGTATGGATCGGGCCGGGCGACAGGGTGTTGATGCGGATCGCGCGGCCCTTGAGATCCAGCACCCAGCTGCGGACGAGGTTGCGCACCGCGGCCTTGGTTGCGCTGTAGACGCTGAAGTTCGCGGTGCCCTTCACGCTGGTCGTCGAGCCGGCGAGGATGACGGACGCGCCGTTCGTGGCCTTGCCGAGCAGCGGCAGCGCCTTCTGCACCGTGAACACCACGGCCTTCACGTTGCGGTCGAAGGTCTGGTCGAAGTGCGCCTCGGTGATGGCGCCGAGCGGCAGCATCTCGCCGCCGCCCGCGTTCGCGTACAGCACGTCGATGCGGCCGTGCCGGGCCTGCACCGTGTCATACAGGCGATCCAGGTCGGCGAGCTTCGTCGAATCGGCCTGGAGGCCCGTGGCGTTCGAGCCGATGGCGGCCACGGCCGCGTCGAGCTCGGCTTGGCGCCGGCCCGTGATGTAGACGAAGGCGCCTTCCGACGCGAAGGCCTTTGCGGCCGCGAGGCCGATGCCGGTGGTGCCGCCGGTGACGACCGCCACCTTGCCAGAGAGTTTGTTGCCCATGTCGTGCTCCGTTGATTGAGAAGGTGAGCGAATCTTGGAGCGTTCACGACATTGAATAAAGCCGTCGAACTTGATTTCATATTTCATGCATGTGAATAATCCCGCCCACCCAGGTTCCTGAACTCCGCCCGCCATGGATCAATTGCTCGCCCTGCGCGTCTTCGTACGAATCGCCGAATCGGGCGGCTTCTCGCGCGCCGCCGACGCGATGAACATCCCCCGCCCCACGGTGACCAAGCTCGTGCAGGACCTGGAGCAGCACCTGGGGACGAAGCTCCTGCACCGGACGACGCGGCGCGTCAACGTGACGCCCGAGGGCGCGGCCTACTACGAGCGGGCGACGCGCCTCATCGGCGAGCTCGACGACATGGACGACGACGCGTCACGCGCGCGCGCCCGACCGCACGGGCGCATCCGCGTCGACATCGGCTCGGTGCTGGCGAACATGGTCCTCATCCCCGCCCTGCCGGCCTTTCGCGCGCGCTATCCGGAGCTGCACGTGGACCTCGGCGTCAGCGACCGCGCGGTCGACCTGGTCGGCGAAGGCGTCGACTGCGCGATCCGCGGCGGGGCGTTGCCCGACACCTCGCTCGTGGCGCGGCGCATCGCCGACATGGACTGGGTCACCTGCGCGAGCCCGGCGTACCTGCGGGCGCGCGGCGTCCCGAAGCATCCGTCCGAGCTGCTTCCCCGCGCGATCGAGCCGGCAAGCAGGCGCAGCGTCCCGGGCCATGCCGTCGCCGGCTATTTCTCGTCGCTCACCGGCCGGGCCTTCCCGCTCGAATTCCACAAGGCGGGCGAGCAGGTGGTGGTGCACGGCCACGTGGAGGTCGCCGTCAACGAGAGCACCGCGCACCTGAGCGCCCTGCTCGCGGGCGTCGGCGTGGGGCAGGCGTTCAAGTTCATGGCGGCGCCGCACATCGAGAGCGGGCGGCTGCGCAGCGTGCTCGACGACTGGACCCGGCCGCGCCAACCCTTCCACGTCCTCTACGCGAGCAACCGGCACCTGAGCGCCAAGATCCGGTTGTTCGTCGACTGGGTCGCGGAAGTCTTCGCGCCGTTCGACGACCGATGAGCCCGGTCGCCCGGAATCATGTGGACGCGGCGTGCGCTCACACGACGCCACGCGCCACGTCCAGCACCGCCTGTGCGAACTCGCGCGGCGCCTCCTGCGGCAGGTTGTGCCCGACCCCGCCGTCGACCACGCGGTAGCCGTACGGCCCCGTGAACTTGCCGCGGAACGCCGCGTCGCCGGCCGCGTGCGGCGCGCCGTTGGCGTCGCCTTCCATCACGATCGTCGGCACCGCGATCCGCGGGCCCGCGGCAAGCCGGCGCTCGACGTCGTCGTAGCGCGCCTCGCCGTCGGCCAGGCTCTGGCGCCAGCGGTAGTTGTGGATGACGACGTCCACGTGGTCCGGGTTGTCGAACGACGCGGCGCTGCGGTCGAACTCGGCGTCGCTGAACGCCCACTTCGGCGAGGCCGTCTTCCAGATCAGCTTGTTGAAGTCGTGGCGGTTCTTCTCGTAGCCGGCGCGGCCGTGCTCGGTCGCGAAGTAGAACTGGTACCACCACGCGTACTCCGCAGCCGGCGCGAGCGGCGCCTTGATCGCCTCGCGGTTGTTGATCAGGTAGCCGCTCACCGAGACGAGCCCGTCGACCCGTTCCGGAAACAGCGCCGCGATGATGTCGGCGGTGCGGGCGCCCCAGTCGAACGCGCCGAAGACGGCACTGCGGATGCGCAGGGCGTCCATCAGCGCGACGATGTCCAGCGCCACCGCCGCCTGCTGGCCGTTGCGCATCGTCGCGCTCGAGAGGAAGCGCGTGCTGCCGTGGCCGCGCAGGTGCGGCACGATCACGCGAAAGCCCGCGGCGGCCAGGCGTGGGGCCACGTCGACGAAGCTGTGGATGTCGTAGGGCCAGCCGTGCAGCAGGATCGCGACGCGGCCGTCCGCCGGACCCAGCTCCGCGTAGCCGACGTTCAACAGCCCGGCGTCGACCTGGCGCAGCGGGCCGAAGCCGGCGAGCGCGCCGCCGGGCGCCACGGACTGCGCGTGCGCGATGGAGGGCAGCGCCAGCTGGGCGGCCGCGGCGCCCAGGCCGAGGGCGGCGGTGCCGAGGAACAGGCGGCGCGAGGGTTGGGAAAGCGTGGTCATGGCGGAACTCCTGGAGGCGATGTCCGCATGTTGCGATTTTCGATCCACCAGAACAAGAGCAACTAAGATCACGCTTTGTTGCCCTATAGGCAACGCAGACGCAATCGAGGCTTTCCCATGCGCGAGATCAACCAGCAGCGCCTGCGCTACTTCCGCGAGGTGCTCGCCCACGGCAGCATCCGCGGCGCGGCCGACGCGCTCAACACGGCGCCCTCCGTCATCACGCGGCAGATCCGCCTGCTGGAGGACGAACTGGACACGCGCCTGTTCGAGCGCGAGCCGCGCGGCGTGAAGCCGACCGAGGCCGCGCAGCACCTGCTCGAGTTCTGGCGCGGCTACCAGGCGCACCAGGAGCACCTGGAAGACCGCCTGCAGGCGCTGCGCGGACTCCGGTCGGGCCACGTGCGCGTGGCGATCAGCGAGGGCTTCGTCGACGTGCTCGTCGACCAGGTGCTGGCGGCGTTCTGCGCGCGCCATCCGGGCCTGGAGATCGCGATCGACGCGTTGTCGGCCGACATGCTGGTGCAGGAGGTGGCCGAGGGCCGCGCGCACATGGCGCTCGCCTACAACCCGCCGCCGCACGCGGCCGTCGAGCACCGGGCGAGTTGCCGCCAACCCATCGTGCTGATGGCGCGGCCCGACCATCCGCTCGCCGCGCGCGGCACGCCGGCCCGCGTCGCCGACCTACGGGCCCACCCGCTCGCGCTGATGCCCGGCTCCTTCGGCATCGGCCAGGCCGTGCTGGCGCTGGCGCAGTCGGAGAACGTCGAGATCCGCCCGGCGCTGACCACCAATTCGCTGGCCGCGCTCAAGCGCCTGGCCGCCACCGGCGATTTCGTCGCGCTGGTGGGCGAGTTCGCGGCGCATCGCGAGGTGGCGGCGGGCGAGCTGGCCGTGGTGCCCGTCGACCATGCGCTGTTCCGCGGCATCCACGCGCGCGTGCTGGTGCGCGCGGGCCGGCCGCTGGCGGCGGCTCCGCGCGAGTTGCTGGAGTGGATCCTGCGCGAGATGCCGATGTTCGCGGGGCGCCGGCGCGCACGGTGACGCGCGGGCCGGCCCCGCCGCGCCGTAAACTTGGCCGCACCAGGAGATTCCGATGAACGTCGCCGCGCCCCGCATCGCCCCGCTGCCGATCGGCGACCTCGACCTCGAGGCCTACCGGCGCCGCATCGACCACGGCGGCGCGCTGGCGCCCACGCGCGAGTGCCTGGACAGCCTGATCCTCGCGCACGCCGCGGCGATCCCGTTCGAGAACATCGAGGTGCTCGCAAGGCGGGTGCCGAAGCTCGATCCGGCCGGCCTGCAGGACAAGCTGGTGCGCCGGCGCCGCGGGGGCTACTGCTTCGAGCAGAACACCTTGTTCCGCGGCGTGCTGCAGGCCGTCGGCTTCGACGCGCAACCGATGGAGGCGCGCATCCGCGCGGGCGTGCCCGCCGATGTCGTCACCGGCCGCACGCACCTGGCCACGCGCGTCGTCGTCGACGGCGTCGCGCTGTTGGTGGACGTGGGCTGTGGCACCATCGCGCCGACCGCCCCGCTCGTGCTCGCATCCCGCGCCGAGCAGGCCGCGGGCACCGGCTTCTACCGCCTCGTCGACGTCGGCGACGAACTCCTGCTGCAGTCGCGCGGCGCCGAAGGCTGGACGGACGGCTACCAGTTGCTTGCCGGCGCGCCGCACGCCATCGACTGCGAGGTGGGCAACTGGTTCGTCGCCACGCACCCGAAGTCGATGCTGGCCAACAACCTGCTGGTGGGCCGCGCGATCGCGGGCGGCCGGCTGCGCCTGTTCAATCGCACGCTGGCCACCTTCCGCCCGGAATGCGCGGCACCCGCGGAGCAGGTGCTGCAGGCGCGCGCGGAATTCGCCGACGCGCTGGCCGACGGCTTCGGCCTGGACGTGGCGCCGGCCGATCTCGACGCCGTCATGGCGGCGCTCGATCGCCTGAGTTGACGCCATGGCGCTGCTCGAACGCGAAGCCGCGCTGCTGACGTTCGATCGGCTGCTGGACGCCACGCGCGCCGGCAGCGGCCACGTGCTGCTGGTCAGCGGCGAGGCCGGCATCGGCAAGACCACGCTGCTGAAGGCGCTGGCGGCGCGCGCCGGCGACGCCGCGCCGTGGTGGGGCGCCTGCGACGGCCTGGAGACGCCGCACCCGCTGGCGCCGCTGCACGACATCGCCCGCCGCGCCGACGTGGGCTTCCGCGCGCAGTTGCAGCCCGGGCACTCGCGCGAGGCCCTGTTCGAGGCGGTGCTCGCCGACCTGGCGCGCGGCCCGCGGCCCGTGGTCGCCGTGTTCGAGGACGTGCACTGGGCCGACGACGCCACGTTGGACCTGCTGAAGTTCCTGGGCCGGCGCATCGATCGCGTGCCCTGCCTGCTGGTGCTGTCGTGGCGCGACGACGAGGTCTCCGCCACGCACCCGCTGCGCCGCCTGCTCGGCGACCTGCCGCCCAGCCTCGTCACCCGGCTCGCGCTGGCGCCGCTGTCGGAGGCGGCCGTCGGCCAGTTGGCGCGCGCGGCGATGCGCTCGGCCGCCGGCCTGCATGCGCTCACGCGGGGCAACCCGCTGTTCGTCAGCGAGGTGCTGCGCCACGGCGCCGAGGGCGTGCCGCAGGGCGTCCAGGACCTGGTGCTGGCGCGCCTTTCCCGGCTCGGCGCCGCGGCGCAGGCCGTCGTCCGCCTGGCCTCCACCGTGCCCACGCGCATCGAGGCCGCGCTGGTGGAGGCCTTGCTGCAGCCGCCGGCCAGCGTCATCGAGGAGTGCCTGAACTCGGGCCTGCTCAACGCGGCCGGCGACGCCTATTTCTTCCGCCACGAGCTCGCGCGCGTCGCCATCGAGGACGCGCTCTCGCCGCCGGCCGCCCGCGCGCTCCACGCCGACGTGCTGCGGGCGCTGGCGCAGCCCGGCCAGGCCGCGGTGCCGCTCGCGCGGCGCGTGCATCACGCCGTGCGCGCGGGTGACGCGCGCGCCGTCGCGACGCTCGCGCCAGCGGCCGCGCGCCAGGCGCTGCAGGGCGGCGCGCGCAGGGAGGCCGTGGCGCACTACGCCCAGGCCATCGCGCAAGGCCAGGCCGGCGATGACCTGGCCGACTGGCTCGCCGCGTACGCCCGCGAGTGCCGCCTGACCGGGCAACTCGAGGCCGCCATCGACGCGCACGGGCGGCTCTCCGATTGGCACCGCGCACACCCCGACCCGCGCGCCGAGGCCGCCAACCTGAGCTCCCTGGCGCTGGTACAGGTGCAATTGCTGCGCAATGCCGAGGCCGACGCCGCGAGCCGGCACGCCATCGACCTGCTGGAACCCCTGCCGCCGGGCCCGGCGCTGGCGCGCGCCTGGCGCGTCGAGGCGCAGCTGCGCATGCTGCATCGCGAATGCGAGGCCGCGGTCGGCTGGGCCCGCCGCTCGCTCGCGCTGGCCGAGCGCCTGGGCGAACGCGAGATCCGCGCCGAGGCCCTGGGCACGCTGGGCACGGCGCTGCTGTTCCTCGACTACGACGCCGGCTGCGAGCAGATGGCGCAGGCCCTGGCGCTGGCGCGCGCCGACGGCCTGCACGGGCTGGTCGCGACCACGCTGGGCAATCTCGGCTCGGCGTCGGGCGAAGTCTGGCGGCTGCGCGAGGCACGCGAGCACCTGAAGGCCACCATCGTGTTCGCGCAGCAGCACGAGCTCGACTTCTTCCGCGTCTACTCCACGGCGTGGCTGGCGTTGTGCGAGCTGCACCTGGGCCGCTGGGACGACGCGCGCGAACTGGCGCTGGATGTCCTGCAGCAGGGCGATTCCGCCACCATCAGCCGCGTGACGGCGCTGGTGGCCCTGGGCCGACTGCAGGCCCGCCGCGGCGAAGCCGAGGCCGCACGCACGCTGGACGAGGCGCTCGCGCTGGCCCTGCCCAGCGGCACCCTGCAGCGACTGGCGCCGGTGCGCTGCGCCCGCGCCGAGGCCGCGTGGCTGCGCGGTGACCTGGCGGCGGCCGCCACCGAGGCGCGCGCCGCGCTGGCGCAGGCCGAGGACCGCAGCCATCCCTGGTTCGCCGGCGAGCTGGCCCAGTGGCTGCGTCGCGCCGGAGCGCCGGTGCCGGTGCCCGTCGCCTGCGCCGAGCCGCACGCGCTGCTGCTGCGCGGCCACTGGCGCGAGGCCGCGGCGGCCTGGGCGGCGATCGGCAGCCCGTACGAGCAGGCACTGGCCCTGTCCGAGGGCGACGACGCGGCGCGGGTGGCGGCGCTGGCGTTGCTGGACGACCTGGGCGCCGCGCCCGCCGCCGACGCGCTGCGCCGACGCCTGCGGAGCGACGGCGTGCGCGGCGTGCCCCGCGGGGTCCGCGCCTCCACGCAGGCCAATCCGCACCAGCTCACCGAGCGCGAGCGCGAGGTGCTGACGCTGCTGTGCGCGGGCCTGCGCAACTCCGAGATCGCCGAGCGCCTGTGCCGGTCGGTGCGCACCGTCGACCACCACGTGGCCGCGGTGCTGGCCAAGCTGCAGGTGGGCAGCCGCGCCGAGGCCGTCGCCGCGGCCGCCCGCACGGGCATCGCCGCGCAGAATGGGTAGCCGGCGCGTGCAATCTGGGCAGCCTCGCCCTCCCCTTGCGCACCGGCGCGGCCTACGCTGGATTCCCCGGTCGATGTCGGCCGATCAACGAACCCAGGAGTCCACCATGCCCCGCTATATGGTCGAACGCAGCTTCCCCGACGGCCTGCACATTCCCGTCGACAACCAGGGTGCCGACGTCTGCATGACGGTCGTCGGCACCAACGCGAAGAGCGGCGTCACGTGGGTGCACTCGTACGTGAGCGACGACCTGCGCAAGACCTTCTGCATCTACGACGCGCCCTCGCCCGAGGCGATCCGCGAGACGGCACGCAACAACAACCTGCCGATCGACACCATCACGGCGGTGAGCGTGCTCGACCCGTACTTCTATCGCGGATAGGAGTCTCGCGGCAGAGGACGCCTACCCTCCGAAGTCGCGCAGGCGCACCGCGTGCACGCGGTTGCGCAGGCCGCCCACCTTGGCCGCCATCGCCTTCTCGGCGGCCGCGCCGAGCAGCTGCCTCAGCGTGGAGCCGGGCGGCCCGCTGGCCACGCCGATGGTCACCGTGACCACGCCGGCCACCGACGAGGCGGCGTGCGGCAGCGCGAGATCCTGCACCGCGCCGCGCATGCGCTCGGCGGCGGCCACGGCGGCGTCGTTGTCGGCATCGGGCAGCACGACCACGAACTCCTCGCCGCCCTTGCGAAAGACGAAATCGGCCTCGCGCGAGCAGGCCTGGACGGCGTGCGCCACCGCCGCCAGCGCCTGGTCGCCGGCCGCATCGCCGTGGACGTGGTTGTAGTTGCCGAAGTGGTCGACGTCGATGAAGGCGACGGCCGCGCGCTGCACGCGCTGGTCGCCGTCCGCGCCGCGCAGCAGCTCGTCGAGCGCGAGGCGGTTGCGCAGGCCCGTGAGCGCGTCGGTGCGCGCCTCCTCGCGCAGCGCGCGATGGCGCCGCTGCAGCTCGGCGGCGGCGGCCGCCGCGTCGCGTCCCGGGGCGACGACCTGGCGCGTGTCGCCATCGAACGCGACCACGCGGTCGCGCCCGCGCGCCTTGGCCGCGTGCAGCGCCATCTCGCAGGCGCGCAGGACGGCGTCCGCCGTACGCTGGGCCGGCCCGTCCAGCCTCGCGACGCCGACCGACACCGTGACGATCTCCGTGCCCCCCGCCGACGCCAGCGCCAACGGCGCGCGCATCGCCTCGAGGCAGCGCTGGGCCAGCCGCATCGCATCGTCCAGCGCCAGCCCGGGCAGGAAGGCGGTGAACTCGTCGCCGCCGCCGCGCGCCACGCAATCGGCCATCGGGAACACCTCCCGCAGGCGCGCCGCGATCGCGCGCAACAACGCATCGCCTGCGGCGTGGCCATGGCGGTCGTTGAAGTACTTGAAGTTGTCCACGTCGAGCAGCACGACGACGCCCGTGCCGCCGGCCTGCAGCGCCGCGCCCAGGCGACGGTGCATCGCCGCGCGGGTCGACAGGCCCGTCAGCGCGTCGGTAGTCGAAGGCTGCGTCTCGACGGCCGGCGCCGGCGCGGCGAGCCCGAGCCAGCGTTTCAGGCGCTCAATGCGAAAGTGGTGCTGTGCCGCCATTTCCCTCTCCCCAAGGCGGGCCACGGGTGCGGGTCGGGATCGCGGCCCGGTCGAGTCGTCCGTGCTCCGACGGACTGCGACTCTCCAAGCATGCGCGCGCCATGAGATAAGACGCGCTTGACGGCAGCCCCGCTGCCCTCCTGGCGGGAGGGTCGGTGGCTTTGCGACCCCGGCTCTCGCACGGGTGTGCCCTTTCACTGGATACGATGGTACAGGCGGCGCGGCCGCGAAACTTCCGGATCGTCCACACTCAGGGTATGTCCGCCCATCCCGTCCAGGAGACACCATGACCCAGGCCATCCGCCTTCTCGCCGCCCTCCTCGTCGCCTGCGCCGCCGTCGCCGCCGGCAGTGCGCGCGCCGCCGACGCGGCGGCCTCCACGCCCGTGCGCGAACAGGCGATCTTCGCGGTCAGCGACGCCGACCCGGCGAAGTGGAACCTCACGCTGGGCAACATCGCCAACGCGCTCGACGGGATCGGCGCGGACAAGGCCGACATCGAACTGGTGGTCTACGGGCCGGGCATCGCGATGCTGAAGAAGGACTCGGCCGTGGCCGACCGCGTCGCCGCGGCGCTGGGGCACGGCGTGCGTATCGCGGCCTGCCAGAACTCGATGCGCGCCTTCAAGCTGGAGGCGGCCGACCTCGTTCCCGGCGTGGGCGCCGTGCCTTCGGGCGTGGTCGAGCTGATCCGGCGCGAGCACGCCGGCTACGCCTACCTGCGTTCCTAGACCCCGGGCCGACCGCTACTTCGTCGCCGATCCCGCGTCGCGCAAGGCCAGGTAGCGCTTGACGTCGTCGAAGCTCACGCGGCCCGTGTGACGCGTGTCGATCGCGTCGAAATGGTTGGCGATCCAGCCGAAGCCGCCGGCACGCGCCTCGGCGGCCGACAGCGTGCCGCGGTGCGCGGCGTCGGCCGCGTCGAAGCTGGCGCGCAGGTGGCGCTCGGCATCCGACTGCAGCGCGGCGCCCACCGACGCCGGCCGCGTGCGGTTCTCGGCCTGGGCGGCCTGCTGCGTGGCCGGCGGCGGCGCGCCGGGGTCGAGGTGCGGCGCGGCCTGGGCCAGCGTGGCCGCGGCCCACAGCGTCATGGACAGCGTCGTCGTGCGCATCACGGGGCTCCCGTCGCCGAGGCGTAGAAGGCGGCCAGCTCGGCCTTCATCAACGGACGCGAGCCGTCGTCGAGGTAGGTCATGTGGCCGCCCGGATGGAAATGCAGCGTCACCGGCGCGCCGGCGGGCAGGCGCGCGACGTCGAGCTCGGTCTGGTGGAACGGCGTGATCAGGTCGTGGTGGCCGCCCAGGAACAGCACCTTCAGCGACGGGTCGAGGCTCAGCGCGGCGCTCAGGTCGGGCACCACGTCGGGCATGGAACGGCCGCCGTGCGAGAAGTTCCAGGTGTTGATCGCGTCGCTGGAGAGCACGTAGGTGGACGGCGTGGTGAAGCCCAGCTCGTTGGGCAGCACCGTCTCGATCGCCGCAGTGAACCCGGGCTCGACGAAGCTGTTGGACGGATCGTCGGCGGCGTCCAGCGGCGAACCCACCAGCGCCGACACGCGGCCGTCGTAGACGCCCAGCGTGGTGGCGGCGACCAGATGGTGGCGGAAGGTGTCGTAGTCCATGTCGAAGCGCTGGTCCCAGGTCGCCGCGGGCAGGCCTGTGAACGCGGCCAGCGCCGCCACGTGGTCGGCCGGCGGCAGCGTGCCGCCGGCGAGCCAGGCGGCGGCGTCGGGGGCGTAGGTCGAGTCGGCGTAGAGGGTGACCGTGGCGATGTCCGCATCGGAATCCGACGTGACCGCCGTGGCCAGGTGGTACCAGGTGCCGACGGCGGAGTAGCTGGGCAGGAAGCCCGCGCAATTGACCGTGGGCGTGCCGCCCTCGACCGAGCAGTTGCTGTTGTAGTCGAGGATGGACGAGAGCTCCACCACGCCGTTGACGCGCTGGCCCGCGGTCTCGAGCAGGCGCGTGAGCACCGGCACGCGGGTGGTGCCGTACGACTCGCCGTACAGGAACAGCGGCGACGCCGTGCGGCCGTTCACGCTCAGCCAGCGCTGGACGAAGTCGCGCAGCACCGCGGCGTCCTGGTCGACGCCCCACCACGTCTGGTTGGTGTTGGGCGCGATGGCCTCCGACAGCCCGGTGCCCACCGCGTCCACGAAGACCAGGTCGGAGGTGTCGATCAGGCTCTCGGTGTTGTCCACGTACGGGAAGGGCAGCGTCTGCGTGGTGGCCGGCACGCCGGTGACCAGGCGCTTGGGCGCGAACGAGCCCAGGTGCAGCCACGCGGTGGCCGAGCCCGGCCCGCCGTTGAAGAAGAAGGTGACGGGCCGCGTGGCCGCCGCCGCGCCGTCGGCCGTGTAGGCCACGTAGAAGATCGACGCCTCCGGCGCCTGGCTGGACGACAGCGCCGACAGGTGGCCGGCGGTGGCCGTGTAGGCGATGGCCGCGCCGTTCAGGGTCAACGAATGGTGCGTGACGGCGGTGTTCTCGTTGGGCGTGGACAGCGAGGCGCCGGCGGTCGTCGAATAGGTGTTCGCGTCGACGTATGTCGCCGTGGCGGTGCCGGAACCGCCGCCACCGCCGCCCCCGCATGCCGTGACGGCGGCCAGGGTGGCCGCGGCGGCGAAGGCGCGCACGCCGCGCCGGACGGATGGGGACGGGATCATCGATTCCTCTGCACGGACGCACCGCTGCGTCGCGCAGCGATTGTCGCCCGGGAGGCTGAATGCGGGCCGGAGGCCGGCCCCGAGGGGTTCAGGCGGTCCGCGCGTCCAGTTCCTCGGCCAGCGCCTTCATCACGTGGCGGGCGCTGGACTCGTTGGTGGCGCAGACGACGTCGTGCACGTCGCATGCGCGCACCAGGGCGTTGATGTCCGGCTCGTGCGGCTGAGGCGTCATCGGGTCGCGCAGGAAGATCACCGCGTCGACCTTGCCCTCGGCCAGGCGGGCGCCGATCTGCAGGTCGCCGCCCAGCGGGCCACTGAGCAGGCGTTCCACCTCGATCCCGGCCTCGGCGATCAGGCGCGAGCCGGTGGTGCCGGTAGCCATCACGTGGCAGCGGGCAAGGAACGGGGCGAAGTCACGGGCGAGCGTGACCATCAGGTCTTTCTTGGCGTCGTGCGCGATCAGGGCGATGTGCATCGCCGAATGATAAGCATCCGGAGTTACGACGTCCGATCAATCGCGCCCCGCGGCGGGGCAAGGACTTTACGAATCCTCACATGACAGGGCCGCCTCGCGGGCGGCCCTGGAATGCAAAAGCGCGAGCCCAGCCCACGCTTTGCTGTAGCGTTTGCAGCAAACCTGGTCTGCCGACCCGCCCCGACGCGGGCCGACGGACACGGTCAGCTCAGGGACGAGTCGCTCTTGTTCGGGTTGGCGTTGGCGGCCGCGGCGGCGCGCGACGCGTTGTTCGCGTGACGCTTGGAACCGGCGGCGCGCGCTTCTTCCGAGGTGAACTGGTGGGCGTTGCCGCTGGCGTGCGCGGCGCGGCCGCCCTGGCTCGCGATCTCGCGCTGGCGCTCGCGATCCATGCCTGCGAATCCGCGGCCACCGCTCGGTTGGCCGCCTTGCTGGCCCTGCGCGCCAGCCTGGCTTTGCTGGTCGTGACGGCCGGTTTGGTCATGTTGGGAATTCATTGCTGGTACTCCGAAAAGTTTGGTCCGCCGCCCCATGCGACAGGATTCATCGGACCCGCGAGCGCCAGGAGCACCGAGGTCACGGTCGACAGGGGCAACGTGCATACCTCCCTGCGCACTTCCCCCCTAATGTCGAGCTGGAAACGGCGCGAAACCGGGTGAATGCACCGAGTTGGCCCGCGGTCGCCGCGCCTCGCGGGCTCGCGGCCAGGTCAACTCTTGCCGGAATTTCCGCCGGACATCGGCGGCCCGTACCGGACGTCCGGCTTCGGCGCACGGTCGTACAGGCCCTGCACGCGCGGGATGTTGGCCGCGATCGTGCGCAGCCGGTCCGGATTGGACGGGTGGTCGGACAGGAAGGCCGGCGGCGCGCCCTTGCTGGCCGCCTCCATCTTCTGCCACAGCGACAGCGCGGAGCGCGGGTCGTAGCCCGCCCGGGCAGCCAGCTCCAGGCCGATGAGGTCGGCCTCGGTCTCGTCGTCGCGGCTGTACTTCAGCGACAGCAGGCGCCCGCCCATGCCGGCCACCTGGCGGCCGGCCATGCCCCAGCCGAACAGGCCGGCCAGCAGCGAGATGGTGCCCTGCGTGGCCACCTCCTTGCCGATCTGCGCGCGCCCGTGCTCGCGCAGCGCGTGGGTCATCTCGTGGCCCATCACCATCGCCACCTCGTCGTCGGTGAGCTTCAGCTTGGTGAGGATGCCCCAGAAGAACGCGATCTTGCCGCCGGGCATGCAGAACGCGTTGATCTGCGGCGAGCCGATGAGGTTGACCTCCCATTGCCAGTCCACGGCGCGCTCGTTCCACATGCCCGCGAACGGGCGCAGGCGCATGGAGATGTAGACCAGGCGCCTGAGCTGCGGGTGCACCGGCTCGGCCAGCAGGTGCTTGGCGCGCGCCTGGGCCAACATGTCGCGGTAGCCGCGCGCGGCCTCGGCCTCGATCTCGGAGGCCGGCACCAGCGATTCGAACGACGAGCGCGGGCCCACCTGCACGCCCTCGCGCTGCTGGGCCAGCGCCGCGGCGCCCGGCAGCGCCAACGCCGCGCCGGCGGCGGACGCGGCAAGCAGGCGGCGGCGCGCCGGATCGGCGGGAAGATCGGAAGACAGCGGTTTCAAGACAGGATCGTGCACGGGGGACTGGGCCGCAGGTGAATGCGTTCGCCGCCGATTCAAGAGGCCCGCGAGCGCACGTCCAGCGCATCGATAGGGCGCCACAGCCTCCACAGCATGAGCAGCGCGGGCACGCCCATCGCGATGGCGACGAGGAAGAACGCGGGCCAGCCGATGGCCTCGGCCAGCACGCCGGCCAGCGGCCCGATCCACACCCGGCCCACCGACTGGAACGCCGACAGCAGCGCGAACTGCGTGGCGCTGAAGCGCTGGTTGGTCAGGCTCATCAGGAACGCGAGGAAGGCCGCGGTGCCCATGCCGCTGGCCAGGTTCTCGCTGGCCACCGCCATCAGCAGGCCGCCGTCCACCAGCGTCGGGTGCAGCAGCTTGACGAAGCCGAAGTCGAACGCCGGGATCAGCCAGCCGCCCATCTGCCCCTTGCCGTGCACGGCCAGCCACCAGAACGCGAGGCTGCTGGACATCTGCAGCAGCCCGAACACGAACAGCGACCACACCAGCCGCAGCCGCAGCATCACCAGGCCGCCCAGCAGCGCGCCGAACACCGTCAGCAGCAGGCCGATCAGCTTGTTGACCACGCCCACTTCGGCCGGCCCGAAGGCCATGCCCTTGAGCAGGAAGGGCGTGAGCAGCGACAGCTGGAAGGCATCGGTGAGCTTGTAGAACACGATGAACGCAAGGAACGCCCACGCGCGCGGCTGGCTGAAGTACGAGTCGAGCCCCGCCAACAGCGTCTGGAAACGCGCCTTGCGGGCCGCGAAGCCGGCCAGCGGCAACGTCAGCGCCAGCCCCAGCAGCAGCGCCAGCAGGTCGACCCACTTGGCCTGCAGCGAGCCCTTGGCCGCCGCGTCGCCGAACCACGGCGACAGCAGCCAGCCCGCGATGGGGCCGCCCAGCCGCTGCGTGAACACCACGCCCGCGGCCACGGCCACCAGCACCGCCAGGAAGCCGACGAGATCCTGGCGCACCGGCGCGCGCGACGCGTCCCGCACGCGCGCGGGCGGCTGCGCGAGGCGCGGCAGCGCGAACGCGGAGAACACCGCCAGCCCCGCCATGATCCCGGCCATCAGGCGGTAGACCTCCGGCCAGGTCATGCCGATGCCGTCGACCGCGTCCGTCCAGATCAGCGCGACGCCGCCCGACAGGATCATCGCGAGGCGGTAGCCCATCACGAACAGCGACGCGCCCACGCCGCGCTCGCGCGCCGGCAGCAGGTCCACGCGATAGGCGTCGACGACGATGTCCTGCGACGCGCTGACGAACGCCACCACCACGCCCAGCGCGGCGAACAGCGGCAGCGCCAGCAGGGGCGAGACGTCGGCCAGCGCGAACAGCGCCACGGCCAGCAGCGCCTGCGTGAACACGACCCAGCCGCGGCGCCGCCCCAGCACCGGCAGGTCGACGCGATCCATCAGCGGCGCCCACAGGAACTTGAACGTGTAGGGAATGCCGATCAGCGTGAGGAAGCCGATGGCCGCGAGATCCAGCCCGTCCATCGTGAGCCAGGCCTGCATCGCGAGGCCCGTGAGCGCCAGCGGCAGGCCCGAGGCGAAGCCCAGCACGAGCACGGCGATCCAGCGGTGGGCGGCGGCCAGCGGGCCGGCGCGGGGCGCGAGTTCTTCGTCGGTCATGGGGGCCATTGTCGTCGGGGCGGCGCGAGCAGCCCCGGCGATCAAGGCCCTCAATCCGGTCAGGCCCCCGCGGCGAGGGCGTCGGCGAGACGCGGGTAGAGGGGCGCGAAGCCCAGTTCCTCGCGGATCCGGCGGCCATCGAGCAGGGCGTCGAACGCATCGGCATGCTCGGGATTCGACCCGTCGGGCGCGGGCTGGCCCGCGGCGGCGAACAGCGTGGCGAGGTCGGGTGCCTCGTCGTCGACCACGTTGTAGACGCGGCTGGCGGGCGACGGCGTCTCGAGCACGCGCGCCACCGCCTGGGCGACGTCCGCATGGTGGCCGAGCGACAGGCGCTGCGTCGGCGGATAGTGGCGCATGTGGGGCACGATCTCGGCGATGTGCGGGTCGCCGTCGCCATAGACGAAAGGCAGGCGCAGGACACGCAGGTCGAGGCCGTCCAGCGCGAGCAGGAAGTGCTCGGCCGCAAGCTTGCTGACCGGATAAGCGGCGACCGGCCGGCACGGCGCGTCCTCGGCGGCGGCGCGGCCGCCCGTCGACCCGTAGACCAGGCCGGTGCTGGTGAAGACGAAGCGCCCGACGCCCGCGGCGCGCGCGGCATGCGCGAGGTGTTGCGTGCCGATGCTGTTGACGGCATGCGCCTGCTCGGGCGTGGCGCCGCGGAAGAAGGCGGCGCAGTGGACGACGGCATCGACGTCGCGCATGGCCGCGGTCAGCGAGCCGGGATCGAGCAGGTCGCCCGGCACGAGCTCGATGCCGGCCGACGCCAGCCCGGCGGCCCGCGCCGGGTCGCGGACGAGCGCGCGGACGCGATGATCACGTTTCGCGAGGCGCAGGGCCAGGCGGCTTCCGACCTTTCCGGTCGCTCCGGTCAACAGGATGTTCATGGGCCCACTCTAGGTCGCCGGACGCGGGGCGCATTGGGAAAAGCGGACATCGGGGGACAACGGCGTCCGCGGCGCGGCGGGCGCGCACAATCGACGCATGCACGTTGCCGTGGTCCCGTCGGGACGTCCCTTGCCGATCGACTCGGCCCTCACGGCCTGGTCCGCGCACGAGTTCGCCGTGGAAAGGCCGCGCGTCGCCATTCCGCGTCCGGAGGTGCAGCTGGTCGTGCGCTTCGGCCCCGCCGCGCGGGACGGCCTGGACATCCACGTCCTCGGCGCACAGCAGACGGTTCGCCGCAAGGTGGTCCGCCGCGTGCATCGATCGCTGGTCGCGCGCTGCGGGCTGGGATCCTGCGTCCAGGTGTTCGGCGTGCCCTCGTCCGAGCTCGCCGGGCGCATCGCCCCGCTGGAATCGCTGTGGGGTGACGCAGCGACGCACGCCCTGCGCGAGCGGCTCGCCCAGGCGGCCGACATGGCGCAGGCGACGGCGCTCCTGGACGACGCCGTCACCCGGCGCATCGACGCGGCCGTTCCGTGCGACGGCCGCATGCGCGTCGTCGTCGAGGCGGCCCGGCAACTGCCGAACGCGAGCGTGCGCGCCGTCGCCGACGGTCTCGGCCTGAGCGAGCGGCACCTGCGCCGCCTGTTCCAGCAGGCGGTCGGCATGAGCCCCAAGCGGTTCGAGCGCATCGCGCGCTTCGAGCGGGCGATCCGCGCCGCCCGCGAGGATGCCGGCGCGACCTGGGCGAGCATCGCCGCGGCGACGGGCTACTACGACCAGGCGCACCTGATCGACGACTTCCGCGCGATCGCGGGCGCGACGCCCGGCGCGTTCCTGCGGGAGCTCGGCGACGCGCGTTGAATCGACGGGGCTCGATTGATTGACAATGCGTATCCTGCAGGATACAGTTAATCCATGCAAGTCCAGATGACCGAGGTCTACAGGGATTGGATCGACTCCCTCGAGGACCGTGCTGGTCGAGCGCGCGTTCAGGTTCGAGTCGATCGGCTCGTTCATGGCAATCCTGGGCAGTTTCGCGCCCTTACCGATGGCGTCAGTGAATTGAAGATCGATGTCGGGCCCGGCTATCGCGCCTACTACACAGAGCGCGCCGGGGTGCTCATCATTCTCCTGGCCGGGGCGACAAATCGTCCCAGACCAAGGACATTCAACGCGCGATCTCCCTCGCAAGGAATCTCTAGGAGCGACCCATGGCCAACGCACCACAATCCAAACTCAGCAAGACGAAGACGATTGCCTACGATGTGTCGGAGCAACTGCGCACGCCCGAAGAGATGGCGGCATACCTTGATGCGTGGCTCGTCGAAGCTCCGGACGATGCCGCAGGCATCGCCCGCGCGCTGGGTGATATTGCTCGGGCAAAGGGCATGACTCAGGTCGCGCGGGACGCGGGCCTCAGCCGCGAGAGCCTCTACAAGGCGCTCGGCCAGAACGGCAACCCGAGCTTCGCGACCATCTTGAAGGTTGCGCGTGCGCTCGGCGTTCAATTGCACGCTCAGGCTGTTTGAGCCCATGCGTAACAGCCCCGACCGTCTGATCCGAGTTCCAACCCTCACCATTTGAGCAGACGAAGACGTCCGCGCGCCCTCGCCGGAATCAGCGCATCGCCGTCCATTTCACCGACGACGCGGACGACGCGACCGTCTTTTCGATGAACCGCACGCCGCGCACGCCGTCCTCGATGCGCGGATAGTCGGCCTTCTCCTGGGTGGCCGCGCGGCCCTGGGCTTCGCGCAGCCGAGGCAGCTGACGACCAGCGCTACGATCGGCGGAATGCGGCCAGGAGCGGGCCTCGACGAAAGTCTTCTTCTGGCCCAGTCGTGCAACGCACGGGCCGCGCAAGCCGTTCCATATATTGCGGATCGGCGGCCCGCGGGCATACTAGGGCTTCAGCGCGGAGAAGGTCATGCACCGATACGAATTCAAGGTTGGCCCCTACACCTGCATCCCGTTCGGCCATGCACTGGTCGGCGGCCTCTTCACCGGTGCCGTGCGTGTGTCGCGGCGGGTCGGCGACAAGATCGCGTCAGAAGTCGTCCAGTATCCCAACCGTACCTTTCATGCCGAAAGCGACGCGAGGGCGTACGCGAAGCAGCGATTCACGGCTGCAGCCGAACACCACGTGCCAAGCGACGTGGACTCTGATTGAGCGGACAGGGCGTCAGCCCTCACCAGATTCAGCGAATCGCGGTCCACTTCACCGCCGACGCGGACGACGCGATCGTCTTCTCGATGAACCGCACGCCGCGCACGCCGTCCTCGATGCGTGGATAGTCCGCCTCCTCCTTCGTAGCGGCGCGGCCCGCCGACTCGCGCAGCCGCAGGTCGGCTGCGACGCCCAAGTAGAGATTCGCGAACGCCTCGATGAACCCCTCCGGATGCCCCGGCGGCAGCCGGCACGCGCGCCGCGCGGCCTCGCTGAGCCCCGGCGAGTTGCGCGTGAGGATGCGCCGCGGTCCGTCGACCGGCGCATGCACCAGCGCGTTGGGCTCCTCCTGGCGCCAGTCCAGCATCCCGCGCTCGCCCATCACGCGCAGGCGCAGGTCGTTCTCGTTGCCGGCGGCGATCTGCGAGGCCGACATCACGCCGCGCGCGCCGCCGGCGAAGCGCAGCAGCAGGCCGGCGTCGTCGTCCAGAACGCGTCCGGCGCCGAACGACGAGAGGTCGGCGCAGAGGCTTTCCAGTTCCAGGCCGGTGACCGCCGAGACGAGGTTCTCGGCGTGCGAGCCGATGTCGGCCATCGCGCCGGCCGGGCCGCCTCGGGCCGGATCCATGCGCCAGGTCGACTGCTTGTTGCTCGACGTCTCCAGCGCACCGGCCAGCCAGCCCTGGTGGTACTCGACGACCACCTTGCGCACGGTGCCGATCGCGCCCGCGCGCACGAGCTCGCGGGCCTCGCGCACCATCGGGTAGCCGGTGTAGTTGTAGGTGACGGCGAACAGCGTGCCGCGCGCGGCGACGAGGTCGCGCAGCGCCTCGGCCTGCGCGCTGGTGTGCACCAGCGGCTTGTCACAGACCACGTGGAAGCCGGCGTCGACGAAGGCGTGGGCGACGTCGTGGTGCAGGTGGTTGGGGGTGACGATCGCGACGAGGTCGATGCGTTCGCCCGGTGGACGATGGAGTTCGTCGACCAGCAGTTCCTGCCACGTGCCGTGGTTGCGGTCGTCGGCCAGGCCCAGGTCTGCTCCCGACGCGCGCGCGCGTCCGGGCGTGGACGACAGCGCGCCCGCCACGAACTCGTACTGGCCGTCGATCGCCATCGCGCTGCGGTGCACCGCGCCGATGAACGCATCGCGGCCGCCGCCCACCATGGCGTAGCGCAGGCGGCGAGTCATCGCGTGCCTCCGCCCATGCCACCCTGTTTGCTCTTGTCGAACACCGCGTCGAACGCGCCCTTGGCGGGCTCGAAGTCGAGCCGGCGGCAGAACGCGGCGCTCTCGGTGGCGCCGTGCACACGGTCCATGCGGCTGTCCTCCCATTCCACCGACAACGGCCCCGCGTAGCCGACGTCGTTGAGCGCGACGATGATGCCCTCGAAATCGATCATGCCGCGGCCCACGCTGCGGAAGTCCCAGGTGCGGCGCGGATCGCCGAAGCTGGTGTGTCCGCCGAAGGTGCCGACCGTGCCGTCGCCCTTGCCCCACCACACGTCCTTCATGTGGGCGTTGAAGATGCGCGGCCCGAACGTGCGGATGAAGCGGATGTAGTCGACGCCCTGGTAGCCGAGGTGGCTGGGGTCGAAGTTGAAGCCGAAGCGGGGATGGCCGTTCACCGCGGCGATCGCGCGCTCGCTGGTGGCGATGTCGAACGCGATCTCGGTGGGGTGCACCTCCAGCGCGAAGTTCACGCCGGCCTCTTCGAAGGTGTCGAGGATGGGCGTGAAGCGGCGCGCGAAGTCGTCGAAGCCCGCGTCCCAGAACGCCTGCGTCGTCGGCGGGAACGCGTAGGTGGCGTGCCAGATCGACGAGCCGGTGAAGCCCGTCACCGTCTTCACGCCGAAGGCCGCGGCGGCGCGCGCGGTGTCCTGCAGCTCGCGCGCGGCGCGCCGGCGAACCCCCTCGGGATCGCCGTCGCCCCACACGCGCGCCGGCAGGATGGACTCGTGGCGCGCGTCGATCAGGTCGCACACCGCCTGGCCCACCAGGTGGTTGCCGATGGCCAGGCACTGCAGCCCGTGCGCGGCCAGCAGCGCGTGCTTGTCGCGCACGTACTGCGGCGAGGCGAGCGCCTGCGCGACGTCGAAGTGGTCGCCCCAGCAGGCCAGCTCCAGGCCGTCGTAGCCCATCCTGCGGGCCAGCGGCGCCAGTTCGGCCAGGGGCAGGTCGGCCCACTGGCCGGTGAACAGCGTGATCGGGCGTGCCATGGCGATGCCTCCAGCAGGATCAGAACGGACTGTCGGGGAAGTAGAAGTCCTTCGCGTTGTCCTTGGTGATCAGCACCGACGGGATGATCGTCTTGGCCGGCAGCTTCTCGCCCTTCAGCCGCGCCTCGGCGGTGAGCTTGATCGCGTCGTAGATGAACTTGGGCGAGTACGACACGTTGGCCTGGATGCGCTTGTCGGTGCCGTCCTTGAGCGTCTTGATCATGCCCTTGGCGCCCGCGCCGCCGAACACGATCCTGATGTCGGTCCGCTTGGCCTGGTCGATGGCCTTGAGCACGCCCACCGCCATGTCGTCGTCGGCCGCCCACACCGCGTCGATGTGCTTGAAACGCGTGAGGAAGTCCTGCATGGTCTTGAACGCGTCGTCGCGGTTCCAGTTGGCGTACTTGGCGTCGAGGAGGTGGATGTCGGGATAGGCCTTCATCACGCCGGTGAACGCGTCCATGCGCTCGTTGTCCAGCGTGGTGGCGATGCCGCGCAGCGCGACGATGTCGCCCTTGCCGCCCAGCGCCTTGGCCAGGTACTCGGCCGGCACCTTGCCGAACGCGGTGTTGTCGCCGGCCACATAGGCGTCCTGGCCGCTCTCGTCGGTGAGGCCGCGATCCACCACGGTCACGTACACGCCCTTCGAGTGCACCTGCTGCACCGGCTTGGTCAGCGCCGCCGACTCGTGCGGGAAGATCACCAGCGCGTTGATCTTGTTGGCGGTGACCAGGTCCTGCAACTGGTTGGCCTGCTCGCCCGCGTCCTTGGAGGTCTTCACGATCACCTTGAGGTCGGGATACTTCTTTTCCAGCTCCTTCCTGGCCTCGTTGGCCCACCAGACGATGCCGCCGGTGAAGCCGTGGTCGGCCGACGGGATGGCCACGCCGAGGGTGACCTTGTTCTGCGCGAGGGCCGCGAGCGGTGCGCCGAATGCCAGGCCGGCCCCGGCTAGCGCGAGGACGAGTCTGCGATGGATGGTTTTCATGCGAGTCTCCTGTCGTTGTGGAAGGAAAGGATGCGGCTCGTCGCCGCGAGGAAAACTAGCGCCGGCGCCGCTGCATGAACGCCACGACGATGATCACGCCGCCCTGCACCGCCGCGTTGAGGTACACGCTGATGATGCTGGTGAGGTTGAGGATATTGCTGATCACGGACAGCAGGATCGCGCCGATGACCGTGCCCACCACGCTGCCCGAGCCGCCCTTGAGCGCCGTGCCGCCGACGATCACCGACGCGATCGCCTCCAGCTCCCACAGCAGCCCGGTGGTGGGCGATGCCGAGCCCAGGCGCGGCACGTACAGCAGCGTGGCCACGCCCACGCAGGCGCCCAGCAGCACGTAGGTGATGAGCTTGGTGAAGTCGACGTCCACCGCGGCGTAGCGCGCCACCTGCTCGTTGGAGCCGACGGCCTGCACGTAGCGCCCGAACGCGGTGCGGTTGAGGATGGCCGCGCCCACCACGGCCACCAGCAGGAACACCCACACCGGCACCGGCACGCCCAGCAGCGACGCGTAGTAGACCGGCGCGTAGGCGTCGGCCAGGTCGTTGTCCAGCGTGATGGCGCCGCCGTCCGACAGCCACGTGAGCGTCGCGCGGAAGATGCCCAGCGTGCCCAGCGTGACGATGAAGGGCTCGATGCGGCCCCGCGTGATGAGCAGCCCGTGCGCGAGCCCGAACAGCGCGCCCAGCAGCACGGCGAATCCCGCGCCGGCCACCACGGCCAGCGTGGGCGGCACGTGGTGCTTGCCGAGCGAGTTCATCAGCAGGATCACGCCGCCGGCGATCAGCGCGGCCATCGAGCCCACCGACAGGTCGATGCCACCGCTCACGATCACGAAGCACATGCCCACCGCGATGATGCCGATGAACGCGGTGCGCGTGAGCACGTTCATCGCGTTGTCGAGCGTGGCGAAGTCGTGGTTCAGCGCGAAGCCGGCGATGCACAGCACGACCAGGCCCACGACGGGCCCGAGCCCGTGCAGGCGTGCCCACGCGTGACGCGCCCGCGCGCCGGCGCCCGCCGGGGCTTCAGTGGATTCCGGTGGCGTGGGCAATCAGGGCCTCCTCGGTGAGTTGATCCGCGGACAGCGTGGCCTGCCGGACGCCGGCGCGCATCACGACGATGCGGTGGCAGATGCCGATCAGCTCCACCAGCTCCGACGAGATGACGACGACGCCCTTGCCGGCGCGCGCGAGCCGCTGGATCAGGAAGTAGATGTCGCGCTTGGCGCCCACGTCGACGCCGCGCGTCGGCTCGTCCAGCACCACCACGCGCGGGTCGGGATGCAGCACCTTGGCGAGCGCGAGCTTCTGCTGGTTGCCGCCCGACAGCGACGACGCCGGGATGTCCAGCGAGCCGGTGCGCAGGCCGAACTCGTCCACCGCGGCCTTCAGCGCCGCGCGCTCCGCCGCCGGGTCGAGCCACGGCGCGGCGTAGCGCTTCAGCGCCATCAGCGTCAGGTTCTGCGCCAGCCCGAAGTGCACGTGCAGGCCCTTGCCCTTGCGATCCTCGCTGAGGTAGGTGAGGCCCTGGCGCGCGGCGTCGCGCGGGTTGCGGATGCGCAGCGGCCGGCCGTCCAGCTCCAGCACGTCGACGCCGTGCGGGCGCAGGCCCAGCAGGCCCTCGAACATCTCCGTGCGCCCGGCGCCGACGAGGCCCGCGAAGCCAAGGATCTCGCCCGGCGCCACGTCGAAGTCCACGTCGCGCGCCCAGCCCGGCACCGTGAGGCCGCGCACGCGCAGCAGCGGCGCGGCCCGCGGCGCCGGATCCTTGTCGGGATAGAGATCGCTGAGCTCGCGGCCCACCATCAGGTTGGCCATCTGGCGCCGCGTCAGCGCGCTCGTGGACTCGCGCGCGACGAAGCGGCCGTCGCGCATCACCACCACGTCGTCGGTGATGCGCTCGATCTCGTCGAGCTTGTGCGAGATGTAGACCACCGTCACCCCGTCCGCCTTCAGCTGCGCGATCAGCGCGAACAGGCGCTCGGTCTCGCCGGGGGTGAGCGTGGCCGTGGGCTCGTCCATCACCAGCACGCGGGCGGCGCGCTGCAGCGCCTTGGCGATCTCCACCAGCTGCTTCTCGGCCACGATCAGGTCGCGCACCGGGGTGTCGGGCGAGGCGTCCAGGCCCACCAGCTTCAGCACGCGCGCCGTCTCGGCCCGCATCGCGCGGTCGTCCAGCCACCAGCCGCGCTGCAGCTCGTGGCCCAGGAACACGTTCTGCGCGATCGTGAGGTCTTCCGCGAGCGCGAACTCCTGGTGGATCATCACGATGCCGCGCGCCTCGGCCGCGCGCGGGCCGTCGAAGCGCGCTGGCGTGCCGTCGATCACCACGTGCCCGGAGGTCGGCGCCTCGTAGCCCGAGAGGATCTTCATCAGCGTGCTCTTGCCCGCGCCGTTCTCGCCCAGCAGGCCGACGACGCGCCCCGGCGCGAGATCGAAGCTCACGCCGTGCAGCACGCGCACCGGCCCGAACGCCTTGACCACCTCGTCGAAGGACACGGCCACCGAGGTCATGCAGCCGCCACCTTGCCGCGCCCGCGCAGCAGCTCCTGCAGCGCCAGCACGCCCGCGCCGATCAACCCGGCCTGGTCGCCCAGCGGTGTGTAGCCCACCTCGAGATGGCGCGTGGATAGCGCCAGCGAGCGCTGGTACACGCACTGGCGCAGCGACGCGAGGAACAGCGGCCCGATGCGCACGAGCCCGCCGCCCACGAACACGTGCGACGGGTTGAAGAAGTTGACCACCGAGGCGAGCATCCGGCCGATGGCCATGCCCGCGTCCTGCACGATCTGGTTGGCCGCGGCGTCGCCGGCGCGGCTCGCGTTGCCCACGTCCTCGGGCGTCAGCGTGCCGCTCGCAGCGAGGCGCTCGGCCAGCGCGGGGCTACGTCCCGCCTGCGCCGACGCCAGCGCCTCGCGCGCGATCGCGGGGCCGCCCGCCATCGTCTCCACGCAACCCACGTTGCCGCAGTGGCAGCGCGGCCCGGCCGGGTCGACGCAGATGTGGCCCACGTCGCCGGCCGAGCCGTTCGCGCCGCGGTAGACCTCGCCGTGGCACACCACGCCGCAGCCGATGCCCGTGCCCACCTTGACCACCAGGAAGTTCGCCAGCTCGCGCTTGAGGCGCCACAGCTCGGCCAGCGCCATCAGGTTGACGTCGTTGTCCACCCACACCGGCGCGGCGTACTCGGCGCCCAGGTCGTCGCGGATCGAGAAGCTGTCCCACTGCGGCATCAACGGCGGCTCCACCAGTTGGCCCGATGCGAAGTCCACCGGGCCGGGCACGCCCATGCCGATCGCGAGCACGTCGCGCGCCTTGCGCTTGCAACGCAGCAGCACCTCGCGCATCAGCGCCCGGATGCGCGAGAGCACGAGCCCCGGCCCGATGCGCACGTCGATCGCCTCGCCGTGGCGCGCCATCACCTGCAGGTCCAGCGACAGCACGGCCACCTCGATGCTGGTCGCGCCGAGATCGGCGCACAGCAGCACGCCCAGGCCGGGATGCAGGCACAGCCGCTCGGCGCGCCGTCCGCCGGAGGACTCGCGCTGGCCCGCGCGATCGAGCCAGCCCTGCTCCAGCAGCCCGGCGATGACGGCGTTGACGTGGGTGCGCGAGAACGCGAGCCGCTGCGACAGCGCGTCGCGCGACGGCCCGTGCAGCCAGAACGTGCCCTCGAGCACGCTCAGCTCGTTCGTCGACAGTGCGGCCCAGCGGCTCATCGTCTCTTGTCTCCGTCGCGCGACCTCTGCGGGCCGACTGCGCGAATGTAGGCCGAGGACTTCGGCCTTACAAGAGTCGGCTTTGGCCTCTTTCGGGCAAAAGTGTCCGCACGCATGGATCCTCCGACTGCGCGCAGGATGACAGTCTGGTCATCCCGCGCGCAGTCGATGTCGAGGAAGCACGCGGCGCCTGATCGGCGCGGTGGCGCGGAGGCCGGCTACAACGACGCCACGGTGAACGTCCAGCTGGTCAGGTTCAGCGCCTGGCCGCCGCTGATGGTGGCCTTCAGCGTCACCCGGTAGGTGCCGGCCGCGAGCGGGCTCGTGGGCACCAGCGCGGCGAAGTCGGTCATCGCGGGCTCCGTGTCGCCGTTGAGGCCGCTGCCCGCGATGACCGGATCGGCCACGATCACGGCCGGCACCGCCGCGCCGTCGATCGTGGCGATGGAGAACTGCGTGATCGTGACCGTGCCGCCCGCCACCAGGTCCTGGTTGCGGAAGCCTACGAGCACGGGCGTACCGGCGTTGGCGCCAGGCAGCAGCGTCGTCGAGACCCGCGGGCTCTCGGCCGAGACGTGGAACGTGCCGTGCGCCACGGTGCTGCCGCCGTACGGATAAGCCACGACCGCCCCGGACGGCGGGATCTGCCTCGAAGCGCCGCCGGCGAGCGGCGAGGCCATGTCGATCGTGCACATGCCGGCCGCGCTGCCCGTGCCGAACGCGATTCCGACGTCGGTGACCCGGCTGAGCATGGAGGCCGCGTGGTAGACCGTGTCGAGCAGGTCACCCACGCAGTCGCTGGTGGCCGACGTCGAGCCGATGTCGCCGATCACCTCGGTGGCGTAGATGTAGTTGTAGCCCTGGTCCTTCATGCGCAGGAACGCGTTCGTGTCGGTGAATCCCGGCAGTCCGGCGGTCTCGTCGTGCGCGGAGGCGGCGCTGTTGAAGCCGTTCTGGGTGAGGTAGCTCGCGTGGTCGGACGCGGAGGCGTCGAGCGCCGCCGATTGCGCCAGCAGGCCGGCGCCGGCGCCCAGGCGCACGGCGTTGAGCTGGTTGAACGCGTCGACGCGGCGCGAATCGGCGTAGGTGGCCGCGGCCACGCCGGTCTGCAGGGTGCCGTTGGTGCCCACTGCGGGGCCCGGAGCCGGAACGGGGGCCGGCGCCGAGGCGTCTCCGCCACCGCCGCCGCAAGCGGTGAGGGCCGTGGCGGCGGTCAGGGCGAAAAGGGCTTTGAGGAGATGCATTCAGGGAATCGGAGCGGATACGGGCCGCCGCGGCCGGCCGCCCAACACCGCATTCTGGCTGCTGGCGGACGCCTCCCGCGCGCTTTTACCGACGGTTTCCGGCCGCGCCCGCGCCGACGTGGCATGCTCGCTGTCCTGCGCAGGGAACTGTTCTCCGCGGTCGAGATCAACCCGTCCCCACGCAATGCAACGGAGAAGACGATGAAACGCTGGCTGTCCAGGAACAAGGGCTTCATCGTGTTCCTGCTTTGCTTCGGCGTGTTCCGCACCGCCGTCGCCGACTGGAACCCGATCCCGTCCGGCTCGATGCGGCCCACGCTGCTCGAGGGCGACGTCGTGTTCGTCAACCGGCTCGCGTACAACATCAAGGTGCCGCTCACCGACATCGTCGTCGCCCCGCTGGGCGACCCGAAGCGCGGCGACATCGTCACCTTCTCGTCGCCGCGCGACGGCACCCGCCTGATCAAGCGCATCGTGGGCGTGCCCGGCGACCGCATCGAGATGCACGGCGACATCCTCATGGTCAACGGCGCCGTCGCCCGCTACGACGACACCTGGAGCGCGCCCGACCCGGTGGCGCCGGGCCGCACGCTCCAATCGACGCACGCCATCGAGCACCTGGCCGGCAGCGACCGCGCGGTGCAGTTCCTGCCCACGGTGCGCGCGCGCCGCGACATGGCGCCGCTCACCGTTCCGCCCGGCCGCTACTTCATGCTGGGCGACAACCGCGACAACAGCGAGGACTCGCGCTACATCGGCCTGGTGCCGCGCGCGCTGCTCATCGGCAAGGCCAACCGCATCGTGGTGTCGGCCGACATCCTCGACCACTGGCATCCGCGCCTGGATCGCGTCGGCAAATCCCTGGATTGACGGCTGGATTGACCCCCGGCCGCCCCCACGTCCTCGTCGTCGCCCTCGGCACCGCCGGCGACACCTACCCGTTCCTGCGCATCGCCCGCGACCTCATCGCGCGCGGCCATCGCGTGACGATGCTGGGCATCGAGGTGCACGCCGCCGCCGCGGCCGATGCCGGCGTGCCGTTCGAGGCGCTGGGCGCCGCGGCGGAATACAACGCCACGCTGGAACACCCAGACGTGTGGAATCCGCGCAAGGGCTTCGGCGTGCTGTGGGCCAGCATGCGCGGCAGCGAGGACGTGCTGCCGGACTACGTGGCCGCGCTGCCCGCCGGCGAGCCGCTGGTGATGCTGGCCCATCCGCTGGCGCTGATCGGCGCGGCGCTCTCCCGCGCCCGCCGTCCGGACCTGCGCATCGTGGCGGCGTGGCTCGCGCCGGCCAACCTGCGCAGCGTGCACGACCCGCTCACCATCGGGCCGCTGCGCATCCCGCGCTGGATGCCGCTCGCCTGGCGCCGCTGGCTGTGGCGGCGCGTGGACGCCAGCCTGGTCGATCCCGTGGCCATGCCCGATATCGCCGCCGTCCATGCGCGCTACGGCCTGCCGCCGGCGCGCCACTTCGTCGACACGCTGCAGGGCGTCGCCGACGCCCACCTGACGCTGTTCCCGGCCTGGTTCGGGGCGACGCCGCCCGACTGGCCGCGGCCGCTCACCGAAGGCGCGTTCGCCCTTTACGACCCGCACCCCGAGCGCGCGTTGCCCGCCGAACTGGAGGCCTTCCTGCGCGACGGCGACGCCCCGGTGGTCTTCACGCCCGGCAGCGGCAACCGCCAGGCGAGCCGCTGGCTGGCGCGCTCGCTGGAGGCCGCCCGGCGGCTCGGCCGGCGTGCCGTGCTGCTGACGCCGCATCGCGGCCAGGTGCCCGATAGCCTGCCGCCGGGCGTGTTGTGGCTGCCCTACGTGCCGTTGCGCGCGCTGCTGCCGCGGGTGGCCGCGCTGGTGCACCACGGCGGCGTCGGCACCACGGCCGAGGGCCTGCGCGCGGGCGTGCCGCAGGTGATCGTGCCCCTGGCCTACGACCAGTTCGACAACGCGGCGCGCGTGGCGGCGCTGTCGGCCGGCTGCGGGCTCGCGGGCGGCGCCGCAGGCGCCCGGCCGCGCGCGCTCGCGCGAGCATTGGCGCGACTGCTGGCGTCGCCCGAGGTGCGCGCCGGCTGCGCCCGCGCGGCCCGGCTCGCCGCCGCGGACGGGGCGCGGGACCTGGCCGGACAGGCCGAAATCCTGCTCGGCCTTGCCGCGTCTTAACGCGAAATTAACGCCAGAAGCCGCACGAACGGCAATTGTTTGGGAAAAGGGGGCTTGCGGACCGGATCGCACGCGCTTGATCGCGCACAGAATCCACCGATAAGGATTCCGATGCCCGTCGAAAAGCTTCGCCGGAGCGCCCCCCGCCGCTCCCCACCCCTGGCCCTCCACGCCGCGCTGCGCCGCGCGTCGGGCGGCGCCATGGTCGCGGCGATGCTGGCCGTGCTTGCGCCGGGCGCGGGCGCCGTCGTGCCGGCCGAGTCGGCCGGCGGCCAGGCGCCGAGCGCGCTGCCGGTGGCGGCGCCGTCGTTCAAGCCCGGCGACGAGCTCGCGCGCCTGCAGTACGAGGGCCGCGCCCAGCCCGACGTCGCCACGGTGGAGCTGCTGCGCTACGCCGGCACGCTGCACGAGGACGATCCCCGCTGGCTCGAGACCATGCTCGAGATCGGCTCCGAATACGTCGGCCTCAACAAGGGCGACCAGGTCGAGCAGCTCGCGGCGCGCATCGAGGCGCTTTCCGACCGCGTGCCGCTGGCGCGTCCGGCCGCGATGCTGCTGCGCGGCCAGTGGATGCAGACACACGGCGAGGTGAGCAAGGCCGAGCGCCAGATCATCGAGGCCTCGGCGCTGCTGCCGGCCAATCCGCCCGACACCCTGCGCCTGCGGCTGCTGATGAGCTCGGCCTACGTGAAGAACCGCGGCGGCCACTACGACGAGGCGATGCTGCGCTACAACCAGGCGCTCAAGCTGGTGGACGAGACGGGCCCCACCTGGCGCCGCATCGACCTGCGCGCGCTGATCGCCAACGTGCTGCAGGACGCCGGCCAGACCGACAAGGCCGCCGAGGTCGCCCGCGAGCAGATGCGCCTGGCCACGGAGTCGTCCGACGAATACGGCATCTCCGCGGCCTACACCACGCGCGCGATCCAGCTCAACCACGGCGCCGACCAGGCCACCGTGCTCGCCTGCTGGCGCGCCGCGCTGGAGCACGCGCGCCTGGGCGGCAACCGGCACCAGATCGCCATCGGCATGGCCAACATCGCCGACTACTACCTGCAGCACGGCGAATTCCAGACCGCCTACGACTTGGCTGACAAGGCGCTGCCGGTGGCCGTGCAGGCGGGCGATCTTTCGGCGCAGAGCGTGGCGCTGGGCAACAAGGGCCTGGCGCTGATCGCGATGAAGCGCAAGGACGAGGGCCTGCCGCTGATGCGCCAGTCGGCCAGCCTCGACGAGCGCTCGGCCACCGCCACCGACATCTCCGACTCTCAGTTCGAGCTGGGCGGCTACCTCGAGCGCGCCGGCTACCTCGACGACGCGCTCGTGGCCTACCACCAGTACCGCCAGATGCGCGACGAGCTGAACCAGCAGGATCGGCAGCGCGCCCTCATCGAGCTGCAGGAAGGCTTCGCCAACGAGAAGCGCCAGCACGAGCTGGACATGCTCTCGCGCGAGGGCCGGCTCAAGGACGAGGAGATCGTGCACCACGACCTGCAGATCAAGCAGTGGACGGCCGCCGGCGCCGCCAGCCTGCTGCTGCTGGCGCTGCTGGTCGTGCTGGCGCGCCGGCTGCGCATGCGCAACCAGCTGCTGTCGGTGAGCAACGAGCAGCTGCGCCTCCAGGCCGAGATCGATCCGCTCACCGGCCTCTCGAACCGCCACCGCCTGCAGGCCGCGATGGCCCAGCGTCCGGGGCGGGCGCTCGTGGGCACGCTGTACCTGCTCGACGTGGACAACTTCAAGCAGATCAACGACCAGTGCGGCCACGCCGGCGGCGACACGGTGCTGGTGGAGATCGCGCGCCGGCTGCGCCACACGCTGCGCGATGCCGACCTGATCGTGCGCTGGGGCGGCGAGGAGTTCCTGATCCTGGTGCGCCCGCTGCCGCCGGCCGAGGCCGAGGTGCTCGCGCAGCGCCTGCTGTGCGCGCTCGCCGACACGCCGGTGATGTACGAGGGCCAGCCCGTGGCCGTGACCGGGTCGATCGGCTTCGGGCTGTTCCCGATGCGCACGTCCGCGCCGACGGAGCTGCCAATCCACTGGGAACGCGCGATCTCGCTGGTCGACACGGCGATGTACATGGCCAAGGCGCGCGGCCGCAACGGCGCCTGCCGCATCGCGCGCATCGACGCGACCACCGACGCCGAGCTCGAGCAGGTCATCGAGCACGTCGAGCAGTCCGAACGCGACGGCCGCGTCGAGCTGCGCTTCCAGCACGGGCCCGCCCCGCGCGGCGTGATCACGCCCGCGCCGCGTCCGTTCGAGGGCCTGCACGCGCCGACGCGCGGCGCGGAGGCGTCGTGATGCGCGCGCTACGCCTCGCCCTGGTGCTGGCCGCCGGCCTCGCGTTCGCGAGCGCGCGGGCGGCCCCGGGCGACCTGCTCGACCTGATGGACAACCTCGTGCGCCAGGGCGACGACACGCCGAAGGCCGCGATCGACTCGATCATCAAACTCGCCGTCCAGGACACGGCGGCCGAGCCGGGCCTGCGCCGCGCGGCCATCACCGGCATCGGCATCATCGAGGCCCGCGACGGCCAGAACGCCGAGGCGCTGGCGCAGGTCGACGCGCTCATGGCCATGGGCCGGCCGGTCGATCCGCTGGCCGCGGGCGATGCCCACCTGGTGCGCGCCGAGATCGAGGTCAACGGCGGCCACAACCAGGCGTCCTACGAGCAGGCGCGCGCCGCGCTGGCCGCGCTCGACACGTTGTGCGCGCCGGGCCCCCGGCACCGCGTCGACTGCGACTACCGCGAATGGTGGCGCGCGCTCGACATGGCCCAGCGCGGCGCCGCCGACCAGGGCAACACGGTCGTCGCCGCGGGCTATGCACGGGCCATGATCGAGGTGGCGCGCGACGCCGGCGACCGCCCGCGCGAGGCCATCTCGCTGGGCTTCGCCGCACTGCAGGCCGACGCCAACGCCGATCCGGCGGGCGCCAACCGGCTCATCGCGCAGGCGCAGCACATCGCCCGCGCCGAGGGCAGCCCGTGGGTGCTGGTGCGCATCGCCATGCTCGACGGCCTGCTGCACTTCAAGCGCCAGCAGCCCGAGGCCGTGCAGCGCGACTACGAGGCGGCGCTGGTGATCGCCAACGCCGCCGGCCTGAAACGCCAGGGGATGATGCTGCGCGCCAACCTGAGCGACGCCTACATCCACGAGGGCCGGCCCGCCGACGCGCTGGCCGCCATCGACCTCGCGCTGCCCGTGGCCAGGCAGCACCGCGACTTCCGCACCGAGCGCCTGCTGCTGCACAACGCCACGCTGGCCAAGCTGGCCCAGGGCCGCGTCGCCGAGGCGAAGGCGCAGATGGCGCAGGTGCTGGAACTCTGGCAGAAGAACACCGGCCCCGGCCAGCGCCAGGAAGCGCTGCGCGAATTCGGCGACGCGCTGGCCAAGGCCGGCGACGCCGCGGGGGCGATCGACCTGTTCCACAAGGAAGAAGCGCTGTCCCGGGAGATCCGCGTGGCCAACAAGGCGGCGGCCGAGGCGGAGCTGCGCGCGCGCTACGATCAGGAGTCGCAGAAGCGCCGCATCGAGCTGCTGGGACGCGACAACCAGCTGAAGTCGGTCGAGCTTGCCAACCAGGCGCTCACGCGGCGGCTGTGGATGTTCGCCGGCGCCGCGATGGTGCTGCTGGGCGTGCTGGCCGCGCTGATGTACCTGCGCATGCGCGAGCTCAATCGCACCCTCGTCAAGCACGAGGCCCTGCTGCGCGCGCACAGCGAGCGCGACGCGCTCACCGGGCTGGCCAACCGCCGCCAGTTCCGCGAGGTGATGCGCGTGCGCGGCGCCGAGCGGGCCTTCAGCGGCGCGCTGCTGATGGTGGACATCGACCACTTCAAGCGGGTCAACGACCACCACGGCCACGCCGCGGGCGACCGCGTGCTGGTGGAGGTGGGGCGCCGGCTCGGCGCGGCCATGCGTGGCGACGACCTGGTGGCGCGCTGGGGCGGCGAGGAATTCCTCGTGTTCGCGCCCAACATCGAGGGCGCCGAGCTCGACCACCTGGCCGAGCGCGTGCGCGTGGCGATGAACCAGGCGCCGGTGGTGCTGGACAACGGCACCGCCATCGAGACCACCGTGTCCATCGGCTACGCGGCCTTCCCGCTGCCCGCCAGCCGCGTGCCGGTCACCTGGGAGCAGGCGGTCAACCTGGCCGACCTGTCGCTCTACACCGCCAAGAACCAGGGCCGCAACTGCGCCGTGGGCATCGTCCGCACCACCGCCGTCACCAGCGAGGCGCTGCGCGAGGTGGAGGCCGACATCGCACAGGCGCGCCACGACGGCCGCGTCACGCTGAAGGTGAGCCCCGAGCCGGACCGGATCGCCGCCTCGTCGGCCTGAGCGCGCGCCGCGCTCCCGGCGAGCGGAGATAATCGCTGGCTCATGCCGTCCCGTGCCGATCTTCCTTCCCGTTGCGACGTCCTCGTCGTGGGTGCCGGCCCGTCCGGCGCTGCCTGCGCCCAGCTCCTGGCCCGCGCCGGCGTGGACGTGGTGCTGGTCGACCAGCACGATTTCCCGCGCGACAAGATCTGCGGCGACGGACTGATCCCCGACGCCCACCACGCGCTTGAACGCCTGGGCGTGTACGCCGAGGTGATGGCCGTGGCGCGCCAGATGCCGACACTCGGCTGCATCGGCCCGCGCGGCGGCCGCGTCGACGTGCCCGGCCGCGTGGCGATGCTGCCGCGCTTCGAGCTGGACGACATCGTCTGCCGCGCCGCCGTGCGCGCCGGCGCCAGGCTGCACACGCCCTGGCGCTTCGACGCACCGCTGGTGGAAGGCGAGCAGGTGGTGGGCGCGCTGCTCAGGCAGGGCGACCTGGCCCGCGAGCTGCGCGCGCGCTGGGTGGTGCTGGCCACCGGCGCCTTGCCGCAGCCGCTGCTGGCGGCGGGCATGTGCACGCGCCGCGCGCCCAGCGGCATCGGGCTGCGCGCCTACGTGAAGAACGACACGATGGTGGACCGCATCCGCACGCTGGAGGTGGTCTGGGACAAGCGCACCGCGCCCGGCTACGGCTGGATCTTCCCGGCCCCGGGCGGCCGCTTCAACATCGGCGTGGGCATCGGCAACACCGAGGCCGGCAGCGACGTCACCACGGCCAAGATGAAGGACGTGAACCTGCGCCGGGTGTTCGACAGCTTCTGCGAGTTCCACGAGCCCGCACGCGAGCTGATGCGCACCGGCACGCTGGAGGGTGGCATCAAGGGCGCGCCGCTGCGCTTCTCGCTCGCGGGCGCGCGCCCCGCCCGGGCGGGCCTGCTCGTCACCGGCGAGGCCGCCGGCAGCACCTACGCATTCACCGGCGAGGGCATCGGCAAGGCGCTGGAGACGGGCATGCTCGCCGCCGAGGCGCTGCTGGCCGCCCCTGACGGCGTGCCCCCGGGCGACTCGCCGGCCGTGCCCGCGCGCTACGCCGCGAGCCTGGCCGCGCTGAAGCCGCGCTTCGACCTGTACGAGCGCGCCAACCAGATCAACGCGCACCCGTGGCTGGCCGACCTGGTGATCTGGCGCGCCCGCCACAGCCCGCGCCTGCTGCGCAAGATGTCGGGCGTGCTGGAGGAAACCAGCAACCCCGGCAACCTGATCAGCGCACGGGGGCTGCTGAAGGTGTTCTTCCCCGGGGCGTGACACAGACGACACAGATCGAGCAAGTACAGTCCCCATCCGCATGACGCGGCGCGTATGCTTGGCGCATGTGTCAACTGCTCGGCATGAACGCCAACACGCCGACCGACGCGATGTTCAGCTTCACCGGGCTGGCCACGCGGGCGGACGAGCACAAGGACGGATTCGGCATCGCCTTCTTCGAGGATCGCGGCTTGCGGCTCTTCGTCGACCAGCACAGTGCCCGCCAGTCGCCCGTGGCCGAACTGGTCAAGGGCTACCCGATCCGCAGCGACAACATCATCGCGCACATCCGCAAGGCCACCCAGGGCCGCGTCGCGCTGGAGAACTCGCACCCGTTCATGCGCGAGCTTTGGGGCCGCTACTGGGTGTTCGCGCACAACGGCGACCTGAAGGACTTCCGGCCGCGGCTGCACGGCAACTTCCGCCCGGTGGGCGACACCGACAGCGAGCACGCGTTCTGCTGGCTGATGCAGGAGCTGTCCAAGGCGCATGCCGGCCTGCCCGCGGTCGAGGAGCTCAGCAACACCCTGTCCGAGCTGCTCCCGCGCCTGCACCGCCACGGCACGTTCAACATGCTGCTGTCCAACGGCCAGGCACTGTGGGCGCACTGCTCCACGCACCTGCACTATGTCGTGCGCGAGCACCCGTTCGGCGCGCCGGTGCTGGCCGACAAGGACATGATGGTCGACTTCGCGCCCCACACCGGCCCGTCCGACCGCGTCGCCATCGTCGCCACGGAGCCGCTCACGCGCAACGAGCCGTGGGAGGCGATGGAGGCGGGGCAGCTGATGACGTTCACCGCGGGCGCCGTCGCCACGCGGCAGTGCGCGGAGCTGCAGCGCTAGCGGGTCTGCATTCGCGACGTCATGCGCGGGCTGCGTTCGCCCGCGGAGCGGATCCGAGCAGGAACGTCTCGACCGCACGGCGAACCATCTGCCGGATGGCGTCCAGCGCCATGGGTTGTGGATCCATCTGGTACAGCCGGTTCGAGGTCTCCGACGTCACCAGCGCGCTGAAATGCGCCGCCAGGACCTTCGGATCGGCGCGGCGCAGCTCGCCTCGTTCGATCGCGCGTTCGAACAGCGCCGCGAGCGCCTCGCCCAGTTGCGCCGGCCCGGATTCGTCGAACAGCTGGCCGATGACCGAGTGCCCCGCTTCGGCGACGACCATGCGGTAGACGGCCAGCGCGCTCGCGTCGTTGGTCAGCACGACCATCATCCGCTCGCCGAACCGGACCAGCAGGTCTTCCAGGCTCAATTGATCCGCGGCATCGCCCGAGATCGTCGCGATGGCGTCGGCCAGATGCACGGTCGCCACCGCCTTGACCACGGCCACGAAGAGCGCCTCCTTGGACGCGAAGTAGCCGTAGAGCGTCGCCTTCGAGCCGCCCAGCCGGCGCGCCAGCTCGTTCATCGACGCGCGCTCGTAGCCCTTCTCCTTGAACAGCTCGACAGCCGCCTCGAGGATGGCATTGCGGCGTGTCTCCGTGCGGACCTTCATCGTTCCCCTTCAAAAACAGACCCGATCGTACATTTTTCTTGACGCGGGTTTTCCCCTGGCTTAATAATGAACCGTACCGCACGGTTCATTTTTAATCGTGCCGACGCCAACACACCGGGGAACGCCCATGACCATCCTGTCGAAGCCGCTTCGAATCGCCACCCTTGCCGCATGCGCCGCGCTCACGGCCTGCGCCAGCACCCAGCCCGTCCCCTACACGGGCATCGCCTCATCGAGCCAGATGCGGGCCAGCGCGCACGACGAGACGGGGCACATCCCGTACGAATACAAGTCGGCCGCCGACCTGCGCACCTACTCGAAATTCAGCGTCGACCCCGTCGTCGTCTACGCCGGTGCGGACAACCAGTTCGAAGACATCCCCGAGCAGGACAGGAACGAGCTGGCCAAGTACATGCAGGCGACGTTCACCGACAAGCTGGCGGCGGCGGCGAAGAGCACCGACTATCCCCGCGCCCAGGCGCTGCGGATCAAGCTGACGCTGACGGGCGCGAAGGAGAACACGCCCGTCCTGAGCACGCTGTCGCGCTTCGACCTGCTCGGCGGCCCCTACAACGCCGTGCAGGCCGTGCGCGGCAAGGAGGGCGCGCTGACCGGCTCCGTGAGCTTCGCCGTCGAGATCTATTCGGCATCGACGAACGAGCTGCTGGCGGCCTATGTGTCCAAGGAATACCCCAACGCGTGGAACCTCGGCGCCAGCATCGGCGCGATGAGCGCGGCCAGGACCGGCATCGACAAGGGCGCCGACGAACTCGTCGCGTACCTCGCCAGGCATTGAGTCCGGCGCGCCGCGCACAACGACATCCCACTCCATCCAGAAGGAACCCCCTCCATGAACGCCCTCCTCAAGCTCGGAATCCTGTCGACTGCCGTCCTTGCACTGGCCGCGTGCGGCGGCAACGACGTCGCCCAGGCCCTGAACCTCGGCGCGCCACAGGCCCGATTCGTGAATGCCGTGCCGAACTCGCCGACCCTGGCGCTCTATCGCAAGGGCGAGGCGCAGAGCGACGCGGGGACCCAGGGCTACGAAGGCGCGTCCAAGTATTTCGACACGGTCAACGTGACGTCGACCTGGGACGTCCGCGACGCTGCCGCCGGCACCGAGCTCGGCACGACGTCGATGCGCGCCGAGAACGCCACGCGCTACACGATCATGGCCCTGCCCGGCTCCGGCACGATGTACAACCTGCTGCAGATCTCCGACCCTTACAGCAACGCATTGACCTCCAATGCCCGCGTGCGCGTCGTCAAGGGCGACGCCGTCCAGGGCACGATGGACGTCTACATCACCGCGCCCGGCGCCGACATCTCCGGCGCCACGCCCACGATGGCTGCCGTCGCCAGCCAGGCACCCAGCCCCGCGAGCGGCGCCGACTCCTACAGCCTGGCCGGCGGCATCTACCAGGTTCGGCTGACATCGGCGGGCACGAAGACCGTCTTCTTCTCGGCTGCGCTCAACGTGGGCGATCACGACGACCTGCTGCTCGTGACCCTGCCCACGTCGGACGGCCTCGGCGTCAAGATCCTCGACATCCCGTCCGCGTCCGGGCAGTCCAACGCGGACATCTCGAACAGCCTCTGAGATCGGCGCTTCGTATGCGTCCGGCTATCCCATCTTGAAATCGTCTTAGGAGCAAAGGATGCTCATGTCCACTTCAACTCTTGGTGGACACGTGGACACTATCGGTTCCAAGGACGCGCCCGGCCGGCGACGTCGGCGT
>Ga0209455_1000150_pt1 | contig 130892 bp, 108 predicted proteins | sample AraplaCol_mCL_r2_FD_184275 | JGI IMG/M metagenome (GOLD analysis project Ga0209455, IMG submission 184275) | Arabidopsis root microbial communities from North Carolina, USA - plate scrape CL_Col_mCL_r2 (SPAdes) (version 2) | ecosystem: Host-associated > Plants > Roots > Endosphere | place...
GTGCTTCAACTCGCCCGCCGCATAGCCCTCGGCGTGGATATAGGAGATTTCCTTGAGTTTCAGCGCGCCTTCCATGGCCAGCGGGAAATTGGTGTCGCGGCCGAGATAGAGCACATCCTTGTAGCGTGACAGCTCGCGCGCGATCCGCTCGATCTGCTCCTCCAGCTTGAGCACCTGGTTGGCATAACGCGGCGCTTCCGAAAGCGCCCGCACCAGGGTCTTCTCCTGCTCCTTCGAGATCGTGCCGCGCGCCACGCCGGCGCGCACCGCAAGCGAGGCCAGCACCGAGAGCTGGCAAGTGAAAGCCTTGGTCGAGGCGACGCCGATCTCGGGGCCGGCCAGTGTCGGCAGCACGACGTCGGATTCGCGCGCCATGGTCGATTCCCGCACATTGACGACGGCGCCGATCTTCATGCCGGCCTTGCGGCAGTAGCGCAGCGAGGCCAGCGTGTCGGCGGTCTCGCCCGATTGCGAAATGAAGAAGGCGGCATCGTTGGCCGACAGCGGCATCTCGCGGTAGCGGAACTCCGAGGCGACATCGATGTCGACCGGCAGCCGCGCATAGCGCTCGAACCAGTATTTGCCGATCAGGCCGGCGAGATAGGCGGTGCCGCAAGCCGAGATCGCCAGCCGGCCAATCTTGGCGAAGTCGAACGGCAGGTCGAGCGGCTTCGAGACGCCGGAGACGAAATCGACGTAATGCGCCAGCGTGTGCGAGATCACTTCGGGCTGTTCATGGATTTCCTTTTCCATGAAGTGCCGCCGGTTGCCCTTGTCGACCATGAAGGAGGTCGACAGCGACTGCTGGCGCTTGCGCTCGACCTTTTTGCCGTCGATGTCGAAGATGGCGACGCTGTCGCGGCGCACCACCGCCCAGTCGCCGTCCTCGAGATAGGTGATCGAATTGGTGAACGGCGCCAGCGCGATGGCGTCGGAGCCCAGGAACATCTCGCCATCGCCATGGCCGACGGCCAGCGGCGGGCCGTTGCGGGCGCCGACGATCAGGTCTTCGTCGCCCTTGAACATGATGGCCAGCGCAAAGGCGCCTTCCAGCCGCTTCAGCGCCGCATGCGCCGCCTCGACCGGCTTCAGCCCCTTGGCGAGTTCGCGCGCCACCAGATGGGCGACGACCTCGGTGTCGGTTTGCGAGGAGAAGGAATAGCCGTCGCGGACCAGTTCGTCGCGCAGCTCGGCGAAGTTCTCGATGATGCCGTTGTGGACGATGGCGACGCCGTCGGAAAAATGCGGATGCGCATTGGTCTCGTTGGGCACGCCATGGGTGGCCCAGCGCGTGTGGCCGATGCCGATCGTGCCGTCGAGCGGCTCCTCCTTGAGCCGGCGTTCGAGGTTGATCAGCTTGCCTTCGGCGCGGCGGCGGGCAAGCTTGCCATGTTCGATGGTGGCCACACCCGCCGAGTCATAGCCGCGATATTCAAGCCGCTTGAGCGTGGTGAGGATGAGTGGCGCAACCTGCGAGTGGCCGACGATTCCAACGATGCCGCACATGACTTTGCCCCCCCCTGACTTGCAGAATTCCGGCCCTATTGCCGTAGATGCCACGATACCCCTCCTCGATTACGGGCTGATCGTTCATTTGAAGGGGCCCAAGGCCTTAATCGCGACCAGGAACCGTCTTGCTTGCGAAGTGGTCCATGGGGCGCGAGTCCGGGTGGCGGAGTTTGCGTCGTTGGCCGCGTGAAGCCGCCCGACGAACAGTTCGTTCGAATGATGCGCTTCCATTGGCCCGGGCGCATGTTGAGGCAGCCGGCAAACCAAAACACACCCAACAGCCGGTTAGGCCCGGCCGCCTGATGCCCCCCTACAAGAGGCTGTCGGGCCGCTTGATCTGTCTGGGGCTTGCACGCGAAAGCGCTCCTGACTGCTCGCGTGCCGGCAAGCGAGCGGCGCTGGGGTCCACGCAGCAAAAGACGTCAAGATGAACACGAGAAGGACCATCCGACGCAAAAGCCATCCTGGCATGGGTCACAAGGTGGGTAGAGGTGACGGGCGACCGCCAAACCGACGGCTCGTTGCCGTTAAAGCACTGAATCGCCAGCACCTGGCATCGTTTGATTGCACGAAGACGCCGAACTGATCTCTCGATACAGAAGGAAGCTCAGTCCGCGCCTTTCTGGGTCCAGGCATGCGGAAAGGGGATGCAGGGCATGAAGTTCCGGGATCTGATCAGACGTGCCGACAACAATGTGGAGAAGTCATTCGAGGATCTCGAAGCTGACTTGGCGGATGCCGTCGACGAGTGCCTTGGTCTGGAAGACCTGTCAGCGTTGGCAATGGACGATGCCGCGGACGAGCCGCCCACACCAGACGACAACAGCGAACAGGACGACGGCGCGCAAACCGAGGATGATGCTGGCACCGACGACGTCCGCACGCCTGAACCCGTGCGACGACTGACCTCTCATACGCAGAGCCGGATGGCTGCCTTGGGTTCCTTTGACGGGCTGTTTCGCGATGCGAAGCTCCATTTCGAGGAGATCAACGCGAAGCTGTCCGAGATCGCAAGCACACACCAGCTGGCCTTTGAATTCTTTCACATCCTTCATGCCGACATTCTCCGCGCCAACGAACTGGAGCTGGCCAATCTAAACCTGACGGCGGAGCAAAAGAGCCTGTCGGACAAGCTCAATGATCTGTCCCGAAGGCAGCATGAGCGTGAAGGCATGGTGGAGGCCTTGCAGCAGCGCGAGGCAAGCCTGGTTCAGGACGGCGAGGCGCTTCGTAGCGCATTGGCCGCGGCAAGGCTGGAACTCGTGGAGGCCGCGAACACCAATGCAAAAAACGAAGCGGAATTCGGAGACCTCACAAACACGCTTGCCGCCGCAACCGTCGAGGCCGACAGACGCGCGCGCGAGAACAAGCTGCTGCGTGAAAAGAATGTCAGCCTGTCGATCGACCTGGAAAAGGCGCTGAAACGGGAGGACGAGGCGCGCAACAGGCTGGACGCCTTCTCCACGATCCATGCCAACGAAGCCGCGCGAAATTCCGAAATGCTTGGCGCGCTCGGCAAGAGCGAAAAGGAAGCGACACGGCTCCACACCGCGCTCGAGGCCACCCAGGCGAAACTGTCGGAATTGACGGAAACCGCCAGGATCATGGCGGCGGACAAGGCTGCCGAGCTCGAACGCAGCCGTGCCGAGATTCGAGGACTGCGTTCCGAAATTCAGAACCTCCACTCGCGACTGGAGCTCGCGTCGAACGCAAACAGCGAGGCCACGGCCGAGATCGCCAGGCTCAAGCTTCAATGGAGCGACGCCGTGGCGGAAAAACAGGTGGCCGACGAAAGGTTGGCGGCCCTCACCAAGGAGGCCGAGACCGACAAGCTCAACCTTTCGAAGATAACCGCCAATTTCTCACAGCTTTCGCTGCAGCAGGCATCCGATCAGATACAGCTCGATATCCGCCGGCAGGAATGCGAAGACCTGCGGGCCGAAATTGCATCGGTCAACGCCCGGATCAGGGAATTGCTGCCCTATGAGAGGCTCCATGGCACCACGAACGCCTTGCCGCACAAGAATGATGTGGCCAAGGTACCGGTGACGGCGGAGCGAACCGCGCGTACGGCCCGCCGCGTTCGTCGGAGGGCGCTCACCGCGTCGTAGAGGGAAGAGCCACCTGGTCGTATTTGCGGCTCGCTTCCAACCGTTGGTCACCTCATTGGCGGAAAGCCCTGGACATCTGATCCGTGAGGGGCTTCAGCAGATAAGACCAGACGCTGCGTTCGTCGGTGCTTATGTGAACCTCCGCCGGCATGCCGGGTTTGAGCACCTTGGCATCGGTCAGGCAGGCCGCCTTGTTCTCGACATTGATACGCGCCGAGAAATACGAAAGCTGTTTTTGTTGATCCTTGATCAGATCCGCCGAGATGCGCTTGACCGATCCCTGGCAAGCAGGCGTGGTGCCGGCATCGAAGGCCGGAAACCGGATCGAGACGTGCTGGCCCGGACGAACGTCATCTATGCGCGACGGAGGGATCAGCGCGTCGACGACGAGGTTGTCGGTGTCGGGGACAATCATCATGATCACCTCCCCCGGAGCGATTACACCGCCGATTGTGTGGATAGCCGATTCCTGCACCGTTCCCGATTGCGGAGCGCGGATGTTGGTTTTGGTCAGTTCGTCCTGCGCCACGACCTTGCGCTCGCTGAGTTCGGTCTCCTTGGCTTCCGTTTCACGAAGTTCGCTCGTGACTTCGCTGCGCCTTTGCTCATCAAGCTGAAGAATTTGCAATTCGGTCTCGCTGACTTTGGCCTGTGCCTCGGCGACCGCCGCCGCGAGGCGTCCTGATTCTCCGTGCGCTCGGGTGGCATCCAGTCTGATGTTGCTCAGTCGCTCCTTGGACACCAACTTCTTCGTAAAAAGCGCCTGGACATCGCCAAGATCGCCGTCCAGCAGGACCACGGACTGGTCTTCCGCGGCCTGCTGTGCCTTGAGGCCATCGATCTGGCGTTCGAGCTGCTTCGAGCGGCTCTGCAATTGCGCCTTCTGCCCCGTCAACGCCGTTGCGCGGCTTTCGAACAGGGTGCGCTCCCCTCTCACCAGTGCAGCCAGTTCCGGGTCGCCCATCCGCGCCTGAAGGCTGGACGGAAGCTGCATTTCCGGCAGGCCCTGCCGCTCGGCCTCCAGCCTTGCAAGCCGGACGGTTGCACGATCAAGATCCTGACTGATTATCTGCAGGTTGGCTCGCGTCAGTGTGTCGTCAAGCCTGGCTACCACATCGCCAGCCCGCACATGATCCCCATCTTGCGCGAAGATGCCGCCGATCGTGCCGCCGGTCAGATGCTGGACCTTCTTTATGTTGCTCTCGACCACCACGGTGGCGGGCGCTATCACCGCGCCGGCGATCCTGGTCAAACCGAGCCAAAGCCCGCCGCCGACAATCAACATGGCCGTGACCGCCGCGCCCAGGATCAGGTTGGACCTGATATCGTCCCGCGCTTCGGCCGAATTCGCCCCGGCCCTTCGGCTCCCATCGTCGATCGGAGCATATGAAACCATTGTGACGTCAGACACGATTCAACACCTTACGCATGACCGCTCACCCCTTTCTGCATCGAAACAACCGACGCCGGCCGTTCGGCAGGCGAAGGGAAGGGCCGGATGACATTGGCCAGGACCTCCTCGCGCGAGCCGAAGGAGTGAAGCATCCCATTCGACATGACGAGTACCTTGTCGATATTGGTGAGGGCAGAAGGACGGTGCGCAACAATGATGACGATGCCTCCACGCCGGCGCACCCCCAGGATCGCGCCGGCCAGCGCCGCATCGCCATCCACGTCGAGGTTTGAATTCGGCTCGTCGAGGACGACCAGGAACGGGTCGCCATAAAGGGCCCTGGCGAGCCCGACGAGCTGCCTCTGTCCGGCCGACAAGGCTGCCCCTCCCTCGCCTACGCGTGTTTGAAACCCATTCGGTAGCCGCATGATCATCTTGTCGACGCCGGCGGCCCTGGCAGCTGCCAGCACACCTTTGGCGTCGTCCTTGCCGCCAAATCGCGAAATGTTGTCGGCAACCGTTCCGTCAAACAGTTCGACGTCCTGCGGCAGGTAGCCGATATGGGCACCAAGCTCTTCCGGGCTCCATTGGTCGAGCGAGGCTTCGTCCAGCCTGACCATTCCGCGCGCGGGCTGCCACACTCCCACCAGAGCGCGCACAAGTGTCGTTTTCCCAGAACCGCTCGGGCCGACAATGGCCATTCCCGCGCCCCCGGACAGGCTAAAGCTGACATTGGCCACGGTCGGTTTTTGCTGGCCCGGCGGCGCTATTGTCAGGTCCTCGACCGCAAGCACCGCCTGCGGGCGCGGCAACTCCATGGGCTCTTCATCTCCCCCGACGACAGCCAGCGCCTTGGCCAGTTGGGAATAGCTTTGCCGGAAAGCCGCGAAGCCTCGCCAGTTCGCGAGCGCAGCGTCAACCGGAGCCAATGAGCGGCCCAGCAATATCGAGGATGCTATGATCACACCTGGCGACGCTTCCCCGCCGATCACGAGATAGGCGCCCAGTCCCAGAACAGAGGACTGCAAGGCCATCCGCAGCGCCCTCGAAAGCGCGCCGGTGGCGCCGACAATGTCGGACAGCCGTTCCTGGTGCGTGAGATAGGCGTGATTGATCTCGCTCCAGCGGTGGGCAAGCCGTCCGGAGAGGCCCATCGCGCGCACAACCTCCGCGTTGCGGCGGCCGGAATCGGCAAGATTGCGTTGCGACACCAGTGTCTCGGACGCGCGCGCCGCGGATGCCCGACCAAGGACTTCCGCAATCACCGTGAGCAGCACGACAACAATCGCACCGCCTGTCGCCAGCAAGCCGAGCGCAGGATGCAGAAGATAGATGATCAGCAGATAAAACGGTATCCACGGCGCGTCGAAGATGACGGTCGGCCCCAGTCCTGACAGGAAGCCGCGGATCTGATCCAGATCACGCAGCGGCTGTATCCGGTTCGCATCCTGCCCGCCGATGAGCGGTAGGGACAGCGAGAGGCCGAACACCCTTTGCTGCAGGTTCTTATGGAGACGATTGCCTATTCGAACCAGGAGACGGAGCCGCACGAAATCCAGCAATCCGTAGACCGCGTAAAGGCCCAGCATTCCGATCGTAAATCCGACAAGTGTCGGAACGCTCTGCGAAGGCAGAACGCGGTCGTAGATCTGCAGCATATAGACGGAGCCGGTCAGGGCGAGAAGGTTTATGACCGCCGAGAAGACGCCGACGCCTACCAGCCCGGGTACGGCGCCAAGCATGGCGCCACGCAGATCGGGTGAACGTATCCCTCCGGAGCTCATCGCTTGCGACCTCCGGTGAGAAATCGTTGCGCAAGCTCACTGGCCCCGTTGGCCACGGACAAATTTTTGGTTTTCAGGAGCGTATCCCTCTTTGCCTTCTAATATTACGCCCCACTAACGTACGTGCCCTTCGGTCAAAATGTAGCAAAATCGTGGCGCCAGCCCCAGAAACCCGGATCTGACGCATTAAATCAGGGGAAAACTGCCGTCTTAAGGAGTACCGGAAGGCTGTAGAGGTCGCGTCCCAGGCAACGAAAGCGACACCGCGCCGTCCCTTTCGGAGGGTGAGTCGCTCCTCAGACAAGCGGCTTCCCGCCGTTTTCACGGCGCGATTCGAGTGCGCGATTCCGTTTAGCGCTTCTTCGCGACAATCAGGAAATGTTGTGCCAGTTGTCCAGGAACGTGAAGGGCTCTGGACGCCTTCTCGAAGGGCTCCATCAACACTTCACAGACCCCTGGCAAGAGGCTTCCCGGCCGGGGCAGATAGCCGTAAGGTATCACCTCCTCGACTATGAACCCCGACGCGGCCAGGAGTTCCCTGAACCTCGCTGCGCTTAGCGTGTTGCGGACCGTGCGTCCAAACAGCCGATTGAGCAGCCGGCAAACCAGGCCGATGGGTGAAGTGGCATTCATGTGAACGTTGCACACAAGTCGCCCGCCGTCCTTCAGATGCTCATTCATCGCCTTCAGAGCGTCCCGCTTCAGTTGATCCTCGGCGTTCAGGAAGAAGCGAAATGCCGTTACGACATCGAAGGTTTCGCCGAGAGATTCTATCGTCATATCGACATGGCGCAGTCTCACATTGGGCGGAACTTGCGCGCAGCCAAGCATGGATCTGGAAATGTCGGCGCCGACCACCTCGCCGAAGACACCGGCTGCCACGCTGGTGATGCGGCCCGTTCCGCATGCGAAATCGAGGCATTTTCGGCCAGCTCCGCCCATTGGGCGAAGAACGTCCAGGATCAGGGGTTTTTCGATTTTCTCCCAAAGCGCGCCATAATAACCGGACTGGTGCGTTTTGTTGTAATGCGCGCCGTAGCCTGGCGCGCAATGGCTGGCCCTATAGTCGTCCGACACCCGGTCGCCCTGCGTGTGGAGCTGCTGGTTGGACGTCAGTTCCTGCCAAATCCCGGGTTCACCGGTCTGCGCCTTGGCTGGCAAAAACCGCGCTGCTGAAGGCGTATCGAAAACCGACTGAGCCATTTGAGCCGCGTTCGTCAGCGGCGCCAGCTTCACCCCTTGTCTGGAATTGAGCCTCACCTGTATCTCCCGTGCGGTTCTGTTCGACTGCCCGATCGAACAGTAAGATCCCCCAACTCATTTTTGTCGGACTGCGAATGAGCGGCCTATTGGATCGCCGCGCTTTGCAGATCGCTGCTGAACCTGGCTTCGACTGTGTCCCCGGGCATCACGATCGTATCTTCGTCAGCCGAGAGCTTGCGCCATTCCTCGCCGACCTTGCGAACGATCGTGACCTGTGCCCGGATCGTTTCGCCGGCAATCGGCAATGGCTGGGTGGATGCGCCGGTCGGTTGCAGCTTCTGGCTGGCGGCGTGGAGCTTCGCGGTGACATCGGCGAGCCTGGCGTTGGTGTCCTTCAGATCCGTCAGCAAGGCAATCCTCCTTTGATTGTCATTGCGTTCGTGCTGCCTGACATAGTCTTCCTGCTGGCGCCGCGCTCTCATGAGCTCGACCGTGGTTTGCAGCGCACCGCTCGACGACAGGAGCAAGGCGCGCCGGACATCGGCGAGCCTGTTGTTGGTCAGATTGCCTGCGTCAAACGCCTTGGTTACTTTCGCCAGGTCTTCCTGATCCGCCTTAACGCTCTCGGCCTCGACCTGTTCGCGCTTCTGCAAAACCTCGATCTGATCAGCCGCATCCTTCTCGCCCTTCTCGAGAAAAGCCTGCTCCTGCTGGAAATCGCTCAGCGCAATCTTCAGCCCGTCCGCTTCAGCCTGGGCGATCGCGACTCCGACGCTGGGCGACAGCGGTGACCCCTGCGGCGTCTGCTTGTCGAAATCCGCCTGGCCCTGAAGTTCGGCGCGGACACGGGCGGCGTGAAAATAGTCTTTGGTGTAATCTCCCCAAAGTGTCTCGTAGTCGCGCCTGAGATCAACCGGGTCGGGGCCGGTCTGGCCTGCGCGTGACCGCAAAAGGCTGAAGCCGCCGGAGACGGCAAGCGCCTGGCGTACGGTCATGAGCGGACGGTAGGCCTGTTGTCCCGGGGTGAGCACGTCGCCCATCACGTAGATTGGACGATAGTCCACGATGATGGCGGTGACGTCGTCTGGCTTGACGACAACCATCTGCTCCCGCCCATCAGCCAGACGCACGTGAAAGATCTTGGTTGGCAAAAGCGCTTGCATACGCGTCTGCAGTTGAGACGCCGTCAGGCCCGCGACCATGATCATCCCGACTTCGGGAAGGGCGATATTGCCATCCATCTGGACCACGGCGCGCTGCGCTCGATCCGGGATCGGCGCTATCCCTATCTCGACGGTATCGCCAGGTGACAGTTGATAGGGTTCGGCTTCGCCCGCGGCGGCCATCGATGTCAGAGACATCAGTGCAACCGCGGCAAGAACAGTTCGCTTACTGAAGTCCATTTGCGACAATCTCCCTCTGGCTAGGCACCGGCTCCGAAGGCCACTCAACACGGGTAACGAAATCGTATACCGGGCCACCGGGCACACCCCAATTGCTCGACCAGACCACCTGCGAGCCGTCTGGCGACGGCGAGGCATGCGTCTCGTTCCAGTAGTCGAAGTGGGTGTTCTGCGTGTCTACGATACGGCGGACCTCTCCGCTGCCATCCGTGCGCAGCGCAATGACCTGCTGCGCATAAGGCGCCCAATCCGGATGCTGCGATATCTCGGCTGGCGTCCCGCCATAGCTCAGAAACACCCAGCCGGGCCTGTCCAGGGACCTCAGCGACGCATGCATGGCCTCGCCGTATTTCATCAGCGAGGTGACCTTGCCGTCGGCCAATCGGCGCTTGATCACCTGATATTTGTCGGGATCCGATTTGCTGATCCCGACATAGATCTCGCTGCCGTCGGCATCGACCGTCATGTCGCCATGACCGGGCCGGTGGTGCTCCATCCACTTCTGGCGCAAGATGCCGTCGATGGAAAAGATGAAGTTCGGTTCATTGCCGTCCGGCAATGCCTGTGAGCACACAATGTTGATCCCGAGCGGGGAGATCGAGCACGAACCGGTGGTTCCTGGAAGCTGGGCAAGATCGATATCAGGGAATTTCTGCCGCAACTTGATATCGTAGCCGAAGACCACTGCCTTGCCGTCATTGCGCGTCGCGCGCACTGCGATGCGGTTACCGTCGCGGCTTGGATTGCCTTTATAGGGCCCGAACTGAAGCTTGCTGTAGGCTGGCGAGGCGAACACGACATCCTCATGATTTGTGCGTGGCGCCCAGGTCGAGATCTGCCGGCCAGCTACGCAAATCATCAACTCGGGATCCCTGGGATGCCATTCGCATTCCGTCGAGCGGTTGCGGTGGAACAATGGAACGTAGGTGCGCCCGTCGAGAAAGCACATGCCACCGCAACCGTTGACGATCAGGAGAAGGCTCTGGTCAGCATTCCAGGCCTGTGCGCTGGAGTAACGGTGGGTGCAGTATTTCTTCCCGCAGACCCCCGCCAGACCGAGAATTCCGGGTTCGGTGATTCGTAAAAAAGTCGTGCCGGACCAGGAATCCGTTGCTTCGCGCAGATAGCCCGGCAGGTTTTTCACCACCGGTGTGGCCGACGGTTGCGATGCGCTGCTTTCGCGACCACCGGCCAAATAGATATTCGGGAATATGGCACCGGCAACCAGCAACAGCCCCCACATATGCCGGCGGAGCAGGGTCATGTCATATAACCCATTTCGCGCCGTACCCGGCCTTCGCTGAGGCGCGCGCGCCACCATGCGATCGTTCGCTCCAGTCCATCGCGCAGACTGGTCTGCGCCCGCCACCCGGTCTCGCCTTCAAGACGCGAAGAATCTGCGAGCAAGGCGCGAACCTCCGAATTTTGCGGCCGCAAGCGGCTTTCGTCACGATGGACCGGTTTCCTGGAACCGCTTAATTCGAGGACAAGATCCAATACGTCGGAGATGGTCACGGCACGTTGGCTGCCGGCGTTGTAGGCGTGGCCGAATTCGAGCCCGGCCAGGCCCGCGGTCAGGAACGCTGCCGCGGTGTCTTCGACAAAGGTCAGGTCGCGGATCGGGCTTGTGTCGCCGACCATGATCGCCGGGCAATTCGGATCGAGGGCCTGCCGGATGATGGTCGGCACGATAGCGCGTTCACTCTGGCGCGGACCATAAGTGTTGAAGGGCCGCACGATGACCACGGGGACATCGAACGATCTGGCGTAAGACTCGGCCATCATGTCGGCGCCGATCTTGGATGCCGAATAGGGTGACTGTCCCTGTAACGGATGCCCTTCGCGGATGGGCATGGTCTGGGCGGTTCCATAGACCTCGCTCGTGGAGGTATGCACCACCCGCTCCGTCTCCCATTGACGCGCGGCTTCAAGAACGTTCACCGTGCCCAGGATGTTGGTTTCCACATAGGACTGGGCGGCCGCGTAGGAATAGGGAATCGCAATGAGCGCGGCCAGGTGAAATACGACGGCCTGGCCGCGCACGATCCGGTTCAGGAACGCGCAGTCGCGCACGTCACCGCGGACAAGCTTCAGCTGGCTGCGGATCGTGTCCGGCAAATCGTCCAACCATCCATGGCTATCGAAGGAATTGTAGAGCGCCAGAGCCGTGACATCCGCACCGTTGCGGACGAGCGCTTCAGTGAGATGCGAACCGATAAATCCGTCGGCGCCCGTCACCAGAACTTTCTTGCCACTGTAGCTCATGACTGCGCATTCCTTGGCTGACTGGAGCACTTTCCTTCTGGGGTTCAGACGTCGATCGGCTGTGATGGAACCCAGCCGAATACCGCCAGGACGCCACGCGCCATCCACATGATGTCGGAGACGATGGTGCGCTGCGGATAGTAGGAGAGGTCGAGTCTGGCTTTGGCGGGGAACATAACCTCCCGATAAAACAGGATCGGATCCGCGGATCGGGGGAAGAAATGCGCCTCGTGCCGGAAGAGCACCTGGGTTGGCCCCAGCAGGCCGGGCTTGTATTGCAGGACGGCCTCGAGGCCGCCCCGGAAACAATCGGCGAAGGCCATGCTCTCGGGTCGCGGCCCGACGATCGCCATCTCGCCTTTCAGGACGTTCCACAGCTGCGGCAGTTCATCGAATTTTGTTGCCGCGAGGAACCGGCCCACCGTCGTCATGCGGCTGTCGCCCACGACGGTCAGCGCGAGGCCTTGGGAATCGCAGTTCACACCGAACTTACGGAATTTGTACATGCGGAAGGGTCGGCCACCGGCGCCCATGCGGGTTTGTGCGAACAAGACCGAGCCACCGCCTTCGAGCAGAAGCGCCCCGGCGATCAAAAGCATCAGCGGTGCAAATACGATGGTCGCGGCGCCGGCGACCACGAGATCGAGCGAGCGCCTTGCCAAGCCGTGAGCGGGGCCTGGGACGAACCGCCGGTGAAGGGAAACATCCAACGCGTTCATGCGGCAGTTCCTGTCTGGGCGCCGCCGTTGAGTGCACTTGCGAGTGCAGCCACAACCGCTTCGGCGACCGGTGAAGTGATCTGGGGGTGCAGAGGAATTGTCAGCTCTCGCTGAGCAAAGTCCTCTGTACGCGGCAAGGCAACGCCGGGGTAACGCTCACGATAGAACGTCATGTGGTGCACCGGCGGATAGTGAATCGTGGTCTGTATGCCCTGCGCCCGCAGTTCGTCGATAACCTCCTGCCGTCTCGCGTATCGCGGCAGGAGGACCGGCATGATGTGGTGAGCCGACGTGCGGGGTTCGCTGAATGGAATGGTCACGGCCGGGCAATGTTCCGCGATGAGGCGCCGGTACAGGACGGCCAGGATACGCCTGATCTCGTTCCACTCTTGCAGGTTTTGCAGTTGGACCAGCCCAATCGCCGCCCGCATCTCGTCCATGCGGTAGTTGAACCCGAGCATCGTGACATCATATTGCGGGGTGCGGCTGTTCAGCCGCTGATGTGTCCCGCTGGTCATCCCGTGCCCGCGGGCCTGGCGGATCTTGTCGAGCAGATCGGGGTCGCGGGCGATCACGGCGCCCCCTTCCGCCGTCGTCATGTTCTTGTTGCCGTAGAAGCTGAAGGCAGCCGCGGCGCCGAACGTTCCCACCTCCCTCAGGCCGGGCGCATGCGCGGCGTCCTCGATGATATGGAGCCCTCGAACCCGGGCGAACCGCTGCCATTGTTCCCGATTGGCGAGATAGCCCGCGAAGTGAACGAGAATGACCGCCTTTGTGCGTGGTGTGCACCGCGCTTCGGCTTCCGCGAGCGACATCAACGGTACGTCGACCGACTCGATATCGACAAAGACGGGAGTCGCCCCGACATAAAGCACCGCATTCGCGGTCGCCACGAAAGTCAGCGACGGGACCAGTACCTCGTCGCCAGGTCCTATTCCCAAGGCATGCAGGATGAGATGAAGCGCCGCAGTGCAGGAACCGACCGCCACGCAATCTCGCGCGCCATGCATATCGGCAAAGGCCAGTTCGAAAGCGCGTACCTGTTCCCCCATGGTAAGCCAGCCGCTGTCAATCACCTTTGACAGGGCTGCCTTCTCCGGCACGCCTAGGATTGGGGCGCTCACCAAGAGCATCTTGACCTCCTAAAAATCCTTACGGTGGGTTCGGCCTCTACATCCGGATTTTCATGCGGCCGCGGCCGCGACCTCGATCGAGGTCGATTGCTCTTCCCAGGCAATCGCCTGCGCATTCTGGAAGTCATCGACGCGACCGATGTCGAGCCAGAGACCGTCATGCTTGTACACGTGCACGGTCGTGCCGCCCTGCATCATCTGCAGCATCAGGTCATCGAATCCAAATGGGATGCCGGAAGGAATGAACCGCAGGACATCGGGGTTCATGCAGTAGATGCCCATGCTGACGAGGTGGGAAAGCGTCGGCTTTTCCCGGAAGAGCTGAACGGCATTGTCGATCTCGTCGATGACGCCGAAATCCATCTTGATGAGGCGGCAAGCGGTGGCGATCGTAACCGGATCCTTGTGCATGCGGTGCGCGGCCACAAACCGGCTGAGGCTCAGGTCGGTAAGAACATCGCCGTTGAGTACGACAAATGTGTCGTTCAGTTCATCCCTGATCAGAGAGAGAGGTCCTATGGTGCCCAACGGCTCCATTTCCTGCGTGTATTTGATCTTCAGATTCCATTGCGATCCGTCGCCGCAGACGCTGCGGATCAGGTGCCCGAGATACCCGGTCGTGATATAGACCTCTTCGATGCCGTTGCGCCGCAGCCACTTCAGAAGCAGCTCAAGAACGGGCCTGGCCCCTATCGGCATCAAGGGTTTCGGCAGGACGGACGTGAAGGGCCGGAGGCGTGTACCCATCCCACCACATTGAATCACCGCTTTCATCCGATCCTCCTGATTTGCAGTTGGCTGTGTCCGGGCATTTCGTTTTTCGAGTTCATTCGGATCTGGCATTCCGTCAAATCCGGCTCGACCTCGGCGGCAATCCGAACATCATATTTGAAGGGTATGTGACAGCCGGGGCGGCTGTCGTCGTGCATTCGAATGGTACCGATCCAAAGCGTTTCCGGTATTAGATAGCCGCGAGACCAAGGACGGACCCAAGCATCTGGACCTGGCCATGAGACAAATGAAGCTGAACGATTCTTGCGATCAAAAAGCAGCGATCTGCCAAGTGCCGGAACCGGCCCGGGTACCCTTAGTGAAGGCAGGTGCCGTCACATTGGGACGGGATGCGAGCGTTAAAAAAAATAACGACGGCTTTTCGCAAATTAGTATTATATTAGCCATTCGTGATGTGCGTGGGTTGGGACGCTGCGAACATCACGGTGATGTGATGACCAGCGGTTGGCCACGATTTCAGGGATCACCGCGGTTCTTACCATCACACAGGAATGGGAGGTTCCGGCGGATGTTCTCGTCGGGAACCGGGTAACGCGTTGGGGTAGTTCAATGTATCGGATCGTCATCGCCGACGATCACGGCTTGTATCGGCGCGGCCTTCGGCTGGCACTTATGGCTGGAATTCCAAGCGTCGAAATATTCGAGGCTGCGTGTTTCGATGCTGTGGTCAATCTTCTGGAGGAGCAGGCATCCATCGATCTTGCGATCCTCGACCTGAACATGCCTGGGCTGTTTAACCAGGAGGTGCTCAGCGACGTTCTCTCTGCGTATCCCGACACACGTTTTGCGATCGTTTCCGGGGACGATTCCCGCTCGGAGATCCTGACCGCTCTTTCGATCGGGCTTCACGGCTACATCGTCAAATCGCAGAAAGACGAAGAAGTCGTGCTGGCGGTAAATGAGATCCTTGCGGGCCGAATCTATGTGCCATCACTTTTGTCTCGGACGTCTGGCGACCAAAGAGCGTATGCCGCCCTGCCCTCGGCGAAAAATCCAATCCGTCAGCGCATGGGCTCAAGCGATCTTGGCAGACTGACATCGAGGCAACGGGACGTCCTCAAGCTGATGGCGGAAGGGTACTCGAACAAGGAGATCGCCCGCAATCTGGATATTGCCGAGGCGACAACGAAAATCCATGCCGCCGCCATTCTGCGCGAGCTCGGGGTGCGAAACCGGACTGAAGCAGCCGTTTTGCTGCAAAGCTGGCTGTCGAGAAATGTGAACTGATGTTCGCCACCCGAAGCGGGGGAACAGTTCGGGCGGCATGCACTACAACTCAATTTCCTTCCGCGATAACCGCAACGAATATCGCAATCCGTATTCCGATATTTCCAATTTCGGCGAATGCCCGACAAGCGGCGTGCCGTCCACGCCGATTATCATGGACCCGAACCCGTGGCGCACGACGTTTGAGTTCTTCCGACGTCCCGATTCCACCCAATCGAACACGAGATCGTCCCCTGCGCCGTCGGATGCGAATTGCCACTTAACTCCGACCTTGCCTTGAGAGTCACCCAACGCGCCATGTTTCACGGAGTTTGTCGTCAGTTCGTGAAGGATCATCGCAAAGCTCTCTGCAACGCCGCTTGGCACTGTGAGTGAGGGGCCGCTGATCGTTATGTCCCGTGTCTCCTTGAAGGGCTGCAACTCCTGAGCCACGAGATCGTGGAGCATCCCCGACAGGCTGCTATGACGAGACAGGATGAGATGCGTCGATTCCAGCGTTCTGATCCGATCGATCAGCATCTCCTTGTATTTGGCAACGTCGTTCTCGGGAACATTGATCATTTTTACCAGGGCCGTGATCACCGGGAACAAATTGCTGAACCGATGGCGGTCTTCGAGCATGATGCGCTCGCTCTTCTTTACGGCGGCGCGAAGAAGCGTGGTCTGTCGACGTTCGGTCAGATCGGCCGCCACCCCGATGCGCATTGCGCGGTCGCCATGCTCTTCCTGCCGTCCGCGCAGGGCAACCCAGCGTACGTGCCCATCCATCCGCCTGACGCGAATCTCGACATCGTAGTTCGCTGCCGGCGAGGGTTTTACCGAGGCAGCCAATTTCGGCCAGTCGGCCGGATGGACGACGGCCGAGAGTTCTTCCAGGGAGCGGACGGGCTTGGAGGGCATGCCGAGAATGTCCCAGAACTTGCCGGAGCCCGCGACTGTCCCCTCCTTGATATCTATTCGCCACGTGCCCAGGCGTCCGGCGGACAGAGCGAGATCGAGCCATTCCTTCTGAGCCCGGAGAGCCTCGCGTGCGGCCCGTCGCTCGGAAATATCGTCGACCACCACGAACACGCTCTCGGTGGATGCCTCGTCAGGCCGCGACGAGGACAGGGCCAGGCGGGCCCAGAATGCCTTGCCGTCCTTGCGCAACACGCGAATATCGGCGGCCGACGACGCGGCGCCATTATCCAGGTCTTTCAACAAGGCTCGCACGGCATCTCGATCGTCGGGAAGAACGAGCCCTTCCAGGTTCAGCTGGGCAAGTTCCTTTTCTGCGTAGCCGGTCATTTCCAAAAGACGTCTGTTCGATTGCAACAGTTCGCCATGTCGGTTGGCATTCGCAAAACCCAAGGCGGCGCGCTCGAAGGCCCAACGATAGCGGCTCTCGGCTGCATCGATGGCTGCGAGCCTCGCCTGTGCAACCTCGAGCGCCCCGCGCAAATCCTGTCGCAGGCGGTGGAACACGGATGCGATCAGGCCACCCGAGACCAGAAGGAAGATGGCGCTCGTCCAATCTTCAGCAGAGAGTTGGGCGTTCAGGACGCGTCGCATCCACAAGCCTGCGGCGGCCATGAGAAGCGTTGCAGCGATGGCAACCAACCGCCCTTCGAGGTACCCAATAACAATAATTACGGGGATAAACGCAATAAACGTCACCTCCTGGCCGATATATATCGTATTTATCGCTTCGAGTATTACCGATACCGCAAGCACCAATAGCGAAGCTACATGAGCCAACGGGGTGCTTGACACGTTCGATTTGAGCCAGCGCAGATACGAACCCATGCGCCAGACTACAACCTTATGTCTAGCTCGTCGAGACTAGGCCGCTAGGGGGCAGCCTAGTACCACTGCCCGATTGCCATGCCTTTGCCTGCGAATAGAATCAAGGTCGGCAGGGTTCTTCAAGGAAGCCACATTCAAAGAAACGCTGCGGAAAATCCTTCCGCAGATTTCTAGGGCTGTATCGAAATTCTAGTCGAAGGAGCGCATTCCCGTCAGAAGGCGGAATCAAGAGCAAGTAAATCACACAGGATTTACTTGGGTCGGTAGCAACTGGGGTTGGGGTAGAAGCGATGACACTGATCGAGAGGCGCAACGAAACCGTTGCAGTCAACCAATACATTGTATTGAAAGATACTCATCACGCACGTCCGATACATCTATCGGATCGACCAGACGCCAGACCTGGCGGGCCGCAGCGACGCAGTTTGGAATCCATAACCGGCATGCTTGATCGCATCGGCTGCGGCTATCTCGTGCTGGACCGCGACAGGAAAGTAATCGAATGGAACACAGCCGCGCAGGACACGCTTGAGCGCCAGGGCGAACCAGCTGACACGGCCGTCGAGCTGTCCGCGGGGCTAAGGCGGCTGGTCGCGAATGTTCCGGTCCATTTCCAGCCGGGCTCGCTCTCATGGGTGGTAATCCGCAGCAGAGGCGACAGGCCTGTGATCCTGAACGAGACGGGTGTCGTCACGCCCGACGGGACAAGCATCGTCGCATTGCTGGACCGGGAGAACACATCGGCGGCCAACCCTCAGACCTTGCAAAGGATGTTCGGTTTGACCAGCGCGGAAACGCAGCTGGCATTGCGCCTGGCGCAAGGCGACGCGCCCCTGGAGATTGCCCGCAGCTGGCATCTCAGCCGCACGACGATCCGCTCCCAGCTCGCCTCGCTGTTCGCCAAGACCGAAACAAGGCGCCAGGCTGAACTGGTGGCTCTTCTGGGGCGCATTTCGGTCCTGCCATGAAATAGCGATTGCGGCGGACGTCAGGACCCGCCCGAATTGGGCAAACCGAGGTAGTGCCATGGCAACGCGGCTGCACATTCCGCGGCCGCGGTTGCGCGGATTGCAAGACTCGCGGTGCCATCTCCAGCCTTTCGACGCGCCATCGAACTCGGGCGGCGCGGACTCTCGTAATCGGGGTGACTTGCCATGGCCGAAACAAATTCGGCGGTCCACAAGCTGACGGATTCCGCGCGCAGGCGGTCGGATGGGGCTGTCTTGAAACTTGCGCGCGCGGGACCGATCGTCGTCACGGGCGCCGCCGGATTCATCGGGTTTCACGTCGCGTTGCGGCTTTTGCGGCGCGGCCTTGTCGTTGTCGGCGTCGACAATTTTACGCCCTACTACGACGTCGGGCTAAAGGAGGCGCGATTTGCGCAGCTCTGTGCCGAGCCGAGGTTCACCCCCATGCGGATGGACCTGGCGGACCAGGCGCTGGTGAAAGCCCTGTTTTCCGACTTCCAACCATCGCATTTCGTGCACCTCGCCGCCCAGGCAGGGGTGCGTTACTCGCTCGCCGATCCGCATGCCTATGTGCAGTCGAACATAGTCGCGTTTCTGAATGTGCTGGAGGGCTGCCGGCACGCCGGCGTCAGCCATCTCGTCTATGCCTCGTCGAGTTCCGTCTACGGCGCCAATCGAAGCATGCCGTTTTCAGAACACCATGGCGCCAGCCATCCGGTCAGCTTCTATGCCGCGACCAAAAGCGCGAATGAAAGCATGGCGCATTCCTACAGCCACCTGTTCGGCTTGCCGGTGACAGGATTGCGCTTCTTCACCGTCTATGGTCCCTGGGGCAGGCCTGACATGGCTGTCTATACGTTCACCCATGCCATCGCCGAGGGGCGGACGATTGAGATTGCCAATGCCGGCCGCGTATGGCGGGATTTCACCTATATCGACGACATCGTGGAGGGGGTGGTTCGCGTGCTCGCCGCGCCGCCTCGTCCGGATCCGGGTTGGGACAGCCGCGCGGCTGATCCCGCCACCAGTTCGGCGCCGTATCGGATCTACAACATCGGCAATGACCGGCCCGAAGAAATCAACCGTCTGATCGCGATCATCGAGACTGCCCTTGGCCGCCGCGCCCTTCGCGTCAACGTGCCCCTGCCTCCAGGTGACGTCCTGAAAACCCGTGCCGACGTCAGCGACCTCCGCCGCGCGGTCGGCTTCGCGCCGGCGACGGCGCTCGAGGACGGCGTGCGACGTTTCGTGGAATGGTACCGGGATTTCCATGCAAGCCCCGCCGACCGGGAACGAGCGGTCATTCAGGCATAGACGAGACCGCGGGAGGACGGACGGCGAGCACACCGGCGGTCCATCCACCCGGACCTATGGCTGAAGAGCCTCCCACCAATGCTCCTTCAAATGACGCATACGGACCATAAGATGCAAAGGCCGCATCGGCGGCGCGGTTCCGTCGCGAGATGGGGTCGATGCCCCTGCGCCTTCAGCCATGTTGGAGGCATGGGGCTAGCGGTCGCACGATCGATATGCCGGCGCCATCGTCAGGGGCATCATCGATGGACCGGCCCCGTCATTTGCCAGCCCTCAACAACCAGTTCCATTGCTGGCCGCCAATCGCGCTTGGCCTGATCGAGAGCAGGGCAGACACTAGGCCAGGCAGGATTTTCAGCCGCTTGCCGATATAGACGGCCATGGCGACGTTCCAGATGGCCAGGGCAAGCGCGACACCGACAGCCGCGCCGATTGGGCCATATATCTCGACGCCCAAGGCGCAGGCGATGATGTTGGCCACCGCACCGGCGATCATGGTCGTTGCCGCGGCCCATTCGTTTCCGGTCATCGCCAGCAGATTCTGCTGAGGCCCGCACAACGCAACAAAAACATAGCCCAAAATGAGAACCCGCGCGATTGGCGCTCCTGCGGCAAAGCCCTCCCCAAAGAAGCTCAAGAACGGCTCGGCAATGACCATCATTGGGATGGCCACCACAATGGCGCCGCCCGCAGACAGCAAGGTGGCCCGCGCGAACAGCTGCTGCAGGCCTTTTTGATCGCCTCTGGCATGCAGATCGGCCGCCGTCGGCGAAAACATGGTCGCGACAGCGATGCGGGAGAGTCCCACAAGCATCGCCACGTTCAGCGCCAGGGCGAATATACCGGCCTCACGGATATGGTGGGTCCAGCCCAGCACCAGAACGCCGGCCCGACTGACGAAGACATCGAGACCGGTGATGAGCATGAGCGGAGGGACGGCAAGCCACCATCCCCTCGGTTCGTAAGTGGGCTGAGCCTGCCGCAGGCCAGGTGGTTCGAACTTCCTGGCGGTGATGAACACCAGCCCAACCGTGATGGCCGAACTTGTCAGCACCGCCAGCATTACTTGCGGCGCGTGCACCACCAACAATCCGGACTTGGCCATGATCGCCACCAATACCAGCAGCAACCCGTCTCGCACGATGCGCTCCGGCAACAACGCCGAGACGACGCCGCCGAAAGCACGCACCAGCGTAGCGCCAATGGCATAAGCGGTAATCAAGGGTACGGCCGCCATGCCAAGCACGATGCTCGTCTCCAGTCCTCTTTGCGTGTGATCAGGTTGCCCCTGCTCGGAAAAGAAGAGGACCAAGGCAGCACCCGCTATCCCGAACAGCGTTGCCGCGAGAAGCGATCTCTGCAGGGCGAATTTTATCACCCCTCGCGCCAGATCAAGCCTGCCGTTGGCTCTATAGGCGGGCACAAAACGCAACAGAGACACATTGAAGCCAAGCGTTGCCAGATAGGCGAGCACGGAGGTCCAGGCTAGAACGTAGGCATAGATGCCGTAGTCGCGGGGTCCGATGAGGCGCGCAATGGCCAGTTGTGCAAGGCTGGTCAGCCCGGCACCTCCGATATAGATCAAGAGGGCGAAGACGCTCGCCCGCGCGAGCCGCGAGCCGACGTCCTTGTTTCGCCGGGGTGTGGCCATTGGAAGAACACCGGCGGGATGGCCGGGAGACTTTCGAGACACGCGACTATCGATAGCACCAGCATGCGTAACGGGCGCGCTTCCTCTTTGGTCTCGATTTTCTGATCCTTTATCCATCCATGAAAGCGCGGAAATGATTTGCTTCTCGATCTTACAAATACTTTTTAGCCCCGATTGACTGTCGGCATTCTCGACGGAAAAGACTTTTCGGCCAGAAATCGCGAGGAGATCGTTTATCGATTCGAATACGCCAAAAGAGCTCATATTCACGTTCAAATCGGCCTCGAAAATCCGTTCCGCCGGCGGCTCGTGCTCCATCCGATGTCGGAGACGGCTCTCCACGACCGCAGACGGCACCACCAGCCTGACGGTGAGATCGGCCGGCGGCGCGAGGCTGAGCGCCTTTTCGAGCGCTTCGCGGTCGGTGCGCCCGTTGAACATCGCCAGCGATCCAATCGCTTGAACGTATCCTTGATCGAATATGACGATTTCGGGCGATTGCTTCGCGGCGCTCCAGCAACGCGAAAGATGCAGGATATATCGCCAGATTCGGGCACGCCATATTCGTTTCTTTGGTGGTATCAGCCTCACCATCGACAACGAACCGGAAATATCTTCCAGTCTCCCGATCGACGATAGCAATACTCCTGAAGTCGATAATATCGCCGATACTACTCTTGAGACGAACAGAAAGATTCCAAGGTCGAAGCTTCCGGCCCTGGTGCTGGGCTTATAGCTGAGAGCGACCTTGGCGTGATAGCCTTTCCCGCGCAATTGCTGGGCGAGCGCATGCGCAAATGTTGTTTTGCCGGATCCCGGCGGTCCGAAAAATTCAATGATCATTCTGGGACAGGCCCGATTGCGGGAACGCAGTCAGTTCCCTGTGGCATTTTTTGAAGAGCGGAGACGACGGTCCTCATCAAACCTTCTCCAACAGCAGGTCGGCGTTGTCCTCGAACCTGGAACCGGCGTACCTCCTTAGATTCACCTGGGTGAGCACACTCCCGACTGGAACGGCGACGGATCCACCGGCCCGGAGCGACTCCAGAACACCGCGGGCGATGCTGCGCCTCGTCTTGGCCCAGCGAACGGCAAAAAGCACCGCATCGGCCCAGCGCTTCAGGAGCCTGGTTTCGGGGCCCCCGAGTCCCAGCGGCCCGTTCATGATGACGACGTCGTAGACCGAGAGCAGTTCTTCAGTGAACTGGGATTTGTCGACCGTGGACAGAAGCGTCAGCAGATCATCCGAAGGTGCTGGAGCGGCCATGAGATCTATGCCGATTTCTGGCATTCTCGTGATTGCATCCTGGAGCACACAGCGTTCGCTCACATAGTCCCCGAAGGAGTTGTGAGCCTTGATGGTGCCGAATTCGCCACGAAACTCGTTCGTGAGGCGCGCGTCCTTGCGGTCGAGGTCGAGGAAAAGCACCCTTCCTCCCAGTCGCGTTGCCGCCAGCGCCAGGCTCCACGCCAACTCTGTCTTGCCGTCGTCCAGGACGCTGGACGTCACGAGGATCATATGCGGCGGCTGCCCCCTTCCCTGAGTTGGCGCCGCGGTGACCAGAAGGGATGTCGCTGCGCGACTGAACGGCGAGTTCTGCTGGCCCAGAACCAGATGCCGCAGCTGTCTTGCGTGGAGACCCGAAACCTTGGGAAGCAGTCCTATGCACGGGATCCCAAGCTCGGTTTCGGCTTCAGCTTCACTGCGCAAGGTCTGGTTGAACATGTTACGGATCAGGACGAAGACCGCCGCCATCAGGCCAAATACGATCATGCCGGGTGGCACCAGGAAAATTCTCGACAGGGTGCTGGGATTTGACGGCGGCCATGCCGTCGACAGGATCGCTACACCTGGCGAGGGAGCGGCGATGCGCCGTATCAAGTCTTGCTGCCGGCTGAGGCGCTCATTGTAGTGCTGTGTTACGATGGCGACCTGCGGCTCAAGGGCACGCAAGCCGGAAAGCTGGCTCGCGGTGTCGGCCACGGCCGCGTCGAGCACCCTCTTGCGGTCCTCGAGAGCCGCAACCTGGGCGCGGTAGACGTTTGCCTCGGCGGCGATGCGCGCGATGCCCTGCTCTATCTCACGGGTGATCGCTGTGCCCAGATCGCCGTCCGCAGCGGCACCCGACTGACGTGCCACGAGGTCGGCCAAAACAGGCGATCCGATTTCTTCAGCGATGGCCGATACAGGGGCGCCCGCCTTTCGCAGGTCCTCGATATGGCGAAGGCGCGATTCCGAGGCGGAAAGATTGGCTTTCGACAAGAAAATCTGTCGGCCAAGCTCCGCTGTCTCATTGGCTGCGTTGTTGGCCGCGCTTTGATCAACGGCGCCATGCGTCAGCCGGTACGTCTCCAGCCGATCGGTCGCGTCAACCAGGTCCCTTTGCACTTGCGGAAGGCTTGCGACCAGCGATTCCAGTTCGCGCTGATCCGATGCACGCTGTTTCTGTACGAGATCTTCGATATACACCTGAGCGAATGTGTTCGCGACAAGCGCGGCACGCACCGGACTGGTATCGGTGAAGCCGATGGTGATGACGCGCGAGCGCAGCTCTTGTCCGACCCTCATTCCGCTCCGCAGCGTCTTCAGCGCAGCCGCATCCGCAGCTTCCGGACTTGCCGCGGCGGGCCCACCCTTCGACCAGACCCGGCTCAACAGATCGCTCACGAACGAGCCTGCGGTGGGCGGGACGGCACTGATGCCGCTTTTTCCAGCGGCGTCAGCTGCCTGCGGCTGGCGCAGTGCCGTCAGAACTCGACGCAGGTGGGCTTGCGACGAGAGCATCGTCAGATGGTCATCGATGCTCGAATCCAGCGAGTCCTGAGTGGTCGCCGTGGCGTTCGCAGTGCCGGTGCTTGGGGCGTCGATGATGATCTGCGTCGTCGCCTCGAACAGCACCGGGCGAGTAAGGCCCGCGAGGCCGGCCAGTATGCCGCCCAGAAGGGCGACCGCAAGCAAGAGCCATTTTCTCGTCGCAAGGGTGACGACGAGCTGGTGGAGGGGAGACGGCGGCGGCATGGGCTCGCGTGGCGGTCGCCTCATCCGCGGATTGGTGTCAAGCGTAGCGACGGCCATTTGTGTGGCACGCGGAAGCCTGGCGCGGCTGGCTATGGAACCTTCCATCTCAATCCCCTGTCAGTTCGATATCGTAAGAAGGGCGCGTTGCCGGCGCCGGTGGTCGCATGGCTTCGTTGCGCCATGCCTGGAACATCAGCAGCGGCCACAAGTCACGGAAATGATCCTGGTTTCCATGCAGATGATCGCGCCAACATGCGTCGACCTTCGCACAGTCGATGACCCCGTCTCCGGATAGGCGCGTCGTGGCGATGATATCCGTTGCCCAGTCGCGCAGTGGGCCCTTCAGCCAGGCTCCGACCGGAACGTCGAAACCTTGCTTGGGCCGATCGACCAGTCGGCGCGGTACATAACGGTCAAGGAGCTCGCGAAGTATCCATTTGCCCTTGCCACTTCGGACCTTGGCATTGGTGGGCAGGCGCCAGGCGAATTCAGCGACACGATGGTCCAGGATCGGGCATCGTCCCTCGAGGCTGTTGGCCATGGTGGCGCGATCGAGCTTCACCAGGATGTCGCCGGGGAGATAGCCGGTCATGTCGTCAAACAGCAGGCGCGACAGCAGGTCGTCGAGCTGTGGAGTGCTGGCAATCGATGCCGCCGGCTTGTGGAGAAGAAGCTTGTTGGTCGAAGATTCCGTCAGCCGCTTAAGCAGTTGGTCCTCATTTGCCGCCGCGAACAGGTGGGCAAGACGGTTCAACCGGTCACCGCGCAATCCGTGCCGCATAGTTGCCGAAAGCGGCAGGCTGCCGAATATGTCTTTCTGGGAGGCCTGGGCCAGCAATCCCGCCCCCGCCGCCAACATCCGACGAAACGACGACGGCAGCTCATGCTGCCTTCTGAGGCGGGTTGCCAGGAAGTGTCGAGAATAGCCCGCGAAGCACTCATCGCCGCCATCGCCCGATAGAGCCACGGTGACGTGCCGCCGGGCGAGGCGCGACACCAGCAGCGTGGGTATCTGCGACTCGTCGGCGAACGGCTCGTCCCAAATCCTCGGCAACTCCGGAATGACCTCGAGCGCCGCGGCCGGTGAAAGATGAAGTTCCGTATGATCGGTGCCCAGATGCCGCGCAACCGCGGCCGCATGGGGCGCCTCGTCGAACCCGCTCTCGCCGAAGGCTATGGTGAAAGTGCGAACGGGCTTCGGAGACTGTGCCTGCATCAGGGCGACGACCGTCGAGCTGTCGATTCCCCCCGACAGAAAGGCGCCAAGCGGCACATCGGCAATCATTCGCTCTTTGACGGCAAGGCGAAGTAGGCTGTCGAGCTCGGTCGTAAGCTCCTCGTCGCTGCCGGCGATCGGATCCCGCTGTGCCCTGCACGCGACATCGGACAGCGACCACCAGCGGCGAATGCGATGCCCAAGGGAGCGATCGCCGCGGGCATTGGCGAAATCCGCCGCCGTCACCGACAGGACCGAACCGGGCGGCAGCTTGAACACGCCCTGCCAGATGCAGCGGTCATCCGGCACCCATCCTTTCGAAAGCATCGTCGCCGCCGCATCGACATCGAGTTCAGGGCTGAAACCCGGGAAACAAGTGATCGCCTTCAGCTCCGAGGCGAAGACGAGCGCTTCACGTGTCGAGGCGACATAGAGCGGCTTTTTGCCCATCCGGTCGCGGGCGAGGTGGAGAATCCGGTTCTTCAGATCCCACAGCCCGAAAGCGAACATACCGGCGAAGCGCTGGAGTGCCGCATCGAGGCCCCAGCTCTCGATCGCGCAGAGCATGACTTCCGTGTCGCTGGTGCCGCGGAAATGGTGGCCCGCCCCCTCCAGTTCGCGGCGCAGATCGCGAAAATTGTATATTTCGCCATTGAAGGTAATGACATACCGGCCGCTCGCGGAGTGCATCGGCTGGCGACCCGCCTCCGACAGGTCGACAATGGCCAGACGCCGGTGGCCGAAGGCGATCCCGGCTTCACGGCTCATCCAGAATGCCTCGCCGTCAGGCCCTCGATGACGAAGGGCTGTCGTCATCGGCCCGATTGCCCTGAGCGCGTTGGTATCGGCTGCATCGGGTGCCAAGAGAATTCCGGCGATCCCACACATTCTAATATCTCCTCTGGCGAACGATCGCGGGGACGGCCTGCGGCGTTCCAGCGACAAGGCAGAGGGTCAGACAGAACCACACGATCGGATGGCGGATGATCAGGTGCGGAGCACTGAAGACAGCGATCGATGCCACGAGCGCCACGAGCGTGTCCTGTCTCGCACGCCAGGCGGACATAGCGGCCGAGCCAAGGATCCACAGCAGGGCCAGGACTGAAATCAGGCCGCCCTGGGTGTAGAGATCGAGGATCGTGCTATGGGCCTCGAAAGGCCGCGGCAGAAACTGCTGATTGACGATGGGGGGCCGATCAAGGTGCGGGCCTGGTCCGAGACCCAGCGACCCGGATCTTGCTCCCTTGTTCAACGCTTCGTCCCAGAGGTAGAGGCGAAGTGCCGCGGTTTCCGCGGTCGCATCCCCGCCCTTGTCCTTGGTGAGGCTCATCGCGAAGTTTTCGGCGTTGGCGGCCTCGCTGAGGGCGTAAGGCGCGATGGAGACCGCCAATGGAAGGAACGCAACGGTGAACAAGAGGGCAAGTTGCCGTGAAAGGCTGACCCTGCCGCCGTCGCTGGTGAGCCATGCCCGAACCCGCAGTCCAAGAAGGATCAGGCAGGCCAGGACCGTCGTATAGAGATAGGTATCGCTCTTTGTCAGCCTTCCGACATAGAAGGTGAGGATCAGGCTGCACAGCCCAAGACATCTTCCCCAGGGATTGCGAGTGGTTGTCGCAAGATGCAGGGCCAGGGGGCCAAGCAGAGCGCAGTAGAGCGCAAGCTGGTTCGGATTGTCGGACCAACCGCTGAAGCGGTCCCAGTACCAGGGGTGGACGCCAGACTGATGGATCCAGCCGAAACCAAGCCCCACCTGAACGACAAAGCCTGCATTCGCGACGGCGATCATCCACCAGGCGATACGGCGTAAACGGGACGCTGCGTCGGGTTCCGCGGCAGCCAGGCAGGTAACGCAGGCCAACAGCACGTATGCCATCGTGTCGTGCAACAACGGATCCAGGTACAGTGTGGTCGTCAGAAAGCCGATGATGGAGCCCACGCCCAGGGCAAGCGTCAGGATCACCCAGAAACGTGCAAGTTTGCTGAGGGCCGGCGTAACCTCCAGTCGGCCGCCGGCGAGGATGCGGGTGATCGACAGCAATATCCAGAGCGTGAGGAACAGTTCGCTGTAGCCGAACGGCAGCCCCGGGATGCTGAGTTGCACCGCGTAGGACATCGCGATGCCAAAGGCCAGGATCGCGTCACGGATCATTGCCGCGCCTCACCCAGCCGGGGACCGCGCGCACCCTCTTCCCTCAAGACCACGGGCGCACGCCGAGCAAGACTGCCGCGGTATTTGCCACCGAGGACAGTCTTGTACACATCGCAATACTGGTCGACGACCCACGACAGCGAAAAGCGCTCCCGCACGAGGCCGATGGAACGGCTGCCCATGACCCTTGCATGGGCGCGGTCGGACAGAAGACCGATTATTCTGGACGCCAGGCCATCGGCATCGCGCGGCGCGACGAGATAGCCATTCCAGCCATCTTCAACCACGTCATTGCAGCCGGGCATTCTCGAGGCGACGATTGGCAATCCGGACAATCCCGCCTCCAGCAGGACGCGCGGAATACCCTCGCGATACTGCGTCGGAAACGCGAATAGATCCGCCATGCCAAGGAGAGCTGGAACGTCCCGCCTTGGCCCCAAGGCGACGACGTAAGGAGCATATTGCTCGATATCGGACCTGCTGACCGCGAACGGGCCTTCGGAGTCCTGTGGCCCGACAAGCACGAAACGCGCGTTGGGCCTCTCGGAGAGGACGCGGGGAACCGCCTTGAGGAGGGTCGGAATCCCCTTCTGGCGGGTCAGCCGGCCGACAAAGATTATGATTTCGGCCGACTGAAGCCCAAGCGCCTCGCGCATCGTGGCGGCCGAAGGGCCGCGGTACCTTGCTGCCGAGAAGGCATTCGGGTCGATGCCAGAACTCCGGATCAGTCGCGCTTTGCCGCGCCCCACCAGCCGATAGCGGTCGAAGAAGGCCTGATCGTCACGATTCTGGAAGACTGTCATGGCCGTCCAAAGCGACGCCAGCCCCTGAAGGCCACAAAAGACCGGACGCAGCGCCAGCGCCCGCGGTTCCCGTGACGAGAATGTCCAACCGAGCCCATTGATGGTGCGAATGACCGGAACCTGCCCGCGCACGGCCAGAGGGGTCAGGAGGTTGGGCTTGGTGTCGAAACTTTGAACAATGTCGGGACGCAATTCGGACATCAATTTGCGGATCGCGCTGACAGCACCCCACTCTCCACCGCCGCTGGCAAAGCGGTCGAACCCAAACCGGCGATGCGGAATGCCGTGAGGTGAAAAGGCGTCTCCGACATCGCTCGATACGGCAGTGACCCGAAAGCCCCTTTCACGCAGCGCCAGAAGGAACGGAATTCTAAGCCGGTGATCCTCGCCTCCAATGCAAACCAGATGCGGACTCATCCTGTCCTCCTGGATGCCGGCAGAATCCCCATCGCGCAAAACCGCTGGCCCTGTGATCTGTTTTCACGGCCCGGTTTCATCGCCCCAGTACGCACAACACCCAGGCTCACGCTAGGAGCAGGCTTGCGTGTTGTCCTCGTCTGTTTGAATGAAGCAAGGGATTGGGGGATGCAGCGATGCAGCGGCAACCGCTGTCGGATCGATGAGTTGAGCTGGAACTCATTCGTTCTAACGATGCCAGGGCCGACATGGTCGCGTACGACACGGCAAAGCCAGTCAGCAAAACAAGGGGGCTGTGTTGGAAGCGTCGGGGCGCCCGCGTTTAGAAAGCCGTCTTCCACGCGCCTTGCCATCCGTTGGCAGACCGACAACGGATCAAGACGTTGTGATACTGCGCGGCAGCAGCCCTCCAGATGGCCTCACATGGAAACAGGCCTCCACCCGACCTCTGGACATGGACGGACCAACCAGCCGCCTCTTCCCGCGCATGGGCGACGACTTCTCCGAAAAATCGGCATTTTCGCACCTGGAGCGGATAGTCGAAAAATACCCGGACAAGATCGCGGTCAGTGACGGCTCTACGTCCCTCAGCTTTTCGGAACTGCTCAACGCGGTCCAAAACCTGGCGGGTGCGATTGCTGGTTCGACCCCACCAGGCAAGGCGGTCGGGATCCTCATCGGAAATACGCTCTGGTATCCGGTGGCCATGCTCGCCGCCATGCGGGCCGGCAGGCCCGCCGTGCCGTTGAACCCCCGGGATCCATTTCAGCGCCTGGCCGCAATTTCCACCAGCGCGCGGCTGGCTGCGATCATCAAGCCAGGGCCGGGCAAGCCGGCAGGCTGGCCGGATGCCTCTTCGCTTGAGTGGATCGATGCGGCGAGTTGCATGGCCGCAATGCCGGATGGCGGCCTATCGGCGCTGCCGTCCGAAGTGTCGGTCGATGCGCCGGCAATCGTTCTTTACACGTCAGGCAGCACCGGGGCGCCGAAGGGGGTCGTGAACAGCCAGCGGGCGATCCTGCAACGCGTTCAGCAATATGTGGATGCCTGCCACTTCGGCCCCGACGATGTTTTCATGCCATTGACCGGGCCGGCGACGATCGCGGGATGCCGCGAGATGATGACACCGATGCTGTGCGGCGCCACATTGTATCTCTCGGATATCGAGAGCGCCGGTATTCGCGCCGCCCGCGACAATTTCGAGAAATGGCGGGTGACGGTCGTTTATCTCGTGCCGGCGCTGCTGCGTGTGTTGATGAATGGTTCTGCGCGCGACACATTCTCTTCGCTGCGGATCGTGCGGGTCGGCGGAGAAAAAATTCTATGGTCCGATATCGACCGGCTCCGCGACAGCGTTCCCGAGTCTTGCCTTGTCCAGATCAGCTATTCGTCCACGGAAACGACTGGCACGCAATGGTTCCTGCCGAGTGGCTACCAGGAACGCGGCGCAACCGTCCCGGTTGGCTTCGTGCTACCCGGCATCGAATACACCATCGTGGATGAGAACGCACGCGAGGTCGCCCCGGGCGATGAAGGAGAGTTGCTGATCAGAGGCAACTACACCACGCTCGGCTATTGGGCGGATGGGGAAAATGTCCCGCTTCAGGCGAACTCCGGCAACCCCCTGCTTCGAACCTTCGCAACGGGTGATCTGGTCAGGGTCGACGACACCGGAATGATGTGGATCGTCGGACGAAAGGGACGCCAGATCAAAATCAACGGAAGGCGGGTCGAACCTGCCGAACTGGAACTTGTCCTGCGCCGGGCGCCTCAGGTGGATGATGCCGTTGCGGTGGTGACGGACGCGAACGAACTGGTGGCCTTTGTTGTCCCCGCGAGACCTGACGGAACCGAGCTCATCGCTGAACTGCGCGACCTGATCAGGACGGCCCTGCCGCCGGCTGTTCACCCGACGCGACTGCACAGTGTTGCCGAGATACCGCGGCTCAAAGGCGGCAAGGTCGACGGTGTCAAGCTGAGGGAACTGGATCGCGCGCTGAACGCGCAAGATGCCCAGAACACGCCCGTTTCCCGGCAGGCGGCGAACCCGCTTGATATCGAAGGCACCGCGGCGGCCGTATGGGAGAGGATTCTCCCAGGCAAAAAGGCAGCTGGCAGCCGCTGGGACGATGCCGGCGGCGATTCATTGAAATTGCTGCAATTCGTCATGGAACTTGAGACGGCTCTGGGGCGGGAACTCAACCTGGACGCGTTCACGGTCGGGATGAGCTTTGCCGATGTCGTCCGGGCAGCGTCTCCAGGGCAAGACACAAGTAACCCGCTTGTCGAGGCTTCCGACCCGAGACCCGTTTTGTTCATCGTGCCCGGATCGATCGGCTACGGTCCAAGCCTCGCGGCCTTCGGTGCCGAGATGGGCAATGTCGCCAGGGTTGTTGCCGTGCGCTACGGGGATTTGAACGATCTGCTGAAGGGAAATGGCACTATACCGCGGATGGTGGATTCGGTTGTCGACCAGATCAGCCAGGCCCAGCCTAATGGCAATGTGAAGCTGATCGGCTATTCGCTTGGCGGCGGCGTCGCGTTCGAGGTTGCCGCCAAACTTGTTGCCGCCGGTCGGTCGGTCACGTTTCTGGGAATCCTCGACACCAATATCGGGCCCGGGCATCACAATTACCGAGAAACCCTTGCACGAACGGCTCAGCGCATCCGCACGCATCGAGTGACGGTGGATCGCATGATGTTGCGGGCTCTGGCGAAATTGTTTGCCCAATTTGGCGCCGAGGCTGTGCTTGCGAGGGGCATCGACCGGCTGAAATGGAGGACCTTCGCCAGAATACGATTCATCTTGCGCCTTGAACTCGAAGAAATCCTGAGGATGCGGGCATTTGGCCAGTGGCTTGCGGAAGCGAAGCCCACATTGCCGATTACCGCCACCCTGTTTCGATGCAGGCGCACAGGCGTTCCGTCAGACCTTGGCTGGAGTGCTTTCGTGACCGGCCTAAACATAGTTCCGATCGTCGGCGGGCACCTGGACATGCTCGTTGACCCTTATCTCAGCCACAACCGTCCACTGATAGAAAGGGCCTTTGTGGCGAGCGGCGCATAGCGGATGATTCGCCCCCCGAAGGCTGAACCAAGACTGAATGCTCGTGCATCTTCCTGACGGATCCACAACAAATCCGCTGGCACTGCCGCCATGGCGAGAACAGCCTGATCCTGTGTCGCCACGCTGAAATATCCCTAAACAATCAACAAGTAACAGAACCAGGGCAGCCTTCCCGCCGCACAGGCTCTCCTTGCCATGATCAACGATTCTATCAAAGGGCACCGGTATTTGATTTGGTCCTAATATACCCTTCCAATAGGCAGGCGTGGGGCACCACCGAAATCGGACGAAGGATATTTGCATGACAACCCTCCACTACGCCTCGGGTGGGTCGGCCTCCGAGGTCGCAACCGCCGGATTCAATCTTGTCGACGTTTCATCCGTGGACGAACTCAACGCCTTGCCGGATGGCACGAAAGGTCTGGTCTGGCTCGATGAAGCCAATGGCGCAACCTCGTCTTTCATTCAGAAAGTCACGCCCTTCATCGGCAATCCGAAGGTGTTCGGCTTCTTCCTCGTCGACGAGCCCGATCCCACGGGCAAATGGGGAACCTATGCCACAGCCGACAATCTGAAGGCGGAATCCGACTGGATTCATAACAACCTGCCCGGCGCCAAGACCTTCATCACCATGATGAACATGGGGTCTTCGGAAAATCCTGATTTCTCAAATACTTACAATCCCGCCAACACGCATATCGACTATTACGGATTGGATCCCTACCCGGTGCGCACCGGCACAAGCACGGTCGACTACAACATGATCGACAGGACCGTGGCCGCGGCAGTCGCCTCGGGCATCCCGCTCAGCCAGGTCGTTCCGGTCTACCAGACGTTCGGCGGCGGCAACTACACCACCGATACGGGCGGCCAATATGTCCTTCCCAGCGTCGCCCAGGAGCAGACTATGCTGGACCACTGGGCCAAGGTGGCGCCATCACCTGCCTTCGACTATGCCTATGCGTGGGGTTCTCAACAGGGTGACACCGCGCTTGGCAACTCGCCGGCGCTGCAGGCCCTCTTCCTTCAACACAACCAGAGCGCCACCAGCGCGCCTTCGACCGGCGAAGTGACTCCGCCCACCAGCACGGTGCCCCCGCCAAGCACGGTGCCTCCGACCAGTTCGGTGCCCCCCATCAGTACCGAGCCGACCAGCAGCGTGCCCTCGACCAGCGATCACACTTTCTACGGCACGGGCGGCGCGGATGTGCTTCACGGCACCACCGGCGCCGACACGATGATCGGACGTGGTTACAACGACACCTATTATGTCAACAACGTCGGCGACAAGGTGGTGGAACTGTCGGGCGGCGGCAACGATAGCGTGCTGGCATCGGTGAGCTATGCGCTGTCGGCCGGCTCGGCGGTCGAGCATCTAGCCACCACGAGCAAATCCGGCACGACGGCCATCAACCTCACGGGAAACGAGCTCTCCCAAACCATAGACGGCAATGCCGGCAACAACGTCATCAACGGCGGTGGCGGAAAAGACGTCCTGACGGGAAATGGGGGCAAGGATGTCTTTGTCTTCAATTCCGCCCTCAAGACCGGCAATGTCGACAAGGTCACCGATTTCAATGTGACCCAGGACAAGATCCAGCTCGACCACACGGTGTTTACCGGCCTTCAAACGGGTGCCCTTTCCACCTCGGCATTCCACGTTGGCAGGGGTGCGCACGACAGCGGCGACCACATCATCTACAACAGTTCGACCGGCGCCCTGTCTTTCGATAGCGATGGGACGGGCGGCGCGCATCAGATTCAGTTTGCCACTCTTTCTCCGCACCTGTCTTTGACGGCGTCGTCGTTCATCGTAACGTGACCCTTGGGGAACGTCAGACCCTGATCACAAGGGTCTGACGTTTTCTTGAACCATCTCGGCGGAACGAAATCGCTCCAGCGCTCGTTAGTCAATCATGAGTGCTCGGGGCATCGAATTCCTACAGAAATGGGTGGAGGATAATGTGCCACCCTATTCCAAGTCCGATCCGACCCTTGCGGCGAAACTCGCCGACCAGGTGACGGCGGACGCCATCAAGGCGGGAATTCGCCCCGAGGAGATTTCGGAAGAAGTCGGAAGCATGTTGACCACCATGCTTGAAGTGCTCGACCAACGCGATACGAGATGATCGCGCGGCCGGTTGCATTGGCGAGGTCGCACAGATCCAGTCGACACGCGTAGAGCGTTTCACCGTTTCATGGAAACGGCGATCCGCTCTAACTCTTTGTTTGACGCAATTCCTGACGGAACACCGCTCACACTTTTCCTGGAATTGCTCTAGTGCTGCGCCGAAGTGAGGTGCCCCACCAACTTCATGATTGCCAGTCAATCCAGTGGTTTGGCCAGTGGATTGGCTTTTTCGCCCTGGTCAACCCGGGACGGTCTCGTGCGCTTCCAAGACCCGCGCGATGACCTTGTCGAGGTCGTGAGGTTCAGCGCCGTTGACTTGTATCAAGGGCCATCCATCCTGGCGCAGGCACTTGCCGATCTCCCTTGAGATATCGGCCTGCCTCAAGCCCCTGTCCACGCCGAGTTCGAACAGCAGGACCTCCAGGAGCGGTTGCTGCGCATGCCGATCCACAAGACGGCGGCGCAACGTTTCTTGCGGCGCATCGAGCTGGATAAGGAGGTCTGGTCGCGGCAGGAACGCCAGGCAGTCACGAACCACGTCGATGCTTGGAGTTCGCGCCAGCAAAACCAGGGCGCACAAAGCCTGGATTATGCCCTCTTCGAAAATGAAGTAACCTTCCGATTCCTGCGCTTGACGCCAGGACTCGCACAGCAGGGCGATGTCGACCTTCATGCGCCATGACCATGTGCGACTTCGTAGGGGGATTGACGCCAGAAGCCGCGCGGCGACACCATCCTTCGGCAAGGTCGACAGCAAGACAGGACCGGATGTGGCGATCTTCCTGCCAAGACGCCCGATGCCATGGCGCACCTCCGGGCTGTCATCGTGGGCCGAACCATATTCGATCAGGCGATAGCCGTTCACTGTCTTCACGTTGATGCCGTGCTTTGCCATCCCCTGGCAGAGGCCGCGAAGAAGTGTGGTCTTGCCTGCGGCAGGCGGCCCAAACAACTCGATGATCATGGCGGTATGCCCAAGCGTCTCCGAGCAAGCAGTCATTTGCCTGCGGATCAAAGCTTAGCCAGATTACAAACCCCACCAACGTTCATTTGAATGACTTTCATACCTGCTGCCGGAGGCACGCGGGATTGGCCCTTGGTAAGCGTCTCGGGGTCGGGGACACCAGGGCGAACCGGCCGTTGCTGGAGGGGAATCAGAGAACTCCTTGAAGGCCCCGGCCGGGAAAGCGCTGTCTGATCAAGATCGAGGCATCATCCGAATGATTGATGAAAAGATTTCGGTGGCGAGTGATGGTCGACGTTCAGCTTGGTGGGGCCCTGAATGTCTTCAGCGTATTTGCAGTCTGAAGCGGCGAATCAAGATCTACGGGTGGATCGTCGACCGACGACGACCCGCGGATGGTCAGATATTCCCGAATATGCTCTTGACGAAGGGGGCCCTCTCTGGCGCCACCATCAACAGATGGGTGCCGGTTTTGCGGACATTCCCGTCTTCGATCACCTTAGAAACGTCGCAAGGCAATACCCCGACAAGCTCGCGATTGGCGACGGCGCCAATCGCCTGACTTATTCCGAGCTTTTCCGGGCTGTCGAGACATTGTCGCACCGTATCGCTGCCGTCGTCCCCGAAGGACAGGCTGTCGGAATCCTTCAGGCCAATTCGGCCTGGTACGCCGTGGCGATACTGGCGAGCATGGCGGCCGGGCGGCCTTCGGTTCCGCTCAACATGAGAGATCCGGGCTCTCGGATCATCGAAATTGTGAACGCCGCAAGGCTCGGCGCCATCATAGGTGCCGGGAATGTTCGCCCCATCGATTTGGCCCAGGAAGTCCTGTGGATCGATATTGCCGCTGGCGTGGCGCCGAACGGTCAATCACAGCAGCCGCAGCTGCCGTCGGTTTCCGTCGATGCGCCCGCAATGGTGCTTTACACATCAGGTAGCACCGGACGTCCCAAGGGCATCGTCAACAGCCAACGCAGCCTGCTGTGGCGGGTCCGGCAATATGTCGACGCGTGCCATATCAACGCGGATGACGTTTTCCTGCCGCTGACCGGGCCTGCCACGATTGCCGGTTGCCGGGAGATCTTTGCGGCACTGCTGACGGGCGCCACGTTGCATCTTCTCGAGGTGGAGGCGGTCGGCCTGCGCGCAGTCCGCGCGCGGGTTCAAGCCGAAGGTGTGACCGTCGCCTATCTTGTGCCGGCGCTGCTTCGGGCGCTGTTGACCGAGGCCCCCGCCGACGCCTTCCAGTCGCTCAGAGTGGCCCGGATCGGTGGCGAGAAGGTGTCGTGGACGGACATCGCCTTGCTGCGCAAAGCCGTTCCGGACCAGTGCCTGATCCAGATCGGCTACTCGTCAACCGAGACCACCGGCTCGCAATGGTTCCTGCCGCAGGATTGGCCGGAGCAAGACGCATCGATCCCCGTCGGCAGGCTGCTTCCCGGGATGGCATTCGCTATTGTCGACGACGCAGGACACAATGTTGGGGCGGGTGAAAGTGGAGAGCTTCTGATCAAAAGCCCCTATGTCCTGCTTGGTCATTGGGAAAACGGTGTCGTCGTTCCCGCACGGCCGGACCCGGACGATCCCGGTGTTCGGGTTTTTGCGACGGGCGACCTCGTTCGGCTGGACGATGATGGCCTGTTGCGCATCGTCGGCCGCAAAGGTCGCCAGATCAAGATCAATGGTCGACGCGTCGAGCCCGCCGAGCTCGAACGGGTCCTGCGTTGCGCGCCTTCGGTGGCGGATGCCGTGGCAATCGTGACGCCGGCCGAGGAACTCATCGCTTTCGCGGTTCCCCAGCGCTTCGCCGGGGCTGCTTTTGCGGAGGAGCTTCGCCAGCTCGTCAGAACGACGTTGCCGGCGCCGCTGCGTCCCTCGCGGTTGCACACCATCGCCGCGATCCCCCGCCTGCCGGGAGGTAAGGTCGACCTGGCAACGCTCACCGAAATGGATCGCTCGGAGAGAAAGACGGCGCCAGCCGCCCAGCCGCCCACCGCCAGACCGCTCCCCGCAGGAGGCGAGCTGAATACAAGGCAAATGGTGCAGCACGCGTGGATGCAGGTTCTCAACACGGGCACCGCGGCGGGACACTGGGATGAGGCGGGGGGAGATTCACTGCAGTTGCTGCATTGCGTCATGGCGATCGAGAGCGCCATCGGGCAAGAGCTCGGCCTCGAGGCCTTCACCGTCGGTATGAGCTTCGACGAGATGGTTGAGGCTGTCGTGTCCGCACAAGCGGGCGAACGACACGCGAAGAAGCATCACCCTCCGGTTCTCTTCCTGTTCCCCGGGTCCGTCGGTTATGGTCCGAGCCTGGCTGCATTTGCGGCCGCCATGGGCAAAGTCGCCCGGGTGAACCCCATCCGGTATCCTGGCCTCGCCGCGATTCTGAATGGGCACAACAGCCTTTCCGCCATGGCTGCCGCCGCGGTCGAGCAGATAGGCCGCGCCCAGCCTACCGGCCCCGTGCGACTTCTCGGCCATTCGCTAGGCGGCGCGGTTGCGTTCGAGGTTGCCGCACGGCTGCTGGCCGCCGGCCGATCAGTAAGGTTTTTGGGTATCCTCGACACGAGCCTTCTGGACGAGCCGAGCAACCGTTGGGAGACCGTTACCCGCACATTCCATCGCATTCGCACGAACCGCATATCCGCCCACCGGATGGCTTGCCGGGCCCTGGCGAAGATCACCGTCGCGATGGGCTGCGAGGCGTATCTCGCCAGGACTCTCGACCGGTTTGCCAAGGGGGAGTTCAGCCCGACAAGCTTCAGAACCAAACTGGAACTGCAGGAAGTCTTGCGGGCGCGGTCTTTCTTCCAGTGGCTGGAGGCACCCAAACCGGCTCTGCCCATCTCCGGCACCTTGTTCCGATGCCGCCGGGAGGGAATGCCCCGGGCCCTGGGCTGGGATAGTGCCCTGGCGCATCTGGACGTGGTTCCGATCATGGGCAACCACATCGACCTTGTCATAGAGCCCAATCTTGCAACCAACCGCCCGCTCATCGAGACGGCCGTCGTGCAGACCTACTCCCCGGCCGAGTCTCGCAAAAGGGAGGATCTGTCATCGACTTGATCTCACACTTCAGCAAGGACGTGCTGGTGCTCGACGCTCGTACAGAGGTCGATCGCATCGTTGACACCTTGCGCAAGCAGGTTCTTGGCACGCTCCGCCGTCGCGGCGTGGTTGTCGGCCTTTCCGGCGGCATCGACAGCTCCGTCGTCGCGACCTTGTGCACACGCGCGTTCGGCAAGGACAAGGTCCTGGGACTCTTCATGCCGGAGCGCGATTCCTCAGGCGACTCGCTAAGACTTGGCCGCCGTGTCGCGGCACAGCTTGGCATTGAGAACATCCTGGAAGACATAGGCCCGGCGGTGGAGGCTGTCGGCGCCTACGGTCGGCAGCTCGAGGCGATCCGGACCGTCGTTCCCGACTATGGGGACGGCTGGAAATGCAAGCTGGTGATCGAGCCGGTTCTTGAGAGCAACGGCCTCAACATCACCCGGCTCACCGTCCAGGATCCGGAAGGCAAGGTCGATACGGTGCGTCTGTCGCCGGCCGCCTATCTGCAGATCGTCGCTGCAACCAACTATAAGCAGCGCCTGCGCAAGATGACGGAATACTACCACGCCGACCGCCTCAGATACGCGGTTGCGGGAACACCAAACCGTCTCGAGTACGACCAGGGGTTTTTCGTCAAGCAGGGCGACGGAACCGCCGACGTGATGCCGATCGTCCACCTTTACAAAACCCAGGTCTATCAGCTCGCGGAACATCTTGGCGTGGACGAGGAAATCCGCCAGCGACCACCGACCACCGATACATTCTCGATGGCGCAAAGCCAGGAGGAGTTCTACTTCGCGCTGCCCTATCATCTCATGGATCTATGCCTCTACGGCCTGAACCATGGGATCGCCAGCGATGAGGTCGCGGCGGTTGCCGGCCTCACCGCGCCCCAGCTGCAGAAAGTCTTCAAGGACATCGACGCGAAACGGCGGGCCGCCCACTATCTTCACGCGCGGCCTTTGCTCTCCGTGGAAATTGGCGAGGATTGACCGGGGATGTGCGGCATCGCTGGAATTGTGGCGCTGAGCGCCACGGCGGCTTCTCCTTCACGCGACGCATTGCTGCGGATGGTCGGCGCGCTGGCGCATCGCGGCCCCGACGAGCGCGGCCTTTACCGGGACAAACGCGCGGGGTTGGCGCATGCCCGCCTGTCCGTCGTCGATCTTTCCAGTGGCCAGCAGCCGCTCGCGGACACAGGTGATACGACCTGGATCGTCTTCAACGGCGAGATATTCAACTATGTCGAGCTGCGGGAAAAGCTGATTGCGCTCGGCCATCGCTTCCGAACCCGCAGCGACACAGAGGTCGCGCTGCACGCGTATCGCGCGTGGGGCGAGGCGGCCTTCGAGCGGATGAACGGCCAATGGGCAATCGCAATCTGGGACTCAATAGTGGGTCGTCTCGTCTTGTCGCGCGACCGGTTCGGCATTTGCCCCCTGCATTTTTGTGAGCATGCGGGCCGTCTTTATTTCGCCAGTGAAGTGAAGGCCATTTTCGCGGCCGATCCAACCATCCCTCGCGCACTTGACCCCGCCGGCCTCGATCAGACTTTCACGCTCTGGACAGTCGTTCCACCGCAAGGGGTATTTCAGGGAATCCACGAGCTTGTGCCAGGGCATGTCCGCATCTACCAGGATGGCGCCGTTCGCGAGCAGGTCTTTTGGCAGCCTTCCTACCCCGAATATTTCGAAGCCTCGCACGGCGAATTCACCGGGTCGCTCGATGAAGCGGTGGACCGCGTGCGTGGCGCCCTCGAGGCCGCGACGGCGCTGCGAATGGTGCGCGCCGACGTCCCTGTCGGCTGCTACCTCTCCGGAGGATTGGACAGTTCGCTCGTGGCGACACTGGGAAGGCGCTTCGCCGGCCGACGCTTCCAGACCTTCTCCTTGCGTTTTGCCGATGCCGAATATGACGAGACCCGCTTCCAGCGGCTGGTTGCCGAAGCAACCGGCAGCGAGCACCATGAGGTGGTGGTTTCGCGCGGCGACATCGCCGCGATCTTCCCGGAGGTGATCAACCACACCGAGCGCCCGATACTGAGAACCGCCCCGGCGCCGCTGTTCCTGCTCTCGAAGCTGGTACGCGAGCGTGGCATCAAGGTCGTGCTGACCGGCGAAGGCGCCGACGAAATGTTCGCCGGCTACGACCTGTTCCGCGAAGGCAAGGTCCGCCGGTTCTGGGGACACCATCCGGCGTCGACGCGACGCTCGCGCCTCCTGGAGCGCCTTTACCCCTATCTCACCCGCTCGCCGGTGCAACAGCAAGCAATGGCGCGCCAGTTCTTCGGGCGCGGGATCGAGGCCTATGACGCGCCCGGCTTCGCCCATGACACGCGCTGGCGCAGCACCGGCGCCATCAAACGCCTGTTCTCGGCGGACCTGCGCGCCGAAACCCAGCGCCGTGATGCCGTGTCGGAATTGCTTGGCCGCTTGCCCGCGGCGTTTTCGCGTTGGAGCCCTCTCGCGCAGGACCAGTATCTCGAGATCCAGACATTGATGTCGGGCTATCTGCTTTCCTCGCAGGGCGACAGGATGCTGATGGCCCACTCCGTCGAGGGGCGCTTCCCGTTCCTGGACGATGAACTCGTGAGGCTCGCGAATTCGCTTCCGCCTTCCTACAAACTGCGTGTCCTCGACGAGAAGCACGTGCTGAAACGCGTGGCGGAGCCGATCGTGCCCTCCGAGATCGTGACCCGCAAGAAGCAGCCATTCCGGGCGCCCAATGCGCTTTGCTTCACCGCCGACGCCGCGCCGGAGTACATTCGCGAAGCGCTCTCGGAGACGGCGATACGCAAGGCGAATGTCTTCGATCCGGCTTCGGTCACACGCCTGCTCGGCAAGTGCCAGGCCAGGACCGGTGACGGTGATCTTTCCAATGCCGACAACATGGCGCTCGTCGGCGTGCTGTCGACCCAACTCCTTCACCAGCAGTTTGTCGCGAGCTGTCCCAGTGCAGCCCGCGTGCATGGGCTCAGCGTCGACGTCGACCGCGAACATCGGGAGGAGTGCTTGCATGTTGCATGATGCCGTACCCCTGCTGCATGACTACCTCGCCCACTCCGCCGGCCGGCTCGGCGACAAGGTGGCGCTGGTGTGCGGCAAGCAACGTGTCACCTATGGCGAGCTCGAGGCGCGCGCCAATGCAATCGCCAGGGTTTTGGCTGCATCGGGGGTCGCGCGCGGCGATCGCGTGATGATCTTCGCCGACAACACGGTCGAGACGGTGGTGAGCTTCTGGGCTGTGCTCAAGGCGAATGCGGTGGTCTGCATCGTCAACCCGCTGACCAAGAGCGACAAGCTTGATTATCTGCTCAACGACTGCCTACCGGCGGCGCTGATCACGGACGCGCATCTGCACTCGATTTTCCGCGAGCCGGCGCGCAACTGCCCGTCACTTCTGCGGGTGATCGTTTCCGGATCGATCGACGACCCCGAGCTCTCCCGATTGCCGCAAGCCGTGCGCTGGGACACCGCGGTCGGCAACGGCGGCGATGCACCGCCGGCGCGGCGCTGCATCGATATCGATCTTGCCGCCATCATCTACACGTCCGGCTCGACAGGCGAACCCAAGGGCGTGATGCTGACGCACAGGAACATGATGACCGCGTGCGCGTCGATCGCTTCCTACCTCGAACTTGCCGAGGACGAGGTGATCCTCAATGTCCTGCCCCTCGCCTTCGACTACGGCCTGTACCAGATGATCATGGCGTTTCGCACCGGCGCCCGGCTGGTGCTCGAACGTTCGTTCGCCTTCCCGGCGCAGGTCCTTGGGCTGATCAGGCAAGAGGGGGTTACGGGTTTTCCGGGCGTGCCGACCATTTTCGCGGCACTCTCCGAGCTCAGATCCCTCAAGGACCAGGATTTCTCGAGCATTCGCTACGTCACGAACACCGCAGCGGCCCTGCCCCTCAAGCATATTCTCATGCTTCGGGAGCTGTTTTCCCGCGCACGCATCTATTCGATGTACGGCCTCACCGAATGCAAGCGTTGCACTTATTTGCCACCGGAGGACCTCGCGCGGAAGCCACTGAGCGTCGGGATCGCGATCCCGAATACGGAGATGTGGATCGTTGACGAACATGACAGGCGGGTCGACCCCGGCGTCGTCGGCCAGCTCGTCATTCGCGGCGCGACGGTGATGAAGGGATATTGGGGCAAGCCCGAAGCGACGGCCAGGAAGCTCAAACCCGGCCCGCTGCCCGGCGAGCAGGTCCTATATACCGGCGATTACTGCCGGATGGACCCGGAGGGCTACCTCTACTTCGTCGGCCGTGGTGACGAGATCATAAAGTCGCGGGGCGAGAAGGTGGCGCCGAAGGAAGTGGAGAACGTCCTTATGGATATTCCCGGCGTCCGGGAAGCAGCCGTCATCGGTGTACCCGACGAACTCCTTGGGCAGGCGGTGAAGGCGTTTGTCGTGATGGAGCATGGAAGAACCATCGGCGAAAAGCAGCTGCAGATGGAGTGCCAGAAGCGGCTGGAAAACTTCATGGTTCCGAAGTCCATCGTCGTCGTGGCCAGCCTGCCGATGACGGATACCGGCAAACTCAAGAAAACGGCCCTGTCATGAGGCGGGCTCGGGGACGAGATCGCTTAATTTATGGTGTCTTACGGAGGGCGAATTCATGTTGACGATCAAGGACCGCACCGGAACCTACAGCGAGCAGATCCGCAGTTTCCTGGTTTCGAATTTCTACGTGAGCGACGTGAAGGCATTGATGAACGACACGTCCCTGCTCGATCAAGGCATCGTCGACTCGACGGGAGTGCTGGAGATTATCGGCTTTATCGAGGAGACCTTTGGCATCACCGTCGAAGACAGCGAGCTGTTGCCTGAGAACCTCGATTCCATCCAGGGGATCGAGCAATACATCATCCGCAAGATGAACTGATCGCCGGCGCAAAGCCCAGATCGCTTCCCGCAATTGCCCCAGATGTCCGCACGCTCATGCCTACGCCCTGGCTTGTCCCAGAACCACCCGGCCCTCGCCGGCTTCGTTCGACACAGCGCGGATGTTCTCGTACACCTTGCTGCGCTCCAGCAGCCCCATCACCTGCCGGTCCTGGCCAAGGCCGACCTCGAAGAGGAGGATGCCGCCAGGCCGCAAGTATCGTGGCGCGTCCTTCACCACCCGCATATGGATGCTCAGGCCGTAAGGGCCGGCCGCGAACGCTTCACGCGGTTCGAGCTCGACCAGATGCGCGCGGTCGCCTTCGAGCCGCTTTTCCGAAATGTAGGGCGGATTGCAGACGATAACGTCGATCGCCCCGTCGAGCCCGAGGCCCGAGAGAGCGCCGAACAAGTCGCCCTGCAGCACCGCGACACGGTCAGCCATGCCGTGATGGGCGGCGTTACGGCGCGCCACGTCGACGCATCCGTCGGTGAGGTCACTCGCCCAGACACGTGCGGTGGGAATGTGGTGGGCGATGGCACACGCCAGATTGCCAGTGCCGCAGCACATGTCGACGATGCGCGGCGCCGGCAGGTTCATCTGATGCAAAACACCAATGGCCGTCGTGCCCAGCAACTCCGTCTCCGGCCGGGGGACGAGCGCACCGGGCGCGACGAGCAGCTCAAGTCCCATGAAGATGGCGCGGCCCGAACCATAGGCGTCGGCGACACTGAACTCTTTGCTCATGGCGAACCCCTGTCCTTCAGTTAGGTGTTCGGCATTCGTGCGCCAGTCAAACCTGCCTTGAAATCATCCATTCGCACGGAGGCGCCCATCAAAGCAGCGATTGTTGCGACTGAACATGGAGGCCAGGGTGACGTCGGCTGAATTCGTTGGAATGCGTAATCGGCGAGAATGCGATAGCGAGATGGCATCATTCCATATGGCTCCGCGACGTCCGCATGGTGGTTATCTGTTAGCCTTGGCGGCGATTTCAGCGGCCCGGCCGTAATGCGCGGATCTTTGCTCTCGATCAATGAATGCCCAGTTCATTCTGCTAGGTTTTGAAACTAACCGAGGGCAACCTGGGCGCAAAGAGTGTTCTCAGCGAGGAGGGTTATGGTTTGGCCGATATCGCAGTTCGATGACTCCTCCTCTGCTTCTTCTGTCGAATTGACAGTGTGCTGATTGAAAGCCGAACCTTGGCATGACACCAGCGCGACCTTGTCTTGAGGCAGCGATGGTGCAGGAGCTGAAGGAAAGGCTGGGAGGAAGCATGGGCGAGGACCTATCCGGTCATCATGCCGACCGCATTCAGGCGGCGATCGCTTCGGACGCGGCGGCGAAATCCGCACTGGTCGCGTCCTGGCGGCGGTCTTCCAATCTGCATCGGCTCGATCCAGCCGACCGCAGCTCCCCACGCTACCTCACGGAGACGGAACTGGGGCGGGCACGGCAACGCATCGAACCGCTCGTCCGTGCTGCCCAATCGAGTCTGGACCGGCTTTATCTTGCGGTGGGCGGCGTCGGATGCTGTGTCCTCCTCGCCGACCGCGACGGCGTGCCGGTCGAACGGCGCGGCGCGGCCGCGGATGACGAAACGTTTCATTCCTGGGGGTTGTGGACTGGCTCTGTCTGGAACGAACAAAGCGAGGGCACCAACGGTATCGGCACCTGTCTGGTCGAACAGCGCGCGCTGACGATCCACCGCGACCAGCATTTCCATACGCGCAATACGGGGCTCAGTTGCACCACGGCTCCGATCTACGATCACCAGGGAGATCTGTTGGCCGCGCTTGACGTGTCTTCCTGCCGCGCCGACCTGACCGAAGCCTTTGCCAACCTTATTTCATTGGCCGTTATCGACGCGGCGCGCCGGATCGAGGCAGAGAACTTCAAGATGGCATTCCCCAAGGCGCGCATTCTGCTGGCCCCGGTGGCCGACAAAGGCTCCGGCGCACTGATCGCCGTAGATAGCGACGACATGGTGGTCGGTGCTACTCGACAGGCTCGCCTCGCGCTTGGAATTACCCAGCAGTGCCTGGACAAGTGGATGCCCGCGGCCGACCTGCTCGGCTGGGCTGGCCCCGAAGTTCTTGCCGAGGCGGAGCGCGGTGTGCTGCAGCGGGCGCTCGCGCGGGCGGACGGAAATGTCTCGGCCGCGGCCCAGGCGCTTGGCATCAGCCGCGCGACGCTGCACCGCAAGCTCAACCGCCTGGACGTCCACAGGTCGCACTGACCATTCGAAACCTCACAGGACTGTCGCAATTCTGCGACACATCCCACCCGCCCGCTATCTCCGGGGCGATGACATTGGCAGCATAAATCGCAAATCTCTTCCCAAGCGTCGCATCCCGCGACGTCAGCTTTGGGAGGAAGACACATGAACAAGGTTGAATTCTCACGCTCGGTCAAGGCGCCCTTCGACAAGCGCTATGGCAATTTCATCGGCGGCAAATGGACCGAACCCCGTTCCGGCCGCTACTTCGAGAACCACTCCCCCGTAAACGGTCAACTGCTGTGCGAGGTGGCGCGCTCGGATGCCCAGGACATCGAGGCGGCCCTGGATGCGGCCCATGCCGCCAAGGACGCGTGGGGACGCACCAGCGTAGCAGAGCGGTCGCTTATCCTCAACCGCATCGCCGACCGCATGGAGGAGAACCTCGATCTCCTCGCCTGTGCCGAAACCTGGGACAACGGCAAGCCGATCCGGGAAACGACCGCGGCCGACCTGCCCCTGGCCATCGACCATTTCCGCTATTTCGCCGGCGCCGTGCGCGGCCAGGAAGGCAGCCTGTCGCAGATCGACGACGACACCGTCGCCTATCATTTCCACGAGCCCCTCGGCGTGGTCGGCCAGATCATTCCCTGGAACTTCCCGCTGCTGATGGCATGCTGGAAGCTTGCGCCCGCGCTTGCGGCCGGCAACTGCGTCGTGCTGAAGCCCGCCGAGCAGACACCGGCCGCCATCCTGCTCTGGGCCGATCTTATCGGCGATCTGCTGCCGCCAGGCGTGCTCAACATCGTCAACGGCTTCGGCCTCGAGGCCGGCAAGCCGCTCGCGTCCTCGCCGCGCATCGCCAAGATCGCCTTTACCGGCGAGACCACGACGGGCCGGCTGATCATGCAATATGCCAGCCAGAACCTGATCCCCGTCACGCTCGAACTGGGCGGCAAGTCGCCCAACATCTTCTTCAAGGACGTTGTCGCCGAGGACGACGATTTCTTCGACAAGGCCATCGAAGGCTTCGTCATGTTCGCGCTGAACCAAGGGGAGGTCTGCACCTGCCCGAGCCGCGCCCTCATCCATGAATCGATCTACGACAGGTTCATGGAACGCGCGCTCAAGCGCGTCGAAGCGATCGTGCAGGGCGATCCGCTTGACCCGACGACGATGATTGGTGCTCAGGCCTCGTCCGAGCAGCTGGAGAAGATCCTGTCCTACATCGACATCGGCCGCCAGGAGGGTGCCGAGGTTCTGACCGGCGGCGCCCGCAATGTTCTGCCTGGCGACCTGGCGGGCGGCTATTACGTCAAGCCGACCGTGTTCAGGGGCCACAACAAGATGCGCATCTTCCAGGAGGAGATTTTCGGGCCGGTGGTTTCGGTCACGACCTTCAAGGACGATGCCGAGGCGCTCAGCATTGCCAACGACACGCTCTATGGGCTCGGCGCCGGCGTCTGGACGCGTGACGGCAACCGCGCCTATCGCTTCGGCCGCGCGATCCAGGCCGGCCGCGTCTGGACCAACTGCTACCACGCTTATCCCGCGCATGCGGCCTTCGGCGGCTACAAGCAGTCCGGCATCGGCCGCGAGACCCACAAGATGATGCTCGACCATTATCAGCAGACCAAGAACATGCTGGTCAGCTACAGCCCGAAGAAGCTCGGCTTCTTCTGATCGGCTCTTTGTCGCACAGGCGCGGCTCCGCCAGGGGCCGCGCCCAAGACTGGGGATTGGAAGACCATGCATGCGAAGGTCACGGCAACACCGGCCGCCCTCCAGCTGATCGCGGAGATCGTTGCCGAGCATGGGCCGGTGCTATTCCACCAATCCGGCGGCTGCTGCGACGGCTCTTCGCCCATGTGCTATCCGCGCGCCGGTTTCATCGTCGGCGACCACGATGTGCTGCTCGGCCACATCGAAGACGCACCCTTCTACATCGGGGCTTCGCAATTCGAGGCCTGGAAACATACCGATCTGATCATCGACGTGGTGCCCGGTCGCGGTGGCATGTTCTCGCTCGACAATGGACGGGAGAAGCGATTCCTGACGCGATCGACGATCTGCACCGTTCAGAGGTGATGTCGGCAGCTCAGCAGAGGACGGTGTTCGCCAAGCATACCCTACTGGCCTGGCGGCGCCTCAAAGGCTTAGGATAGCCTTGGACAAAGCCAGGCGTATGTTCATCGCCGATGGGTCGGTAGCCGCTACCGATGGCAGCGGATCGACCGCCAGAACCTTGACCGCGTTTTCATTGTGTTCGGACAGGAACACGTTGCACCAAATCGCGTTGGCGGTGCCGTTGGCGCCTCGGAAGACGATATTGGGATTGGAAACTCCGAGCACCCTGAAGCCGAAAGTCCTGGAGCCGTCCTCGGCCCGCTTTTGACTCCTCATGCCAATGGACTGCACGACGTCGAAGCCATGGGCGGCCAGCGCGCCGGTGACATAGGGAACGGCCTTGGCCAGCGTCATATGGATCATTGTGCTGATGCCGTTGGTCGACATGACGCAGCGTCGCTCCCTCGCCCCTGCAGCGCGTTTCGCACACAAACGACAGTTGGGCTTTGATCTGGCGCAAAGGCATCGATCGGCAGACGGCGCGAACGGAACCGACCGTCCGGGCCTGGCTGCCCGACGCTTGGATGCGACTTCAAGCCATGTAGCGCTTCTCGGCAGGATCGTCCGGGTAGGCGGCTTTCACTTCGAGAATCTCGTTGGACGCCGCCAGCAGCGCCTGGACACAGGCGGGGTCGAAATGCAGTGCGGATTGCTCCTTGATGTAGTCGAATGCCCGGTCAACCGGCCATGCGGCCTTGTACGGACGCGACGAGGTAAGGGCATCGAAGACATCCGCGACCGCCGCGATGCGTCCGACCTGTGGAATCGCCTCGCCCTTGAGGCCGTTTGGATACCCGCCCCCGTCCCAGCGCTCATGGTGCGATTCAGCGATCTCGGCGGCCAGTTTCAGGAGCGAGCATGTCGATCCGGAGAGAATGGCGCTCCCGATCAGCGTGTGTTCGTTCATCCGCTGTCGCTCGGCATCGCTGAGCTCAGCCTGTTTCAGGAGGATGGCATCGCGAATGCCCACTTTTCCAATGTCATGCATCGGAGCCGCGAGCTGGATGTCGCGGCATTGTTCGGCGGAAAATCCCAGCTGCTTGGCCAATACGGCGCTGTAGTGCGCCATCCTGGTCGTGTGCATGGCGGTCTCCTGATCCTTGTACCCGGCAGCAAGGGTCAGGCGATTGATGATCTCTTCCTCGCGGTGGCGCAGTTCGAGCGTGGCCTTTTCCACCTCGCTCCTCAGCCACTCCGCCCTGTGGGCAAGCTCCTTCTGCGCCTCGCACAACCTCACCAGGTTCCTCGCACGAGCCTTGAACTCCACCGGCTCGATCGGCTTGTGCAGAAATTCGATGGCACCGGCATGGATCGCGTCCATGCGCGTGCTGGCGTCGCCATCAGCCGTCACCATCACGAAGGGCGTATCGGCGAACCGTCGGTCGCTGCGGATGTGCTCGATGAGCTCGATGCCGTTGAGGCCTGGCATCTGGTAGTCGACGATGCCAAGGTCGAAGCTGATCGAAGGCAGGTCGCGCAACAAATCGGCCGGCGCCGGATAGCTGATCGCAACACAGTTCGGGATCTGGCCAACCAGCATCTCCATCAGCATCCGGTTTGTCCGGTTGTCTTCGACGATCAATATGCCGATGCTTTCGTTCCTCATCACTACGCCGCCCTTCTGCCGTTTCGGTCGATCCGTGCGACTTCCTGCTCGATATCCTTGGTCAGCTTGACGTCGAGTGGTCGGCCGCGGCCCTCTTCCGCCAAGGTCGCGAGTGACGTCAGACCCATATTGGCGGCGGCGCCCTTGAGCGAATGGAGGGTCCGGTCGGCAAGCCTCCGGTCGCTGCTCGACATCGCGCGATGCAGGTCGCGAAGCAGCGCGGCGGAGTCCTCCAGAAACGAATCCATCAATCGATGGAAAGCGTCCTGTCCAAGAGTTTCAATCAATTCGCGCGTCCGCAGGTCCATGGGAGTTCCGCCGCCAGCGGCTTCACCGCCGCCCAGGCGGGGGCCGACAGGCGCCATTCGGCCGGCGGTTCCGGCGAGCCCGTCGATCAGATGGCCTAGCCTCGCCATGGTGACCGGCTTGGCCTCGAACCCGTTCATGCCCGCGTCGATGCAGCGTCTGCGATCTTCATCGGACGCGTTGGCCGTCATCGCCACGATAGGCACCCGGTTGCCGGTCGCCCTGATGGTCCGGGTTGCTTCGATCCCATCCATGACCGGCATCTGCATGTCCATGAGGATCAGGTCGAACTGCCATTCGGACGCGATGCGCACGCCTTCGCGGCCGTCCACGGCCAGAACGGCGCGTTGGCCCAGTAATTCGAGAAACTGCCGCGCCACCTCCCGGTTCACCGCATTGTCCTCAACCACAAGGATGTTCAATGATGGCAGGAGAACGGTACGGGGCGAGGTCACGACGGGCGGATCGCTGCGCTTGGCTGGCACCTCGAACCAGAAGCAGCTCCCGACCCCGATGGTGCTGTCGACGCCGATGGTGCCGCCGAGCCCCTCGACCACCTTCTTGCAGATGGCCAGCCCAAGGCCCGTACCGCCGAAGCGTCTGCTGATCGTGCCGTCGACCTGGCTGAACGGCATGAACAGGCGATGACGTGATTCCAGCGGGATCCCGATGCCGGTGTCGGACACCTGGAAGCGCAACCATGTCCCGTCTTCGTTCTCGGTCGCGCTGAGGCGTATCAGGCCATTCTCGGTGAATTTCACCGCGTTGCTCAACAGATTGAGCAGCACGCGCCGCAGCCGGGTGGGATCGCCGACGTACCATCCGCCATGGTGCGCGCAGCCATTCGATATCTCGATACGATCGCGCTGCTCACCCGCCCTGCCCTCCATGACACGTGCGACGTCACGCAACATGGCCGGTGCGTCGAAGGGAACACTTTCGGCGGCGAAGTCGCCGTGTTCGATCTTGGCGAAGTCGAGGATCTCATTGATGACCTCGAGCAGGGCTTGGCCGGAGCTTGTGATGATACGCACGCTCTCCATGTCGCGCTGCGCAAGCTGCGAAAGGGAAAGCAGTTCGGACATGCCGAGGATGGCATTGAGCGGAGTGCGGATCTCATGGCCGATGGTGGCCATGAATTCGGACTTGGCGCGGTTGCCAACCTCGGCCGCTCGATACGCCATCGACAATTCGTTGGCTGTCGCCTCGAGTTGACGGCTGGTGACCTGGACGATGCGCAACTGGCGCATGAGATTCAGGATCAGCAGTCCGATCGAGCAGCCCAGCGCCAGAACGACCAGCGCTGACAGCTGCTGCAGGCGCATCACCTCGTCGCGGGCATCGGCGCGTGCGGCCGAAACCGAGGCGTTGGTGTAGCTGAGAAGGCCCTCGGTGGCCTTCAGCAAGCCAGCAAGCGTATCCGAGGCGCTGATCAAGGTCGCATGGTCGACGGCACCGTCGGCGGCTATGCGGTCGAAGACGGATTCAAGTCCGACGACGATTCCCCGCACCTGTACGCGCACGCCGCGGAAGGTTTCGTTGGTTTGAAAGAAGGAGGCATATTTGGAATTGTCGAGGATCGAGAGCCGCGAATAAAGGATGTCATAGCGCAGACTGAGCGCCTTGACCTCCTCTGTGCTGACACTGCCTTTGCTGGTCAGCCGGTCTATCGCCTGTGCGAGGCTCCGGCTTTCCCGGTCCAACTGGTAGACCGCCCACAAGGCGTCCTCCCGGATGCTATCCTGCAGTGTGTTCTGCCTGGCCGCAAGATGGGCGAAGGCGCCCCCAAGCGCAAGCATCAGCCCCACGGAGACCGCGATCAGATAGCGCGTCGCCTTGCCGGCCCGCCGAACGGCCTCCCGGCTCTCGATCAGGTCGGGTTTCAATCGACAACCTCGATTTCCTTGATCTGCCACACCGAACGCGAGAAGTATTTCTCGTTGTAGAGTTCGTGGTTCTTGTCGAACGGATAGATCATGAAGAGCGGACCCTTGTCGCGAACCGACATCGGCTTGCCGTTCATCTTGAGGGCGAGGATCGTCTCATAGTCGGTGGCATCCTCGACCGGAACGTCGGCCGCGTAGTCGTTGAGGGCCTTGATCCTCAGCGTCTTGCCATGGGCTCCTGCGGCATCGAGGACGGCCTTCAGATATGGACCATCGAACTCGGTGGCGCCATTGGTCCAGGGGGTTTCCATGATCGCCCGCCTGCCGGCAAGCGTCTGCAGCATCGCAATGTCGAAGGTCGCGGTGTTTCCAGCGTTGGTGTTGTCGATATGACCGGTGACTGTCAGGACGACATCGCCCCTGGGCGCTTCAAGCGCGGCGCACATGGCATTGGAGAGAGGCAACGCGCACAACAGCGCTGCCACAAGCAAGATTTTCATCGGATAGCCTTTCGGGAGCCGACGCGCTTGGCGCGGCGGCGAAACAGGGCGCATCGCTGGCGCCGCAATCATGCGTGAAGAGCACAACCGCCGGCCTCAAACCGGCACGGACGGGGCGGCATCATGCCTTCGCCTGGCGGCGATCATCCGAGTTATGGAGGCACCTTAGCAGATGACTGATTGTAATTCGGTAAAGTCGACCGCGAAATGTTTGCGTGATGCCGGATCTTGGCGGCGCCCCCCGAAGAAGCGCGCCGCCATCGGTTTGATCTTGCACAATGCAGAGCACCGATGCGCCGCTACGATCAACACATGGTCATGAATCTTTTCGCCGGCACGATCATCATCAGCCTGACGGTTCTCATCCACACCTTCGGCCTCATCGCGATCACCCACGCCATCGCGCACCTCGTGGCTCGCTTCCGCATGCACGGCCGGCGCAGCCGCGTGGTCGCGATGATCAGCGTCGTCATGGGGCTCTTTGCCGTCATCACGGCCGAGGTGTGGCTGTGGGCCGGCGTGTATCTTGAACTCGGCGTCTTGCCGGACTTCGAGACCGCGCTTTATTTTTCGACCATTACCTTTTCGACGGTCGGATATGGCGACGTGGTTCCCGCCCATGGCTGGCGCGTCCTGGCGGCGCTAGAGGGCGTGAACGGGTTTCTGCTTATCGGCTGGTCGACCGCTTATCTGATCGCGGCGGGAACGCGTATCGGCCCGTTCAGGGTCGGCGAGCACTTCTGACCGGACCGGCGCTCAGACCGCCACCGAATGCCTGGCCGTGCCGGCCTCGAGGTACTTGTCGAACTTCGCCGCCACCGTCCTGACAAGCGGGCGGCTGTCCTTCGGCACGACGAAGTTTTCGCCGTCGAGCCTGAGCAGGCCGCCGCCGCTGATGGCAAGTCGACTTGCCATGGCCAGGAGCCTCTGGCCGACGTCGCCGAAGCGTTCGACCAGTTCGATCGCCGAGAAGGCGAAATGGCACATCAGACGCTCGATGATCCAGCCTCTCGCCAGATCGTCGACGCTGAGCTCGATGCCGCGCGCCACCGCCAGCTGTCCGGACTCCACGGCTTTCTCGTATGCACCTGTCGCGACGATGTTCTGGGCGTAGCCCTGGCGGTATCGGCTGATCGCGGACGGCCCGAGCCCGATCAGCGTCTCGCAATTGTCCTCTGTATAGCCCTGGAAATTGCGGCGGATCTTGCCGACGCGAGCCGAGATCGCGAGCGTATCGTCCGGCTTGGCGAAATGGTCCAGCCCCAAGGCCTCGTATCCGGCGTCCACGATCAGCCTGGCGGCGAGCTGCGATTGCGCCAACCGTGCGGCAGAATCGGGGAGCCATGCTTCGTCGATCATGGTCTGATGTTTCTTGAACCAGGGCACGTGCGCATAGCCGAACAGCGCCAGCCTGTCGGGCTGCAACGTCAACGCCTGGGCGACGGTCCGGGCAACGCTCTCAAGGGTCTGGTGCGGCAGTCCGTAGAGCAGGTCGAGGTTCACCGAACTCACGCCACGCGCCCGCACGGCATCCACCACGCTCTTGGTCAGCAGGAAGCTTTGCTCGCGATTGATGGCCTTCTGCACCTTGGGATCGAAATCCTGAACGCCGAGGCTCGCCCTCGTCATGCCAATCGCGCGGAGGGCGTCGAGCCGGGCCTCATCCATGTCGCTGGGATCGATTTCGACACTGAGGCTGGCATCGTCGAGCACATCGAAACGATCCCGCAGCGCTTTTCCAAGCGACAGTATGTCCTCGGGCTTCAGCATCGTCGGCGAGCCACCGCCGAAATGGATGGCGCGCACGCGACCCTTGCCGCGCACGAGGCTGCCAACAGTTTCGATCTCCCTATGCAAGGAGTGCAGAAAGGTTGCCACAGGCTGATAGTGCCGGGTCTGCTTGGTGTGGCACGCACAGAACCAGCACAGCTTGTCGCAGTAGGGAATATGCAGATAGAGCGATATCTCGTCATCGCTTTCGAGCGCTTCCAGCCAACTCCGACAGACGGCCGCATCAACCCCAGGATGGAAATGAGGCGCCGTCGGGTAGCTCGTGTACCGCGGTACATTTTCGCCAAGCTTGGCGGCCACTTCCGATCGCATGTCGCTTTCCCCGTCTCTGCAAGGTCAAGGCATGGCCGCAACCGGGCGCCAATGCCTTGATTTCGGTCAAAGCCCTTGCACCGGACAAACTGTCACAAGGCTTTTTCAATCGCCGACACTTATCTTGCCTCTACTCAGGGCCCTCGGACGATCGTGATGACAGTGCGTCAAGATGTTCATAGCGCCGGCATTCCCGTGCTTTGCCAATCATGCGAGGCGCGGCATCGCGGCGTCTGCGGTGCGCTCGACCCCGATCAACTGGTCGGGCTCGCCAAGATTTCGTCAAAGCATACCATTGAACCGGGCGTAGAACTGATTGGCGACGCCGAGACCGTCGACAGCTATTCCAACGTGCTTTCCGGCGTGGTCAAGCTGACGAAAAGCCTTTCGGACGGGCGCCAACAGATTGTCGGGCTTCAGTTTGCTCCCGATTTTCTGGGGCGGCCGTTCAAGGTGGAAAGCGCAATCAACGCCGAAGCGGCAACGGCCGTCTCCCTGTGCTCGTTTCCAAGAGCGTCCATCGAGAGAATGATGAGGGAATCGCCGGAGCTCGAGCATCGCCTGCTCAAGCAGACATTGAACGAGCTTGACGAGGCACGCGACTGGATGGTGACGCTGGGACGCAAAACGGCCGCGGAAAAAGTGGCGAGTTTCCTTCTGATGATTGCCAGAAACATCGATCCCACGCTCGATCCGGCCACCAACGCGACGAGCTTCGAGCTGCCGCTCACACGCGCCGACATCGCCGATTTCCTCGGGCTGACGATCGAGACGGTGAGCCGCCAGCTGACCCGGCTGCGGACAGACGGGCTGATCCGGATCGAGAACAATCGACATGTAACGGTGACCAGCCTTACCCGCTTGGCCGGCCGCTCCGGCGCCTGACCTCAATCAACGATCCCGATCATCGGCAGCACGTGCTCGCGTTCAAACGCGATGTGGCGGCGCAAGTTCTCGAACAGGCCGCGCAACATGAACCCGATGGCTTCGGGATTCTCGACTGCCTCGCCATGTCCGATGGCCAGCAGGATTTCAGTCACCTCACCGGCAAAGCATTCGTCTTCCACATGCTCGGCCCGCAATCGTCGGGTCGAGGCAAGGTTCGCCTCGCTGCCGACCACCGCCTCCTCGTAAGCCGGGAAAATGATCGCCTCTTCGTACTGATGGATGTTGCGCAGAAGCGGCACGATCGAGTTGGCTGTGCTGAGGCATATCATCCGATCAACACCTGGTAGAGCGTCGGCGATCTTTTCCAGGGCATCGCAAAGACGGAGTTTCTCGTCATGCGCACGCCTCATCACCGCGGTCGGGACGGCCTCCCGCCCGGATCGTCCGGCCAGCGTGGAGATGTCACGGCGGTTTTCAAACAGCGACGATCCTCGCCCTTTCTCCGAGTTCAATGTCAGCCTCCGCTCTTTTGCAAGGCTTACGCTGCCCAATGATAACGCGGTGAGCTTTGACCTGGATCAAGGCGCCGGCAACCCGGCTGAGGAATTGGTGCTGCTGCGGATTGCTTTCCGCGCACGGAATCCGAGGTCGGGGATATGTCATGAAATTCGGCACTGAAACTGTGGCTCTAAGCCTGTTCGCATTCGCGGCCCTGGTGGCCGCCGGCTTTGGCGTGGATGAGCCTTTCCGCCAGCATATGTGGGTGCTGTTCATCGTCCTGGTGGGCTTTACCGCCATTCTCCTGCGCAACACGAGTTTCGCGCCGGCAGCTCCGATCGATCCATCCGCCTACATGGATGGCCCGATCCGCTACGGCGCCATCGCCACCATGTTCTGGGGCGTCGTCGGCATGCTTGTCGGCGTGGTCATCGCGCTGCAGCTTGCCTATCCGGACCTCAACATCCAGCCCTGGTTCAACTTCGGACGCTTGCGGCCGCTGCACACATCCGGCGTCGTTTTTGCCTTCGGCGGCAACGCACTGCTCTGCACGTCCATGTATGTGGTGCAGCGCACCTGCCGCGCCCGGCTTTTCGGCGGCAATCTCGCCTGGTTCGTGTTCTGGGGCTATCAGCTTTTCATCGTCATGGCGGCGACCGGCTATCTGCTCGGCATCACCGAATCCCGCGAATATGCCGAGCCTGAATGGTATGTCGACATCTGGCTGACCATCGTCTGGGTCGCATATCTCCTCCTGTTCCTCGGCACGATCCTGAAGCGCAAGGAACCGCATATCTACGTCGCCAACTGGTTCTACCTCTCGTTCATCGTGACCATCGCGATGCTGCACGTGGTCAACAACCTGTCGATGCCGGCCTCCTTCCTGGGCTCGAAGAGCTACTCCGCATTTTCCGGTGTCCAGGATGCGCTGACGCAATGGTGGTATGGCCACAATGCGGTGGGCTTCTTCCTGACGGCCGGCTTCCTTGGCATGATGTATTACTTCGTGCCCAAGCAGGCCAACCGGCCAGTCTACTCCTATCGCCTTTCGATCATCCACTTCTGGGCCCTGATCTTTCTCTACATCTGGGCCGGGCCCCATCATCTCCACTATACCGCCCTGCCTGATTGGGCGCAGACGCTCGGCATGGTGTTCTCGATCATGTTGTGGATGCCGTCATGGGGCGGGATGATCAACGGCCTGATGACGCTGTCCGGCGCCTGGGACAAGATCCGCACCGATCCGATCATCCGCATGATGGTGATCGCCATCGCCTTCTACGGCATGTCGACCTTCGAAGGCCCGATGATGTCGATCAAGTCGGTCAATTCGCTCAGCCACTACACCGACTGGACCATCGGCCACGTTCATTCCGGCGCACTCGGCTGGGTCGGCATGATCTCGTTCGGCGCGATCTACTACATGGTGCCGAAGCTGTGGAACCGCGAGCGCCTCTATTCGCTGCGGCTGGTCACCTGGCACTTCTGGCTGGCGACGCTCGGAATCGTCGTCTACGCCGCGGTCATGTGGGTGTCCGGCATCATGCAGGGCCTGATGTGGCGCGAATACGACGAACAGGGCTTCCTGGTCTACTCCTTCGCCGAGACCGTCGCCGCCATGCACCCCTACTACATCATGCGCGCCGTCGGCGGAGCCATGTACCTGTCCGGCGCCCTGATCATGGCCTGGAACATCACCATGACAATCCTCGGCCATCAGCGCCAGGAGCAACCGTTGCCGGGCTCCGTTCCCGCTCTCCAGCCTGCACAATAGGAGCCAGAAATGGGCTTGGTGGACAAACACGCGATCATCGAGAAGAACGCCACGCTTCTTCTCGTTGGTTCCCTACTGGTGGTGACGGTCGGCGGCATCGTCGAGATCGCTCCGCTCTTCTATCTCGACAATACTATCGAGAAGGTCGAAGGCATGCGGCCTTATTCGCCGCTCGAACTCGCCGGCCGCAACATCTATGTGCGCGAGGGGTGCTACCTCTGCCACAGCCAGATGATCCGGCCATTTCGGGACGAGGTCGAGCGCTACGGTCACTACAGCCTGGCGGCCGAGTCGATGTACGATCACCCCTTCCAGTGGGGCTCGAAGCGCACCGGCCCCGACCTTGCCAGGGTCGGCGACCGCTACTCGAACGATTGGCACGTCCAGCATCTTAGCGATCCGCGCTCGGTGGTGCCGGAATCGATCATGCCGAAATACGCATTCCTGAAGGACACGCCAATCCAGGTGAAGGACTTCTCCACGCATCTGGTTGCGAACAGGCGGGTTGGCGTCCCCTACTCCGACGACATGATCGCGCACGCCAACGCCGATTTGATGGCGCAGGCCGATCCTAACGCCGACACATCCGGTCTCTTGAGCCGCTATCCGAAAGCGAAAGTCGGCGATCTCGACGGCAATCCGCAGCAGGTCACCGAAATGGACGCGCTTGTCGCCTATCTGCAGATGCTCGGCACGCTGGTCGATTTCAAACACTACGACGAAGCCGCCGGTTACCGCTGAGGAGGATGACCATGGACTACAATCTGATGCGGGAATTTGCCGACAGTTGGGGCTTGCTCGCGATGGCGCTCTTTTTTGTCGGATGCATTGCCTTCGCGCTTCGGCCGGGCGGCCGCAGCCAGGCTGATGAAGCCGCCCGCATTCCACTCAAGGATGACTGATCATGAGCACAGAGCATATCGACGACGTGTCGGGCATCTCGACGACCGGTCATGAGTGGGACGGCATCAGGGAACTCAACAACCCCCTTCCCCGCTGGTGGGTGATAACCTTCTACATCACCATCGCCTGGGCGATCGGCTACACCATCGCCTATCCGGCATGGCCGATGCTGTCTTCCGCGACGAGTGGGCTGCTCGGCTATTCCAGCCGCAACGACGTCAAGAACGAGCTGGCGGCCGCCGAACTTGCGAAGGGCAAGTATGTCGCTGCAATTCAATCGAAGACCGTGTCCGAGATTGCCGCAGACGATGCTCTGCGTGAATTCGCGGTCGCGGCCGGCGGGGCGACATTCAAGGTCAATTGCGTTCAGTGTCATGGCTCGGGCGCACAGGGGTCGAAAGGCTTTCCCAACCTGAATGACGACGACTGGCTGTGGGGCGGCAAGGCCGACCAGATACAGCAGACGATCACGCACGGCATCCGCTTCGCGTCGGACCCGGACACACGCGTCTCCGAGATGCCGGCCTTTGGCGATATCATCACGCCCGAGCAGATCACGCAGGTCAGCGCCTACGTGGCGAGCCTCTCCGGCAAGGTCCAGGACGCAAGTCTGGTCGAGCCCGGCGCCAAGGTCTTCGCGGAAAACTGCGTGGCCTGTCACGGCGCCAACGCCAAAGGCAACAGGGAGTTCGGCGCCCCCGATCTGACCGATGCCATCTGGCTCTACGGGTCCGGCGAGGCAGCCATCGCCGCCCAGGTTCGCACGCCGAAACATGGTGTCATGCCGGCCTGGATTGGCCGTCTCGGGGAGACCAAGGTCAAGGAGCTCGCAGTCTACGTGCATTCGCTTGGCGGTGGAGAATAGCAACCGGGGGTCTATTCTCTAGCCCTCTCCGTCCAGGCGACGAGGCCCGGCACCGCCGGGCCTCGATTGCATTCCGTGCCCGGCGATTGACCTGCGTCAACGCGGCGCGATCCAGCCGAAGGCAAAGTCCGGTCGACGCTGCATTTCGCGCTGCCACACATTCAGCGGGCGACCGCCCGGCGAAATCACAAGCTGCGTGACAGGAGAGATCGGTGCTGGACAATACGCAGGTAGAACGGCTCGAGGCAGAGGCGGTCAACTCCGCCAAAGTGCGCCAGCCATTGTATGCTGCGCGCAAGAAGGTTTTCCCCAAGCGTGCATCGGGCAGCTTTCGCCAGTTCAAATGGCTGGTGATGGCGATCACGCTCGGCATTTACTACCTGACGCCGTGGTTGCGATGGGATCGCGGCCCGTTTGCCCCGGACCAGGCCGTGCTGCTCGATGTCGCCAACAGGCGTTTCTACTTCTTCTTCATCGAGATCTGGCCGCAGGAATTCTACTATGTGGCCGGCCTTCTGGTCATGGCTGGCGTCGGCCTCTTCCTGATCACCTCGACGGTCGGGCGCGCCTGGTGCGGCTACACTTGCCCGCAGACCGTTTGGGTCGACCTGTTTCTGGTCGTCGAGCGCGCCATCGAGGGCGACCGCAACGCCCGCATGAAGCTCGATGCCGGGCCCTGGACCGCCCGCAAGCTCGCGTTGCGGGTCTCGAAACACGCCATCTGGCTGGTCATAGGCGCAGCCACCGGCGGCGCCTGGATCTTCTATTTCGCCGATGCGCCGACGCTGGCCGGCGAACTCTTCACCGGCACGGCGGCTCCCGTCGCCTACATCACCGTCGCCGTACTGACGGCGACGACCTATACGTTCGGCGGGCTGATGCGCGAGCAGGTCTGCACCTATATGTGCCCATGGCCGCGCATCCAGGCGGCCATGCTCGACGAGAACTCCCTCACCGTCACCTACAATGACTGGCGGGGCGAACCGCGCTCGCGTCACGCCAAGAAGGTGCTCGCCGCCGGGCAGCCTGTCGGCGACTGCGTCGACTGCAATGCCTGCGTCGCGGTCTGCCCTATGGGGATCGACATACGTGATGGCCAGCAGCTCGAATGCATCACCTGCGCGCTTTGCATCGACGCTTGCGACGGCGTCATGGACAAGCTCGGCAGGGAGCATGGGTTGATCTCCTATGCGACGCTCTCCGACTACAACGCCAACATGATGCTGGCGACCGCCGGGGGCTCCGGCTCAGTCAATCCTTCGCTGGTCCGAACCGCTGAGGGCCTGTTCTCCGACAAGGTGGCTCATTTCCACATTCGCAAGATCTTTCGGCCGCGCACCTATGTCTACATGGGCCTGTGGTCGCTGATCGGCCTCGGCCTGCTCTACTCGCTGCTGACGCGCGACCGGCTCGAAGTGAACGTGCTGCACGACCGCAATCCGCAGTTCGTCACCCTGTCCGACGGCTCCATCCGCAACGGCTATACCGTCAAGCTGCTCAACATGATCCCCGAGCCAAGGACGATCGTCGTTACTCTCGAGGGCCTGGAAGGAGCCGAGATGAGCGTGGTCGGCGTTGATCTGCCGGCTGGCCGTTCCGTTCCCATCTCGGTCGAACCAGATCGACTGAAGATGCTGAAGGTTTTCGTACGCCAGCCGGCGGACCAGATCCACGGCACGGCACAGACCTTCAAGTTCCGGGCCGAGGACAAGGCGAGCTTCGAGTCGGATGAATACACCGCCACCTTCAACGCACCGGAGATCGCCAGATGACCGCCAAGGCGCAAAAATCCCGCGAATTCACCGGCAGGCACATGCTGGCCGTCACTCTGGCCTTTTTCGGCGTGGTCATCGCGGTCAATCTGACCATGGCGACGCTCGCCAGCACGAGCTGGACCGGCCTGGTCGTCGAGAACACCTATGTGGCGAGCCAGCAGTTCAACAAGAAAGCCGAGGAAGGGCGCGCGCAGGCGGCCCTCGGCTGGACCGGCAAACTGATCATAGCAGGGGGCGAGGTCCGCTATGGCCTCACCGATGCCGGCGGCAAGCCGGTTGCCTTGCATGGCGTCAAGGTTCTGTTTCGCCATCCCGCCTACGAGAAGGAGGATAAGGCCATCACGCTCGCCCTCGCCTCGGGCCAGGAGTTCGCCGCGCGCCACACGCCGAAGGACGGTGTCTGGATCGTCGAAGTCGACGCCGACGCCGGTCTGGACAAACCCTATCGCGACGTCCGCAGGATCATTATTTCCCACGGAGCGCAGAAATGAGCTGTTGTGCACCTGGCGCTGAAATGACGCTGGATCTGGCCGGCGCCACGTCGGTCCTGCCGTCCAGCCAGGAGATCAGGCTGGCGAGCCGATCGATTGGCGACAACCTTTGCCAGACCGATCTTTCGGTACCGACCGTCCACTGCGCGGCCTGCATCCAGACAATCGAGACGGCACTGGGAAGGCTCGATCGCGTCGAGAGCGCTCGCGTCAACCTGTCGACCAAACGGGTCTCGATCCAATGGCGTGGCGACGAGGCTCCGCCATTTTTCGCAACGCTCGGGCGGCTGGGCTATCCCGCGCATCTTTTCGATCCAGAGACCGGCAACAAGGACAAGACGCTTTCGGAACTGATCCGGGCGGTCGCGGTCGCGGGTTTTGCCGCCGGCAACATCATGCTGCTGTCGGTCTCGGTATGGTCCGGCGCCGAGGGCGCGACCCGCGACCTGTTCCACTGGGTCTCGGCGCTGATCGCCATCCCGGCCCTGGCCTTTGCCGGCGGCATCTATTTCCGCTCGGCCTGGAATGCATTGCGCCACGGGCGCATGAACATGGACGTCCCGATAGCGGTCGGCGTGTCGCTTGCCTACGCCATGAGCCTCTACGAAACCATCAACCATGGCGACCACGCCTATTTCGACGCCTCCGTTTCGCTGCTGTTCTTCCTCCTGATCGGCCGCACGCTCGACCACGTCATGCGCGAACGGGCACGTACCGCCGTGAACGGCCTCTCGCGGCTGGCGGCGCGCGGCGCGGTCGTGCTGCGCGGCGATGGCGTCCGCGATTACCTGCCGGTCGGCGAGATCGAGCCGGGCATGGAACTGCACATCGCCGCCGGCGAGCGAATTCCGGTCGACGGCACTATCCTCAGCGGTATTTCGGATCTCGATTGCTCACTGGTATCGGGGGAAAGCACGCCCCGGACCGTGGGAGCGGGAGCGAAGGTCCAGGCGGGCACGCTCAATCTCACCGGTCCGATGACCATGCAGGCGACGGCCGCGGCGAAGGATTCTTTCCTGGCCGAAATGGTCCGGCTCATGGAAGCCGCGGAGGGCGGCCGCTCGCAGTACCGCAGGATCGCCGACCGGGTCTCGGCACTCTACGCGCCGGTGGTCCATCTCGCTGCCTTGCTGACGTTCCTCGGCTGGATGATCGCGTCGGGGGACTGGCATCTGGCGATGACAATCGCGATTGCCGTTCTCATCATCACGTGCCCATGCGCGTTAGGCCTCGCCGTGCCGATCGTGCAGGTCGTTGCGGCGCGGCGTCTTTTCGAGGCCGGGGTCATGGTCAAGCACGGTTCGGCCATGGAACGACTGGCGGCGATCGATACGGTGCTGTTCGACAAGACCGGGACCCTCACGCTCGGACAACCAAGGCTGATCAATGGGCCGTCCATCGACCCGGCCATGCTGGCGATCGCGGCCGATATGGCCGCGCATTCGCGCCATCCATTCTCGAAGGCCATAGCCGGCTTCGCGGGCTCTTCCAGCCAACCCGGTCTCCAGTCCGTCAGCGAGCACCCAGGCTTCGGCATGGAGGCCGTCACCGAGGGCAACACCTGGCGTCTCGGCCGGCGCGGCTGGGCCGGATGGAAGGCGCGGACCGGCGGCGAAGGCAAATATGGCGGCTATGGCGGGACAGTGCTTTCGAAGAACGGGATGATCGTGGCCACCTTTGCCTTCGAAGACGCCGTGCGCGCCGACGCCAAGGCGACGGTCGGGCAGTTGCAGGATGCCGGCATGTCGATCCAGATGTTGTCCGGCGACACCGCCAACGCCTGTCGCGACGTCGCCAGGACCTTGGGGATCGAGGACTTCGTTCCAGCTCTGCTCCCCTCCGGCAAGGTCGAGTGGATCGAGGCGCTGTCCAGGGAAGGCCACAAGGTCTTGATGGTGGGCGACGGCCTCAACGATACGCCGGCGCTCGGTGCGGCACATGTCTCGATGGCCCCGGCCACCGCGGCCGACGTCGGTCGCAATGCCGCCGATTTCGTCTTCCTGCGCGAAAGCCTTCTGGCAGTGCCCTTGGCGCTGGATATCTCGCGAAAGGCAGGCCGGCTCATCCGACAGAACATCGCCATTGCCATTGTCTACAACGCGTTCGCTGTGCCGATCGCCATATCGGGGCACGTGACGCCGCTCATCGCGGCGATCGCGATGTCCGCGTCGTCGCTGCTGGTGATCGGAAATGCCATGCGGCTGCAAGGTTTCGCGAAAGGCTTGTCACCTGAACACGCTTCGCGCGACCGGCGCGGACGCGCCGGCATGTTGGTCCAACACCCATGACGACGCTCGTCTATCTCATCCCCGTGGCGCTCTTCCTCGGAGCGCTTGGATTGACCGGCTTTCTGTGGGCCCTGAGAAGCGGCCAGTATGAGGATCTTGACGGAGCGGCGGAGCGCATTCTCATCGATGGGGATGAGCCGCCAAAGTGACCGCGCCTGCCCTGGGAAATGACGCAGATCAATGCCTGGAAAGCTCAATCGTCCGACAAAGGCTGGCATCCAACGAGGGGCTGGATGCAAATCAGGAGGCAGGAATGCAGGCCGAAGCCATCATGACCACCCCGGTCGTCACCATAGGTCCAAGCGCTTCGATCGCCGATGCGGCCGAACTCATGCTTGCCCGGAAGATCGGTTGCCTGCCGGTCGTCCGCGATGACGGCACAATGGCTGGCATCATCAGCGAAGGCGACTTCCTGCGCCGTCAGGAACTCGGTACCCAGCGCGTGCGTCCTCGCTGGCTGGAGTTTGTCCTCGGGCCAGGAAAAATAGCCAACGACTATGTCCTCGCTAACGGGCGGCGCGTTCACGAGGTGATGACAAAGCAAGTCGTGTCGGCGCCGACGGATGCCTCGCTCGTCGAGATTGTCGGCTTGATGACCGAGAACAACATCAAGAATGTGCCGATCGTCCAGGCGGGAAGGCTCGTCGGCATCGTTACGCGGACGGATTTGCTGCGCGCGCTGTCGCGCATCCTGCCGAAGTCCGGTGCGACAACGGCCGATGACGAATCCATTCGCAAGAACGTCCTGGCGGAGCTTCGGGGCAATTCGTGGAGCGGCGGAGACTTGATCGGGGTAAGCGTCGACCGGGGGGCTGTCGAGCTGAGTGGTGCAATCTTCGACGAGCGACAGCGGCAGGCGGCGGTGGTCGCGGCGGAAAACGTGGCGGGCGTCAAGGCGGTCAAGGACAGCCTCTTCTGCGTCGGCCCATTGTCGGTCCTGCTTGTCGAGTAGTGCGGTGCGACAACGGATGGCGGCACGTCACGGCGACCGACCGAGCCTTCTGCCTATGTCGCGAGCACGGGTATCAATGGCCGAAGCAGCAAAAGGGCAAACGCGATAAGCGCCGCGCCCGCGACCCTGTCCGCCATTCTTGCGTCCTCACCAAGCCGCCTGCCGAGCACAAGCCACGCCGATCCCGTGGCAGCCGTGATCATCAGAAGCATGATCCAGAAAATCCCCAAGGCGCGTGGCCCGACGTCTATCGGCACGATTGCCAGGCAATAGATAAACGCCTTGGGATTGAGGACACTGGTTGCCAGAACGGAAATGGCGTCGCCCTCTTTGGATGTGCCGATCCTGGCACTCGCTATCAGGCGCAGGCCAAGGACCACGAGCCATCCGGCTGCGACCAGCTTGAGTGCCTGCAAGGCCCCGGGCGGCACCCAGGGGCGCAACGAAAACCATGAGGCGGCTGCTATTGCGTATCCGCATGCCTGCGCGGCCAAGAGCCTGACCGCCTTCTCTCGCTTGACCGACCCTGCCATCAAAAGAGCATTGGTTGGCCCTGGCGCGAGAAAAAGCAGAAACGCTTTCAGAAAAAACAGGGTATCCAAATTGCCCGACCCCGTGGATGTAAGCCTATCGGCTGCAAAGTTCCGTTCGCATTGGCGGTCATCGCAACACAGACGTCAAACCTTTTGCCCAAGCCACGATATCGTCGGGGCGCAAAATGCCCGATGGCACTACCGTTGGCCAGCCGCATGCTGCAACCGTGCGATCAGGTCGCGGTTGCGGCAGTAGTCCGGCGGATCATCGGCTTGCAGGTGTTCGTCGAGCCAGATCGAGCATTCGTCCTGGTGCCCGCAGGAACGGCAGCGGTCCACCGCCCGATTGGTAACGGCTGCATGGTCGGCGACAACATGCAATTGTTTGTCGACGCCGAGCTTCCGCATCATGCGGCCCATCAGGGCCGTCCTTGCATCCACTGAAATCAGGTAGTCGAGAAGGGTCACGTTGGTCACTCCCGTTTCTCAACCATCATCGCCATGTTGGCGACCAATGCATTGATCTCGGTCAACGGTCGATACGCCCAGCTATCGTTCCAGCCCGCTGATGGCGGACTGAGGATGCCGATGTTCAATAGGACATGAAGCGATTGATGCCGTTGTCGGCGATCAGCGAGCGGGTGACGCCGCCGAATGCCCATTCCCGCAAGCGGCTGTGGCCGTACGCGCCGGAGACGATCAGGTCCGCATGAATCGAGCGTGCGAAGGACACAAGGCGATCGCCATCAGCCTCGCCGGCAATCAGTTCGGTTCGCGCCATGATGCCATGATGTTCCAGAAAAGCCGCCACATCGGCGAGGCTGTCACGAATGCTTTCGTCGCGTGACATATCGATTGTGGCGACCACGACTTCGCTGGCTTTGGCCATGAAGGGCAACGCATCCACGATGGCCCGGCGCGCCTCCCGGGTATCCTTCCAGGCAACGAGAACAGTCTTTGCACGGACATGTTCGACATTGCTCGCGACGGCCAGGACCGGGCGCCCGGCACCAAGTGCCAGGCTGCCGATATCCACGGCGCGAAACACATTGTCTCCTGCCTCGCCGGTAACGACGAGGTCGGCCGCCCTGGCTGAAACACTGAGGAAACGGGTCGGGCTGCAAACAGCTTGGCCCCACTCGCTGAAGATCGAAGCCGGAACCAGCCTTTCGAATTCGGCTCGCAGTTCTGCAAGCCGTTTTTCGATTTCCGTGCGCTGGATCTGTATGATCTCGCCTTCGTAGACCATGCCCTGTCCAGTCGCGACCAGCGGCGGTACATCCGCGGCCGCCAGACCGATGAGACGAGCCCCAAACCGTTCCGCCAGCTCGACCCCGACCTTTACGATGGGCGCGGGAGGTGCATCCACCGCGAGGTTTACGATGATCGACTTGTAGGACATTGCCGGCCCCTTTTCTGAAACGGAGGAATGCGCAATGAATTGCATTCGCCGGCGCCCGGCACCTTGATGCGCGTCAAATGACCTGACGGTGGCATTTCAACGCGGAGCCGCGATCCGTTTTGCGTGTGTGGCGAGAAGTGATAACTACGCCTTCGGCAAGTGTTTCGATTCCAAGGACGTCAGCAGGTGTGCCAAGAGGAAGCGCTTATTTTGTCGGCCGACGGGACGATGCTGAAATCAGTCCTGTCGCAGATGTTCGAGCAGGCCCCGGGCTTCATGGCGCTCCTGCAAGGACCGGACCATGTCTTCGAATTGACCAATGCGGCCTACCAAAGGCTGATCGGACACCGGCAAGTCATTGGAAAGCCCGTCCGCGAGGCCTTTCCGGAACTCGAGGGACACGAGTTTTTCGAGCATCTGGACCATGTGCACAGGACCGGGGAGCCTTATCGGGGCCAAGGTGTGAAGGTCGGCCTCCGCAACCATGAAGACGGGCCGATCGAAGAGCGCATCCTGGATTTCGTCTATCAGCCGATCAAGGGTGATAGTGGGCGGATCACGGCGATCTTCATTGAAGGCACGGATGTCAGCGAGCTCTCCTTTGCGAACGCCGCCCTCCGGTTGCGCGAGGATCATCTGCGTTCGATCCTGGCTACGGTGCCCGACGCCATGGTTGTCATCGACGAGCAGGGGCGAATCCAGTCCTTCAGCACCGCTGCCGAAATGCTGTTCGGCTATCAGTCAAGCGAAGTCATCGGGCAAAACGTCAATATGCTGATGCCTTCGCCCTATCGCGACGAGCATGATGCCTATCTGCTTCGCTACCTGACGACAGGAGAGCGCCGGATCATCGGGCTCGGCCGCACCGTTACCGGGGCACGCAAGGACGGCACGACTTTCCCGATGGAGCTTTCCGTCGGCGAGATGCACCCCGGAACCGGACGCTTCTTCACCGGCTTCTGCCGCGACCTGACCGAACGCCATCGGGCGGAAGCAAGAATCCAGGAGCAGCAGCAGGAGCTTCTCCATATGGCGCGGTTTACCGCGCTCGGCGAAATGGCGTCGACATTGGCCCATGAGATCAACCAGCCGCTCACCGCGATCACGAACTATCTGAAAGGCAGCCGGCGACTTCTAGAGAACAGCAAGGAAGAAAATGCGCCCATGCTGCGGGATGCCGTGGAGAAAGCGGCCGAGCAGGCCCTGAGGGCAGGAAACGTCATCAGGCATTTGAGGGATTTCGTTGCAAGAGGCGAAAGCGAGCGTCAGGTCGAACGGCTGCCGACGCTGATCGAGGAAGCCTCGTCCCTGGCACTGGTCGGAGCAAGGGAGATAAATGTCCTCGTCAGCTACAAGCTCGACCCTGCCGCCGAACTGGTCTTGACCGACCGCATCCAGATCCAGCAGGTTCTGCTCAATCTGATGCGCAATGCGGTGGAGGCAATGCAAGGCGCGCCACGCCGCGAATTGAAGGTCACAACTGTCGCCCGCGATGATGGAATGGCCGAGGTGAGCGTGATCGATACCGGCCCGGGCCTTGCCCCGGAGGTTTCGGCGCAACTCTTCCAGCCATTTGTGACCACCAAGAAGCAAGGCATGGGTGTCGGGCTTTCGATTTGCCGCACCATCGTTGAATCGCACGGCGGCCACATATGGGCGGAGGCAATGCCGACCGGCGGGACGGCTTTCCGGTTCACCTTGCGGATCGTTGAGAGGGAAGAGGTCACAAATGGTCGGCAGTGATCTGGTGCACGTGGTCGACGACGATGTGGACGTTCGCAAGTCGCTCGGTTTTCTTCTGGCAACAGCGGATTTCGCGGTGCGCTTGCACGAATCGGCCACGGCTTTTCTGTCAACGGCAACGGGCAAGCTCGACGGCTGCATCGTCACAGACGTGCGCATGCCGGGCATAGACGGTATCGAGTTCCTGCGGCAGCTCAGAGCCGGCGGCCATACGATTCCGGTTATTGTCATGACAGGCCATGCCGATGTGGCGCTCGCCGTCCAGGCGATGAAGGAGGGAGCAGCCGACTTCATCGAGAAGCCTTTCGATGACGAGATGCTGATCGAAGCGATCCGTTCCGCATTGGCCAACCGCAACCAGGCACATGCGGCGCATCCCCAGTCCGCGGATATCCGCGATCGTCTGACCACCTTGTCGGAACGTGAGCGACAGGTGCTTGATGGGCTTGTGTCTGGCCTGCCGAACAAGACAATCGCCTATGATCTGGGCATCAGCCCGCGCACCGTCGAAATCCACCGGGCCAATGTCATGAGCAAGATGGCGGCAGGCAGCCTGTCACACCTCGTGCGCATGGCGCTTATCGTGGAGTCCAAATCCTAGACTTACCGGCTGGGCTGAAGTCCGTCGTCCTCGTTGAGTCTTTTCTCCGTCACCCAATCGCGCCAATGAGTCGGTCGGATATCGACTCGAGCGCCAGTGGTCACGTTCATCCAACCCTCCCTCACCCTCCGGCAGGGGAATACAAGCGCGTGCTCGCCGTCCTCATCAAGGACGGCAAGTTCGAGATCGCGACCAAACGGAGCGTTTAGGATTAGCTTCCACATCGCATCAAGATGTTCGCAAACGATGGGCCGCGCTTTGATTTACATCATTTTGTGGGATCGCCCCGATCGCCGTCGGCATGAGGTCGTTCTTGCGTGCCCTGATCGGGTCTTGCCCCAGCTCTGCCTGCTCTTGCTTAGGCCCCGATCACGGTTGCTGTAGGCTGCTGATATAGGCGATGATCGCCTCGATCTGGTCAGGGCTCGCAACCCACTCAGGCATGTCCGGATGTCCAGTCGAGATGCCTTCTGCGAGAGCTTCCTCGAGATCCGCGATCGGATAGCGCTTCGACAAGGTGCGAAAGGCGGGCGCATCCGGATGGCTGCTCTTGTCGGTTCTGCCGACGGCGTGGCAACCGGAGCAATTGAACTCAACCAACGCCTTGCCGCGTTCGACCGAGCCATTTGCCAAGGCTGGCGGCACGCAGCCAAGCAAAACCGCCACCAACACGGAAAGCCGCGCGTCATATCTGCGTCTGCCATTGTCCATACGGGTGTTCATGGCTGCAAGCCTCCGCATTTCCGACTAGGCGACTGTCCTCACCGCTATGTCTTCAATCGCGGTTCTGGCTTCCTTGCGCACCAGCCCGGCCGCTTCCGACGCAAGCTTGGACGTCAGTGTCGCAACCTTGCCGGCTTCGGTGACATATTCCGAGGCCGCATTCTGCAGGAAGGTGGAGACAACCTCGAAGGCGTCATTGAATTCAGGACCGCCGATGAGATCGTCCGCCAGCTTGATATCCTGCTCGCAACGATGCCTCAGGAAGGCAAGCGTTTCGATCTGATAGCGCATCATCGCCTTGAAGGCGTGCGCCTGAAGTGACACGGCGGCAAGAACCACCTTCTGGCCATTCTCCGCCATTGGCAGCAGTTGCGTGCCGGATCGCGGCGGTTCTGGGTGGCTGTGCATGATCGACTGCTCCGTTGCGAGAAGCCGCAAAGCTAATGCCATTCGCCTTGGGGTCGTTGATCAGGATCAACCCCTATGACCTTTGCCGGCAGCCCTCCGGATTGGCCAGGAGATTGCGGCTGATCTGATTGTTCTGGGCGGTTACGGCCACAGCCGTGTCCGTGAAATGGCCTTTGGCGGCGTGATGCATTCTGTGCTGCGCAACGGATCGCTGCATCGGTTCATATCGAACTGAGCAAAAATACCTTCGCCCCTGAAGTTGACATGAATCAAGGTCGCCCCTTCCCGCAAGGGGTTACGTCTAGCCTCGCCAAATGAGCGAGGAACCGGTGCGCCGACACCTGCGATCGTTCCACAGAAAAGGAGTGCCGACATGAACTACCAGCGGTTCTTCGAAGAAGCGATCGACCAGCTCCACGCGGAGCGTCGCTATCGTGTCTTCGCCGACCTCGAGCGCATCGCGGGCAAGTTTCCGCGCGCCATCTGGCGCGCAGGCGGCCGCGCCGAGGAAATCACCGTCTGGTGCTCCAACGACTATCTCGGCATGGGCCAGCATCCAGACGTTATCGCCGCGTTCCAGGACGCGGCCGGCAAGATGGGGTCGGGCGCCGGCGGCACCCGCAACATTTCCGGCACCTCCAACCCCCTGGTCGAGCTCGAGCATGAGCTTGCCGACCTGCACGGCAAGGACGCGGCCCTGGTCTTCACCTCCGGCTTCGTCTCCAACGAAGCCTCGATCTCGACCATTGCCCGGCTTCTGCCCAATTGCCTGATCATCTCGGACGAACTGAACCACGCCTCGATGATCGAAGGCGTTAGGCGCTCCGGCGCCGAGAAGAAGATCTTCCGGCACAATGACGTCGCGCATCTGGAGAACCTGCTGCAGGCGGCGGGGCGCGAACGCGCCAAGCTGATCGTCTTCGAGAGCGTCTATTCGATGGATGGCGACATCGCGCCGATCCGGGAGATCGTCGAGCTCGCCGAGCGCTACAACGCCATGACCTATATCGACGAGGTCCATGCTGTCGGCATGTACGGACCGCGCGGCGGCGGCATCACCGAGCGTGAGGGCCTGGCCGACCGCATCGACATCATCGAAGGCACGCTCGCCAAGGCGTTCGGCACGCTGGGCGGCTACATCACCGGCACCAGTGCCGTCATCGACGCGGTGCGCTCCTATGCGCCGGGCTTCATCTTCACCACGGCGCTGCCGCCGGCGATCGCGGCCGCGGCCACCACCTCGATCCGCCATCTCAAGAACTCGCAGGCCGAGCGCGACGCCCAGCAGCAGCAGGCGAGCCGAACCAAGCAGATCCTCTCTGCCGCCGGCCTGCCGGTGATGGAGTCTCCGACCCATATCGTGCCGCTGCTGGTTGGCGATCCGGAGCTCTGCAAGATGGCCAGCGACCGCCTGCTTGGCATGCACGGCATCTACATCCAGCCGATCAACTACCCGACCGTGCCGCGCGGCACCGAGCGGCTGCGCATCACGCCGACGCCGTTCCATTCCGATCGACTGATCGCCGAGCTGCAGGATGCGCTGGTCGAGACCTGGGATGCGCTCGGCATTCCCTACGGCTCGGCAGGACGCCCCGCCGTCGCCAAGAGCGACCGGGTCATTCCGCTGGTCATGGCCAAGGCCGGAGGCTGAAGCCGCCGTGTACTCAACAGCTTTCATTCATTTCGGCTTCCTCTGAATTTTCAGGAGTAGAACCATGAGCCACATGTCCCACACTTCCTTTTCCGGCTTTACCCAGGCCGCGCAGCAGGCACAGCAGTGGGTAAAGGAGCTCGCCGCGGACCTGCGCTGGAGCGAGCCAAGTGCCTGCCGGCTTCTAAGGTCCGTCCTGCACACGATGCGAGATTGGCTGCCGCCAGCGGAAATGGCCGATTTCTCGGCGCAACTGCCCGTTTTGATTCGCGGCATTTATTTCGAGGGCTGGGAGCCATCGGCGCCCGAGCATGAGCGCAAGAAGCGTGATTTTGTCCTCAGCGTCAGGAACAGTTTCGGCTACGATGACGACATCGATTTCGACGTCGCCATCAGCGCGGTGTTCAAGCTGCTCGATCGCCATATATCGCATGGCGAGATCACCCAGGTGAGAAACTCGATGAAGAAGTCCCTTCGCGAACTCTGGCCCGTTGATTGAACAATGTTTCGCGACCGCAAGCAGGCTGGAGAGAGACTCGGCATCGAATTGGCCGGGCTCGACCTTTGCCAGCCGATCGTTCTGGCGCTGCCGCGCGGTGGGGTTCCGGTCGCCGCAGAAGTGGCAAAAGCCCTGGGCGCGCCTCTCGACGTACTCATCGTCCGCAAAGTCGGTGCTCCGGGCAACGCGGAACTGGCGGTTGCCGCCGTCGTGGATGGCAATCCGCCCGACGTCGTGCTCAATCGGGAGATCGTTGAGACCTATGCGCTCGACGATGCCGAACTTGCCGCGCTGGTTGCTCTCGAACGCCCCGAACTCGAACGTCGACGCCTCGCCTACAAGGGCAATCGCAGGTCGTTGTCAGTCGCAGGCAAGACGGTGATCCTCGTCGACGACGGGGCAGCAACGGGCACGACCATGAAGGTCGCCATACGCGCGCTCAGGCACCGGGCGCCCAGGGAGATCATCGTGGCGGTTCCCGTGTCTCCCCCCGATACATTGGCCGATTTGGCGACAGAGGCTGATCGCGTGGTATGTCTTAGCCAGCCAGGGCGGTTCCGTGCATTGGGCTATCATTATCTGCGGTTCCCGCAGCTTTCCGACAGCGAAGTGACCGCGACGCTGGATGAGGCTAGCCAGATGCACAAGTCGCGCAGGCGCGATATGGTCGGCGACCGGTCGACGGCCGAGAAGAACAGGAGATCACATTGATGCTGGTCCGCACGCTTTCTGCCTTGGAATGCACGAAGATCCTGACAGCCAACCGTGTTGGCCGACTGGCATGCGCGAAGGATGGACAGCCCTACGTCGTGCCCATCCACTATGCCCATTCTGATGCTCATCTTTACGCTTTTTCCATGCCGGGCAAAAAGATCGAATGGATGCGAGCCAATCCGCTGGTGTCCGTGCAGGTTGACGAACACGGCCAGGGCCGAGGATGGAGAAGCGTCATTGTCGATGGCCGATATGAAGAGCTGCCGGACCGGATCGGCCACAAGCTCGAGCGGGATCATGCCTGGTCGGTGTTGAGTAAGCACAGCGACTGGTGGGAACCTGGCGCACTTAAGCCGGTCGCGCCTCCCACGGCCGACGGCGCACCACATGTCTTCTTCCGGATCCTGATCGAGCAGGTGTCGGGACGAGAGGCGAGCGAGTAGGTTCACAACCCTTCATACAAGAATGGGAGCGGTCCGGCGCAAACTGCGTCGGACCGTTTTTCCTCGCGTGAATTGTTATCTTGCCATCAAGACCGGCAGCGATTGTCCCTCAATCATCGACTTGGTGACGCCGCCGAAAATACGCTCGCGCAACCGGGAGTGGCCGTAGGCGCCCATGACCATCAGCTCGGCCGCAACGTCGCCGGCATGCTGGCGAAGCACCTCGGCAACCGAATGGTTCGAGCTCGGCAGCCGGTCGACCGTAACCTTCACGCCGTGCCGGGCGAGATAGGTCGCGGCATCGGCCCCAGGTTCAGCCCCGTGATGGAATTCGTCCTCCAGCGGATCGACCATGACGAGGCGCACGTCGTCGGCGCCTTTCAGCAGGTCGAGCGACTCGCGAACAGCGCGCGATGACTCAACGCGAGCGTCCCATGCGACCAGGATGCGTTTCGGTGTCAGCGTTGGCCGCGAGCCCTCGGGAACCAGCAGCATGGGCTTTCCCGATGAGAACAACACGCCCTCGATGACCTTATCCTTCAGAGTGTGGCTTGCCAGCAGATCCGGCCCCAGAATGGTCAGATCGGCGTAGCGGGCACGCCTCCCGATGACGTCGTCAGCCCATCCAATGTCAGGATAGTCGTCGCTCAGATCAGCCGATACCGCGCTCCGGAAAAGAAAGGCGGTGACATCCGAAATTCGTTTCTCAAGCCTCTTCAACTCGGCCTGACGCTCCTCAAGCCAGGCTGGTGAGACGACAGCAGCATACTCACCTCCCGAGGGCGGTGCGGCAATCTCGAGGACGAGCACGGAAAGGTGCGCATCGATCTGTTCGCACAGGTCAGCGGCGAGCTTCAGATCGCCCTCACCCTGGTTCGGTCCGGTAACCGTAAGCAGTGTCCTGAAAGTCACGGTGGCGACTCCTGATTTCGAGTGAAGGTTCAGTCGTGATGTCAGTCATTAGCGCGGTGCCCGGTGGTTTCATTGCGCTGAGTCAAACACCGTGACCGCGGCGGCATTTGATCCGCATCAACGTGCGGGGAAGCCAAGGCTGTAGGTTTCAGTCGATCAATCGGGGAAACGCGGATGAAATTCCTGATTACGGCGATTCTGGCGGGATTGGCCCTCAACGCAGCTGCCGCCCAGGAACTCGGCAACGGCAAGGCGGAATACATGAACTCATGCGCCGTCTGCCATGGCCCAGAAGGCAAGGGCGACGGCCCGTTGGGCGACCAGTTGTTGAAGCGGCCGAGCGACCTGACGCGCCTCTCCAGGCGCAATGGCGGCGAATTCCCTTATTGGCGCGTCTTTGCCGTCATCGACGGTCGCGGCATGGTCCCGGCGCATGGCGATCGCGACATGCCGGTCTGGGGCCGGCAATTCCTTCCCGGCGACGTGAAGAAATATGGCCCGAATGCCGGGGAAATCGTCACCAGGGAACGGATCCATGATCTGGCCGGTTATGTCGAGACGTTGCAGCAATGAAAACAGAAGGCACAAACAGTCTCCGCGCGACGCAGGCATCGAAGAGGCCGGACATGGTCGTTGACGAGCAGCAATCCGCTACCGCGTTCGTGCTTGATCCCGCCTCCCATGGCATGACCGGACCGGTCGAGGCGATCGAGACCCATATCTCGCGTATTTTCTTGGTTGGCGAACGCGCTTTCAAGATGAAGCGGGGGGTCAAGCTGCCTTATGTCGATTTCTCGACGCCAACGCTCAGGCTGGCCGCTTGCGAGAAAGAGGTGGAACTCAACAGCAGGACCGCACCTGATCTCTATCTGGGAGTGCGGCGGATCACCCGCGAAGCCGACGGCAAACTCGTTTTCGATGGCACGGGCGAAATGGTCGATGCAGTGATCGAGATGGTCCGGTTCGATCAGTCAAGGCTCCTCGATCGGATGGCGAGTGCCGGAGAACTGACGCCAGCGGTGATGACGGCCGTCGCACGCATGATCGTGGGATACCACCGTGCCGCGCCGAAGATCCACAACGGCACCGGCTCGTTCAATCTGATGGGCGTGCTCGACATCAACGAGGCCGGCTTTGGCACCAGTCATGTCTTTACAAAACGCGAAATCGAGACGTTTGCCGGGGCTTTCCGCATCGCGCTTGCCCGCCATTCAGGATTGCTCGACCGCCGGGAGGCCTCAGGCAAGATCCGCCGGTGCCATGGCGATCTGCACCTGCGCAACATCTGCCTTTTCGATGGCGAACCTCGCCTCTTCGACTGCATCGAATTCAACGATCAGATCGCCACTATCGATGTTCTCTACGACCTTGCCTTCCTGCTGATGGACCTTTGGCACCGTGGTTTTCCGCAGCTCGCCAATCTCGTGATGAACCGCTACCTCGACGAGGCCGATGACGAGGATGGCTTTGTCCTGCTGCCTTTTTTCATGGCGGTGCGGGCGGCGGTGCGCGCGCATGTCACCGCCACCCAGGTCGAGGAAGGCAGCGCCGATTCCGGCAAATTGACCGCCGAGGCCCGATCCTATTTCGAACTGGCCCGAACATTTCTCCAGCAAACACCGCCGAGGCTCGTTGCCATCGGCGGCCTCAGCGGTTCCGGCAAGACGACCATTGCCGAGGCGCTCGCTGCCCATGTCGGTGCGCCGCCCGGCGCGCGCATTGTCGAAAGCGACCGCATCCGCAAAGCGATGCACGGCGTACCCGCCGAGACCAGGCTGCCGGACAAGGCCTATCGACCTGATGTGTCCGACCGCGTCTACAACGAAATGGCATGGCGCGCCCGCCTGATTCTCTCTGGGGGCGGCTCGGTTGTAGCCGATGCGGTTTTCGACAGACCGGCCGATCGTGAGCGAATCGAGAAGGCTGCGCGCGACAGGGGTATTCCATTCTCCGGTTTCTGGCTGGAAGCGGATCCACTCGTCCTTTGGCGACGGGTCAGCGAACGCAAGGGCGGTCCCTCGGACGCCACGGTGGATATCCTCTCGCGTCAACTGCAGCGAAATGCTGGCAAGGCCAGCTGGCTCAAGATCGATTCCGATCGAAAGCCCGTCGACATCGTCGCGGAATTGAGGAGATGTTGCGAGCGCGATGCTTCCGAGATCCTGCGCACGGCCTCCTGATTGTTGCGGACGATCGACCTCAACCGAGTTCGAGCTTGGCCTCGACAAGGCCGGGGTCGTTCGGAAGATGCATGATGGAGAAGCCGAATTCACGGCACATTGCCAGCATCTTGCTGTTTTCACTGAGCACTATACCTTCGATGCGGCGGATCCCATCGGCCTTCGCATAATCGACGATCTGGCTGAGCAACTCCCAACCCAGGCCGTGCCCCTGCAAGTCTGTCCGCACGAGCAATGCGTATTCGGCGCTGACGTGGTCGGGATCGCAAGACAAGCGGCTGATGCCCGCCAGCGCGCCAGTGCCCGTGTCCAATGCGACGAAAGCCATGTTGCGGTCGTAGTCGAGCTGGGTGAGCCGCTTCAACATCTGGTCGGAAAAGCTTTTGCGCGGCGACAGGAAACGCAGGCGCAGATCGTCAGGTGAAATCCTGCCGAGGAATTCGGGATAGAGCGCGATGTCCGCCGGCCTGATCGGCCGGATATGATATTGAGCGCCACCTGCCGAGATTTCCTTCTCCCAACCTGACGGGTAAGGCCGGATGCACAGCGCGGGATTCGGCCCGGCTTCTTCCACCCGCTCCGGCTCGATCTCGATGCGCGCATCCAGTGCGATCACGCCGTCGATGTCGGCGAGCAACGGATTGATGTCCATTGATACGAGGCACGGAAAGTCGACGACCATCTGCGACAGGCCGTTAAGCGCCGCAACGATCGCCTGCCGATCCGCTGGTTTGCGATCTCGGAATCCGGCGAGCAGCCGGCCGATCCGCGTTTGCCCGATCAGGTCGCCGGCAAGAACGTCGTCGAGTGGCGGCAACGCGATCGCGGTGTCGTCGATCACCTCAACGGCGACGCCACCCGCCCCGAACAGCAGAACCGGACCGAAAATCGGATCGCGGCTGACACCAAGGATCAGCTCCTGAGCCTGTTTTCGCACCACCATCGGCTGTACGGCATAACCCTCGATATCGGCCCGAGGATCGCGCTTGCGCACCCGGGCCTCGATTGAGCGTGCTGCCTCCTCGGCTGCCGCCGCGGCTGCGATGCCGAGCACCACCCCGCCAATGTCCGACTTGTGCGAGATCGCCTTCGACAGCAGCTTGACGACGACCTGCCCGGACGTCTTGAGAAGCCGGCTGGCTGCTTTCCCCGCTTCGGCGGGGGACCTGGCGATGATCGTTTCGGGCACCGGGATGCCGTAGGCGGAAATCGCCGCCTTGGCTTCGGGTTCGGTCAGCATTCGCCGGCCCTCCCTGGCGACCTGCCTGAATATCGCAAGCACCGCGTCTCGACCGCTCGCGGCGGCCTCGCCATGGCTCGACGGCGTGCGCAGCAGGGCTCGCTGGGCTCGCGACCAGTCGGCAAGATAGGACACGGCCATTGCGGCATCAGCAGGGGTCTCGAGGCTGGCAATTCCCGCGTCCTGAAGAACACGTCGCCCTTCGCGCGCTGTATGTTCGCCAAGCCAGCAGGTCAGGACTGGCTTGCCGCCGACCTTGCCGCCCTGCGCCAGCGTTGCCACCGCGCTAGCCGCGGCGAGCGGCGAGCCGAGCCCGGTCGGGCAGTTCATAACCAGGACAACGTCGGTCCCGGCATCGGCCGCGACGGCCTCGACCGCTGCCCGGTAGCGCTCAGGCGCAGCATCGCCGATGATGTCGACCGGATTGGCATGGGACCATGTGGCCGGCAGGACGGCATCCAGGCGGGCAATCGTTTCCAGCGAGAGTTCGGCCAGTTTCCCATTGCAGTCGACAAGCTGGTCGACGGCAAGCACGCCGGCGCCGCCGCCATTGGTGACAATGCCGACACGGGCTCGCTCCAGCGGAGCAAAGCGGGCGGTCGTTTCAACCGCGTCGAACAACTCGGCCAGGCCTTTGACGCGCAGGATGCCCGCGCGCAGCAATGCGGCGTCGACGACACGATCCGCGCCCGACAGAGCGCCGGTATGGGTGGCGGCCGCCTTGGCCGCCTGCTCGTGCCGGCCCGACTTGATGACGATCACCGGCTTGAGACGTGCCGCGGCCCGCGCCGCCGACATGAACTTGCGCGGATTGGGAATGGTTTCGAGATACATCACGATGGCGTGGGTGTGCATGTCGCCCGCCAGCATGTCGAGGCAGTCCCCCACGTCGACATCGGCCATGTCGCCGAGCGAGACGATCTGCGAGAAGCCGACATTGTTATCGCCTGCCCAGTCGATCAGCGACGTGGCGATGGCGCCCGATTGCGACAGCAGCGCGATATTGCCGGGCTTGGCGGCCATATGCGCAAATCCGGCGTTAAGTTTGACGGGCGGGATCATCAGTCCGACCGTGTTCGGGCCAATGATCCGGAACAGTGTGGGCTTGGCAGCGTCGAGCATGGCCTGACGCAGGCCGTTCTCGCGGGTAAGCCCGGCGGTGATCACGACCGCAGCCCGCGTTCCCTTGTCACCGAGCTCGCGCACGATGCGGGGAACCGTGTCCGGCGGCGTGACGATGACACCGAGGTCTGGAATATCAGGCAGATCGGCAGCCCCGGCATAACAGCGTCGACCGGCGACTTGCGAGTATTTCGGGTTGACCGGCCAGATCTCGCCTTCGAAGCCGCCGTTGATGATGTTGTCGAACACGACACGGCCGACCGAACCGCCACGCGCTGATGCACCAAAGATGGCGACCGACTTCGGGGCGAACGCACGTTCGAGATTTCGGATCGTCACCCCAATATCTCCTGTTCTTGGCGATCATCGCCTGTCGATCTTGCCCGTTCGTTGCGTTGGATCAAAGCCTTCACCAGCTATCAGGACTAGCTGTTTGCCTGGGTTCGACGCGCCCGCAAGCGCTTGCGAAAATTGGCGAGCATCGATCAAATCGGAAGGCATCGCATGAACGAGTCCACTCTGCGGCGCGCATTGCTGGTCATCGCCATCCTGGGTCTCGCTGGCGGTATCGGAGCCTGGCGAACCGGGCTAGGGCCTCTTGATGCCGACATGATCTGGACGGTGGCGACCTTGCCCGTGGTGGCGGCCCTTGCCGTCTCCATTCTGCGCGATTTCTGGATTGGGCGCTTCGGCGTCGACGCCATTGCGTTGGTGTCGATGTCCGCCGCGCTGCTGCTTGGCCAACCCCTGGCCGCGATAGTGGTCGCGATCATGTATGCCGGCGGCACCGTGCTCGAGGATTTTGCCCGCGGCCGTGCCGAGCGGAACCTCAAGGCACTCACTGACCGGTCACCGCGTGTCGCACACCGCGAATCCGCCCATGGAACGGAAAGGATTTCCGTCGAAGAGGTCGTTGTCGGCGACACTCTTCTGGTACGCGCCGGCGAACTGCTTCCCGTCGATGGCATCCTGCTCGATGCTTCGGCCTCGCTCGACGAGTCGGCGGTGACCGGAGAGCCGCTGCCGGAACCGCGGACCGCGGGCGACATGCTGCGCAGCGGCACCGTCAATGCGGGCGAGACTTTCAGCATGCGGGCTTCGGCCCTCGCTGAAGAGAGCACTTATGCCGCGATCGTGCGCATGGTCGCCGCGGCGCAGACCGCGAAATCTCCGTTCATTCGCATGGCGGATCGCTTTGCCCTGTTCCTGCTGCCAGCCACTCTGCTGGTTTCCGGCGCCGCCTGGTATGTTTCCGGCGACCCGGTCAGAGCGCTTGCGGTGCTGGTCGTCGCAACGCCATGCCCGCTCATCCTCGCTGCCCCTGTTGCCTTCATCGGCGGCGTCTCGCGAGCCGCGCGTGCCGGCATCCTGATGAAGGGCAGCGCGGCCCTGGAGGCCCTTGCGCAAGTCCGAACCGCGATCTTCGACAAGACGGGGACCTTGACCATCGGCGGCGCGGAGCTCATCGAAATCGAAGTCGCGCCCGGCCGCGACGCGAACCATCTGCTGCGGCTGCTGGCATCCCTGGAACAGGCATCGCACCACGTTCTCGCCGATTCGATCATGCGGACAGCGCGCGGCAGACAGCTGGTGCTTTCGCATCCGCGAGATGTCCGCGAATACCGCGGCGCGGGCCTGAAGGGCCGGGTCGAAAACATGGCGATCGCGGCGGGATCGCGGGCTTTCGCGCTCACCGACAGGCCCCTGCCCGATTGGGCGAAAAGCGGCGAAGAAAAATACCGGGACGAGCCGGTGCTCAGGGTTTTTGTCGCACTCGACGGACGACTTGCCGGCGTGTTTACTTTCGGCGATGCCATGCGTGCCGATGCACATGACACGCTCGCCAACCTGCGCTCGGCCGGCATCACGCGCTTGGTCCTGCTGACGGGTGATGACGGTGCAGCCGCAAAGCGTGTTTCTTCCATGCTGGATCTGGATGCCGTCGTCGCCGATGCCATTCCCGCGGATAAGGTCGCGATGGTCGAGGCCGAGAAGGCAAGGGCACCGACAATGATGGTCGGCGATGGCATCAACGATGCACCCGCCCTTGCCGCCGCGACGGTCGGCGTCGCCATGGGCGCGCGCGGGGCGACGGCGTCTTCCGAAGCCGCCGATGTCATCGTTCTCGCGGACCGGCTGGAACCCGTGGCCGAGGCGGTGCGGATTGCCCGACGGACGCGCGCGATCGCCCTGCAGAGCATCGTTGTCGGGCTGGCGCTCTCGGGTGTGGCAATGGCCGCGGCGGCCGTGGGGCAGATCGCTCCGGTGGCAGGTGCCTTGCTTCAGGAAGGGATCGACGTCGCGGTCATCCTCAACGCACTGCGCGCCCTTGGCGACGGACGTCTCGGGCGCGCATAGTGGACAACAACGGATCGGTTAACGGCCATGGCACAGCAGAATCTGGTGGTTTGCGGCAAATGCGGCGGGGTCAATCGTCTACCGCCGGCCCGCAATGCCGACGAGGCCAAATGCGGAAAGTGCGGGACCAGGCTGTTTTCAGGTCACCCGCTGGACGTCGACGCCAAGGCGTTCGACCACCAGACCGCGCGCAGCAGTATCCCCGTTGTCGTCGATGTCTGGGCGCCATGGTGTGGCCCGTGCAAGATGATGGCTCCGGCCTACGAAGCGGCAGCGCGCGAACTGGAGCCACATGTTCGCCTGCTCAAGCTCAATTCCGACAATGAGCAGGCTGTCGCGGCAAGGCTCGGTATTCGCGGCATCCCGACGATGATCCTCTTCCATGGCGGGCGTGAAATCGCGCGCACATCAGGCGCGATGACGGCAGGCCAGATCGTCAGGTGGGTTCGCGATCGCCTGCCGACGGTCGACGCCTGAAAGCCGCCGCCCCATGGATCCACTCATCGCCCGGCTCGCACTGGCCCTGGCAATTGGCTTGCTCGTTGGACTGGAACGTGGCTGGCGGGAGCGGGAGGCGCCCGATCGCAGCCGCACGGCGGGCATTCGCACCTTTGGCATATCCGGCCTGCTCGGCGGCGTTCTGGCCGCACTCGCCAACGCGCTCGGCGCGGTATCGGTGCTTGTCGGCGGATTCATCGCCTTTGCCGCGATCTTTGCCTGGTACAAGGCGCGCGAAGCTGCCCATGACGAGGATTTCAGTGTCACCAGCGTGATTGCGGGCCTTGGCGTTTTTGCGCTGGGCGCGCTTTCGGTCACCGACGACTATCGGGCGGCGGCTGCCGGTGGGGCGGCGTTGGCGGCAATCCTGGCCAGCCGGGAGGTCCTGCACGGCCTGCTGAAGCGACTGACCTGGATCGAACTGCGATCGGCGCTGATCCTGGCGGTGATGACGGCGATCGTCCTGCCCTTGCTGCCAAACCGGACGATGGACCCGTGGGGAGGTTTCAATCCGTGGGAGGTCTGGTTCCTGACGGTGCTGATGGCCTCGATTTCGTTCGCCGGCTATGTGGCTGTTCGCATTCTGGGGAATACGCGCGGCCTGCTCGTCAGTTCGCTCGCCGGAGCGATCGTCTCTTCCACCGCCGTGACCCTGGCGCTTGCCCGCAACGCCGCCTCGGCAAGCAACCCACTGCCGCTCGCAGGGGCGGCATCGTTGGCTGCAATGGTTTCCGTGCTCCGCGTCTGCGCCGTGGTTCTGATCATCGAGCCAAGCGTCTTCGCCTGGGTCGGCATTCCGGCCATGGCGGCAGCCCTCGCCTTCGCTGCCTGCGGCGCATTGCTGCTTACTCGCGATAGAGGGAATGGCGAAGGGAGTGACATGGCGCGCAATCCCTTCGAACTGGGCCCGTTGTTGCTCTTCGCCTTGCTCTTCGCGATCGTTGCGACCGCGAGCGCCGGATTGGCCGCTCAATTTGGCGGACGCGGCTTGCTGGCGAGTTCGGCGCTCGCAGGTACATTCGATGTCGATGTTGCGGTGCTCGGCGCGTTGCGCCTGGTCAAGCATTCCGTGTCCACCGAGACCGTGGGCCAGGCCGTGCTCGCGGCGCTGGCGGCAAACGCGGTCGGCCGGCTGTCGCTCGCAGCATTTGCCGGTCCGGTCCGATTCTGGTTGCCACTGGCGGTCGCAACCCTGATCTCCGCGACCATGGGCATCTGCGCGATCCTGTTGCTCGGCACCTGAGGGAAGTGCGGCGACCGAGATTTCTTTGATGCGGATCAAGGGCCAGGTCCAGCCACCGCTCTATGAAACTCCGTGAAAGGAGTTCGCCATGACCAGTCTGAAGGATCTCACCCCCAAATTCCGCCACGTCCGGCTGCTTCTGGCCCGTGAGAAGGGCCACCCGGAAGGCGACCGCGAAGAGGGCTACGACGTGCTGGCGCCACTGACCGGCGAAGGCCGGATCGATGCGGAAGAGTGGAAATCGCACAGGGCTTCCTGTCGTGTTCGCCGCTTCCGCACCGGCGAGGAAGACCTGATCGGCCGGCTGAGGCGCAAGCCGGGCGGGCAATGGTATTTCGACTACGCCGAAGGCGACCGCGACGACGAAATCGGCTTTCATCTCGGCGACGAACGGTTCGTGACCGGCGAATATGTGTCGATCGAACGCAACGGCGCCATGCACACCTACCAGGTGGCACGGGTCGAGCGGCCTTGACGCCGCGACGACAGGCTCGCTGCAAGTAGACCATGTCGCGACGCATCCTCATCGTGGTCGGCCATCCCGACCCGTCCCCGGACCGACTCTGCCGCGGCCTTGCCAAGGCCTATGGCGAAGGCGCGGAGAAGGCGGGACACGCCGTGCGCCGGGTTGATCTGGCAGCACTTGATTTTCCAATGCTGCGGACAATGCAGGAGTTCGAGCATGGTGCGGTTCCCGCCGGCCTCAGGGAGGCCGCCGACGCGATCGTCTGGGCCGAGCACATCGTCTTTGTCTTTCCACTGTGGCTCGGAACCATGCCGGCCATGCTCAAGGCATTTCTGGAACAGGTCATGCGGCCAGGGACGGCCTTTGCCTACCCGGACAAGGGCGGCGGCTTCACCAAGACATTGCTTGGCGGCCGCTCTGCACGCGTCGTCGTGACGATGGGCATGCCTGCCGTCCTTTACCGTCTATGGTTCCTTGGGCATGGTCTGGCCGGCATGCGGCGGAGCATCCTGCATTTTGTCGGCATCAGTCCGGTGCGCGAGACCTTGTTCGGCATGGTCGCCGGCGCCAGCGATGCGACTCGCGCGAAGTGGATCCGGCAAATGCGCGGCCTGGGAGAACGGGCCGGATAATCCTCGACCGTCAATCACGGCACCAGGACGGCGGCGCCGCTCAATCTGCCTTGCCTCAGATCGTCCAGTGCCTGATTGGCCTGTTCCAGCGGGTAGACCTTGGTGTGCGTGTGCACCTGAGCGCGCCTGGCAATTGGAAAGAACTCTTCCGCGTCGCGGCGCGTCAGGTTTGCCACCGACACCAGTTCACGCTCTTCCCAGAGCAACTCATAGGCCATCGCCGGAATGTCGCTCATGTGGATGCCGCCGCAAACCACCCGGCCGCCCTTGCGGACGGCACCAAGCGCGACCGGCACCAGGTCACCGACCGGAGCGAAGATGATCGCGGCATCGAGCTGCCGGGGCGGAAGTTGATCCGAACCGCCTGCCCAGGTCGCTCCGAGCGAGCGAGCAAATTCCTGTGCCTGCCTGTCACCCGGCCGGGTGACAGCGAAAATCTCACGACCTTGCGAGATCGCGATCTGGGCGACGATATGCGCGGCGGCGCCGAAGCCGTAGATCCCGAGCCGCTTGCCGTCACCGGCCTTCTTCAGGCATCGCCAGCCGATCAGGCCAGCGCAAAGCAACGGCGCCAACGATACGGGATCGGCATCGCGGTCCAGATCGAAGGCGAATCGGGCGTCGGCAATGACATGGCTGGCAAAGCCGCCATCGCGTGTGTAGCCCGTGAAATCTGGCTGATCGCAAAGGTTTTCACTCCCTGCGAGGCAGTAGGGACAATGCCCGCAAGTGTGCCCGAGCCAGGGTACGCCAACCCGGCGCCCCACCCTGGACCGCGCAACGCCCTTGCCGACAGCGTCGATGATGCCGACGATTTCGTGGCCCGGAATGAGCGGCAGTCTTGGATGGAGCAGGTCACCATCCACCACGTGCAGATCGGTCCGACAGACCGCGCATGCCTCGACCTTCAGCCTTATCTCGCCGACCCCCGGCAAGGGGTCGGGTCGATCAACCAGCTTCAAGGGAGTGCCGATGCTTTCGAGCACCATTGCTCTCATGACGTGCTCCTTGTTGCCGAGGAACAAACGAAAGCGGATACGATCCGCTCCTCCGCCATACCCGACATCAGGCGACGTGGACGCGATTTCAAGCGCGCGAACGCCGACACCCAGGCAACCTGTGCAGCGGCGTTCGACCTATTGTTGACCTTGCCGTCATGCGGCGGCCCACCGATAGGAATGGCGATCCTGGCAAGACTTCCAAACCGCGACACGTCGCAGGCTCGGGCGAAAGCGCTGCCTTGTCCCGGGGGCTATGGACTGACGGTGAACTCGGTCCACATGCCGGCTCCATAATGACCAGGGACGTTGCAGATAAGCAGGTATTTTCCGGCCTTCAGTTCGACGGTCAACGTGCCTGATTTGCCGGGGTCGAGCTCTGAAACCTCGCCCTTGTCGCCAGCCTTGTCTTCGTCGACACGGTTCTCGGCATCAAGGTAGGGAAGCGGCTTGCCGGGATCGGCAAGGTACATGACGATCATTTCGTGAACGGTGTCCTTGGAGTCATTCTTCACGTTGAATGTGACCTCCCCGGCCTTCACCGCTCCGGGGGAAGCCTTCATACCCATGGTGGCCTTGGAGAGATCGATCCCCGGCGTCGCATAAGCAAGCCCCATGGGCATTTCCACGCTTGCCCCTTTGTCCCACAACGAGACCTGGACAATCGAAGCAGCCCGGCTCGCGCCGGCGCTGCCGATCATAAGCATTGCGGCTGCCAGCCCAAGCGTGGCTCTCCTCGATATGGTTTTCATGACTTTTCTCCTTGGGATAGCAGCAGAAGCGCTCTCTATCCGAGCCATCATCCTGCTCGCGGCGGCTGCCGCGATCCTTGCGCCAGATCAAACCGCCCTGCGGCGAACCCGATCGGCAGCGCCGATGCCGCTGTCAGCCAGTTGTCAGGTTGAATTGGCTATCCCGAACCAATGACGGTGATACCGCCGTCTGGCCGAACCGGTCGAAATCCACTCTCAAGGCGCCACATCCGCGCCCAACCTCTCGAATGGAGTCATCATGTATCGCACACTCGTCCTCGCCGCGCTCGCCGGCATGATTGCAGGACCGGCACTCGCTGCTGGCGGCAGCTGCAGCACCGCCCCGAAATCACAGTTCAAGCCCAAGGCAACGCTCGAGGCGCAATTGACCGGCGAAGGTCTCACCGTCCGCCAGATCAAGGTCGAGAAGGGTTGCTACGAAGTCTACGCAGTCGACAAGGCCGGCAAGAAAGTGAATCTGGCCTACAATGCCGAGACCCTTGAAAAGCTCGACAATGCCGAAGCCGGCGAAAACTGATCGGACCGCTTCAATGGCGGCGGACGCGCAGCCATCGCTGGAGATGGTGCGCGTCTGGGACCGGGTCGTGCGGGGCTTTCACTGGGCGCTCGTGCTCAGCTTCGTCACCGCCTGGCTCACCTCCCATTCTTCGGAGGACGTTCACCATTGGGCTGGCTACACTGCTGCCGGGCTGGTCGTGACGCGGCTCGTGTGGGGTGTCCTTGGCACGCCCTATGCGCGGTTCTCGCAATTCGTGCGCGATCCGGTGACGGTGCTGCGCTATCTCTCGGCAATAGTGAGCGGCCGCGAAGCCCGCTACATCGGCCACAATCCGGCTGGCGGCGCGATGGTGATCATGCTGATCGCGGCGATGAGTTCAACCGCACTGACCGGGTGGCTGATGACGACAGACGCCTATTTCGGCGTGTCGTGGGTCGAAGCGGCGCACAGCCTCAGCGCGCACGGCCTATTGCTGCTGGTCCTTTTCCATATAGGCGGCGTCGCGCTGGCAAGCTTTCGCCATCGCGAAAACCTGGTACGGGCCATGATCACGGGGCGAAAACGCAAGGCCGAACCGGCGGACATCGCCTGACGACCCATTAACCGACCAAATCCGATTTGCGCCCTGGACGACTCCGGGGGCGCAAGTCGGTCGCTCCCTGTTCGACATGACCCTGGAAGCACGCAATGCGACAAGGGCGGAGCGGACAAGATAAGAGCAGGCATTGGTGCGGCGATCCCGGAACCGGAACACCAACGCCACTCTTTTATTCAGCAAACGCTTATTGACCCGCATCAAAGCTGCCGGTCCTGTCTTGCTGTCTATTGCCCCCCAATCAGAGCCTGCAAAATTGGGGAGAGCATCATGACCACGGCTGATATCAACATCCCTGTTCGGAAAGCCGAGACCACCGCACCGACGAAGCTTCGTCTCGGAGCCCTCACCGCACTGGTGATCGGCTCGATGGTCGGCTCCGGCGTGTTCAGCCTGCCGCAGAATATGGCGGCAGGGGCCGGTCCCCTCGCCATCCTGATCGGCTGGGCGATCACCGCCGTCGGCATGCTTGCGCTGGTCTTCGTCTATCAATCGCTGGCCACCCGCAAGCCCGAACTCGACGCGGGACCCTACGCTTACGCCAAGGCCGGCTTCGGCCCCTTCATCGGCTTCAACAGCGCCTGGGGCTACTGGATCAGTGCCTGGGTCGGCAACGTCTCCTACGCGGTGATCGTGTTCAGCGCCCTGTCCTATTTCTTTCCGGCCTTCGGTGATGGAAACACCTGGCAGGCGGTACTCGGCGCATCCATCCTGCTTTGGCTGATCCACATCCTGATTCTCGCCGGTATCCGGCAGGCAGCGGTCGTGAACCTCATCGTCACGGTGGCAAAGATCGCTCCGATCGTCCTGTTCGTCGGGGTTGTCGTGGTTGCCTTCAAACTGCAAGTCTGGTCTCTCGACTTCACCGGTCTGGGCAACGCCAGTCTCGGTTCGGTCGCCGCGCAGGTGAAGAGCACGATGCTGGTGACCCTGTGGGTGTTCATCGGCATTGAAGGCGCAAGCGTCTTTTCCGGCCGTGCGGAACGTCGCAAGGACATCGCCACGGCAACCGTTCTCGGCTTCTTCACCTGCCTTGCGCTCTATGCCCTGGTGTCGTTGCTGTCGCTCGGCATCCTCAGCCAACATGATCTCGCTGGGCTGAAGAACCCGTCAATGGCTGGCGTGCTGGAAGCGGTTGTCGGTCCGTGGGGCGCTATCCTGATCAACATCGCGCTCGTGGTTTCGGTGGTTGGCGCCTTCCTCAGCTGGACCCCGCTTGCGGCAGAAATTCCGCATGTCGCCGCCAAGGACGGGACAATGCCGAAATTCTTCGGCCGCGAAAGTGATCGCGGTGTGCCGTCGACCTCGCTTCTGATCACCAACCTCCTCGTCCAGGCTTTCCTGGTGATCACGCTGTTCGCACAAAGCACCTATCAGGCGCTGTTTTACATCGCGTCGGCTGCAATCCTGGTTCCCTATATCTTTTCTGGAGCTTACGCTGCCAAGCTCGCGCTGACCGGCGAGAGCTACGAGAGCGGCGAGCAACGCACTGGCCCGCTTTTCGCGGGGTTGGTGGCAACGGTCTACGGCCTGTGGCTCGTCTATGCGGCAGGCCCGGCCTACCTGTTCATGTGCGCGATCCTCTATGCCCCAGGCATCATCTTCTATGTCTGGGCGCGCCGCGAAACCAATCAGCGCGTGTTCCATACCGCCGAGGCCGCCCTCGCCGGAATCCTCATCGCGGTCGCCATCCTCGCCGTCTACGAGATGTGGACCGGTGCTGTCAGCCCGCTGTGAGAGGCCTGCAGTGCGAGGATTGACGCGATGACAAGCCTAGGTGTCCATTCCGAAGTCGGCCGGCTGCGCGAGGTGATGGTCCACCGTCCGGACCTCAGCCTGCGCAGGCTGACGCCGGATAATTGCAAGGCGCTGCTCTTCGACGATGTGCTGTGGGTCAAGCGGGCCCGCCAGGAGCATGACGTCTTCGTCGATGCCTTGCGCGAACGCGGCGTGCTGGTGCATTCCTTCGGGGAACTCCTGGCTGAGACCATGAGCCTGAGCAAGGCCCGCGACTGGCTCCTCGACCGCCTTGGGGCGTGATAGAGCCTGCGCTTCATCCCCGCGAAAGTCGCTGGCCGTCCGAACGGCTCCTCGCCCGTTGCCAGCTGATAGAGAATGCAACCCAGTGCGAACAAGTCACTTGCAGGATCGGACCGCTCTCCAAGCACCTGTTCCGGGGAGATATAGGCGGCCGTGCCCATCGGCACCGAGCTTTCCGCGCCGAGAAGATCGGGAAGCTCCGCGTGCCGGGCGAGCCCGAAGTCGAGAAGCACCGCCCCGCGCTCGGCGAGAATGACATTCTCGGGTTTGAGATCGAGATGGACGACCTTCTGCCGGTGCAGGGCAGCGAGCGCCGTCGCGATCTCGATGCCGATCCTTGCGACCTCGTCCACGGGGAGCGGCGCGTTGCCGGCGAGATCCGCCAGGCCGGTGCCGGACACGAACTCCATTGCAATATAGGGCACCCGCGACAAGCTGCCGGCTGCCGCAAAGCGCGGCACATGCGGGCCTGACAGGCGTTTGAGGATCAACTCCTCCGCCTCGAAACCGAGGATGACGGAAACATCCCCGCCCGGGTCGAGAAACGGTATCTTCAGCACAAGCGGGAAATCGTATCGCGGGTTGGTCGCCCGCCAGAGCGAGGCCATGCCGCCGGCAGGCAGCTTTTCGACCAGTTCGAAACCATCGATGACGGTCCCTGCCTCAAACCGTTGCATGGGAATATGTCTCCTCAGCGGCCGATCTTCAAACGCATGCCAAGCCAACCGGGCAGACCGGCGGCCTGGATCTTGCGTGCCGTTTCTTCGTGATCATAGGGGACACGAACCATCGTGACCTCGCGGCGTTGTGTATCGACAAGAACAAAGCATGCAGCCGGGTTGCCATCGCGGGGTTGACCAACAGCGCCGGCAATTACCAGATGCCTCCTCAGCGCGGACAGCGGCGCCGGCACGTTGTCCAGCGGCTGAAAATGCATCGGCCGACGCCCGGGTAGCGCATAGTAGATGGCCGGCACGTGGGTATGGCCGCAGAAAATGAACCGGGCATCCGTTGAAGACAGGCAGCGTTCTGCCGCATCCACGTCGCGTATATACGACCATTTTTCTGGTCGCTCGGCACTGGCGTGCACATACAGCCGGTTCTCGGATTGCAGCGAAAGCGGCAATCGCGCCAGGAAATCGAGGTGCGTGGAAGCGAGGCGTTCGCGGGTCCACTGGGCCGCGAACCGCGCATTCTCAGTCATGTTGCTCAGGTTCCGCGCCACTGCCTCGTCGTGGTTGCCCATGATGCAAAGCGCGCCGCGCGCTATCAGATCGATGGCCTTCTCGATCACATAGACGGGATCCGGCCCGTAGCCGACCAGATCGCCGAGCAACACCACCTCGTCCGGATCGTGCCCTCGGACGGCCTCCAGGGCTGCGTCGAACGCTTCGCGATTGGCATGGATATCAGACAGGATCGCGATGCGCATTCAACCTATCCCGAGCGTAGGCAAACCATAGGCAATAGGCGGCGCGAATGATTTGATCCGGCTCAACACCCATGCGCGAGATAATCGGGAGGAGCAATAACCAAGCTGCCAACCACGATGGTCGCATCCGCGGAGCCGGTATATCGCGGATATCACGGCACCATCGGCAAAGTCGAAGACGCCGGTCGGATGGCAGCGAGATCGCAGCCGACGCCAAGAGCGGCCGCCTCAGGTCCAGGCCTGGCCTAGGTAGTTTCCCGTAGGGACATAACCGAATTTCGGCGCCCGTCGATTTGCGCGATTGCTGTGCCACGTTTCAACCGGGAAGACAGCCATGCAAGCCTACACCTCCTCCAGGATTTCATTGTCGCCGCATCTGGCTCAGCCGGCCCTGCCAGCGACACTCGGCTCCGGACCGGTCCAGCCGATCAGCTTCTTTCCAGCCGGATCGGAAATCTATGCCCAGGGCGAGAAGGCTGGTGCCTTCTATCAAGTCGAATTCGGCGCCGTGCGCATCTATCGCCTGCTTGCCGATGGCCGCCGGCAGATCAGCGCCTTCCATCTTGCCGGAGAGACATTCGGCTTCGAAGCCGGCGCGACGCACCATTTCTTCGCCGAAGCGATCAATGCCACCGGTGTTCGCGTTTTCCGCCTCAATGCCGGGGCGGACATGTCGCATCAGTTGCTGCCCCTGGCGCTCAAGGGGTTGACCAGAGCCCAGGAACACCTCCTCGTCCTGGGTCGCCAGAACGCCATCGAACGCGTGGCCGCCTTCCTGGTCGACATGGTGGAGCGCCAAGGCGGCCTGCGGCAGGTGGAACTTCCGATGTCGCGCATGGACATCGGCGACTATCTCGGCCTCACCATCGAGACCGTGTCGCGGGTTTTCACCCGGCTGAAGGACAAGGGCGTGATCCGCCTGCTCAACCTGCGCAGCGTCGAAATCCTCAAGCAGGACGTGTTGCAGACCATGGGCGAATGAGCCCTCAAGCAGACAGCGTGACGTCAGCCTCAGATCAGGGACCCCATTGTCATGAGCGACACACTTACCACCCACACCGGATTTCGCTTCGAAGTGCGTCGCGCGCGCCCTGAAGACGAGCCGACGCTGGCCGAGTTCTTCACGCATGTGACCCCTGAAGACCTGCGCTTCCGCTTTCTCGGCGCGGTGAAGGAAGTCTCGCATGAACGGCTGGTGGCGATGACGCGTTCAGACGACGCCCATATCCATAATTTCGTGGCCTTCTCGACCGACGGGATGTTGATCGCCGTTGCGACGCTGGCAAGCGATCGCGCCGACCGAACCGGCGAGGTCGCGATCTGCATTCGCGCGGATCGCAAGCATCTGGGCGTTGGCTGGGAACTGCTCGCCCATATCTCGAAATATGCCGAAAAACTTGGCCTCGAAGCGATCGAGTCGATCGAGAGCCGTGAAAACCGTGCCGCGATAGAGGTCGAGCGCGACATGGGTTTCACGGTCACGACTGACCCCGACGACGCGACGCTCGTCCTGGTTCGGCGTCAGATCGCTGGCAAGTTCGCCCAGCGGACAACGGCAGAACGATAGCTAGAAGAGTCGAATTCGGAACTGACAGCTATTTCGAGCATCCGCGCGCTTTTTCCAAAGCAGTGGGCGGCGCAAAGCCGAGATTGAGGACCAGGCGATGGAACCGTCGAATCCAGCAAGCGCGATGTCTCGCGCCCGCTTCAGGTTTTTCGGCAGGTTGGGTCCTGGCCTGATCACTGGCGCAGCGGACGATGATCCAGGCGGCATCGCCACCTACAGTCAGGTCGGAGCTCAATTCGGATATTCGCTCGCTTGGACGATGCTGTTCAGCTATCCGCTGATGGCTGTGACGCAAGGGATCAGCGCCGGGATCGGCGCGGTGACCGGTCAGGGCATCGCGCGCAACCTGCGTCGGCATTACTCACCTTGGCTGCTGCGTTTTGCGGTGCTTCTGCTTCTGGTCGCCAACGTGATCAACATTGGCGCCGACCTGGGCGCCATGGGAGCGTCGCTCGAACTGCTGATCGGCGGACCACATCATCTTTACGCTTTTTTCTTCGCGCTGCTCTGCATCCTGCTGGAAGTTTTCGTGAGCTACCGCCGCTATGTCACGGTCCTCAAATGGCTGACCGTATCCCTGCTTGCCTATGTGGCCGTCGTGCTGTCGGTGCATGTACCATGGGGCACCGCGCTCTATGGTGCCCTGGTTCCACAGATCGTCTTCGACGGCGATCACGCCATGGCGCTGGTCGCGGTTCTCGGCACGACGATCAGCCCCTATCTGTTCTTCTGGCAGGCCGGCGAAGAGGTCGAGGAGCAACGTCGGGAGCACTGGCAACGGCTCGGTGCACACCCTCGCACGGCAGGGCATCAACTTGCACGCATCGAGAGCGATACTTTGTTTGGGATGGGATACTCCAATCTCGTCGCCGTCTTCATCATCATCGCGACGGCGGCAACCCTTCATGCCAACGGCATTACCCAAATTCAGACATCCTCGCAGGCGGCCGAGGCACTACGACCCGTTGCGGGCGAGTTCGCATTCGCGGTCTTTGCCGGTGGCATTATTGGCACCGGCATGCTTGCCGTACCCGTCCTGGCGGGCTCCGCCGCCTATGCAGTGGCGGAGATGTTTGAGTGGCCGGAGGGGCTTGACCGGCGCTTGCAGGACGCCCGGGGCTTCTACGGTACGATCGCGCTGGCGACATTGGGCGGGGCAATCCTGACCTTTGTCGGATTGGACCCGATCAGGGCGCTTTACTGGAGCGCGGTTGTCAACGGGATCCTGGCGGCCCCGCTGATGGCGATCATGATGATGATCGCCATGAATCCGCGGATCATGGGCCGGCTCACCTTGCCAAGATGGATGGTCGTTGGCGGCGTGCTGGCGACTGCCGTCATGGCGGCTGCCTCGATCGGCTTTTTCGTATTGTAACGGCCCACGGCAGCTCACCCCTTCCGTGAACGCGCAACGACAATGAGCCCAACGAGGGCGGCTACTAGGCCAGACGCCGTCGCCTAAGAAAGCGGCTCCTTAAACATCAAACATCGGACAGCGCAAAGACCCCAGGCGCCGAGGGTCGCGACAAAAACAAGCGATAAGATACCCGCCATGAAACCCGAGGCCGCCAAGGTGGCCCGACAGTGCATTCATCGCCTCAAGCAGCGTGGGCGTGTGACAAAGGCGTGATCGAGGGATCGTATCCGGCAACATGGGGGCCTCAACCGTCATTCAGGCTGGTCGTGGCGTGAAACCGGGCAGGCGACAATAGGGCGGGATCGGCGCCTTCGCCGAGAAATGGTTTGGGCAGATCGCTTCCGATCACCAGAGACGCAGTCAGTTGACCAAGCGCGGGTGCGGTCTGGATGCCGTAGCCGCCTTGTCCAGCCAGCCAGAAGAAGCCCTCAACACGGGTGTCCCAGCCAACCGCCGGCGTCTTGTCCGCAAAGAACGACCGCAAGCCCGCCCAACTGCGCGAAACATGCGTCACCGGCAGATCGGCGGCGTGTTGAACGCGATCGACTGCGATGGCGATGTCGATCTCTTCGGGCTGAGCGTCGCACGGTTCGCTCGGCGTCTCATCGGCCGGTGAGAGCAACAACTTTCCTGAGGATGGCTTGAAATAGAACATCTCGTCGACATCGATGACGCCCGGCCAGCCATTGGCGTTGATGCCGGTTGGCGTTTCGACAAGCATTGCGGTTCGCCGTTTCGGGACCAGGCCAAGCGGCGCGACTCCCGCCATGACGGCCACCTGGTCCGCCCAGGCACCAGCCGCGTCGACAAGGACCGGCGCGTCGAAGACGCCGACCGGGGTCGTCACAATCCATGTTCCACCGACGCGCTCGATCGCCTCGACCCGGGCGTTGGTGACGACTTGCGCACCCTGACGACGTGCGCCCCGCAAAAAGCCCTGGTGAAGTGCATCGACATCGATATCCATCGCCGAGCGGTCGAGAAACGCGCTCGCCTTGTAATCAGGCCGCAGGATTGGAATGACCGATCTGGAAGCGTCGGGATCGAGCCATTCCATGGCTGTTGCCGATTCCCTAGCCGTCTCTGCAAACAACGCTTCCAGCCTTGGCCTCTGCTCGTCCGTGCCGATCAGCATTGCGCCGCGAGACGTCAGCAAGGGTACATCACAGAAGCCGTGCGGCGGCTCCAGGAAGAACTGGCGGCTGGCCCGTGTAAAGCCGCGGATGGCGGCGTTCCCGTAGCCCTCGCTGAATAGCGCAGCGGACCGTCCGGTAGTGTGCATGCCACAGTGGGCTTCGGCTTCGAGCACTGTGACCTGTCGACCATGCGCAAGAAAGAACGCCGCCGAGGCGCCAGCTATGCCGCCACCGATGATAAGAACGTCCTGCATAGCCTCTCTCGCTCAAATGCGGCCAGCCAAGCAGAATATTTCCGATCGGTCAAACATCTTTCCTATGATAAAGGCAGCGTCGCTTGCGAGTCGACTTTGTTCAGTCTCAACCTTAGACTGCGGGCAACGTCAAAAAGGATCCGCCATGAGCGATTCGAAGCCAAGTCTGGGAGAATGCCTCAAACTGCTGCGCCGGGAGCGGGGCTGGACACTGACGCAGGTCGCCCAGATGTCGGGGCTCGCCATCTCCACCCTGTCGAAGGTCGAGAACAACCAGATGTCGCTGACCTATGACAAGCTGCTGCAGCTTGCCCAAGGGCTTAAGGTCGACATAACCGAGCTCTTCGGCGTGAGAAAGGCCAGCGTCTCTCCCATCGCGCACGGCGCGCGTGCCGTCAGCCGTCTTGAGGACGGGCGGATCGTCGAGACGCCCAACTACGTCTATCGTTTCCTGTGCACGGAGCTGTCGCGCAAGGAAATGATTCCAATGCTGGGGGCAATCACCCAGCAAAGCATCGAAACGTTCGGCGAGCTCATCCGTCATCCCGGCCAGGAATTCACCTATGTTCTCGAAGGCGAAGTCGAGTTGCACACCGACGTCTATGAAACGCTGAGGCTGAAAACAGGAGAGTCGGTCTACTTCGAAAGCACGATGGGACACGCCTATGTCAGCGTCGGCGACACGCCGGCCCGGATCCTGTGCGTGTGCACGTCGGCATCCGGCCAGTCGGAACAGACCCTCGTCAGCGGCGCCAAGAGTATGCGCCCTCATGACGAGCGCGAGACTGTCGAAGCAGAAATGACACTTGGCTAATTAGAAAAATCTCTTTCTTATCAGAAAAATCGGCTTGCCATCCGAAATGCGGGTGTTAGCGTGGGCGAAAGGCATCCCTCGGTCCGTCCCGTGAGAGATGCAAAACACAAGCTCGAGGGGAGCGCATGATGTTGTTACGTCGCCTGCCGACTTTTGCGGCATTTGCCGCTTTGACAGCCTTGACCTTTGCGGGACCGAGTTGGGCCACCGACAAGGATGTCCTGGTTATCGACAAGGCCGAGGATCCGCCCACGGCTGACCCCGGCGTCGAGGTCTCCAACAACGGCTATACGCTGATCTTTCCGGCCTACGAGCGTCTGGTGAAATACGACGGCGCCAAGACCGAGGTCATTCCGGAGCTTGCCGAGAGCTGGACCACGGCGCCCGACAACCTAAGCTGGACATTCAAGTTGGCGTCGGGACACATGTTCGACGATGGCTCGCCGGTCGATGCCGCCGCGGTCAAATATTCATTCGACCGCGTAAAGAAGCTGGCGGCTGGCCCGGGCGACATGTTCCCGACCGTCAAGGATGTCGTGGTCGTCGACCCGCAGACCGTGAAGTTCGAATTATCGGCGCCATTTGCACCGTTCCTGTCGGCGCTCGCCACTTCGGCCGGGTCGATCGTCAATCCGAAGGCGCAAGAGCACGCGGTCAACGGCGACGACGCGAAAGCCTGGCTCGCCGAGCACAGCGCCGGCAGCGGCGCTTTCAAAATCTCGGCCTGGGAGCGCAACCAGCAGATCACGCTCGACCCCAATCCCCACTATGCCGGCAAGGCGCCGGCTTTCAAGCAGGTCATCTTCAAGATCGTACGCGAGATGTCATCGCGTCGCTTGCAACTGGAAAACGGAGACGCAGACCTGATCGACCAGGTTCCGGTCGACCAGGCCGAGGCCATGAAATCAAGCGCCGGGGTGGTCATCGAGAGCAATCCCAGCCTCTATGTCGTCTATCTCTATCTGAACAACAAGAAAGCGCCCTTCGACAATCCGAAGGTCCGTCAGGCCATATCCTATGCAGCCGACTACAAGGGGCTGGTCGATGGCGTCATGCAGGGCCAGGCCGAACAGATGCGCGGAGCTGTCCCGGACGGCATGTGGGGCCATGACCCGCAGGGCATGCAGTACAGCTACGATCTGGAGAAGGCCAAGCAGCTGCTTGCCGACGCCGGTGTTTCTAATCTGCACATCAGCTTCACCTATTCGCAGGCTGACTCCGCCTGGGAGCCGGTGGGTCTTGCGCTGCAGGCTTCGCTCGCCGAAATCGGCGTCACGATGGATATGAAGAATGTCGCCGACACGACCAAGCGCGAGCTGGTCGCCAAGGGCGACTACGACATTGCGACTGGCGCCTGGACGCCCGATTTCGCCGATCCGTTCATGTTCATGAACATCTGGTTCGACCCGACCAAGATGGGGGCTCCCGGCAACCGAGCCTTCTATGAAAACCCGAAAGTGACCGATTTGATCACCCAGGCGCTCGCGACCGTCGACCAGAAGAAGCGTGAGCAGCTCTATATCGACGCGCAGAAAATCACCAACGAGGATGCTCCATACGTCCTTCTGTTCCAGAAGAACGACATCTTCGCCATGCGATCCTCGGTGAAGGGGTACGTTTACAATCCGATGCTGATCCAGGTCTACAACATCGCCGATATGTCCAAGTCCGAATAAGAAATCGGCGCCGAAGGTATGTCGCTCATTTCAACGATCCTTCGGCGCCTCGTCTTGCTGGTGTTCGTGGTGGCTGGTGTCGCGATCATCACCTTCACGATTTCGCATTTGATCCCTGGCGATCCTGCGCAGCTGATCGCCGGCGACAAGGCTTCAGCTCAGACGTTGGCGCATGTGCGACAGGAGCTTGGCCTGGACAAACCTGTTACCCAGCAGTTTGTCATATACGTCAAGCAGCTCCTGTCGGGCGATCTCGGCCAGTCCTTGCGGACGCGGCGCCCGGTGGCCGGCGATATTGCCCTGTTCCTGCCCGCCACGCTTGAGCTCGGCATCGCCGCGTTGGTGATGGCGATCATGATTGGCGTGCCGCTCGGTGTGCTTTCGGCAATCTACAAGGACGGACCGGTCGACCAGGCAGCGCGTGTCGTGTCGGTCGCCGGCATTTCGATGCCGGTATTCTGGTTCGGGCTGGCGCTCATCCTCCTGTTCTATGTCAAGATACCGATCCTTCCGGGCAGCGGCCGCATCACGCTTGGCATCGCGGCGCCGCCGCGCATCACCGGCTTCTTCCTCGTCGACTCGCTTGTCGCCGGCGACCTGAAAGCCTTCTGGTCGTCGCTCTATCACCTCATCCTGCCGGCCTTTGTCCTCGCCTTCGCCAATCTCGGCATCATCACGCGCCAGATCCGGGCCTCGATGCTGGACGTCCTGCAGGAGGATTATGTGCGCACCGCGCGTGCGAATGGTTTGTCACGGTCGGCGGTCATCCTGCGGCACGCCTTGCCCAATGCCCTGATCCCGTCGGTGACGCTGCTTGGCCTCGCCTTCGGGGATCTGCTCTACGGCGCGGTGCTGACCGAAACGATCTTCGCGTGGCCAGGCATGGGGAGTTATGTGGTGTCATCGATCCAGACGCTGGATTTTCCCGCGATCATGGGCTTCACCATAGTCGCTTCGCTGGGGTACGTGCTGATCAACCTCGCGGTCGATCTGACCTATATGGTGCTCGACCCACAGATCAGGGAACTCGGCTGATGGCGGCGGATGGCATCGCCACATCGCCCCGGCCGGCATCGCGGCTTCGCATGGGACGGTTGTGGTATCGCGTGAAGGGAAGTCCCCTCACTCTGATCGGCACAGTGATCGCGCTGGTGGTGCTGTTCGTGATCATGGCCGCGCCCCTGCTGGCGCCCTACCCGCCCGACAAGATCTCACTTTCAGCAAGGCTTGCCGCGCCCAGCCTGCAGCACCTCTTCGGCACCGATGAGGTTGGGCGCGATCTGTTTTCGCGGGTACTCTTCGGCGCGCGGGCTTCCTGCGGCATCGCCTTTGCCATCGTCATCATCTCGACCGTCATCGGCTCGATCATAGGCTGCCTGTCCGGCGTTGTCGGCGGCATCGTCGATACCGCGATCATGCGGCTGATGGACGTCTTCCTGGCGCTGCCGGCACTCATCCTCGCCATGGCGCTGGCCGCCGCGCTGGGGCCGAGCCTGTTCAACGCCATGCTGGCCGTCGCCGTGGTGCGGGTGCCCGCCTATGTGCGGCTGGCGCGTGGGCAAACGCTGTCGCTGCGCAACCGCACCTATGTGAAGGCATCGCGCAGCTTCGGTGCTTCGCCTGCCTATATGCTGCGCTGGCACATACTGCCTAACGCCCTGTCACCCATCATCGTTCAGGCAACGCTGGATCTCGGCGGCACCATCCTGACGGCCGCGGCTTTGAGCTTCATCGGTCTCGGCGCCCAGCCGCCAACGTCTGAATGGGGCTCCATGGTGTCGAGCGGGCGCAACTATTTCCTCGACCAGTGGTGGTATGTCACCTTTCCCGGCCTGGCCATTCTGATCAGCGCGATGGGTTTCAACCTGCTGGGTGACGGATTGCGCGACATGCTCGATCCGAGGCTGGGTGGCCGATGACCGAACCTTCCGGCGATGTCCTGCTCGAAATCACCGACCTTTCGCTCGAGTTCCGTACCTATCGCGGGCCGATCAAGGCGCTGAACGGGGTCAGCCTCAATGTCCGTGCCGGCGAAATCGTCGGCATCGTGGGAGAATCCGGGTGCGGCAAATCGGTGACCATGATGGCGGCGACGCGGCTTTTGCCCAAAGGGGCCGCGCACATTACCGGCGGCGGCATCCGTCTGTTCGGCAGCGATCCGATGAAGCTCAGCGAGCGCGAACTCCAGCATGTGCGCGGGCGGCAGGTGTCGACCATCTTCCAGGAGCCGATGAACGCCCTCAACCCGACCCGACGGATCGGCGAGCAGATCGTCGAGGTCATCCGCCGTCACCAGCGTCTCGACAACGCGGCAGCGACGAGCAAAGCCTCAGGCCTGCTGCGCGACATGCTGATCAGCGAGCCTGAGCGGATCATGCAGGCCTATCCGTTCGAGCTTTCCGGAGGCATGCGGCAGCGCGTGCTGATTGCCATGGCCTTTTCCTGCGAACCCAGGCTCATCATCGCCGACGAGCCGACGACGGCACTCGATGTGACGGTGCAGGCGCTGATCCTGGGCCTCATCAAACACAAGGCGACGAGCACGGGAACGGCCGTTGTTTTCATATCGCATGACATGGCCGTGGTGTCGCAGCTTTGCGACCGGCTCTACGTGCTTTATGCGGGACGGGTCGCGGAAGCCGGGACGACCGCGTCGGTGCTGGCGGCGCCAGCCCATCCCTACACGCGGGCCCTGATACGCTGTCTGCCGGGGCTGGCACCACCCAAACAGCCGCTGGAACAGATACCCGGCACCTTGCCCGACCTGCTTTACCCGCCTGCCGGCTGCCTCTTTCGAGCACGCTGCCGCGAGGCGGATGATCGTTGCGTCTCGGTGCCGCCGCTGGCCGCCATAGAGCCGGCTCGCCGCGCCGCCTGCTGGCGCCGTATCGAGGAGACGCAAGCCGCGTGACCGAGCCTCCGCTCCTCTCCGTCGAAGACCTGGAAGTCCGCTACCGCGTCACCTCGGGCTGGTTCGGTGGCGCCGACGTCCATGCCGTCAACGGCGTATCGTTCAGCGTCGCCGAAGGCGAGACCATCGGCATTGTCGGGGAATCTGGCTGCGGAAAAACCACGCTCGGACAGGCGATCCTCGGCCTGACCGTCATTTCCGCGGGCGCGATCAAACTCAGGGGAACTGAACGGGACCGCGCACGACGCACCCAGTTGCAAATCATCTTTCAGGACCCCCAGTCGTCGCTCGATCCGCGTCTTCCGGTCTGGCGCCTGATCACCGAACCTCTGCATATTCGCGGCGGCTACACCCGCAAACAGCTGATCGAGCGCGCAACCGAACTGGCCGTCTCGGTCGGCTTGCGGCCGGAGCATGTCGATCGCTATCCACACGAATTCTCGGGCGGCCAGCGCCAGCGCATCGCGATTGCCAGGGCGCTAGCCGTCGAACCTGCGCTGCTGGTCCTCGATGAGCCGACCTCGGCGTTGGACGTGTCAGTGCAGGCGCAGATCGTCAATCTGCTGCTGTCGCTGCAGGCGGAGCGCAGACTGTCCTATGTGCTCATCTCGCACGACGTGTCACTGGTGCGCCACGTGGCCGATCGTGTTGCCGTCATGTATCTCGGCCAGATCGTCGAAGAAGGCCCGACGCTCGACGTGCTTGACGCTCCCAGGCATCCCTATACCAGGACGCTCCTCGATGCCGTTCCGAGTTTCGATCGTCCACTGAACTCGATCGCACCGCGCGCCGGTGAATTGCCGAGCAACCGAACACTGCCGACCGGCTGCTTCTTCCGGGATCGCTGCCCTTCCGCGACGACCGGCTGCGAACTGCCGCAGGTTTTGGTACCCGCCGACGGATTGCGAACAGTCCGCTGTCATCTGGTCACGCGCACAGGCGATACGACGTTGCAGCGCACCGCGCCGGGACCGGTATTTTCCTCCCCGAATGATGCGATTGCTTAAGCCGCGTCGGCCGCGAATGGGTTTTCCACTTTCGGCCAATAGGGCGTCTTGAGCTTTGTGTAGGGGATCGCGGCGAAGTTGGGCTGCGTCGCACCGGGCGGGGCGCAGAACAAGATGCGCTTGGCGATCGGTGCGAAACCAGCCTGGAAATGGTAATTGGATTTGACGATGACGATGCGTCGCTCGCTTGGATTGAGACCGAGCGCGGTCATGCAGTCCGGATGGAAGACCTGCGTGCGAACCGTGTTGATGATCAGGTCGATGCCGCCGTCGGTGGTGACCCATGCCGCATCCCCGAGCGGCCAGGGCATGGTGCCGAACAGCTGCGTCAGCTCGCGGCCGAGGCCTTTTACTGTGACGCGCAGGTCGACAGGCATACCCGAGAACACGCCGCACTTGCCGCCAACCCGCAGGTTTATGGTACCGCCGATCCCGGCCTCGACGCAGAAGCGATAGGCGATCGGGTCCCAGTACATGGCGCTGGCTACGTTCCCGATGCCGCGCTCTATCAGCCGGCGCAGGATGTAGGTGGAGTCCCCCGGTGCGCCGCCGCCGGCATTGTCCGAAACATCCGCGATGACCACCGGCCCTTGCGGCTCGGCGAGCGCGATATCGAGCGCCTCGTCGATGCCCAGGAATTTCGGGATCAGGTCGTTACGCAAGGCGAAAAGCTGCTTGCCAAACCTTTCGGCCGTCCGCTCGGCAAGCGACTTGTCATCGTCGGTAACGACCAGCATGCGGGCTCCGACGTCCTCGACGTCGCCATGCGGAAAGCCATGTCCGAGCGACACTGACAGTATGCCTGGCTCGGCTTCGGCGGCAGTCATGCCATCAACGAAGCCGCGCATCGGCTGCTCCTGCACTCGGAAGGTGCTGATCATGCGGCAGTCGTAAAGCGCCATCACCGGCCTGACCTTGCCCTCCACCGTGTCGACGATAATGCGGTAGAGCTCGCCGGCACGATCCATGATGTCGGTGTGCGGATATTCCTTGTAGGCGACGATGGCGGTGGCGTTGTCGACCATCTTCTGGGTTGTGTGGCAGTGCAGATCCAGCTCTGCCCCGATCGGGATGTCGGGGCCGACGATAGCTCGGACATGCGCGAGAAGATCACCCTCGGTATCGTCATAGCCTTCCGCGACGAAAGCGCCATGCAGCGCCAGAAGCACGCAATCGACCGGCATGGCCGCTTTAAGTTCGGCCAGGATCTCGTCGCGGAACTGCTCATAGACCTTGCGGATTGTTATGCCTCCAGGCTCGGCGCAGACGCACAGGCCCTCGACGATCTCGTGGCCGTCCGCCTCGCCGCGCTGACGCCACACGAACAGCTGGCAAGACGGCTCGTTGAGCGCCTTCGACGTAGCGTCTCCCCGCGCGATGCCCATTTCCTCGAAACTGTGGTAGCCGGTCGGGATAGGCGCGAACGTGTTGGTCTCGGTGTCCATGCCCGCTATGAAAATGCGCATTCTTTCGTCCTCATACCCATTTTTTCGTTTAAGAAAAATCTTTTCTCATCATCAAACTATTGTATGATTTCCGCAAGCACCTGGACCATGTAAGAGCTGCGCCAAGCCGCATTCGCGCGGCCTCCGGCGGGTGGCACAGAATCGGAAATTCACATGCATCTTCACCCGCTCGACGATCTGGTGCTGGACGAAACCACCAAGGCCATTCCGCCTGGCGTTGCGGTCCGTCTTCATGATGTCGGTTCGATGGGCTGGAACCTCCTGCGCGGTGACGTGCCGCTGCCGGCAGCGGTCATCAGGGAGTCCGCGCTCGACCACAATTCGCGTTGGATGCAGCGTTTCCTGGCGAAGCGCAACGCGATCATCGCGCCGCATGTCAAGACGACGATGTGCCCTCAGATCATGCAGAGGCAATTGCGCGACGGCGCCTGGGGCGTGACCGTCGCCACGCTGCATCAGATGAGGGTTTGCCGTCGGTTCGGCATCGATCGCATCGTGCTCGCCAACCAGCTCGTCGGACGGCTGGAACTGGACGCCCTGGTCGCCGAGCTGAACGCTTCGCCCGGCCTCGACTTCTACATGCTGGTCGACAGCCTCGATGCCGTGCGCCTGGCGAGCGAGGCGGTTGGACGCGCCGGACCGGCCTCGCGGCCGATCCAGGTACTGGTCGAGCGTGGCTATCCGGGCGGCCGCACCGGTTGCCGCAACAACGACACCGCGCTCGAGGTCGCGCGTGCCGCGCATGCGGCGCCGCAACTGCGGCTCTGCGGCGTCGAGGCTTTCGAGGGACTGATCAAGCCGAAGGACGGTGGCCCGGCACAGGCGGTTGCGCATTTCGTCGACGAGATCGGCGCGCTCTACGAAGCATGCGCCGGCGAAAACCTGTTCGAGCGCGCGCCACCGATCGTGACGGCCGGCGGTTCGTCGTTCTACGACATCGTGCTCGATCGCCTCTCCGGCAGCGGCGCGCAGGTGATGACGCGCAGCGGCTGCTATGTCAGCCATGACAGCGGCATCTACCAGGCCGAGCAGAAGCGCATCCTCGCCGCGACCGGCGAGAACGAAGGCCTGGTCAACGCGCTGGAAGTATGGACCCATGTCCAGTCCTGCCCTGAACCGGGGCTGGCCATCCTGACCGCCGGCAAGCGGGATTTCGGAACCGACTCCGGACTGCCGGTACCGCTTCTCGTGTCGCGCGATGGTGGTTCGCCCGAAACGCTGGCGGGCTGTGAGATCTTCGCAAGCAACGACCAGCACGCCTATATGCGCGTTCCGGCGACGGTTTCGGTAAAAGTCGGCGATCGCATCGGACTGGGCGTGTCGCATCCCTGCACAACCTTCGACAAATGGCAGATTCTTTTCCTGGTCGATGATGCCTATGAGATCGTCGGCGCGCTCAAGACCTATTTCTGATCGCAATCCACAAGTGAGATGGCCCCTTCGGCAAGGTCGCGACGACCGATTGGCCGGCCTGTGGAGATCATGGTCGACGTCATGCCATCCGACGGGTCAGACGACAAACCGTATCGCGCGCTGGATGTCGAAGAAATTGTCTGCCTCGAAGCGAAGCGTGCGCGCGGCGGGATGTTCGATGCCCGGGTACCAGCTTCCCCTGTAGGCCTCGATGGGCGTGGTGTATTCGACGATGAGCTCGAACCGGTCGGCCAGCTTCGGCAGGCATTTCGACAGATCGCGCGAAAGCGAGGCCTCCACGGTCTCACGTATGGCCTTGACCGAGCCTTGAGGCGAGAGAGAAGACGTCGCCGGTCCGAAGCCTTCGCTGGTTGCAACGGTTGCTATCGCGGGCACCAGCGCCCTCGCCTCGCCGCACATGCCGGCATCGCCAGACAGAAAGACCGAAGGCACGCCGTAACGGGCGGCACAGTGTGCGTTCAGCGTATATTCGGATGCCACCTCCCCGTTGATCAGCATCCTGGACACGGTGCCGGTCAACGTGTGTGCCAGCGGATTCGTGTCGGTGCCGGCCTTGTTGTGGTAGCCGGTGTAGAGAGCGGCATCGAAGGTGTCATCGATGCCGAACATCATCGCATCCGGATGGCCGCTCCAGCCGCGAACGATGCGGACATAGGCTGGAAGCTTGGACAGGATAAGGTTGCGCGCCGTCGAATGGGCATCCTTGACGACGACTTCGGTCGCACCCGCCGCCTTGGCGCCTTCGCAGGCTGCGACCAGTTCATCGGTCATGTATTCCCGGAATTCGGCATAGTCGGGATTGCCCTTGCGCGCCTCGTCCCAATTGGTGATGCCCGCCGTGCCTTCGATGTCGGCGCTGATAAAGACTTTCATGTGCTTGCCTTTCGATTTCAAAGAAGGTCACCGTGCACGCGGCTTCAATGGCGTCCTGGCTCATGCGGTGGAGGCGGCCTGCGCAGCGATGGCTGCCTTGGCCAAGGTGTCTCAGGCTGCCATTTCAGCCCGCCGTCGCTCCAGGAACATGGGGCCGACGCGAATGCCGCGGCGTCCATTGTCGTCGACGGCGTCCAGCTCGAGAATCTCCTCCTCGTAGAGCAGCCCGTGCATACGGAACCGGCCGGCATCCACCGGCTCGCAGGTATGGGTGCAGAAATACTCGATCAGGCATTTCAGCTGGCCGTGGCTGTAGGTCAGATAGGTGATGTTGAAATCCGGCCCGTACTGGCCGAGGTGCGGCGCGATCTCCGGCGGCACCTTCTCGACAGGCAGACTATCGACGCGCGACCAGTTCGCTCCTTTCCAGGTCAGCTGGCTGGCCTTGGAGAAGGAGAGGTTCATATGCGCGTAGTCGGCGCCGCGACCATAGATGCGTCCGTCGATGACGAAGTCGTTGCCCGAGACCGGGCGGATCTGCAGCGGCACGCCCTCCCCCATTAGATACAGCTTGCCGTCCTTGCTTTTCACCTCGACGACCTCGCCGCCCACCTCATGACGATAGAGGCCGGGCAGGCTTGCGAACTGGTCTTCGGTAATGGGTGGCGGGGTCTGGCTGCGAAGCGGCATCCGTCCCATGCCGCAATCGGCAAGAGCGATGCGCAAGCCATCGCCGGCGAGCCTGGAGGCTATCTGATTGGCGAAATCAAGCGTGGCGAAGATCAGGACGCCGAAACCGGCCCTGGGCAGAAGCATCATCTGCGACGCATAGCCATAAACCGCGCCGCCATGGCCTACGGAGGTCCACCCGTCCATGTCGCCTACGCCGAAGCACAGCCCATACCCGTTGAGGTCCTTGTTGTGACCTTCGGGGCGTTTGCCGATCGGGGTCCACATCTTGCGCAGCGATGCGGGGCTGACAACGGAATCACCGTTGGGCGCGAAGCCGCCCCGCAGCAGGCACCGCGTATAGTTGGCCATGTCGGAAGTGGTGGAGAAGATATTGCCGGCGGGCGATCCGCCTAGATTGAACACCGGCGCGGGGCTATCCCCGTCCAGAGTCCACATGTCGGCCGGCGCCAGCCTTTCACGGATGCCGGGAGCCATCCCGGACGACGTGTCGTTCATGCCGAGCGGCTTCAGGATGTTCTCGGTGATATAGTCGGAATAGCTCTTTCGCGTTACCCGTTCGATCACCATGCCGACGACGGCAATGCCGGCATTGGAATAGTGCATGATGCCGGCGCTGGGATCCTGCTTCAGCGTGGACGTGGCGAGCTCGGCGACCGTGTCGGCCAGCGGCGGCTTGTGCGAGTCCAGATAATGTCCGCTCTTGGGCTCACGCACGATACCGGCGGTGTGGCTCATCAGCTTGCGCAGACTGACCTGGGAACCGTGAGGACCGCTTTCACGCCCGGCGAACGGATTGACCGGGTGAAAACCGGGCAGATACTCCGAGACATCGACATCAAGGTCGACCAGTCCCTTCTCCACGAGCTGCATGATGGCAACCGATGTGAAGGTCTTCGTGATCGAGCCGATGCGGAAACAGGTGTCGTCCTTCATGTCGAAGCGGCGATCGTGCCGCTGTATGTGGCCGTGCGTCATGAGGCCGTCCCTGTCGACCAGGGCATAGGAGATCGACGGGATCGCCTTGTCCTCCACCTCGTGGCGGATAAGGTCTTCAAGAAGCTCGATGGCGTGGGGGGAAAGCGAAGACACGAGGATACTCCCTGATTTCAGTTTGTATGGCGCGGATCGAGAATGTCGCGCAGAGCGTCGCCGACGAGGTTCCACGCCAGCACGAACAGGAAGATCGCGGCTCCGGGGAAGGCGAGCGTGTACCAGTACTGGAACGGATTGCCGGGCTGGCCGACGATCCAGTTGCGCGCATAGGCGATGAACTGCCCCCAATCGGCGTAGCCTTCCTCCGTTCCCACTCCGAGGAAGCTCAGGGCGGACGCGGTCAGCACCATCGAACCCGTGGCCATGGTAGCCAGAACCAGCACAGGGAAGAACGCGTTGGGCAGGATGTGGAACACGATCAGCCTGAAGTCGCCGGCGCCGTAGCTTCTGGCCGCATTCACGAAATCCATCTCGCGGATCCGCAGGATTTCACTGCGCACCACGCGCGCATAACCCATCCATCCGAAAGTCGTCAGCGCGACGGTTATCGGTCCGAGCCCCTTGCCGAGCAGGGCAGTCAGCACCATGGCGGCGATGAGGAAGGGAACCGCCATGAAGACGTCGACGACACGCATCAGCACTTCGTCCACGATGCCGCCGTAGAAGGCAGCAAGCGATCCGATGATCGTGCCGATCAGCACCGAGATGGCGACGACGCCGAGGCCGATCTTGAATGCCGTGCGGGTGCCCCAGATCACGGCGTAGTAGATGTCGTACTGGCCTTCGGTTGTTCCGAAGATCGCCTCGGGCGATGGCGGTTGCGGCGTTGCCAGGAAGCCCGCTCTGGGCGTGTCGTATACCGACATCTGGAATTCCTGCGGCGGTGCAAGCACCGGCGCGAAAATCGCAACCAGCACGAATGCCAGCAACAGCAGCACACCAACCAGCGAGATCGGATTACGCTTCAGATAACCAAGCGCTCTCATCGCGTCTTTACCCTCGGATCGAGCAGCGGATAGATCATGTCGACGGCCAGGTTCAGCACCACAAGAACGACCGCGAAGTAGAGCCCGAAGCCCAACACGGCCGGAAAATCCAGGTTGGCGGCCGTCTTGGCCGCGAACTGGCCGAGGCCCGCATAGTCGAAGATGGTTTCGGTGATGACGACGCCACCCATCATGGCGGCGAGTTCCATTCCGGCGATCGTTGTGACCGGAAGCAGCGCGTTGCGCCTGGCATGATGCAGCTCCACCACGCGCCGGGGCATGCCCTTTGCGCGTGCCGTGCGGACATAGTCCTGCCGAAGCGTTTCCAGCATCGACGTGCGCATGACACGCGTCATGTTGGCAAGATTGACGTAGGTCAGGGTGATGACGGGGGCAGCGAGATGCCTGAGCGAATCCCAGAAAATGGCGAGATTGCCGTTGAGCAGCGCGTCGACCGTGTTCGCGCCGGTGTAGCGGGTGAAGCCGGGCGAGGTGACGGCAGCCTGGGCCCACTGGCTAAGGCGCCCCGGCGGGAACCAGTCAAGCGCAGAGTAGAAGATCAGCAGCATCAGCAGTCCGAAGACATAGACCGGGAATGACCAGCCCAGGATGGTGAAGATGCGGATCAGATGGTCCGGCCAACGGTTGAGATGGATGCCGGCCCGCGAGCCCAGGTAGATGGCCAGCAGAAAGCCAGGAATGAACGCCAGCAGGACCAGTTCCAGGGTCGCAGGCAGCAGGGAAGCCAGCGCGTGAGCAACAGGCTGGCGCGCGGTCTCGGACCAGCCCAGATTGCCGGTCACGATGTTGCCGATCCAGCGTCCGTATTGAATGTAGAAGGGATCGTTCAACCCATACTGCTCGATCATCCTGCGAATGCTGTCCTGGCCGCCCTTGAGGAAGTCCGGGGACGGCGCATACGCTGCCAGGCGCTGTGTCGGCGACAGCGACATCTGCAGCGCGAAAAGCATCAGCGACAGGGCGAAGAGAACGACGGGCAACATCAGGAGCCGCCGCAAGGCGTAGTTCAGCACATCAGCATCCGCACCATGAGGAATAGCCGTTTCGCCGGGCGACGATGGCGCCCGGCGAAACCCGAAGCTCTTTAGTCGGCCTTCTTAGTGACGGGATAGAAATCCCAGGCGCCGTAGAGGATCATGTTGTGCACATAGCCGTCGATGTTGCTGCGGGTGACGATGTACCCGAAGTCCTCCCAGAGGAACTGCGTGGTGGCATAGTCGTAGGACATTTCCTGCAGCTTGGCGTAGATCGGCTCACGCACGGCGGGATCGCTCGAGGCCCAGGCCTGGTCGAGAAGCGGCTTGAACTTCTCCGCCATCAGGTCGCGGTAGCCCTGGCCGAGCATGCCACCGACAAGACCGGTCGGGGACAGGTAGTAGGTCGCGGCCCCCAGCGGACCACCCGGGTCGGAATAGTCCGGTCCCCAGCCCATGTAGGTGAGCGGCGAGGCGGGCTTTTCACGATTGTTGAGCTTGTCCGAGATGGAGGCCCATGGCAGCGACTGGATCTTCATCTTGAACTTCGGGTTGATCCGCTGCAGTCCCTGCTGGAGCGCGGAAAGCGCGGCCGTGCCTTGCGGCGTTCCTTCCTGCACATAGGCCGTGAAGGTGAAGCCGGTATCCCACAGCTTGCCGCCGAAGGCCTTCTTGAAGTGCTCCGCGGCCTTTTTCGGATCATAGCCGTAGATCGGCGAGTCGGCGCGATAGCCCATGATGCCGCGGACGGTCGGGCCGCGCGCCTGGACGGTCTTGCCGAGCAGCGCCTGCTTGATCAGCGCATCGTAGTTCTGCGCGTAGTTGAAGCCCTTGCGGACATCGATGTCGGAGAAGAAGTCCGGAGGGATCCCGTTGCCGTCCAGCTTGCCGCTGCCGATGGCGGCGTTGTCGGCATCGTCCAGTGGCCACGCAAAATAGAGGCCGCGACTGAAAACCTTGGGCAGGCCGTCGATGACCTTGACCCCGTCGGTCTTGCCGAGTTCGTCCAAGAATTCGACAGGCGCCGTCACGAAGTCGGCATCGCCGGAAAGCAGTTGCAGGCGACGCGTCGTCCATTCCGGAACGGTGCGCATGACCACGCGCTCGAGCGAGGCCGGGCCCATGAAATAATTGTCGAAACGCTTCAGCGTAATGCGGCGATCCGTTCTATCCCATTCGTCGAGCATGAACGGGCCGGTCCCGTTTTCCTGGGCGAACAGCGGATCGTCACCGAGTTCGGGACGGTAATACTTCTTCCAGGTGTCCCCGTTGCCGTCCCACCCTCCGACCGAGGCGACCCATTCCTTGTCGACGATCGAGGCACCGAACGGCAGTGCCAGGACGCCAAGCGTGGCGGGGAAGGATTTCGGCAGCCTCAGCGTGACATCGTCGCCCTCGACAGTGATCTGCGAAGCGAGTTCGTCATAGACTTTTCGAAGCGCTTCGGGGCTGGCGTCCTTGATGTCCGACACCTTGCCTTCAGCCTCGACCCATTTGGCGACGTCGGTGTATTTGCTCGCTGTCACCACTTCGGTGATGGCATTCGACATCCAGGATTGCCCCATGAGGATGGCGCGCAGCAGCGAGTAACGCACGTCTTCGGGTGTGATTTCGCCATAGCCGGGTTCGATCTTGGCCTTCTGCTCGTTGGTCAGCCCGTCGTAATACTGCCAGGTGATCTTGCCGTCGTCGCCCTTGATGCCGACCTTGTGGGCGTGGACGCCCTTGCGGATCGGAAAGCTATAGCTGACCGAACCGTCCGCGTTCTGCTTGATCAGGCCGTTTTCGAGGCTCGGCACTTGCGAGGACAATGAAGGCACGAATTCGGAAATCTGGGAGCCGTTGTAGTTCAACAGGCGGCTGTAGACGTTGAGCACGCCGTAGGAGCTCGGCGTGTTTGCAATGTAGGCCGGATCGAAGGACTGAACATCGTCGGTCCAAAGGAACACAAACGTTCCGGGATTCTTGGTTTCTGCCACGGCAGACGAGGCAAAAGCGCCTATGCCCATGCTGAACGCTAATGCCAAGGCACGTTTCATTTTCATGGATATGTTCCCACAATTGACCCGAGGTCTTTTTATCGTTGCGTGCGAAAGCTAGGAGGAGGCTTGCGCCCCTGTCCAATGCGTAGATAGGATCAGTTATGCGAATAATGCATGAGGTCGATCGTGGAGCTGGCATGGTTTGAAGATTTCCTCGAGATCGCCGCGACGCGGAATTTTTCGACCGCGGCGGCGTCCCGTAACATCTCGCAGCCAGCCTTCAGCCGCCGCATAAGGGCGCTGGAAGCGTGGGTCGGCGCCGAACTCATCGACCGCAGCACATATCCGGTACACCTCACCAGCGCGGGCAACATATTCGTTCCGCGTTGCCAGGAAATGCTTCGCGACGTGTACCGGCTGCGCACCGACTGCCGCAACGCCGCCGGCGCCAGTTCGCGGCTTCTGACCTTCGCCGCGCTTCATACGCTGGCTATCTATTTTTTTCCCAAGTGGATCAGCCAGCCCGACATGCCCAATGCACCGGTCCGCAGCAGCATGCACACTGGCGACTTCCTGGAATGCGTCGAGCACTTGTCGTCAGGCAAGTGCGACTTCGCCATCACTTACGATCATCCCGACGGCCCGCCGGTCCTTGAGGCTGGCCCCTTCGAATCCCTGCAGATCGGCAGGGATCGCTTGGTTCTTGTGTCGGGGGTCGACGAGACGGGAAAGCCGCTCTTCGACATCGATGTGCCGGAGGGCACCAGGATCCCATATCTCGCTTACTCGTGGAGCGACGGCTATCTGGGCAAGCTGATCTCACTCATCCAGTCGCGCTGGCGGCGTCCTCTCAATTTCAGCATCGTCTATCAGTCTTCGCTTGCCGAAGGCCTGAAGCAGATGGCGATCGCTGGACAAGGCGTGGTCTGGCTGCCGCAGATTTGCGTCCAGAAATCAATTGCCCAGGGCGAGCTGGCCCAGATCGGTGGACAGCAGATGTCGCTGGAGATCGAGATCAGGATTTTCCGCCGCGTGGGCGCGCGCAGTCGAGACGGTGAGGCGTTGTGGAAATATCTCTCGCGGACCGCTGAGCAAACTCGCGGCCACCACATACTCGATCCGGCGCTGACCATGCGCTGAGCGGACTGAACGGATATTCGCAGGCTTAATGCGAAATCCGACAGGGCAATGCAGAGATTGCATAACCATTGGGAACTGGCCCGGAACCCGGACAATCAAAGGGCCAAGATGGTTTTGGAAGGCACCCAGGAACATGCGGCGGCCTGTCTTGGGGCCGCCTGGAGATCCGCCCCCTATTGACAGCCCACATGCTCACTGCGTTCGATGCCGCTTGTCGCGACCATTGCGCTTGGAGTTCCTGTTGACCGTCAAACCGACTGCCACCGCGAGCCTTCCCGACGACGTAATCCTGTCGGTCGAAAACCTGGAAGTCTGCTTCGGATCAAGCGCGGCAAAGGCTGTACGGGCGGTTCAGGGTGTCTCGTTCCAGATCAGGCGCGGCGAGACCCTGGCACTGGTGGGCGAGTCGGGTTCGGGCAAATCCGTCACCGCAATGACTGTGATGCGCCTTACGGAATACGATGGCGCCAGGATCACCGGCGGGCGGATCCTGATGAGGCTCAAGGACGGCGGCATAACCGATCTGACGAAGCTCTCCGAAAAGCGCATGGAAGTGCTTCGCGGCTTCGAGTTCTCGATCGTCTTTCAGGATCCGATGTCGAGCCTCAATCCGGTATTCACCGTCGGCGACCAGATTGCGGAGGTGATTACGCGGCACCAGGGCAAGTCGCCGCGCGAGGCCCGCGACATCGCGCTGAACGTGCTCAAGCTCGTGCGTGTTCCCGACGCCGCTCGAAGGCTCGACCAGTATCCGCACCAGCTTTCCGGCGGCATGCGCCAGCGCGTCATGATCGCCATGGCATTGGCATGCCGCCCCTCCTTGATGATCCTCGACGAACCGACCACCGCGCTCGATGTCACCATACAGGCGCAGATCCTGGATCTGGTCCGCGCACTGCAGCGTGAGATCGGGATGTCCGTTCTTTTCATTACCCACGACATGGGTGTGGTCGCCGAAATCGCCGACCGCGTCTGTGTCATGTTGAAGGGAGAAATCGTCGAATCGGGCTCTGTAAACCAGATTTTTGTTGACCCCCGACACCGCTACACGCGCGCGCTGATCTCAGCGGTGCCAAGGCTGGGCAGCATGGCCGACAAGGACGCGCCGGAAAAATTCCCGCTCGTCATATACGATGCGGAAGCCTCGCAGCCGGAGGTCGCCGCATGAGCGCCGGATCGACGGCGACGGACAGGAGGCCTTTGGTCGAGGTCCGCGACCTTGTTACCCGCTTTGACCTGAAAGGCGGCATCCTTGGCGGCATCACCGGCCGGGTTCATGCGGTCGAGGGTGTTTCCTTCGATATTTTCCCCGGTGAAACGCTGGCGCTGGTCGGCGAATCGGGATGTGGCAAGTCGACGGTGGCGCGCAGCATCATGCAATTGGACAAGCCCCTGTCCGGCTCCATTCGCTATGATGGCAACGAGATAATCGGTGCGGGACGAGCGACCCTTGCGGGGTTCCGGCGCGAGGTGCAGATGGTCTTTCAGGACCCCTTCTCGTCACTCAATCCACGCATGACGATCGGCCAGGCACTGACTGACCCGATGCGGGTGCACCGCATTGCGCGGCGAAGTGCCTTGCGGGAACGGGCGATCGCACTGCTGGCCAAGGTGCAGTTGCCGCCAGATCATCTCGAACGCTATCCACATGCCTTTTCCGGCGGTCAACGGCAGCGCATCTGCATCGCCAGGGCTTTGGCGCTCGACCCGCGCCTTCTCATCGCGGATGAGGCGGTCGCCTCGCTCGACGTGACGATCCAGGCTCAGGTCATCAACCTTCTGATGGACCTGCAGCGTGACATGGGCATCGCCATTCTCTTCATCAGCCATGACATGGCTGTGGTCGAGCGCATCGCGCATCGCGTCGCCGTCATGTATCTCGGCGAGATCGTGGAGATCGGGGACCGTCGGTCGGTCTTCGGGAACCCACAACACCCCTATACACGCAAGCTGCTTGCAACGGTTCCTGTCGCCGATCCGGCTCAAAGGCAGGTAGGGCGCGAACCGATGTCCGACGAGATTCCCAGTGCGGTGCGGGCCGTTGATTTTGTTCCGGTCCGCCTGCCGATGAATGCCGTTTCGCCTACCCATTTCGTGCGCGAGACTTCCCCAGCCTGATCAGTGGAAAGATGTCGTTCAACGTTTATGCACCGCACGCGCATCGTCGAGCGTGATTTCGCCCATCGGCTGCCCCCCACGCGCAAGATTTATGGAAGAAGCCGATGGTACCGTTGGCTGGGATCAATCCGTGCCATAACATATTGTTTTTATTTACTTTTTCTGGCCGAAACTCTCGATTTGTATCACAATAGGTGTCACAATATGTAGCACATTCCCGGCAACTGCCGTAAACGGTGTCGATCAACAGGCTTGACATCTAAACCCGGGCATCGCCAATCGATTGGCGATGCCGTTATTTCTGGCGAAACGCAGAGTGGAACGACACAACCAGCGGGCCCAGAATGTAGTCGAGTGCTGTGCGTTCCTCGGTAACGATCATGACTGACGCCGGCATGCCCGGATAAAGGGCAATCTGTGGGGCTGAGGCCAATTCCACCGGATCAACCGCCACGTCGGCAAGATAGTAAGGAAACCCGGTCTTGCTGTCGGTGATTCGATCCGCCGAGATGCGGGTGACGCGTCCATGAATTATGGGTATCGAACGCTGCTTGTAGGATGTAAAACGAACTTCGGCGGCCATGTCGGGTCGCAGGTTTGATATATCCTCGACGCGAACCTGCGCCTGGACGATCAGCGAATTCTCGGTCGGCACGATGTCGAGAATGGTCTGGCCCGGCGCCACGATCGCACCGATCGAGAAGACACTGAGATCCATCACCTGGCCATCGTAAGGCGAGCGCACTTCGGCCCGGTCCACGGCAGCCTGGGCGGCAAACATCTTGGGCACGAGGTCGGCAAGGTTCGATTGCGTATCGATCAGCATGGCCGACAGTTTGGCCCGGCGCTCATTGGTCAATTGCGCGATCTGACTCTCGAGTTCGGCCTTGCTCTGCTGACTGCCGCCGATTGCGCCGAGATTGTCGTCGATCAGGCCCTGCAGGTCCGAGGCGGACCTTTCCAGTTCCAGGATGCGCGGGCGGGTCGTCAATCCGGCCTTGAGCAGCTTCGACAGGCTGGCCTTCTCGTCGATCGTCGATTGCAGCTGGGCCTGGTAGGATTCGACCCGAGACTGCTTGCCCCGTATCTGCTCCTCGAGCTCGGCAATGCGCCGCTCGAGGATCTGTTTGGCGCCGGCCATCGAGGCACGCTGGCTTTCCAGATCGGCGATCTGGTTTGCCATTGCATCGTTGAGATAGTCCTCGTGCTCTTTGAGAATGTCTTTGGGAAAGGCAACCACCTTGCTGCCGTCCAGTTCGGCCCGGATCCTGGCATCGGTTGCGCGCAACAATGCATATTGCTGGGCATAGAGATTGAACTCGGACCGAACCCTGGTGTCGTCCAGCTTCAGCATGATGTCGCCCTTCCTGACGACGTCGCCATCCTTGACGCGGATCTCCTTCACCGTACCACCGTCGAAGTGCTGTACGCTTTTTCGATTGCCTTCCACCTTGACGATAGCGTCGGCGAGCACGGCGCCGTTCAGCGGGGCAAAGGCCGCCCAGCCGCCGAAAATGCCGAAGAAAGCCAATACAATCAACAGACCGATAAAGGCCGGCACCCGGATCGAATCCGGGGCTAGGATACCGGCCTCGCCAGGCAGGCTTCGGTAGGTAAGAACGCCGTCGCTCATTGATCTCTCCGCCCACAGCTCATTGGGTCGCCACCGCGATTGGAGCCGCGCGCTGGTTGAGCAGCGCCACGATCTCGTTTCTCATCCCGAAGGCCTCGACGGCGCCATCGCGCAACAGAAGGATCTTGTCGACATTCGCCAAGGTAGAAGGCCGGTGCGAGACAATGATCACCGTGCTGCCGCGGCGCTTGAGCTCGATCGCGCATTCGCTCAGCGCGCGGTCGCCATCGGCGTCGAGATTGGAGCTCGGCTCGTCAAGAATGATCAGGTTCGGCGTTCCGAATACCGCACGGGCGAGAGCAATCCGCTGCCGATATCCTCCTGATAGCACTGCACCGCCTTCGCCGATCTGGGTCTCGTAACCTTGGGGCAGACGAATGATCATCTCGTGCACGCCGGCGAGCCGCGCGGCCTCAATCACCTCCTGGTCGACATTGGTCTTGAAGCGCCCGATATTGGCAGCGACCGTATCGGAGAAGAGTTCGATATCTTGCGGCAGGTAGCCGATGTGGTCGCCGAGCGCGTCGTGCCCCCATTGCGACAGGTCGGCGCCATCCAGCCTGACGGTGCCGCGGCTGGGTTGCATGACGCCGGCAAGGTGACGTGCCAGGGTCGACTTGCCGGCGCCGGAAGGGCCAACGATTCCCAGAGCCTCGCCTGCTTCCAGCCGGAACGATACGTCCCGGAGAAGCACTTTCTGCTGGCTGGCGATCGCAAAGCTGACCTGCTCGACCGAGATTTTGCCGCTGGGCTTCGGCAGGTTGAACGACCTTTCGTTCCGGGCCCCCCCGTCGACCAGCTTCTCGACCCTCGTCAATGCCGCTCGCGCAAGGATTAGGCTGCGCCAAAGGCCAACAATCTGCTCGACGGGCTGTAACCCCCTGCCCAGCAGGAGGCTCGCCGCAAACATGGTGCCGCCGGTAATCTGCCGTTCAATGACCAGATAGGCGCCGAGGCCGAGGGTCAGCGACTGCATGGTGAGCCGCAGGAACCGGATAAGGCCCGACATCAACGCGGCACGGTCGCTTGCCTCCGCCTGGCGCCGCAGCGCCAGGTTGCGGTCGCGCCCCCAGCGGCGGATGAGACCGTCGATCATCCCCATGGCGCGCACGACTTCCGCGTTCCTGAGGCTCATCTCGGTAAAGTTATAATTGCTTGTCGCCAGCTCGTTTGCCTGCTTCAGCGGCGAGCGCACGAGATACTCGTTGAGCACCGCCATGGCGATCAGAAGCAATGAACAGCCCAATGCGAAAAAGCCGAGCCACGGATGCAGCAGGAAGATGATACCGATGTAGATGGGCGACCATGGCAAATCAAACAGGGCGTGGATGCCGCTGCCAGTGATGACCTGCCTGAACGTGTCGAAGTCTCGGATAGGCTGGCTCGGCGAGGAGCCGGGCGATGGGGTTTCGACCGAAGCGGCGAGGATCTTTGCCGACAACAGCCGGTCGAGTCGCGCGCTGGCACGCGTCAGGATCCAGGCGCGCACCAGGTCGAGGCCGGCCAGCGAAAGAAAGGCGGCCAGCAACACCAGGGTCAGCATCACCAGCGTAGTTTCGCTGCCGCTGGTGACGACCCGATCGTAGATCTGCAGCATGTAGAGCGGGGAGGCCAGGTAAAGCAGGTTGATCGCCAGGCTGAATGCCGCCGCAACCAGGAAATAGCGGCGGCATGCCCGAAGCGCATCCTTCACAATTCGAGACTTGCTATCCACTTCCAGAACCCCACTCGATACTTTGTCAGGCCAGGTAAGCCGCCGCTGAGAGCGGCCCTTTGGTTCACACCACGAAGTCGCTTGAAATCGCCCCGTTGCCGATGCCGGTCAGCGTGAATTCCGCCGGATTGTACGAAACGACGGTATGGCCCTGACCATCATCGGCAAGCTTGAAGGCGTTCGCATCATAGCTGCCGACCAGATGCAACGCGGCGCCATGGGTGCCATCCGAAACAGTCAGCGTCCCGCCGCTGCCATCCTGGTTTGCCTGATAGACAGCCGTCGTTCCCGCACCGAACAAGATGTCCCTAAGGTCCAGCGTGTCATCATTGGTGATGCCGCCGATGCGTCCGCTGTAATCGAAGGAATCGTCAAGTTGCAGCGTGCCGGCAGCGTCGTGCCCGAAGGTGACGTCCGTTGACGAAGCGCCGCCGAACTCCAGCTTCGACAGATTACCGATCGTGGCATCGCCGGCGCCGGTGACCTGGCCGTGGATGACGATGTCGCCGCCATTGGCCCAGAGCATGCCTGAATTCGCCAGGCCGCCGGCGACCGTCAAGCCGCCCGAACCCGTTGCTTCCAGCGTTCCGGAGTTGACGACGACGCTGCCACCGGTATCGACGACCAGCGCGTTCGAGCCGGAGGCGATGATGGTCCCCCTGTTGTCGAGGCTGAGCATTCCGCCGCCCAGCTGGCCGGCGCCGGAGATCGTGTTGTCGACATTGACCAGAGTGACGTCCGGTCCGGTGCCGGAAATGATGTTGGCGGCGCTGTCGGACAGCAGGATCTGCCCGCCGCCCTGCAAGGTCACGCCGTGCTGGATGACCTGCAGCAGCGTATCGCCACCGGTCGAGTCGAGCGAGATGAGGCCGCTGTTGTTGATTATGCCGCTCAGCGGCAGCAGAGCGCCGTCGCCGATCGTCATGGTGCCGGAATTGTTGACCACCGGCGTCTGGTCGAACACGAAATTGCTTCCGGTCAGCGCGTTCGCGTGTACGCCGTCCAGCGTGATCGACTGTCCGTCGCCGAGCGTTATCACCGCATTGCCGTTGGCATCGTCGGCGATATGCGTCTGGAGGTCGGCAAAGTCGGCCAATCCGTTGTAGCCGATAAGGTCGATCTGATCGGCCGCCGCGTCGAAATTGTGCACCGTGTCGGCGCCGATCGGTTGCGAGAAGACGAAGAGATCGTTGCCGTGGGAGCCGGTTAGCACATCGTCGCCGGACCAGGCAAAGATCGGCGAACCCGGTGCATAGGCCTCGACATTGTCGGCGACCGACGCGGTGCCCACAGTGCCGTCGGCGTTGATCCAGGTCATCTGGACATCGAGCACGGCTGCCCCGGTGAATTCGGGTGGCGTGGTGACGGTCAGTCCGTGCAAGTCGTTGGTCTGTGTCGTCCAGCTTCCGTCGGCATTATGGGTCGCGCCGTCGATGGTCCAGCCCGAAGGCACGTCCTTCACCGTGACGGTGATGGGCGCGCCGTCATGTGAGGGATCGCTCAAGCCAAGATTGATAGGCTCGCCCGACGTGCCGGCGGGTTTGAGGTTGGCTTGGGTCGCGGCTGCGTTCGTATGACCTGCATTATCCGAGAATGCTCCGCTATCGATATTTAGAGTGTAGGACGATCCATTGTTGCTTCCAGCGCCTTTGTCGACGAGGAATGTATACTGAGTGTGGGCTGCGTTGAAGCTTCCCGACCCTGCGATCACGCTGACATTTGGCAGGCCAGATACATGCATCACGTCAGATAGATTAGCAAAATTTGTATGGACGGCTGTAGTAAACGTTATGGTGACAGTGCTTGGCTCAGAGTTACTCCCCTGTTTGCCGTCTGCCACCAAGGTAATTAACCCAGGAGTAACTTCGTCCGTGCCGAAGACCGTCACAGCCAGGTTGGCCGATGCTGTCCCGCCATGCCCGTCCGAAACAGTGTAGGTGAAGCTGTCCGTCACCATCTGACCCGCCGCCAGAGCCTGCACATTGGCCTGGGCGTTCGCCAGCGTATAGGTATAGGCACCGGTGGCCTTCGTGATGACCACGGTGCCATAGGTTCCGGTCTTGGTGAATGTGGTGCCGTTGTCGATGCCGCCCGAGAGCGCGGATACAGCTAGTGTATCGGCATCCGGATCGGTATCGGCATTGTCCGAGAACGTTCCCGACGGTGCACCGGCATGCGCGAGTGTCTGAAGCACATTGCCAGTTGCGCTGGTGTTGGTGTCTTCCTTCGCCCAATTGGTATCAGCTACAGCGACTGGTGCGCCGTTGTCATTGGTGCCATTGACGGTGATGGTCAGGTTGGCGGTCGAGGAGCCGCCATGGTTGTCGGAGTTGGTGTAGCTGAAGACGTCGGTGACGCTGGCGCCTTCAGCCAGTGCCTGCACCGAGGCCAGGCCGTTGTTGAGCGTATAGGTGTAGGTGCCGTCGCTGTTGAGGTGCAGCGTGCCATAGGTGCCGACGAGGTTGGCACCGACATTGCCGGCCGAACCATTGACGGCGGTGACGCTGTGGGTATCGCCGGTGTCGACATCGGTGTCGTTGGTCAGCACATTGCCGCTGACCGGATTGGGCGCGGTGTCCTCTTTCACCGAATTGGTGTCGGCAACCGCGATCGGGTTGTCGTTGGTGCCATTGACGGTGATGGTCAGGTTGGCGGTCGAGGAGCCGCCATGGTTGTCGGAGTTGGTGTAGGTGAAGACGTCGGTGACGCTGGCGCCCTGGGCCAGTGCCTGCACCGAGGCCAGGCCGTTGTTGAGCGTATAGGTGTAGGTGCCGTCGCTGTTGAGATGCAGCGTGCCATAGGTGCCGACGAGGTTGGCACCGACATTGCCGGCCGAACCATTGACGGCGGTGACGCTGTGGGTATCGCCGGTGTCGACATCGGTGTCGTTGGTCAGCACATTGCCGCTGACCGGATTGGGCGCGGTGTCCTCTTTCACCGAATTGGTGTCGGCAACCGCGATCGGGTTGTCGTTGGTGCCAGTTATGTTGACCTTGATGTCGTAACTAGCGGTTCCATCCGCAGATTTTACCGTCAGAGTGTCGGTTACATGCTGGCCCTGCGTCAGCGGATCGGCAAGGGTCTGGTTGAGCGTATAAGCCCACACACCCGTTGTCGTATCGAAGGTGAAGGTGCCATAGGTGCCCTGCAGGCTAGGAGGAGCCTGGAAATGGTTCTGGCCGACATCGGGGTCGGTGATGATCAGCTGTCCGTGCGCGTTGGGGTCATTCAGCGTGCCATTGGCAACGCCACCGGCCTCCACCACAGTCAGGTCGGCGCCGGGAACGGCGGTTATGATCGCGCCGTCATTGGTGCCTTGAATGTTGACCGAAACGCTGGCCCAGCTCAGCGTTCCGCCGCCGAGCTTGATCGCATAGGTGAAGGTTTCGTTGATCTGATCGCCCGCGCCCATGGCCTGCAGGCTCGAGAAGCCATGCGCCGCCAGATACCCACTAAGGTCCATCTCGACCTTGCCATTGTTGATGCGGATGGAAACCCCGCCGCCGATGCTTTCCCAAGCGGAGACGCCAGTCGCCTGAACATCCTGAGTCGTCAGGTCGATCGGCGCGTATTGTTTCGTGGCCGTCGATGTGGAAACCCCGTCGTCCACCGAGAAGAGGGACTTTGCGTTTCCACCCTGATCGTTGGCCATCACATCGAGAACTATGATGGTTTGCGAACCTGAAGCGAGGACGACCGTATCCTCGGTGAGATTGAAAATGTCATCGTTCGCTTGGGGCGTGTTTGAAAAAGACGCTGTGGTTCCGCCTGCATCGGTGATTTTAGAAGCCATTTTCAACCCCCCTTATTTGTATAAGAACAGATGCCCAACCATCTGCTTCATTGACAGTACTAAACGACCGGCTGCTTCCAGCCGAAGAATAGTCGTGCGAATCCGGGCAGGTATGAATTGTCGCCGTCATCCAGCACACCGCCGCGCTTAGAACAGCCGCCTAAGCTGGCTATTCCCGGACGGATATTGACTTGATGCTGGTCGGCCCGACGACACTGGTCGTCGCGCTGCGTTCCCTACCCAAATTACATCGTCCAACTCGTGGTTATTGGCCACGAACTTTAGGTGCCCCTTATATTAGGAGATTATTAACTCTCCTTACGGGGAAGGGTCAACATCCAACTTGGCGGAACAGTTAATAGTTGAACATAGGGGCCACAGCCACCCGGATCGGGCGGCGGAGATCGATCGAGCGCACGCCGGATACGAGCCAGGCGGGGCGGAAGCTGCAGGGCAGCGTGATGAGAGCCCGCCTGCGCACTAGAGCGAGCCGGATAGCCGGAAGTTTCATGCTCTTACCCACGGAGATCGCTCCAACGATGACGAGGCGCGGAACAGACCCGCCTTTGCGCACGCCGTTCTACGCTGTGGCCCTCTTTCTTTTGAAAGGTCCTTAATTCATAGGAGACATGGGTGCAGATCGGACTTGCCAGATCGGAGATGGAGAATGCCAGTTCAGTGGAAGTGAGATACGGACACGAAAACAATTTTCGATAGCGAAAGTCGTCACCGAACTTCGCCAACGCCGCCGTTTCCATCCCTCACTCCCACTCGATTGTTTCCAACCCGGCTAGACCATTGATCTAGCTGGGTTTTTCTTTCTTGCCGTTCAAAAGCCGACGCATGGGCCGTCAAAAAATTACGCTTTTGATTTTAAACGCAAAATCATTGCAAAAAACATTTCAAGGTTTCAGCACCAATCGAAGTCAATCGCGCCTTTCGGTAGAATTCGGCGCCGGTATGTCTATGAGCGCGGCTGGTTTAGGGGGCCAGTAGCGGTCGGTCTGCTTGGGTTGTGATTTCCGCTCGAAGGATGGCGCGAGCAGCCTAGTTCCGGCCAACGTGCTCAGTGTTCGCCAGACCGAGAACACTGTCGTCGCCAGAATTAGCTACAAATTCTGAGATACGTGTCGAACGCTCAAGCCGAGTTCTTTCGCCGGGCGATAGTGTAGGCGAATTCTTGCCCACCAACCTCATCAGTCACGCGGATCCAGTCCTTCGACCATCGTTTAAACACGGTCTTGCGTGCATTCATTTCCGATGCCGCCATTGCAGGGCTAGCCGCTTCGACTACCTGCGACCTGACCATGCGATTAAAGTGCATTTCCGCAACAACATAGACCGCCATGCAACCCACCCAACGCACAAATTCCCCGGTAGGTAGTATTGCGCACTGAGAAATCGACCGCAAGTGGTATGCAGTAATGGAGCCATATCACGAAATGTGCTATGATTCATTTTGTGGGCAAGAAGGCAAAGCCGGCTGGGGAATCTCCGATTGATCGTGAAGAGAGATCGAGGCAGAGTACTATGCTCGCAAATGCGGCCTCACCAGAGAAGAAGCGCTTAAGATTATCAAAGGCGCCCGGCCTTCCAAACAGCGCGCCAGCATAGCGCGGGCAGAGGCTCGGTAGGGCAGTCTGTCCGAGATCAGTGCGGATCGAGGAGATCACGCCGAAGGTGAAGCACTAGGCACAAAGAGGCCGGCGCCCTCGCTGGGAGGTTGCCCGATTGGCGCCGGCCAGACGGTCCCATTAGGTCCGCCGCACCTTCAGACATAGCTGAGTCTTTACGCAACGTCATTTGGTCGGCTTGGCAGCCTGTGAGTGTCTCCAAAGCAGCTTTTGCAAGCTGAGATCGAACGCTTTCCGGCGGCGGCAGCGGAAGCGCTGCATACGGCAATGATCGGGCCGTTGATATCTCCACATTGCAACCATTACCGGGCTACCCGTGTCTTGTGTGAGGCGCTGTTGAAAACGGTGCGGGAAGTCACCGGCAAGGAAGTCGCCTTCGAGCGGTCAATATCGTCGGCAGAAGAGCGTCCGCACGCGAAAACCACCGAGGTTTGGCAAAGAACTGGTCATGCCGGCTGGCGATCTGTGGCGCGATAGTTCCCATAGCCGACCTTGATGAGCAGCCCCCTCGTCGCACATGCGGGCCAGATAGCGGCGGGGAATTCCTAAGGGTTCTGTGTACGGGAACCATGTGCGGACTTCTTTTGTGCGGATAGCGCTCCGGCTAGCCGGCCCCGGCGCAAGGTCAGTCACCGGTAAAGCCGCGCGATCGGCTCGGACCTGACGCGCCAACGATGGCCGATGACCTCATTCCAAAGCTGAGATGTGCCAAGTGGAGCGGTAAGAAAGTCGGCCTCATCTGCGCACCCGACACCATGCCGACCGCCTATGGCAAGGCCAGCCGATGAGGAGGTTAGATGGACGGCGCCGGGATGGCGCTAATAACCGCGCGGTCTGGATCGCGGTCCAGGCGCGCTTTCAGACGGGTTTGCGGCGCCTAGGAGATAGGCGACAAGGGTGCGGACCAGGGCAAGGACGCAAGCGCCCGGATAGAACCTGTGCCATTGGACTTGGCGGCAGTGTTGGCGGCAGTGCGCCGGAATTGATCGCACCCGCCACCAAGCCTGCCCCCTTGCCGGTAAGCCAACTCACCGGGAGCCCCGATCTGCGCGAATTTGTATTGGTGACGGCAACTCCGGCATCGCCGTAGATCAGGAAACCGGTCAGCCGCGTAGCCGAGGCGTCCGTGCACCTGGCGTGTCGAAGCGCGTTTGGTGGTGTCGGACATGTGGATTCTTGTGTGAATTGTGGACAAGCTCCACCGGCCCTATTGCCGATTACGCCAGAGGGGCCAATGTCGCCCCATGGTGGTGGAGCACATTGAATTAGTGCTGTTCGAGCAATCGCTCGGCGAAAGCGATGGCGTGCATCTGCCGTTCGGTGATCGGGTGGCTGACGTTGCGGAGAAAACCGCAGGCTTTGTGTTGTTCGACATTCGCGTCGACGGGGACAGGCACGTTCGGCGTATGGCGGCGATCGGGTATGGCACGACCGGAACGGCGATCATCGTGATGGACAAAGAGGGCCAACTTCGATGCGCTTCCGTAAACGGCGAAACGGGCTTTCTGGTATCGAATCTGGCTGCGTGGTGTGCGTCTCCACTTAGCGAGCAAGCGCGGGTCGACTTTCACGGAATGGCAGTCATGCTGCTGGCGAAGCTTCGTAGTACGGGACACTTCGACCAGAATGCCTAGATGCGCTTTCGATTTGCCGCCCCTATATACGAGGCGCTTGTGGGGGACTTCAGTTTGGCCACGCCTTTCACCAGTTTCGGTCATCACCTGCTGATCTGATCAGACGGCAGCTTTTGGGATGCAGCGGCACAAACACGCAATGACCGACAGTAGGCGCAAAGCTGCCATCCTTACAAGATGAACGCGATCGAGGGGTGGCCAGACCAGCTCCTTGAATCAACTTTGGCGAACCGCTTTGCTGGAGCGGACTGGTCGACATGACCTGTCGTGCCGAACCAACGAAACGACCTTTTCAGCCAACGAAAAAGTCGCCTCCCAGTCACCTCGGCTCCAACCTTAGCTAGGTCGTGTCGACAGATATGAGGCCCATACAGCCACTATGCGTTTGGCCGGGAGCACATGGTTCGATTCTGGAACGAACTAGCCGGAAAGCTGCCTCTTCGCTGACGCCCGCTGCGGACATTGCTAAGTACTCAATCGCTAGAAGATATCAGGCCCTGGACCAAGCCACTCAAAACGCAGCATAGAACATCGTCAGCTCGTCGCCGCCGATCGCTTGAAAACAATGGTAACCTTGGTCCCTTCAGTGGCGCTGGATTTGACTTCGAATTGCGCTTTGGCGTTCTCGGTCAAAGAGCGCGCGATGAGAGCACCGAGCTTGCCGGGCTTCGGCCATGTCTCGCCCTCCGGCAAACCAATTCCATCATCGGCGATAGTGATGCGGCATCCGTCGCCATCGACCACGCTGTGAAGCGTTATTGTGCCGCCTTCTCGTCCTTTGAAGCCGTGTTTGAGCGCCTTGGTCAGCAGTTCATTCACAACCAGCCCAGTCGGCATCGCAACGTTGATCGACACCGGATAGGTATCAACCTTCATGTCCAGGCGGATGCCTTCGACCGCATGCGAAGCCATTACCGCGGATGCTATCTGACTGAGGTAGATACCGAGATCGACCTCATCCTTCTGCTCGTCGTTTTTGGGAGCAACTCCTTCATCAGCCAACCGCGCGGTCTCCAGCCTCCGAACTTTTCCGGAGGGTCGGAGATCACACGCACGCGCTCGACCCAATGTACGTTGCTGCTCGCCGCTATGAACTCGGCGATGGAGGCCTTACCCCTGATCCCGCTCAGAAGCGTCGACTCGGTTTTCTCCTCGCTTCCCTCGAAATAGGGGGCATGCGAGCCGAGTTGACCAATCCAGGCCTTGTTGTGCATCCGCCTTGTCAATGCAAAAAGCCGCAAGAGGACTTCCGCGCCGCGCATGATGCCGCGCGCTCTGATGCCGCTCGGGTTGAGCAATTTGAGTTCGATGTTTGAATGGTTGCTCAGCGCCAAATAAGCAGCATCGCTCTTGCGCGGATTGACGTCGTCGAGCAGCATTCTGACCCGCACGCCTCGCTGGGCCGCCCGGACAACTTCCTGTAAAAGCAAGCGCCCCGTGTGATCGTCATGCCAGAGACAATACATGACATCGAGAGCGCGAGCCGCGTCCCTTGCCGCCAAAACACGCGCCGCGAACGCATCGTAATTGTCCGAAATCAGCAGCAGGCCGCTCTTACCTGCTTTGATTTTATCGGCCGTTGTTTGCGTAATCGAGACGTCCATGAATTGACCAATTTCGAAGGAGAACGAGGCGTCGTTTCATTAGGGCAACAACCCGCGAGTGCTGATCCGGTTGCACGGGGGCTTTGAGCCTGCTGATAGCTCACGGACAGCTCGCCCGTATGATAATCAGGTAGCTCGCCCATTTCGTTGCGCTGCTTCTTGCTCGAGCATCGCAAGCTTTTCGCGGATCTCCTCCGGCTCGGCATGCTCCAGGCCCACCACGTCGTTTCTGGTCTCCCTAAGCGAAACGACGATCTCATCGAGCTTGGCGTGAATGGCCGCGGTATCGCGATAGCCTTGTATAAGGACAACACCGGTGATCACGATGGCGGCCACCGAAAGGACATAGGTGACCGCGTTGGTCAGTCCGAATGGCACTAGCGCGGTGCACAATACCATTGCGACCATCATGACGTAGAAGCCTGGCGGCCGGGAAAGGAAGTCGGCCGTCATAAACAGGATGCGGTTCATTCTAGCGGCTCCATGATTGTGAAGCCGTGGCTCGTTCCTGCGCCAAACGCCGAAGTGGATACAACCACACCATCATATCTTGGCCAGGGCGAATACGGCTATCAGCGCGGTCAGAGCCACGCAAATGGGCACAGCAAGGAGGAAACCGGCCTCTATGAAGCGAGTCTCTTTGTCGTTGAACATTTCAGTCACCTGTCGCTGCCCTAATCAAGTTGACGGGTTCGCTCGCCGCTAACGCAGCGAGCGAACCGTTATCCGCGCAGGAAGGGACATAGCTGCGCGGATTTTGAAATGTGGACTGTCCAGGCTCAGCCAAGGGATATTCCAATGACGAGCAGGGATATGGCCAAGACGAAAACTGGCGCCAGCAACCAACGCGCTTGACCAACACTTCTGTGCCATGAATTCTTTCCTTCAGTTCCGTGGCTGACAACTTCCGCGACAGGTGACCGTTCCAAGCTGGACCGACGGCAAGACCATTGAGGAATTAGACCGGACTTTGGTCCAACCGCCTCCTCCGACTGAAGTCCTTCCAGGGGAACGATTGCATCCACGCCAAGTTGGCAGTTGAGCTTCGACACCACCGATCGGAGCCAATCTCACGAGGAGTAAGACTATGAAATTGCATCTGTCTGCCGCAGCCGCGGCATTTCTTCTGCTCGCAGGCGTCGGCGTCGCGGCGGCCGAGGACATCATCATTCAGCCGGAACAGGAAACGGTTATCCGTGAATATGTGAAGAAGCAGCCGCTTGCTTCGGTGAAGGTTCCCGGAGTGGAACTCAACATCGGCACAGCGCTGCCTGACACGGTCGAACTTCGCGAAGTTCCCAACGTCAAATACCGCTACGTCGTGATCGACAACCGGACCGTTCTGGTCGATCCAAGCACCCACAAGATCATCAAAATCTACGACTGACCGGCCTTGCCGGCCAAAGCCCGTCGCCTCTCCCGGCGACGGGTTTTCACTGAAACGGAAGATCACATGACGCAAGATCTCGCAAAATCCGATGCCTTGGAAATGCGCGTTGTAAATCTCGGAACAAAGTTCGCTGACGCGAACATTACCGGCGGCGACATGAAGGCGTTTCGAAAGGTCGCAACGGCGATGGCGGACTATCAAGGTCTGATTGACGGCGACGACCTTATCGCCGCTTCTTTTCTCAATGACGTTTAGCTCATTCCTGGCCATTGGCCTAAGGTAATCTAGCCGTGCGCGTCTACAGCGTCGGACTGGAACAAGGAAACGCCATGACTTCGACAGCTGCGCTGATCTGGTATCTGGTAATTGCAGGTCCGCAGGGCGGCATGGCGGTGTTGCCAAGCACTTTCGACAAGCGCGAACAATGCACGGCTGCCATCGCCGAATACCAGAAGCAGCCAACCCCCGCCGGGCTGGAGCCTGCAGTGCATCCCCAGCGCTTCCCCATTCACCAACAACGGATCCGCCGAATAGCGGGAAGCGCAGCCAAGGCCCGGCTGGGCGATTACCTCGCCTGGCGCAACTCTCCTTACGCCTTCGGCTCGACCGCCGCTCCTAGAAGCTGGATATGTTCGGTCGCAATTTTGAGCAGGGTTTCCGCGGTCTCTTGCGCTGTCCATCCCTGGGCCTCTGATTCGGCCACCAAGGCCGCGAACGCCGCTTCCAGGGCCACCTCACAGTTGACCGCCCGATCCGGACTTCCTTCCGGCAATATCGGCGGTTGAATGGTCTGGGACATGCACGATCCCTTCCAAAAAAGGGTAGGCCCGCGCCCTTAGCGAAGGACGCGGGCCGATCAAGGTTTCTGACCCGATCTTCAGCAATGGCGCGAGGGAGCGTTGCCTGCCGCAATCACCAACCCTCGGAAGTCACATATGTTCCAGACCAACGGATCGAAAGTCGCACGCATCGACCGCTGCGAACCGTGTCTCACTTGGGAAAATCAGGCAAGGCAAGCTCAATAGCATTGAGGATCGTGCGGTAAAGACTGTCGACATCTTCATCGATTTCGGCCCGCTTGGGCAACCTCTGGACACGGGAGCCAACGCGGCGGATTGGTCGCTTGAGCTTTGCGAGGGAGGCAGTTCGCGATGCGATCAAAGCCTTTTGAAAAACCAGTGCGCGTCTGGGTTGGATTGGGTCCCCCCCGCCAACTCAACACAGTCGCCGACACCTATCAATGCGCAGTCGAGTGGTGCGGCAAAGCGGTCGCGCAACTCACGACCCAACGGTCCGAAGGGTCATAGGCTTATTGCGCCCGCGATGACTCTCCGTTTCAAGAAGCGGCCGACCCTCGATAGACGCAGGAGCACCAGGGTGCCCAGACGTGTCTGCGCATGTTGTCGAGATGCCATGATCGCTGCGCGATGAGCTTCTTGTTGTTCCAGGTAGCATGCCAGTGCAAGGTCATAACGTGACGCCCGAATGTCGCCGGGGGGCTGTTCTACCGTTGACGATCTCCCGGATCGAATGGGCCAATCGGAAAGGCTGGGGCCAAGCATAGCGTTTCCCTTGCCAAGTGTTGATTTGAGAGCCTCTCCTATGGCCGTGAGGGATGCGTACGAAGAACTGTGATTGGTTCGTGAAAAGCGCCATTCCAGACAGATTGCAGTTGAAGTCGCAGCAGGTCCGGGGAACAATCGAGTGTCCAACATGGCTTGCGAACGGTGGCGCAAACACAACTTCTGTTATTCGGCGGCTTCACTCTTGCTGGAGGTGGGTTTGCCAATGCAGCGCTGAGCCGCAAAGCGCGTGGTTTGGTGACTTATCTAGCCCTCAATCCTGGACAGTCCCATTCGCGCGAGAAACTCGCCGCGCTTCTATGGGGCGATACTGGGGAGCCGCAGGCGCGGATGAGCCTTAGACAGGCCCTGTCAGCGATCAGGAAGGCGTTGCCATCGGTCGACTACCGACGCCTCTTGGCAGACGGCGACAATGTCACCCTCAAGCTCGACGATCTTGAGATCGATGTGGCACGGTTCGAGCGACTAGCGTCAGGTACAGACCACGAGCAGCTTGAACAAGCCGTTGTTGTCTATCGCGGTGACTTGCTCGATGGCTTCGCCCTGAAGGAAGAACCGTTCAACGACTGGCTGAGGGTGGAACGAGAGAGATTGAGGACGATTTGGATCGGCGTTCTGGAAAAGCTTCTGCATCACTACTCGGTTGAGAACAATCTGGCCGCTTATGTCGAGGCAGCGAGGCGCCTAATCGGGTCGGATCCACTCAGGGAAGACATTCACCGAGGCCTCATGCAAATCTATGCCCGCCAAGGCCGACTGAACATGGCACTGAAGCAGTATGCCCAATGCCGCGAGGTCCTTCGCAAGCACCTCCAGGTGGAACCGGAGAAGGAGACGCGTGAGCTGAACGACAGGCTCCGTGCTAGCCGTTCGGTAACGTCCAAAGCGAATTCAACAACGTTGTTGGAACCCGCGGTAGGCCTTGCCGATAGTCCGGTGCCAGCCTCGCTGCGCCCAGAAACGCACTATGTAAAGTCGGGCGGGGTCAGCGTTGCCTATCAGGTAACCGGTGGGGGGCCGTTCGACCTCGTCTACGTACAGGGCTGGGTTTCCAACCTCGACTATGCTTGGGAATCCCCGCGGCTAGCGCACGTGCTGCGCCGGCTGGGGTCATTTTGTCGGCTGGTCCGCATCGACAAGAGAGGCACTGGGCTTTCTGATCGCAACGTGGGCTTTCCAACGCTGCAAGAGCGGGCGGACGATGTACGGGCGGTACTCGATGCAATCGGATCGCGACGGGCGGTCTTGTTCGGCAGTTCCGAAGGCGGCGTCCTTTGCATGCTTTTTGCGGCGACCTATCCCGAGCGAACCCAGGCACTCATTCTTCACGGTGCTTATGCCCAGGGACTGTGGTCACCCGACTATCCTTGGGCAAAGACTAGGGAGGACATGGAAGAAGAACTGGCCGAGATCGAACGCAAGTGGGGAGAGCCTTGGGATTTGGGAAGAGGAGCGCCGAGCTTGGCGAACGATACGCGCGAGCAACAATGGTTCGCAGCCTATCTGAGGAGTTCGGCGTCTCCTTCCGACGCCATCGCATTATGGCGCTGGGGCGCCGAAGTCGATGTCCGTAACATCCTCCACGCGATTCACGTGCCTACTCTGATACTCCACAGGAAAGGCGATCGATGGGTCAAGGTCGAAGAAGCGCTTTACCTGTCCGAGCGCATTGCAGGCGCCACGCTCATTGAGCTTCCGGGAGATGACCACCTGATCTGGGGCGCCGATTCGGACCGTCTAGTCGACGCAATCCAACACTATCTCGCCCGTACGTTTCCTTCGAAGGCCGGATAGAGCCGAAGGCTGACTTGTACTCTCCACCTGCTCATTGACATGGATCGTCACGATCAGTTTCGGAAGGATCATTGAAAACCACTCGGATCCTAGCGAAGAACTTTGCTGAGTGATGACCGGCGGCGCGGTGGGCCTGATCGGAAACACTCACATCACGGCAGAAGAAAATGACCAGTTGTGGGCAATGAAAACGGCAAACCCGGTTGCTGGCCACGTCACCATTTAGGCCGTGGCGAATCTCTACCGCGTTGATGGGGCGCTTAACTAACCGACGGCTGTCGGGCCACAAGCGAAATGTCAGTTCGCAATGTCAGATTGCCGCTAATCTCTCGGCGCTGACCCCGTGAAGTTTCCACCTTTGCGGAGGGAGGACCCCGGCGGTCCTTGATCCCTGGCGGCGCCAATCGGAGCCGGTGATCCAAACATCCCTCGGCACCGTAGTACCAACAAAGCTAGCCAGCGAGCGGAGAATGGGACGATGCACGGGACAATCGCATTCCTCTGTGCGATATTTCTCGGGTCGGCGGCACAAGCCGACGCATTCTCTGACAGTCGCGGCATATGGATGCGAGACGACGGCAACGCCAAGGTCTCGATCGCGCCTTGCGGACCGCATTTGTGCGCGACCAATCTGTGGATCGGCGATAGCAGCAAGGGTGAACAGGCCGGCGACAAGCTGATCATGACGCTGAAACCGGCGTCACAAGGCACGCTGGCCGGAAAGGCTTACGACCCCAAGCGAAACCGTACCTATTCAATGACGTTGACGGTGAAGAAGGGGGGTCTCACCAC